>Ga0073934_10000409_pt1 | contig 125594 bp, 108 predicted proteins | sample LarsenN4metaG_FD_76834 | JGI IMG/M metagenome (GOLD analysis project Ga0073934, IMG submission 76834) | Hot spring sediment bacterial and archeal communities from British Columbia, Canada, to study Microbial Dark Matter (Phase II) - Larsen... ... | reverse complement strand
CCCCGCCCGCCTCAGGTGCGCAACCTGTAGCACAACGCCTTCAAAGACCAGGTGCAGGACAACGGCGGCGCCATCGAAGACTTCCTGGTGGCCAACGCCCGCCTGCTCAACCTGCACCCCGATGTGATCGGCGCCGAGCTGGCCCGCTGGGGCCAGGCCAGCCAGGAGCTGGCAGCCAGCGTCAAGGAGGGGCTGGCGCTCTCCACCCGGGTGGGGCCGGAATTGTTGAACATCCCGGTCAACGCGCCGGCCTCCGGCGGCCTGCTGTTCCTGGAGGACACCCCGGTGGTGACCCAGGTGGGCAGCCTACGCCTCTCGGTCATCGGCCCCACCCGCCAGGCCCTGGAGAAGCTGCGCGCCGAATGGAACGACTGGCTGGCCGCCAACCAGCAGGCCGTGGCGCAGGTGCGCGCCGAGGCCGAGCAAGACGCCCGGCAGTTCTCCCTGATGGACGAAGGCCAGCTCGCCCTCAGCTCCCTGCTGGCCAACGCCCACGCCCTGGGCGACCGCAACCTGGTGACCACCCCCAACCTGGCCTCGCTCATGCTGCTGGTGGAGGAGGCCGGGCGCAGGCTCCTGCTGACCGGCGATGGGCACGGCGACGACGTACTGGAAGGGTTGCGGCGCATGGGCGCCCTGGACTCCAGCGGCAGCATCCACGTGGACCTGCTCAAAGTGCAGCACCACGGCTCGGAGAACAACCTGGACGAGCAGTTCTGCCGGCGAGTCACCGCCGACCACTACCTGTTCTGCGCCAACGGCGCCCACGAGAACCCGGACCTTAATGCCCTGCAGGCCATCCTGGACGCCCGCCTGGGCCCCAATCCGGCCGGCCCGCCGCAGCCCTTCAAGTTCTGGTTCAACAGCAGCTCACGCGTGGTGCAGGTCGAATCCCGCCGCCTGCACATGCTTCGTGTGGAGGATTTCGTGCGCACGGCCGCTCGCGCCAGCCGCGGCCGCCTGCGCCGGCGATTCCTCACCCAGGGATCGAAGTATGTGATTGATGCATAGGGGGTTTATAAATTACGATTAAGGTGGAGTATTCGGGGCTGTAATTCGTGGATTGTATTTGTAGGGGCGACCCATGGGTCGCCCCTACCGCTCTCGAAGGTGAAATCCTGGTTCGCCGCGGAAGGGCGATCCGCCAGGGCGGGTGCCTTCCGCCAGTCGCCCCCACCGCTCCCCGCGTTCTCCGCGTTGAAATTTTCAACTACCTCCGGATACCGCAGTAGTCCACCGCCGTCTGGGCGAAAATGCGCAGGATATGGAAATATTCCTCCACCTCGATGTGCTCGTCGGCGCCCCCCATGCCGTAGTCGCGCGGGCCGCACAGCACCGCCTGCACCCCATGCCTGCGGTAGACGCGCGCATCGCTCAAATAGGGCATCAGCAAGGGCTGGGGCTCCTGGCCCGTCGAAGTGCGCACCGCCTGGCGGAACGTTTGCATGAAATCGCCATCCCAGGGCGTGAAGTTAGGGGCTTCGTCCGCCCCAAAGATCACCTCGACCTCGGCCTGCACTCCGGCGGCGGAGAGCACGCCTTCCAGCTCGCCCAGCAGCTCTCCGGGGGTGGCGCCGAAGGGCACCCGCAGGTCGAGCTCCAGCTCTGCCGAGCCTGGAGAGAGGTTCAACTTGGCGCCCCCTCGGAAAGTGCCAAAGTTGACCGAGGGCCGGGTCAGCGACCATCTCCATCCGCCGCTGCTCTCCTTCCCCTTAGACATCAGCTCGGCCACCAGGGCGGCGACCTCTCCCTTGGTAGAGTAGCTCAGGTCGTTCAGGGTCTGGATGGCCAGGATGGCCTTCGCCATCTGCCAGATGGCGTCGCGCCCATCGCTGAAAGCGCCGTGCATTTGCTCGCCGGAGGTCCTGAGGCGGCACCACAGGGGGGATTTCTCCCCAATAACGGGCGTTAGGTAACCGGTGGGTTCGCCGATCAGACAGGCATCGCCGCGCACTTCCGGGACGTTGCTCAGCAGCCACCTGGCGCCCCAGGTGCTGGCATTTTCTTCGTCTGAGACCAGGGTCAGCAGCAGGGTGCCGTCCATCTGCGTCTTCTCCTCGACGAACATCAGGAAGGTTCCCAGGGCGGCCGCCACCCCGGCCTTCATGTCCGATGACCCCCGGCCATAAAGCTTGCCGTCCTCCAGGAATCCTCCATAAGGATCGGTAGACCATTCTGACGGGTCCTGCACCGGGAAGACGTCCATGTGCCCGCACAGGGTCAGCTTGGGCGATAAGCCCGTCCCGATCGAAGCCACCAGGATGGGATTGCCCGGGCGAGGCAGGTATTCCCGGAAGGGGATGTCCCTTTCCTGGAGCAGTGCTATGACGTATTTGGCCACCCTGGTCGTGTCGCCGGGCGGGTTCGGGCTGGGGATGCGCACCAGGTCCTGGCACAGGCTTACGAACCAGTCCTTGCGCCCTTCGATTGCTTCCAGGGCCCAATTACGCGCCGTTTTGTTCATATCCAATCACCTCCACGGGTCATTCTATCAGAAGGAACCAGCGAAAATGGGTGGTGGCTTGGCTTTCGCCCGCCCACCACCCATTTTCGCTTGTTTTCGCGGCTCTTACGAGGCTAGGCTGATGGCCTGCATGTACTCAGACCATTCCTGGTCGGAGATCCAGCCCTTCTGCCGATAGTAAGCCCGGGCTTCTTTCAGGATATCCTCGATCGCCTGCTCCTCGGCCGAGGTCAGCGGCCGGGGTTTATGGGTGTCCAGTAACTGCTCCATGCGTTCCCTGGCCAGGGCCAGGGCATCCTTCTTGCCGGATTTGATCCACACCGGGTAGCTCTCCATGTCCCCGACCTTGGGGATGTAGTCAGCCGCACGCCAGTGCTTGCGGGTGTGTTCCGTGTTCAGGTAGTGTCCCGGGATGGGGCCCACCTGGTTGATCAAGTCGATGGCCAGGGTTTCGTCGTCGACGGTTGTCCCTTCCAGCAGGCGCCCAATCCAGCCGGCGATGTCGTCGTCCAGGATGGACAGCACCGGGTGATAGAGCAGCTCGGCACAGGAGCCGCCCTGGAAGATCTGCAGGTTGCCGCCGGATAGCGCCGAGACTAGCGCCCCCAGGGCCTTTTCGTAGCCAGCCTGGAAGTCGATCTTCTTCGAATCGCTGGTAAAACCCAGCCCCGGGCAGGAGGGGATGCGGTAGCGACGCAGGAGCTGGTTGGTCATGATGGTGGTGATCGCCCGCCCCACTCCGCCAAAATGGCGGGTGCCGCGTTTCATGTCCGTTGGGATCAGCCCATGCTGGATGGACATGGCAGCCCCTGGCTTGATGAGCTGGGTCAGCGTGGTCCAGGCCATGATCATCGCCAGCCCCAGGACCATCGCCCCGGCGTGGGTGGCCGGTCCTTCCGTTCCCAGGCCGATGTTGACGGTGGGCTGGATGGGGATGTCGGCTTCGACGTAGCGGAAGGCGGCCTCGACCGCCCCGCCGTAGATGGTCAGTGGTCCGGCCGAATCGAGCTCCGGATTTAAATTGATCCCCAGGGCCTTGGCGATCTGGATGGCGAAGATGTCGCAGTCTCGCTGGTAGCCGAATTGCTCGGCCTTGGCGCAGTTGCGCAGCCCGCTCACCAGGTTTTCCAGCATTACCATCACCGGGGGGACGCCCTGGCGCTCCATGTAGAAGAAGATGCCATCCGCCAGGTGGACGTTCTCCAAAGCGTCGGCCACGATCATCGCCTGGCGATGTTCCTCGGCGGTGGCCGGGCGGGTTTCCCAGGTCTCCAGGTCCACGTAGCGCATGCCCATGCCCTGCATGAAATACACCGTATCCCCGCCCACCACCAGGTCCAGGTCTGGGTCTCGGGCGCGGATCGTATAGCTGCTGGGGCAGCTGCGTAGGCATTCTTCCACCAGGCTGGCCGGGAAGCGCACCCGTTTCAACTCGAAATCGACCCGGCAGCCATGCTCGGCGAACAACCGCAGGGCGCGCTCGTGTTCCACCCGCATGCCGGACTTATCGAGCACGTAGAGCGCCCCGCGGTGAATGCTCTCCATCCCCTGCTCGCTGAGCAGCTCGAGAGGTTTATTGGTTCGGGTGAATCCTTTGATCATCCCTTTGATCTCCTTCAGGCTTTTAGCAGGCTGCGACACAGGCGCACCCCGCCCGGCGCCGTGGGGTCGTAGCCGTCGGCACCGATCCTGGCGGCAAACTGATCGTTGATCGCCCCGCCGCCCACGATCACCTTCACCGCATCGCGTAGACTGGCTGCCTGGAGCGCTTCGATCACATTTTTCTGCTCCATGGCAGTGATGGTGAGCAGGGCCGACATGGCCAGGATATCGGGTTGGTTCTGTTGCACGGCCTGTACAAAGCGCGCTACCGGCACGTCGATCCCCAGGTCGATGACTTCGAAACCTTCCGCCACCAGCAGGGTGCACAGGATCGACTTTCCGATGTTGTGGATGTCTCCGGCGACGGTGCCCGCCACCACCTTGCCGGCGCTCTCCCGTCCCCAAGATGAAACCACCCCCCTCCGCGCAATCTTCGATCAATTTCTTACAGTACTTGTCCACTTCCTCGAGCGTGCCGTAGACCAGCATGGCCGAAGGCACGTTGCCATACAGGCACATCTTGTCTCCCAGCACCTGCTTGGCAAGTTTCATGTCTACCTTCTCGAGGTCCATCAGGACATACCCTTTGGGCAGCCCATCGACCAGGTGGCTCATCGTCTTCAGGTGGGGGTTGAGGTTGGTGTCCCAATGACACCATACTATAAAGCCATGGGTCACCCAGATGTCGATCATCTGCTTGGCGTAGGGAAAGTAGAACTCGTCGTGGAACCTGGGGGATAGCCCGGGAGGCCCGCCGTTGATGAACAGGATCGTCTCCGCCCCGGGCACCTCTCCCGCGCCCATGATCTTCGCCCGGTACATCGCCCGCACGGCCTCGTATTCTGCCAGCCATTCGCACACCGCCCTGACCTTCTCAGGTTGCTCGTACAGGTCCGAGGTCAGGTTATAGATGCCGCGGTAGTACTGCAGCATGTCCAGTGGATGGCAGGCGCGTCCTCCCAACCAGAGCGGGATGCCGGTCTGTTCGTAAAACTTGCGCCAGGCTTTGCCCCACACTTCCAGGTACTCGAACTCAAAATACAGGAAGTCCTCGATGCTGCGCTCGAAGATGCCATTCTGGAGCTTCTTGTTGAACATGATGGTCGAGAAACCGCGCTCCATCAGGTCGTCGTAGTCCTCGATGACTTCCTTCTCCCACAGGTTGGGCACATTCCCCTTGGGAGGAAATTCGTCGAAGACCCGCCAGTCCAGGGTGACCTGGTCCCAGGCTGTGCGGCCCAGCAGACCCAGGTGGTCGTGCAGGGTCTGCAGCGGGTGGGTGCCGTCGCCCAGGTAGTCCTGGTACTTGATGTAGGCCTGGATGGTCTTCTCGGGATCCAGCTTGGCTTCCTTGATGCTCATCCCGGCCCAGTATGGGACGACGTACAGCATCATCGGGGTGACAGGCACGCGGTCGGCTTTTTCCAGGTTGAATGCCGCACACAGGCGTTCGTAGCGCGTCATTTGTCCGGTCATAATAGGCTTCTCTTCCCGGATCAGCCGATCCACTGCTCGATCAGCTTGGTGCCTGTGTTGGCATCGATTGTGGCATAATCGGCCTTGAGCATCGACTGATCGATCTCGCCCACGATTCCGCCGCCGACGATGATCTTGACCTTGTCGCGCAGCCCGGCGGCTTCGAAGGCCTCCACATTCTTGTTCATTTCGGAGACTGAGGCGGTGAGCAGGGCCGACATGCCCACTACCTGCGGCTGATGCTGGCGGACGGCCTCCACAAACCTGGCGGTAGGGACGTCTACCCCCAGGTCGACGACCTCGATGCCCCGGCACTCGAGCAGGATCTTGACGATGTTCTTGCCCAGGTCATGGATGTCACCCGCCACCGTGCCCAGCACGACCTTGCCGCTGGTCTTGACGGCGCCATACGCCGCCACGATCCGGGGATTGAGCACCCCGGCGATCGATTGGAAGATCTGGGCGGCGCGCATCAGCTCCATGAGGAAAAACTCGCCGCTGTCGTACTTCTTCCCCACTCCCTCCAATCCCTGGCGGGCCTCGTCCACCAGGGCCAACGGGTCGACTCCAGCGGCCAGGGCCTCTTCGACAGCCCCCAGAGCTGCCGCCTTATCGAGTAAAAGCAGTGCCTCGGCTAGCTTGCCCATGGCTCTTCCCCTTTCTTCCACATCAGCTTGATGACCACGAAGCTCCATGGAGCGTACTTCATCATCAGGTCGGCCTTCTTGCCGAACAACCAGCGGGCTGTCACCCGATCCACCTCCTCCTGGGTGGGAGGGACCAGGCGCGCCTTTACCTGGTCTACGATCAGTTTGTCTCTTTCGTCCATCGGTTTTTTGTCTCCTTTCCCAGCTATATAATTTTTCCGGCATTTTCGGTTCAACTGCACAACTCCTGTTTACGCCTCGTTGGTACTATAGCCGGCGGTATTCAAGGCCTGGCTCGAGCCATTGAGAGACACAGCCATCAGGCTGGTGGCCCAGCCAGTCTACCGGTAAATTAACGCAACTAACGATAAGGGGCGCTACAGCAAAGGCTGCCCAGAACTGGCCAGACCTGTAGTATGATTGGGGCGGCCCAGAGAAGATATCCGATACGTAGCAGGAAGGAGTGGGGTTGGGTACACGTTGCCAGTCGAGTGAAAGTCAAGGATGTCGGGTGTTTCCCAGGTGGGATGGATTTTATTCACGGACTGGATATTGATTGACGAAACTTATATTATTACGTATAATATTTAATGACTATGTAATTTTATTATGTATTTTTTATAGTATATACAATGTTTTGTCAAGGGTTTTTAATTATATTGGATCGCCCAAATAGGGCAATCCTGGTAAGGAGGCGTAGGGAGCATGGCCAATACCACCGTGGACAACCTGGATTTCGACATCCTGAAGCTGTTGCAGGAGGATGGGCGACTGTCGTATGCCGAGATCGCCCGGGCGTTGGGCATCTCGTTGGGCACGGCGCGCTACCGCATCAACAAGCTCATTGAGGATGGGACGCTGCGGGTGATTGGCCGGGCTGATCCCTACCGCATCGGTTTCCTGGCTCCGGCCTCCATCCAGATCGCCATCGACCCGGCCTATTTGATAGACGACATAGCCGCCCAGCTAGGTAATATGCCGGAGGTGTCCTATCTGGCCATGCTGACTGGAGAGTACGACCTGGAGGTGGATCTGATGTGCCGCGACCGCGACCACCTTACCGACATCATCAACCGCATCCGGGCCCTGCCCGGCGTGAAGGGTACCAGCACGCGCATCATCCTGCGCATCTACAAGTGGGCGATGGCCGACCTGGACCTGGTGGACCCCAGGTTTGGCGGCGTGAATTCAGAAAAACCGAAATAACATGAATATAGATAATCTCTTGAACCCGCTTCAACGGAATTGAAGTATACGTTAATGGGGAGTGACCATGGACCAAACTGAGCTCGCCTATTGTGGCCTGTACTGTGGCCTATGCGCCAGCCGCCGGCGCATACCCCAGCAGGCGCGCACCCTGCGCGAGACCCTTCAAAAAGAGGGCTATCACATGGGGTATTACGATATCCCTGGATTGGATAAGGTCTTCGCCGAATTTTGGGAAGGATTGAACCGCCTGGCAGAATCGCCCTGTCCCGGCTGCCAGGCCGGCGGCGGCAACCCAGGATGTGAGATACGCGCCTGCGCCATTGAACGCGGGGTCAGCGCCTGCCCGTTCTGCCCCGACTACCCCTGTGGGCGACTGGACGCCCTGCAGGGCTACCCCACCCTGCTGGCGGATGGCCAGCGCATGCAGCTCGTCGGGCTGGAAGCCTGGATCGCAGAGCAGGAAGCACGCGCCGCCGCCGGCTTCGCCTACACCGACGTGCGCCTGCCCCCACCTCCCTGAAGACAACTCTCCGCCTCCTATGTCCTGCCCTCATTATCATGATCCCTGCCTCCAAATCCCAACCGCCAAATTCTCGATTCCTTGTCCCCTATCCTCTGATCCCCGATCGCTCTTTCAATGCCTTCTCTCCGTCTCATCCTTTTCGACTGGGGAGATACCGTTATGCGGGTCTTCCCAGACTATCCCGGGCCAATGTCCGAGTGGCCCAGGGTGCAGGCCATTCGAGGCGTTGCCCGGGCGCTGACTGAACTGAAACGGTGCCACGCTCTGGTCCTGGCGACCAACGCCGCCGATTCGGACGCGGAACACGTGCGCTTGGCGCTGGAGCGCGTTGGATTGGCCATGTACTTCGACGCCATCTACACCACCCACGAACTGGGCGCCCGCAAGCCGGCCCCGGACTTCTTCCGGGCAATCCTGGAGCGCTGGATGCTCTCCCCACAGCAGGCGGCGATGGTGGGCGACGACTACCGGGTGGATGTGCTGGGCGCCCGCCAGGCCGGCCTGTGGGCGGTATGGTATAACCCCCAGGCCAATCCCTGCCTCACGCCTCACCCGTGGCAGGACGCCGAGGTCCGTTCGATGGCGACCCTGCCGCGATCGCTGGCCCGCCTGCGCCTGCCCGGGGTAGCCGAGTGCCTGGCATGGCTTCAGGAGCATGGAGCTTCCGCCGGCCTGGCGGCCCATTCGCTGGCAGTGGCGGCCGGCGTCCACCGCCTGGCATGGCGCCTGCGCCAGGGCGGTGCCCGGCTGGATCAACTGCTGGCCCATCGCGGCGGGCTGCTGCACGACCTGGATAAACCCGCCGTCCAACTTGGGCAAGGGCGTCATGGCTCGCTGGCGGCCAAATGGCTGTACGCCCGCGACCAGCCTGAGCTGGCGCGCATCGTCGCCCGCCACCAGGTGTTTGCCGTCATGGGCAGCAGCCGGCCGCGCACCTGGGAACAGAAGCTGGTTTACCTGGTCGATAAGCTGGTCCAGGACCACCGGGTGGAGGGGTTGGCCAGGCGCTTTGCCGTCCTGCAGGAGCGCCACCCTGCCTCTGCCGCTGACCTGGCGCGCTGCCTGCCGCTCGCCCAGGCCTTAGAAGACGAACTCTGTGCCAAATTGGGTCTCTCGAGCGAGGACCTGCTGGCGGAAGTGAGCCAGGCCATCAACGCCTCAAATCAAGGAGTGTGACCATGGAGTTCGACAGCCTGTGTAACGACTTGCTCGCTCTCACCACCCCTCTGCTCGCCGACGCCTGCCTGCGGCTGGGCGTCCCGCTGCGCCTGGCGCCGGCCGGCCTGAGGCCCGTCGCTAACATCGAAAGGCTTGCTGGCCGTGTCCAGCCCGCCTGCCACTACGGCTCGGTAGACATCTTTTTAGAAGCCATCGGCCTGGCCAGGCCAAGAGATATCCTGGTGATCGACAACGGCGGCCGCATGGATGAGGCCTGCATCGGCGATCTGACCGTCCTGGAGGCCAGGCTGGGCGGGCTGGCCGGGGTGCTGGTGTGGGGCGCCCATCGCGACACCGCCGAGCTGCGCCAGATCGGTTTCCCGGTGTTCAGCTACGGCAGCTTCCCCTGCGGGCCCCGTCGGCTGGAGCCAGCTGAGCCCGGCGCGCTGGAAACGGCCCGCTTTGGCGAGGCCGTGGTGGGAAGAGACGACCTGCTCGTGGTCGATGAAGATGGCGCCCTGTTCCTGGCAGCCTCTGAGGCTGAGCGTGTGCTGGTCCAGGCCCAGGCCATCTGGCAGGTGGAGCGCCGGCAGGCGCAGGCCATCCACGCCGGGCGCAGTCTGCGGGAACAGCTCCATTTTGCGGAATACCTGCAGCGCCGCGCCCAGCAACCTGGCTTCACCTTCCGCGAGCACCTGCGTCTCCTGGGCGGAGCGATCGAGATTTAAGAACCGGGATTGGTTGTGCGCGCCTGCACGTGGGCCATGTCCTCCAGCACGGTGAGGATGCCGGAATGGTCCAGATCGCCCCTGCCCGCAGCCAGCATGGCCGAGAAGAGCTCGCGCGCCAGCGCCGAAGCCGGCAGGGGGCAGCCATAATCGCGGCCCGATTCGAGGATGATGTTGAGGTCCTTGAAGTGAAACCTGCTCTTGAATCCGGGCGCAAAATCACCCTGGATCACCCGCGGGCCGCGCACGTCCATCACCCGCGTCTGGGCGTATCCCCCGCTCAACACCTTGATGATGATCGCCGGGTCCACCCCTGCCTTGGCGCCCAGCGTCAGAGCTTCGGCCATGCCCACCAGGTTCAGGGCGACTTGAATCTGGTTGCAAGCTTTAACGATCTGGCCTGAGCCGTTTGGCCCGCAGTGGGTGATGGTCTTGCCCAACGCTTCCAGGATCGGCAGGGCCTCCTGGAAATCCGCCTTAGATCCGCCCACCATGATCGACAGGCTGGCGTTGATCGCCCCAACCTCGCCGCCGCTGACCGGCGCGTCGAGGCAGCGGACGCCTTTTTCAGACAGCAGTTGTGCAACCCGCACCGCTGCCCGGGGGGCGATGGTGCTCATGTCGAGGTAGAGTTGGCCCTGGCGGACGCCTTCGATCAGGCCGCCCGCTCCCAGGGCAACCGCCTCGACGTCAGGCGAATCCGGCAGCATGGTGATGATCGCGTCGCATGAGCGGGCGATTTCAGCCGGGCCGTTAGCTGTATCAGCTCCCTGGCCGGTAATCTCACCCACCGCAGCCTCATTGATGTCGTGGACGATCAATGCATAGCCGTTTGCCATCAGGTTTTTGGCCATCGGTTTCCCCATCACCCCCAGGCCGATAAATCCGATCTTTGGTTTCATGTTGGAATCCTGCCTCCTGCGTGGGTTGATTCATTCTCCAGTAGAAATTTAAGGGTGATTAATTTGACAATGTGACCTTCCTCGCGGCATGTGACATTGTCGAGTTACGCAAAGCCGGTTATTTCAACAACTGCAGGCTTGGTTGAGTCCATTGATGGATATTCAGCACCTGGATGGTCTTGGTATCTACCACCCCGGGAATGGTATGGATACGGTCGTGAACGAGCTCGAAGAGGTGATCGTTATCCCGGCACATGACATCGATGTGGATGTCGAACTCCCCGGCAACGATGCCTAAAAAGCTCACCTCGGGATAATGGAGGATGATTTCCACGGCGTCGTCGAGCAGTTGAGGCGGCTTTACCGCGATGAAGATCAGGGCGAAGGCGTGCAGTCCAACATGAAAAGGATTGATCCTGCCGATGAAGGTCAGCGTCTTGTTTGCCACCATCCGCGAGACCCGGTTATGGACCGTTCCAACCGAAACGCCGGTAGCTCTGGCAATTTCCGTGTAGGGTTTGCGGCCATTGCTCTCAAGGTGACTCAGAATCCTCAGGTCCAATTCATCGAGCACAATATTCTTGGGCGTTCCCATCGTGTTTGCCTCCTATTTTTGGGTATGCCGCAAATATTACAGATTTAATGATCTTCAAACACGTAAACCACCATGTCGCTTTCTGTTCACGTGATTTCCATCAGTATAAATGTTTTAACAGGGGAGTGCAACTCTCAATAATAATCAATCCTTATTGAAATCTTTTAAACTACTTGACATATAAATGAATATCATATACTATATATACATGTATTTTGTCAATATTTCAAGTATTGGGATTTTTTCGGCGTCTGTGTTGTTCTCTTACAGGTAGTCTGTACAATTTTGTGCACAATAGGCCGGTGGATCAATGCTGATTGTGGGGAGGTGGCCTGAATATCAAAACCGATTTCACTGCGCGAGTCCAGGAGACAGTTGATATGGGGCTCTTTTCCCCGTGGCTCGACCAAGGTGGCCGATTTTCACGCCTGCATGATCTCAATAACCGGATTATACCTATCTAAAGGAGTGTCATCATGGAAGGCACAGTATTGTTCCTCGGTACAGTCTTCTTTATTTTCAATATAGGTATGCTGCTGGTGGGGATTTGGGAGGTTCATCGCATCGGGCGTACACAGGACCTGGATACGATCGGCCCCATACCGATGGGCTGGAAGAATTGGAACGCCCGCCGGGTAGCCACGATAGCCATCATGATCGCCCTGGCCATCGTGGCCAGTCTGGTGCCGATCCCCTCGCCATCCGGTACGATCGCCCTCGATATGAGCCCCGCCTATTTCACGGCGCTGTATGCCGGGCCAATCAACGGCCTCATCATGGGTTTCATCGGTCACATGGTGGTAGCCATGCGGACCGGCTTCCCCCTGACCGTCCCGGTTCACATTGGCATTGGGCTGACTGCTGCGGGCGTGGCGAGCGCCTTGTGGTACTTCCAGCGCAAGCTCTTCCCGAAGAACCCCGACCTGGGCCTGATCCTGGCCGTATGTATCGCCATCCTCGGAAATACCTTTGGCACAGACATCCTGCTGACCTACGTGTTCTTTGGCATCGGGATGACCATGGCGACGGTCCTTCCGATCTTCGTGGCATCTGTGGCGGCCGTGATCGTGGCGGCTGTTGTCTGGCGAGCCATCAAGGGCTACCGGACGACCATGCGCTGATCGCTTCCCGCAGGGCTTCCTCTACTTAGGCCAGCACTGCCAGGCCGCAACGCTGCATGCCGGCTCGTGTCCCGGGTGTTTTCATGGCCAGTGCTGGCCGAGGAAGCGGGACGTCAAGGCAAACGAAATGGACATCGTCTCGGTCAAGAATCTCTCTTACCGCTACCCAACGCAGTTAGAAGAGGCCTTTGCCCTTAACAATGTCAGTTTTTCGATTTCCGAGGGGGAATGTGTCACTATCCTCGGCCCGACGGGGGCCGGAAAGTCCACATTGTGCATGGCTTTGAACGGCATCGTCCCCAAGGTGTTCGGTGGGAAGATGACGGGCGAGATCATCGTCGCTGGCCTGAACACCAGGGAAGCCAATGTGCCTGACCTGGCCCAACGGGTGGGATTGATGTTTCAGGACCCCGAATCCCAATTCGTTGGGCTGACGGTTGAGGATGAATTATTCTTTGGCGCCGGGAACTACGGCCTGCCTCGCGAAGAGATTCTGGAGCGCATCCGCTGGGCGTTGCAGGTAGTACGGCTGAAGGGTTATGAGCGGCGCGAGCCCAGCACCATGTCTGGGGGGGAAAAACAGCGCGTGGCGCTGGCTGCCATCCTTTCGATGAAGCCCAGGGTATTGGCCCTGGATGAGCCCACTTCGGAGCTGGACCCGCTTGGGCGCGCCGAGGTCTTCGATTCCTTGAAAAACCTGAAAGAACAGGAAGGCCTGACCATCCTGGTCGCCACGCACCACTGCGAAGAGCTGCCCGGCCTGGTAGACCGGGCGATTGTTCTGAACGAAGGCCAGGTACTGTTGGATGGCAGGCTGGAAGATGTGTTTCAAGAGATGGATATACTGACTTCCATCGGTATCCATCCCCCGCAGGTGGTCGAGTTTTGGAAAGGCGTGGAAATAAGGCTGGGCGCCAGCCTGGGCGCAGCCCCGCTCACCCTCGAGACTGCCTGCCGGGATTTTCGCGAATTGGTCAATCAGGGCCGCGTGCAGATTGCCGACGGTCGCAGTGAGGCTGCTGAGTTTGCCTCGGGGGTAGACGCCAATCCTGCCAGCCAGGCTAATGCCGTTCGGGTCAGGGACCTGTGGTTTCGCTATCCCGGCGGGCTGCCAGTATTGAAAGGGATTGACCTGGATATCCCTGCGGGCGATTACGTGGCCATCATCGGCCAAAACGGGTCCGGCAAGACCACCCTGGTAAAGCATTTCAATGGGCTGTTGAAACCGACCCAGGGCAGTGTACAGATATTCGGCAAAGACACCCGTACAGTGGGGACGACGGCGTTGAGCCAGAGGGTTGGATACGCCTTTCAAAACCCAGATCATCAGATCTTCCGCCCCTCGGTGTGGGAGGAGGTGGCCTTCGGCCCGAAGAATCTCGGCTTCGATAAGGAGCGGTTGGATCAGGCCGTGAGCAGCGCCCTGCAGATGGTCGGGCTGGAGGCCGAGAAGGACACCTACCCCTTCAACTTAGGCAAAGGCCAGCGTCAAAAGCTTGCCCTGGCTTCGGTCATCGCCATGCAGAGCGAGGTGCTGATCATCGATGAACCCACCACCGGCCTCGACACCCGCACCAGCCTGGAGGTCTTGCGCCTGCTTCACGAGCTCAACCGGCAAGGCCATACCATCATCGTGATCACACACGACATTGACCTGGTGGCAGAGAACGTGCCGCGCACGATCGCCCTCTCACAGGGTGTTCTCTTGTTGGAAGGCCCGACAGCGGTGGTCCTGTCGCAGGCCGATCTGCTCAAGGAAACCTACGTCACCCCTCCCCAGATTATGCGCTTTGGCCAGGCGTTGGCCGATATCGGATTTCCATGCCAGGTAGCTACGGTGCAAGAGGCAATCGGCATCGTGGAGCGACCCGGCACGAGGTGAACAAAATCAATGGCTACCAGAGGCTTCATGGCCTATGTTGAAGGAGACACTTTCCTTCACCGGCTTGACCCGCGGGTGAAACTCTTCCTGCTGGTGGTAATGGTCGTACTGCCGCTGCTCTTTATCGACGTCGTGTACCTGTTTTCTCTGGTATTGGCGATTTCACTGCTGGCTGCGATTTCCCGGATAAGCTTCCAGGTGGTCTTTAATTTCATCAAGCCGGTCCTCGCGCTGTTCGTGTTCATGCTCATCATCCAGGGATTGTGGGGCGTTGAGCCGCTGTACAGTCTGGGGGTGTTCACTTATTACACGGATGGATTCCTGCTGGGGCTGGCGATGGTATTTCGGATGCTGTCCATGGTGATCACCGCTGCTATCGTGATCAGCACTACCGAGCCGGCAGATCTGGTGGTTGGCATGCGCTCACTGGGCATGCCGCACAAGGTGGCCTTCATGATCCTGACCGCCTTCCGCTTTGTGCCCACGCTGATGTCGCGGGCGATGTTGATTCAGGATGCCCAAAAGGCGCGCGGCCTTAAGGCCGGCGAGGAAGCGGGCAATTTCATCAAACGGGTGCTGGCCTTCCTACCCGTGCTCATTCCGCTCTACATTTCGGCGCTTGAGCTGGCCAATAAGCTCAGCCTGGCGATGGAGGCACGCGGCTTCGGGGCCTCCAACCAGATTACCTATCGCAAGGAATTGGAAATCCAGCGCATCGACCAGGTGTTGATCGTGTTGATTGCAGTCACTGCCATCATTGGAGTCGGTCTGCGGCTGGCAGGTTTTGGGGGTAACTTGTTCGGATCGATCGAAATGTTTTGAGTGAGCAGCGCGCCGGCCTCTCAGTACTTCTCCCCGGAGACGACCGATAGGCCCGGGATGGTGAAAGCTCCATGACCACGGTTGGCAGGATTTAAATACAGGGGTGCACAGGGGAAAACCGTCACCCAGGGAGGGGTTACGCTGCTAGTCGGCTGATGGCGGCGTTCAAGCTCTGCCAGAACCGCCTCCCAACGCTGAAAGACTGGCACGTTTTCCGGAAAATGGCGGCGTACGTCGTAGGCGTTCAGGTTTTCCGAATACCAGATCAGGTTTCGCCCCTGGAAACTGGATTCCTCGAACCAGCTCTGGTCCGACATGCCATGGCTGGACAGGTAGTGCAGGCCGGCGCCATCCGGGCAGGCCGCCGTGCACACCACCGTCCCGCCGGGGCGGACGAGCTGCATGTTGGGATAGAGCGCGACCCACAGCATATTGCAGGCCTGGATCAGGTCATAGTCCTTGGGAAACGCATTCAATACCAGGATGTCAGCTCCCACGGGCGCCTCGCTGGCATACCACTGCCAGGCTTGATCTACGCCCAATTGAAAACACCGCTCGGCATCGCCGACGAAGAGCTGCGCAATGCCGCCCGATCCCGTCAACAGCGCCTCCACCACGATGTCCAGCCCGACCTTGTGCATGATGTCTTCCAGGTCTTCATGCTGGATATTCCCCGCGATGAACCCGGTGCGCAGGCAGTCGATGTCCCGCTTGTGAAAATGGCGCAGTGTGGTCACCGAGGATAGGCCTACGGATACCAGCTTGCGACCGCCTCCGAATCCGGCGTTGGGATGCGGCATGATCGAGCCGATGGCGATCTTCAGGTCGCCCTGATAGAAATCGCGGTTCGTCTGGATAGGCGTCCCATGCACCGATCTCCCAAGGTCGACCAGGTTCTCGTAAGGGACATGGTGGACCACGTCCAGGGTGTCCAGGATCTGGCTTCCAACCTTGGCCGCCAGTTCCCGGCGGGTAGACTGCCGATGGGCGCCCGACGCCACGACGATCCGCACCTCTGAGCGCTCAATGCCGCCCAGCGCCAGTTCCTCCAGAACCAGTGGTAGCAGGCGGTCGGTAGGCGTGGGGCGGCTGATATCGTCGATGGCGATGACTGCATTGCGCCGGCCGCGGGCCATCTCGGAAATCCTTGGCGTCCCGAGCGGGGTTTCAAACGCCTTGCGCAAGCCGGCCTCGCCCAGGTCGGGCAGTCGCAGCACTCCATCCACGCACTTAAGCTGCCATTCGGTGGGGAAGGCGATCTCCCGCTCGCCTTCTTCGAACCATCTCTGCCAGGGCAGTGAAATCCTTTGCATAGTCCACACCTCTATGATTTCTAATTCATCCCAACCTGCCGGTTGGATACCGCCTGGGGCGACATGAGCCAACGCGCACCGCGGGACTGCCCTGGCCCATGTCGTCGAAAAAAGGAACGCCGATCAACCAGGCAGGATCACGGTGCGCACTGCGCCGCCGAATCGATCCAACGCAGTAAAGGCGTCGTTGATCGCCTGGGGGTCCAGCGGGATCGTGCGTTCCACCACTCCCGCCATGTCCAGGATGCCGTTGCGGGCAAACTCGACGACGATGGGAAGCTCGTTGTATAAGTGGTCGATCGAGCCCAGGATCTCGACCTCCTTGACGACCACGTCTTCCATGGGGTTGAGCTGCATGGCCTGGTCTGCCATCCCCACCAGCACCGCGCGTCCGCCAGCCCGCACCGCTCTCACCGCCTGCTCCATGGTCTTGGCCAGCCCGACGATGCCCACCGCTACCTCCACCCCCAGCCCATCGGTCTGGCGCTGGATCTCCACCACCGGGTCGACCTGGGTGGCGTTGACCGGGATGGCTCCATAACGCTGCGCGATCTGCAGCTTATCGGTCTGGATGTCGACGGCGAACACCTTCGCTGCGCCGAAGGCGCGCGCCAGTTGAACCATGGTCATTCCCACCCCGCCCACGCCGAACAGCGCTACGCTCTCCCCGGCCTGCAGCCGGCTGCGCGTCAGGGCGTGGTACGAGGTCGCCGCCGAGCACATCAGCACTGCGCCGTGTTCGAAAGCCACCTCAGCCGGAAGCGGGACCAGGTTGAGCGCCGGCGCTACGATGAACTCGGCAAAGCCTCCATCCAGGGTGGCCGAGAGAAAGTTCGGATTGGTGCACAGCGGGTCACGCCCCTGCCGGCAGTAGCTGCATTGACCACAGCCGACCACGTAGTGAATACCAACCCGCTGCCCGATCCAGGCCTTATCGACCAGCTCGCCAACCGCTTCCACGATTCCGGCCACCTCGTGTCCCAGGGTGATTGGTGTGCGGCTCACCGGATGGTGTCCGGACTGCATGTGGACATCCGAGTGGCAGATGCCGGCGGCCTTGACCCGCACCAGCGCCTCGGTTGGGCCCGGCGCGGGAATGGGAATCTCCTGCAGCTCCAGGGACTTTCCGCTGCCAACCAGACGAACAGCTTTCATCATTTCCATGGGTTTCCCTCCGAGAATAATATTAATGGGATTATACGGTTGGTCAAGGGATTACCGAAAATACGGGTGCAGGGCTGGCTTTCGCCCGCCTGCACCTGTATTATAGGATCTATTCCCATTCAACTGCGCCCTTCTGATTGACACGGATGTTTAAAATCCGGGCGCCTGATGCGGAAAATAATCCTCCAGCGTCCCTTCCCGGTGCACATCGGCCGTGGCGCAGTGCAGCCCCCCGCCGAAAGCTGCCACATCCCAGAAGGGCACCGGCACAACATCAAAGCCAAGTTTGTAGAACTGCTCGATTTGCGCCGTCTCCCCTTCCTCGACGCACACGGTCTTTGGATCGAGCAGGAGAATGTTCATCGAGAGCCAGATGCTGGCGAAGGACAGCGGCGCTTTTTCCTTGCGGGCCGGTTGGGCGCATTCAACCAGCTCCCAATCGTTCTTTCTGAACAACTCGTAGAGCTCTTGCTGAAGAGGCACGCGCACTCGATTGATCAGCGCCAGGCCGGGGCGCAGGGGCAGGAAGGTGCCGTCGATGTGAATGGGGGCCGGTTCTTTGAACGTCACCTCATGGATGCGGTGGTTCGGGAAGTGCCGCCGCAGCCAGTCCACTCCGGAGGCGTTGGTGGTCGTCGAGCGCTGCACAAACAGGTCCTTCCCAAAGCGAGCGATATCGGCAGCGTCGAATAGCGGCTCTTTTTCGGTCAGATTCCATCGTTTGTCATAGGTATGTTTTAGCTGCTCATCGTAACTCAACTCTTCGAACTTCTCCCAGAAATTCGGGTCCCAATAGCTCTCATCTGTGAGCCGCGGCTTGGGAGCGGCTGTCCAGATGAAATTCGGATCCTCCTGGAAGTAGCGTTCGAGCAACGGGCGGTAGCAGATAAACTCAAACCAGCGGCTGCGATAGGACATGGTCGCCTCCACAATCTCGTTGCCGACCGTCAAGAGAATATCGCGAGGTGGCATGACGCCGAACATCGACTTTTGCACCCAGTCGGGTGTCCGTACCGTCTGGGTGAAATCGATCGGTGTTGGCCGGTCGACGCGAATCCCCCGTTTCTCCAGCATGGCTGCGAAGTGATCTAATTGCGCGTTGGCCTTCTCTTCCATCTCCTCCGGTAGCGGCCCGTAGGTTCCTCGGGGGAAGCCATATTTGGGCCAGTTGCGGGATACGGCCGGCTCAGGCGCCTGGACCATTGTTCCGTCGGCGCGGCCCACGATGATGTGCTTGAGGGGGTCCCATTCATTCCAGGCATTGACAATGGTTCTATTCGTCTGCTCCATCAAGGTTTTCCTTTCGTGACGTATTGATGAGAACGTTCGGACAGCCTATTCATGCCAGTATGGTTACCGAACGCTATTGGGATAATTCCTCATCCACGGCTCTGTATCTCGCTGCCACTGACACCGCGTCGTCGATGTATTTAGATTCCTCTAAGTCCCGTAATCCAGCGTACGATGTACTGCTTGCACAATGTCACTGTCGTCTGGTAAGATTTCTTTTTCGAGCAGGGGGTTAAAAGGGATGGGCGTGTCTTTGGCTGCCACCCGTTCTATGGGCGCCTGCAGGAAATCGAAGGCCCGATAGGCGACCTGGGCGGCAATTTCCGCCCCTACGCCGCCGGTCAGGTTTGCCTCGTGGGCGACAACCAGGCGGCCGGTCTTCTGAACCGACTCGAGAATGGCGTCGATGTCGAGCGGCGAGATTGTGCGCGGGTCAATGATCTCGATCGAGATGCCTTCGGCGGCCAATTGCTCGGCCGCTTGCTGGGCAAAACCGACCATATCCGAGAGGGCCACCACGCTGACGTCGCTCCCTTCCTGCACCACGTTGCAGCGGCCAAAGGGAATCTGGTACGGCTCCTCCGGCACTTCTCCCTTGGTGTTGTAGAGCATCTTGTTCTCGAAGACGATGGTCAGGTTGGGGTCCGCGATGGCTGACAAAAGCAGTCCTTTGGCGTCGTATGGGGTGGCTGGCATGGCAATTTTAATCCCCGGGATGTGCATGAACCAGGCCTCCAGGCACTGGCTGTGCTGGGCTGCGGCCGAGCGCCGCCCGCCCAGCGGGCTGCGGATAGTCAGGGGTACCGAGAGCTTGCCTCCAAACATGTAGCGCATCTTGGCGCCCTGGTTGACGATCGGGTCCATGGCGACCGTGAAGAAATCGCAGTACATGATCTCGGCCACTGGCTTTAACCCGGTAGCCGCAGCGCCCACCGCTGCACCCAGAATGGCGGTCTCGGAGATAGGGGTGTTCCGGATGCGCTTGTGACCGAATTCCTCCAGCAGCCCCTGGGTCACTTTCATCGACCCGCCGAACTCGGCAATGTCCTCGCCCAGGAGAAAGACTCGCTCGTCCGCCCGCAGCGCTTCGCGCAGCGCCTCGCACACCGCCTCGCGATAGGTGATCGTCGCCATATCAGGCCTCCTGGGGGGCTGGGGTGTAGATATCGCTGTAGGCTTCGGAGATGTCGGGCAGCGGGCTGACTTCGGCAAAGGCTATCGCCGCCTGGAGTTCCTCTTCGACCTGCTTCTCGATCGCCATCAACGTGGCCTCGGAAATGTTCTGGCTCCACAGGACCGTGGCCCAGCGCCGTATGGGGCAGTGCTGATTCAATTCCTGTAATTCCTCTTTTGGGCGGTAAAACTGGGTGTCGGATCCATGATGCCCATGCCAACGATGGGTTTTCGCCTCGATCAGCGTCGGGCCGCCTCCCGTGCGGGCGCGCTGGATGGCCTCCCTGGCGACCAGGTAAACCGCCCCCACGTCGTCTCCGTCGACGATCACCCCGGGCATGTTGTAGGACTTGGCTCTCACAGCCAGATCGGTGACGCGTTGATGTTTGCGCTGCGGGGTCGATTCGGCATAACGATTGTTTTCACAGACGAAAATTGCCGGCAGGTTCCAGACCGAGGCCAGGTTGAGGGCCTCGTGGAAGGCGCCGGTATTGGTAGCGCCGTCGCCAAAGAAACTGACCCCCACGCTGTCCTGCTCCAGATATTGGGCGGTAAGAGCTGCGCCGTTGATCAGCGCGATGCCGGCTCCCACGATGGCGTTTGCCCCCAGGCTGCCCAATTCTGGCTCGGCGATGTGCATCGAGCCTCCCTTGCCTTTGTTATAGCCGGTCCGCCTGGCGTACAGCTCGGCCATCATCAAATCCAACCGGCCGCCCTTGGCGATCAAATGCCCATGACCGCGATGGGTGCTGGTGATCTTGTCTTCGATCCGCAGGTTGGCGCACACGCCAGTCGCCACCGCTTCTTCACCTACGTAGGTATGCAAAAAACCGGGTATCCTTCCCCTGGCATACAGGTCTACGACGGCCTCTTCGAACTTCCTGATCTTGTGCATCGTCTTGTACAGATCCAACGCCACTTCATCCGATATCTCGCGGTACATCATCGGTTCTCCTGAACGATCAGTATAAGTCTGTGAGGTCCGCTTGCTCCAGGCGTTCTCTCAATCGGGAGAGGAACCTGGCGCCCTGCATCCCATCCATGCTGCGATGGTCGATGGTCAGGGTGAGGCTCATGACAGGACGTATTGCGATCGTGTCGTCCTCCATGGCCAGCGCGGCCTTGACGATCCGGCCGACAGCCAGGATGGCGCTCTCCGGCGGGTTGAGCAGGGCATTAAATTGGTCGACGCCATACATGCCTAGGTTGGAGATGGTGAAAGTGCCTCCGGATAGATCGTCGAGATCGAAGCGCATTACGGCAGCCTTCTCCTGGAAGGAGGCTATCGCCTGGGCAATCTCCAGCAGAGACTTCTTATCCGCCTCCTTGACCACCGGCACCACCAGGCCAGCCTCTGTCCCCAGGGCGACGCCGATGTTGATCTGTGGATGCACCTTGATCCGGCCCTGGATGAAGCTGGCGTTGGCGCGCGGCAGCTCCTTCAGCGTCTGCGCCGCCAGCTTGACCAGGATAGCGGTGATCGAGGGGGGAGAACCAGGCTCCGCAGAAGCCGTTTTCTGGCCCTGGCGGTAATTGAGCACATTGGTCATGTCGGCCCGGGTTGTGAGGGAAAACTGCGGCGCGCTTTGCACGCTCTCCAACATGCGCTCGCCGGTCCTCTTCTGAACGGGAGTCAAATCCAACCATTCTGTTTCCTTATCAGGTGGTTCGGATTCAGTGGCGCCGAGCCCTGCCTGGGCAAATGCGAGAACATCCTCGTTGGTGATGCGGCCGTCGCGGCCGGTGCCGCTCACCCAGGAGAGATCTATCCCCATCTCCCGGGCCAGCCGGCGGACGTCCGGCGTGGCGCGTATCTGCCCGGCAGATGGCGACTTTGGTCCGACGCCAGGTGAGGCAGCCCGCTGTCCCTCGACCCGCTCTGTCGCCTCGCTCGCGCCAAGCGGGGGAAGCGCCGGCACTTCTTCCCCGGGCTGGGCAATAAAGGCAATTGTCTCGCCCACCGGGACCTGCGCTCCAGGAACTACGCCAGCGCGCATCCCTTTCAGGACCCCGGAAGCCGGCGCCTCTAACTCCACCGTGGCCTTATCGGTCTCGATCTCGAGCAGCGGCTGCCCGGCGGCAACCTGGTCGCCCTCTTTGACCAGCCAGTGGGCAATGGTCCCGTATTCCATGTTATCGGTCATTTTGCGCATGAAGAACTCGACCGCCATCTTTCTCCTGGTTGTCAGGCCTCCTTGTGAGTTTTGCCGCTTTCAAAATGCTGCTTATTGAGATGGTGGTCTCGCAGCAGTTGCAGGCTGGGCTGCACCCATTTCTGGATGCGCAGAATGGGGACTACCTTGGTATCGACCACGCCCTCGATCCTGTGGATGCGTTCGTAGACCAGCTCGTGAAGGTGGTCGTTATCCCGGCACATCGCATCGATGTGTATGTCGAAGTCTCCGGCGACGATGCCCAGGAAGCTCACCTCCGGGTATTGCACGATGGCTTCAACCGCCTTTTCGATCAACTGGGGCGGCTTCACGGCGATGAAGATCAGGGCAAAGGCGTGCAATCCGGCATGGAAGGGGTTGATCCTGCCAAAGAAGGTGACCGTCTTATTATCGACCATTCTCGAAATCCGGTTATGGACCGTACCCACGGATACCCCCAGGTCCTTGGCGATTACCGTGAACGGCTTGCGCCCGTTGGTTTCGAGGTGGCCCAGTATTTCCAGGTCCAACTCATCGAGTATGATGTCCTTGTCTGCTGTCATCTGCCTCACCAGGTATTTATAAATTTAAACCGACTTTCTGATAGCTTTCTATTTAACTTGACTTTTTATTAAATATCATATACTATATATACATTATAATTGATAATTTTGCAAGCTCTTTTTCATCATGCCAACCAAACTGCCTTCCCGCACCCCTTGAAGAATGATGACTATGAGATCTGTCGCCAAGTCGTCCCGGCTTTTCGAACGGTCTCACCGTTTCCTGGCCGGTCCGCACAGCAACCTGCCGGGCTACCAGGCGGTTACACCAACCTACTTCGTGAAGGCCCAGGGTGCCCATCTCTGGGATATCGATGGGAATGAATATATCGATTACGTGGCCGGCCTGGGTCCTGGACTGCTTGGTTATGCCAACGCGGAATACGTGCAGGCAGTAAAGGAGCAGCTCGAAGGGGTCTATTACCTGGCCATGGGTCGCGGCATCCCGGCTGAGGTCGAGCTGGCCGAGAAGATCGTCCAACATGTGCCTTGTGCAGATAAGGTGCGTTTCCTTGTTACCGGCAGCGAGGCGGTCCAGCTCGCCATACGCCTGGCGCGCGCCTATACTAAGCGCCGCTATTTTATCCGTTTTGAGGGCCATTATCACGGCTGGATGGACAATATATTGGGCGGGATGGTGAACGATGGCGCAGCCGGAAAGCCCTTTGCGATCGAAAGCGTTGCAGATCCGTTCAAGACGGAAGGGCGCGACCCGGCCGCGTTCGAGCAGTCCTTCAAGCTGCCCTGGAACGATATCGAAGCCCTGGAATCGGCCTTGAGGAAATACGGGGAAGAGGTGGCGCTCATCCACATGGAGCCGATCCTGTGCAACGGCGGCTGCTGCCCGCCCAGGCCAGGGTACCTGGAAAGGGTGCGCGAGCTGTGTGACGAGTACGGCATCGTCTTATGTTTCGACGAGGTGATCACCGGTTTCAGGGTTGGCCTGGGGGGTGCCCAAGGCCTGTTGGGGGTCACACCCGACTTGGCTACCTTCGGCAAAGCCATCGCTGGCGGGCTGCCCTTTGCGGCGCTGGCCGGCAAAGACGAGATCATGGGCCTGCTCGAAGACTGCCGAGTGGTGGGCGCCGGGACTTTCAATGGATACCCCTTAGGAGTGGCAGGCGCCCTGGCCACGCTGAGAATCCTCGAGCGCGATAACGGGGCCTTCTATCCCCGGCTGGCAGCCATCCAGCTCCGCCTGATGCAGGGGTTACACGACGTCGGGAAGGAACGCGGCCTGCCTTTGCTCATTCAAGGGCCGACAGGCGTGTTCTTCTGCCAGTTTATCGATAAAGAAATCGCCTACAGCACCCGTGATCTGGCCACTGCGGACCATGCCCGGCAGGAGAAATTTCGCCAGGGGCTATTTGAAAATGGGATCATCATCATGGTGCGGGGCAGGTGGTATATCTCAGGCAGCCACACCGACGAAGATGTGGATAGGTCCCTGGAGGCAGCCAATCGGGCGATGGCTGCCTGGTAATGTACACATCCAGCTCAACCTGTCGGGCGTGTGGGACAGATAGAATCGGGTTCTAAAGGAAAGGCAAGCCTGTTGGATGAATCCAGCATTGAGCTGTGGAGGGAGTTGAAATGATCGGTCTGAATGAAAAAGTTGCCGTGGTAACCGGCGGTTCGTCCGGGATCGGCGCGGCCATCGCCCGGCGTCTGATCGACGAAGGCGTTTATGTGGTCGTAGCCGGACGAGATGAGCAGCGCACCAACGAGGTGTGCGCAACCAGCTCGGCCCCGCAACGCGCCTCGGCAGTCCTGGGCGATCTCCGCCAAGTATCCGATTGCGAACGCATCGTCCAGGCCGCCATCGAGCGCCACGGTCGCCTCGACATCCTGGTGAACTGCGCCGGGGCGTACGTCTACAAGCCCTTCCTGGAGATAACCGAGGAGGACTACGACCTGTGCGTGGATACCAACCTGAAGGGGGCCTGTTTCACCACCCAGGCTGCCTTGCGCCACATGCTCCCGCGCAAGCAAGGCGTCATCGTGAACATCACCAGCATCGCCGGGCATATCGGGGTGGTGAAAGAGCAGGTATATGCCTCCTCCAAGGGCGGCCTCGAATTGCTGACCCGGGCCCTGGCCAAGGAGCTCGGTCCCGAAGGAATCCGCCTGGTAAGCGTCGCGCCGGCCGTCATCGAGAGTCCCATGACCGACCAATGGGCGGCAGCCGAGCCCGACCCGGAGGCTTTTCGCAAGTCATGGGAAGCTGTGTATCCCCTCCGGCGTTTCGGCCGTCCGGAGGAGGTGGCCGCAGTGGTAGCCTTCCTGGCTTCCGATGAAGCCGGCTGGGTCACCGGGTGCTCCTGGGTGGTAGATGGGGGCCTGCTGGCATAGCCCAGGAGAATGTATGGTGATTAAGAGAGGAGGTGGCTTGGTTGGTCAAATATGTGTTCATTCTGGCTGGAGTAGTATCCGCCGCAAATGCGTTTGAGGGATTAATTTATCGATATAAAATGTCGGCATAGGGTTCTTCGGTCATACTATTTGCCTGATTGGAGAAGAAAAATGTCCCAAATCGCTGAACAACTTTCTACAGGTGTATTTGCCAGGAAGAGTTCTGGGTTGGTGCGGAACATCAGCACTTTCGATACATTCTTTTATAACGTTGTGCAGCTTGCGCCGGCGTTTGCTTTCTTCAACGTTGCCTACTGGTGGCTTTACCCGGGCGCAGATATGGAGATTGCCGGTATTATCGCACTGGTCGTCTCCTTGCTTCAGGGCGTGACGTATGGACTTTTTGCCTCCGTCTACCCCAGGTCAGGGGGTGAATATGTACCGCTTTCGCGCGTAATCCACCCCTTCGTCGGTTTTGTCGGTGGGTTCAACCAGTCAGTATGGCAGGCCATCCAGACCGCTCCAACCGCAGCAGTTACTGTCACAATGGGTCTTGCCCCCCTGTTTGTTGCGCTTGGCCTGCAGACAGGCAACGACGCCCTGTTCAAACTCGGGGTGGCGATCGACAGTCCTTGGGGATGGTTTGTCTTCGGGGCCATCGTCATCGCCATATCCGCATATCTACTCTACCTGGGGATGAATGTGTACTTCAAATATCAGAGGTGGCTGTTTGGCGCCGGCACGGTGGGCTTCTTGATCCTGATCCTGGTCTTGGTCTTGGGTAGCACTGGGGTGTACGACTTCCAGGCCAGCTACGCCAAGTATTTCGGCAGCGGGGCATACACCGAGATGGTCGAATCCGTGCGCGCCCAGGGCTTCGACCTCAACCCGGCCTTCAGTTGGAAGACCACCTGGTGGTTCACCATTTGGCCGGCCTTCTCCTTCCTGTTTGCGGTGCTTTCCACCTCCTTCAGCGGCGAGATAAAGAATGTAAAACGCGGTCAATTGATCGGCATGACCGGGGCTCAGCTCTTCGGCGGCTTCCTGGTGATTGCCATCGGGCTGTTTTCCCGCACCGCCCTCAGCAAGGAGGGTCTGCTGGCTATTGGGGTGGCAAGCGACGCAGGAGAATTCCCTCTGCCTTATCCCTGGGTTTCCATGCTGGCTTCGGTATTGGCGGATAATATCTTGCTCACCATCATCATCAATCTGAGCGTGACCCTGATCTCAATCTTCTTGTGCGCCTCTACCATTGTATACGCCTCGCGCGGTTTCCTGGCCTTCGGGATCGACGGGTTGGCCCCGCAGTGGTTCGCCAAGGTGTCGGAGAAATATCATACCCCCTCCAATGCCATCCTGCTCAACGCCGTCCTGGCCACGCTCCTGCTGGTGATCTACAGCTTCACCGATTGGCTGCACGCCATCACCGCCCTGGCCGGACTGGGCGCGGTGCTGGTAGTCACAACGCTCTCTGCTGCCCTCTTCCCCTTCATCAAGCGCGAGACCTACCAGGCCTCGCCGGCCAAGATCGAGATCGGCGGCATCCCACTGATCACGATCACCGGCCTGCTCGGCTCTGCCGGGATGGGCTACTTTGTCTACCGGGCGGTCGTCGACAACGATTTTGGCGCTAACTCTCCCGCCGCCTTGACGATCACCGTCGGGGTTTTCGCCATTGGGGCGGTGTGGTACTTCGTTGCCCGGGCGATCCGCCGCAGGCAGGGCGTCGATATGGATGCCCGCTTCCGGGAGATCCCCATCGAATAGCCTTGAATACCTGCTGTCCAGCGGGCGAGCTCCGATCGAGAACAGAGCTCGCCCCGCCAGGACTCGGCCTTGCTACTTCTCTCCGGATAAGGGATAATCGAACCATGCTCGCAGATCGTTGGAATTGGAATGGATGGAATGGCTGCAGCAACATTATCCCGTTAATCTTAATCAGGAGAGGAGTACCATGAGGATCTATTACACCTCCGACCTGCATGGGTCTGAAAAATGCTGGCGCAAGTTCCTGGCCGCGCCCAAATACTACCAGGCGGACGTAGTCATCATCGGCGGCGACATTACCGGTAAATTCATCGTCCCCATCATCCATCTCCCCAATGGGCGCGCCGAAGCCACCTTCATGGGCGTGAAACGCAAGCTCAACAAAGAGAAGGACATCGAATATCTTAAAGAACAGATCGCCAATACCGGACAGTATGCCATCGACGTCACTCCCGAAGAATTCGCCGCTTATCAAGAAGACCACTCCATGTTGGAAAAACTCTTCGAAAAGCTGCTCACCGAGCGCGTGGCGCGTTGGGTGCAGATGGCCGATGAGCGCTTCAAGGACCAGGCCGTGCGCTGCTTCATTTCCGCTGGCAACGACGACCTCTTCGAGGTGGATGGGATGCTGGCCCAGTCCAGGTCCATCGAAATGCACGACGGGCGGCTGATCGACCTCGGCGAGGGATTCGAGATGTTTGGCCTGAGCTACTCCAACATGACTCCCTGGAACTGCCCGCGCGACATCAGCGAGCAGGAGCTGGCCGAGAAGATCGAGGCTTTGGCCAGCCAGGTCAAAGATCCCAAACGCGCCATCTTCGACATCCACGTGCCTCCCTACGGCACGGGTATCGACGAAGCGCCGGAGCTGACCACAGAACTGCGCATGGTCCTGGACGGGACAGGCACCCCCAAGATGATTCCCGTGGGGAGCACTGCCGTGCGCGAAGCAATCTTGAAGTACCAGCCCATGCTCGGCCTGCACGGGCACATCCACGAGTCCGCCGGCATCCGCAAGCTGGGGGAAACGACCATCGTTAACCCCGGCAGTGAGTACGCCGAAGGCATCCTGCGCGGCGCCCTGATCGAAATCAACGCCCGGCAGGGATTGGTCAATGTCAATCTAGTCACTGGATAGGAGAATATCGGATTGGCCGACACCAACAAGGTTCTATATATCCCGGCTAAAGGCCAGGTAGAGTTGCTCGAGAGACCCCTCCCGCGGATAAGCGATGGCTTCGCCCTGGTGAAGGTCCAAATCGCGCCCATCTGCGACGAGGTAAGGATCTACCGCGATCACACCATCGACTGGTACGAGCGGGCCGATGGCATGGGGCACGAGGGCGTGGGCGAGGTGGTGGAGGTACGCCCGGGATCGAAGTTCAAGGTGGGCGACCGGGTGATCATCTACAATGGCATGCCCTGCGGAGAATGCTGGGTGTGCACGAACACCGGCGGTTTCTGCCATTGTATGAGCCGGTGGGTGGGCGCCAGGATCGAAGAGGTCAACGGCAATGCTTCGGGCGGCTTTGGCTTCTCCCAGTATCGCACGCCTCCCGAGAATCAACTGCAGAAAATCCCGGACGGGATGTCCTACGAACACGCCGCTGCGGCGGGCTGTCTGATCGGAACCATCTTCAGCCCCATGCTCGAGTTGGGCGTCAACGCCACAGATATCGTCCTGATCACCGGTCTGGGTTTCGTCGGACTTGGGGGAGTGGTAAGCGCCAAGTACCTGGGGGCGCGGGTGATCGCCGCCGTGCGCCACCCCTACCGCAGGCAGCTAACCCTGGAGGTGGGCGCCGACTGGATCGTGGACCGCGAGGACCCCAACGTGCTCGAGCAGATCCGCGAGATCACCGGGAACAGGCGCGGCGCGGACGTGGTGATGGAATGCTCGGGATACCACGCCTACCGGCGCCTGGCGCTGGACGCGGCGCGAAGCTACGGCAAGGTGCGTTTCCTGGGTTATTTCCCGCGCGACCCAGAACCCTTCCCCATACACATCGAACACGACCTGCTGGACAAGCACCTGTTCATCTCCGGGAGCCACGATTCGAGCATCGAGCATCGCGACAAGCTCGTCGAGATGATCGCCCGCTCCGGAAAGGCGATCGACAAACTCGTCACCCACAAGTTCCCCATGTCGCAGGCGAAAGAAGCTTTTGAGACGATACTTACTAGGAACTGTGCAAAGGTGTATCTATACCCCCAAGAGTAGTTTGGTGTATGTTTTCACAATCCCGAGACACAACGGCCAAGCAACGTCTGCTTGGCCGTAAGATTCGTGTCCATGGGTGGTGTGGAATTCGACGTGGTATCTCTTCTCGGGGTCATGACTGCATCGATCCTTTCAACTTTTGAGCCGGTCGTCACCTGCGGAACTCGCATTTCACTTCAGATGAACCTCCACCGCGCTCAATGTAACCCCGGGTCGTTCGAAATCGCTAGCACTACACATCTCTCCTAACCCTTGGCCGGCGAGCCGATCGCCAGCGCCATCGTCGAGATGCCCAGGCGGGTGACATCGCCCAAGGCCATGCGCCAGGGCGGGTCGGGCACCTCACTCAAGCCCAGCGAACGCACCAGCCAGGCTGCCCAGGGATTGGTCTCCAAAACCCCGATGCGCAGGCATTCGGCCTGGGCCGCCAGCGCCAGGGACTCCAGCAGGCGCTCGGGATGCTTCAATTCGGGCAATGCCACCCAGGGACCGGCAGTGACCACTCCCTGGCCGCGCTGCCCCAGGACGAAGCCCAGGATGCGCCCATCCCTCTCGGCCACCTTGCACAGGTCTGGGTTGAGCGCCGCCTGCCTCTCGATGAAGAAGCGCCGGTCGGCGTGAAACGCCCGGCGGTCCAGCTCTGTCACGGCGGGCAGGTCGGCTGCCTGCAGGGGGCGGATGTCGCCATGGGCGCGGCCTTCCAGCCGGCCTGTGAAGCGCAGCGAGCGGCAAACCTTCCTGAAGCCATTGCGCTCGTAGAGCGCCACGGCTTTCACCATCCCGTCCAGCCACACCGTGCGGGCGCCGCGCGCCTGCAGGTAATCCAGCGCGTGGCTCAAAAGGGACTGGCCGACGCCCCGCCCGCGCCACTCGGGGACCACGATCAGCTCGCCTACGAAGCCCTCGCTTCCGTAGCAAGTGGCGATGCCGATCCCGATGGGTTGGCCGGCGGCTTGGGCCGCCAGGCAGCCCTGTGGATCATATTCGAGGAAGGCTTCGAAGACGGCGCGCGTCTCCGACGGCCAGCCCTCGGCCGCGGCGCAGGCCGCGGCGAAATCCAGGTCGGCCGGCTGCATGGGGCGGATGTAGAATGTATCCCCCATCTTGGTGCTGTATCAGGCTTCTGGTCTGGCGTTCAACTTCTCAAACAGGCTGCGCAGCGCGGTGGCGACTTCCCCCACTGCCTGGTCGAACGCCTCCCGGTTGCGTCTCGAAGGCGTCCGGTATCCGCTCACCTTGCGGATGAACTGCATGGCAGCCGCCTGCAGCTCCCCCTCGCTGGGAGGCTGCTCGCTACGGCGAAGGTTCTTGATGTTACGGCACATTGCTTTTCTTTCTCCGATAGGCAGCCTCGAGTAAGGCGCGCACGGCTGGATTGTCAATATCGGCTGCGCTGCGCATTGTCACGTGGCGGTGCAGCCGGCCGCTCCCGGTGAGCAGGCCCTCCGGATCGGGCAGCTCCACCGCCCAGTAGAAGCCCAGGTTTACGTGCGCCATAAAGGGCTGGACCACGCACACCAGGTCAGCCATGCGTGGGCCCAGCCCGTAAGCGACCAGTCTCGAGCTGAGGTCCACCTGCTCTAGGGCCTAGGTCAGCACCTGCAGGACCAGGGCGCGCAGTTTCAAAACCAGCTCACCCACATCGGGACTGCATTCAACCAGGAGACCATCCAGGGTGGTTGTCATAACCATGCCAATCGGCGAGAATCTGGATGGCTGTCAGGTCAAGAAGAGCCGCTTTCATCCTCGGCGCTCTCGGCCAGGCCAGGCGGTGTCTGGTCTGGGGCGTCCCTCGCCGGGCGGGCGCGGATGGCGATCACCTTCCGGCCGGCCACGGTCATCGGCTCGGGGTACAGGGTGATCGGCTTGCCGATCCAGCCCTCGGTGTCGTCGCAACCCAGCGCCTCGGCGATCTGGTAGGCCAGCGTGCGGTTTAGGATCACGCCCTTCTGTGCCCCCTGGAAATAGAGTACCCATTTCTCGACTTCCGGCGCACTGGCCTGCACGCGCATCTTCTCCCGCTCGACGCGGGCGATGGTCAGCGTGACCGGCCTACCCTGCAGGTCCGGCCCGCTGGCATAGCGCCGGGGGAACATTTTGGATAGTTTCATCCTTCGGCCTGAGTAACCAGATAATTCTCCACTCCCATCTGCTTGATCTGGTCGAGCTGCGCTTCGCCCCAGTCGGCGTGGCCCTCTTCCATCTTCAGGATTTCGATCAGCAGGTCCACCGTGCCCTGATCAGCCACCTCATGAGCCAGGGTGATGGCCTCGTTGTAGGCTTTCACCGCCCCCAGCTCAGATTCGTAATCGTACTGCACGATTTCCGGCACGGTGCCGCCGAACTTCATTGGATTGAGCCGCGAGACGATCGGCGTGCCCTCCAGGAAGATGATGCGGGCGATCAGCCACTCGGCATGGTGCATCTCGTCGATGGCCTGTTTCTCGATCGCTTCGTGCAACCGCTCGTAGCCCCAGTTGGCGCACATCTCGGAGTGCACCATGTACTGGCTGATGGCGGTGAGCTCTTCGGCGAGAAGCTGGTTGAGAACGGCGAGGATTCTATCGTTGCCTTTCATCTGTGTATCTCCTTGATTTAATTTCCTGCCCCACGAGTTACCCCATCCTAACTATAGCCGAATCTGGAAAAAAGTCAACGGTTTTTATCAGCCTCGCGGCTGGCCTGGATGGCTAGGTCGATGAAGATGGCGGAAGACCAGCCGAAGATCGGGGCTGCCTTGGGCGAGTTGGCGCCGGTTTCCGGGTGGTAATATTCGTAGATGTCGGGACGGTTGGCGATCATCTCCAGCGTGCGGCGGCGCAGCTCGCCCGCCAGCTCCGGGTAGCCGGAGCGTCGCAGCCCTTCGATGAGCAGGTAGTTGACGTTGATCCAGGTGGGACCGCGCCACATCTGGTTGGGATCATAATTCGGGTCGTCCAGGGCGACGGTGGGGATGGGGTAGCGCGGCCAAAACTGCTGTGGATCTGTGAGGCGCCGGACCAGGCTGCTGCATACCTCTTTCGGCAAGCGCCCGGTGAGCAACGGGAACAGGTTGAAGGGGGTGCGCACCGGCAGGTAGACGCCGTCCTTGCGCGCCCAGAACAGGCCGGCCTGGGGGTCCCACATCGCCTCCAGCATGCGCTTCAGCATGGCTTCGGAACGGCGAGTCCACAGCCGGGCGTCCCTGGATAGGCCAAGCGCCCGGGCGATGCGGGCCAGGTTCTCCTGCTGCAGGAACAGGTAGGTGTTTAAGTCGGGGGATTCCACCGGCATGCCGGCGTCCCACAGCGGGCTGTCGTCCAGGCCGGAGGAGAAGGGGTGCTGGTACTCACAGAGCCCATTCCCATCCATGTCGTTGTTCTTGAACCACCAATCATTCCAGCGCACGATCGGCTCGTAAATCTCGTCCAGGAATTCCTTATCGCCGTCATGCTGGTAGAGCTTCCAGACCACCCAGGCGATCAACGGCGGCTTGGTCACGTCGGCCTCCACCGGGAAGGTCAGGTGGGTGATGATACCCTCGTCGTGCACGGCGTCAGGGATCATGCCGTTTTCGAGCTGGTGGTCCAGCAGGATGCGCAACTGGTCTTGGGCCAGCCGCCTGTCGATGTAGCGGTAGGCCAGGGCATGGAAGTAGGCATCCCACTGCCAGATGCCCACGTAGTGCACCTTGGAGGGCGTCATGGCCTCGCGGGTAGTGTAGAAGCGGGAGGAGATCAGCCCGGCGCGCATCACCCACCAGGCGTGGTAATACTGCGCCTTGAACTCGGGATCGACGGGCGGAGCGGCGGCGAACCACTCGTGCCAGCGGCGAGCGGCGGCTTCCAGGGCTGCCGCCGGATCGGGGATGTAGCGATTGAAGCCCAGGCGTGGGGTGATATTCAGAATCAGGGCGGATGTGGCGCTGCAATCTACCACCAGGCTGACCCGCTGCAGCTCCGGGCCGTGGGGTTCGACCGTCTCGTGGACCAGGCGGGCGTTGGTGGTATAGGCGATGTTACGGCGAATGTCTCCGGTGAGGTGCAGCACACCTCCACGCCGGTCTGCGTGGGCGTTGTCTACGTGAGCCAGGAATGAGATGCCGCACCTGCACGCTGGCAGGCAGACCAGCAGGGTCTCGCTGTCCAGGAAGGACAGGCGAAAATCGCCAATGGAGGTATGGAAATCCAATCGGTGGGGGTAGCTGGTCAGCTCGAAATCCAGCGGGCGGCCTTCCCCATCGGTCAGATGCCAGGATTCGATGATCGGGGGTCGGGAGCGGTAGGAGGCGAGCTGCTGCTCGCGCTTGAACCAGCGCTCCGCCAGACGAATGTAAAGGCTGTTGTTCTGCCGGTAGACCAGCAGGCGAGAGCCGCGTTCCGTGAATGGGATGTGGGTCAGGTCGATGCGATTTTTGAGCAGCGCAATGAAATCAGAGTCGATTTCCAACATCACGCATCCCTATTCCTCGCCAAAACACTCTGCCAACAACGTTTGCAGGCGGCGTTCCAGCATGGTATAGGAGTAGTGCTGGCGCGCCAGGCGATAATTATGGTCACCCATCTCCTGCGCCAGGGCTGCGTCCTGCAGCACCAGGCGGGCGTGATCGACGGTCTCTTCGCTGATATAGCCGTCAAACTCGATCACTCGAAACCCCCTGGGCTTGATGTCGATGGCGAAGATCGAGTAATTATTGACCACGATCGGCCTGCGAAAATAGATCGCCTCTAAGAAGGCGTTGCCGAAGCCCTCCAGGTCCGAGGGGTAGGTGATCAGGTCGGCGTACGGGTAGACATCCCACAAGGTGTAGATTTTTCTCCCATCCGGCATCTGACCGCGCTTCTCCCGGATGATGTCCGCCACAAAATTGACCGGCACGGCCAGCAATTGGGCGTAATTGGCCAGGTGCCGTTCATAGGAATACCCCTCGTCGCCCGAAGCGTGGGAGATGATCAAACGCGCTGGCAGGCCCAGGCGGCGGGTCAGCTCGATGGCGTTTTCGATGCCCTTGCGCGGCACCACCCGCGTTGGCTGTAAGAAAAGCATCTCGCCGGGCGCCAGCCCCAACGCCTGGCGTACGTCCTGGCTGTATTCATCGGGAGGCGCGGGTGGGTGGTCGAAATCCATCACGTTGGGGATCAGCGTGCTGGAGATGCCGGTGCGCAGGCTTAATTGATTGGCGGCCGAGGAGTTGATCACCACGTGGCGGATCGATGGCAGGTGGGGTGGGAAAGCCATGTTCAAGAAGTCCCACACGCAGTTGACCAGGAATCGCTTGCGTTCCCAGAAGAAATCGTGGTGGTGGGCGATAGTGATGGATTGGGTCTCGGCGATAAGCTCGGCCAGGGCCAGACCCAGGGGGATATTGAGCGGGATCGCCAGGGCATTCTCCACCAGGAGCAGCTCCAGCTTATATTCGGAGATAAAGAGCTCGAGCTGACGCTTGAGATGGTCCTTGACGCGGTGGATGCGGTGGGTGATCTCAGCCGGGCGGGCGCGCTGGAAGAACGCCACCTGGTAGATGGACTGAATATCCGGATGTTTGAAGTGGGCCTCCGGCACGATGTGGCTGACCTCATCCGGGGTATCGCTCTCGCCGGAAAAGTAGAAACAGGCATGGCCCATGTGAGTCAATAGCGTGGCCCATTTTTGGGCTTCCAGCGAGACGCCATCCGTTCCGGAAAAACGGGTAGCGATAAAGCCAATCCGCCGTTGACTCTTCGACCGATTGCGCGGCACAGTGTTCAATGGGTCTATTTTATCCCATTGAGGCGCTTATGCAATTGCCAGCCACAGGGTCTGGTACGGCAACAGGCGGATTTCTCCGCCGGTGAGGTGGACCGGTCGCCCGCGGGCGAGATCGGTGAGCTCCCCCGCGCGACCGGCGAAGCGGTTCAACGCATCCAGGCATAGCTTCTGGGCGCGGTCGGAGAGATTGTGCAGGCAAGCGATGCTTCCCTCCCCTGCGCCGCGCAGCACCCCGAAGATCGCCTCCCCACACTCCAACACCTGCTGCGGGCTGGAGGGAGCGAAGGCGCCGGCGGCAGCCCGGGCCTGCAACAGCCGGCTGAAGCGGGAGAAGACCTGGCTGCGCAGGGAGCTCGGGTTGCCCAGCTCGTCTTCGAACGTCGCGCGGTCCAGCTTCTGGCGATTGATCGTACGGTTGCGCCCGGTCAGCCTGACTCCCTCCGACCAGCCGCGCGAGCCGAACAGGCTGTGGAAGTAGATGCCGGGCACGCCAGCCAGGGAGAGCATGATCGCCTGGGCGGTCATGAAGCGCTCCACCTGGGTCTCGATGGGCTCGCTCGCCTGCGGGTCGTTCAACGCGTCGAAGAAGTTGATGTTCAGCTCGTAGGCGCTCTGCAAGCCACCCGGATCGTGTTTATAGGAGATCAACCCGCCGTGTGCCAGGGTCTTTTGCACCAGGGCCTCGATCTCGGCCTGGCTGAGCAGGCCGCGCGCCGGGTTCAGGCCGATGCCATCGTGGGAGGCCAGGAAGTTGAAGAATGCGACCTGGTCGGAAGGCAGGCGTAATCCGCTTGCCCAGCGCGACAGCGCCGCGGATCTGCCGCTGTGCAGGCTGTGCAGCACCAGCGGCGGAAGGGCGAAGTTATACACCATCTGGGATTCGTTCTTGCCATCGCCAAAATAGGAGAGATTCTCGGCGTGCGGCACGTTGGTCTCGCTGACCAGGAAGACATGCGGGGCCACGGCATCCAGCAAGCTGCGCAGGAGCTGGATGACCCGGTGGGTCTGGGGCAGGTGAATGCAAGCGGTGCCGATTTCTTTCCACAGATAGGCGATGGCGTCCAGGCGGATGAATTCGGCGCCCTGGCTGGCGTAGAAGAGCAGCGTCTCGGCTATTTCCAGCAGCACCTGCGGTTTGCGATAGTTCAGGTCCACCTGGTCGGCGCTGAAGGTCGTCCACACCTGCTTCGGGCCGTAGCGGGTCTGGAACTCGGTGAGCAGCGGCAGGGCGCGCGGCCGCACCACACGAGAGAGGTCGGGTTGGCCTTCGACGGTGATGAAGTACTCCCGATAGCGCGAGTCGCCTTCCAGGTATCCTTTAAACCAGGCGCTGGAGGCGGACACGTGGTTGATGACCGCGTCGAACATCAACCGGAAGCGCTTCCCCAGGGCCTGGATGTCTCTCCAGTCGCCCAGGGCTGGCTCCACTGCCCGATAGTCTATCACCGAGAAACCGTCGTCGGAAGAAGAGGGATAGAACGGCAAGAGGTGCACCCCGCTGATCAAGCCGGGCAGCCATTCCTGGCAGAACTCAGCCAGGGAGCGCAGCGGGGGGATGCCGGGTTGGCGCAGCATGTCGCCGTAGGTGATCAGCAGGGCGTCGCGCTGGGTCAGCCGGCCGCGTTCCCCGGTAGGCCGGCCCTGCTGCGGGAGGCGAGGGCGATAACGCTCCAGGATTTCAGCCAGCGCATTCCACGTGAGCATCCCGGCGCTCTCGCCGTAGAGGGCAGCCAGATGGGAGCGCAGTATATCTTGGTACTTCACTTGGTCGGTGAGGCTCCAAAACGGCGGCTGAATTCGGAAACCAGGGCGTCGCCCGCCGCCTCGACCAGCCGACCGACGATGGGATGCACGATCACGCCGGTCGCCGCACCCGCCAGGCCGGGTGCGTGTTTGGTAAACCACTGCTTGACATATTCCATCGTGGTCAGGTCGGGCTTCTCCTGGGCTACCGCTTCGGCCAGCTCATCCACCCGCTCGACGGCGGCGGTTTTGATTTCGGCAGGGGCTTCGGCTGCTACTCGGGTGCGCAGTTCGAGCAGCGCCTTTTTTAGCGCCTCCAGGTCTTCTCTGCTCACCGCCTGGGAGGCCGGGATGTTGGTCTGCTCCTGGTAGATGTGGCTGCCCACAGCCACCTGGCCGCGGATGTCTCCGGAAATAGTGGCGCGGATAGTTTCATCCGGCTCTTTCTTTTCCATGATTGCTCTCCAATTTTACCCGATGATCTCGGGAAATCTGACGAGGACGCTCTCGGAGCGGTTGTTCCCTTCCTCGCTCTCCAGCACCCGGCAGTGCAGGGGCATGAACTCGTCCCCGGCGCACGAATCGGCTTCGGCGAAGACCTGCACCTCTTGAGCCTGGTAGCTGGAAGGGAAGGTCACCACCCCATCGAAGACCACCTGGTCTCCGCTGGACAATGGGCTGCTGGTGAAGGGATACCACGGGCTGGCCTGGCCGGGGACGCTGAAGGCAAAGTTAAAGGTCCCGCTGGCAGTGATGGCGCTGGTGGCAACTTTAAAAGCCTTCGCGTGAGCTTCGCCCTGGTTCATGACTATTACCTGGATGGGCACCACCGGATTTCCGTCCGGGTCGAAATAGGCCGGGCTGGTCTAGCCAACCGAGACCACCGCCAGGTCGGGCGGGGAGGGGGTGGGGGTAGTGCTTGGCGTGAGGGTGAAGGTCGGGGTGCTGGTGATGGTTGGGGATGGGGTGGAGGTCGAGGTAAGGGTCGGCGTCGGCTGGCCGGTGGCGCCTTGCCCAGCAGCCTGAGCTGGGCGCGGCTGAAACGCTCGCCAGCCAGGTCGCCAATCTGGCGGTGAATGCGGGCGGCGCGTTCCAGGTGGCTTTGTGCGCCGGCAAAGTCTTCCAGGCGCAGCGCGCGCACGCCCAAATGGTGGTGCACCCATGCCTCGACTGGGAGGTCCCCAGTGGCGCGGGCGGCGTTCAACAGCCGGTGAAGCGCCCGTTCCCAGGCGCCCCAGCGCCTGGAGAGGACCAGTGCGCCGTCGATTAGCCGCCCCAGACGAGAGACTTCCTGCCAGCGACTGCGGGTGGAGGCCCACTCCAGAATGGTGAGCAGCGCATCCAGCTCAGGAATCAAGGCCAGCGGTCTGGCCTGGAGACCCTCAGCCCAGCGGATCAAGTAGTCCAGCAGCCGTTCTGCCCAGGTTTCGCTCTCTGGCTGCTCGCCGAGGTAGGCCGTCAGGCCGCCTGCCAGGTTGTAGCTCGGGCTGTAAGACTTCACCAGGCCCAGGCGTTCGAGGCGCTCGAGCGTGGCTTTGATTTGTGGGTCCTGGGCGAGCGCCTCCAGGTGCCGCGTGGATAGCGGCGCTCCCCTGCGGCCGAGAGGATGGCCAGCGTGGTTCGCTCCGGGGGGGGCCAGTTTTGCGAGCAGCAGTTCGGCAAGCTCTTGGTCATCCACCCCTGGCGTATTGGCGGCCTGGCCCACTCCGCCAGGCCTACCAGCCCTTCTTTCACGGCGGCGACCAGTTGCAGCAGACGCAGGGGAAGCCCCTGCACGGCGCGCCACAGGTGTGTGGCTGCCTGGCGTTCCTCAAGGCCAAGGGTGGCGCCCCGCCCCGCTCTACCAGGAGCAGGGCGGCTTCTTCGGGCAGGCCGCTCAGTTCGAGAGCCAGCCCTTCCCCCACCAGGGAGCGGATGGAGGAGGCAATGGCGAAGGTCAGGCTGGGGGTTTCGTTTAGGAGTGCAGTGAGCTCCGACTGGGTCAGGCTGGCATCGTCGAGAAATACCAGGACCTGCCGGTCATGCAACGCCTTCCGCCGCTGGGTGGGGGTGGGCAGGTAATTCGGGCACTCGTAGAAGGCTTCGAATATGCGCTGCAGGATGTCAGAAGGGGGATCCTGCAGGTGCGCGCCATAATAAATTCCATTTGGGAATGGCGGCGTAGCCCGGGCGATGGCCCGCAGCAGACTGGTCTTTCCCGCTCCCTTTTCTCCATAGACCTGCAGGACCAGCCGCGACTTAAGCGCAGTCAGGCAGTTTTGCAGGTCAGGCTCACGGTCGAGGAAGCCCGGGAATGGACGCGGTCTGAGGTCGATGGGCAGCGCCTCGGGCTGGCAGGGTGGTTGGCTGGGCGGGCTGATCGTCACCCGTCCGCCGTGGATCGAGCCGCTCTGGATGTTGTAATTGCCGACAGCAACCTGCCCGCTGACCAGGCCGCGGATATCTGCCTGGACCTGGGCTGCGGAACCTTGGTGGGCCATGCGCCCTCGATTTCTATCTACTGTCTGCCCTTGCTTCCGCCTTCTCAAAGTTCAGCGGCAGCCAGACCTGGAAATTGGTCTGCCCCGGGTGTGAAGTTACCCGGATATCGCCGCGGTGCTTGTTGACCACGATGTTGAAGCTGATGTCCAATCCCAGGCCGGTGCCCTTGCCCGGCGGCTTGGTGGTGAAAAACGGGTCGAAGATGCGCGGCAGGATATCTGGCGAGATGCCCGGCCCGTTGTCTTCCACCTCTACCACCACCCAGTCGCCTTCCTGGCGGGTGCGCAGGGTGATCTGCCCCTGCCCGTCCAGGGCGTCGATAGCGTTGTCGATCAGGTTGGTCCACACCTGGTTGAGCTCGCTGCCGTAGCCGTGGATCTTGGGCAGGCCGGGGGAATACTCACGCACCACGCGGATGCCTGCCTTCAGCTTGTTGCGCAGGATCAGCAGGGTGCTGTCCATCCCCTCGTGAATGTCTACGTTCTGGATGGGCGCCTGGTCCAGGTAGGCGTAGGATTTGAGCGCCTTGACGATCTCGGAGATGCGCCCGGCAGCCTGCATGATCTCCGACAGCAGGTTGTAGACGGTGTAGGTGGCGTAGAGCCAGCGGATGACCAGGCCAAGCTGCTCATGATCGAAGCGCGCCAGCAGCTCGGCCAGGCTGCTCTCATCGTAGTCCAGGTCCACCAGGGTGGGGGCGAGCTCCCAGGCTTCTTCCACGCCCTGCTCCTCCAGCCAGGTTTCCAGCTCGTACTGGCGGTCGCTGCGAGCCACGGCGTCCAGCATGGCTGGCTTAGGAGCGTGCAAGCGAGCGCGTTCCGCCAGGGATTGCAGGAATTCCAACTGGACCGGGTCGAGGCTGGCACGGCTCAGTCCCATTTGGGCCTCTTCCATCGTCGCCAGGCACTCCTGCAACTGGCTGGCGCCGCGCCAGGCAGCAGCCGCCGGGTTGTTCAGCTCGTGGGCCACCCCGGCGGTGAGGGTGCCCAGTTGGGCCATCTTCTCGCTCTGGCGCAGCTTGGCCTCCGTCGACCGCCAGCGCTTCAAGATGGTGCCGAACAATGCGTTGGCCGCGGATACGCTGGTGGCGAGCAGCCGGTCCAAGTCTTCCTTCTGGATGGCGTACAGTATGCTGTCGGTGCGAGCGCGCACCCCCGCCATGCGCGGGGAGGATTCCAGCAAGGCGATCTCCCCGATCACCTCCCCGGGGCCGCGCACCGCCAGCAGCACGTCTCGCCCGCTGGAGGCCTTGAGCACTTCCAGGGTGCCCTCCTGGATCACATAGGCCTTCTGGCCCGAGCTGCCCTCCGAAAAGAGCATCTCTCCCGCCGGCAGGTGCACCTCTTCGATGGACTGACACATCTGGTGCAGGTCTTCATCTGATAGCCCGGCAAACAGGGGGATTTTGCGCAGGAACTCGTACTTCATCAGGTGTACTTGAGATACTGGTGCACCAGGCTGACGGCGATTGCCCCTTCGCCTACCGCAGAGGCCACCCGCCGCACCGCGCCATGGCGCACGTCTCCCGCGGCGAAAATACCCGGCACGCTGGTCTCCAGCAGGTAAGGATCGCGGTTGAGCGGCCAGGCGCGCGGGCGGTGCCCGTTTTGTAGCAGGTCGAGGCCGGTCAAGATGAAACCGGCTGAGTTGCGTTCCACCACGCCTGCCACCAGGTCGGTGCGCGCCTCGGCCCCAATGAAGATGAACATGGCCGGAGTCGCCAGGTTGCTCAGGCGGCCGGTGTCCCGGTCCTTGACCACGATCCCTTCCAGGCGGTCGTTTCCGCACACCTCCACCGCCTCGTGGTTCAGCAGCACGGTGATATTTTCGGTGGTCCGGATCTGGTCCACCAGGTACTGCGACATGCCGGCTTCCAGGTCGCTGCCCCGCACCACCATGCTCACCTTGCCGGCGTGGCGCGAGAAGAACATGGCGCCTTGCCCGGCGGAGTTGGCCCCGCCGACCACCACGATGTGCTCGCCGCGATAATAGGCCGCCTCGGTGAGCGCTGCGCCGTAGTAGATACCGGCACCGGTCAGGGCATCGACACCAGGCAGGTCCAGCTTGCGCACGGACACCCCGGTGGCAATGATCAGCGCCCGGGCGCCCAGCTCTTCGCCACCGGTAAGCCTGACGAAGCGGTAAAGCCCGTCCACTCGCACGGCCACCGCCTCCTGGGCGCTGAGGATCTCGGCCCCGAAGCGCCGGGCCTGGGCGCTGGCCCGCCGTGCCAGGTCGGAGCCGCTCAGCCCGTTGGGGAAGCCCAGGTAGTTCTCGATGCGCGAGCTGGTGCCGGCCTGTCCACCGGTAGCCTCGCGCTCGATCATGGCGGTTTTCAGGCCTTCGGATGCCCCGTAGACCGCCGCGCCCAGCCCCGCCGGTCCGGCGCCCACGATGATCAGGTCGTAGAAGGGCAGCCTGGCCTGGGTCTGCAGGCCGATCTTCTCTGCCAGGGTGCGGTTATCGGGCTCCACCAGTACTGTTCCATCTGGGAAGAAGACTACCGGCAGGCGGCGGCTGCCGTCGGTAGCCGACTCTACCAGGCCCCGGGCCTCGTCGTCGCGTTCGATGTCCATCCACTGATAGGGCACCAGATTGCGCGCCAGGAAGTCCTTCACCACGTGGCTCTTGGCAGACCACAGGGTGCCCGCCACCCGGATGCCTTCGTAGGGCAGCCTCACGCTGGCCTGCCAGTCTCCCAGCAGATCGTCCAGGATGGGGTACAGGTTCTGCTCGGGTGGGTGCCAGGGCTTCATCAGGTAATAATCCAGCCCGATCTTATTGATGCTGGCAATGGCGGCTTCGGTGTCGGCGTAGGCGGTAAGCAGCGCCTTGCGCGCCTCCGGGTAGAGCTTGCGCGCCTCGGCCAGGAATTCCGTGCCGCTCATCTCGGGCATGCGCTGGTCCACCAGGAACAAGGCGATGGGCGCGTTGCGCACCTTGAATTGGCGCACAGCTTCCAACGCTTCCTTGCTCGATCCGGCCTTGACGATGCGGTAATCGCCGCGGTAGTGCTGGCGCAGGTCACGCTCGATGGCGTTCAATACCTGGGGTTCATCATCTACGGTGAGAATAACCGGTTTGGCCATGGTTTTAGACTTTCAAGATCGCCTGCGTGGTTGGATGGGACAGGAACGAGCTGCGTAAGCCTGGTTCCTGGATGTGGCCGGCGATGTAGTCCACCAGTTCAATCCCGACTGCCTGCAGCCGGCCGGCCTCCCCCGGGTCTGCCTGGATCCTGGCGAGAGCGATCAGGTCCCCCAGGACCAGCCACTGGCTGCGCCGTGAGCCGATTTCGTTGGTCAGCTCGAAGGCTTCCACTAGGGCCTGGTAGGCCTCGGGTGACCGGCCAAGTCCAATAAGGACCTGGTGTTTCAGGTGCAGCAGGTCGGGCAGGAACAGGCGCACGCCGGCCTGGAGCACCTGCGGTATCTCGTGCTCCAGGACAGTTAATGCTTCCTCGAAGCTCCGGTCTTGCAGGAACAAACGATGATAGAAGCGGATGATCATCGGCCCAAAATAGGCGTCTTTCCATTCGATGCGCAGCCGATCGCTATCCTCACTCGCAGGCGCGCTGGCAGGAGGCCGTTCACCGGTGAAATGTTCCTTCATCGACTCGAGGGCCACCTTGTAGTAAGCCAGTGCTTCCATGCGGTCTGCCACTGCCAGCGTCTCCCTGGCGTATTGATCAGCGCGCTGCATATCGCCCAAGTTGGTGTAGGCCCAGGCCAGCATCATGCGGGACGAGACCTGGGGCGCCGCAAAGGACGACTTTTCGGCCAGGGGGATGGATTCCAGCAGGGCGGAGATACCCTGGTCGATTTCGCCGCGTTCCAGGTAAATGGGTCCCACAGTGCCCAGGGCGTATGCCTGGCCCCACAGGTTGCTCGTCTGCTGACTCAAGTGCAGCCCTTCCAGGGCCGCATCCACACCCCGATCCAGGCTGCCCATCAGGTACAGCCCCTGGGCCATGGTGATCAGGTTGTCGGTCAGCATCGGCAGGTTGGAGGTCTCACGCCAGGTGGCCTGAGATTCCTTGAGCGCCTCCCAGGCCAGCTCCATCTTGCCGCTTTCCAGGTAGGGCCGGGCGATATCGTGCAGGATATAGGATCTCTCGATCTCCAGGCCGGGCTGGCAGGCGATCTGCAAGGCCTGTTCGCCAGACTGTAGGGCTCCTTCAATATCATGGTCGAAGTAGACTGCCAGCAGCATGCGGTTCCATAATGCCTTGGCTTCTGCCCGCCGATCGCCAAGCTGGCGAGCAAGGCTCAGGCTGCTCTCGGCGAGCTGCCTGGCCTTGGTAGGGTTGTTCTGCACCGTGGGGGTGGCGTAGATGGTGGCCTGGGCGAGCTGGGCGGCGAGTTCCAGCGCAGGTTCGCCCAGCTCCTGCCCCAGGGCTTCCAGGGCGCGGTAATTTTCCAGTGCGCCGTTTACATTGCCGCTCACCTCCAGCACCCGGCCACGCCGTGTGTACAGGTGGATCAGCAGGTCTACCTCTGCCTGGCACCGCCGGGCGGCCAGGCTGGCGATGGCGATTGCCTGGTCGTAATGGTCGCTGGCTTCGGCGTTGGCGTACAGCCGGGCAGCTTCGTCGCCGGCCAGGCGGTAGTAGATCAAGGCGCGTTGATCCTCGCCTGCCTGGTGAAAATGGTAGGCCAGCCGGTGGGCTTCGGTTTCCAGCCGGTCTGAGTACAACGTCTCGATGGCCTCGGCTACCCGACGATGGTATTCACGGCGCTGGCGTCTGAGGATGGATTGGTAGGCAGCGTCGCGGGTCAGCTCGTGGCGAAAAACGTACTCTAATTCGGGCATGCGGGCGGACTCCCGGATCAGGTCCACGCGCTGCAGGGTGTTCAAGTGCCCATCCAGGGTTGCCTGCGTCTCGCTGATCCACTGCAGGACACGGTAATAGAAGGAACGGCCGATCACGGAGGCCAGTTGCAGCGTGCGCCGCACGTCCCACTCGAGCTGGTCCAGGCGGGCCAGCATCAGGGCCTGCAGGGTATCGGGGATGGAAAGGTCCTGCGCTCCGTTAGCGCCTTTCCAACGATCGCCGGTTTCGGCGCGCACGATGGCCCCCCGCTCGATCAAGGCGCGCACCACCTCCTCCACGAAGAATGGGTTGCCCTCGGCCTTCTGCAGGATGCGCTGGCGCATCTCTGGCGGCAGGTCGCAGGCAGCCAGCAGGCTGTTTATCAATGCGCTGCTCTGATCCATGTCCAGCGGTCGCAGGTCGACCTCCACGTACCGGTGGGGAAAGTCGCGCTCGGCGGTCTCCTTGAGGGCCCAGGCGGGGGATTGGCGGTAGGGCCGGCAGGCGCACAAATATAGGATGGGTGAGCTATCGGACAGCCGGTAGAGATGGGCGATGAGGTCCACCGAAGCCGGGTCGGCCCAGTGCAGGTCGTCGAAGACCGCCACCATGGGATTGCGGGCTGCCAGGGCGCGTCCCAATTGGAGGGTGCTCTCATAAAGCCGGTTTCTGAAACCTTCGCCCACCAGCGCGCCGGGACCCTCCTTCAAGAGGTCCGTAATGACCTTCAACAGGCTTTCCACCGCTCCATCCGGGTGCGCTTCACTTGCAGGCTCGCCATCCGTGGGAAGCAGTTGATCCAAGAGCTGGCGAAACAATCCGTAGGCGCGGGTCGAATCGTAGGGGATGCCGCGCCCTTCCAGCCAGGCGGGCCCGCTTCCGTCCATGCGCAGCCATTCCTGGTGCAGCTCCTCGATCAGGCGGCTCTTGCCCAGGCCGGCTTCGCCGATCAGGTGGACAATGCTGCCGCGCCCCTGCTTAAGCGCCTCCAATGCCTGGCGCAGCTTTTTCAATTCGTCTTTCCGGCCGATCAGGGGCGCCTGCAACCCGGGCAGGCCGCGCACTCGGCCGTGTGCTTCCCTGCGCCCGATCACCCGATAGGCGCTCACCGCTTCCCGCTTGCCCTTGATCTCGATCTTGCCTAACGCTTCGACTTCGAAAAGGGGCGCCACTAACCGGTAGGTGTAGCTGGAGATCTGCACCGTTCCGGGAAGGGCCGATTGCTCCATGCGCGCCGCCAGGTTCACGGCGTCGCCCATGGCGGTGTACTCAAAAGCCGCGCCGGCACCAATCTCGCCCACCACCACCACGCCGGTGTTGATACCCACGCGCACGTTGAAGTCCAGCCCGTAATCGCCCAGGATGCGCACCCGGAAGGGCTGTAGCCCGGCCACGATGTCCAGCCCAGCTAAGATGGCCCTTTCCGGATCGTCCTCGTGGGCGCTGGGCGCCCCAAAGAAGGCCAGCACGGCGTCGCCCATCAGGCGGGCCACGGTGCCATCGTAGCGGCGGATGGGGGGGATCAAGTATTCGTAGGCTGCGTCCATGATCTCGGCCCATTCTTCCGGGTCGAGCTGTTCGGCCATGGAGGTGGAACCGGTCACGTCGCAGAACAAAACCGTCACCACTCGCCGCTCAGCCGCCACGCCCGCGCTGGAGCGTGACGGAGTCTCACGGCTCGAGGCGGTTTCGGGGCTTGTTTCTGGCGTAAGGTCAGGTTCCATTGTTGGGAGGCGAGGGCAGGATCAGCGCCTGGTCGACGTAGCACCACAGCCAGTCCTCGCCGGGCTCGAAGGACTGGATAAGCGGATGGCCGGTGGCGTGGAAGTGCTGGCGTGCGTGGCGATTCCTGGAGTTATCGCAACAGCCCACGTGGCCGCAAGCAAGGCACAGGCGCACCCAAACGTCCCCGGTCTTCAGGCAGTCTTCCCAGCCCGCGGCGCTGGGGGTCACGTCCTGGATCATGCTCAGGTGGCTGCATTCGGGGGAGTATATCCGCCCGCGAGCGACCTGCCGGCGCAGCCTTCTCCAGGGTGCGGCCCTCACCTGGTCGCTGGTGTGATCAGGGGTCATCGGTTTCCTCCATGGCGCGAGGTCATTAAATGCTTACAGTCTTCCCTCGGTGGGGATATGCGGCGCTTATTTCGGATCACGCTCCAGCGAGGCGACGGTTGCGAAAATATTTAGAGCTTATCTATCTATTTTATCACATTATATCGGGAGAAGCCGGGTTTACCGGGCGCTTTTAATGTTGTTCGCCAACTCGTTTGAGCACCTCTTATTGGTCCATGGCGCGCAAGACCGCCAGCAGGGCCTGGAACTCTTCGCGGCAGTCGCCGCAGCGCGCCAGGTGGTCTTGCAGGAGCGGCATGGCCTCGGCTGCCGGCCTGCCGGCCAGCACCAGCTCGGCAAACTGGTCGAGCTGGTGAAAGCAGTCATCGCAACTGGCTTCATCGGGGCGGGTGTTGGCAACCTGGCGGATCAACTTTTTAAGCACATCCTCGCTCAAGCGCATGGCTACACCTCTTCCATCAGCAGCGGGATTCAATCGGCCCGGAATACACCCAGCACGTCCTGGGGGGTAAGTCCCTCGGCCTGCAGGCGCATCTGCAATCGCTGGCGCGCGTCGTGCAGCAGCTTGTATAAGGCATTACGGTTGGTGTCCATGCGGCGGGCCACCTCTTCCATGGGCATGCCGCCCAGGACCACCGCCAGCATGGCCTGGCGCTGACGTTCGGTCAGCTCCTCATTGATCAGCCGTCCCACCGTCTCCAACATCGAATTTCGCAAGGCCTGGTTTTCTGGGGTGGGGCCGGGCTCGCTCAAGGCTGCCGGGGTGAAGTCGCCGCTCTCATCCGGCGGAATCAGGTCCTCCAGGGAAATGTCCTTCCAATGCTGGCGGCGCAGCTCGGTCAGCGCCACGCGCACGGCGATCTTGTGCGCCCAGGTAGTCAGGCGGCTTTCGCCGCGAAACGTGTCCAGGTTGGCGCGGATCTTGAGCAAGGCTTCCTGCAGGCTGTCTTCGATGAAGGGCTCCAGCTCGGCAGGACCCACCCGGTTCACCAGGGCGTAACGCAGGCCGCGCTTCAGGATCGCTCGCAGGTCGGATAAGGCCTGGTCGGGTTGCGAGCTGCGCAGTTCTGCCAGCCATTGAGAGTTGCTGCGCTCCGGCATGGTCGCTTATTGTAGCACGACTTGACTCGTATTTCGCCTTTTTATATACTGGGAACATGAAGATACACAACATATTGCCAATAAAGCCTGAATATTGGAGATTGTGAAGGGTTGGATTCTTACTCGGCCGGGCCGTGCAGCTATCGCTTATAAGCCACGTGACATTTGTCTTTCCAGGAAATACACAATGGTACTACCGGCGATGGAGCAGTTTATGTAGACATGAATGACGGGAGTACAAAAATGTTGTAAATACAACCAATACAACGGAGACCTAGCCATGCCAAAAATTGTCAACAGTTGGAACGAGTGGGACCCGCTGAAGCGTGTGATCGTTGGGCGTCCGCAGGGCACCCAGGTGCCTGCCCCGGAGCCCGGCTGGGTGCATGACTATCCCAACTACGGCTTTCCTTTGGGCACCTATGGACTTTTCCCGCAGGAGATGGTGGATGCGGCCAATGAGCAGGTGGAAAATTTCGTCCACATCCTGGAACAGCGCGGCATCATCGTCGACAGGGTGGACCTGCATCCGGCCCTGAGCGAGGTGCGAGCCTACTCGACCCCGGATTGGACGCAGTTGAATGCGCGCGGCATCAACAATCCGCGCGACCTGTTCCTGCCAGTGGGCAATGAGATCATGGAGGCAGCCGGCACCCTTCGTTCCAGGTGGTACGAGTACCTGCACCTGCGGCCGCTCTTCGAACGATACTTCAAAGAAGACCCCGAGTTCTTGTGGACTGCCGCGCCCAAGCCGCGGCTGACGGACGAGTCCTACGAGAGAAACTACTACTATAACTTCGAGCACGTGTGGACCTTGGAGGAAAAGAAGGCCCGTTTCAGGCAGTGGAAATTCCACCTGACCGAAAAGGAGCCGCTGTGGGACGCCGCCGACGCTGCCCGCTGCGGCAAGGACATCTTCTGGCAATGCTCGGCGGTTACCAACCGCAGTGGGATGGACTGGCTCAAGCGCTATTTTGGCGCCAAGGGCATTCGCATCCATCCCATCCAGTTCAACGGGCCCAATGCCGCCATCGGGCCTGGCCCGGATTATTTCCTGCACCCCTGGCACATCGACGTCAGCCTGATACCCTTGCGGCCCGGGCTGGCGGTGTACAACCCCGACGAGCCGATCCTCACCGAAGAGGCGGTCAAGCTATTCCGGATGAACGACTGGGAGCTGGTCCCGGCGGCCAAGCCGACCTACCCTTACACCGACAGCGTCAGCGTGCTCGGCCACCCCTATGAAGGCCCCTCCTGGATTTCGATGAACACCTTCTCGCTGGGACCAAACACGATCTGCGTGGAAGCCCATGAGTCAGGCTACATCGATCAATTGACCAAGCTGGGATTCGAAGTAGTGCCGGTGCCCTATGAACACGTCCTGCCATTTGGAGGGGCGTTGCATTGCACCACGCTGGATGTGTACCGGGAAGGCGACCTGGAGGATTACTTCCCCAAGCAGCTCCCGGATTATTGACCCGGAAAGAAATTTATCTGCTTACGAAATCTCGATGGGCGCCCCGCTTACCAGCGCTGCGCGGAGTCGCTCTGCTGGATAAGGATTCATAATCTCAACATCGTTGCCATCGGCGTCCTTGACCCATGCCAGGCGAGTGCCATAGGCCTGCACAGGTGCCGCCGCGTTGGGGGCGCCCCTGGCTAGCGTGGCCTGCCAGGCCGATTGCACGTCCTCCGCCGCGTAGCACAGGTGATCGAGACAGGCGCCGTGCTTCTCGAGCATGGCTTGCTCGCGCGGCTCCAATCCCGGAGGCCCAACGATCTCCAGGGTGAAATTGTGGGTCTCGGGATCGAAGCAACGGTCCGCGAGTAACACAAATCCGCCGCCATCTTCCCGGAATTCCAACACGGTCTTCATCCCCAGCTTATCGGTGTAAAACCGTTCAGCCTGCCGAAGATCGGGAGTTAGCAGGGACACGTGGTTCAGGCTCAGGTCGTCGGGGCGCGCCGCCCGGATCGGCTCGGGCGTTGCCAGAGGGTTCGCCGGGTCCAAGGGGTTGAAGACCTCGAACAGCAGGCCATCTTCGTCGTAAAATCCACACTGCCACAGCTCCAACACCCGTTTTGGCTCCCAGGCCACGCGCACGCCTTGGGCTTTGAGCTCTTCGTACGCCGCCCCGGCGTCGTCGACCAGGAAGCTGAGGTGGTTGATTCCGTAGCCATGGCGATCCAGGAAGCTCTCCTCGTATGGCATGAACGGCGCGGCCACCAGCTCTACGGTGGCATCGCTGCCTCTGCCCAGGAAGCTGATGTCCAGCAGGCCGCGGTTGTACCAACGCGAGGTCAACTGGCTGCCGAAGTGGTCATGGTATGAGCCCAAGCTCTGGTCCATGTCCTGGCACAGCAGGCCGAAGTGGTGCAGTCGATAGGTGATTTCGGTTGGCATTCATGCTGCTCCAATGTGATGGGATCGGTCAAGCGTTTCGGTGGCGCCTATCATAACAGAAGGCGTTCCACTGTTGTTATCGGCTTTTTGAGGCGTGGGCGGCGGACTCCGCCCACACCCCAAAAAGCTGGACTATCCCACCGAAAATCCCAATGAATCAATAAATGGGTTAGAATCGTCCCTGTGTATTCCGGTATGTAGGACAAAATTTCCCTTCTTTGAACGTGGTTTGAAATTCATATTATCCCAAGAGCATCCATGACCGACCTGCAAGCCTTCCGCGCCGAGAAAGACCGTTTCTTCGTCTCCCATCCCCACAGCCCGCTCACCCCCGAGCAGCGCCAGTCATTCCACGGGCTGGAATATTTTCCCGAAAATCACGCCTTGCGCCTGGAAGTGGAGGTGGAAGAATTCCCCGATCAGACCGAGATCGAGATGCAGACCTCCACTGGCGACGTGCAGTCCTACCGGCGCTACGGGCGTATCCGCTTCCAGGTGGACGGGCAGCCGGCAGAGCTGACGCTCTACGCCAACCAGCACGGCTACTTCCTGCCGTTTGTGGATGCCCTGGCAGGGGTAGAGACCTACCCGGCCGGCCGCTACCTGGAGCCAGAGCCGTTGCCAGGCGGCCGCTTCCTGGTGGACTTCAACCTGGCCTACAATCCCTACTGCGCCTATAACGACTACTGGTCCTGCCCGCTAACCCCGCTGGAAAATCGCCTGAAGGTTGCCATCCGCGCCGGGGAGAAGATGTATCACGGCGAAGATGATTGACATGGGATTCGGCTTCCCCTATAATGAGATAGGATATTAGCCGAACATATTTATCTGGGGTGAGGCGCGCTCCAAAGGACAAGTTGGCAACTTGTCTTCCATAAAGCGCTTCCAAACAGGAGGGGACATGGGCAGGCTGGTCGTGCAGCGCAGCATTGTAATTGCCTTGATCTATGGGTTGGCCCTGGCTCCCAACGTGGGAGTCCAGGCGGATTGGGCGGGGCAGGAGGACCTGTTCGGATCGTCCATTGCCATCAGCGGAGATACGCTGGTGGCGGGTGCGCCCTACGCTGGCGAGAACGGGGCGGCCTACGTCTTCGTCAGGACTGGGCAGAGCTGGGCGGACGTCAACCCGGCGGCGATCCTGGTCGCCTCGAACGGGGAAGCCGGCGACGAGTTCGGCTCCGCAGTGGCCATCGATGGCGATACCGTGTTGGTGGGGGCGCCGTACGCCGACCTGGGGGACGATGTGAACGGCCTAGCCTACCTGTTCGTCAAGCCCCAGGCCGGCTGGGATGGGGTATTGACCGAGACGGCATTGCTGCAGGCCTCCGCCAGCCTGGGGGGCGAAGGATTCGGCTCTGCGGTGGACATCAGCGGTGACACCGCGCTGGTGGGCGCGATCTTCGGCGCAGTCGATGGCAACTGGGGGTACGGCGCCGCCTACCTGTTCGACCAGCCCGCCACCGGTTGGGCCGGCGCTCTGACCGAGACCGCCAAGCTGTACGCCTCGGATGGCGAGCTGGGCGATCTGTTCGGCGCTTCGGTGGCAATCAGCGGCGACACGGCTGCAGTGGGCGCCCCCCGGCGCGACGTGGGCGGCAACTGGGACCAGGGCCAGGTATATCTGTTCCGCAGGCCGGGCGCTGGGTGGGCGGGGGTGCTCAGCGAGACCGCCCGGCTGGTCGCCTCGAATGGGGCTGACGACGAGTTCATGGCCGAGCTGGGCAACGCAGTGGCAATCGACGGGGATACTGTGCTGGCGGCGGCCAAATCGGCCGACATCGGCACCAACCTCAACCGCGGCGCGGCCTACCTGTTCCTCAAGCCGCTCGGCGGCTGGGTCGGGACTCAAAACGAGGTCGCCAGGTTGCTGCCCTCGGATGCGCAGGGCTCTGATTTCGGCGTCTCCGTGGCGCTGGATGGGGAGACGGCCCTGGTGGGGGGACTGGGGGCTATCCTGGGGGCTGGCCGCGTGACAGGCGCCGCCTACCTGTATGTGAAGCCGGCGGCCGGCTGGGCTGGCGAGCTGAATCAGACTGCGCGGTTGGTAGCCTCCAAGGGGGTGGTGGATGACGAGTTCGGGGTGGCGGTGGCGATCGACGGCGGCGTGGTGGGGGTTGGGGCGCGCTCGGACAACGCAGGTGGGTATATTGACCAGGGATCGGCGTTCGTGTTCGTCCAGCCGCCCACTGGTTGGAGCGGGATCCTGATAGAGACGGTCCAACTGCTGCCCTGGCAGCGCGTCGACCTTTACCTGCCCTTGGTGGTGCGGTTAGAATGATGTCACGTCTATCGCGGAGGTCGCTACTGAGACCGTCGTTTGCCCACCCTGGCGCGAGCCGACCAGAACCGTGCCCGTCGCTTGCCTGCCCTGGCGCGAGCAGATCGCCAAACCAAAAAGTGACGGGCGCCAGTAAACCCGCCCTGCCTCATGCGCCCGTCACACCTTCCGGCAGGGATATTGGAGATTTGATGATCGATGAATGACGGGCACTGCGCCGGCGATTCGATTCGTGCAACCATTGATCTCCCCCTTCGTATAGCATTTTGAGTTTTGATAGGTTAAAATGAGGATGGTAACGAAGTGTAGGTAATCCTCTGCGGGGATTTTCCCTATCCAGGAGTGCAAATATGACCAAACGCGTTGCCATCCTCACCGGCGGCGGGGATGTGCCCGGCCTCAACATGTGTTTGAAGAGCCTGGTCTACCGGGTCATCGACCTGGGCTACGAGCCAATCGGGGTACGCAAGGGTTGGGAAGGCCTGATCAACTACAACCCGCACGACCCCTCCACCTACAGCGAGTCCTTCATCGAGCTGACCAAGAACATGGTGCGACCCATCGACCGCACCCCGGGCTCCTTCCTGCATTCCTCGCGCCTGGAACCGCGCCACACGCCGCAGGATGCAGTGCCCGAGTTCTTGCGTGTTGTCGGGTCCGAGACCCAGGACCTGACACGCCACATCCAGCAGGTCATCGAACTCATGGGTTACCAGACTGTGATCGTGATCGGCGACGACGACACCCTGCACTACGCCGCCTACCTCAGCCTGCAAGGCGTGCCGGTCATTGCTATACCCAAGACCATCCACAACAATATCCACGGCACCGACTATACCCTGGGCTTCAGCACCGGCCTGGCGCGTGGGGTGGCCTTCATCCACGAGCTGCGTGCCCTGGCGGCTTCGCGGGAGCAGATTGTCGTGGTAGAAACCTTCGCCGCCAAGTCGGGCTACAGCACCCTGCTGATCGCCTACATGGCCGGCGCGGACCGCACTTTGATCCCCGAAGTGCCCTACGACCCGGAACGGCTGGCGGGCCTCGTCCTGCAAGACAAGCGCCAGACCCCGGCGAACTATGCGGTGGTGATCGCCTGCGACGGCTCGCAGCCCCAGCCGGCGATGATGGAAAAATACGCTGCGCTCCTTCCTTCCAGGGCGCAGGCCGGGAGCTCTCCCGTGGTTTATACCAGCGAGGAAGGGGGTGGGCGAAGATTGATGGGCAGCGGGATGATGGCAGCCCAACTGCTCAGTCACATCACCGGGGAGGAGGTCTTCATGCAGCCGCTCACCTATCTGCTGCGCACCGGCCCTCCGGATGGGCAAGACCTGCTGGGGGCGTTCAACTTCGCCGTGATCTCCGCCCGGCTGCTGGCTGAAGGGCGCTTTGGCCGCATGACCGCTTTTGTCAAAGAGAAGATGTGGACAGATGTCGACCTGCAGGCCGCCCTTGAGGGCGTAAAAACAGTGGATGTGGATGCCTGGTACGATCCTGAGCGCTACGAGCCGAAACTGGCGCTCATCTGGTCGGCGGAGAATGCTTAGGGTCCATCCGATATTGGGAGACCACCTGATTATTGGACAGTCTCTCGGGATTGATCGGAATGTGAGCGGCGATTGGAGTGCGGCCTATGAGTGACAGCAATGGCAAAGCCAGCATCGTCCAGGTGATCGACCTGGTGAAAAGCTTCCCGGTGGGCGATGGGGAGGTGACGGTATTGAAAAACCTCTCGCTGGACGTGCGTCGCGGAGAGTTTATCTCCATCGTCGGGCCGTCGGGAAACGGCAAATCCACCCTGCTCAACATGATCACCGGCATCGACCGGCCGACCGCCGGGCAGGTGGTCGTCACGGGGGTAGAGGTGCACCGCATGAGCGAGAATAAGCTGGCAGCCTGGCGCGGCCAGCACGTGGGCATCGTCTTCCAGTTCTTCCAAATGCTGCCTTCCCTAAGCCTGCTGCAAAACGTGATCCTGCCGATGGACTTCGCCCGCAAATACGGCTCGCGCGAGCGGCGCGAGCGCGCCATGGCTCTGCTGGAGATGGTCGGCCTAGCCGACCAGGCCCACAAGCTGCCCGGCATGGTCTCCGGAGGCCAGCAGCAGCGGGCCGCCATCGCCCGCGCCCTGGCCAACGACCCCGAGCTGATTGTGGCCGATGAGCCCACCGGCAACCTGGACACGCGCAACGCCCTGGACGTCTTCGAGCTGTTCCTGGGATTGGTCGAACAGGGCAAGACGTTGGTGATCGTTACCCACGATAAGGAGCTGGCCCGCCGCGTGCCGCGCGTGGTGGAGATCATCGATGGGCGCATCGCCCGCGACGAGTTCGTGGGCGGGGCTGCCTGGACAGGGTATTGATAATGGGAGTACTGTGGCACAAGCTGGTACGGGACCTGTGGGAGCACAAAGGCCGCACGGCGCAGGTGGTGCTGATCATCTCCATGGGCGCCACAGCCATCGGCGTCATCCTGGGCACACGCAACCTGGTCGTCCCGGGCATGCAAGCGATGTGGCGCGGCATCAACCCGGCCATGCTCAACTTGTTCGTCTTCCCGCCGTTGAGCGATGACGACCTGGCTGCTTTTCGGAAGGAACAAGGCGTAAAAGAAATCGAGGGGGTGAGCACCGCTACGATAGAATGGCGCCTGAATCCAGAGGGCGAATGGAGACAAGGCGGGCTGACCGCCCGCGACGATTATCACCGCATGCGCCTGGACAAGGTGGAGCTGGTTCAAGGCGGCTGGCCGACCGAGGAGACCATGCTGATAGAACGAGACGCAGACACTGTCCTAGGCGTGCCCGTGAACGGCACGGTCTACCTGCGGGTGGACGGCCGCGAGTACCAGGTCCACACGAATGGCATGATCTACAACTCACGCGTCCAGCCCATCGCCTTCGGGGGCACCGCCCAATTTTACATCACGCGCGAGTTCTACGACTCCATGGTGATCGACCAGGGCTACAACCAGTTGTTGATCACCGCCCAGGAATGGGACGAAGCTGGGGTGACCGAGCTGGCAGACCGCCTGCAGGCCAGGCTGGAAAAGGCAGGCCGCCAATCGGGGCGTTGGATCACCGATCCCAACGAGCATTTCTTCCAGCCGCAGATGGACGGCCTGTTCTTATTGTTAGGCGTCCTGAGCGCCCTGGCTCTGGCCCTGGGCCTGCTGCTGGTGTACAACACCATCAACTCGCTGATCGCTTCCCAGGTGGACCAGGTGGGGATCATGAAAGCCATCGGGGCGCGCACCGGGCAAATCCTGCGCCTGTACATCCTGGCGGTGCTGGCCTACGGCCTGCTGGCGCTGCTGGTCTCCGTGCCGCTCGGAACGCTGGGTGCCTGGCTGATGACCAGTTGGCTGGTGGGCAGCTTCGGCGCCGACCTGGGCGGCTTCGACTACTCGGTGCAGGCGGTGGCCGTCTCGGGGGGAGTGGCCCTCTTCGCCCCTCTGCTGGCCTCCCTGGTGCCGGTCATCTCCGGGGCGCGCGTCACCGTGCGCGAAGCCATCAGCACCTATGGCCTGACCGCCAGGCCCGGCCTGGTCGAGCGCCTGCTGGCCAAGTCTCGATTTATTTCCCGCCAGACCCTGCTCACTATCAGCAACACCTTCCGCCACAAGCGGCGGGTGTTGATGCTCCAGGTCGCCCTGGTGCTCAGCGGCCTGATGTTCATGATGGTGTTCAGCGTGCGCGATTCGGTGGAATATACCATCCGCGACGTGATGTTCGCCATCCTGAACGCCGACGTCACCATGGTGTTCGATCAGCCTCAGCGCATCAGTCACCTGGAGGAGCTGACCCTGGCCTACCCGGAAGTGAAGGCGGTGGAGCTGTGGGGCCTGGGCAGCGCCACCATCCGCCCGGCCGGCCAGCCGGAGAGCGAAGACGACGAGAACATTGCCCTGTTCGGCGTGCCGCTGCCCACCCGGTTGTATGGCTACCAGCTCAGGGCCGGGCGCTGGCTGGAACCAGAAGACAGCTATGCCATGGTGCTCAATCAGGACCTGGCCGATGAAGTCGGGGTGGACGTGGGCGATTGGGTCACCGTGCAGTACGGCGAACATCGTTCGCGCGACTGGCAAGTGGTGGGGCTGGTCTTCGATCCATTGATCACAACCTCGGCCAATGTGCCGCGCGACCTGCTGCTGCGCGACCTGGGCCAGGTGGGGCGGGCCGGCTCGGTCTGGATCCAGACCGAGACCCAGGATCCGGCCAGCCAGATCGCCATCGCCAGGGGGCTGCGGTCCTACTACGAGCGCAACCATGTGGCCGTCAGCCCGCAGCGCGGGGTATTTGGCGGACTGGGCGGGGATGCTACCACCGAGGTGGTGACGGCCTTCGTCAACCAGTTCAATTTCCTGCTGGTGCTGCTGGGCGTCATGGCGCTGATCATCGGCATCGTGGGCAGCATCGCCTTGAGCGGGGCGCTCTCGCTGAGCGTGCTGGAGCGGCGGCGGGAGATTGGCGTGATGCGGGCCATCGGCGCCTCCTCCGGGCATGTTGGGTCGCTCTTCATCGGCGAAGGGCTGATCCTGGGCTGGCTGAGCTGGCTGATCGCCCTGCCCTTGAGCCTGCTCGCCGGAGCGGGCATGGTGCAAGCCCTGGGGGCTGCCTTCCAGCTCGAGCTGATCTACAATTTCACCCCGCGTGGAGCCGTGGTGTGGCTGGTGGTCATCACTGTATTGTCGATCATCGCCAGTTGGCTGCCGGCGCGCGGCGCCATCCGCATCAGCGTGCGCGAGAGCCTGGCGTACCAGTGATTCTTGATTTGAGATTTCATTGCTGATTTCTGGCACCTGAGAGTTGATGGAGGATAGCAGATAGTATACAGCTAATCGCTGATAGCTGACTGCTGATTGCTGATTGCTGATTGCTGATCGCTGACTGCTAACTGCTGATCGCTAATAACTGACATCTGACAACCGTTTCTATTGAGGAGAAGTGTCTCATGGACTCACGACGTTCATCCCTGACGATCATCCTGGTCCTGGGTAGTTTCCTGGCAAGCGCCTGCGGGGCGGTGGGCGGCTCGCCGACCTCCGCGACGCCCACCCCTCTGCCGATCGTGGCAGCCGACATCGAGATCGTCGCCGAAGGACGCATCATGCCGCGCGAATCGGTGCAACTGGCCTTCACTGTCCCCGGTCAGGTAGCCGAAGTGCTGGTCGAGGAAGGCGACCAGGTGGAGGACGGGCAGGTGGTGGCCCGCCTGGAAAACCGCGAGGAGCTGGAGGCGGCCATCGCCAACGCCGAGGTGGAGCTGCTGGCAGCCCAGCAGGCGCTGGACAAGCTCAACCAGGACGTGGCCCTGGCCCGAGCCGAGGTGGTGCGAACCATCGCGGCCGTGAACCGCGAAGTGCGCGACGCCCAATACCAGCTCGATAACTTCACCATTCCCACCAACCAGGCCAACCTGACCGCCATGGACGCCGTCTTCCAGATGAAGCAGCGCCTGGACCAGGCGCGCGACGCCTTCGAGCCCTATAAGTACAGGGCCAGCGGGAATGACACCCGCGAAGACCTGAAGGAAAAGCTGGACCAGGCGCAGAGCGACTACAACTCGGCCGTGCGCCGCCTGGAGTACGAGACCCGCCTGGAAGAAGCCCACGCCAGACTGGACCAGGCCCTGTTGGACTACCAGGCACTGCAGAGCGGCCCGGACCCGGACGACCTGGCTGCCGCCCAGGCGCGCCTGAACGCCGCCAAAGCGACCCTCGAATCGGCCCGGGCGGCGCGCGCCGACCTGGACCTGCTCGCCACAATCTCCGGTACGGTGGTCAAGCTGGACCTGATCGTCGGGCAGCAGGTGAGCCCGGGCGTGCCGGTGATGCAGATCGCCGACTTCTCCCAGATGTACGCCGAGACCGACGACCTGGACGAGATCGAAGTGGTGGAGGTCTCCGAGGGCCAGGCCGCCACCGTCATCCCCGACTCGCTGCCAGACCTGGAGATCGTCGGCACGGTCGAATCGATCGGGCAGGTGTTCGAGGAGAAGCGCGGCGACATCACCTATACCGCCCGCATCCTGTTGAGCGAAGTCGATCCCCGCCTGCGCTGGGGCATGACGGTGGAGGTCACGTTCAAGAAATAGGGATTAGGGAATGGGTGATCAGGAAATCGGGGAATGGGGAAGAGAGAATAGATAGTAGAGAAAAGGGATTTGTGAAATCCACGAATTGGCGCGAATGGGTTAGAAAATCATTCGCGCCATTCGATTTAAATCGTGGAATTCGCGCTAAATTTCTTCTAAGACCGGCAGCATCGCGACGCCCTCCGGCATCACCAGCCACCGCGCAGCGGGGCCGGCCTGCTCCCGGGCAGCCGCCATCGCCGCCTCCACCCCGCCGAAGGGAACCAGGCCGCATTTGATGACGGCCTCGTCCGGCATCGCCGAGACCAGGTAGACGGACGCCCGTTTCAACAGGGAGGCGATGGCTGCTGCCTTATGCCCGCCCATCACGAACTCGCGCTGGATGCGCTCCACCAACTCGTCTATCGAAACCGCTTCCCGCACCCAGGTCTCGAAGGTGGTATTGCCAAAGCCTTCGATGCACTCCGCCGCCAGGATGATGACGCCCCCCTGCTTTACCGCCCGGGCTGCGTTCACCAGCGCCTTGTGGGCCTGGTACAGGTTCACGTCCTTAGGATAGCCTCCTGCGCTGACCAGCACCACGTCGGCCGGTTCCGGGATGGGAGCCATGCACCGTTCGACCAGCCGCGCGCTGCCCTCCCGGTGGGCTGCGATCACGTCCCCGGCCACGGCCTCCTGGATGCGGTGCCCGCTGTCCACGGCCACGTTCAGGATGAAGTCGACTCCCAGCATGGCCACGCCTTCTTCCAGGTCCAGGCGCACCGGATTGCCCTCCAGGCGCCCATTGGCCGCCTCCGGCCGGACCATCATGGCGTGGTTGGCGGTGACCGTGGCTCTGGAGGCGCAGCCCGGCAGGATGGCCTTAGCGCCTCCCGAGAAGCCGGCAAAATAATGCAGCTCCAGGTTGCCCAGGCAGATGCGCGCGTCGGCCTCCGCCACCAAGCGGTAGATCTCCACAGGGGTGCCACGCGATGTCACCCCAAGGCGGACCACGTCGCTCTGGTCGTGGTTAAGCACCCGCACCCGCCGGTAAACTTCGCTGCCCACGGCCGCTTCCATCTCGGCCGCTGTCATGGGGCGGTGCAGCCCCAACGCCATGACCACGCTGAGGTCGGCGTCGCGCAGGCCGGCGGCCTGCAGCTCGTCCAGCAGCAGGGGGAGCAGCCTGGCCGAGGGGCAGGGGCGGGTGAGGTCGCTGGTGACAATCACCACCCGCTGCCCGGGCCGCACCAGGTCTCGCAGGCGTGGAGTGCCGATGGGATTGTCCAGGGCGGCGTGCAGCAGCCTGGCTTCATCCCTGGGGAATCCATCCCGGCGCGGCTTGAGCACGTCGATGATGTCGGCTTCCGGCAATGCCGCCTCCAATTGCCGGTGGCCGTATGGCAGCGCGAAGGTTAACACAGGCGCTCCTGCAGATATTATATGCTTACCTCGGCTGGGGCCTGAACTTGATCATCGTGGTCTCGCCTTTCCTGGTCGGCACCCTGACGCACTCGGCGATCACCAGGCGGGTCTGGTGGTTGAGGTCGATCTTGCGAGCCTTGGGCTGCACGCAGGTGCTCAGCCCTCCCTGAGGGTCCACATAGGTGACCTTCAGCAGGTAGTCGCTGCGCGGGATGGTGTACTCTGCCACGAAAGGGAAGCTGCGGTCTCCCAGGGCGACGTTGAAGACGAAATCCTCCTTCACGTCGATGCCCTGCAGCCACAGGATGAGCTTATCGCCCGACTTGTTGATCACCGTGAAGCGGATGACGCCTCCCGCCGGGGCCAGCGCCAGGCCCACCAGGCTGAGCAATACGAGGGTCCAGATGGTTCTCTTCATTCCTGAACCTCCTCAAGGGTGAACAATCGAAGGCTGCTCGATCGGCGCCCGGCCCGCGGGCGCCGGCGAATTTGTTCGAGTAATATGCACTTTTTATACCACTTTTCACGCCAGCGCGAGGGGTGAGAATCGTTGGATGGCTAGCATTGTGTTACCAATATCAGGTTTTTTATGGCGTGTTGTGCTCACCCCCAATAGCGAAATCAACATGGGTAAGTGCTCAAGATATGGCCAACAGGCGGTCAAAGTTCTCACGAGTGAGCATTGGACCTGGTGTGGATCTTCCAGGAAAGGCTGCAAGTCGGCTTCGATCCTTTCCCAATTCATCGCGTCAAGTTTCTGCCAGATGATTTCCCGCCAGTTGTGTTCTTCCGGCACAGGACCTTCCCAATCCGTCTGGCGCAAGGCATTCCTCAACATCAGCAGGTTAGGGGCAGGCCTTGAGGAAACGCACATAGGGTGTCAAATCCCTCCCTTTCTTCTTCGACCAACCTGATGATCAACTCGTATGCCCTGCGCAGTTTCGGTTTGCCTGAGATCTCTACCAGGCGGTACAGTTCATCCATGTTGATCTGGTCCAGGATTTATAGGCGAAGCTCCTGAAGGTATGCAGGGGAATCCGCCTGCGGTGCCAGAGATACCGGATCCATGAGCGCTTTCTCAGGCGTGGCGATAAACGCCAGGTTATTATTATTCAAACGGATGCGCTGGTAACCGATGAACTAATTCGCTCGTACATGCCGAAAATCGAAGTTCTCTTGCACTGTATCAAGTCGTTCCGGGCGCCGTGTGGTCACACCGGTAGTTACGGGAACAGACTCTGGGATGAGGCCGTAAAAAGCCATGACTGAGCGAAGGCTGGCGTACGAGGCGCGCTGAAGATGGTTGGCGACAGTAAAGGCGTGCGGTATTGTCTTTCGGTAGGGTGGAGCCAGGGGAATACAACCCACGCCTGAGCTGGTACAATTTACCAGTAGCCACCCAGCGGGAAAGCTGCTTGCTTATTAATCTTGGATCCACATCATCACTTAAGAGCAGCCTGGTTTCGAATACCGGTTCAGCACCAACGATTTGAATCAGCTCTCGATTTTTCATTGCCTTAATATGCCAAAATTGGCATATAAAGGCAATGAATACTTGGAACGACTTTGGCTGGCTGGGTTTGAACGACCATCATGGCAAGTTAGCCAATTGAGATATAATATGTCCTGATATTATCTCGACAATGCCACTTTGACCGAGGAAGGTCCGATTTCGGGGGTGGCGAACGCATGTCCGCCAACCATCCCTGAAATCGGGTTTTTTCGACTGTGGCATTGCCAAATCATTCACCAGGGGTGAAACCTATGGGAACACGCAACGTGGTCATCCTGAGCCTCAGCCAGGCGTTCTCGATGTGCGGGCCGCCGCTCATCCTGCTGGTGGGTGGGATCGTAGGCGCCGAGCTGGCCCCCAATCCCACCCTGGCCACCCTGCCGCTCTCGCTGGGCATCCTGGGCCTGGCGGTCTCCGCCATCCCGGCGGCGCTGATCATGAAGCGGATCGGGCGGCGGCGCGGCTTCGCAGCTTCGGCGGCCTGGGGAGTGCTGGCGGCTCTGCTGGCAGCCTACGCCGTGGCCAACGGCAGCTTCCTGCTCTTCTGTCTGGCTGCCTTCATGGTGGGGATGAACAACGCCTTCGTCCAGCAGTACCGCTTCGCAGCCGCCGAGAGCGTGGCGCCCAACCAGGCTGGCAGGGCGGTGTCGTTCGTGCTGGTGGGAGGCGTGGCGGCCGGCATCCTTGGACCGGAGATCGGCAAGCGGGCAAAAGACCTGTTAGAGGCCGGCCCGTACGTGGGGTCGTTCGCCAGCCTGGCGCTGATCTATTTGCTGGTGTTCGGTCTGGCGCTGTTGCTCAGGGACGTGGCCCCGCGAGCCGACGCCGCCCAGGGGGTCGAACGCCCGCTGCGCCAGGTGGTGCTCCAGCCGGCCTTCCTGCTGGCGATGCTGGCGAGCTGCGTGGCCTATGGGGTAATGAGCTTCATCATGACCGCTACCCCGGCGCAGATGCACGTGGTCGCCGGCCACTCGCTGGACGCCACCACGCTGGTGATCCAGAGCCATATCGTGGCCATGTTCCTGCCCTCGCTGGCTACCGGGCTGGTCATCGAGCGCCTGGGAGTTCAGCGGGTGATGGCGGTTGGACTGGCAGCGCTTTCGGCCACCGTCCTGCTGGGGATGGCCAGCCGGGATTTCATCCATTACTGGGGCGCCTTGGTGCTGCTGGGCCTGGGATGGAACTTCCTGTTCATCGGCGGCACCACCCTGCTCACCCGCAGCTACCGTCCGGCGGAGCGCTTTAAGGCTCAGGCGGTGAACGATTTCACCATCTTCGGCGTCCAGGCGGCAGCCTCGATCTCGGCGGGAGCGGTGCTGTTCCAGGCCGGCTGGCGGGTCGTGAACCTGGTCACCCTGCCGGCGCTGCTGGCGCTATTCGTGGCTTTGCTGGCGCTGCGCGGCAGGCTGGCCCAGCCGGCCGAGGGGCTGGTATCGGTCGGGGATTAGGGGATTTCACTACCTACTCCACCCTCCACACGTGCACCACCGGGCGGGGGCTGTCGGCGTACAGCTCCAGCACGTAGAGCAGGCCATTCCGACGGTCGTAGGCCACCTCGCCCACCCGGTAGCGGCGCTGCACCCCCGTGCCCAGCATGTCCGGCTCGACCCCAGCCGGGTTGTGGAAGAGGACCTCGTCGAAGCTGAAGGATGCGTAGGGCTGGGGCTGCCAGGGGGCGATCTCCCCGGCGGCCACGCGCGCCAGGTCGTCCGGATCGTACAGGAGAAAGCGCGCCTCGAAGCGGCTGCTCCACCAGCCGCGGTACTCGTTGTGGTCCTGGCATTCGATCAGGTCTTCCGGTGGGCAGGGCGCGCCGTCCGCCTGCCGGCAGACGGTGAACTGACCGACGAACTCCTCGTACACACACGGCTGCTCGGGGCCGGTCGGGTTGACGAAGCCATACCAGTATTTGGCTCCCACGCCCTTGGTGCCGGCGAACAGCACCGCCGATTTGCCCGCCGAGGTGGTGAGCCAGGCGCCGCCTTCCCACTCGTCGGGGTGTTGGTAACCCTGCAGGGCTTGTTCAATGTCCAGGGTCTGCTCGGCGCTGGCGTACAGCAGCAAGACGGTCTCATCCAGGTGGGCCCCATCTGCGGCCGGCGTGCCATGCTCGTCCACCCAGGGGCGGTAGGCGAGCAGCGCCGGGCCCATGCCGCCCGTGCCGCCATCCTTGAAGCGCCCAGTCGCCAGGGGACGACCGGCGGCGTGCCGATCGGCCCAGGCGGCCGGGACCTCGAACAGGTAGCCGTTCACGCTGTACAGCGGCTGGTTCCCGATGAACCAGGTGCCCTGCATGTCCGGGTTGGCGAGGTCAGGATTGAACCAGGCGTGGGAGGCGGTCGGCGGGTCGGGCTGCAGGTGCTGGCCCCAGGCCAGGTGGATCTTGGGGCCGGTCGCCGGGTGGTCCAGATACTGCAGTCCCAGGCGGGGGATCTCGTCCAGCCCGGGGAAGAAGCCACGCGCCACGTCGCTGAAGTCCTGCAGGAACTCGGCCGTCTCCAGGGCGCCCAGCTCCTGCGACTGCACCGGGAGCGGGATGCTGACTTCGGCCACCTGGCCGCCGTCGGGCAGCTCGCCGTAGGCCAGCCGGTCGTGCCCGCTGATGAACAGCGAGCCGGGGAAACCGTCGTCCGGGCCGGAGGGATCGCCGTTCGGGTTGAAGGTCATGGCGCTGCCGCCGTAGGCGAAGGTCTTGGGGCGCTCTTCTCCGCCGGGCAGGCGGAAGGCGCCCAGGTAGCGCAGGTCCTGCGGCTGGACGAGCCGGTCCGCATACTCCTCCGGCACCAGCGGCAGGAAGCTGGCCGTGGGGGACGAGGCGGCCTCCACGGTTTGTTCCCCAGGTCTGGCCGATCCGGCAGACGGGAGCGCAGTGGGCTGGCTCTCCGCCCCGGGTGTCCCGGCGCCGCCGATCGTCTGGCAAAAAGCGGTCAGCACCAGAGCCGCACCGGCGAGGCAGCGCGGAATGAGCAGGATGGTTTTGATCATGGACCCTCCCTTCGGAGCGCTATTACCCCTCGGTTTTAGTCTAGCACAGGAGAAGGAAAAGTCAAGCGAAATACCGGCCTGGCCCACCTCTCGGGCTTCCTGGCCTCCTGGACCCCGGCCCGGGCGGGCTTCTCCGGCAGGCCCTGGGTCTTTCCCGCGGGCGTTCACCTGGACAGCCTGCCAGGGAGGGCGTTTGGATTGCTGTGGCTGGTCGCCATATTGGGGCTGGTTGGCTCTGCGCTGGGCATCGTCTTTCGGCTGGCATGGTGACCTGACCTGGCGATCGCCGCCTCGGCAGTTTCACTGCTGGTCATCGCCCCCTGGTGGAATACGGTGCCTCCGGGAGCCAGGGTCGGGTGTGCTTCGACTTGCTGGTGATCGCCGTCCTGCTGCTGGCGCTCGCCGGGGGATATGATATGATCCGGTAACCAACATGAGCCGTGTGGCGCTGTACATCGCTGCCAGCCTGGATGGATACATCGCCGGCACGGATGGCGATATCTCATGGCTGACCCCCTTCGAGCAGGCCGGCGAAGATTATGGCTACGCCGACTTCTATGCGCGTATCGGGACGGTCATCCTGGGCGGCAAGACTTACCGCCAGGTGCTGGGCTTCAGCGAGTGGCCTTACCGTGGGGTGACCACCTACGTGGTGACGCGCCGCGCCCTGCTCGATCCGCCGGATGAGAGCATCCACAGATTTGCAGGCGATGTGGGCGAGCTGGTGCAAGACATCCGCGCCCGCTCCGAGAAGGACATCTGGCTGGTGTGCGGTGGTCAACTGGTGGAGGAATTCGCCTGGCGCGACCTGATCGACGAGTACATCGTCAGCATCATCCCGCTGCTGCTGGGGGAGGGCGTCCCCCTGTTCCCCGCCGGCGGTGCGCGCCGGGAGCTGGTCCTGGTCGACGTGATTCGCTATCCCAACGGGCTGACCCTGCTCCACTACCGCCGGAGGGTAGGATGAGTGGATTTGCCGAAGAGTAGTAGGGGCGACCCATGGGTCGCCCCTACTCTCCGTTCTACGATGATTCGATCGCTATAATAAAACACACATGACAGATTGACGGAAATCACTGCCCTACGATCCCCTGGCCGCGCTGTTCTCCGCACCAAACCCGGCCATTGCCTGCTTTGCCCGCCGCGACCTTCTGGACCAGGACGTAGAGCCACTCGAGGAGCTGTGGGAGCTGCCTTCCGCTCAGGAACTGCTGCGCAGACAGTTGGAGAGTGGCGCCTGGAGGTACCCGGGCGGCGGCAAGGAACACCTGCGCTCCAGCGAAGACTACGACCAGCTCGACACCCTTCGCACGCTGGGCATCCTGGTGGAGAAATTCGGCTTCGACCGGCACCACCGGCGCTCCGGATGGCGGCGGAGTACCTCTTCTCCTGCCGGAGCGAGCAGGGCGACCTGCGCGGCATCTACGGCCGGCAGTAGTCCCCCAACTACACGGCTGCCATCCTGGAGCTGCTGATCAAGGCTGGCTACGCAGACGACCCTCGCCTGCGGGCAGGACTCGAGTGGTTGCTCTCCATCCGCCAGGAGGATGGCGTCTGGGGTGTTCCCATCCGCACCGTGGGCTTGAAGGTCACCACTGCCTTGATGAGCGGCGAGACCCTGCAGCCAGTGCGCAGCAAACCCTTCTCGCACATGGTCACCGGCGTGGTGCTGCGCGCCTTCGCCGCCCATCCGGACCACCGCGCCCTGCCGCAGGTCCGCCAGGCAGGCCAGATGCTGGCGGAGCGCTTCTTCAAGCCCGACAGCTACCCCGACCGCAGGGCGCCCTCCTTCTGGACGTCTTTCTCCTTCCCGTTTTGGTTCACCGACCTGCTCTCGGCCCTGGATTCGTTGAGCCATCTCGGCCTGACGAGGGAGCATGCGAATATCCAACATGCGTTGGACTGGCTCGCCGGGCGCCAGCTCCCCGACGGCACCTGGCGACTCACACTGCTGCGCACCAAAGACAGGGACCTGCCGCTGTGGATCGGCCTGTCGATCAGCCGGGTATTCAAGAGGTTCTACTCATAGAGGAGCACGATTGCGTGTCCAGAGGATTCATCGCCAAGCACGCCGAGAGCGCAGAGAGTAGATTAGCTGCCATTCTGATGCCTGGCGTTCTATACCAGGCTGAAGAATCTCGTGCCCCGGAGTGATGAGACCCTGCTGCGTTGTTCTTTGACGCCGCAGATTGACACTGCCAACCGTTTTTCTTGAAATGAATGCATGGAGCAATTAGCGGGTTGGAAAGCTCGACCATCGAACCAAAAAGGTGACGGGAGCTTCCCTTCATAGATCATGTCTATTTACAAGTACCCTTCATCCCATTGCCAATCATGGCTTATAGCCTTTTTAAGCAGGTGATGAAGGAACGACGGGCGGAAGGTGCTCGAGATGCCTGGTTGTCCCTACGGCGAGTAATCAATTTGACTTTTCCCTGGAATTCTCTATACTATGAATAGCTGGGTGGAGTGGCTTTAGATATGTACCAGCCACCCGGTGAAAGGCGGCATCAGGCGAGTGCTGGCCTGCACGCCAACCAGCCGTAGGCCGGGTTTCCATACCCGGCAATAACTACATAGTTCCCCATGGAGGGCTGATGAACACGAAACGGATAAGGCCGTATCACGTCCTAAACCTGCTTAGCGCCCTGATCGCCATCGTCATCAACTTGCTGGCCAACGCCCTGCCCTTTAACGGGCAGACCACTGCAGAGATTTCGGACCGCTTCCAGGTGTATTTCGTCCCCGCCGGCTACGTATTTGCGATCTGGGGGGTGGTCTACCTGGGGTGGCTGGCCTTTGTGATCTACCAGTGGCTGCCATCCCAACGCGACAATCCCCGCCTGCAGCGCCTGGGCTACCTGTTCCCACTGAGCTGCCTGGCAAACAGCGCCTGGCTCTTCCTGTGGCATTACGAGTACTTCGTGATGACCGTGCTGGTGATGCTGGTCCTGCTGCTCTCGCTGATTGCCATCTACCTGCGATTGCGCATCGGCCTGGAGCCAAAGCCCCCGCTCGAGCGCTGGTGCGTCGATCTGACCTTCAGCATCTACCTGGGATGGATCAGCGTGGCGACCATCGCCAATGTCACCGCAGTGCTGGACTATCTTGGGTGGAACGGGTGGGGCTTGAGCCCGGTGACCTGGACGCTGGTCATGCTGGCCGTCGGCGTTGCGCTGGCGGCTGCCATGGGCCTGGCGCGGCGTGACGTTGCCTACCTGGCCGTGATCCTGTGGGCGTTCGTCGGCATCGCCATCAGGAATGGCGCTGCGCCGGTCGTTGCTGCGGGAGCCTGGACCGCCAGCGCTCTGGTCGCCGCCTTGTTAGGGGTGGCATTCTGGCGGGGGCAAGGCCTGCTGCCACAGGAGGTTTAACCGCTGAGAAAGCTGAAGGCGCGGAGAAGGTAGGAGCGTACGTAGCTCTCTGCGAGCTTAGCGGGTGAGGGTTTATTACCATGCGCAAACAACTCTTCGTCTTTTTCGCCCTCCTGGGGATTTATGCCCTGCTGTCCTTCGTGGCCTACGCCTTCCTGCCCATCGAGCAGATCACCGCCGGCCTGGGGGTGCCGGTCGAGCCATTGCAGGTACCTGGCTGGTTGCTCGGCCTGGCGAACGCTGCCATCGTGCTGGTGATGTACGGCCTGCTCGGGCTGGCCGGAGTGTGGCTGGCGCGGCTGGCTGTGGCTGCCGCTGGTATTGGGGCTGGGCTGCGGGGTCGCCATCGTACTGGGCGACCGGCTGTTTGCTGCCCGGCAGTCTGCCGCCCTTGGCCCAGGCTGGGGCGGCTTCCCCCACCCGCAGTTCCCCTTCTCGCTCATCGCCTCCGCCACGGCCGGCATCGGCGAGGAAGTGTTCTTTCGCCTGTTCGTGCTCAGCTTGTGGGCGCTCCTGCTTAACCTGTTCCTGCGCCGGTGGCAAGCCACCCGGCTGGCGTTGGGCATCGCCAACCTGATCGCCGCCCTGGCCTTTGCCGCCGGTCACCTGCCCGGTGTGATATTGATGTTGGGTGTGGAGGTGGCATACCAGCCCATGGTGCTGGCCGAGCTCTTCCTGTTAAACGGCCTGGTGGGGTTGGTCGCCGGAGAGCGCTTTATCCGCGACGGGCTGGTGGCGGCGGTGGGGGTGCACTTCTGGGCCGACATCGTCTGGCACGTGCTCTGGCCGCTGGCCTGACTTGTCCCTATCTCACCACCAGCGGCAACAAGATGTTCTCGAACGGGCTGTCGATGGCCAGCAGCGTCAGGTCGAGGCGCTGCGGCGAGCCGCCCACCCCTGGCGGCGTTACCGCTGTGACCGTTATGGAGGCGGTGTAGGTGAGCGGGAGCTGCGTATCCGGCAGGCCCGGGGTGATGGTGAAGGACTGCGGGGTGCTGCCCTGCATTCGGTCGATGGTGTACCAGTCGCCGGTCGCGGTGAGCGTCCAGGTCAGCGGGTCGTCGTTCCCCACGTTGCGCGGCGTGAGCGTCAAAGAGGCCGGGTGCAGGCTCTGGTCGGGAATGCTGAAGGCGAAGGTAGCCTGGTCCGGCAGATCGCCCAGCGCAGGGGCATCCGCCGGGATATCCAGGGTGATGGTGTCGCTGGTCACTGCGCTGGAACCCAGGCTGCGCAACTCGGCCCACAGTGTGCGCTCTCCGGCTCCGCCGACCAGGGTCCACTCGAACTCGTTTTGGAAGTCCGTCCAGGCGCTCCACCCCCCGCCGTCTTCCCGCAGGCGCATCTGCTGCCAGTCGCCGTAGATATACACCGAGACCAGCCGCGCCCGGGTAGAGGCCGCCTCACGGTCTATGACCAGTGGGTAGACCCCCGCCTGGCGGCCGAAGTCCTGCACCCAGTACCTGCTGTAGGCGCCGCCCCTGCTGTAGTAGCCCACGCCGATCTCCCAACTGGCAGTGCGCAGGATGTTGGCGCGGTGCCCTGCGCTGTTCATCCAGCCTGCCATCACCGCTTGGGGGGTGGTGTAGCCGGCGGCGATGTTCTCGCCATGCGCCCCCGAGTAATAGCTGGCGATGCGCTGCCAGGTGGAGCAGGTCCATTGCAGCACGCCGCCAACCCGGTCGTAGGTATCGTGCTCGAAATACTCGTCCTGGGCCAGGTCGGCGGCGTGGTAGCGGGCGGCCTCCTCCAGGCCGGGGGCGCGCTTGAGCGGCGGTAGGCCGGCCTGCTGCCGCTCCTGGTTGACCAGCGCGACCACTTCCTGCTCGTAGGCGGCGTTGACTGCAGGGGCAAAGACGTCGCCGCAGCCGTTGTACGCGGGCGCGCCAATCGCGCCCTGTGCAGCGGGCGCGTCTTGCCCTGCCGGCGAGCCGGGCCCAGTGGGCGCGGCAGGCGCTGGAGCGGCAGGAGCTGCCAGCCAGGCCAGCGGCTCGGGCAGGCCGGTCGATCCAGGCCAGGGCAGCAGCAAGGCCAGGGCGGCGGCAAGATAAAGGAAATCCACGTTTGAGCCCCTGTCACCCCGCGTTTTCCAGCACCATCCCCTCCGGAATCTGGACGCACACCACCTGGCCGCGGGCGGTCACCTGGCCCTGTGCCGAGAGGTCGACCGCCACCACCACCTTGCGGCCCTTGATCTCCTGCACCCGGGCGCGCAGCTCCAGCAGCACGCCCAGGGGGGTGGGCTTGAGGTAGTCAACGTGCAGCGAGGCGGTCAGGAAGCGCAGTGCGGGCTGGCTGTCCATCGGGCGTCCCTCCGCCCGGTAGGCGGCCGCGGCTGCCGTCCCAGTGGCGTGGCAGTCGATCAGCGAGGCGATCAACCCGCCGTACACGTAGCCCGGGATGGCGATGTGGTAGGGGCGCGGGGTGAAGGTGCAGGTCGATTCATCCCCCTGCCAGTAGCTCTTGATCTGCAGGCCGTGCTCGTTCAATCGCCCGCAGCCGTAGCAGTAGGCAAACTGGTCGGGATAGTAGTCCTGGAATGCTTTGACCATGTTATACACCCTGCGGGGTAGCGTCTCCCTGAGGAGCGAAGCGACGAAGGGCCTCCCGCTAACCTTGTGCAGGCGCCTATACATCCTCGTGGCGGATGTTCACGTTCACCGTGCCGTTCCCCAGGTCCACTCCCTGGACCACGATGGCGCCCTCAGGATCGCCGTCGAAGACCAGGCTGAAGGTGGTCTCGCTGATGGCGGTCAGGAGCTGGCGTTCGCTCAACCCCTGGGCGGCGAATGCCCCCCGGTAGAAGTCGATGGTCTGCTCCAGGCTCAGGCCGGTCTGGAAGTTGACCTGGCCGGTATCGGTCTGGATCAGGTCGCGCACGTCTTCGGGCAGGGGGAATTCGACATCGTACGTGGGGCTGGGTTGGTCCAGGGGCGGCTGGGTGGCGGGCGGCTGCTCCACTTCCAGGGTGGGCTGCTCGCCGGTGGGGGCTGGCTGGAGCGGGTCGGCGGGCTGGTCGGCGCCCAGCAGGCTGCAGGCCAGCGAGAGCGCCGCCAGCAGAGCCAGGGCCAGGAACATTGGATGGAGAATGGTGCGCTGCATAGGAGGTTCCCTTCTTCTCAGGATGTCGTCGTAAGGGGCCGTACCCTTGACCCCATAGGCGCTGCTGAACGCCGGCCGCAGGGTACAGCCGGCAGGCCACCGCTGCAGGCAGGCGGCCTCACAACTGCAGGTCGACCGGCAGGATATCGAAGCCGAACAGGGTGAACTGGCTGGTAGCCTGGCCCACGCTGAAGACCAGGTACAGGCGCCCGGCCTCCACCCCGCTGCTCGTCAGGCGGGTGGTCGAGCCGTCGCTGGCGGCCACGAAGGCGCCCTGGCTATAGGCCAGCAACTGGTCCACCGGCATCTGGTCCAGCGCCGCCACCCACACCACCAGCAGCTTCTGGCCCTGGGCGGCGCTCAGCCGGCAGTCGGGATCGGCGCAGCCCGGCGGGAAGCGCTCGCCAAGCTGGGCCTCTTCGATCATCGCTCGCCCAAAGGGGGTGACGACCTCCACCATCGGCTTCGAGCTGGAGCTGGCGCAGCCTGCCAGCAGCGCGGCCAGCACCAGGCCGGCTGCCAGAAGGAGGCAGGCCCTCCGCAGCCAGCCCGGCGCTTTATGTCGGCGAGGAGGCACAGGTTACTCCATGGATACCCATAAAGGCTTGGTATGTTGAAATGAGACTGGTTGGTTCTTCCCAGAAATAGGCCAGATTACATCAAATCATGACCAGCCCAACCGCGATTCAACCTGGCAAATACTACCACATTTATTATCGTGGTAATAACCGAGAGACGATATTTTTTATTAATGCCAACTACCGATACTTCCTCAGGCTATATGAAAAATATATCGTATCGGTTGCGGAGACCTTCGCCTACTGCCTATTATAAAATCACCTGCACTTGTTGGTTCGGGTTAAAATCGTCGAAGAAGGAGATCACTCAAAATTAGCGTGCCGAAGTCAGAAGCCTGGCCATCAATTCGGGAACCTTTTTAATGCCTATGCTAAGGCAATCAATCTGCAGCAAGGCCAGGCCGGGAGCCTGTTTTCCCATCCATTCGGGCGAGTTGAAATCACCAGCGATGCGCATTTTCTCCAACTGGTAGCTTATATACACAGGAATCCAGAAAAACACGGCCTCACCGGAGATTTTAGCCAATGGCGCTACTCCTCGTACCGGGCGCTCCTATCAAATAAACCTACACTCCTCAAGCGGGAAGAACTCTTGGAGTGGTTTGGCAATGTGAAGCAGTTCCGGGAGTTTCATCAGAGAAGCGATGTCAAAGACCCGCTAGACCCTAAGGGTCTCCAAGACCCTTAGGGTCTGGTATTCCCCTGCCAGGCGCTGAAGTCCCAGTCGGCCAGCAGCAGGCGCAGGTCGGACTTGCGGCGCAGCTTGAAGCTGGCCAGGATGTGCTGCACGTGGGTCTTGACCGTCTGGGGGGATATGGACAGACGGGCGGCGATCTGGCGATTGGTCAGGTTCAGGCATACCAGGGCGGCCACCTGCTGCTGGCGGGCGGTGAGCGCCCGCCAGGTATCCAGGTGGGCCTCGGCCGCCTGGCGCTCGGCCAGGGCGAAGGTCAGCAGGTCGGCCGCCAGCTCCCCTTCCGGGCGGTCTTCCAGTTGGGCCAGGGCGCGCAGCGAGCGGGCCAACTGCCCCTCGAAGTGGAAGATATGGCTGGCCTGCTCGGGGGCCGGGCGCGGGCGCCGCCAGAGGCGCCGCCAAAGGCGCCGCCAAAGGCACCGCGCCTTGCCTACCAGCTCTTGCCAGACAGACATGCCTCAAGGCCCTCCCAGGCGCGCGTGGAGATTGCCCCTTAATTATACCAGAACATTTGTTCGTTTGTTATAGAGATTCAGGCAGCCTGCTTCGCTGTAACCAGGAGACCTACCAGCATGGCGGGCAGGATCAGGGCGCCCAGCAAACCTCACACGGCCAGCAGCAGGCCCAACACCGCCAGGAAAGAAACTCCTTGCCGAACCCATCATCCCATCGAAAATGGGGAGCGACATGAAAAAGACCCCCAGCAGCATGCTCAGGAACAGGGCGGCTACCCGCCGTGAAGCGTTCGCCAGGCGTAGGTAGACCAGCGCCCCCAGCAGGCTGAGGATCAGGAGCTCGGCGCTGCCCCTGCGCATCTGGTCGCGGGATGACGGATTCGATGCCATACCTGATTAACTTATGTATAGATTGTACGATAATTTCCTCAATCTATTAATTTGACTTTCAAACAAATTTCTTGTACAATTCAAACATAATCAAACATCCACCCGTCTGACCTGCCGCGCTCTATGCTTTCTAAAGAACGCCACCAGACCATCCTCGACCTGCTGGACGCTTACGGCTCCGTCTCGGTGACCGACCTGGTCGACCGTCTCGAGGTCTCCGAGATGACCATCCGTCGCGACCTGGACGTGCTTGAGCGCAAGGGCCTGCTGCGCCGCGTGCACGGCGGGGCGCACTCCGACCGAGGCCGCAGCTACGAGCCGCCCTTCCTGGCCCGCAGCCTGGACCACCAGGCCGAAAAGCAGCGCATCGGGCAGGCCGCCGCTGCCCTGGTGAAGCACGGCGACAGCCTGGCCCTGGACGTGGGCACCACCACCCTGGAAGTGGCCCGCCACCTGGCCGGCAAGCAGAACCTGACCATCCTCACCCCTTGCTTCCAGATCGCCAGCCTGCTGTGCGAGCACCCGGGCATTCGCCTGATCCTGACCGGCGGCATCCTGCGACCGGGCGAGCTCTCCCTGGTGGGCCACCTGGCCGAGCGCGCCTTCCAGGAGTTCTTCGTCGACAAGCTCTTCCTGGGCGCCGCCGGCATCGACTTCGAAGCTGGCCTGACCGAGTACAACCTGGAAGACACCCTGGTCAAGCAGGCCATGCTGCGCAGCGCCAAGGAGACCATCCTGGTGGCCGACGCCAGCAAGTTCAACCGGGTGGCCTTCACCGCCATCGCTCCCCTGTCGGCGGTCAAGACCATTGTCACCGATGCGTCCCTCGATACCGAGGTCCTGGGCCGGCTGGAGAGTGAAGGCATTGAAGTGATCTTAGCTTGATCGGTCCGGTATTTCGCGCATCGTCATTTGAATCGGGATACCTGGCCAATTATTTCTTATCAATAAATCCATTCACGAAATTCGGGTCCATTTGAGTAATTCGCTTTAAAAATAAGGAGGCCATCGTGAGCGACCTGATCAAGGAGTGGTTTGGGGTGTCCAAGGCGGTGATCGCCATGGCCCACTTCCCAGCCCTGCCTGGCACCCCGCGCTACGACTCCCGCGAAGGGGTGGGGGGGATCCTGAGCCGTATGCAGGCCGACGTGCGAGCTCTGCTGGAGGGCGGGGTGGATGCCATCCTGTTCTGCAATGAGGACGACCGGCCCTACAGCTTCCAGGCCGGTTTTGAGGCCGTGGCGGTCATGACCCGCGTGATCAGCGAGCTGCGCCCCACGGACCGCCCCTTCGGCGTCGACTTCCTGTGGAACGCCCAGGCGCCGCTGGCCATCGCCATGGCCACCGGAGCCAGCTTCATCCGCGAGGTTGTCACCGGGGTGTACGAGAGCGACATGGGCCTGTGGTCGCCTGACGCCGCCGCCCTGTGGCGCTACCGGCGACAGATTGACGCTGAGCAGGTGCGCATCTTCGCCAACATCACCCCCGAGTTCGCCTCGCCCCTGGGGGAACGCAGCGTCGCCCAGCGCGCCCGCAGCGCCCTGGTCTCCACCCTGGTGGACGCCATCCTGATTGCTGGCCCCATGGCCGGCTCCGAGCCCGATTTCGCCGCCCTGGCGGAGGCTAAGCAGGCCGTCGGCGATAGCGCGCCGGTGCTGCTGAACACCGGCGCCCGCCTGGAGAACATCCGCCAGTTCCTGCAGGTGGCCGATGGGGTTATCGTCGGCTCCAGCCTGAAGGTGGACGGCATGACCTGGAACCCGGTCGATCCGGCGCGGGTCAAGGCCTTCATGGGCGCGGTGCGCCAGGTGCGGGACGAGCTGCGATGAGCGCCGGCTGCCTGCTGGGCATCGACATCGGCACCACCGCCACCAAAGTCATCCTGGTGGACCTGGAAGGCCGCCTGCTGGCGGATGTCTCTCGCCCGGCGAACCTGTATTCCCCACAGGCCAGTTACGCCGAGGAAGAGCCAATCGAATGGTGGGCCAACCTGTGTTCGGCGCTGCCGGAGTGCCTGGACCGGGCGGGAGTGCAGGCCGGCCAGGTGCTGGCCGTGGGGGTGAGCGGCATGGTGCCCACCACCATCCTGATCGACCAAGAGGGCCGTCCTATCCGCCGCTCCATCCAGCAGAACGACGCCCGCACTCCAGCCGAGATCGAATTCTTCAAGTCGCAGACCGACGAAGCCGACGTGTTCCGGCGCACCGGCTCCGCCATCACCCAGCAGAGCATCGGCCCCAAGCTGCTCTGGCTGGCTAAAAACGAGCCGCAGAACTTCGCCCGCGCCGCCTGGGTGATGGGCTCGTACGACTACATCAACTTCTGCCTCACCGGGCAGCCGGTCCTGGAGCGTAACTGGGCCCTGGAGAGCGGCCTGTACGACCTGCACCGTCAGGACTGGGACGACCACCTGCTCTCGCTGGCGCGCCTGCGCCGCGACCAGCTCCCGCCGGTGCACAGCCCCAGCGAGGTGATCGGGCGAGTGACGCGCCAGGCAGCGCAGGCCACCGGTCTGGCGCAGGGCACGCCGGTGGTGGCTGGCAGCGCTGACCACGTGGCCTCCGCCTTCTCGGTGGGCCTCAAGGAAAACGGCGACCTGCTGGTCAAGCTGGGCGGCGCGGGAGACATCCTGTATTCGCTGGATCGCCTGGAGATCGATGAGCGGCTGTTCCTGGACTATCATGTGATCCCCGGGCTGTACCTGATCAACGGCTGCATGGCCTCCAGCGGCTCGATCATCAAGTGGTTCCGCAGCACCTTCTCCCCGGACCTGGACTACCCCGAGCTGGACGCCGAGGCGGCCGAGATCCCGGCCGGCTCCGCCGGGTTGGTGCTGCTGCCCTACTTCATTGGCGAGAAGACCCCCATCTTCGACCCGCTGGCGCGCGGCGTGCTGTTTGGCCTGACCCTGCAGCATACCCGCCCCCATATCTACCACGCCATCCTGGAGGGCATCTCCTTCGGCTTCAAGCACCACCTGGAGGTGCTCGCCGAGCGCGGCTTCGGGGTGCGCATGGTGCGGGTGGCCAACGGCGGAGCGCGCAGCGCCCTGTGGCGCCAGGTGACCGCCGACGTGATCGGTTACCCGCTGGAGGAGGTGGCCCACCACCCCGGCTCGTCGCTGGGGGCGGCCTTCGTGGCCGGCATGGGCGTGGGCGCCTTCCAGGACTGGAGCGAGATCGAGAAGTACATCCACGTGGCAGCCACCACTTATCCAGACCTGGAGCGCCACGCCCGTTACCAGCAGCTCTTCCCGCTCTACCGCCAGTTGTATGAGGCCAACAAGGCCAATTTCACCCGCCTCTCGCACATCGAGGGGCTGGCGGGAGGCGAATAGCTCCCGCCGCTTCTGGAAATCACGCAGGCATACGATGGCCGGCCGCCTCTCTCGCAACCTTGGTTTGTACCTCAGCCACGCCGGGCTGATCGGCGCCTCGCTGGTGGTGCTCCTGCCCATCCTTTGGGTGGTGCGCACTTCGCTGGCCAACCGCCTCATCGCCTACAAGATCCCCCCGGTGTGGTTCTTCACCCCTACCCTGGAGAACTACCGGGTCATCTTCCAGCAGTACCCCTTCCAACAGTACTTCGCCAACAGCCTGATGATCTCCACGGTAACCAGCCTGGTGGCGTTGGTGTTAGGCTCCCTGGCGGCCTATTCTATCGCCCGCTTCAAGACCGGCGATCCGCTGCTGCGGCTGAGCATGCTCAGCACCCAGATGCTGCCGCCCATCACCCTGGTCATTCCCATCTTCCTGCTGGCGCGCCTGGCCCGCCTGTGGGACAATCCGCTGGGTCTGATCCTGGCTTACCTGTCTTTCAACCTGCCCTACACCATCTGGATCCTGATCAGCTTCTTCCAATCGATCCCGGTGGACCTGGAAGAAGCAGCCATGATCGACGGTTGCTCGCGCGTACAGGCCCTGTGGCACGTGGTCGCGCCGGTTTCCCTGCCCGGTCTGCTGGCGGCCGGCATCTTCAACTTCATCCTGAACTGGAATGAGTTCCTGTTCGCCCTGATCCTGACCGGGCGCACCACCCGTACCTTGCCGGTGGCCATCTCAGCCTTTTGGACTCAACAAGGGGTGCAGATCGGGGCGGTATCATCAGCCACGGTGTTGATCATCGTGCCGGTGATCGCCCTGACGTTCATCATTCAGAAGTCGCTGGTGCGCAACCTGACCTTCGGATCGATCAAATGAGCGCTCAAGAAGGACAGTTCTGGCAGCAGCGTTGCCAGGCAAAGGCACAAACCGATCCCAACTCACTACTCCCTATTCTCTATGCTTCAGGAGGTGCCTATACCTTACCTAACAAATCGAGTGCCCCATCCGATACCGTCAATTATCCGTTCAACCACTGGAGGAGAAACCCATGAATAAGCGTTTGATATTCCTGTTGGCATGTGGCTTGGTTGTCGCCAGCCTGGTCATGAGCAGCTGCGCCCCCCAACCCACCGCAACTCCCGAAGCCCAGGCCACCGAAGAGATGGCCACCGAAGCGGTGGCGGAGAAGCCATTTGCCGGCGTGACCATCAACCTGATGATGGAGGGCGTGCCCGACACCGAGTTCGTCCAGAAGCTGCTGCCCCAGTTCGAAGAGCAGAGCGGAATGAAGGTGAACATCGAGGTGCTTAACTACGCCCTGATGCACGAGAAGCTGGTCCCGCAGCTCACCGCCGCCCCCGGCTCCGGCTCCTACGACCTGATCGTAGTGGACAACTACTGGGTGGGCGAGTTCGTGAATGCCGGCTGGCTGATGGAGCTGGACGACCGCCTGGCGGCCAGCCAGGCCATCAGCCTGGACGATTACCTGCCCTCGATGGCCAACATGGTCGGCCAACTCAACGGCAAGGCCTACATGATCCCCTTCTACAACTACGCCATGGCCATGATCTACCGTGACGACCTGCTGAACGATCCCGCCCTGCAGGCGGAGTACAAGGAGCAGACCGGCAAAGTCCTGGCCCTGCCCGCTTCGATCCCCGAGTACGTGGAGCTGGCCAAGTTCATGACTCGCGACACCAACGGCGACGGCGAGATCGACGTGTATGGCTCGTCCATGATGGGCCTGCGCCCCGATCCCACCACCATGGAGTGGCTGAACTTCCTGTACAGCTCGGGCGGCCTGTTGTACGACGAGAGTTGGAACACCGTGGTGAACAACGAAGCCGGCATCCAGGCCCTCACCCTGTACGTGGATTTGATGAAGAAGGCTGCGCCTTCCGGCGCCCCGGCCTATGGCTTCGATGAGGCCTTCTCGGTCATGGCCCAAGGCAAGGCCTTCAGCTACATCACCTTCAACTGGATGCTGCCCCAGCTCGAAGACCCCGAGAAGTCGCAAGTGGTTGGCAAGACCAAGGTGGTGCGCGTGCCGGGCGGCAAGGGCCTGCTGGGCGGCTGGGGCTGGGCCATCCCGGTTTCCTCGCCCAATCCCGACGCCGCCTGGGCCTTCATCGAGTGGGTGGAGTCCTTCCCCATCGCGAAGGAGCGGGCGCTGCTGGGCGGCGCGCCGGCCCGCATCGACGTGTTCCGCGACGCCGAAGTGCTGGCCAAGTACCCGCATTACTCCGAGGTGGAGCAGATCGTCGGCGAGGCCATCCCCTTCCCGATCATGAGCCGCAGCCCCCAGGTGGTAGAGGTGCTCGGACGCGTGATCTCGGAGACGGTGGCCGGCTCCAAGACGCCCGAAGAGGCGCTCAATGAAGCAGCCGAGGAGCTGGCGACCCTGATCGATTAAAGCAAGGCAACCGTGCTGCGGATGAAGCCCTGTCCTCGTCCCCCCGGGCAGGGCCTCATCCCCCGACCTGACATGAGTACCCTCGCATTGGCCCCCTCCCGCCCACGCCGCGCCGCCGGCGGCCTGTCGCGCAGCGACCGCCGTCTGCGTATCTACCTGGTGCTGCCGGCCATCCTGGGCATCTGGCTGGTGGTGGGCTTCCCCTTGCTGTATGCCCTGTTCATCAGCGGGCATGATTACGTCCTCTCGCAGGGCGGCCTGGGGGGCATCAACCTGGGCAATTACCTGACCATCTTCCGCGACGACCTGCTAATCGGCTCCAGCCGCAATACCCTGGTGCTGACCTTCAGCGTGGTGGTCTCTGAGTTCTTGATCGGCCTGGGCCTGGCCCTGCTGCTGAACAACCGCCGGGTGCGCAGCCGCGACCTGTACCTGGGCATCCTGCTTATCCCGATGTTGATGCCCCCCATCACGGTGGGATTGATCTGGCGCCTGCTGTTGCATCCCGAGCTGGGCATCATCAACTACTCCCTGGGGCTGCTCGGGCTGCCCCAGCCGGCCTGGTTGGGCGACCCGCGCCTGGCGATGCTCACCCTGGTCATCGTGGATATCTGGCACGAGACATCATTCATCTTATTAATTCTTTTGGCTGGGCTGACCGCCTTGCCCGACGAGCTTTACGAGGCCGCCATGATCGATGGCGCCAGCGCAGCGCAGCAGTTCCGCTTCTTGACCATCCCCTTGTTAATGCCCACCATGCTGGTCGCCGTCCTGATCCGCCTGATCGCCGCCCTCAAGACCTACGACCTGGTCTACATCCTGACGCGCGGTGGGCCAGGCGTTTCCACCGAGACCATCAGCTACTATATTTACCGGGTGGCCTTCGTCTTTTTGGACATGGGCAAGAGCTCGGCCATGTCCTTCATGTTGTTGATCATCATCGTCGCACTGACCCTGCTCTTGATGCGGGTGATGCGCACCTCTGAGACCTGACGGGCCGCGGGAGACCGGATTGGGGGGGCTGCCAGGCCGATCCGGAGACCCTGCGCCTGGACCAGGCTGACAAACAACCAGCGAGGAGACAAGCATGCGCTTGAAGAACAAGATCATCGGAATAACGGGGGCGGGGTCAGGCATTGGCAAGGCCACGGCGCTGGCCCTGGCTGCCGAAGGCGCCGCCCTGGGGGTGAGCGACCTGAACGGCGAGTGGGCGGCCCAGGTGGCCCAGGAGATCCGGGCCTCCGGCGGGCAATCCGCCGCCTGGACGCTAGACGTGACCGATGCCCGGGCGGTCGAGACGGTGGTAGGCGAGATGGCCGCCCGCTTCGGCCGGCTGGATGTGTGGGTGAACAACGCCGGGGTCAGCACCATGAACCGCTTCGTGGAGCTGACCGAGCGCGATTGGGACTACAACATGGACGTGAACGCCAAGGGGACCTTCTTCTGCTCCCAATCGGTGGCCCGCCAGATGTTCAAGCAGCCGCCCGACCCGGCCAGCGGCCTGCGGGGCAAGATCGTCAACCTGGCCAGCATGGCCGGCAAGCGCGGAAACGCACCCTTCCTTGCCCACTACGTGGCCAGCAAATTCGCCGTGGTTGGCCTGACCCAGGCCACGGCCGGTGAGCTGGCCCCCTATGGCATAACGGTCAACGCGGTGTGCCCCGGCTACGTGGTCACCAGCATGCAGGCCCGCGAGGTGGCCTGGGAGGCCGGGTTGCGCGGCGTGAGCGAGGCCCGTGTGCGCGAGCTGTACGTCGCCGACACCCCGCTGGGGCGGTTGGAAACCCCCGAAGACGTGGCCCGGGTGATTGTCTTCCTGGCTTCCTCCGAGGCGGATTTCATTACCGGCGTCTCGCTCAGCGTGAACGGCGGTTCCTACATGGATTAGAGTAATTACGGAGATCACATGACGTCACACCTCACCCTCGGCACCAATCTCGGCTTCGCCGCCAAGAACTGGCCGGAGCCCGAGGCCTGGGCGCGCCTGGTCTCGCAGGAGCTGGGGCTGCGTGAAGTCCAGTTCTCGTTCGACCTTTTAGATCCTTTGCTGCCAGAGCCGGGCCGCTCTGCGCTGTGCAGCCAGGTGGTGCGGGCGCTGCAGGCGCATGGCCTTGTAATGCGCTCCACCTTCACCGGGCTGATCATCTACGCCCAGAACCACCTGGCACATCCCCATCCGCTGGTGCGCAGCCAGGCGCTGCGCTGGTTCGAAGGTGCCCTGGAAGTGACCAGCCTGTTGGGGGCGGAAGGCTGTGGAGGGCATATCGGCGCAATGAGCGCCGCCGATCACGGCGATCCTCGCCGGCGGGCCTACTTGAGAGAGTGCCTGGTGGAAGCGGTGCTCCACCTGGCCGATCTGGCAGCCCGGCTGGGCCTGGCTTATTTCTTGTGGGAGCCAATGCCCACGCCGCGCGAAGTCCCCCACACCCCCCAGGAAGCCAGCGAGCTGATGGAAGAGCTCAACGCTCGCTCGGCCGTGCCGGTCTACCTGTGCTTCGACCTGGGGCATTGCAATTCCTTCGATTTCGACCGACCCGGCGACCCTCACGCCTGGCTGGAGCAGTTGCTTCCCTGGACGCGCCAGGTCCACCTGCAACAGACCGATGGCAAAGCCGACCATCACTGGCCTTTCACGCCGGAGTTCAACCGCCTGGGCATCATCGATCCCCAGCGGGTCGTGGATATTGTGCGCTCTTCGCCCTTCGCCGAGCTGCCGCTGCTCTTCGAGCTCGGGCACGCCTTCGACGCCAGCGATTTTTCGATCCTGAACGACCACAAACGCAGCGTCGAGTTATGGGCCAGACTCCTGTGAGCACCCGGCCGATCCTCTCATCCATCGTCGACTTTCATCCAGGAGGTGAAATGGAAGAGAACCCTCAACTGCCTCGCCATCCCTTTGTCGCAAACGCTGAATGTCCAATTCGATTCGACGCAGGCAACAAGAAAGGAAGGATCCACCATGAAAGAGAGAAGGTTCTTGCTGGGCGTGCTGGTGTTGGCCTCGCTGCTCCTGGCCCAATGCGCACCCCAGACCATCGAGAAGATCGTGACCCAGGAGGTGGAGCGGGTGGTCACACAGGAGGTGGAAAAGGTCGTCACCGTGGAGGTCGAGGTGGAGAAGCAAGTCACCCCCACCCCCAAGGTGTTGACCGAGGAGGAGCTCGCCCAGCTCTGGAAGCAGTACGAAGGCCAGGGCATGGAGATCAACTTCCTCTCCGAGGACACGCCGCCCACCGCCGCCATCATCAACCACGTCCAGGAGTTCGAAGAGCTGACCGGCATCAAGGTCAACATCACCCAGACCAACCTGGCGGATGTAGCCACCAAGGTGCTGCTTGATTTCTCTTCCCAGGCAGGTGAGATTCAGGTGATCTACGCCGACCCATTTGCCATCCTGGCCCCGCTCTACGGCCATCTGATAGACCTCAATAAGTTCGTCAACGATCCAACGCTCCCGCCAGTGCCCAATGGATTGAAAGACTTTGACCAGATGAATATGATCGGCTCTGGTTACATGATCGATAAGTCCCGCTTGCTGGCGATCCCTTATGACGCCCCGACCATGCTGCTGGTCTACCGAACCGATATCTTCGAGAATGAGACCTACAAGCAGATGTTCATGGACGAGAAGGGCTACGACTGGACGCCGGGCCCGGATATCACCTGGGAACAGTACGCCGAGATAGCCGGTTGGATCAACGATAAAGTAGACGAAGGCGTGATCACCGAAGTTAAATATGGCACTGGACACCAGGCCAAGCAGTACGATTCGCTGATGTGCGACTTCAGCAATGTGATGCTCGCCTATGGGGCCAACTACTTCCAGAACACCGATTTCGCCACCTGGGGCACATCGACGCCTGGCGGGGCCAGCCTGGAAACGCCCGAGGCGATAAAAGCTGCCGAAGTCTACAACTCTATCCTGGCAGAAGCTGATCCAGGAAGCCTGGGCTGGGATTGGAATGGAATCGCTGAGGCATTCGCCGCCGGCGACATTGCCATGGCTCCAGAATGGCACGAATATGCTTCATTCTTCGAGGATACCACTCGCTCCAAGGTGGCCGGTAAGGTCAAGTGGGCGTTACTGCCCAGCGGCCCGGCGGGGAGCAAGAACCTGTGGGGCGGCACCGGTATTTCCATCAACGGGTACTCCTCCGAGGATGAACAACGCGCCGCCTGGTTGTTCATCCTGTGGGCCACCAGCCCCGAAGTGCAGAAGGCATTGCTGTTGGAAGGGTCCACTCCAACCAGGCTATCAGTCTATGAAGATCCAGAGGTGCTGCAGTGGATGGCAGAGAAGAAACATCCGCTGCTGGATACCCTGGTGGTGCTGAAGGAAGCCTGGACTCCCGAGCACATCGGCCTCTCGCAGGGCAAGATCGTCACCTGGATCCAGGTGGATGAGGCCATTTTCACCAACCTCTCGCAGATGTTAGCCGGCCAAAAGACTCCCGAACAGGCGATGAATGACGCCACGGAGCAAATCAACAAGATCAACAACTGGCCGCCGCCGACTCCGTGAGGTCGTGATACAGACTTAATCGAGGTAGGGGAACAGATCAATCCTGTTCCCCTATCCCTGACATCAACTCATGATAAACGCCAAACCCACCGCCCGTAGTCCTCAGCTTGTCTTGAGGTTCTCACAGTTGACCAGATGGCTGCACAGGCTGCCGTTTGAGTTCTGGATGCTCCTGCCGGCTGTGATTGTGCTGCTGGCGATCACTATCTACCCCACGTTGTATATGCTCTACATGAGCAGCATAGAGTATTCTACCCTGCCCCAGGTGCCATCCCGCTTTATCGGGCTGGAGAACTGGCGGGCAATGTTTCTTGACCGGGCAGTGTGGGATTCCTGGGCCAAGACGGTGATCTACTTCTTCTCCGGTCTTGTCCTGCAGCTTTTCCTGGGCACACTGATTGCCTTGCTGATCGAACGCACCCCTATCCTGCAGGATTTTCTTGCCACTGCATTGCTCAGCCCAATGTTCCTGGCTCCGGTACTTGTCGGCCTCCTGTGGCGTTTCCTGCTGCACGACAGCTACGGGGTGTACGCGTATCTGCTGCGAGAAATAGGCATCCTGGGAAAAACCAGCCTGTTTGGCAACATCCGTACAGCTATGCCTACGGTGATCTTGATGGATACCTGGGAATGGACACCGTTGATCATGATCGTAGTCCTGTCAGGTTTACGCGCCCTGCCCTCAGATATCGTGGAGGCAGCCGAGGTGGATGGGGCCTCTTATTTTCAGCAGTTGCGCTACATCACCTTGCCGTTGCTCAAACCCATCTTCGTTGTGGCTTTGTTGGTGCGCAGCATGGATCTGTTGCGCTTCATCGACCACCTGATGGTCACCACTGCGGGTGGTCCGGCGGATGCTACCAAGATTCTGGCCATCCGCATCTATGAAAACGCATTTCGATTTTATAAACTGGGCTACGCTTCTACCCTGGCAATCACCTTACTGATCGTAATCATCATCTTGGGCCGTATGTTCATAAACGTCCTCGGCATAGAGAAGGCGGAGGCCGAGCTATGATCCGCTACGCTTCGCACTTTCGTCCACGCAGACTTTTTCGTGACGGAATGATTTTATTCCTGGATCTGATTTTCATGGCCTGGGTGCTGTTCCCCATCGTGTGGATGTTCCTCTCTGCTTTCAAGCAGGAGGAGGGCATGTTCTCGATGCCGCCTAAATTTATCTTTATCCCCACACTGCTGAACTACACCCACCTGGTGGAACGCGGCGCCATGTTGTATTTTAAGAATAGCCTGTACTCATCCGTGGCAACCGTGCTGGTTGCGACCAGCCTGGGAACCTTTGCCGGCTATGGGCTGGCGCGCGGGAGATTCAGCAAGAAAAAACAGCTCGCCTGGTGGATCATCACCACGCGCATGGCGCCCATCGTGGCAGTGCTTCTGCCACTCTTTATGATCTTTCGAACCCTTAGACTGCTCAATACCATCCCTGGTCTGGTCCTGGGATTCACGCTGTTCTCGCTGCCATTCGCCATCTGGATGATGATGGGCTTCTTCCAGGAAATCCCCAGGGAAATGGAAGAAGCAGCCTGGGTGGATGGGGCCAACAAACTGCAATCATTCTTCTATATTGCCTTGCCCATGGCAAAGCCCGGCTTGATCGCCACTGCTGTTCTGTGTTTTGTCTTTGCCTGGAACGATTACCTGTTCGCCACTGTGCTCACCTCCGGATCAACCCAAACCCTGCCAGTGGTGACTGCTGCCCTGCAAACGATGCGTGGCATTCTGTGGGGGCAGGTGATGAGCATGGGCACGTTGATCTTCATTCCGGTGTTGATTGTTGGAATTGCCATTCGCAAGTACCTGGTCCGAGGCCTGACGATGGGAGCCATCAAATAGCTATCCCTACGCTAGGAGGTGTATTTTATGAAAGCAGCCATTTTCTACCAACCGTTCGATGCCCGCATCGAGGAGCGGCTCCAGCCCCAGCCGGGGCCGGGTCAGTTGCTGGTGGAGGTGGGCGTCTGCGGAGTGTGCGGCACCGACCGCCACATCTACGAAGGCAGCTACCCAGCCCGCCTGCCGGTGGTGCCCGGCCACGAGTTCGCCGGGGTGGTGGTCGAGACCGGCCCGGGCGTGGAGCGCTTCAAGATCGGCGACCGGGTGACGGTGGACCCCAACATCCCCTGCGGCATGTGCCACTTCTGCCGCTCAGGCCGGCCGCATTTCTGTGTTGAAAACCAGACCATCGGGCAGCACCTGGATGGGGCCTACGCCCCCTTTACCCTGGCGCCGGTCGAGAACGCCTATTTGCTTCCGGAGGTCATGACCCTGGAGCAGGGCGCCATGACCGAGCCGGTGGCCTGCGGCGTGCACGGCATCGACCGGGCCCAGGTTCACCCCGGGGCCACGGTGGTGGTGCTGGGCGCCGGGCCAGTCGGCCTGATCTTGATGCAGCTCGCCCGGGCGGCCGGGGCGGGCAAGATCATCGTCTCCGAGCCCAAGGATATGCGCCGCAGCTTGGCCCTCGAGCTGGGAGCAGACTATGCCATCGACCCGCGCGCCGACTCCCTGCCCGATCTGGTCAGGCGCCACGCCCCCTACGGCGCCGAGCTGGTGATCGAGGCCGCCGGCGTGGCTGAGACCACCCGCCAGGCCCTGGAGCTGGTCCAGCCCACCGGCACGGTGCTGGTCTTCGGCGCCGCTGACCCCAAGGACGAAATCCGCATCCATCCCTACAACCTGTATCGCTACGAGCTGTCTATCATCGGCACCTTCGTCCTGCCTTATACCATGGACCGCTCGTTGAAGCTGATCGCCTCAGGACGCGTCAAGGTCGACCCGCTGTTCTCCCACCGCCTGCCGGTGGAGCAGACGGTTAAGGCCATGGACCTGATGGCTTCCGGCGAAGCCGTGAAGATCCTGATGGACCCACGCATGTGAATCCGGTGGATTTCATTCCGCACGATCTTTCCACACCTTACTCCCAGGAGTTGAGAGTCGCCTCTCAGGCAGCCCGGGAGGCGGGCGCCTACCTGCAGGAAGAGTACCGCCGCCGGCATCCGGTGGAGCACAAGGGCAGCATCGACCTGGTGACCGAGGTCGACAGGCGCTCGGAAGCGCTGCTGGCCGGGCTGCTGTGCACACCCTTCCCCGGCTACGGCTTCCTGGGCGAGGAGCAGGTCCACTCCGCCAGCGGGGACGAGAGGCGCTGGATCGTCGATCCGCTGGATGGCACCACCAACTACGTGCGCGGCTATCCGCTGTTTGCGCTGTCCATCGCACTGCAGGCCGGCGATCAGACGGTGTTGGGGGTGGTGTATAACCCGCTGCTTGAAGAGCTGTTCGCCGCCGTCCAGGGTCAGGGCGCCTGGATGAATGGCGTTCCCATCCGTGTCTCGCATACCGCAGACCTGGGGCAGGCCCTGATCGGCTCCGGTTTCCCCTATGACGCCTGGACCAACCCCGTCGATAACACCCGCGCATGGGCGCGCTTCGTCAAGACGGCTTTATCCGTGCGCTGCGATGGCTCGGCCAGCCTTGACCTGTGCTCTGTGGCCTGCGGGCGGCTAGATGGCTTCTGGGAGCTGGACCTGGGGCAGTGGGACATGGCTGCCGGCGCGCTGATCGTCCAGGAAGCCGGCGGCCATGTGACGGCGGCTTCCGGCGCGCCGTTTGACCTGGGCCAAAATAGCGTGCTGGCCAGCAACGGCCGCCTGCACGCGCTTATGCTGGCGCTGTTGGCCAACGGCGGCTGAGCACAGATGAGCGCCAATGCAAAGCGCTTCGTCGTCGGGGTAGACCTGGGGGGTACGTTCGTGCGCGCTGGCCTGTTGGATGCGCGTGGCGCCCAGCATTCCAACCTGCGCCTGCCCATCCTGGCGGATGAAGGGCCTCAGGCCGGCCTGGAGCGCATCCGGGGCGTCATCCAGGCCGTCTGCTCGGGCCTCGGCGAAGGCCGCCTGGCGGCCATCGGCATTGGCGCCAGCGGGCCGCTGGACCCGCAGAAGGGCCTGATACAAAATCCATACACGTTGCCCGGGTGGCTGGAGGTGCCCATTGTGGCTCGCCTGCAAGAGGCCTTCGGCGTGCCGGTGGTGCTGGAGAACGACGCCGACGCGGCCGCCCTGGGCGAATATTGGCAGGGGGCCGGGCAGGGCGTGGACAGATTGTCCATGGTCACCGTGGGCACCGGCATCGGCACAGCCCTGCTGCTGGAGGGCGAGATTTACCGCGGGCTGGATGGCGCTCACCCCGAGGGTGGGCATCACCTGCTGGACCCGGCGGGGCCGCAGTGCTACTGCGGCGGGCGCGGCTGCTGGGAGGTGCTGGCCTCCGGATCGGCCATCGCCCGCCAGGCCAGGCTGCTGGTCCGGGAAGGCGCCGCCTGGAAAGGCGCCGCCAGGAAAGGCGCCGCCAGGAAAGGCGCCGCCTGGAAAGGCGCCGCCTGGAAAGGCGCCGCCTGGAAAGGCGCCGCCTCCCGCCTGCTTGAGCTGGCCGGCGGAGACATGGAATCCATCGACGCCCGCCTGGTGATCCAGGCCGCCCGCCAGGGCGACTCGCTGGCGCGCCAGGTGGTGGATCAGGCGGCAAGTTACCTGGCCCTGGGCCTGGTGAACCTGGTCGCCATGCTCCTGCCGCAGGCCATCGTGCTGGGTGGCGGGGTGATGGAGAGCGCCGACCTGTTCTTGCCCGCGGTGCATGCCGCCCTGCAGGCTCACTCTATCATGCAGCCGGCCGGGAACGTCTCTCTACGCCTGGCCCAACTGGGAGACCGCGCCGGGCTGGTGGGGGCGGCCTACGCCGCCCTGCGCAGGGTGTGAGCGGTAGGATGTGTGCCACGTTTGACGGGTAATTAATAATGACTATAATGATATGGAGCCTTTGGACTCAGGGTGCGAGACCTCAGGATGACATGCAAGTGTGCCATTCTGAAGGAGCGAACATGACGGGTCGTGTAATTATGAGCGATTGTATATTATTTGATTGTCATGCTGACCGAAGCATCTATTCATTTACCCTGAGACCCTGCGCTTCGCTCAGGTGGACAGCCCGTGATTTTTCCGCAATCTCTGAGCGTAGCGAAGAATCTCATGCGAGATCCTTCGGGCCCAGAGTGCGGTCCCTCAGGATGACAAGAGCACATGTTATCCAGAGCGAAGCGAAGAAACTCATGATTGATCCTTCAAGCCCACATTAGGGGCGCTCAGGTAGACACAAGCACATTTCATTCTGAGCGAAGAATTTCAGACAGCAACCTGGAGGCACTCTATGGAAAACGACTTCACCGGGCACATGTTCACCACCATCTTCGGGCGCAACCTGGTGGGCGAGCTGCCCAATTTCGTCCACCGACCCTACCTGGTGGTGACCATGGAGGACCTGTGGGATAAGTTCGCCGGCTATTTCGATAAGAACCTGGCTGGGGTGTATTTCGTGCGCACCCTGGAGTACGACCAGTTGGTGCAGGAGCTGGATCGGCTGCCCAGGGCCGGCTGCGTGATCGGCCTGGGCGGGGGGCAGGCCCTGGATGTGGCCAAGTTTTTCGTCTGGAACACGCGCCTGCCGCTGTTCCAGGTGCCCACCACCATGACGGTCAACGCCGCCTTTGGCCACCGCTCGGCGGTGCGCTTCGAGAGCAAGGTGCGCTACATCGGCTGGGCGGTCCCCGAAGCCGTGTACGTCGACTTCGACGTGATTAAAGGCGCCCCGCCGGCCCTTAATCGCAGCGGCGTGGGAGATATCTTCTGCTACCACACCGCCCTGTTCGACTGGAAGCTGGCTCACCAGCGCGGCAAGACCGAGCCCAAGTGGCCCTACGATCCACGCCTGGCTGCCGCCTCACAGGCCGTGTTGGATAGCGTGCTGGCCAGATTGGACGACATCCACGACGTGACCGAGGAGGGCATCCGCACCCTGATGAACGCCAACCGCTGGGGCGGGGCGGCCTTCCACAATGCCGGCTGGAACCCGCGCCACATCGAGGGCGTAGACCACTTCCTGTTCTACACCCTGGAATACCTGACCCACAAGCCGTTCATCCACGGCCAGCCGGTGTGCCTGGGGGTGTACATGGGCTCGGCGCTGCAGGAAAATCGCGCCGAGGAGATGTTGGCTGCCATCCACCGGGTGGGGGTGGACATCCGCCCCGAGGCGATGGGCGTCGCCTGGGAAGATGTTGCCGAGGCCATGCGCAGGCTGCGTTGGTACGTGGAGCAGGCCGGCTTGTGGTACACCATCGCCAACGAGAAGCCCATCACCGAGGAGTTCATCGCCCAGATGCGTGAACGCATCTACGCTGTGTATGGTCCGTGGGTGTAGCAGCGATGTGACACCAACCCCTGATCCACCGGGGTTTGCATCGGCGGCTCCGCCGCCTCGCACCCACACACAAGATCTATCACATATGAGGCCACCCGTGCCAGGAGGTGAAGAGAGAGGATATAGCCAACAGGTTACGCCTGTCTTCCACAATCTGATCACTATTCTCCATTCGCTATTCCCTATTCTCTATCTACTCTAGGAGAAGAAACCATGAAATCCCGCATTTTGATCCCCCTCAGCCTGCTGCTGGTCGCCGCCTTCGTGCTGGCGGCCTGCCAGCCTCCTGCTACACCTACGGCCGAAGTGGTCCCCGAGGAGACCGCCGCGCCCCCGGCTGGCTTCGATTGGAAGCGCTTCGCTGGCGAAGAGATCACCCTGCTGTTCAACGAGCATCCCTGGACGGAAGGCGTGCGCCCCTACATCGCCGACTTCGAAGAGCTGACCGGCATCAAGGTCAACCTGCAGCCCTTCGCCGAGGACCTGTACTTCGACAAGATGGAGTTGGCGGTGCGCTCCGACAAGCCAGTGGCAGATGTCTATTTCCTGCCCATGGACTCTACCGCATTCACGCAGTATTCGGCGGGCTTGATCGCCCCTCTGACGCCTTTCTTGACCGATCCAAGCATGACCTCGGAGGATTATGATGAGGCGGATTTCCCAATGGGCTTCAAGTCTGCTGCCATGTATCCTCCCGGTGATCCAGCCGCTCAACTCTACGGCATCCCGATCACCTTCGAGGCCTACATCCTGTTTTACAACAAGGACCTGGTGGACCAATACCTGGGCGGAAAGGTGCCCGAGACCTTTCCCGAGCTGATCGAGGCCGCCAACAAGATCACCCAGGAAGGCGGCGGCGAGGTCTACGGGGCGGTGATGAGAGGCATTCGATCAGACACCATCATGGATACGTTGACCGGGGTGGTGTTCAACAGTTGGGGGACCGACCCCACACCGCTTCCTTACAACATCTGGTTCGACGGCGATTGGACGAACGCCCGATTCAATCACCCTCGTGTAACTGACGGCCTATCGAACTACGCCGCCCTGATGAAGGCCGGCCCGCCCAACGTCCAGTCCATCGACTGGAACGACGCCAACCAGCTCATGGCCCAGGGCAAGGTGGCCTTCTTCATCGATGCCAGCCTGTTCGGCCCCGGCTATGAGAACCCTGAGACCTCCCAGGTGGCGGGCAAGGTCGGCTACGCGCCTATCCCCAAGACCGAAGCCGGCCCCAGCCTGACCGGGCACTGGATGTGGGGCCTGGGCATCCCGGCCAACTCCACGCACAAGGAAGCCGCCTGGTATTTTATCCAGTGGGCCACCAGCAAGGAGATGGAGCCCAAGATCGGCACCAAGACCGGCGGCGCGCCGCGCCTCTCCACCTGGGGCCAGAGCGTCTATACCGAAGCGCTCAACCCGGAGTATGTCCAGGCCGTCCAGACTGCCATGGCAACCTCGCGACCTACCGCCGTCTTCTACGAGGGCTGGAAGGAGATTGCCATCATGGTGGTCGACGCCGTGCAGGAGATCTATGGCGGCAAGGATCCGGCGCAAGCTGGCGAGGATTTACAACAGAAAGCCCTCGCGGTGACCACCAAGGAATAAGAAATCCGGAAAGCAAATGGGCAGGCCCTGGGTTCAGGACCTGCCCATTACTCCCACGGGATTGAACAACTTGAAGGCCCTTCATAAAGGGGTAAACATGTCACGTCTGGCAACATTATCCTTATATACTAGACAAAGAACCCGCCGTAGATTTAATCTCGAATGGCTGTACATCGGACCAGCCCTGTTGCTGATGGGCATCACCTCGGTTTATCCGGTGCTGTATTCCCTGGTGATGAGCCTGTTCAGTTGGGATTGGGGCCTCAGCATGGATTTTGTCGGCTTACAGAATTATGTTATGTATTTGACGGATCCCAATTTTTGGCGGGTGTTGGGGCATACCTTTTATTTCACGGTGGGAGCGGTCACGATTGAAATAATCCTGGGGATGGCATTAGCCATTATTGTCAATCGGCTTGGTTTTGGCATGGGTATCATCCGCACTCTCCTTATGCTCCCTCTGATGATCTCAGGCATTATTGTTGCGCTTATGTGGAAAATACTATTGGATCCCACGTTGGGAATAGTCAATTACCTGCTCAGGATGACTGGATTGCCTACTTCGGTCTGGTTTGGTTCTGCAGGATCCGCGATGCCTTCTATCATATTGGTGGACACCTGGTGGCAGACCGCCTTCGTGTTCATTGTATTGTCCGCTGGACTGAGAAGCCTGCCCAGGGATCCCTTTGAAGCTGCAGAAGTGGATGGCGCCAGCGGCCTGCAGGCCTTCCGTTACCTGACCCTGCCCATGTTAATGCCGGTGTTGTTGACCGTGTTGATTTTCAGGACCATTGATTGCCTTAAAGTATTTGCAATCATATTTGGAACCACAGGCGGTGGTCCAGAGATAGCGACAGAAGTAGTGCAGACGTTGGCTTATCGAACCGCGTTTAAATTTCTGTTTTTAAGCCGTTCGATGACGATCATGGTGATTTTTTCGATCATTATCCTCGCCATCGTCATGATCTATTTACGCTTTGGGGAGCGTGTATTGCCTCAGGAATAAGAGGAGAACCACCGAGATGGGATTTCGGACAAAGAGGCGGATATTCACATTTGTTGCATACATCCTGGCCTTTCTGGCCTTGTTTGCAACCCTATTTCCGATCATCTGGATTTTTATGATATCGATCAAAACGCAACGGGATGCCTTCGCCATGCCCCCAGTGTGGGTGTTCAAGCCGGTGTGGAATAACTATGTCCGCATCTGGCAGGAAGCCGGCTTCGCCCAGGCCTTCGAGAACAGCGTGGTCATCACGCTGCTAGGAGTGTTCCTGGCGCTGCTGGCCGGCATCCCGGCTGCCTACGCCCTCAACCGCATCCCCTTCATTGGGAAGAAAACACTCACCATCTGGCTGCTGATCTCCTACATGTTCCCGGAGTTCTTGTTCATCATCCCGATGTACGTGATGTACCAGAAGCTGGGCCTGTACGATACCCAGGCGGGCATGGCGCTGGTCTACCAGGTGTTCGTGCTGCCGTTCGCCATCTGGCTGCTGCGCAGCTTCTTCGCCGACGTGCCCATCGAGCTGGAGGACGCCGCCCGCATCGACGGCTGCACCCGCCTGCAGACCCTGCGGCTGGTGTACATCCCGCTGACCGCCCCCGGCATCGCCGCCACCGCCATCCTGACCGCCATCTGGATCTGGAACGAGCTGACCATCGCCCTGGCGCTGACCTTCGACGCCGCCCGCACGGTCACCGTGGCGGTGGCGGGCTTCCGCGGCTACGCCTCCATCGACTGGGGCGGCATGACCGCCGCCTCGATCGCTTCCATCGTGCCCATGCTGCTCTTCGCCGCCTTCGCCCAGCGCTACATCGTCGAAGGATTGACTCTGGGGGCGGTGAAGTGAGGCGTGGCCGTCCACGGATAGGCTGCGAATGCATGAAAGGCCAGAGTTTTGTGAACACAATAACCAATCCATCATCCCCGATAAGCTAAAATCATTGCCTGACCTGGAGGTTCCTATATGGAAGACGGTTTCGACTTTACCGGCAGGGTGGCCCTGGTGAGCGGGGCCGGGCGCGGCATCGGCAAGGGCATCGCCCTGCGCCTGGCCCGCCACGGCGCCGACCTGGCGGTCAACGATCTGGACCCCGAGAGCGCCGCCGCCACTGCCGGCGAGGTCCAGGCGCTGGGCCGGCGCTCGCTGGCCCTGCCCGGCGACGTCTCTCGATCCGACTCGGTCGATCAGATGGTGGACCAGGCGCTGGAAGCCTTTGGAAGAATCGACATCCTGGTCAACAACGCCGGCATCTCACTCTACCGGCCCATCCTGGACTGCAGCGAAGAAGACTGGGACCGCCATGTGGACATCATGGCCAAGGGCACCTTCTTGCTGATGCGCCGCGTGGCCCCGCAGATGATCGCCAATCGCTGGGGGCGCATCGTCAACCTGGGTTCCTACGTGGCCCAGTTCAACTGCACCACCAGGTATTTCGGGCCTTACTGCGCCGCCAAGTTTGCCATCATCGGCCTGACCCAGGTGGCGGCCCAGGAATGGGCGCCCTATGTCACGGTCAACGCGGTCGGCCCGGGCGACGTGGAGACGGAGATGATGGAGCTGGAATGGCAGCAGGAAGGGGCGCGGCGTGGGGTGCCCGCGGCCGAGGTCAAGGAGGAGTACCGCCGGCGGCTGATCCTGGGCCGGCTGCAGACCCCCGGTGACATCGCCCGGGCGGTAGCCTTCCTGTGCTCACCCTACGCCGACCAGATCACCGGCTCTCACCTGATCGTCAGCGGTGGGCTGCCGTATCACCTGTGAGGCGGCGCTTACAAAGGTTACCGCAGAGTGCGCAGAGAACGCCGAGAATTTGAAATACCATCAATCTCCGCGCTCTCTGCGGTGATGTATTAATCTCGCCCGGCCATAAGATTCGGATGGATTAGCTATCCGAGTTCAGTCTTCCTCGCGATACTTGAAAGACAGCCGGATCTTGGCGCGGTAGGTGCGCACCTTGCCGTCTTCGAGCTGCATGTCCAGCTCCACCACTTCGGCGATGCGCAGGTCGTGCAGCGTCTTAGCTGCGGTCTCCACCGCGGCTGCGGCGGCCTTCTCCCACGATTCGCTGCTGGTGCCGACCAGCTCGATGATCTTATAAACGCTCTCGCTCATGGGATGCTCCTTGGGAAAATTGGAGACAATGGATTGGGGATCAGGTAGAATTATATATCAGAAACGGAATAATTCCTTCCCTCCAAGAGACACGCGCCCTTGACTGAAAGAAGGACCGCCAACCACATCCCCGCAGCCCTGCAGCCGCATTTTCAGGAATATGACCTTGAACTCCTGGATCTGGAAGAAGACGCTGAGTTGATCATCCAGCGCACGCTGGAATACGGCGACTGGGACGAAGTGCGCTGGCTGTTCCGGACATATGGCAGGCGTCGCATCCGGTTATTTTTGAAGCGGAGGGGCGAGCGTCTGCTCTCACCGGTCGCCTTCAATTATTGGCGCAGGCTGATGCGGGTGAGAAAGTGGCTGTCATCGCCGTTTCCCACACCGAAAGGCGAGCTGTGGGATCGCTAGAATTTAGCAACCCCCATTGGGAAGCCCTCACCCCCGAGACGCAGCAGGCTTTTTACAAGGTCGCTGGCCTGGAGTTCATCGATCGCTTCTACCTGGCTGGCGGCAGCGGCCTGGCCCTGCATCTCGGCCACCGCTTCTCAGTCGACCTGGATTTCTTTTCGCCTCACGAGCAGGCCGTGGGACCTGATCAGCGCGCCGCCCTGCGGGAAGCATTCGCCGATCCTACCCTGTCCATCACCATCGATAAAGATGCCACCTTCTTGGCTACGTATCGAGGGGTGGGATTGAACTTCTTCCGCCTGTCTATTTATCCGTTGGCTCGGTCCACATTATTGGCCGCCGGGGTGCCCGTAGCCAGCCTGGACGAGATAGGCGCCATGAAACTGGCCGCCATCATCGATCGCGGCACGCGCAAAGACCTGGTGGATCTGTATTACATTCTTCAACACCTGCCGATTGAGCGCCTGTTCGAGGTTGCGGCTGTAAAGTATGCTCGAGTGCGCACTTTTGCTGTCAGCGCCACGCGCGCCCTGGCCTATTTCGCCGACGCAGAAGCACTGCCCATGCCGCGCATGATCGACCGTACCTCTTGGCCGACCATGAAGCGCTTCCTGGAGCGCCAGGCGATGGAAGCCGGGCGAAAACGCCTGGAAGACCTGTGGGATTGAGGGGAAACAGCTTGTGCGTCGGTTGGCAACCAATCGTTTTTGGGTTGGTGCCGGGTTTGGAAACCCGGCCTACGTGGCAGGGCGGCAATCTATGTCGCCGTCTGTCGCCGGGTCCGGAAACCCGACCTACCCCGGCCCGTGCTTGCGCCACAGCGCCATCAGGTGCTCGATCACGGGTCTCAGCTCCTCTGGCACGGCGCCCTCTGCCATCTCCACCCGGTGATGGCGGTCGGCGTCCTCCACTTCCAGCACGTATTGAAAGCGGTCGGCGCCGCCGGGAGGCGCGGGAAAGCGCGCCGGCAGGTGAAAGAAGCCGGCGGCCTGGATGGCCCCTTCCAGGGCCTGGGCCTGCTCTGCGGGCAGTGTGCCGGTATCCACCTGGCTGCGCACCACCAGCCCGGTAAACCCTCCGCTGCGTTCCAGTCTGATCTTCATCAGGTCTTGCTCACCTGCTTGAGGATGTTCGCCATCGCTGTCAGGCAGCCGGGGCTCTCGGCGCCGGGGGCGATGCCCACCCCCTCCCAGCCGCGCCGCACGGCGATCTGCTCGCGGCTGTTCTGCCCATACAGCTCCCCGGCCACCTCCACCGTCAGGCGGGCGGCGTCGTAGAAGTCCGAGTAGTCGGTCAGCCGGTCGCGCAGGGTGATGTACCAGATGCGCCCGGCCCTCTCCCAGGCGAAGCCGCCCATTTCCACCGCCGCCAGGTAGAAGGCGTGGTTGGGGATGCCCGAGTTGATGTGCACCCCGCCGTTGTCGTAGGCCACGCGCTTGTAGTCCTTCATGTGGGCCGGCTGGGGGTCCTTGCCCAGCAGGGGATCGTCGTAGGCCGTGCCGGGAGCCTTCATCGAGCGAATGCCGACCCCGTTGACGTTGCCGGTGAACAGGCCCGCCCCGATGATCCAGTCGGCCTCGGCGGCGGTCTGCCCCAGGTGGCGCTGCTTGACCAGCGAGCCGAACACGTCGGAGACTGATTCGTTCAGGGCGCCGGGCTGCTCCCAGTAGATCAGGCGCGCTTCGTACTGGGTCACGCCGTGGGTCAGCTCGTGGCCGATCACGTCGATGGCGATGGTGAAGCGGTTGAACAGCCGCTCGGCGGGGGGCTGGTCCTCGTCGCCGTCGCCGTACACCATCTGCTGCCCGTTCCAGAAGGCGTTGTCGTAGCCCACCTGGTAGTGGACTGTGGAGTCCATGCGCAGGCCCTGCCCGTCGATGGAGTTGCGCTGGTAGGCCTCCCAGAACAGGTCGAAGGTGGCCCCGCTGCCGTCGTAGGCCTCGTCCACTGCCAGGTCGCCGCTGGGCGGGTCGCCCTCGGGGCGCGCCAGCTTGCCTGGCAGCATCGAGCCGTTCTGGGCGTCGTAGACCATGCGCTGCTTGCCGCCCAGCAGCTCCAGCGCCGCAGGCCGACGCACCTCGGCCAGCGCCTGGCGTTGCCCAAGGAACTGGGCCGAGATCTGCAGGGTCTGCAGCGCCCAGGCGCGCTGGGCTGGGGTGCCGCGCTCGACGATGTTGCGCAGCATGTAGGGCGGGATGATGCAGGCAATTGGGGGATGTCTACCGCTCATGGGGGCTCTCCAGGGGGACGATAACAGGTCTGACCGGCTTGCCTAGAGTATAGAGGAGATTGGGATGAAAAGCAAGGGGAAATGAACAGGGGATAGGGGGTGGGGGGTGTGGTGGAACATCAGGGGGAAATAATTCGAGGCTTCCCTGCCGTGAAGCAGCGCATGGTAAGCCTTCAAGCGTATAATTTTTTATGGATTATTTTCCTTAGGACTGGTATAGGAGAAATGCGATGATTTCGGATGGAGCAATACAGGCGTGAGATAAATGCGCTGTTTAATCGAGTTACCAATATCCACGAAAAAGAGTTTGAGGTGCTGCCTGCCGCCTGGAACAAACTTCAGAATGCGGCGGGTTGGTTCGCAAAATTTACTTCTCCTTATCAGGAATATCCAGACCTTAACAGTATGACCGAGAATCAAATCGAAGAGATACTTGTGAACCCTCTCCTTCCGCACCCTCTGGGGTGCATCCCTACCCCTCCTCCCCCAGATACACCCGCGGCACGCGCGGGCTGATGCCGCACACCACCTCGTAGTTGACCGTCCCCCAGCGGGCGCCCAGCTCCTCGGCGGGCAGGCGCGCCTCTCCCTGGCGCCCGATCAGCACCGCTTCGTCCCCCTCGCGCGCCTCGGGCAGGCCATCCAACTGCACCAGCACCTGGTCCATGCACACCCGGCCCACCACTGGCGCCCTCGCTCCGTGGATCAGCACCTGGTTGCTCGTCTGGCGGCGGTAGCCGTCGGCGTAGCCCACCGGCAGCGTGCCGATGCGCTCCACCGCCCGGGTGACGTATTCGTGCCCATAGCTCACTCCGCGTCCCGGCGGCAGGGTCTTCACCTGGCTCAGCACCGCCTTCCAGGCCAGCGCCGGCCGGAAGCCGGGGGGCAGGCGGCAGTCCGGCGAGGGGTGCAGCCCGTACATGGCGATCCCGGCCCGCACCAGATCGAAGGAGGCCTCCGGCCGGCAGAAGATGGCCGCCGAATTGGCGGCGTGCACCAGCGGCGGGCGCAGGCCGGCCGCCTCGATCCCGGCCAGCACCTGGCGGAATTGCCCCAACTGCTGCTCCGCCGATGCAGAGGCGGGCTCGTCGGCGCGGGCGAAGTGGGTGAACAGGCCTTCGAAGATCACTCTCGGAGCGGCGGCCATGGCTCGCGCCACGTGCAGCGCCCCCTCGGGCTGGGTCCCCAGGCGGCTCATGCCGGTGTCCACCTTCAGGTGCAGCCTGGCTGCCCCGCCTACCCGTCCGGCCGCCTGCACTGCGGCCTGCACCTGGCTATCATCCCAGGCCGCCAGGGAAATCCCGGCTGCAATGGCCTCGGCGTAGCGCCCCGTGGGGGTGTATCCCAAAATCAGGATCGGACAATCCAGGCCGGCGCGGCGCAGCTCGAGCGCCTCTTCGAGGCGCGCCACGCCGCACCAGGCTGCGCCGGCGCGCAGGGCAGCCTGGGCAACCGGCACCGCCCCATGGCCGTAGCCGTTGGCCTTCAGCACCGCCATCACCTGCGTCCTGGCCTGGGCGCGCAGCCGCCGGATGTTGTTCTCGATCGCCTGCAGGTCGATCTCCACCCAGTTGGAATAAGCCGCTCCGTTGGGTGTATAGGAAAGGGTATTGAAACCAGAGGAGTTGCGTGCTCCGCTATCTTTGTCCAATGGAAGTCCTCCCTCCCTATTTTACCCCACCCCCCGGTTCGGTTGGCTATGTGCCCGGCGCCTGCCGCTCAATCCCTGTGTCCGCTGAGAGCCATCCACGAATACGGCCTTAACATTGTCATCCAAGGCGGTCACAAATTAACGCCGCCGCGCTTTATAATAAGGTAATCCCTGGCAACCTCTCAATAATTGTTGTAACTCGTTATCGGTTTATGGTGTTGCACAATGAAAAGCGATTCCTTAAGGACCGAGTTCTTGCCCACCCCTCCCGTCGAGCTGATCGACACCGGCTCGCAGTTCGATTCTGGCCTGCCTGGGGCTGGCCTGGCGCTGTGCCTGTGGGGCGGCTATCGCGGCATGCTCTTCCACCTGGGCGCCGCGTGGCGGCTGAACGAATGCGGCTACCTGCCCTGCATCGAGCGCCTCTCCAGCGTCTCGAGCGGGTTGATCCTGGCGGGCGTGCTCGGGCTGAAGTGGTCCCGGCTGGGCTTCGACGCAGGCGGCGTGGCCGCCGATTACCTCCACGCGGTGGTGGAGCCGGTGCGCGGCCTGGCCGGGCGCATGTTCGACGTAGGCGTCATCCTGGGCGGCCCCTTGGGGCCCGGCTCGATCGCCGAGCGGGAGATCGAAGGCTATCGCCGCCATCTGTACGGCGATGTCACCTTGCAGGACCTGCCCGACCGGCCGCGCTTCGTGATCAACGCCGTCAACATTGGCTCGGGCGCCCTGTGGCGCTTCATGAAGCCCTACATGCGCGACTACCGGGTGGGAGAAGTGCGCCGCCCGGCGGCGCCGCTGGCGCTGGCCGTGGCCGCCTCCACCGCCTTCCCACCCTTCCTCTCGCCGGTCAGGCTCGAGCTGGACCCGCAAGATTTCACCCCAAACTCGGGCCAGGACCTGCAGGTCGAGCCGTTCACCGGCCAGGCTTACCTGTCCGACGGCGGGGTTTACGATAACCTGGGCCTGGAGACGGCCTGGAAGCGCTATGCGACCATCCTGGTGAGCGATGGCGGCGGCAAGCTGCAGCCCGAAGCCAAGCCCAAACTGGATTGGCCGCGCCACGCCTTCCGCACCCTCAGCCTGATCGACAACCAGGGACGCTCGCTGCGCAAGCGCCAGTTGATTGACGCCTACCGCTTGCAGGAGGCCATGCTCCAGCAGGGGGTAGACCCGCAGGACGAGACCTTCCGCAGGGCCACCCGCCAGGGGGCCTACTGGAGCATCCGCTCCGACATCGCCAACTATCCGGCCCCGGGCGCCCTGCACTGCCCGATCGAGAAGACGTTGGAGCTGGACGCCATCCCTACCCGCATGAAGCGCCTGGAGTCGCTCGTCCAGGAGCGCCTGGTCAACTGGGGCTACGCCATCTGCGACGCCGCCTTGTGCGCCCATGTGGATCCCACCCTGCCCCCGCCGGTGGGATTCCCGTATCCACAATCTGGGGTAGGGTAGCAGTGTGGTAAACGCCAGGCCGGTATTTGCGTTGGAAACACGAATCCACTCACCGCAAAGCACGCCGAGAACGCAGAGCTTTCTATCTCCTTTTCTCTGCGCCCTCGGCGAACTCTGCGGTAAATCAGGAGCAGTATCATGGAGACCGTAGGCGTGCTCACCGACACCACTGCCAGCATCCCGGCCGCGCTGGCTGCCGAGCTGGGCATTGAGCTGGTTCCCTATTACGTGATCCGCGAGGGCCAGACGCTGCACGACATGCTGGATGTGCGGCCCGAGCCTTTCGCCCGCTACCTGGAAACCGCCAGCACCCTGCCCACCACCTCCAATCCCAGTCCGGGCGATTACTTCGTGGGGCTCCAACGCCTGGCCGAGCGCACGCGTGAGATCGTCGCCCTGACCATGACCTCCAAGGGCAGCGGGGGTTACCAGTCTTGCCTGGCGGCAGTGGAGCTGGTGAAGGAGCACCTGCCCAGGGTGCGGGTGGAGGTGATCGATACCCTAGCGGTGGCCATGTCGCAGGGCTGGGCGGCCATCGAGGCGGCTCGCTCGGCCCGCCTGGGCCAGAGCCTGGGGGAGGTGGCGGCGCGCGCCCGCCAGGTGGCTGCCCGCGCCACCCTGATCATGACCGCCGACACGCTGCGTTACCTGTACATGGGCGGACGGATCGGGCGCGCCCAGCGCCTGCTGGGCTCGCTGTTGGACATCAAGCCGATCATCGGCATGGACGAGGGGGTCATCACCGCCCTGGGCACGGCCCGCACTCGGGCGCGCGCCTACGCCCGTATGATTGAGCTGGCCCGCCAGAAAGTGGGCGAGGGCGCCCGCCTCAGGGTGGCCTACCTGCACGTGGCTGCGCTGGAGCAGCTCGCCGCGCTGCGCGCCGGGTTCGAGCGCGCCTTCCAGTGCGTGGAAGAGATCACCACCCCGCTCTCCCCGGCGCTGGCGGTCCACTCCGGCCCCGGCACGGTGGGGCTGAGCTTCGTCGAGGAGCAGTGGACATAGCCTGGCCTAGCGCAATGCATCCTGGCACCCAGGCTCACTTTACTTGTGGACATCGCACGTAATTCATTCTGGAACAATTGGCATCCGTCAGGCTGGAGCATAAACGCGTCCGCATCTATCGTTTCCAGCAGGAAGGCGTCCATCCACAGCGCATACTGATCGGGAGATGATGAGTCAGAAGTTCGAGCGCCTCCATCATACATATTCCGGTCAAGCGCGGCTACGTCGAGCGGCCTGAGCAATGGAGGTATTCTAGCGCCAGGGATTATGTAGGATTGCCTGGGCTGAGGCCGGTTTGCCGGGAGTGGTAAGTGAGACGGTGCTGGCCGTAGGATCGGAGCTAGGTAGAAGTTCCTGCGCATAGCGCAGAAACCAGGGGAAAAATCATTGACTTTTCTTGCTTCCGCGCTATAATGCTCAAGAATTTTTCCTACTAATTTACTCTCTAATATCTAAATAACGCGTACGGTTTTACCTGAGTGAGGAGCATCCGTATCCCCGCGTCACCGCTTCCCCGCTTCGCCGTGCCATAGCCGCACCCGGGACAATTGAATAGCGTATTTTTCGTTCTAACTCGTACGTGCCAAGGAGGGCAATCATGCGACGTGCCGCAGTTTTCGTCTTTTCTTTCCTGATCCTGGCGCTCTTGCCGGCCCGCAGCTCCGCCGGCAGCCCCGCCCTGGCGCCACACGCCCCGCTCCCCCAGCCCACCAACATCTCCTGCCAGGGTCGCGAGCGGGATACGGTGGCCGTCTATTGGAAGGACACCGCCACTGATGAGAACAATTACCGCGTCGAGCGCTCGATCAACAACGGCGCCTGGTCGCAGGTGGCTACCATCTCCCCCGATTCCAACGGCAATTATCCCGGCTATTTCGACACCGCCATCGACGTGACCCAGAACCGGCGCTACCGGGTGCGCTCCTACCGCACCAACGACGACAGTTATTCCCCCTACAGCAGCGTCTGCAACAACCGCCGCATCTACGACCCCGGCGCCTTTCGCGTCTTCTACGGGCTGCGCGGTACCACCGATGACTGCCCGATGATCGACGGGCAGCAAGTCTGCCTGGCCGACGTGAACACCGGCAGCGTCAACACCTACGTGAACGTGGTCAATTCGGCCCTGGGCGGCTCGGTGGCGGCTTTCAACCGGGTGGGCTTCGACCGCCCCGCCGACGCCCCGCCAGGCTCGCTGGACAAGATCCCCATCAACGTGGTGTGGTGCGACGGCGGCGGCTGCGCCGGAGGCGGCGGCCTGGGCCTCTCGCCCCTGCTGCTGGAAATGCCCTTCGACCTGGTGGCCCGCACCGGCGATCCGATTGCCTGGATCGTCAACCTGCACGAGGCCTTTCACTTCCAGCAATTCAAGTACTGGGGCCTTAACGACCCTGCCGACGGCTGGGTGGTGGAAGGCCAGGCGCGCTCCATCCAGGACAAGTTCTGCATCGGGTCCAACCGGGCCACCGCCAACTGCTTCGACGACATCGCCACCGGCTACGCCGGCTACGTGCCGCAGGTCATGGGCTACCTGGGCAATCCCAACTGGCCGATCAACCAGTACTCCTACACCGCCGCCCTGTTCTGGACCTACGTGGTCGAAAAGTACGGCACCAGCCCGGCCTCCGACGCTACCGAGGGCGGCATGAACCTGATGGTCAACTTCTGGAAGGATTCGGCGACCACCCCTGGGCGAGACGGCATCGCCGTGCTCAACAGCGTGCTGTCCAGCATGGGCTATTCGCAGCGCTTTCGCGACATCTGGAAGGATTTCGCCGTGGCCAGCTACGCCAAGGACCTCAGCGGGCCCGGCGTGCCGGCGACGTATAAATACGCCGACATGGCCGAGCCGGGCGGCACCTATGGCCCGGTGGCGCTCTCCCTCAACCAGAATCTGGGCCTGGGCGCCTCCTACGTCGACGCCGACGAGAGCGTCTACCAGTGGGCGGCGAAATATTACCAGGTGCGCCCGGCCTCCAACGTTCCCGTGATCGACATCAAGTTCACCCAGGACAGCTCCTTCCCGCTCTACTACACCGTCCTGGGGATCAAGGGTACCGACCTGGCCTACGAGTACAACGTGGAAGCGCGCCACCTGGACCACACCCTGGTCAACGATAATTACGACCGGGTGGTAGTGATCGTAGCCGGTCTGGACAGCCTGGCCAATTACCGGGTTGCCTTCAACGGCACCCAGCCCTCGCTGCAGATCCTCAGCCCGACGACCGCCAACAAGGCCCGCGTGGGCAGCCCCTCTGCGCCCGATAAGTTTCTGGTCACGCTGCAGGTGCTGGCCGGCGATGGCGCTCCCCTGGCGGGCGTGAACCTGGCAAATTTCAGCTTCAGAGTCGGCGCGATGGACGTGCCGGCCGGCAATATCCTGACCTCTGCCAAGGTGATGGGCCAGGAGTGGTTCGTGCTGCGCGCCCCGGCCCAGGCCGGTGTCGGCCAATATGACCTGCAGGTGAAGTACAGCACCATATTGACCGGCACGCAGCCGCTGGCAGTGGACTACACGCCCCGCAACGACGCCGATAACATGCTGCTGGTCGATCGCTCCGGCAGCATGGGCGGCGCGGGGAAGATGGACGCCGCCAAGGACACCGCCCGCCTGTTCATCGATTCGTGGCGCACTGGAGACAAGATCGGCGTCGTATCCTTCAACCACACGCCCACCCTCGAGATGGGCCTCACCGACTGGAGCGACTCGCCCGGCGGCGGCTCCCGCCAGCAGGCCTTCGACAAGATCAACGCCCTCACTGCCACCGGCGGCACCAACATCGGCGATTCGCTGCGCATGGGCTGGGACCAGCTCACCAACAACGGCAACACCTCCCACGATTGGGCGCTGGTGTTGTTGAGCGACGGCAAGGAAGAGGCCTCCACCCCCAACGAGACATTCGAGGCCATGATCAACAATTTGAAGAACGCCGCCGGCAAACGCCCGGTGGTGCACGCCGTGGCCATCGGTCCAGACGCCGACCGCCTGCGCATGCAGCGCATTGCAACAGCCACCGGCGGCACCTACCAGTACGTCTCCACCCCCAGCGCGCTCTACACCATAGACGGCGTGGCGGCGGTCGCCGACCTGCAGCTCAACCTGGACTACCGCTTCCGTATGATCGCCACCAATATCCTCGGCCAGCAGCAGTTCTACACCCAGGTCGGCCCTATCCAGGATGACGACGCCTACCAAGACGTGCTGAATATCAACGTGGAATCTGGGGCGGCCGAGATGGTGATGTCGCTGAGCTGGGTGGAATCCGCCTGCTGCATCGGCAAGGTCTCCCTAATGGATCCGAATAACCAGGCGGTCTCGCCCTTTGAGATCGATACACGCCACATCATCTGGCGGGTGCCCACCCCCATGGGCGGCACCTGGACCCTGGCGATCAGCACCATCATCATCACCAGGCAGGAAGGCGGCCAGGCTGAACTCGCCCCGCAGGCCGAATTCTTGCCGACGGCGGAATTCTTGCCGCCCTATTTGGTCCAGGCTGCCCTGCGCAGCGACGTGACCCTGGACGCGTACCTGACCACCCCGCTCGAGGAGCGCCTGCCCGGCGTTCCCATGGGCATCCTGGCCAGCCTGACGGACACCGGCCCGATCACCGGCGCCTGGGTGTTGGCCAACATCGATACCCCGCTGGGCAACGCCCTCTTCCTGTGGCTGTGGGATGACGGCGCCCACGGCGATGGTGCCGCGAATGATGGCCTGTACGGCAACACGCTGTACCAGACCGGCCAGCCCGGCTCGTACAATGTGACGGTCAACGCCCTGGGTACCAGCTCCCTGGCCGGCGGGTTTTCCCGCCAGGCGGTTCTCTCCTTCCACCTGGATAGCCAGGGCGACCGCGACCTGGACGGCCTGCCCGACGAGTGGGAGATCCGCTTCGGCACCGACCCCGACCAGCCCGATGCGGGCCAGGACCCGGACAACGACGGCGCCGATAACGCCTCCGAATGGGAGCGCGGCACCGACCCGCTCGATCCCGACTCCGACGACGGTGGGGAGGGGGATGGCACCGACCAGGACCCGCTCGACCCCGCCAATGACGGCATCGAACCCACCTGGGCCGTGGCGTATCCCGGCATCCATAAGGTGCTGCTCAAGTACGCCGTCCGCCCGGAGTACGTCGTGATGGGCATCTTTCGCGGCGGGCATATGGACGGCCCCTTCACGTTCTACGACGAGGATTTCTCGGTGGACGGCGTCTTCACCGACACCGTCGTGACCAATGGCGAGCAGTACTGTTACTTCGTGCTCGGGCAGGATAGCGAGGGCCGCCAGTCGGCCAGGCTGACGCCCACCTGCGCCACCCCCAACGCCGACCCCTTCGCGCCCCATGGCTCGATCCTGATCAACGATGGCGCCCCCTCCACCCTGGTACCGGACGTCGGCCTCACCCTGTGGGCTTCGGACGAGGTCTTCGTGGAGGCAGAGATGCCCTCCTCGGCCCTCCTGCTCCCCCCCGCGGACAGCGCCAGCGGCGTGACCGAGATGATCATCGGCAACTATGCCGATCTACAAGACGGGGTCTGGGAGGCTTACGCCGCCAGCAAGCCCTGGACGCTGGCCCAATCCTCCGGGTTGGCGGCAGTGTATGTGAAGTACCGCGACGCCTACGGCAACGAGTCAGCCGTCTACCCAGCCACCATCTACGTCGGAAGCGGCCCGGGCATGCGCCTCCTGTACCTGCCGATCATCCCGGAAAGCTACAGCGCGCCCCAGTGAACTGGAGAGATCCAACGCCAATGGCGCGAATAATGCTGAATTGCGCGAATGAACAGTAACAATTAACGCAATTCTAAACACGTCAGGAGAATATGGGTTGTAACGACCGCCTGCTGTCTTTGCGAGCAGGCGACAACAGCGCCCTTTGCTGTTGTCTCCCTTGGACTGCGGCTCTTTATTCAAGCGCCCGTCGTTCCTGCGCGCAGCGAACTTGGAGGCCTGAGGATCGAAAAGTGACGGGCACAAAGCCGGGCCTGGCGATTGATTCAGCGCAGAGCATCAACGCGAATGGAACGGATAATTCGAGTTGCGCGTATATATAAAAACCATTTGCACAATTCGATTGTTTCGTGTAATTCTGTTATTGTCAGAAGCATATTGCACCTTACGACACCTGCGTGTCTTTGCGAGGTAGAGACAACTGCTTTCTTTGCAGTTGTTTCCGCCAAAGCAATCTCCACGCGAGCAGACAACGTGGGGATTGCTTCGTCGCCGCTGGAGACAAAGAGCATCTCCAGCGCCTCCTCGCAAAGACACTGTTCAACATGCACCTGACTAATACATGTTTCGTGTAATTCGCGTTGAAAAAGAAAATAATTCTTGACAGGATATTATCTCTCTGCCATAATTAATACCGACCGGTCGGTATCTTACTCAGGAGGCCAGGATGAATCGCCAACAGGAACGTTCTGCAGAGACCCGCCAGTTGATCCTGCAGGCAGCCCGCGAGCTGTTCGCCCGCTCTGGCTATCAAGCCGCTGGTGTGGCCGAAATCTGCCGGGCAGCAGGGGTGAGCAAGGGCGCCTTTTACCATCACTTCGCCAGCAAGCAGGCTGTCTTCCTGGCGCTGCTCGACCAGTGGCTGGACGGCGTGGAGCAGGCGTTGGCTGCGCTGCGCCTCCAGCAGGGCAGCGTGCCCGATGGGCTGCTCTCGATGGCCGGCATGATGGAAGAGATCCTCAGGGCGGGCAGCGCTCAGCTTCCCATCTACCTGGAATTCCTGGCTCAGGCGATACGCGATCCTCAGGTGTGGACGGCATTGATTGCGCCGTACCAGCGCTACCGGGAATATTTCGCCAAGATGGTCCGGGCCGGCATTCAAGAGGGCAGTCTGCGGGCGGTCGATGCTCATCTCGCCGCCCAGGTGTTGATCGCCCTGGCAGTCGGCATCCTGGTGCAGGGACTGCTGGACTCGCAGCAGGAGGCCTGGGGCCGGGTCGCCACACAAGGCCTGCTACTATTTTTCGAAGGTATCAGAAAGGGATGATCCGATGAAGGTTCTATTGACGGGGGCGTTCGGCAACATTGGCAGTTCCACTCTGCCCGAGCTGCTCGAACGCGGCCACCAGGTGCGTTGTTTCGACCTGGAGACGCGCTCGAACCGGCGGGCTGCGCGCCGCTACCAGGGCCGGGTCGAGCTACAGTGGGGCGACATAACCCGCCCGGCTGACCTGCGCAGGGCGGTGGAAGGCCAGGAGGCGGTGGTTCACCTGGCCTACGTAATCCCCCGGCTGTCGGCCACCGGGGTGAACAGCGAAGAAGCACCGGAATGGGCCGAGGCGATCAACGTAGGCGGGACGCGCCATCTGCTGCAGGCCATCCAGGACCAGTCTCGACCGGCCAGGATCCTGTTTGCATCTTCCCTGCACGTCTACGGGCGCACCCAGCACCGCCCGCCGCCGCGCACCCTCGACGACCCCGTGCAGCCCACCGATCACTACGCCCGGCACAAGGTGGCCTGCGAGGAGCTGGTCAGGTCTTCCGGCCTGGAATGGGCCATCTTCCGGCTGGGCGCCTCACTACCGGTGCGGCTGGTGCTCGACCCCGGGATGTTCATGGTGCCGCTGGACAACCGCATCGAGCTGGTGCATGGCCGCGATGTGGGCCTGGCCATCGCCAACGCCCTGGATAATCCCCAGGCCTGGGGCAAGACCTGGCTGATCGGTGGCGGTCCGGACTGCCAGATCTACCAGCGCGAGCTGGTGGCCGGCGTGCTGGAGGCGGTTGGGGTGGGGATGCTGCCGGAGTGGGCGTTTTCTCGCCAGCCTTACGCCACAGACTGGCTGGACACGGGCGAGAGCCAGCGCGTGCTGCGCTTCCAGCGCTATGGGCTGCGCGATTACATCGCCGAGGTGCGCGCCCGGGTGGGTGGTTGGCGCTACCTGGTCCGGCTTTTCCGCCCGCTGGTGCGCGGCTGGTTGTTGAGCCAGGCGAGTGCATTCAGGGCCAGCCCGTGAGTGTAGGTTACCCCATCTGGCGATTGGCCCAGCCCAGGGATTCAATATAATAATTTGTTAAGCGCACATAGTCCTAACACAGCGGGAGATACCATGAATACGACTGCCTTATGGCCCATAGCCCTGGGAGCGTTTGAAGCGCTTGGCGAACACTATGCCCCGGACATGGATCAAGCCGCTACTGAAATGGGTCTGTCTGGATGGTATGGAGGATGGCTATTGCCGGCGTGGTGGGCGGAACCAGAGCCGATCTCGTCCACGCGACTGCGCCTGCGATCTCCATACACCTCGACCCGATATTACAATGAGCGCTTGGCTAGAGCGGCCCGGCATGGCTTCCTGACCCCGACTGCGGAAGCGGAAAACGAATATCGTCTGACGGAATTGGGAAGACAGGCAGCAATACACATGATGGAGGCAATGTATGCGAAAATGGCAGGCCTTCAACCTCTATCATCAACCGACTTGGAACGCCTGGCACGCCTTCTTCATCGACTTGTGATGTCTTGTCTTGCGGTCCCCGAACCACCCGGGAAGTTGGCCATTCTTACCTCTCGGCGAATCGATCCGGGAGACGATGTATCGGTTGTAGTGCGAATTGACCAATACGGGGGTGATTTGGCCGCCTATCGTGATGATGCGCACTTGGCCGCCTGGCAACCCTACAACATTGCGTGTCATGCTTGGGAAGCCTTTTCTCTTCTTTGGTGCGGAGAGGCTAATTCGCTTGATGGGTTGTACAAAAAACTGGAACGCCGCGGTTACTGGCTAGATGAATATCGGCAGGCATTGGAAGATTTGATTCAGCGCGGCTGGGTCAGGGAGGATGTAGGGGGTTATCGAGTTACCGTCCTGGGGCGGGAGATTCGCCAGGCAGCCGAGGAGGCTACTGACCAATACTTCTATGCGCCTTGGTCTTGCTTGAACCTGGATGAGACGGAAGAGCTGCGGGTTTTGTTATTATCGCTATGCGATGGGTTGCGACTTGATTCGTAAATTCAGGTGCGCTCAACCGGTGCTTGCAGCTAGGCCGGCCTCGGTTCATGGGTAGTCTTATTAAAGTGCCCGTCACTTCTTTGAGACCCGATCGGCCTGCGCCAGGGTCGGCAAATGACGGGCGCTTGAACTCCCAAGCCCTGATTCCTGATCCCTTCCCCCTACTCTCTACTCGCCGCTCTCTTGCTCACCTTTTCTTACCCCAATTTCTCCGAAAAACACCTCCACCACCCGCGGATCGAAGTGCTTGCCGGCCTGCTCACGGATGTAGCGCAGGGCCTCGGCTTCGCTCCAGGCCGGGCGGTAGGGGCGATCGGAGCGCAGGGCGTCCCACACGTCTACCACGGCAAAGATGCGCGCCGCCAGCGGGATTGCCTCGCCGGACAGGCCGCGAGGGTAGCCGCTGCCGTCCCACTTCTCGTGGTGGCAGTAAGGGATGTCCAGGGCCGGGCGCAGGTGCGGGATGGCGGAGAGCAACTGGTAGGCCGCAGCCGGGTGGCGGCGCATGACCTCCCATTCCGCTTCGCTCAGCGGGCCGGGCTTGTTCAGGATCTCGTCCGGCACGCCCAGCTTGCCGATGTCGTGCAGCAGGGCGCCGCGCCGCACGTGCACCAGCTCGGCTTCGCCCATCCCCATCGCCCGGGCGATGCGCAGGGTCAGCTCGGTCACCCGCTGGCTGTGGCCTTCGGTCTCCCGGTCGCGCAGCTCCAGGGCATGCGCCCAGCCCTCCAGGGTGGCGTCATAGGCCAGGCTGAGCTGGTCGTTGGAGCGCTGCAGCTCCTCGAACAGGTGGGCGTTGTCGATGGCGATGGCGGCCTGCCCGGCCAGGGTCTCCAAGAACTCGCGCCATTCCGGGTCGGGCTCGAAGGGCCGGCGGAAGTAGGCTTCCAGCACTCCTTTGACCTGGCCCTTGGCGATCAACGGGACGCCGAAATAGGCTACGAAGCCTTCGCCGGTCATCAGCTCCGGGCGAATCTGGCTGCTGGCGAATTTGTTCAGATCGGCCAGGTGAAGCGTCTGGCGCTCCAGGACCACCTGGCCGGCCACTCCCTGGCCCGGACGCAGGCGGGTGGTGAAGGCCGCCGTGCCGCGAAAGCCGCGCCGGGCGGCCATTTCCAGCTCCTGGGTGTGGCGGTTGACCAACAGGATGTCGGCCGCGTCGGCCTTCAACTGCCCGACGAGCTGGTCCAGCAGGATGTTCAGGTTGATGCGCAGGTCCAGGCTGGCGTTGATCGCCATGTCGACGTTGCGCAGGGCGCTCAGGCGCTGCAGGCGGAGCTCGGTCTGCTCGTGCAGGCGCATGCGCTGGATGGAGCTACCGGCGATCTCGCTCACCGTCTCCAGGAAGCTCACTTCCTCCCGAGTAAGCTGGCGGGGTAGCTTCACAGCTACGAACAGCACGCCGACGGTTTCCTGGCTGGTGCGCAGGGGCAGGCAGGCCCCGTCCCATCCCGGCAGCATGTTTTCTACCACGCTGGAAGCCAGCAAGGGGTCTGTTTTGAATTGGCTGGCGACATGCGATAAACCGCTGGCGAATACGGTGCCGGCGATCCCCTGGCCAGGTTGAATATGGACCTGGCCAATCTCAGACAACCAGCCGCGGGCAGCCGCCTGGCGCAGTTCGTTTTGTTCTGGATAATACAGCAGGATATCGCCGGCTTCGGCGTGAACCACCGCCAGCGCCTCGTCTAAAAAGCTGGGCAGCATCTCTTCCAGGCTGCTGGCGCTGCGCAGGGAGGTCGAGATGCGGTTGAGGCCTTCCAGCGCCGCCAGGCGGCGGTTGGTCTCGGCGAACAGGCGGGCGTTGTCCAGGGCGGCGGCGGCGTGGGCGGCCAGCATTTCCAACAGGAGCAGGTCTTCGTCGTCGTAGGCGTTGGGCTGGTAGCTCTGGGTGGAGAGCATGCCGAAGACCTTCCCATTGAGTTGGATGGGCACCGCCAGGATCGAGCGCACGTGCCGGGGGCTGCCGAAATGGGCCACATTATCCTGTCTTTCCCAGCTCTCCAGGTCGTCGATGCGGATGGGCGCCCCGGATGCGATCACCTGCCCGCTCAGGGATTTGTCCGCTGCCACCCGCTGGCGAGGCGACCGCCCGTCCAGGTCGTAGGCGTAGGCCAGCTCTATCTCCCCGAGATGCCCGTTGGTCAGGGCGATGGCGAAGGCCTCGGCCGGCATCAACTGGCGCACGGCCTGGTGAATGGCGAGGTAGACGCTCTCCGGGTCGCGGCCGGCGGCGGTTACCTGCTGGCTCACCCGGTGCAGCACCGCCTGGCGCTCCGCCAGCTTGAGGGCCGACTGGTACAGGCGGGCGTTCTTCAGAGCGATGGCCACCTGGTCGGCGAAAGCCTGCAGCCGGGCGGCGTGGGCCGGGGTGTAAAAGCCCGGCGTGCCGTGGTCCAGCACCAATAAACCGATCACATCATCGTTATCTCGAATGGGTGCAGACACATTTGAGCGCACCCAGACCGTCTCGGGAAATGCCATCCAACCCGGGTACTCTCGGGCATCGCTTATAACCAGCGGCGCCTGGGTTTTGAGGATGGTGCTCAGGTTGGCGATCTCTGAAAGTCGGAGCTGCCTTCCCTCCTTCCACCCCTTATATTGATCATCTTCTCCTCGATGGCGCAGCACTCGTCCAAGATCACCTTCAATAAGCAGGATAGATGCGCCCTGGAATGGCAGGACGGCGTTCAGGTTTTCCAGGATGCGGTCCAGCAGGGCTTCCATGTCCAGGGAACTGTTGAGGGCGGTGGCGGTATTGCTGAGCGCCTCGGCCAGGGTGCGCTGCTCGTGCTCGTGGGCGGCCGCCCGTAGCCGGCTGATAGCCATCGCCATGTGCCCGGATAGGGTGACTAGCAGGCGTTCGTCGGCTGCGCTGAAGGCGTTCAATTCCGGACTCTCGAGGTTGATTGCTCCCAGTATTTCGTCGCCTGCCTTCAAGGGGACGGCCAGCTCGGAGCGGGTCTGGGAAAAGCCGTCCCGATAGGCCGGGTCCAGGCTCACGTCATCCGCCCGCCTGGCCCTGCCGGAAGCGATCGCCGCGCCGATGATGCCCTCTCCCCATTGCAGCACCAGCGGCTGGCCCTCCCCGTGGTAGCGATAGGATGGGTGAGGGCGCAATTCGCCACGCGCCTCGTCCAGCAGCACCATCCCCACATTCTCCAGTCCCAGCCACCGGCCCACAATGCCTGTGAAGCTGGAGATCAACTCATCCTCATCCTGCGCCTCGACGCCTGCCCGGATCACCTCCTGGATCAGGGCTTCCTCGAGCAGGTGGCGCTGGGTGGCGGCGAACAGGCGCGCCTTCTCCACCACCCTGCCTACCTGGCTGGCCACCACGGAGGACACATGCAGGTCGTCTTCGCTGAAACCGCCCGGCTTGTTGGCGGCAAAGACTACCCCGGCGAATTGCTGGCTGATGGTGAATGGGATCGCCAGCACCGACTGGATGCCGACCGCCTGCGCCTGGGGGATGAAAGACGGAGGCACCTCTTCCAGGCGATTTGCCACGAAGGGACCCCTGGCGAGCAGGTCCCAGGCTTCCCCGGTCAGGTGGGAGGGAAAAATGACCTGGGCCAGCACCTCATCGCCGAGGCCATATCCGGGTGTCTGGGCGCGGATCTCTCCGCTGGCCGGGTCCAACAGTGCGATGGCGCACCAGCGCGCCCCCAGCAGATGGGCCAGGCGTTTGCTGAGCATCCCGTAGGTCTCTCCCAGGTCGTCCAATTCGCCGATGGCTTTTGAGACCTCGTACAGGCCGGCCAGCTCATCCACCTTGCGCTGCAGGTCCTGCTCGTAGCGCCGGGCTTCGGTGATGTCGCGCCCGTAAATATTGGCATAGCCATCGCCCGGGAACGGGACGAGTTGCAGCGAGTAGAGGCGGCCATCGGCTGGCTGCTCGATTTCCATGACCTTGCCCGCACGCAGCCCTAAGGCAACTTTCCGCCGTAGGCGAGCCGGGAGGGTCTGGCCTGGCCTCCGCTTCCAGGCCTGCAAAAGCGGCTGGCTGGACTGGTTGGCGTACAGGATGACGCCATCCCCGGCGATGCGCAGGATCGGATTTGGGTTCTCATCCGGGAAGCGGGCCAGGCTTTGGATTTCTGCCTCAGCTTGTTTGCGCTGGGAGATATCCCGGTTCACGCTCACATAGCCGGTTAGCTGGCCGCTTTCGTCCCACAACGCCATGGTGGTCCCCTCGACCCATATCGGGCGCCCATCGCGGGTGTATTGCAGCACCTCCACCCGGTAGCGCCCACGTTCTGCCAGGATGCGGAGGGCTGCCTCCCGCTGGCTCTGGCTGAACTCGGAGCGGATGACCTGGCCCACCGGCCTGCCGATGACTTCGTCAGCCTTCCAGCCATACAGCTCTTCCGCTGCCCGATTCCAGTATTTGAGGATGAAATTAGCGTCGGTAGCCAAAATGGCGTCTTGGATGCATTCCAACAAGGATTCCTGGTGATGAAGTTCAGTTGACTCCAAAGTGGCAGGGTTCGCCTTAATATCAATCATGCAGATATCCTTCATTCTCCAGGCATGGGTTTACTCAGATTGGATATTGGTGAGTAGCTTCATCACGGTGGGCACCAGCTCGCTGTGCAGGGTGCGCTTGAACAGGTAGGCGCTGGCGCCGGCCTGCAGGGCAGCCGACTGGTAATGGTCGGTCTCCTGGATAGAGATCATCACCACCCGGGTGTGCGGCAGGTGGCTTTTTAGCTGGCGGGTGGCCTGGATGCCATTCATCCCGGGCAGGCCGATGTCCATCAGGACGATCTCGGGGCGGGTGATGAAGGCCAGGTTCAGGGCCTCTTCGGCGCTGCCGGCTTCCAGGATCTCATGGCCCGGGAAGGCCAGGCCGAGCAGCTCACACAGGCCTGCCCGCAGGGCGGCGTGGTCTTCGACGATCAGCATGCAGGGCTTACCATTGGGGCGCTTGGGAGGAGCAGGTAGATCGGTCACAGGAGGAAACCTTTCAGGCCGGCAGGATTCAGGATCTTCGAGCCTAGGATACACCCTCCCCGGCTGGCTGTCTGTCGGGGAAGTATGATGATCGGCCGGGGAAAACTCGGCAATCTTCAGGGATGGGTGAACGCCCCGCTGAGGGACGCGGGAGATTGCCGCGGCGGCTGCACAGGTTCGCAATGGCACGCTGGCGGTCGTGAGGTCTAAAATAATCCCGAGGAGAACAATATTCGCGTCGATTAGCGGATTCTCTCCCCTTCACCCTTCCCCCTATCCCTTATTTTGGGCATTTTGGGCTGACTGCTGATTGCTGATTGCTTTCCTCACTCCAGAGTGATCACCCCCTGCCTGATGGCGAACTTCACCAGCCCGGGCAGGTCCTTTACCCCCAGCTTGGCCATGATCCGGCTGCGATAGGTCTCCACCGTCTTGACCGAGAGCGCCAGCGCCTGGGCGATCTCGGCGCTGGAGCGACCTTCCACCACCAACTGCAGCACCTCACGCTCGCGCCCGCTCAGGCGGGCCAGCGGGGAGCCGGCCTGCGCCTCCTGGCGCATTTCCACGTACTCCTCCAGCACCACGTCGGCGATGCGCCGGCTCAGGTAGCGCTGCCCGGCGTGGGCGGCGCGCACCGCCTGCGCCACCTCTACCCCGGCGGTATCCTTGAGCACGTAGCCCAACGCCCCGGCCTGCAGCGCACGCCAGATGTGCTCCCGCCCAGCGTGCATCGAGAGGATCACCACCCGCGTCGCCGGGCTGGCCTCCACAATCTGCCTGGCCGCCTCGATGCCGTTCAGCTCCGGCATGGCGATGTCCAGCACGGCTACCTGGGGCTGCAGCCGGCGGGCCAGCTCGACCGCCTGGCGGCCATCGGCTGCTTCGCCAACCACTTCGATGTCCCCCTGGGCTTCCAGCACCATGCGCAGGCCATCGCGCACCACGGCGTGGTCGTCGGCCAGCAGGATGCGCAGCTTCATCGCCTCATCGCTCCACTTCCACCACCAGGCGCGTGCCCTGGCCCGGGGCGGAGTACAGCCTCAGCTCTCCGCCAACCGCCAGCGCTCGCTCGCGCATGATCTTCAGGCCCCAGCCGATGCGGCTATTTTCGGCCGCTGCCGCCGGATCGAAGCCCTCCCCGTCGTCGGCGATGGTCAGCCGGGCTAGCTCATCGGCCAGCTCCAGGCAGATTTCGGCCCGACTGGCGCCGGCGTGCTTGGCGATGTTGGTGAGCGCTTCCTGGGCGATGCGAAACAGGGCAGTCTCAACGGCGTGCGGCAGGCGCGGCGTTTTCGGCCCCTCCACCAGCACATTCAGGCCAGACTGGGCCGCATAGCGCTCGCCGAACCAGCGCAGGGCGGGCAGCAGGCCGTAATCGTCCAGCGCCGGCGGGTAGAGCTCGGCCATCACGTCGCGAATGTGCTCGGCGGCGGTCTCCACCAGGCGCTGGGCGTCCTCCAGGCGTGGGCCGACTGCCGGCACGGAATCGGGCGAGAGCAGGCTGCGCGCCATGTTCAGGTTCAGGCTGAGGGCGGTCAGGGTCTGGCCCACCCGGTCGTGCAGTTCACTCGCCAGTTGGCTGCGCTCGCTTTCCTGGATCTCCGCCAGGCGGGCAGCCAGGGCTTCCAGCTCGCGCTGCCGCCGGTGGATCTCCGCCTCGGTCCGTTTGCGTTCGGTAATATCCGCATCGATGACCATGATACCTGTGACATTACCATGGGCATCTCTCAGCGGAGCACTATATATACTGATCTCTATGGGTGTGCCATCTTTTCGGTGGCGCTGCACTTCTAACCCCAGGATGGTCTCGCCGGAAAATACCCGTTTGCGGATCGCATCAAACTCGGCTTTATTTTCGGGCTGTACGCTGGGCAGGGTTTTGCCTGCCGCCTCGCCGGCGCTGTAGCCAAAGATGCGCTCGGCAGCGGGATTCCAGGTGCCCACCCGGCCTGCTGCATCCAGGGTGAAGATAGCCAGGGGCGAGGATGCGACCAGGGCACTCAGGGCCTCATTGGCTGCATGCAGGTCTGCTTCGGCTTTTTTTCTTTCGCCGATATCGGCTAACACTCCCATGACGCCGCTGATCTCTCCGGAAGCGTCCCTGATCGGCGCCGTGTGGATGCTGACGTCGACGAGAGAACCATCCTTATGCTGCCTGGTCACCTCCACCCCGGCCAGGGATTCTCCCGAGAGGGCGCGGCTGAACAATGACCTGAACTCCGCCTGCTTCTCCCCGGCGGCTAATGGATAGGGCATGCCGATGATTTCTTCTGCCGTCCAGCCAAAGGTCTTCTCGGCAGCCGGATTCCAGAGCTGCACATTCCCCGTGGGGTCGAGGAACAGGATTGGCAGTGGGGAGGCCTGGATGATGGCCCTCAAGCGCTCCGTCATCTCTTGTAACGCAATTTGAGCCTGGCGATGGGCCGCTTCCCCGCGCAGCGCCTGGATGCCGTGGGCCAGGTCGGAGGCCAGCCCTTCCAGCAGCCCCACCTCCTGCGCCTCGAAGGCGCCCGCCTCCCCGGCGTAGATCGCCAGCACGCCAAAGGTTGCCCCCTCAATACGAAGCGGGAGGGCAATCGCAGAAGCGATGCCTTTCTCCCGCGCCTGTGCTCGCCAAGGCTCGAAGGAGGGATCGGCCTGGACATCGTGCGAGATGCTGGTCTGGCCGGTGCGGATGGCCGCGCCGCACGTGCTGCGGCCAAATTCATTCTCGCCCCAGGAGAGTCTCAACTTTTTCAGGCAGCCATCTTCTCCCCCTGACCTGGCGATCGGGCGGATCGATTGTTCTTCATCCTGCTCTGCGTAACCTACCCATGCCAGGCGGTAGCCGCCGGTCTCGACGATAGACCGGCAGACTCGCTCCAGCAGCTCTGTCTCCTGGCCGGCCTGGACCAGCGCCTGGTTGCATCCGCTCACCATGCGCAGGACGCGATTGACCCGCCGCAGCTCCTGCTGGCTGCGGTCGCGCTCCTGCTCGCGCTGCAGCAGGGCGCTGGCCATCTCGTCGAAGCTGGCCGCCAGTTGGCCCAGCTCCCCCGGGCCTGGCCGGAGGCCGGTGCGGGCGGTGTAATCGCCCGCTGCCAGGCGGCGGGTGCTCTCCAGCAGGGCGCGCGCCGGGCGCAGGGCCAGCACTTCGCCGCCTGCCAGGGCGGCGATAATGGCCAGCAGGGCAGCCAATGCCAGGACGTTCAGGTTGCGCCTCAGGGCGCGCTCGGCTTCGGCGTAGGCAATGGCGCTGGGGATGCCCACCCGCACGAACAGCTCGCCGTTGCCCTGGGTGCCGCCGAAGCGGGTGAAGCCGTACAGGCGCTGCACCCCGTCGTAGGCCACCGCTTCGTAGGTGCCTTCTCCCTGGGCTGCCATCTGCGCGAAGGTGGGCGTATCGGCGATGGAGCCGCCGACATATTCCTCCACCTGCGGGAAGCGCGCCAGGATGGCGCCCTGGCTGTCGATGACCGCCAGGCTGGTTCCCTGCGGCAGGTCGGCCTGGGAGAGGAACTGCCCCAGCCAGTCCAGCCCGATGGAGGCCGAGACCACCGCCTGCAACTGTCCCTGGTCATTCAGGATGGGGTGCGCCAGCGCCAGGTTGGCCTGCCCGGTGAGGCGGCTTACCTGGTAATCGCCGATGGCGAACTCTCCGCTCTGCGCCGCCCGCTGGAACCAGGAGCGGTCGGCCAGGTTGAGCGGGCCATCCAGCGGAATGGCGCTGCAGCTCACCTGGCCGTCCGGCGCGGTTACGCCCAGGTTCATGAATATTTTACTGCTGCGCAAGAATTGGGCCAGCAGCTCGTTGCAGGCTTCCGGCGGCCCCTCACGCACCTCGGGCAGGTTGGACAAGATCTCGAGCAGTTGGTGGGTGTTATCGACCAGCTCCTGGTGGTCGCGCGCCACCACCCGCGCCAGGGTCAAGGCTTCGGCCTGTACCTTCCTGGCGATGAACGCCCGCTGCTCTAAGCCGCTGTAGACCGTCAGCCCCAGCGCTGGCAGCGCCGCCAGGGCCACCAGCAGGAGCAGCCGGGAGCGCAGGCTGGCCTTGAGCGCCTTCAGACTGGAAAGCCACACTGCCCGATTCCACCGACTAAACATGTCCCTATCTGATCGCTGTTCACCGATCCCTGCTCACTGTTCACTCATCATTGAAAGCAAATCGCTGATCTTTAAAGGCAGAATTATCATCCGCCAACGGTGGCGTCGGGTATAGAAACCCGACCTACGAATCCTTGCTCACTAATAACTGACAACTGAATACTGGTTGCTATTTGCTAACTGCTAATCGCTAATTGCTACCTGCTATCCGCTATCTGCTATCTGCTGCTTATTCCTTCCGCTCGGGCGTAACTAAACTTGCCCTGGCCCTTGTCCAGGTACATCTGGGCGTCGGCCTGTTTAAAGGCTTCCACCAGGGGATAACCCGGCCCGGCCGTGGCGACGCCCAGGGAGGCCGACAGCCGGGGGGGCGGGCGGTCCCGGTTGTGGGCCGCCAATCCCTGGCGCACGCGCTCCACCGCCTGCTGGGCGGCCAGCTCGCCTGTGATGGGCAGCAGCACGGCGAATTCGTCGCCGCCCAGGCGAGCGATCAGGTCCTCCGCCCGGAAGGCGCCCTTCAGCACCTGGGCGAATTGCCGCAGCGCCTCGTCTCCCGCCGCGTGGCCGTATTGGTCGTTGACCTGTTTGAGATCGTCGATGTCGGCCATGATCAGGCTGACCGGGTACTGCCGCCCGCCCTCCAGGCGGGCCAGCCCCTCTTCGAAGTAGCCGCGGTTGTACAGGCCGGTCAGCGCGTCGTGGATGCTCAGGTACTTGAGCTTCTCCTCCGCTCGCTTGCGCTCGATGGCCATGGCCACCTGCTCGGAGACGAAGATCAAGATCTCCAGCTCGCGCTCGCCAAAGCGGATGGCCGGGTCGTAGCTCTGCACCACCATCACCCCGAAGGTTCGACCGTTTTCCACCAATGGCACCCCGACCCAGTCGATCGATGGCGCGCCGACCAACTCGGCCTCGCCCCGCTCCACCAGATCCTGGAAGATCTCCGGGCTGGCCATCAACGGCTTGCCGGTGCGCAACACGTACTCGGTCAGGCCCTTGCCCGGGCGCTTGGGCGGCGCCGGTTCATCGTACTGGTCCACGAAATAGGGGAACGAGACCAGGTCGGTCTGCCGATCGTACAGGGCGATGTAGAAGTTCTCCACGTTGAGCAGCTCGCCCAGGCAGCGGTGAATTTCCCGGTACAGCTCGTCCAGGCTGGGGGAGAGGTGGGCGGCGGTGGAGATCTTGAAGGTGACTTCCTGGATCTTGTTGGCGCGCTTGCTCTCTGTGATATCGATCAGGGAAGCGATGCTCCGTTTGGTTCCCGGAATCATGGAAATAATAGCCAGGATGTCGCGTAGATTGCCGCGATTATCGGTGCAGCGCAGTTCGTATCTCGATGGAGCAAGGGAACTGTCTTGCCGTCGGAGTTGATGGAAAGTCTTTACTTTTTCCAGGTCTGCCGGATGGACAAAGTCAGTCCAGCGGGTGCTGCCGACCATCTCCTCTTTCGAATAGCCCAGAAGATTCTCAAATTCACTGTTGACCAGGATGATGGTGGCGTGCTCGTCGACCATCACCGAGGCGGTGCCGGTGGTCTCGAACAGGGTGCGGTACTGCTCCTCCGAGGTGAGCAAGGCCTGCTCGGCCTGGTACTCGCGGATGGCCAGGGAGTACAGGCCTGCCAGGCGCTTCACCACGGCCAGGTCTTGCTCGCTGTAGTCGTCGTCGGGATTGGCCAGGGCCACCAGCCCCACCGGCTTCTCGCCGAACAACGCTGGAGCTGCAAGGAAGCGCTGGATGGGGACGTGGCCGGGTGGCGTCCCGGCCGCGCGCGGGTCGCCAGGGGCGTCATTGGTGTACAGCGCCTGGCGATTTACCAGGGCCCAGCCTCCCAGGCCATCGAACTTACGGAAGATGTGGTCTTTGTCTTCCACCTGGCAGCCATCCCAGACGTCTCCGGTCATGGTCGGGCAGATCAAATTGCCGCTGGCGGGGTCCAGGTAGCCGGCGAAGCCGTATCGGCTGCCGGTCAGGCGGCGGGCATGCCCCAACACCAGGGCTGAGACCTCTTCGATGGACTTGGAGGCCAGCAGGGCGCTGGCCAGCTCGGCCATGGCGGCGTCCACCCGCGCCTGTTGGCTCAATTCTCCTTCAGCCCTCCGTTGTTCGATCAGCTCACGGCGCAGCCGCTCGCCCAGGCCTCTGACCCACCCGGCCGCCAGTCCGATCAGCGCCAGGGTAGCCATCCCGGCGTAACCCCCATCGCGCAGCCCTGTTTGCAGGTAGTCCCAGCCCTGCAGGGAGAGCAGGCCAACATCCAACAGGATGGCCGCCAGGCTGGCAGCCAGCCCACCCCAGACGCCGTAGAACCAGCCGCCCAGCGCCGCCGGCAGGATGGAGAAGGCGATGGCGCCGTAACCCAGCATGGGTTCCAGGGTCACGAAAGCCAGACCGACGATGGCGAAGGAAAGGGCCAGCAGCCAGGCCCTGGCTGGTCCTGTATAGCTGATGGGGTGGAGCGACCAGCGGTCGATCTCTCCGTTGGATTCGCTGGGTTGCAACGAGCATCTCCCTGCGGCTGTTAATTCAGCCTGCCGTTTAAATAACCCAATTGTACGTTAAATCCGACGCTCTTATTGTTAAGGATGCCCTGGCCCGACATGTCCTGGGCTTTTTCCTGAGGGAGGAGAGGAGCTTCGTTTCCGTGTCTTTGCGCGCCCCGAAGGGCCGAGCGCAGAGATATAATGTGTTAGTGCAAGTTTCATGCCAAAGTCATCACCCGGTTGCGGCCGGCGCGCTTGGCGGCGTACATGGCGGCGTCGGCGCGGTCGATCAGGGCGTTCAAATCAGGGGTGGTCAGGTCAGCCTGGGCCAGGCCCAGGCTGGCGGTGACGTTCAAGGGGCCCTTCACGGTCTGGATGGGCTGCCCGGCGATGCCGCCTCGCAGCCGCTCGGCTGCCAGGCGGGCGGTGCGCAGGTCGGATTCCGGCAGCAGGAAGACGAACTCGTCGCCGCCATAGCGGCTCAACAGGTCGACCTCGCGCAGCCGGCGGGCGCACCCCTGCCCGATGGCCTGCAGCACCTGGTCGCCGGCGGTGTGGCCGTTGTCGTCGTTGATGGCTTTAAACCCATCGACGTCCAGCATGATGGCGCTCAGCGGGCGGTTGTAGCGCAGGGCGCGCTCCACTTCGCGGGCGCCCAGCTCGAACAAACCGTGGCGATTGTACAGCCCGGTGACGTCGTCGGTGATGGCCAGGCGTTGCACTTCGGCGTGCAGGCGGGCGAGCTCGATAGCCTGGGCGGCGGCGGCCGTGGCGCTGGCAGCCAGGGAGATCTCCTCAGGGCTGAACTCGCGGGGGGTGAAGCTGTCCAGGCCCAGGGTGCCAACCGCTCGCCCGTGGATGAGGATCGGCAGGAGCAGCAGCGAAGCCACGCCCCGCTGCTGCATCAGGCCGTGCAGCGGGGACAGGCGCGGGTCGCTCTGGGCCTCGGCGATCGCCAGGGGCAGGCGCTGTTCGAGCACATATTGGGTGGATGGATTGCCGGCGATGGGGATGCGGGCGCCCAGGGCGCTGTGGCGATTCTCCTGCAGGTATTCGGCCACTACGGTGAGCTGGGTCTCGCTCTCGTCCAGGAGCGCCGCGCCTCCTTGCAGCAGGTCCAGCCCATTGGCCAGCTCGCGCAAGGTGGTGTGCAACACGGTCTGTGGGTCAAGGCTGGAGGCGGCCGCGGCAATCACCCGGTTGAGCAGGGTCAGCTCACGGTTGCGGCGCAGCAGCTCCTCTTCGGCCTGCTTGCGGGCCTGGATGTTCTCCAGCATGCCCAGAAAGTGGGTGGGGGAATCATCGTCGTTCTGGAGCAGGGTTACCGAGAGGGCGGCCCAGAAGATCTCCCCATCCTTGCGGATGTAGCGCTTCTCGAGGCGAAAGTGTGGAATGCTGCCCTCCAGCAGGCGGCGGGTGTTTTCCAGGTTTACTTCCAGGTCGTCGGGGTGGGTGAGGTCGACGAAAGTACGCCCAACCAGCTCTTCTGCGCTGTAACCCAGCATCTGGCAGAAGGCCGGGTTGATCCATCGGTAACGATAATCCAGGTCGACGATCGACAGCCCCAACGGGACTTCGTCGAAGATCTTGAGAAAGTGCTCAACGCCCAGCTTCATCGATGATTGCCTCGTTCCCGGTTTCAATTCGTGCGATGATCGCCCACCGCCCTTCTTCCTTGTCCCTGATTACCTGATACCTTCACCCTGCTCTCAACTCTCCGCTCTCCATTTTCCCTATCCCCTACCCCCTGATCCTTGATTCCCTGCTCCCCGCTACCAGCTCCCTCTTCCCTGCTTCCAATCTTCGCGAAGAATATTTCCACTACCGCCGGGTCGAAGTGGGCCCCGGTCTGCTCACGGATGTACTCCAGGGCCGCGCTCTCTTCCCAGGCCGGGCGATAGGGCCGGTCGGAGGTCAGGGCATCCCACACGTCTACCACCGCAAAGATGCGCGCCGCCAGCGGGATGGCCTCGCCCTGCAGGCCAAAGGGGTAGCCGCGGCCGTCCCAGCGCTCGTGGTGGTAGAGCGGCACGTCGATGCAGGGTTTCAGGAACTCGATGGAGTCCAGCAGCTCGCCAGCCAGTTGCGGGTGCTGGCGCATCACTTCCCATTCGGTCTCGTTCAGCGGGCCAGGCTTGGACAGGATGCAGTCCGGGATGGCCAGCTTTCCGATGTCGTGCAGCAGGGCGCCGCGCCGCAGGTGCACCAGGTTGGCCTGCGGCATGCCCAGGGCGCGCCCCAGCTCGGTGGCCAGGTCGGCTACCCGCTGGGTATGGCCCTCGGTGTCTCCGTCGCGCAGCTCCAGGGCGCGCGACCAGCCCAGGATGGTGTCGTCGTAGGCCCGGATGAGCGCCTGGTTGGCGCACTGCAGGTCCACGAGCAGCTCATTTTTCTCTGCCTCGGCCTGCTTGCGCTCGCGGATGTCGCGCAGGATGGCCTGGTAACGCCCGTCGTCCAGCCGGCCGGCGCTGATCTCCACCGGCAGGCTGCCGCCGTCCGGGCGCTTCAGGCAGTGTTCGTGCAGGGCGGCTGCCTCGCCCGCCGGCCGGGCGTATCTCTCCGGGTCCGTGGAATGCCCATCTACGGGTATCAGGTCGCTCAGCTTGCAGTGCTGCAATTGCTCCTGGCTCTGGCCGAACATCTGGCAGGCCTTGGAGTTCACCTCCAGCAGGCTCCAGTCGGGGTCGGCCACCAGGATGCCGTCGGAGGCCTGCTCCAGCAGACGGCGGTAGTTGCCCTCGCTTGCCTGCAATCCATCCAGCATGCCGTTCACCGCCTGCGATAGCCGGGTGAGCTCGTCGCCTCCGCTAACCGAGACGCGCGCCTCCAGGTCGCGGCGCCTGCCGATGGCGGCCGTCTCGTCGATCAGGCGCAGCACGCGCCCCACGATCAGCTTGTCCAGCAGGATCATGGTGAGCAGGCAGAAGACCAGCACCACCACCCCCATGGAGACGTTATACAGGTTGCTGGCGATCAAACCCAGGTAACTGGCGTCGCGCCGCACCTGCACCTCCATCAGCAGGGCTGGCTGGCCATAGATATCCTGCAGCAGGCTGTAGCCGGCGATGGTCTGCCCGTCCAGGCGATGAGTGGTAACCGGAGTAGCCGCGGCTTGCGCGGCCGGGTCTTGCCCCAGCCCCTGCGGCAGGGCGGGGTCGTCCAGGCGCAGCAGGCGCAGCGGGGAGTTGACCAGGCCCCCCAGGCGCTGGATCTGGGCGGCGTCCAGCTCGCGGGCGATCACCAGCTTGCCGCGACTGGGCCCCTGGCCTGCGCTGGTCAGGATGGGCGCCGCGCTCGCCAGCAATACCCTGTGCGGCAAGAGCAAGAGCCCGCTCTGGCTGGCCTGGGGGTCGGCCAGGGGCTGGCCGGGAGCCAGGTGTTCCTGCAGTCCCAGCGGCAGGGCGGTCGGTTCCTTGCGGCGCAGGTCGTAGGCCTGTTCGTAGACCTTCTGTCCATCCCGGTCAAGGTAGACCATCAGGTTCAGGCCCAGCTCCTGGAAGGTGGAATCCACCAGGTTCGATTCTACGTACGCCGGGTCTCTTTCTTCGATAAAGGCGTAGGTATCGTCCCACTCCGCCCAGTCGGCGGCGATGGCCTGCAGCGTGGCGAGCTGGTCGTCCAGCACGGCGCGCGCCTGCTGCGCCTCCCGCTGGGCGGATTCGTTTTCGACTGCAGCGATGACCTGCGAGAGGATGGCGTGGTAGATCCCCGACAGGGCGGTCACCAGGCTTACCAGGGCCAGCACGATGATGAATAAGGATTTGCGTCGCAGCGTCATGTTCGTAATCCAGGTACAACCAGTTATCAACCACGCCCGGACCCCAACTGGCCTGTGGCGTGATGCCGCCCGTTCTCCGGCGGACATTCCGTTATTAATGCACGTGAGTCTAGCACGAACCGGAGTAATTTGAGTCTCTCCTAGCATAATTGTTAACACTTCGCAGGGCGGCTTTCTTAGCCTCCGCCTGCGGGGTCGGGTAACGAAAAGGAGCCGCCATTCCCGGCGGCTCCTTGTATGTTGGTTATCGTGATGCGCGTTTTACTCAAAACTATTGACCCACTCCAGCACCTCGGGCAGGTCCACCCGGCTGGAATAGCCCACGCCGGCGCAATTGGAGTTGGTCACGTACGAGTTGACTGCTAGAATGACCCGCGTGCCCCGCTTGAGGTCCGGCCCGCCGGAATCGCCGAAGCAGGTGCCGCCCGAGCCGCCCCCTGGGTTGAGGGCGATGCGCATGAATTTATCGCTGTGGGTAAACTCACCGGAGACCAGCTCGCTGGGGGCGTACAGGCGCACGCGCAGCCCGGTCCAAACCGGCGGCCCGCCCCCGTGGATCTGCTCCTGCACGCCGTAGCCCACCAGGTCTAGTTTTGTCTTATTCTTTAGTCTATCCACCAGGCCGGCGAGCGGCAGTAGGCCATATTCGTCGACCACTGAGGTTGGCACGGGCTCGCTCAAGACGACCACGCCGGTGTCATAGATGGCGAAGCCGGGCAGCCCATTGCCGCAGCCGATGCAGAAGCCTGGATAGGTATAGGGGGTGCCGTCGTAGGATGTCGCCCCGCTGAACGGGTATTCCGGGTTACCCTGGACGATTTCATCAAACCACACTCGCGCCGCCACCGCCCCGTCGGTGCAATGGCCGGCGGTAAGCACCAGCGTCGGCGAGAGCAAGGTGCCGCTGCAGCGCCAGGCCGGGTGTCCGGGGGCGTCGTCGAACACGAGCAGCCCTACATACGGGTGATTGTTCCCGTCTGGCTGACCGTTGGTGATCGCCAGCGCCGTGCCGGCGATCCCCAGCAGCAAGGCCAAAACTAACACGGTCGCAATACTGATTTTCTTCATGCCTGCCTCCTCTGAACCAGAATTTGGAATGTATAGATTTGCTCCCCTGGTGGAGCGCTGCAAGGGGGGAGAGCCTCCCCCGCGCGGACGTTTAAACGACAAACCGGCCGTGTGGCCGGTTTCGCTATTGGCTCCCCGGGCGCCCTCCCCCCTGCTCGCCAAGCGACCATGTGCAGCGCCGCGGATCTACGCCTCCACTATCGACACTATAGCAGATTTACCCCGCCGTGTCAACGAATTAATCGTAAGGCGTTGCGCAACAGCCTGCAGCTCATCACCAGTGATCCCCAAAGGGGTAGGTCAGGTGTATCCTTCCTGATGTTGTCACATCAAAAGCAGGCAGCGATTTGCCACCTGCTTTTGCATCTTGGGTGGTTTATGAGGATCATTACCGGGCGGTCTGGAACAGTTTTTTCAATGCGACCACGATCATCGCTCCAGCGACGAAGGCTACCACAAACGGCAGGACTAATGATAAAGCCGTTCCCACAATGGGTAGACTGTTTAACGCCGATGCGGAAAGAGTTAACGCAATCGAAGCCAACAAAAAGCCTTGCGTATCTTCCACGGTGACATTGAGAAGACCGACGATCACACCTAGGGTCGCCAGAATCCAGATAACCCATTGGGGTTGAAAGAAAAGCCCCGCGAGCACGGCAATAACCAATCCAGCAATAAACGCCCATTTACCGACTGTTTCAAGATTCATTTTAGCCTCCTTTGCTAAAAGAAATCATGGGTGAATATTGACGCGAACCGTCTTTAAGGTTGTGAATTGTTTTATGCAGAATAACACCTATCCAGCCAAAAAGTTGCGGATTTATATCTATCCGGGCTTGTCGGGAGTGTGCTGTTCTCGCCCCCGACTTGCATCCGATGAATATCGAATTTTCTCTCGATGAACTGGCTT
>Ga0073934_10000408_pt1 | contig 125620 bp, 125 predicted proteins | sample LarsenN4metaG_FD_76834 | JGI IMG/M metagenome (GOLD analysis project Ga0073934, IMG submission 76834) | Hot spring sediment bacterial and archeal communities from British Columbia, Canada, to study Microbial Dark Matter (Phase II) - Larsen... ... | reverse complement strand
TCCCTCCGCCAAGGACCGCCGTGTCTCGCTTTGACCTTGCTCGCCGTTTCGGGGCGCGAGCGCCTGGTGGACTTTGACCTGGTGCGCTTGGCGCGGCGGCGGCGGCCGCCCGTGGATGACCCCTGCCGAGACACGCCGGAAGATCGTCCCTGAGGCTCGGCGCCGCACATCCCTGTGCGGCGACGGTCTCGGCAGGGGTCATCCACGTGTGTCCGCCGCCGTTTGAGGTACGGCGCGGGGTCAAAGTGGGACGGCGCGTCGCTGCGCTCGAGCGAGCAAGGTCAAAGCGAGACACGGCGGTGCTTGGCGATTGCGCATGCCTTGTGGTTCAATTGCGGCCGTGATCGCGTCGACCCGCTACTACTTTTGGTTTTATGGGTATCCGAAGCCGCAGGCGGAGGACGGGTCGCGATCGGTCTGAAAAGCTGAACAGCGAAGAAATACCCGAAAGCCGCCGGCGAACCTGGCGGCTTTTTTGTGCCGCCAGGAAGCCGAGGCTCCGGGCACCGGGAGAAAAACCATGCCGCCCTACACAGACGACTTACGCATTCGCAGCTTCGCGCCGCTGTCGACGCCGGCCGAGCTGTTGCGCGAGCTGCCTTGCACGGAGTCGATGTCCGATACCGTCGCCGACGCGCGCCGCGCGCTGCACCGCATTCTCCACGGCGAGGACGACCGCATCGCCGTCGTGATCGGGCCGTGCTCGATCCACGATCCCAAAGCCGCGCTCGAGTACGCAGAGCGGCTGCGGCCGCTCAGGGATACGCATCGCGACGCGCTCGAGATCGTCATGCGCGTCTATTTCGAGAAGCCGCGCACGACGGTCGGCTGGAAAGGGCTCATCAACGATCCCGACCTCGACGGCAGCTTCAACATCAACAAGGGCTTAAGGCTCGGCCGGCGCCTGCTCTGCGACATCAACGCGCTGGGCTTGCCGGCCGGCGTCGAGTACCTCGATACGATCTCGCCGCAGTACATCTCCGATCTCGTCGCCTGGGGCGCGATCGGCGCGCGGACGACGGAAAGCCAGGTGCACCGCGAGCTCGCCTCGGGCTTGTCGTGCCCGGTCGGGTTCAAGAACGGCACGGACGGGAACGTCAAGATTGCCGTAGACGCCGTCGGCGCCGCCTCGCACCCGCACCATTTCCTGGCCGTGACCAAGGAAGGTCAGGCGGTCGTGGCGAGCACGGCGGGCAACCCGGACGGTCACGTGATCCTGCGCGGCGGCAAGACGCCGAACTACGGCGCCGAGCACGTCGCCGCTGCCTGCCAGCTGCTCACGCAAGCAGGCTTGCCGGCGCGGTTGATGATCGACGCGAGCCATGCGAACAGCTTGAAGCGCCACGAGAATCAGCCGTGCGTCGTCGAGGAGATCGCAGCGCAGCTCGAGGCCGGGGAGCGGCGCATCGTCGGTGTGATGGTAGAGAGCCATCTCGTCGCGGGGCGGCAAGACTTGGTCCCCGGCAAACCGCTCGTTTACGGCCAGAGCGTCACGGACGCCTGCATCGACTGGCCGACGTCGGTCGCCGTCCTGGACCGGCTCGCGGCAGCCGTGCGCGTACGGCGCCAGCGAGCCGCGGCGGCTTAACAGCGGCGCGGTTCCACCGGTAGAATCGCGCCATCAGGGGCCGCGCGAGCGGCCCGAGCATCGTCACCCGAGGGGGAACTCGTATGCGTACGCGCTGGGCATTGATCGCAACCGCCGCCGCCCTCACGGGGCTCGCGGGCGCAGCCGCCGCTCACCATTCGTTCACGGCAACCTACTTCGAAGACCGCACCATGGAGATCGAAGGCAAGTTGCTGCAGTTCCAGTTCCGCAACCCGCATTCGTTCGTCCACGTCGAGGCGCCGGACGAGACCGGCAAGCTCCAGCGCTGGGCCGTCGAGTGGGGTGGCGCGGGCCAGCTCTCGGGCCAGGGCGTCACGAATCAGACGCTGCGCGTCGGCGACATCGTCTCGATCACGGGCAACCCGGGCCGCGATCCGGCCGATCACCGCATCCGCATGCAGTACCTGCGCCGCCCGGCCGACGGATTCGAGTGGGGAAGGAACCCCGGCGAGACGTTCAATTAAGCCGTCTCACGTGCGGACTCTGCTCGTCGGCGCTTCGCTGTGCTCGATCGTCGCGGCGCAGCCCGCGCGCGCGCAGATCTCGCTCGTCGGCGAATGGACGGGCCGCTATCACGAAGATCAAGGCGACCGCGTGCCCGGCGACGTGCAGGGCGACTTCACGGGCGTGCCGCTCAACGACGCGGCGCGCAAGTACGCCGAAGCGTTCGACGTCACGCGCGTCGCCGTGCTCGAGCACCAGTGCCAGCCGTACAACGTCGCGCACATCTACCGTGGGCCGCTCCAGTTCCGTATCACGGAGAAGAAGGATCCGGCGACGCAGCAGACGATCGCGTTCGAGCAGTATCTCGGCACGTACCAGCAGTTCCGCACGATCTGGATGGACGGCCGGCCGCATCCGCCCGACTACGTGCCGCACACGCACATGGGCTTCTCGACCGGTGAGTGGCACGGCGACATACTCACGGTCAACACGACGCACATCAAGAAAGAGTTCTACCGCAGGAGCGGCATCCCGAGCAGCGACCTGACGACGCTCGTCGAGCACTACATCCGCCACGGCAACGTGCTGTCGCACGTCATGATCATCACGGACCCCGTCTACCTCACCGAGCCGTACGTGAACTCGCAGGAATTCGTGCTCATGGAGCGCGGGAATCAGAACTGGCTCTACAACTGCGAATACGTCATGGAAGTGCCGATGGACAAGAACGACGTCCCGTTCTACCTGCCCGGCAGGAACCCGTTCATCGAGGACTTCGCGAAGCTCTACGGCTTGCCGTTCGAGGCCGTGTTCGGGGGCGCTCCGACGACGTATCCCGAGTACATGCGCACGATGGAACGGCTGATGAACCGATGAGACTCGCCCCGCGCATCTTTCGCGTCGCATGGGTGGGGTTCGCGCTCTTCGGCGCGTGTGCGGCTGCAGAGGCCCAACGGTCGATCGAGACCTTCCACGTGCAGGGCAACGTTCATATGCTGGTCGGCGCCGGAGCCAATGTCGCCGTGCAAGTCGGCGAGGAAGGCGTGCTCGTCGTCGACACGGGCAGCGCTGCGTCGCGCGAGGCGCTGCTCGCCGCAGTCCGCGAGCTGGCCGACGGGCGGCCCATTCGCTGGATCGTCAACACGAGCGCCGACCGCGATCATACGGGCGGCAACGAGACGATCTCCCAGGCCGGGATGACCGTGAACGGCAATCCGGCCGCGATCATCTCGCACGAGAACGTGCTCGCGCGGATGACGGCGGAGGATCGTCCCGTGACGGAGCTGCCGCTCAACACCTTCTTCGAGGCGGGGCGCGACTTCTACTTCAACGGCGAGGCAGTCTTTCTTCACCACGTGCCGAACGCGCACACGGACGGCGACTTGTTCGTCTATTTTCGCGGTTCCGACGTGCTCGTGGCGGGGGACCTGTTCGTGACGACGCAGTATCCCGTCATCGATCTCGCCGCCGGCGGCGGCATCGACGGATTCATCGACGGGCTCAACATGATGCTCGACATCGCCGTGCCCGCGTACCTACAGGAAGGCGGCACGTATGTGATCCCGGGTCACGGCCGAGTCGGGGACGAAGCCGATATCGTGTCCGCCCGTGACATGCTGTTCATCGTGCGTGCGCGAGTGGCCGACTTGATCGCGCAAGGCAAGACGCTCGAGCAAACGATCGACGCGCGTCCCGCGCTCGACTACGACACGCGTTACGGCAATCCTTCGAGCGATTGGACGTCCGAGGACTTCGTTTCGGCCATCTATCAGGATTTGCAGGCGAGGGGCGGCCGATGAGACGGGCTTTCGTCGTGAGCACCGCGTTCGTCGTCGCGCTCTACGCTAGTTGTCCAGCGGCGGCACAGCGCTCCGGCAGCGCGGCTCCGACACCGCGCAGCTCGGCGCCCATCGACTTGACCGGGTACTGGGTCGCCGTCGTCAGTGAGGATTGGCGGCATCGCATGGCGACGCCGCGCAAGGGCGACTTCGAGAGCTTGCCGCTGAATGCCGAGGGTCGCCGCGTGGCCAACGAGTGGGACCTCGAGGCCGACAATGCCGCGGGCCTTCAGTGCAAGGCGTTCGGCGTCGGCGGCATCATGCGCCAGCCCGGACGGCTCCACATCACTTGGGTCGACGACGACACGCTCCAGATCGAGTTCGATGCGGGCTCGCAAACGCGCCTGCTCGAGTTCGCCCCGAATGCGCAACCCCCGCCGGGCGAGCCGACGTGGCAGGGTTTCTCGCGCGCCGAGTGGCAACGACCGCCTGGCGGCAATCAAGGGCCCGTGCGTGCGCAGATCGGCAACAGCGAGGGCCCGATTGCGCCGGGCGGCGGCGGCCGCGGGCAGCGTGGCGGTCCGCCGCCGTCAGCGTCGCTCACGGAAGGCGGGTCGCTGCACGTCGTCACGACGGGATTCCGCGCCGGCTATCTCCGCAAGAACGGCGTCCCGTACAGCGAGGACGCCACCATTACCGAGTACTTCCATCGCCTCCCCGAGCACGCCAACGGCGACGTATGGCTGCACGTGCTGACGATCGTCGAGGACCCGCGTTATTTGAACGATCGGTTCATGACGAGCACGCACTTCAAGCGCGAGCCGAACGGCAGCAAGTGGAACCCCACGGAGTGCCGCACGCCGCCGCCACCGCCGCCACCCGCCCCCTAGGCCGGTAAGCCGCCATCCGCGCCGAGCGGCGCCGGTATTCTGTGACCGCGGTCGCCGCGCCGCACCTAGGCACGTCACTAGACTGCCGCGTCGAATCGGTCCCAAGCGGCGGCTCGCATGCGCAACCTTCTGTTGACCGTGGTCGTGCTCGGCGTCGGCGGCTACTTCGGCGCGAAGCTCTACGTTCAGTACAAGGCGGAGCGGGATCTCGACGCGCTGCTCACCGAGGCGAGGCCGTTCGTCGACATCGAGTACGAGCGCGTCGTCGCGACGATCCACGGCGAGCTGCGCGCCGAGAACGTCACGATCCGTCTGCCTCAATTCGACGATCCCGTCGTCATGGACTCCGTCGGCGTGCTGACGCCGGGCTTTCTGTTCCTGCTCGGCTTCGACAGGCAAGAGGTCGAGTTGCCCGAGTTTCTCGGCGTTCAGGTCGCGGGCTTGCGCGCGCCGGCCGACGCCGACTTCCTGCGGACGCTCGACGAGCTGCATGAAGCCCAAACCGCCACGCTCGAGCTGACGCCGGCCGATCGCTGCGCCGGTACGTATGGGCTTACGCCCGCCGCGTTGCAGCGGCTCGGCTATCACGAGATCGTCGTCGACTTCAACGCGAGCTTTCGGAATGCCGACGGGCGGTTCGTCATGGAGCTCGGCGCCGACGTCGAGAACATGTACGCGTTCGACGTCGAGCTCACGCTCGAAGGCGTGACCGACCCGGCCGCGATGGCGCGCAGCGCCCGGCCGCTGCTCGTCGGCGCGCGGCTCGACTATTTCGACCGGTCGTTGAACAGCCGTATCGCGAAGCATTGCGCGGCCGAGCAGGTTGCGCGCGAGGACGTCATCGCCGCGCAACTTCGCCAGGTGCAGCACATCGCGCGCCAGCAAGGCGTCGAGCTCGATGCGCCGCTGATCGAGCCGTACACGGATTTCCTGCTCGGCAAGCAGCGTTTCACGCTGACGGCGGCGCCGCCGAAGCCCGTCGACCTCACGCGCGTCAGCCTCTACAAGCCGAGCGACGTTCCGAACCTCCTGAACCTCGTGGCGGAGTCCGGCTGACGGCGCGCCGCGCGCGCCGTCGGGGTACCATCGAGCTTACGCGCCGACGCAGCGTTCTCGGGAACCTTCTCGGCGCGCATCGCCGAGGACGCGCAGGAGCACGACCGCTTGTTCGAAGCCAGACCGCATCCGCTGCTGGTGCCGTACGACGGCTCGTTCGACGCGCGCAAGGCCGCGACGACGCCCGACCAGGACAAGGACAAGGGTCTTTGGAAGGAGCTGCTGGCCGACGAAGTGAAGGCGCTCGGCGACGCGCAGTATCGGCTGCACGCCGACGGCCGCTATGCCGTGCTGATCGTCTTGCAGGCGCTCGACGCAGCGGGCAAGGACGGCACGATCCGCCGCGTCTTCTCGGGCGTGAATCCGGTCGGCTTGCGCGTCGCGTCGTTCAGGCGGCCGAGCGCGCGGGAGCTCGCGCACGATTTTCTGTGGCGCACGAGGCGCGACCTGCCGGCGCGCGGCAGCGTCACGATCTTCAATCGCAGCTACTACGAGGAAGTGCTCGTCGTACGGGTGCATCCCGAGCTTCTCGAGGCGCAACGTCTACCCGACGAGCCGTCCGCGACGTTGTGGGTCGATCGTCTGCGGGCGATCGCGGATCACGAGCGGTATCTCGCTGAGCAGGGCACGATCATCTTGAAGTTCTGGCTCAACGTCTCGAAGGCCGCGCAGCGCAAGCGGCTGCTCGAGCGCATCGACGAGCCCGACAAGAACTGGAAGTTCGACGCTCGCGATCTCGACGAGCGCGAGCGCTGGGACGACTATCTCGCCGCTTATGAGCAGGCGCTGGGCGCGACGTCGCGGCCGTGGGCGCCGTGGTACGCGGTCCCGGCCGACGACAAGCACTATCTCCGCTGGCAGCTCGCGAAGCTCGTCAACGAGGCCCTGGCCGCGCTCGATCTCGAGTTCCCACGCCCCGACGAGGACGCGAAAGCCGTCCTCGAGTCCGCAAGGGCGCGACTCGCCGAAGAAGCCGGCTGACGGCGGGGGCCTCGTCGCCGGGCCGGCTCGAGACGCCTCCCCGATCTGCACGATACTTCGCGCCGCGATCGCGGCGCCATACCGGGTGCTTGCGCCGCAGAACTTTTACGGCGGCGGCGGGTCACGTCTCATTGGGGGTCGACAAAACGGCAAGGACGTCGTATGCGCATTGCTCAAGTCGCGCCCCTTTTCGAGAGCGTACCGCCCAAGTACTACGGAGGCACGGAGCGCGTCGTGTCGTACTTGACCGAGGAGCTGGTTCGGCAGGGCCACGACGTCACGCTCTTCGCGAGCGGCGACTCCGTCACGCAGGCCAGGCTCGTCGCCGCCACGCGGCGCGCATTGAGGCTCGACAAGCACTGCGCCGATCAATTGGCGCCCCAGATGCTGATGCTCGAGCGCGTCGTGCGCGCGGCGTCGTCGTTCGACGTCATCCATTTTCACGTGGATTATCTGCACTTTCCCTATTCCCGGCGGCATACGACGGCGCACCTGACCACGTTGCACGGGCGCCTCGACCTTCCGGAGCTCGTCCCGCTCTACCGAGAATTTCGCGACATGCCCGTCGTCTCGATCTCCGCGGCGCAGCGCGATCCGCTGCCTTTCGCGCATTGGATGGGCACCGTTTACCACGGCTTGCCGCAACACCTGTATCGCTTCCGCGCCGAGTCGGGAGAGTACCTCGCTTTCATCGGGCGCGTGGCGCCCGAGAAGCGCGTGGACAGAGCCATCGCGATTGCGAAGCGCGTGGGTCTGCCGCTCAAAATCGCGGCGAAGGTCGACGCCGTCGATCGCGAATACTTCGAAAGCGTCATCGAGCCGCTTCTCGACGATCCGCTCGTCGAATACATCGGCGAGATCGGCGAGGGAGAGAAGCAAGAGCTCCTGGGCGAGGCTAGAGTCCTGCTGTTTCCGATCGATTGGCCCGAGCCTTTCGGTCTCGTGATGATCGAAGCGATGGCGTGTGGGACGCCCGTCATCGCGCTGCGCCGAGGCTCGGTGCCCGAGATCGTCGAGCACGGCCGCACGGGTTTCGTCGTCGGCGACTTGGACGAGGCCGTGGCTGCCGCCGAGCGTATCGACGAGCTCAGCCGGCAGCGTTGCCGGGAAGTGTTCGAAGAGCGCTTCACGGCTGCGCGCATGGCGCACGATTATCTCGAGCTGTACGCGTGGTTGCTCGAAACGGGAGGACGGCGCGCGGCGGCAGCCGATGGACGATGAGCGACGCAGTTGCCGAGCCGTCGGATCGGTTTCAGATCGCTTCCGGCTCCGGCCGCATCGACGAACGGACACGAGTCATGAAGCAGGGAGATACGTTCGCAGTTTTCGACCGCTTCGGCGACATCGAGCCCACCGGCAACGGTGAGCTCGGCATCTACGACCACGACACCCGGATCCTGTCGCGGTTGGCGCTCAGGCTGGAGGGCAGTCGACCGCTTTTGCTCGGCTCGACGGTCAAGGAAGCGAACGCCGTGCTCGCGATCGATCTCATGAATGGAGACCTCGAGCGCGACGGCATTTCGATTCCGCACGGCACCGTCCACATCGACCGCGCCCGCGTGCTGCTCGACGAGGCCTGTCACGAGCGCATCCGCGTGCACAACTACGGCCGCACGAAGATCGAGCTCGGGATGTCGATCGAGTTCGGCGCGGACTTCGCCGACATCTTCGAGGTGAGGGGCATGGAGCGCCCGCGCCGCGGCAAGCGGCTACCCGCGCGCGTCGACGGCGCCGAGCTCGAGCTCGGGTATGAAGGCCTAGACGGGCGGGTCCGGCGCACGAGACTCGCATTCGACCCGCCGCCGTCGCGGCTCAGCGAGACGTGCGCCGAGTACGTTTTGGAGTTGCCGCCGCGCGGCGACGTCGTGTACCAGCTCGTCGTGACGACGGAGGGCGTCGAGAACGCCCGCGAGCCGCGCGTCGTGGCGTACGAGGACGCCGCGCGCGCGGCGTCGGACATTCTCGCGCGCGCACGCGCCGACGATCCGCAAATCAGCACGTCGAGCGAACCGTTCAACAACTGGTTGTCTCGTTCGCTCGCCGACCTGCACATGATGCGCACCGAGACGCCGTATGGACCGTATCCGTACGCGGGTGTGCCGTGGTTCAGCACGGCGTTCGGCCGCGACGGCATCGTCACGGCGCTCGAGTGCTTGTGGTTCAACCCGAGCATCGCGAAGGGCGTGTTGCAGTACCTTGCCGCGACGCAAGCCGAGTCGGACGTCGCGGACAGGGACGCCCAGCCCGGCAAGGTGCTGCACGAAACGCGCTCGGGGGAGATGGCCGCGACGGGCGAGGTGCCGTTCGGGCGCTATTACGGCAGCGTCGACGCCACACCGCTGTTCGTGATGCTCGCCGGCGCGCATCACCAGCGGACCGGCGACCTCGTCTTCGCGAAGGCGCTGTGGCCCCACGTCGAGCGTGCGCTCGAATGGATCGAGCGCTACGGCGACGTCGACACCGACGGGTTCGTCGAGTATGCGCGCCGCTCCGAGACCGGGCTCGTTCAGCAGGGTTGGAAGGATTCGCACGATTCCGTTTTCCACCGCGACGGCACGCTTGCAGAAGCGCCGATCGCGCTGTGCGAGGTGCAGGGCTACGTCTATGCCGCGAAGCGTTCGGCGGCGGCGCTCGCGAGCGCGCTCGGCGAGCCCGAGCGCGCTCGCCAGCTCGACGACTCCGCGAAAGCGTTGCGGCAGCGCTTCGAAGAGGCGTTCTGGTGCGACGACCTGTCGACGTATGCGCTCGCACTCGACGGGCGTAAGCGGCGCTGCCGCGTGCGCGCGTCGAACGCGGGGCATTGCCTCTATGCCGGCATCGCGAGCGCCGAGCGCGCCGAGCGCGTCGCATCTACGCTGTTGTCCGATGCCTCGTACTCGGGCTGGGGCATCCGCACGCTTGCGCAGTCGGAAGCCCGATACAATCCGATGTCCTATCACAACGGCTCCGTTTGGCCGCACGACAACGCGCTGATCGCGGCGGGGCTCGCGCGCTACGGCCTGAAAGCCGAAGTGCTTCGCGTGCTGATGGGCCTTTTCGACGCGAGCCTCTACTTCGACATGCATCGCCTGCCGGAGCTTTTCTGCGGTTTTTCGCGCCGGCCCGACGAAAGCCCGACTCTGTATCCCGTCTCGTGTGCGCCGCAATCTTGGGCGTCGGCGGCGCCGCTCCTCTTGCTGCAAGCCTGCTTGGGTCTCGAGGTGAACGCCGCCGAGCGCAAGGTGTTGTTCGCGAACCCGGTGCTGCCCGAGTTCCTGCGCGAGCTGCACATCGAGGGGCTCAAGGTCGGCGATGCGACCGTCGATCTGTACCTCGTGCGCCATCGTGAGGACGTCGGCATCAACGTCGGGCGGCGAGAGGGCTCCGTCAACGTCGTTACGATCAAGTAGGCTTGCGCGCAGGACGTACGGCCGCGGCAACGGAGGAGGCTCAATAAAGTCCTTGCCGCCCGGCGAGCCGCTGCCGGAGCTCCTCGATCTGTGCGGGCGTGCCGGAAAAGAGCCCTTCGGGGAAGTGCGGCCCCGAGCCGACGAGCGCATCGAAAATCTCCGCGGCCGCGAACACGTTGAGGCCCCGGCCGGCCAGATACTGAAGCCGCAAGTTGCGGTCGGTATTGAGCCCTGCGTCCATGAGCCAAGGCTCGAGCGACTCCGCGTCGGCGACGAACGTGCTCATGAGGTCGAGCGCGGACTCGAAGCCGACGCTCTCGAGCGAGGCCGCTACTCGCGTGTAAGCGCGACTTTCCACGCGCGCGTGCATTCGCGCGAGATCGATCGGCGCGTCGCCGTTGCGGCCGACCAGCACGGCGTCGTAACCCATCCCCTCGACGGTATTCGCGAACACGGCCGCGTTCGGGAAGACGTCGACGAACGTGGCTAGCTCGCTGCGCACGGCGTCTTCCGTCGTCTCGTAGAACTGCACGAAGACCGTGACGACGCCCCCTTCGTTGAGCCGGCTCTTGACGAGCTGCCAGAACTCGCGCGTGTAGAGCGCCGCTGCGCCCTTGACCCACGGGTCGAGCGGATCGGATGTGATCGCGTCGAAGCGCTCGGTCGACGTTGCCAGCAAGTGCCGGCCGTCGTCGATGCGGATTTCCACCTTGCCGTTCGTGACGACGTCGAAGTTGTGCTCGCCGAAGAACTCGGCGGCAACCTGCGGCACGAGCGGCTCGAGCTCGGCGACGACGACGCGCTCGACGGCGGGGTCGATGCTGACGGCGCCGGCCGTGATGCCCGCGCCGAGCCCGATGACGAGCACGTTACGCGGTTGCTCGGGGACGAGCGTCGTCAGGTGACCCAGCATGCGCTGCAAGCGCATGTCTTGCGGGTACGTCGAAGCTTGCGTCTTGCCGGCGTTGTGATAGGTCAGCGTTCCGTCCGGCTCCGCCGTCACGGCCACGGAGGCCGTCAACCCGTCGCCGACATAGACTACGTTCGCGTCGACGCCGCGCGTCGGCAGAAACCGCCCGTACGCGACGAATTCAGGGGGCAGGGCCGGCACGGTGAACATGGCGACGGCCGCGGCGACGGTGCCGAGAGACGCGAGGCGCCGCCGCGTGCCCCGGGGCGTGACGAGCAGCACGATGGCCGCGCCCACGCTCGCGGCGATGAGCGCTTGTTGCGCGCGCTGACTGCCCACGGCGACGACGAGCACGAACGTCGTCGCGAGCGCGCCGACGATCGCTCCGGCCGTATTGGCCGCGTAGAGGCGGCCGACGGCACGGCGCGCGTCTTCGCCGCTCTGGACGGCCGCCGCGAGCGCGAGCGGGAAGCTCGCGCCCCACAAGAGCGCAGCCGGCAGAACCACGTACGCCACGCGCAACAGGTCGAGCTGCAACGAGGCGGCCGGACTTGCCGCCAAGCCGACGTCGATCGGCCAGAACGGCAGCGACCGCGCGAGCACGTAGGCGGCCCCGGCCATCGCGACTCCGAGCAGCGCTTGGCACGCCGCGAGCGCCTCGTGCGCGTCGAGGCGCCGGCCGGCGGCGGCCCCGGCGGCACTGCCGGTACCGATGCCGAGGAGCAGCACGGCGAGAATCAGCGCGAACGTGTAAACGGTGCCGCCGAGCAGCAGGGACAGGTGGCGCGTCCAGAGCACCTCGGCCGAAAGTGCCGTCATGCCCGAGAGCGCCGTCGCGACATAGAGCGATTTCGGCATACGGCCGCGCCGTAGCGCGGCGTCGGGCGCTGCGGCCGCAGCCGGGCGCGCCGGCGAGCGGCGCGCGAGCACGACCGCGGCGGCCGCGATGGCGAAGTTCAGCGCGGCGGCGACGACGGTGGCGATCAGCGCATCGTGCACGCGCAGCAAGTAAAACGCCGCGAGTAGAGCGCCGACCACCCCGCCGACGGTATTCGCGGCATAACACCAGCCGAGCCGCGCCGCGCCGCGCGCTTGGCCGCGCAGCCATGGCGCGACGACGGGCAGCGTGGCGCCCATCAGTATCGTGGCGGGCAAGAGCGCGAGCCCCGCGGCGACGAGCCGCAGCGGCAAGGTCAACGCGCCGCCTCCCGCGAGCGCGGCGTAAGCGCCGCCGAGCAACGGAATGCCCGCGAAGGCCGCGAGCCCGAGCACACCGAGCGCGAGCTCGATAACGGCATACGTGCGCAGCGGCGCGCTGCTTGCCGTGCCCCTACTCGCGAGAACGCTGCCGAGCCCCAAGCCGCCCATGAAGGTCGCCAGCAGCACGCCGAGCGACAGCGCCGACGAGCCGATCGCGAGCGAGAGCTGCTCGAGCCAGACGACTTGGTAGATCAACGCGGCGCAGCCGCTCGTGCAAAAGAGCACGAGCAAAGCAACGAACGAGCCCGGCCCGGCAGCGGCGCGATCGACGACGGCGGAAGGTACTGCCACGGTGCTCCAGGCGGCGCCCAGCGAAGGCTGTGATTGCGCCAGCCCCGCGCGGGGTTTGCAACCGCTTTTGGCGCCGCGAGGCCGAAGCCGCTGCCCGACATGCGACGCTCGCACGCGGCTGCGGTGGGGCTCGTTCGCCCCCACGCCGCGTCGCCGGTTCGGGCTTGCAGGCCGCCGGGCCGGCCGCGGTATGCTCGCACTCGGTTTTTTTTCGGAGTCGATACATGGCCTATTGGCGCTCGGCGACCGTTGCGGCGGCGATGCTCGCCGCATGCGCGGCGGCTGCGCAGCCGCGCGGCGCGCCTTTCCCGCCGCCGACGCCCGAGCCGCGCGACGTTCCCTATCCCGGCGTCATCGCGCTCGACGTCGATGCGAGCGACGTGACGCGGGGCATCTTCCGCGTCCGCGAGCGTATTCCCGTCGCGCAAGCCGGCCCGATGACGCTGCTCTATCCCGAATGGCTTCCGGGCAAGCATGCGCCGCGCGGGCCAATCAATCTGTTATCGGGCATCGAGATTCGCGCCGGCGGCGAGCGGCTCGCGTGGCGGCGGGACCCCGTCAACGTCTACGCATTTCACGTCGACGTGCCCGTCGGCGCCGACGCGCTCGACCTCACGTTCCAGTTCGTCTCGCCGACGCAGACGAACCAGGGCCGCGTCGTCGTCACGCGCGAGATGCTGAACCTGCAGTGGGAGGTCGTCGTGCTTTATCCGGCGGGTCACTACGCGTCGCAAATTCGCGTCGTGCCGAGCGTCGAGCTGCCGCAAGGATGGCAGCTCGCCGGCGCGCTCGACGGCGCCGTCGAGCACGGCGACACCACGCGCTTCGCCGAGACGGACTTGGCGACGCTCATCGATTCTCCGCTGTTCGCGGGCAAGCACTATCGCTCGATCGACTTGGATCCCGGGGCGGAGCGCCCCGTGCGCCTCAACGTGTTCGCGGACCGCCCCGATCAGCTCGCGGCGACGGAGATGCAGATTGCCGCGCATCGCAATCTCGTGCGGCAGGCGTATCTGTTGTTCGACTCGCAGCACTACGACCACTACGACTTCTTGCTCGCGCTCACGGACAGGATGGGCGGCATCGGTCTCGAGCATCACCGCTCGAGCGAGAACGGCGTCGACGGCATCTATTTCACGGACTGGGACCGCTCGGCCAGCGAGCGCGACTTGCTGCCGCACGAGATGACGCACTCGTGGAACGGCAAGTTCCGCCGCCCCGCGGATCTTTGGACGCCGAGCTACGAGACGCCGATGCGCGGCAGTCTGCTCTGGGTCTACGAAGGCCTCACGCAGTACTACGGGTTCGTTCTGGCGGCGCGCTCGGGCCTCTGGACGCAGGAGCAGACGCGCGCGGCGCTCGCGATGACGGCCGCGACGTATCGGCACCGCGTCGGCCGCGAATGGCGCTCGGTCGCGGACACGACGAACGATCCGATTCTTTCGGCGCGCAGGCCCGCACCCTGGCGCAGCTGGCTGCGCAACGAGGACTACTACTCCGAAGGGCTGCTCGTGTGGCTCGACGCGGACACGTTGATACGCGAGCGCACGGACGGCCGCCGCTCGCTCGACGACTTCGCCCGAGCGTTTTTCGGAATCGACGACGGCTCCTGGGAGCCGGTGACGTACACGTTCGACGACGTCGTCGCCGCGCTCACGGAGGTCCTCGACCATGATTGGGCGCGATTCTTCCAGGAGCGCATCTACGAGGCCGGCACAGAGCCGCCGCTCGACGGCATCGCTCGCGGCGGGTACAGCCTCGTCTTCAAGGAGGAGCGCAGCGACTTCCAACGCGAAGCCGAGGCCTACGGCGGCACGGCCGATTTCAGCTATTCGCTGGGGCTTACGTTCGGCGACAACGGCAACGTCACGGGCGTTCAATGGGACAGCCCGGCGTTCGATCGAGGGATCACGGTCGGCACGCAGGTCGTCGCGGTCAACGGCGTGTCGTTCGGCAACGAGGCCCTCCGGCGCGCCTTGACGGCGGCCAAGAACGAGCTCGCGCCGATCGAGCTCCTGCTCAAAACCGGCGATCAATATCGGACGGTCGCGATCGATTACCGCGGCGGCCTGCGCTATCCGCACCTCGAACGCGACGCGTCCACGACGGACCGTTTGACGGCGATCCTGACGCCGCGCACACGCTGAGCGCGGCTCGAGTGCTAGACTCGCGGCCCGTGAACGGAGCGCTGCCGTGCTCATCGGCCGACACAAAATCGATCCGCCTTTGATCCTCGCGCCCATGGCCGGCGTGACGGACAAGCCGTTCCGCCTGCTCTGCAAGCGGCTCGGGGCCGGCTATGCCGTCTCCGAGATGACGAGCTCCGACCCGCGGCTCATGCGCACGACGAAGAGCCTGCATCGGCTCGACCACGCCGGCGAGCCGAGCCCGGTCGGCGTGCAGATCGCGGGCGCCGATCCCGAGGCGCTCGCGGCCGCCGCACGCCACGCCGCCGCGAACGGCGCCGACATCGTCGACATCAATATGGGCTGCCCGGCGAAAAAAGTCTGTAACGCTTGGGCCGGCTCTTCGCTGCTCAGGGACGAGGCGCTCGTCGGCCGTATCTTGGAAAGCGTCGTCCGCGCCGTCGACGTGCCCGTCACGCTGAAGATCCGCACGGGGTTCGATCGCGCCAACGTGAACGGCGTGCGAGTGGCGCGGATCGCCGAATGCGCCGGCGTGCAGGCCCTTGCCGTGCACGGCCGCACGCGCGACATGCTCTATACGGGCGAAGCCGAGTACGAGACGATCGCCGCAATCAAGCAAGCCGTGCGCATACCCGTCATCGCGAACGGCGACGTCACGTCGCCGCAGAAGGCGCGGGCGGTGCTCGACGCAACCGGAGCCGACGCGCTGATGATCGGCCGCGCCGCGCAGGGCAAGCCATGGATTTTCGGCGAGATTGCGCGCTTCCTCGCGACGGGGGAGCTTTCGCCCCCGCCGCCGGCCGGCTTCGTGCGCGACACGCTGCTCGAGCACGTGCGCGCGCTGCACGCGTTCTACGGCGTGGAGAAGGGCGTGCGCATCGCGCGCAAGCACCTGGCTTGGTACGCAAAGGATCGCCCCGAGAACGACGCGTTTCGCGCCGTCGTCAATCGAGCCGAGACGGCCGCGGAGCAGCTCGCGCTCACGCGCGGCTACTTCGACGCTGTCGAGTGCCGCGCGCTCGGCGTCGCGGCGTGAGGCGGAACGGAGTCGTCGCGCTCGTAGACGATCGGGATCTGGCGGCTCGCCGCGTACGACACTGCCCACTCGAGCGCAGCGGCGTGCGATAGCGGCACGGATTGTCCGAGCGTAGCGATTTGCCAGCGCACGTTCTCGCCGACGACGCGGCTCGCAACGTGCTCGATCGTCGTGACGGGATCGCCGCGCTCGTTGCGCGCGGTCTCGACGAGCATGAACGTTTCGTCGATGTAGGACTCCCCTGGATCGAGCGCCGGGAGCACGCGGACTTCGCTGGCCTTCATCGAAAGTTGTCCTTGGCCTTCGCGCAGTATCGCAGAGCCGCCCATTGCGCGGCTCGCGCCTTTGAACATAAGTACGCCGCTCGCCGACGGCGCGGCGGCTCGGCGCTGCGTTTGCGCGAAGTCTCGGCGTCAGGCCGGCGTATCTACGCGCGAATACGCGCGTGGCGCGGCCGCCGTCGAAATGCGGCCGAAGCGGCGGTCGCGGCGCGCGAACTCGCGAAGTGCCGCATCGAGCGCGGCCTCGTCGAAGTCGGGCCAGAACGTATCGACGAACACGAGCTCCGCGTAGGCGCATTCCCAGAGCAGGAAGTCGCTCAAACGGCGCTCGCCTCCCGTGCGAATCAAAAGGTCGACGGGAGCAGACACGTCGGAGTTGACCGCGGCCGCGAGCGCGCGCTCGAAATCGGCCGGTGTGCGCGCGTTTGCCGCGGCCCGTGCGATCGCGGCGCGCGCGGAATAATCCACGGCGAGCCGCAGATGGAGAGCGGTGCCGTCGGCCGTGATGCGTTCGGTGTTCTCGATCGTGCGCACGAGATCCCGGCTCAACCGGTCGCGCCGGCCGATGACGCTCAGGCGAACGCCGTTGTCGAGACAGCGCGCCGTCTCGCTGACGAGGTAGCGCTTCAGCAGGCGCATGAGGCTTGCGACCTCCGCCGCGGGCCGCGACCAGTTATCGGACGAGAACGCGTAGAGCGTCAATACGTCGATCGGGCCGCGCGTGGCCGCTTCGACGATTCGCCGGACGGCTTTGGCGCCCGCGCGATGGCCTGCCGAGCGGGCGAGCCCTCTGCGCTCCGCCCAACGGCCGTTGCCGTCCATGATGATCGCAGTGTGCATTGTCTCAAGTGCCTTTAGCCGCTTGGATCAGCGCTTCCATGTGTTCGAGGTGGCGTGCGAATACTCGCTTGCCTTTGGCAGTCAAGCTGAACTCGGTCTTGGGAACGCGTGCCGCAAAACGCTTCTTGCAGGAGATGTAACCGGCGTCTTCGAGCTTGCGCGCGTGGATGCTCAAGTTTCCGTCGGTCGTCTGCAGGAGCTCCTTGAGCTCGGCGAACGTCATGCTCGGGTTCACGCTGAGCGCGCTCATTATCCCTAAGCGCACGCGCTCGTAGATCAGGCGGTCGTTCTCGCCGGCTTCACGGTCGGCGAAGTAGCCGGCCACTGCGCGCAGCCGCTGCGAATCGGGGGCGGCGGCTCCGGCTTCGTGTCGCTTCAGCACCGTCTTAGCCCCCATGGTGCCTGACGATCGTCGTGCCGAGCGCCAAGTGAATGCCGCCGAAACCGAGCGCGAGCACGATGTGCGCCGAGCCCGGCGGCAGCCATAGCGTCGCGGTGCCGAGCGCCATGAATGCGAGACCTGCCGTGAACACCGCCGGGATCGAGAACAGCCCGCAAGTGGCGAGGCCCGTGCCGTAGAGAAGCAGCCACATGCCCGTGATGAGCTCGCGGTCCACACTGCCCGTGAGCGCGGCCGTCAGGATCGCGCCGGCGATGAACGCAGGCGCCAACGTCATGAAGAATCGCTTCGCGACGGCGCGCCGCAGGCTCAAGCCCTGCGCGCGAGCCTTCTGCTCCATGAACCAAAGCGCCGAGGCGCAGGCGACGGCGGCGGCTCCGACCCAGATGGCGAGCCAGTGCTCGGCGAGCAGCGGCAGCGACTCGATGCCGACGGCGACGAGCGCCGTGATGCCCATCGCAATGCAACCCTTGCCGGGCACCGTCGTGAAGGTGTGCGCGGCCTCGATCGTGCTGCGGATGTAACGCAGATTCTCGACGGCGCCGGAATCGATCGGCGTCGGTTCGATTCCTCGCGGCCGGTTAGGTAGGGCGCTCATCGAAGGCTTCGACCATCTGCGGTTGATTCTAAGGCAAGTACTTTACGACGCAAAGTGCCGCTTGTCCGTGAAATCGTCCACGAAGTCGTCGGTTGGCCGCGACGGCAGCGCCCGGTGCCGCCTGGCGCTTGACATATGAAGGGAAGGTAACGCGCAGTGCGCGGCTTTGCGCGCTGACTGGCTCGACGCGAAGCGCCCGTGCGGGCTCGCGCGCTCGGTCCTCATGCGTCAGTGGGTGCCTTTGCGTTCCGTGATCCAATCGGTCACTGCAAATAGCACGCCAGAAACGACGAACGTCAAGTGAATGCCGACCTTCCACGCGAGGTGCTGCCACGGCGTCCCCGCGACGTTGATGAACGCCTTCAAGAGCTCGACGGCCGAGATCGCGACGATGGCGCCCATGAGTTTGATTTTCAAATCTGAGAAACCGACACGTCCCATCCAAGCCGGGCGGTCTTCGTGCTCCCCTGTGCCGATCTTCGACACGAAGTTCTCGTAGCCGCTGAAGCCGATGATCAGGAGAAGCGCTGCGATCAACGCGGAATCGACGAGCGTCAAGATCGAGACGATCATTTCCTCGTCCTCGAGCGTGAACATCGTCATCGCCAAGCTCGCGAGCTGCTTCACGAACTTGACGAGCAAGCCGACCACTGCGAGCAGCAAGCCGATGAAGAACGGCGCCAGCAGCCAGCGGCTGCGAAATACCCAATGCTCGAGGGTCGCTTCGATCTTGCTCATCGCTCTTGCTCTCGCCCACGGTGGTTCGTACGAAGCGCGAGGCGCGGCTCGCGCGACGCGGCGACTATACTGCATCGCGGCGAGACGCCGCTATTTGAGCGCGAAGACTTTGAAGGCGCCGGTGGGCGTGTCGGATTCCGCCGAATCGACGTGCAGCACGCGGTTGCGGCCGAGTTGTTTCGCGCGGTACAGCGCTTCGTCGGCTCTTTGGATGAGGCCTACGAGACTGCGCCTCGCGTCGGGCCCGCTCGTCGCCGAGCCGATGCTGACGGTCAGGATGCCGTCCTCGCCGTGCGCGTGCTGAATCTTGAGCGCCATCGTCTCGCGGCGAATCTGCTCGGGCAGCGCTGTGGGATCCTCGCCCGACGGCGCATAGAGCACGAGCGCGAACTCCTCGCCGCCGTAGCGCGCGCAGAAATCGAAGGGTCGCTTCGCGGCTCGCGCAATGATCGAGGCGACGCGGCGGATGCAGCGGTCGCCGGCCTGATGGCCGTAAAGGTCGTTGTACGGCTTGAAGTGATCGATGTCGACGAGAATCACCTGGAGAGACTCACGGTTGCGCTGTGCCTGGAGCCACAGGCGGTTCGCCAGATTGTCGAACATCCGCCGGTTGTAGAGGCCCGTCAAGCCGTCGCGCTCGGCGAAGTCGTTCAGCAGGCGGTTCTCGACGAAATTGGCGCGCAGGAGCCGCTCCATACGCAGTGCCGACAACACCGACATCAACGTCGTGGCGAACACGACGCAGGACGCGAAGATCAGCTGACCGCCGGGCACGCCGAGATACCAGCCGATGCCGACGAATGACAGCATCAGGGCCGCTCCGACGACCACGACGGGGCGCGACGAAAGGCCCAGGAACAACGTCGCGTACACGACGATCAGCACGTCGCCCATCTGGAACTGCGGCTGACCGGCCGCCGCCGCGAGCGCGCTCATGATCATGACGCTCATGCCGGTGACGATGACGCCGCTTGCCGCGATCCACTGGTAGTGGTGCTGCAACCGCGGCACGATCGTGGCGGCGAGAATCAGCACGAGCGCCGGGCACGCAACGCCGAGGCGCAAGAGATAGATCGGCTGCAGGATCGCCTCGGACAGCGGCGCCATGCTGCCGCGCATGTTGATCGCCGTCATCACGGCCACGAGGGCGAGATAGATCGCGGTCGCCCACCGCGCCCGTGCCATCGAGCGCTCCGTGAAATAGCTTTGGAACTCCGCCTCCGTCCCCGGCGCGAAGCGAAGCCGCTCGACCTCGCGCTCCGTCTTGGCGTCGATCGAGCCGGCTTCCGTGAAGCCGGTTGCGCCCGACGGAGAGGTCTGCACGGCGAGCTGGCCCTCCATGGACCGATTTTCTTACTCGGTCACGCTAACACAGCGGTTTCGAACGAATTGTGGACGGGTGCTCAACTCGACATCTTTGCCGACCCGCCGATCACAATTACCCGCTTCACTAGACTCCCTGCGAGGCCAGCCAGTCGCGAAAGAGCGCCGTCCCACGCTCGAAGACCGCCGGGCTGAAGCGCTGCGTCGACTCGCGCAGCTCGCCTACGCCGACACCGGGCGTCGCCGCGATTTCGCACCTATGGCCCACGAACCAGGCCTCGAGGGCTCGGCCCGCCGTCTCGGCGTGGAACTGCAGCGCGAGGATGTGCTCCCCGTAGGCGAAGGCTTGGTTGCGGCAGGCCGGTGTCGAGGCGAGGTGAACGGCGCCGTTCGGGAGATCGAACGTGTCGCCGTGCCAGTGCAGCACGGCCGTGTTCGCGAGGTGCTTCAGCGGCGACGCCGCGCCGGCGGTCGTGAGCGTCACGGGGGCCCAGCCGAGCTCTTTCGTCCCGGACGGATAGACTCGCGCCCCAAGCGCGCTCGCGATGAGCTGCGCGCCCAAGCAGATGCCGAGCAACGGGCGCCGCGCCGCGACCCGTTTCGCAATCCAGTCGATCTCGCGGTCGATGAACGGATAACGATCGTTCTCGTAGACGCCGATCGGTCCTCCGAGCACGACGAGTAGGTCCGGCGCCAGCACGTCGACCTCGTCGAGGTTCGCCGTCGGCACGTCGACGTAGCGGACGGCGTGGCCTCGTTCGGCGAGGAGCGGCGCGAGCAAGCCCAAATCTTCGAAGGCAACGTGACGGAGAGCGAGCGTCGTCGCCATGCGCGCACCCTGAAATCGGAGCGGCGCATGGTAATCCGGCGGCGGCGCAATTGGCAGTGCCCGCTCTCGCGCCGGTTCACTGGGCCCGGCAAAGCACGCAGAATGAGCCGGACTCGCCCCGCTCTTCACTCTCACCGCTGGTCCAAACGAGGCTTCGAAACGATGCTCTGGCAGTGTCCCTCCGATGCCGTCGCCGCGCTCGTGCTGGCGCACGGCGCCGGCGCAGGCATGCGTCACGAGAGCATGCAGGCGATCGCGGACGCGTTCGAGCGGCGCGGCATCGCGACGTTGCGCTTCGACTTCCCGTACATGGCCGAAGGCCGCAAACGAGTCGATCCCCCCGACGTCGCGACCGCGAGCATCGCCGCGGCCTACGCGTCGGCGGCCGAGCGAACGAAGCTGCCGATTTGGCTCGGCGGCCACTCGTTCGGGGGGCGCATGGCTTCGCATGCCGTTGTCGAGCGCGGCGTCGAAGCCGCGGGGCTGATCTTTTGCTCGTTCCCTCTGCACATGCCGGGCAAGCTGGATACGAAGCGCGCCCGGCACCTGGCCGGAATCCGCAGGCCGATGCTGTTCCTGTCGGGCACGCGCGACGAGCTCGCCGAGCGGACGCTGCTCGAGCCGCTCGTCGAGTCGTTGCCGAACGCGACGCTGCACTGGCTCGACACTTCCGACCACGGCTATCGCGTGTTGAAGCGCAGCCGCGCGCGCCGGGACAGCGTCTTCGACGAGATGGCCGAGGTCGCGCGGGCCTTCGTCGACGCGCACCCCGGCGCCGAAAGCCGCTGACGCCCGTCGCGGCCCGCGGGCGTGGAATCTGGCTCTCGCGGCGCCGGTCGTTCTATGCTTCGCCGAGCGCTCGATGCCGGGCGCGATGCGCATTTGGGGCCCGACGAATGATCGCGAAGTCGACGATGGCAGCGGTGGCTGCCGCATTCCTTGCCGGCGTGAGCGGCTGCGGCGGCCGGCCGAGCGCCGATGAGCTTGCGGCGGTTCGGGCGCTCGAAGCGCGCGTGGCGGCGCTCGAGCAGCGCAAGACCCGGGTCGAGGACGTCAACGCGATCGAGCGGCTCCAGGGGGCTTACGGCTATTACGTCGATCGCGGCCTGTGGGACGAGGCCGCGGCGCTGTTTGCCGAAGACGGCACGATCGAGATCGGCCTCGACGGCGTCTACGTGGGCAGAGAGCGCGTCCGCGAGTACCTCCATGCGCTCGGCGGGGGGCGAAACGGGCTCGTCGACGGCGAGCTCAACGAGCACCTTCAAGTCATGCCCGTGATCACGCTCGCGCCCGACGGCCAAACGGCGAAAGCGCGCTGGCGCGCGATCGCGTTGACGGGCGAGCTCGGCGGCGAGGCGTTCTGGGGCGAAGGCCCGTACGAAAACGAGTACGTCAAGGACGGCGGCGTCTGGAAGATCAAGACGCTGCATTGGTATCAGGCGCTGTACGTGCCGTACGAGGGCGGTTGGCAGACGAATGCGGACCCGACGGGCGGGAAGCACGTGTCCGCGACGTTGCCGCCGGATCGAGCTCCGACCGTCGAGTACAAGACCTGGCCCGACACCTACGTGCCGCCGTTCAGCTTTCCGAATCCCGTCGGCAAGTACGTGGCGGCGGAGTAGGAGGCGGCCATGCGCAGATCGAACGTTGCTCTCGCCGGCTCCGTCGCCGCCGCGCTCGGGGTTGCCGCATGGCTCGCTCGCCCGGCCGATTCGCAAGAGCCGCCGACGCTCGCCGCCCGCGCCGCCGCGCTCGAACGCGACATCGCCCGGCTCGAGGACGTCAACGCGATCAAGAAGCTGCAGCGCATCTACGGCTTCTACACGGACAAGCAGCTTTGGTCTGCGGCGGCCGATTTGTTCTCCGCCGACGGCGAGATCGAGGTCGGCGGCCAGGGCGTCTACGTGGGGCGCGACCGCATTCGCGACTTCCTGGGCCTGAACGGCCCGGAATCGCCGCAGCCGAATCGCCTGTTCGATCACATGCAGCTCCAACCCGTCGTGCACGTCGCGGACGACGGCCTCACGGCGCGCGGCCGCTGGCACGTGTTCGCGCAAGAGGCCGTGCACGACGAGTACGCGCGCTGGGGCTTGGGCGTGCTCGAGAACGAGTACGTGAAGGAGGACGGCGTCTGGAAGATCCGCCGCCATCACTTCTACACGACGATGTACACGCCTTACGAAGCCGGCTGGGGCAAGGAGGCGATCCCGAATCCGGCGCCGTCGGCCGAGCTGCCTCCCGATCGGCCGCCGACGGTGGCCTACGAGGCGTATCCGAAGGCGTTCGTCGTGCCGTTCCACTACGAGAATCCCGTCACGAGCCCGCCGCCGAGAACGGGCGCCGCCGTGGTCGCGGGCGCGACGACGCCCGAGGCGCTCGAAACGACGCTCGCGGCGCTCGAGCGCCGCGTCGGCTTGCTCGAGGACGTCGTGCAGCTCGAGCGCTTGAACGGCATCTACGGCTATTACCTCGCGCACCTGCAGTGGGACGACCTCACGGGGATCTTCTCCCCGACGGGCAGCATCGAGATTGCGATGCGCGGCGTCTACGTCGGCGCCGCGAGCGTGCGGCGAAATCTGAATCTCTACGGCCAGGCGACCGACGACCAGTTCGGGCTGCAGCACAACCACATGCAGTTCCAGCCCGTGATCACCGTGGCATCCGACGGCCAAAGCGCGCTGATGCGCTCGCGTGCGCTCAGCATCATGGGGCAATGGGAGCGCTACAGTCAGTGGATGGGGGGTGTCTACGAGAACGAGTACGTCAAAGAGGACGGCGTCTGGAAGATCAAGCGCGATCAGGTCTTCAACACGTACTTCGTGCCGTACACGGTCGGCTGGAAGGACGTGACGCCGCGGCCGCCGCCCGGCATCACGGCGTCGAACCCGCCTGACGCTCCGCCGACCCTGCCGTTCGAGATGTATCCGAGCGCGTTTCTGCCGCCGTTTCACTACGCGCATCCCGTGACCGGGCAACGCGTCGAGTGACGCCTGCCGCGCCGGCGTGGCATCAGCGCGACGGCTTGGCTCGGCGTGCCCGCGTGGGCGCGTTCGTGGCGGTTGCGCGCCACGCCTGAGCGTGGTCAGCCGGCTCTGGATGGCTCGACTGGGGCGAGCTTGTGCAGCAGATCGAGGACGCTCGTGGGTATCGGAAACACGATCGTCGAGCTCCGTTCGCCGGCCACCTCGGTCAACGTTTGCAGGTACCGCAGCTGCATCGCCTGCGGCTCGCGCGCAAGCAGGGCCGCGGCCTCGACGAGCTTCGTGGCGGCTTGATATTCGCCGTCCGCGTGAATGATCTTGGCCCGCCGCTCTCGCTCGGCTTCCGCCTGCCTCGCGATCGCGCGGATCATGCTCTCGTCGATGTCGACGTGTTTGATCTCGACGTTCGCCACCTTGACTCCCCACACGTCGGTCGCCGCGTCCAAGATCTTCTGGATGTCCTGATTCAGCCGATCGCGCTCCGCGAGCAGCGCGTCGAGCTCGTGCTGGCCGAGCACGGACCGCAACGTCGTCTGCGCCATCTGCCCCGTCGCTTCCATGTAGTTTTCGACGTTGATGATCGCTTGCTGCGGATCCACGACGCGGAAATAGATGACGGCGTTCACCTTCACGGACACGTTGTCGCGCGTGATCAAGTCCTGCCCGGGCACGTCGAGCACGAGCGTGCGCAGGTCGACGCGAACCATTTGCTGCACGATCGGTATCAGGACGATCAGGCCCGGGCCTTTGACGCGATAGAACCGGCCGAGCATGAAGATCACGCCGCGCTCGTACTCGCGCAGCACTTTGAAGGCGCTGAACAGCAGCGCGCCGACGATCACGATCAGGACTGCTACGAAAATATCCATCTCTGCTACTCCTCGGCTGTCGTTCTTGGCGTTGCTGCGCCGCGCGCATCCGTAGCCGCGTCGGGCTCGACTTTGAGCACGAGCCCGTCGACGCCCGTGACGCGCAGCTTGTCGCCCTTGCGCACGGGGCGCGGCGACTCCGCGACCCAGTTCTCGCTGAACGCGCGCACGTTGCCGCGCGCGGCGAAATCCTCGAGTGCGACGGCCGGCGCGCCGATCATGCCTTCGCGTCCCGTCGTGACTTTGAGCCGGCGCGCGCGCATCGCGGCGCCCAAGCCGAAAATGAACAGGGCCGCCGACGCCGCGGCGACGGCCCCGATGATCGGTAGCGAAAGCCGGTAGCCCGGCAAGTCGGAGTCGAACAGAATGATCGAGCCCGCGACGAACGATATGACGCCGCCGACGCCGAGCACGCCGACCGTCGGCGTGACGACCTCGGCCACCATCAGTGCGATGCCGACCAGAATCAGAGCCAACCCGGCGTAGTTGATCGGCAGCATCTGCAGCGCATAGGCGCCGAGCAGCAGGCAGATCACGCCCGTGACGCCGGGCACGCCCATGCCGGGGTTGTAGAACTCGAGGATTAGGCCGTAGATGCCGATCATCAGCAGCAGGTACGCGACGTTCGGGTTCGTGATCAGCGACAGGAGCTCGTGGCGCCAGCCGGGCACGATGGTTTTGATCTCGGCATCCTCGAGATCGAGCGTCACGGAGCCCCCGGCAACCTCGAACGTGCGACCGTCGAGCGCCATCAGCACGTCGCCCACGTCCTCGGCCACGAGCTCGATGACGTTTTGCTCGAGCGCCTCGGCCGCGGGCAAGTTGGCCGCTTCGCGCACGGTTCGCTCGGCCCACTCGACGTTGCGACCGCGCAGCGCCGCAAGCCCGCGGATGTATGCGACGGCGTCGTTGACGACCTTCCGTTCCATGGCCGTCGGACTCGAAGGCTCGGGTGCGTCGTCGCCACCGTCGCCGCCGGGTTCGGCGGGCTCGCCGCCCGGGTTGGCCGGCGACGGGAACGGCGATCCGCCGCCGATGCTCACGGGGGTCGACGAGCCGACGTTCGTCGCGGGCGCCATCGCCGCAAAATGGCTCGCATAGAGCAGGTACGTGCCGGCGCTCGCGGCGCGCGCGCCGTTCGGCGCAACGTAGACGACGACGGGAATCCGCGACGCGAGGATGGCCTTGATCATGTCGCGCATCGACTGATCCAGCCCGCCCGGCGTGTCGAGGCGCAGGATCAGCGCCGCGGCGCCGGCCTCTTCGGCGTCGTCGAGCGAGCCCATGAAGTAGTCGGCCGAGGCGGGCGTGATGGCGTCGTCGAGCTCGACGACCCACACTTCGCTCGCGTTCGCGGCCGCTGCTCCGGCCGCGAGCAGGAGGCACAGTGCCAGGCCGAACCAAAATCGTCGGGCCGTCATGCGGCCATGATAGCCCGGAACCCGGGCGAGGCTGCGTTCGACGGGCGGAAGACCGCCGCGGCGGCCGCGTTCTAGTATCATTTCGCGAGGTCGTGGCCCAACGGGGCCTACCCACTCATTGCCGGAGAGAGCCCGATGACAGATTTCGACCGCGAATTCGATCGCCGCACGTTGATGGCCGGCGCCCTTGGCGCCGCCGCTCTCGGCGCCATTGGAAGCGCCGCCGCGCAGCCGCCCGGTGGCCCACCGGCGGGCGGTCCGCCCGCGGGGCCCAACGAGCCGACGTTGTCGACGCTGATGCAGATGTCGCCGCGGCTCTATCGGCTCGAGGCCGACGTCTACGACTGCGAGGTCACGGGCAAGATCCCGAGCGATTTGAGCGGCGCCTTCTACCGCGTCGGCCCCGATGCGCAATACAAGATGGCGCCCGGCAACATCCCGTTCGACGGCGAGGGCCACGTGAGCATGTTCCGCATCAAGGACGGCCGCGTGCACTATCGCAGCCGTTTCGTTCGCAACGACCGCTACCTCGCGCAGCAAAAGGCGGGGCGGATCCTGTTCCCGATGTACCGCAATCCGTCGATGGACGACCCGAGCGTGAAGGGCCTTTCGCGCAGCACGGCGAACACGCACATCATCAACCATCGCAATTATTTGCTCGCGCTCAAGGAAGACAGTCCGCCCTCCGCCATGGATCTCCTGACGCTCGACACGGTCGTGCCGAACTACACGTTCGACGGCCAGCTTCCGAGCAACACCTTCACGGCCCACCCCAAGATCGACTCGCACACGGGCAACCTCGTCGCGTTCGGCTACGAGTCCGAGGGCCACGGCAGCGACGTCGTCACGATGTTCGAGTTCACGCCGCAGGGCCGGAAGGTGTGGGACGCGAAGATCAAGGTGCCGTACGTCGGCATGCTCCACGACTTCGCCGTCACGGAAAACTACATCGTGTTCTACGTGATTCCGATGACGATCGACCAGCCGCAGATGGACCGCGGCGGCATCCACTGGTCGTGGGACGGCACGAAGCCGACCTACTTCGGCTTCGTGCGCCGCGGCGGCGACGGCAAGGACGTGCGCTGGATCGAGGGCCCGACGCGCAGCGCGACGCACGTCATGGGCGCGTTCGACGATGCCGAGAGGCTCGTCGTCGACGTCGAGATGTCGATGTCGAATCCGTTCCCGTTCATGCCGATGCGCGACGGCTCTCGCTGGGATCCCGTCGCCGGCACGAGCCACATCACGCGCCTCACGGTCGATCTTTCGCGCCGCCGGCCTTCGGCGTACGGCATCGAGCAGATGTATCCGCACGTCGGCGCGTTGCCGCGCCAGGACGACCGCTACAACACCGTGCATTATCGCTACGGCTTCCTCGGCTGTCCGGATCCCGAGGCGCCGCGCGGCGCCGGCGGCGCGTGCTATGCGCGCTTCGATCACCAGAACCGCACGTGGACGCTGTTCAACGCCGGCACCGAGACGTCGCTCGCCGAGTGCTGCTTCGCGCCGCGGAGCCGGAACGCGCCCGAGGCCTCGGGCTATCTCATGGGGCTTGCCACGCGTAACACCGAGGGCGGTCGCGGCGATCTCGTGATCCTCGACGCCGAGCACCTGCAGGACGGTCCCGTCGCGACGGTGCACCTGCCGATGCGCGCGCCGGGGCAAGTGCACGGCTGGTGGGTGCCGGAGTGGCAGATGCCCGCCGCGTGAGCGGGCGCCGCTCGGGGGATTTGTTCGCCGCCGGCGACGCTGGCGGCATCGCGCGCTACGAGCTCGCGCCGGGCGCCGTCGGCGCCGTGTTGTTGCGCGGCGCTGCGCTCGCGCGCGAGGAAGCGCTCGCCGGTGCCGTCGCGGCTGTCGCCGCGGCCGCCCCGTTCAGGCACATGGAAACGCCGGGCGGATTTCGCATGTCCGTGGCGATGACGAACTGCGGCCGCTACGGCTGGGTGTCGAGCGCGTCCGGCTATCGCTACGCGGACCGCGATCCCGTCTCCGGCGCGCCATGGCCGGCATTGCCTCCCGTCATGCTCGATCTCGCGCGCGAGGCCGCGGCCGCCGCCGGATTCGCCGACTTCACGCCGGATGCCTGCCTCGTCAATCGGTACGAGCCCGGCGCGCGTCTCACGCTGCACCAGGACAAGGACGAGGCCGACTTCACGCAGCCGATCGTCTCCGTGTCGCTCGGCGTGCCCGCGACGTTCATGTTCGGCGGGCGGAAGCGCAAGGATCGAGTGGCCCGTATCGTGCTCGAGCACGGCGACGTCGTCGTGCTCGGCGGGCCGAGCCGGCTGCGCTATCACGGTGTCGCGGCGTTGAAGGCCGCGCACCATCCGTTCGCCGGACCGAATCGCATCAACCTCACGCTGCGCCGCGCTCGTAACGACCAACCCGCGGGCGCGCCAGGCTGCGCCGCGCTCCCACGTGAGAAGCGGCCAGAGCACGCCCGCGGCGGACAATAGGCCGCCGAGCGCATAGCCGCCGTAGATGGGCTCGAGCCAGTCGAGTGGACCGAGCGAGGAGACGAAAGCGATCCCGCAAGCCGCGCCGGAGGCGGTCGCGAGCCGCAAGCGGAACCGGTAGGCCGAGAACCGGCCGCCGAGCCGGTGCGTCGCGCTGCTCTACGACGGGAGGCCCCGCTCGGCGGCTGCCGAGCCGACGTTGAGCGGGGCGCTCGATCCTGTACAGGGCTCGAGCCGCAAATCATACGTCGGTTTTTCCGACAGCTTCGTGCCGGGCCGCGGCGGAGCGCGGCGCGCCCGCCGCAACGTCCGCCCGCCGGAGTGTGAGATACGTCGCGGACCGTTTCGGTAAAAGGACGATGATCGCTGCTGGTGGCGCTGTCGTCGGCGGTTCGGTGGAACCAAGCGTGCACGGCGGCTCCGGCGGAGTCACGACGAATTACATGGAGTCTCTCGCATGTTCAAGAGACAGAACGACCCCCCGATGACTGCGTCATTCCGTGCCGAAGCCGACACGCGGCCGACGAAAGGCGCTTCCGTGCTCGGTCCCACGCTGACGTTTCGTGGCGGCGAGCTCTCGTCCGACGAGGACCTCATCATCGAAGGAACGGTCGAGGGCAAGATCGCGCACCACAATCACCACTTGACGATCGGCAAGCAGGGCCGTGTCAAAGCCAACATCAAGGCGCGCCTGATCACCGTTTACGGCACCGTCGAAGGGGATTTGCACGGCGACGAAGGGGTGCAGATTTCAGCCACGGCGCGCGTCGTCGGCAACGTGGTTGCGCCGCGCGTTTCGCTCGAGAGCGGCGCGCGCTTCGAAGGCAGCATCACGACGAAGGAAAGCTCGGCGGCGATCGTTCGCGCAACGCTCGACGAATCGGAGACCGTCGACCGGGCACCCGGCACGGCCCTCGCGCGCTGACCTTGAATCGTCATTAGGCTTACCATAAAGTAAGGAGAGATACAAAGAGTAAGGAGGCGATATGGCCACCGCTACGCTGACCAGCAAAGGCCAAATCACTTTGCCCAAAACGGTTCGCGAGCGGCTCGGCGTCGAGGCAGGCGACAAGGTCGAGTTCGTCGAAATCGAGCCCGGAGTCTTCAAGCTCATCGCGGCGACACGTGACGTCAGGGACCTCAAGGGCTTGATCCCGCGGCCGGCGAAACCCGTGTCGGTCGACGACATGAGTCGAGCCATCTCGCGAATGGGCGCCCGGCGTTGATCGGATTGGATACGAATGTCGTCGTACGCTACTTGGTGCAGGACGACGCCGCCCAATCTGCAGCGGCCACCCGCCTAATGGAGCGCGCTCTTTCCGCTGAGCGGCCGGGCCTGATCACGACCGTAACCTTGTGCGAGATCGTATGGGTACTCGCCGAGTGCTACGGCGCGGACCGCGTCCGTATCGGCGCCGTGATTGAAGGACTGCTTGCCTCGAAGCAGCTGATCGTCGAAGACGCCGATATCGTTTGGAACGCACTTGGCGACTGGCGGGGCTCGAGTGCCGACTTCAGCGACGCGTTGATCGGTCGTCAGGTAGCTGCACGCGGCGGAGAGAAGGTCGTGACCTTCGACCGCGCGGCCTCGAAGCTGGCTCGCTTCGAGTTGCTCAAATAGGCTTCCGAAGTTGTCGAGGCCGGACCGCCGCCCCGGCTGCGTCGGCTCGGACCGTCACAACCGGCGGTTGCGCGGCGTTGCTCTCGCGCGCAAGCGCTCGCGGCTGCGTTCGAGGATGGCGGTCTTGTCCGCGTCGCTCGCAGTGCCCCACGCTACGATCTCTTCGAGCGTTCGTCCGCAGCCCATGCAGACGTTGTCGTCGTCGAGGCAGCAGTTGCGCACGCACGGGGAGGCGAGCGGATCCGAGGTTGGAGCGTTCATCGGTGGCCGCGATGATAAGCGATCGGCGCGCAGCCTCGGCGTGACGGAAGGGCGTTTACGCGTGCGCGCTGGCGCTCGGCGCACCGTCTTCTGTAAGGTAGCTCGAAGACCGCTCACCGTTCCCACGCCATGAACGCAGTTCTCCACTACATCTACGATCCGCTCTGCGGGTGGTGCTACGGCGCCGAGCCCCTCGTGTGGGCCGCGTCGAAGGTCGACGGCTTGGCGCTCGAGCTGCACGCCGGCGGCTTGTGGCCGCAGCCGACGAGGTTGCCCGACCACATGCGCCGCTACATTCAGCAGGCCGACGCGCGCGTCGGGCAAATGAGCGGCCAGCCCTACGGCGAGCCTTACTTGAACGGATTGCTGTTCGATCCCGGCCTCGTGCTCGACTCGCGGCCGGTGATTGCGGCCGTGCTCGCCGCGCAGGAGATCGATCGAAGCAGGGCATTGGCGATGTTGCGCGGCATTCAGCATGCGCATTACGAGCACGGCAAGCACGTCGTCCGCGAAGACACGCTGCGCGAGGTGGCGGCCGGGATCGGCCTCGACCCCGCGGCGTTCGCGAAGGCGCTTGCCGGCGTGCGCGTCGACGAGCACATCGCCGAGTCGCAAGAGCTCATGAACAACGTCGGCGCGCAAGGGTTTCCGACGTTCGTGCTTGAGATCGGGCACGATTGGTTCGCCGTCCCGCACGGCCGGTTTGCGTCGACGCCAGGGAAGTTCGCCGAGTGGCTCGACGCGCAGATGCGCGCGCAGTCGCGCGCTCACTAGGGCGGGCGCCATGCCCGCGCTGTCGATCCTGGATCTCGCGTTCGTTCCGGAAGGCGGTACGCCGGCCGACGCGTTGAAGCGCGCGCTCGAGCTCGCGCAGCATGCCGAGCGGTGGGGCTATACGCGCTTCTGGCTCGCCGAGCATCACAACATGGTCGGCGTAGCGAGCGCCGCGACGGCGGTCGTCATCGGCTACATCGCGGGCGGCACGAGCACGATCCGCGTCGGCGCGGGCGGCATCATGCTGCCGAACCATTCGCCGCTCGTGATCGCCGAGCAGTTCGGCACGCTCGAGACGCTGTATCCGGGCCGCATCGATCTTGGCCTGGGCCGGGCGCCCGGCACGGATCAGCGCACGCTGCGTGCATTGCGCCGCGACCCCATGAGCGCGGAGTCGTTTCCGCAGGACGTCATGGAGCTACAGACGCTGTTCGAGCCGCGTCAGCCCGGTCAGGTCGTGGAGGCGGTGCCGGGGACAGGCCTCGAAGTGCCGCTCTGGATTCTGGGCTCGAGCCTGTACGGCGCACGGCTCGCTGCCGCGCTCGGACTGCCCTATGCGTTCGCTTCGCATTTCGCGCCGGCCGATCTCAAAGCCGCGCTCGCGACGTACCGCTCGGGCTTTCGGCCGTCGGCTCGGTTGCCGGCGTCGTACGCGATGCTCGGCGTGAACGTCGTCGTCGCGCCGACGGACGAGGAGGCGCGGCGGCTGTTCACGTCGGTGCAACAGGGGTTCGTGAACTTGCTGCGCGGCACGCGCGGGCGGCTCCAACCGCCGATCGACGACATCGAGACTTATTGGACTCCGGCCGAGAAGGCGCACGCCTCGCGCATGCTCGCGTGCTCGTTCGTCGGCTCGCCGGCGACGGTGCGCGCCGCTCTCATGCAATTCGTCTCGGACACAGGGGCGGACGAGCTCATCGTCGCGGCCGGCATCTACGATCAAGCCGCGCGGCTTCGCTCGTACGAGCTGCTCGCCGAAGCGATGCTCTGACGGCAAGCGGTATCGCACACTCGCGTGGGGCCGGGCAGTGCTAGAACGCCGCGTGGGCGCGGTTGCAAGCGGCTTCGAGTTGCGCTTCGAAGATCTTCGGGTCCGAGTAAATCTGTATCAGGCGGTCCGTCCGCGACAAGTGACGCGCGATGGCTACGGTCAGTTCGACCGTCTTCGACCCGGCCAGCACGTGCACGTGGGCGAGGTCGGTGCGGTGCCGCGACAGGAAGCTCGTCCAGTCTTCGCTGACGCGCACCGTGGCGCCGACCGCGTCGCGCGCGTCGACGAATAGATGCACGGGCGGTGTCGCTACGCGCAGAACAGATCCGATCTCGTCGAGCGGCGCCGCGCCGAGCTGTCCTTTGTCATAGCCCGTGATCGTGACGACGAGCACGTTCGCTTTTGGCCGGGCAAACAGGAAGGCGACCTCGCCCGATGTCATACGGACGCCGCCGTCGGGCAACACTTCGCGGTGCGTACTCGAGGTCATGCCGCTCTCTCGAACGCGGGCCAGTATAGCCCGCGCATGGACGCGGACGGCTTTCTCGTCTAACTTCGCGTTGTCTCGCTGCCACGTCGCCGCCGTGCCGCGCAAGGCGGCGAGCGCGTCGTCGACGATCGCCCGAGAGGAACATGACTCACGACTTCCGCGCGCGGCTGAAGCGCCGCGAAAAGCTGCTGGGCACGATGGTGACGCTCGCTAGCGCGGCGTCGGCCGAGGTGCTCGCGAGCCTCGGCTTCGACTGGCTCTTCATCGACGCCGAGCACGGCCCGCTCGAGACGCGCGAGCTGAACCAGATTCTGCAGGCCGTCGGTCACAAGACGGCGTGCATCGTGCGCGTGCCCGAAGCCGCCGAGCTGCCGATCAAGCGCGCGCTCGATCTCGGCGCTCACGGCATCATCGTGCCGCAGGTGAACACGGCCGAGCAGGCCGCGGACGTCGTGCGCTGGGCGCGCTACGCGCCCGAGGGCGCGCGCGGCGTCGGACTGGCGCGCGCGCACGGCTATGGGTTGACTTTTCGCGAGTACCTGCGTGCAGCAAATCGGGAGATCGCTGTCGTCGTGCAGGCCGAGCACGCGCTCGCCGTCGAGAACATCGAGGCGATCGTGGGCGTGCCGGGCGTCGATGCGGTGCTGCTCGGCCCTTACGACTTGTCCGCGAGCCTCGGCAAGATGGGCGAGATCGATCATCCCACCGTCGTCGCGGCGATCGACCGTGTCACGGAGGTTTGCGTGGCGGCCGGCATGCCGCTCGGCTATTTCGGGGTGACGGCCGCTGCCGTGCAGCCGTACGCCGCGCGTGGCTATACGCTGATCGTCGCGGGCGTGGACACGCTCTATCTCGCGAACGGGGCGAAGGCGCTGCTCGAAGAGCTGCGCGGGCAGCGCGCCTAAGACAGCTTGAGCTGCCGCTGTCCCTTCCGCATTTCTCGCGGCACACGCTCGAAATGGAGGTGGTCGTCTTGGCACACGCCCGCGAGACTCGTCGCAAGCGAGAAAAGCCGGAAGCCGGATGGCGGACCACGACCACACCTACAAGCTGCTGTTCTCACACGCGTTGATGGTGCGTGATCTCCTGGTGGGCTTCGTTCGTGACGACTGGCTCGCGCAGGTCGACTTTGCCTCCCTCGAGAAGGTCAGCGGCACGTACGTGAGTGACGACTTGCGCGAGCGCGCCGACGACGTCGTATGGCGCGTGCGCTGGGGCGAAAGGTGGGTCTACATTTACCTGCTCCTCGAGTTTCAGTCTACGGTCGAGCGCTACATGGCAGTGCGAATGCTCGCGTACGTGGCGCTGCTGTATCAGGACCTGATCCGGGCGGAGCAGCTCGGCCGCGACGGTACGCTGCCGCCCGTGCTGCCAATCGTGCTCTACAACGGGACGCGCCGTTGGGACGCAACGGACCGGCTCGAGCTGCTGCTCGAGCAAGGGCCGAAGGGGTGGTTGCGCTATCGGCCGCAGATCCGCTACCTGTTGATCGACGAGAAGCGCTATTCGAACGCCGCGCTTGCGCCCATGAACAACCTCGCCGCCGCGCTGTTTCGGCTCGAGAACGCGCGCGTCCCCGACGAGATTCAAGCGGTGCTGGGATCGCTCGTGCAGTGGCTGAAGACTCCGGAGCAGCAAAGCTTGCGGCGTGCGTTCGCGATCTGGTTGCGGAGGGCTATACTCGGAAAGCTGCCTCGATCGGAAAGGTCGCCGCCCGAGTCTCCGCCCGTCGAGGATCTGGAGGAGGTACGCGCAATGCTTGCGGAACGCTTCGAGGAATGGGCCGAAGAGATCAAGCAAAAGTGGCTGCTCGAAGGCCGGCAGGAAGGCCGGCAGGAAGGCGAAGCGCGGCTGCTCGAACGTCAGATCCGCAAACGGTTTGGAGAGCTGCCGGCCTGGGTAACGGAGCGCCTGGCGCAGGCCAACCCGGCGGAACTCGAGCGCTGGGGCGAGCGCCTGCTCGAGGCGCCGACCCTCGCGGCGTTGTTCGCGGACGAGTAGCGAACGCAGCTACGCTCGAGGGTAGGCGCCCTGCATTTCAAGTACGGGCGCGGGTGTGGACGCCGGCGTTCCTGACGGCCCTCCACGGAGGGGTGCTAGAAATCACTTTAAGTCTGTTCAGCTTGCACCCGGACTCGAGCTAAGGGGCGTAGAGCGTCGCCGGTTCGAACCTGCTGCCGCTGCTATCCTTCCCTGGCCGGCCATCGGGCATGGCCGCACGCTTTGCAATTGCGATCCGCCCATTCCGGGAGTGGGGAAGTGATGAATGCGTTGCGGTTTGACGAGCTGCGGTTCGCCGCGCGCCGGCTGCGCAAGGGCTTGGGGTCGACGATCGCGGCCGTCGCCGCACCGCTGTCCCGGAAGGCCTCGAAGACGGGGTAACTTTCTCACGCGCTCGTTGCGCGAGGAGTAACGGTCTCGGGGCTAAGTCGTAGCGAGCAACTCGAGCGGGCCGGCCGCGTGACCGCGCTCACGGGCTGCGAAGGCGTGCAGTACGGGTTCGATCGCCCCGGGTACGCCGAGCATTGCGATGCCCGCGAAGAATCCGGGGCCGCGGAGGAGTGCAAGCGCCGGCGGCGCGGTCGCCGCCGCGAGGCGCGCGGTGATGCGTGGTGGCTCGATGAGGCACTCGAGCGTGTCGAGACCTCCCGCGAGGCCATGCCCCGTCGCTTTCAGATACGCCTCCTTGAGCACCCATAACTGGCAGAAACGCGCGGCGGGCTCGGCAGCGATCCATGCGGCTTCGGCGGCCGTGAAGTAACGCTCGGCAATCCCGTCGATGTCGCGCGGTGGCGCAGTCTCGACGTCCACGCCCACCGCTGCTTCGGCGATGGCGCAGACGAGCACGTCACCGCTGTGGGAGACGCTCACGCCCGGGCCGCCGTCGCAGCCGGGCTTGCCGGACGGCGAGACCGGGAGGCGGAAGCTCGACGCTGCGCGGCCCGTATATGCCGCGAGCGCATGACGCAGCAGCGCCCTCCCTGCGAGGTACTCGGCGCGCCGCCGCGGCGCCATGGCCGGGGTCAGGCGCTGCTCGTCTTCGGCCGTTACGAGCGCTGCAACGATCTCCTCGGTGAGGGCCCGCCGGTCGGCGTAGTGGAGGTGAACGACGCCGGATTTCCGCTTCGGAGTTACCAGCGCTCGTCCTCGGTGGGCTTCGACGGGTCCGCCGTGATGTTCAGCACGGCACAGTGGTGATACGAGAACCCGCCCTCGCGCACGCCGGGATGCTCGAGCATCACCTGGATCACCTGCAGCTGGCAGCCTTCGCACGTGATGTTCGGCACCGTGATCTCCGTTTCCCAGTTTCCTTCCGGGCGCTCCGTGTGCGGCCAGAGCCCGTCGACGATGATCGGCGGCATCGGCGTCGTCATGATGAACGCCGACTGCGAGCGCAGGCCGCGCTCCGTCTCGTGCATCGTCACGGACGGGTCGAGCGGCAGGAGGTTGCGCCTGCGCGCGAGCGAGATGCGATAGTGGCCGGGGTGGAAGATCGTTTCGTCGACGACGATCTTGAGCTTGCTGCCGCCCACGACGTCCGTGACGGCGCCCGTCGGCTCGCCGGGATCGGCGAGCGTGCCGCCGCACGGGAAGAGCTTTTGCGGGTCGCCGCGGTCGTCCTGCTCGAGCCAAGAGGCCGGCTCGAGCAGCTTGAAATGCGCATAGACGGCCGGAGCAGCAGCGACGGCCGCCGCGGCGACGGGCAGGCCCAGCATCCAGTTCTTCAAGACGCACCCCGCTTCGGATGTTGTTCGTGGCCCGGCATTCTAGCCGAGAGGCGCCCGGCCGCCGTCAAGATTTGTCCCCGGCGTGCCAAGCCGCTCTCGAGCCCTGTATGCTGGCGGCCGCCGATGAGGGCCAGCTCGAGCCGCAACGGAGTGCAGTCATGACCTCGAAGACCGTCAAGCGCGCGCATCCCGCCATGCGTGACGACATCGCGGATCTCACGACGCGGCGCCCCGTGCCGGGGCGCGACGTCGAGCAGATCGATCCGTTCTTGTTCCTGAATCACCACGGGCCGCAGGTCTATGCGCCCTACAACCGCGGCTTGCCTTTCGGCCCACATCCGCACCGTGGCTTCGAGACCGTCACGTTCATCCTGACCGGCGAGCTCGCGCATCGCGACAGCGCCGGGCACGAGAGCATCATCAAGGAAGGCGGCATCCAGTGGATGACGGCCGGCAGCGGCCTCGTGCACGCGGAGATCTCGCCCGAGGAGTTCATGCGCCGCGGCGGCCCGCTCGAGATCCTGCAGCTCTGGGTGAATCTACCTCCGCGCCTCAAGATGACGCAGCCGCGCTACATCGGCCTGCAGCGCGACGAGATTCCCGTCGTCGCGACGCCGGACGGGAAGGGCGCCGTGAACCTCGTGTCGGGCGAGTATCTCGGCCAAAAAGGTGCGATGCAGCCGCTCACGGACGTCTTCATGTCGACCGTCGAGCTACGTGCCGGTGCGCGCGTGGCGTTCCCCGGCGTCGCGGGCCGCAACGTGTTCCTGTACGTCGTGCGCGGCCGGATCGAGGTGGCCGGCCAGGCCGTGCCGGAATGGCATCTGATCGAGCTCAACGAGGACGGCGACACGGTCGAGATCGCGGCCGTGTCGGACGCGGCGCTGCTGTTCGGCCACGCGGAGCCGATCGGCGCGCCGGTCGTCGCGTACGGGCCGTTCGTCATGAACACGCGCGAAGAGATCACGCAGGCGATCCGCGACTATCAGGCCGGAAAGTTCGACGCGATCCCGGCCGGGCGCGCATGAGCGCTCGCCCGCGCGCGGACGGGCGCGTTCCCCGCGAGTCGATGGAGATCCGCCCGCGCGTGCGCAACGTCATCTTCGACTTCGGCGGCGTGCTCGTGAACTGGCGGCCGCAGGACATCATCGAATCGTTCTACGAGGAGCCCGAGCTGCGCGAGGCGCTGCGAGCGCACGCATTCCAGCATGACGATTGGCTCGACATGGATCGCGGCCTGCTCGACGAGGCGAGCGTCGTGCGCCGTTGCGCCGCGCGCATGGCGCGGCCCGAAAGCGAGCTCGCGGCGCTGTTCGAGCACGTACGTGCGGCGCTGACGCCGATCGAGGAGACCGTCGCCATGTTGCGCGAGCTCCGCGCGCGCGAAGGGCTCAAGCTCTACGCCCTTTCGAACATGTCCGAGGCGATCTTCGCGTATCTCGACGGCCGTCACGACTTCTTCAAGCTGTTCGACGGCATCGTCGTGTCGGGCGTCGTCAAGCTCGTGAAGCCCGATCCCGCGATCTACGAGCACTTGCGCGATCGGTTCGATCTCGATTTCGCGGAGTCCGTGTTCATCGACGACCTCGAGCGCAACGTCGAGAGCGCCCGGCGCCTCGGGCTGCCGGCCATTCGGTTCGAGACGCCGGAGCAGGTGCGGCGGGAGCTCGAGCCGCTGCTTTGACGGCTCCGTTCTGGCGGTCCCCCGCCGGTGATGGCACAGTACGAGGCGAATGCGCACGAAGCTGCTCATGGTTTCGGGGTTGGCGTGCCTGCTCGCCGGGTTCGCGAGCGCGCAATTCGGCCGCCGGGCGCCCGAGCCGGGCGGCGCCCCGCCCGAGGCCGAGTTCCACATGGCGCGGCTCGCGTACTACGCGCGCGGCTGCGCCGGCTCGCGCGGTTACTGCAATCCGTGGTGGGCCATCGATTACCCGCACGCCGAGGCGCATTTCCTGCCTGCCGTCGAGCGTATGACGCGCATCGAGGTGGCCCCCGACAGCCGCCACGTCACGATCGACGACGAGTATCTGTTCGATTACCCGTGGCTGTTCGTGCAGCAGCCGGGCCGCGGCGATTGGCTGCCGCAAGGCGAGCAGCTCGAGCGGCTGCGCGAGTACCTCGCGCGCGGCGGCTTTTTGATCCTCGACGACTTTCACGGCGAGTACGAGTGGGACGCCGTGCGCAACGCCGTGGCCCAGCTGCTCCCGGGCCGCCCGATCGTCGACATTCCCGACGACGACATGCTGCACCACATTTTGTTCGATCTCGACAAGCGCACGCAGATACCGGGCGAGCGGCATCTCTGGGGCGGCATGGAAGGCCCGCCTCACTGGCGCGGCGTCTACGACGACAACGGGCGCCTCATCGTCGCGCTGAATCACAACAGCGACATGGGCGACGCGTGGGAGCACGCCGACGACGCGCATTACCCGGCGCCGATGACCTCGACGGCCTACCGCTTCGGCGTCAATTACGTCATCTACGCGATGACGCATTGAGATGCCGGAGCCCATCTACCTCGACGATCTCACGGTCGGCCGGAAGTTCGTCACGCACGCGGTCACGCTGACGCTCGAGGGCTGCAAGGCCTTCGCGACCGAGTTCGATCCGCAGCCGTTTCACATGGACGAGGACGCGGGCCGACGCAGCGTGTTCGGGCGCCTTGCCGCAAGCGGCTGGTACACGGCCTCGCTCTCGATGCGCCTGCTCGTCGAAAGCGACCTGAAGATCGCCGGCGGCCTGATCGGGCTCGGCGGGGAGATGACATGGCCGCGGCCGGCGTATCCCGGCGATACGCTGCGCGTGGAGACGGAGGTGCTGGACGCGCGCGTCTCGGAGTCGAAGCCGGACCGCGGCATCGTGACCGTGCGCAATCGCACGTTGAACCAGCACGCCCAGCCGGTGCAGATCGCCGTCGTGAAGATGCTCGTGCCGAGGCGGCCGACGGCGTAGCCGTCAATCGGCGGCCGTGAGGACGCGCCACTCGCCGCTCACGGAATCGAGCTCGTAGCGATCGCTGAGCGGAAAGCTCGGCGCGCGCATCGTCGTCAGGCGATCGTCGAACTCGATCCGTGTGGCGAAGCGCGGCTCGGTCGCCGTCAGCGTGCCGGCCGTGAGGCTGCCGTGGATGACGAGCGTCCCGCTGCGGCGCGAGCTGTAATTTCGCACGACGAAGCGTTGTCGCGCATAGATCGACGCGAAGACCGTCAGATCGCCGGGGCCCGTGACGCCGGGCTCCGCGATCTCCACCGAGCGCTCGGCGACGAGGCCCAAGTAATCGTCGGCATTCGGCGAGCGCGGGTCCGCCGCGTAATGCAGATCGTCGACGATGACGATGCGCTCGAGGGCGTACACGAGCACCTTACCATTGACCGTGCCTCGCACCGCGAGATCGGCGCCGTCGGCGCCGATCAGATAGAACGGGTCCGCGCCGAGGGCGCGTTGCGTCTCCTGACCACCACCGTCGGCGTCGCGCCAGCTCACGGTGCCGTCGGCATGGAACACGAGGTCCGTATCGCGCGTGAAGCGTTGGCTGTTCGCGGAGCCCGCGATCGTATCGAGGTTCGCGGCGCGCTCCGGCATCGCGATGCGGCGAGCACGCGTCTCGATTCCGGCCGGGAACAATCTCTGCTTGCTGATGAACCCGGGCCCTGGCGTGACGAAGCCGCCGTCGGCGATGGTGACTTTGCCGCGGAACACGGGCGTCGTGCCGCCCGAGCGGCCGATCGTCAACGCGGTGTTCGAATGCAGGCGGCCGTCGATGACGTCGTCGTGAATCAGCACGTCGGGGTCCCAACGGTTGACGAACTGGCCGAAGTTGGAAAACGCCAGGCGGTTCATGCGGAGCTCGGTGACGAGGCGCTCGCCGTCGCGCTCCGTCGTCAGCTCCACGGCGAGCTGTTCCATCCCCATCGCGTCGGCGGCCGGCACCTTGCGCAGCACGGCCGTGTATTCTCGGCCGTCGTCGCGCCACCGCATCGTGGGCTCCGGGTCGCCGGTATCGAACCGGCCCGTCCACGAAGAGAGCTTTCGGCGCACGGCCTCCGCTTCGTGGCCGACGAGCGCGCGGATCGGCGTCTCGCGCGTGCGGATCGGCGCCACGCGCTCGGCAGACGGCTCCGGGATGCCGGCCGGCAGCTCGGGGACGGCGCTCGGTTCCGGAGCCGGGGCTTCCGCTTCGAGCGCCTCGGCGACCTGCTCGGCGGGCGGGACCTCCTCCTCGGCGAGCGGCTCGGCCGGCAACTCGACCTCGACTACGCGTTCCGGCGGCACTTCGACGACACGCTCGGGCGGCGGCTCGTCGACCCGTTCGGGCGGCGGCGCCGGCGGCTGCTCCGCCGCGGCTTCGCGCGGCGGCGGTCCGCCGGCAACCGTCGCCGGCTCCGGCGGCTCGGGCAGCCCCTCGGGGGTAGGCTCGACGGGCGACGCTTCCGTGCCGGGCTGTTCCTCGGCTGGGACGCCCGCCTCGGCCATCGCGGCGGCATCGGCGGTGCCCGCCGCGATCGGTGATGCCGCCGTGACGATCTCGGCGACGATCAACGGCGACTCGGATGGAAATGGCGACGGATCCGTCGGCACGTGGACGAGGGCAAGAGCGGTGAGCGCCACGCCGTGCCCGGCAGCGGACCAGAGCGCCGCGCGGCTTCGCTGCATGATCGGCAGCGGTCGCACCGGCATCACCCTTCGGAGTAGAGCCCGGCGAGCATGAGCACCAGTGTCGCGCCGCGGGGCGGCCGCTGGCAACACGGCCCGGCGGGTCGCCTCGGGTGCGGCGGTCCGTCGGGCGTGCTCGTCAGGTGGCGGCCGGGCTCGCGCTTACGGAAGTCGCGGCAGGTATCGCTACGGCCCCGCGATCAGCGTTGCTACTGCGATTGCCGCGGCAACGAGTCCGAATAGACGACGGGAACCTGCTTCCACCGCGCATAGCTTTGCGCGAGGCCGACAGCCGCGTCGACGGTCATACGGACGCTCGCAAGCAGAGTCTTGACGCGCTTGACCTTGCCCTTCGTGCGATCCGTCACGCGCTCGATCGTGGCGAGCACGGCGGTGTCGTCGAGCGGATCCGTGGCGGTATGCACGCAGATGTAATCCTGCTCGGGATAGGCCGCCGAGGGCGGGGCAGCAAGCACGCGAACTTCCATTGCGAGATCCTCCGCTTCGGATGCGGGCTTTTACGAGCACGTGCGAGCAAGACACGTGCCATCCACGGAAGTACGCGCATCGCGGCGAGAGCGACGGAAGTTATGTCCAGTACGATTGACGAGGCGCGTCAGTTACGGCCGCGATTGTCGTTGACAATAATGCGCGGAGAAAAACGCACGCCAAAAAAAACGCCGCATCGCTGCGGCGTTTCTTCGATCCGCCCGAGAGCGAATCGCGTCGTATCACCAGCGATCGCGACCGCCGCCACCGCCGCCGTAGCCGCCGCGGCCACCGCCGCCGCCGCCGCCCGGAGCCTTCGGCTTCGCCTCGTTGACCTTGATCTGCCGGCCATCGAGCGAAGTGCCGTTCAACTGCTGAATCGCGGCTTGCGCTTCGGCGTCGGTCGACATCTCGACGAAGCCGAAGCCTTTGCTTTGGCCCGTGTCACGGTCGCTGATGATGGCCACCGACGATACGGTGCCGCACTTGCTGAACGCATCGCGGACACTTTGTTCGGTGGCGGAATACGGCAAGTTGCCGACGTAGAGTTTTCTGCCCATGGTTACCCTCCCGAGGTAGCGCTCGCTCAACAGCGCCAGGCACCATGCCAAGCAGACTCATTGGAAGCGATCGACGGACGGCCAAAATAATACGTAGTCGCGAAGTAATCCGCCATACCAGGAACTTTCTTGCGAATTTTCACGGACTTAGCTCGCCGGCTCGATGCGGAGGATGGCCCCGTCGTCGTCATCGACGAGCACGTAGAGCAGGCCGTCGGGGCCCTGGCGGACGTCTCGCATGCGGTGCCGCCAGTCCGTCAGCAGCGCCTCGCGGCGCAGCTCTTCCATTCTCTCGTTGAACAAGATTCGCTGGATCTGGCCCGTGCCGATGATCTCTCCGTAACGTAAGCCACCGACAAAAACGTCCCCCTTCCACTTCGGCAAGCGGTCGCCCGTGTAGAACGCGAGACCCGAAACGGCGATCGACGGCATCCAGTACACGACGGGATCGATGAATCCGTCGCCTTGAAATTTCTGCGCATGCCAGGGGCCTTGATACGTTCGTCCGAGGCTCACGATCGGCCAACCGTAATTGCCGCCCGGCACGAGGACGTTGATCTCGTCGCCGCCGTTCGGTCCGTTCTCGCTCTGCCAGATCTCGCCCGTGCCGGGATGCACTGCGAGACCGAGCGTCGTGCGGTGGCCGAGCGTGTAGATCTCCGGAAGAAAGCCCGCGCGGCCGACGAACGGATTGTCGTTCGGCACCGTGCCGTCGTCGTTGAGCCGCAGGATCTTGCCGGCGTGCGTGCTCGGGTCTTGCGCGTCGCCGCCGGCCGTCGACATGTAGATCTTGCCGTCGGGGCCGAAGATCATGCGCGACACCGTGCCCGAATCGGGCTCGGTCACGAACAAGTCGCGCACTTCGCGCAGCGCTCGTCCATCCCAGCGGCCGCGCGCGAGCGCAAGCGCGCCTTTGTCGTCGGCCAAGCCTTTGTGATACGTCAGGTAGACGAGCTGGTTTTCGGCGAACTTCGGGTGCAGCGTCACTTCGAGCAAGCCCGAGCGCCGCAGCGGCTTCACCTCCGGCGCCCCGGCGACCGGCTCGGGATCGAGCACGCCGCCGCGCACGACGCGCAAGCCGCCGTGCGTTTGCGTCACCAGCCAGACGTCGTTCGGCAAGAACGCGATGCTCCACGGGTGCGAGATGCCGCGCGTGACGACGGAGACGCGGATGCGCTGTCCTTCGGCCGTCGGATACTCGATGGGGCGCTCCGGCATCGGCGGGATCGGCATCTCGGGCGCGACGGGAATGCCGTTCGCGAAGGGCACCGTCTGCTGTGCGTGCCCGCCGGCGGAGACGGCGAGCGCGAGCGCCGCGAGGCTCGCGTGCCGCAGGCGCGACGCTGCGCGCGTCATCAGCTCGCCTGGACCTCTGCGCGCGCGCCGAGCACGACGCGATTGCGGATGAACTGCGACATCAGCCATTTTTCGTTGTCCTTCGGCGGCAAGCCCGCGTGCACCATGCGCAGATCCGGCTCGCCGTTCGGCAGCGCGTTCGTGAAAAACAGGCCATGGCCCTTGGCGCCGTGGTAACGCAGGCCGAGCTCCGGGAAATCCGTCTCGCCGCCTTCGTAGTCGTCGTTCAGGTAGACGAGGAAGGTGATGATGCGTTGGCCGCGCTGCGCGATTTCCGCCGCATAGTTCGGTATTCGGGGGTTCACGAAGTCGTAGTGGTTAGTGATCTGCTCGCCGACGGCGTAGTGCAGCACCGTCGGGCCTTCCATCTGGTGCACCGAGATACCGACGGCCGCGCTCATACGGGTCTGCACCGCGGCTTGCACGACGTCGGCGTGCATGAGGTCGAAGCCCGCCGCGCTATTCGTGCGCATGTGGTCTGCGACGTCTTTGCCGCCGACGGGGTCGTAGATCAGCGCGCGCTTCAAGCCCGGCCGCGCCTGCTCGATCAGCCACTCACAAACCGCGTCCGTCACGAACTGCGGATGCACGCGCACGACGGGGCTCGCGCACAACGTCGTCCCCGGCGGGGCCGTCAACCAGTACCGGAGATCGATCTGCTCCGCTAGCCGCCGCCAGTTCTGGTCATCCAATGCGTCGGCCCGACGTCCTGCGAGCACACGTAACTGGCCGCGCGCCGACTCCGACCCGCGCTCGGCCGCGAATGCGAGCAGGGTCAACGCACCCGGCCAGCTTTGTTGCACGTGCGCGCCGAGCGCCGTCAACGTCGCGAGCTTGAGCGCAGCCTCGGCGTGCCCGCCCTTCGCCGCATCGATCAGCAACCCGGCGCCGTCCTTCGGCAGCAGCGGTGCCTTGTCGCCGATGACGAGACGCTTGCCGAGCTCAGTCATTGCATCGAGGTCGCCAGCCTGCGCGGCGCGCGCGAGCGCGTTGACGGCGTCGTCGTATCGGCCCGCGAGGTCGTGCTCGGCGGCGGAAGCAAGGGCTGCGCTCATCCGAAAAAGCCTCGCACAAAGGCCCAACGCCAAACAAGCCGCCCGGGCGATAGGGCGATAGGCCACCGAAGGTCGAAGCGGGACAAGACCGGCGGTCGCTTAGCGAGGCTCGGCGGCCGGCGTGATCGCCGTGAGGATCCCGGCGAGGATCCGGTTCGGGCTCGGCGGGCAGCCCGGCACTGCCACGTTGACGGGGATGACGTTCGAGACCGCGCCCGCGCTTGCGTAGCTGCAGCCGAAGATGCCGCCGTTCACCCCGCAGTCGCCGACGGCGACGACGAGCTTCGGATCCGGTGTCGCGTCGTACGTGCGCTTGAGCGCGAGCTCCATGTGCCGCGAGACGGGGCCCGTCACGAGCAGCAGGTCGGCATGGCGCGGGCTCGCGACGAAGCGGATTCCCAAGCCCTCGATGTTGTAGTACGCGTTGTTCAGTGCGTGGATTTCCAGCTCGCAGCCGTTGCACGAGCCCGCATCGACCTGACGAATGCACAGCGCGCGCCCGAGCGTCGCGAGGATCCGCTTCTGCAGGTGCTCGCACACGCGGAGCTCGCCGTCGGTGGGCGGCGCTGCCTCCGTGATGACGCCGATCGCTGCGATTTGCTTGAACGTCTTCCACATGACGCTAGAGATCGTGCCCGCTGTAGGAGAGGTTGAACGACTTGTTGATGAGCGGGAAGTCGGGAACGATGTTGCCGATGATCGCGTGCTCGAGCGCAGGCCAGTTCTGCCACGAAGGATCGTGCGGATGGCAGCGGCGGATGCCGCCGGATTCTCCCGCCGTCAGCGCCACGAACACCGGGCCGCGCCAACCTTCGATCGCGCCGACGGCCGTTGCGCCCGCGGCCGGCGCCGCGCTCCCGGCTTTGAAGCTGCCGGCCGGAAGCTCGCTCGCGATGGCGCCGACGAGGCGAATCGACTCGGCGAGCTCGTCGAAGCGGACGGCAACGCGAGCAGCCACGTCGCCGTCGACGTGCGTCGCTTTCCGCACGGCGAGCCGGTCGTACGGCTCGCAGGGCAGATCGGCGCGCAGGTCGCGGTTGCTCCCGCTCGCGCGTGCCGCAAGCCCGACGAGGCCGAGCTGCCGCGCGAGCTCGAGCGTAACCTGGCCCGTGCCGACGAAGCGGTCGCGCACGCCGGCGTGCTCGTCGAGGATGTGGCGCAGCATGGCGGCTTCGGCGCCGATCGCGCGTGCGCGTGCCGCGAGCTCCGCGACGCGCGCGGTCGTCGTGTCGACGGCCACGCCGCCCGGCACCACGAAGTCGAACAGATAACGTCTGCCGAGCGCGAGCTCCGTCGCGCGTAGCCACGTCTCCTTGAGACGGGAGAATTGCGCCAGCGCGAACGCGAACCCGGCGTCGTTGCCGAGCGCACCCAAGTCTCCGAGGTGATTCGCGATGCGCTCGGCTTCGAGCGCGAGCGCACGTAAGCAGGCCGCGCGAGGGGGCACGGTGCAGCCGGCGAGGCCCTCGAGCGCCTGGCAGTAAGCCCACGAGAACGCGACCGTGGAATCTCCCGACACGCGCGCGGCCAACCGATACCCCTCGAGCAGCGGCATGCGCGTAAAGAGCTGCTCGATGCCTTTATGCACGTAGCCGAGCCGTTCCTCGAGCTTCAACACCTTCTCGCCGACGACGGAGAACCGGAAGTGACCCGGCTCGATGATGCCGGCGTGCACGGGACCGACGGGAATCTCGTGGACGCCCTCGCCGGCGACGCGGACGAACGCGTAGTCGTCGGCGCGGGGCGGCACGGCGTCCGGTTGCTCGGCGCCGGCCGCGAGCGGCCGATAGCCCTGTGGCCACGCGGCGTGCTCGAGCCACGGCCGCGTGTCGGTGCTCGAGGCTCGCAGGCCCGTCAGGTCGGCGGCCGCGCGCTGCATGCGGCCGGCGGCCGGGAAAATGTCGGCGAGCCCTGGGTATTCCGTGGCGTCGCTCGCGAGCGGTAGCGTGACGAGCAGCAGGAAATCGTCGCCCATGTACAGCGCGCGCGCCGCCACGTCGTGCGTGCAGTCGGTCCATAGCGCTTGCAGGCGTGCGCGGGCGGCCGCAACGTCGAGCGCAACTTCGCGCCACTCGTCCGCGGCGACGTCGATGCGGCGCGCGCCTGGCGCACCTGATAGCGCTTTCGATCGGTCGAGCCACTTGCGTATCGCCATGTGTTCCGCTCGCTCTGCGTCAGAACCCGGCGATCAGCTCGGCCGCCGTACGGTACCAATCGGCGAGGTACGGCGGGATGTACACGCCGAGCAGCAGCACGAGCGCGAGGTGGGTGAACACCGGCACCAGCGCCGGCGAGTGCGGCAATCGCTTCGCCGTCGTTTCGCCGAACACCATTCGCTGCACGCTGCGGAAGATCGCCGCGAATGCGATGCCGAGCGCGAACAGCAAGATCGGCGTCGACCATGGCTCCTGACGCATCGCCGTCGTCAGGATCAGGAACTCGCTCGCGAACACGCCGAACGGCGGCAGGCCCAAGATCGCGAGCGAGCCCGTCATGAGCCCCCAGCCGATCGGCGGGCTCACGGTGACGAGGCCGCGAATGTCGTCGATGACCTGCGTGCCCATTTTCTGCGCGGCGTGCCCGACGGAGTAGAAGATCGCCGACTTCGTCAGCGAATGCACCGTCATGTGCAAGAGAGCGGCGAAGTTCGCGACGGGGCCGCCCATGCCGAACGCGAACGTGATCAGCCCCAAGTGCTCGATCGACGAGTACGCGAACAGACGCTTCACGTCCTTCTGGCGCCACAAGAACAGCGCCGCGAGCACGACGGACAGCAGGCCGAACGCCATCAGCATCCGCGACGGCAGCTGCGACTGCAGCGATCCTTCGACGAGCACCTTACAGCGCACGACGGCGTAGATGGCTACGTTCAACAGCAAGCCGGAGAGCACGGCCGAGATCGGCGTGGGGCCTTCCGCGTGCGCGTCGGGCAACCAGTTGTGCAGCGGGGCGAGGCCGACTTTCGTGCCGTAGCCGACGAGCAAAAACACGAAGGCGAGCGTGAGCACGGCCGGCTCGAGCTGTTCTTTCACCTCGTTCAGGTTCGTCCAGAGCAGCGCCGTCATGCCGCTGCCGCCGAGCACTCGCTCGGCCGCGAAGTAGAGCAGGATCGTGCCGAACAGCGCCTGTGCGATCCCGACGCTGCAGAGGATGAAGTACTTCCAGCCGGCCTCGAGGCTCTCGGGCGTGCGGTACAGCGTCACGAGCAGCACCGTCGACAGCGTCGCCGCCTCCATGGCTACCCAGACGATTCCTAGATTGTTGCTCGTCAGCGCGACGAGCATCGCCGCGATGAAGAGCTGATACATGCTGTGATAGAGGCGGAGATGCGCCGGCTTCACGCGGCCGTGCTCGCTCTCGATGCGCATGTACGGGCGCGAGAAGAGGGACGTCGTGAAGCTAACGAAGGCCGTCAGCGTGACGAGAAATACGTTGAAGGCATCGATGAAGAATTGCTCGCCGAGGGCCGTGAAGCTGCCGTCGCCGATGACGCGCACGGTGAGCGCGCACGACGCGAGAAACGTGGCGCCGCTGAACGCGACGTTCGCCTCGGGCGCCCAGCTCCGCGCGCCGACGGCCGCGAGCACGGCGGCGCCGATCACGGGGATCGCGAGCAAGAGCATGAGCTCGACGCTCATCGATCCTCCCGCAGCGACTCGAGATGGTGCAGGTCGAGGCTGTCGAACCGCTCGCGAATCTGGAAGAAGAACACGCCGAGCACGAGCATCGCGACGAGCACGTCGAGCGCCACGCCGAGCTCGACGATCATCGGCATGCCGTACGTAGCGCTCATGGCGCCGAAGAAGAGACCGTTCTCCATCGAGAGAAACCCGACGACCTGCGACATCGCCTTACGGCGCGTGATCATCGTTAGGAACGACAGCAGCACGACCGCGATCGCGATGCCGATCCCGCTGCGCGTGGCCGTGCTGGCCAGCGCGACGATCGGCTGCGCGAGTCCGAACGAGAAGATCACGAGCAGCAAGCCGATCAGCATCGTCCTCGAGATCTCGAGCAGCGACTCGCTGTCCCAGTACACGCCGAGCCGATGGATGAGCCGGTTCAAGAGCCACGGCAGGAATAGCACCTTGAGCCCGAGCGTGAGCAGCGCCGACAGATAAAGGTGCGTCTCGCCCGTGCGCCAGGCGAGGAGCAGCGTGGCGGCGCAGAGCAGAGTGGCCTGCGCGGCGAGCAGCTTCACGAGCGTGACGACGCGCCGCTGCGAGAGCATCGCGAACGCGAGCAACAGGAACAGCGCGGCGATCGAGTTCAGGATTTGCAGGTCGAGCGGCGTGGTGCTCATGGTCTCAACTCGAGAGCAGCAGCCGAACGAGGAGGCCGAGCACGGCGAGCAGGAACGCCGTGGCCAGGAGCTCGGGCACGCGGAACACGCGCAGCTTTGCGAACGCCGTCTCGGCACCGGCGAGCACCGCGCCGCCGACGAGCAGCTTCAGCCCGAGAATCGGAATGGCCGCGAGCAGCGCCGATACCGTCGGTGTCTCCGTGGTGGCCGCGCCCCACGGCGCGAACAGCGCGAGCCCGATGCACGCATAGTTGAACAGCTTCAGAGCCGCTGACCACTCCATGAGCGCGAGGTGGCGCGCCGAGTACTCGAGCAGCATCGCCTCGTGGATCATCGTGAGCTCGAGGTGCGTGGCCGGGTTGTCGACGGGCAAGCGGGCGTTCTCGGCCAACAAGACGAGCGCGAACGCCACGGCCGTGAACGCGAGGCTCGGGTACAGCTCGAACGACGCCGTGGCGAGCTGCTCCGCAATGGCCGGCAGCGCCGTGCTCTGTGAGATCAACGACGCCACGAAGATGACGATCAGGAGCGCAGGCTCGGCGAGAAAGCCAACCATCATCTCGCGGCGCGCGCCGAGCGTGCCGAAGGCGGTGCCGACGTCCATGGCCGCGAGCGCCATGAACACGCGCGCCGTGGCGAGCAGGCCCACGAGCGCGATGGCGTCGGCCGCGTCGGAGAACGGCAGGTTCGTGCCTGTCGTCGGCACGATCGCCGCCGCGCACACCATCGTCCCGAATACGATGTAGGGCGCCGAGCGGAACAGCGGCGACGCGTGCTCGGCGAGCACGGCCTCCTTCATGAGCAGCTTGCGGATGTTGCGGTACGGCAGCCAGACGCTCGGCGGCGTGCGGTTCTGCAACACGGCGCGGCATTGTGCGATCCAGCCCGCGAAAAGCGGCGCCGCGAGCACGGCGATCGTCACCTCGAGCACTTGGATGAGCCACGTGAGCCCGCTCATAGCACGAACCCGAGCAGCACGAGCAGTGTGACGAGGCTATAGACGAGATACGTCGAAATGCGGCCCTGCTGCAGCTGCACGACGGCGCCGGCGAGGCGCTGCACGAACGCGGCCGCCGGCACGTAGACGCCGGTCCAGAAGCGGTCGCCGATGACGACGCGGTAGCGGGGCGCCGCGTCGGTAGGGCTCGGCAGCTCGCGGTGGATGCCGAAGAACGGCCCGAAGATGTGGCGGATCGGCTGGCCGAACCCCTCGGCCGTATCCTGCATGCGCGAGTCGAGGCGCACGAAGCCGCAGTCCCACGGCGCGCCGCGGCGCACGCGGCGGCGATAGATGCGGCTCACGACGAACATCGTCGCCGCGATCGCCAGTGCGACGATCGCGAGGAACACGAGCGGCGCGTACGACGCCTGCCGGCCGGGGACCGGATCGAGCAGCCACCAGCGCCCGAACGAGGCGCCGGGCTCGAGGAGGCCCAAGTCGGTTGGCACGACGGCGAGCAGCGAGATCGCCTGATTCGGAAACAGGCCGAGCAGCACGCAACCCGATGCGAGCCAGAGCAGACCCACGCGCTCGCGCCACCCCGCATCGTGCGCGTCCTCGAGCGCCGCCTCGCGCGGCTGGCCCAAGAAGACTACGCCGAAGAACTTGACCATTACGTAGCCCGCGAGCGCCGCGGCGAGCGCCACGACGGCGGTGCCGAGCGGCAGCAGCATGTTCAAGAACAAGCGCGGCACCTGGTGCGCGGACAGGAAGGCCTGAAGCAACAGCCACTCGGACACGAATCCGTTCAGCGGCGGCAAGCCAGCGATCGAGAGCGCACCGATCAACACGGGCCACGCAACCCATGGCATGCGGTGAATGAGCCCGCCGAGCCGGCCTAGGTTGCGCTGCCCCGTGGCGTGCAGCACGGCGCCGGTACCAACGAACAGCAGGCCCTTCATGAACGAATGGTTGACGGCGTGATAGAGCACGGCGATCAGCGCAAGCGCCGCCGGCGCGCCCATGCCGGCCGAGTGGAAGACGAGCGCCAGGCCCAACCCCGCGAACAGGAGGCCGACGTTCTCGATCGACGAGAACGCGAGCAGCCGCTTCATGTCCGTCTGCGCGGCTGCGAAGACCACGCCGTATACCGCCGAGAAGAGCCCGAGGGCGATCGCGACGAGCCCCCACCACCACGCCGGATCGTCGAGCAGGTCGAGCGAGACGCGGAGCACGCCGTAGACGGCCGTCTTCAGCATGACGCCGCTCATCAGCGCCGAGACCGGCGACGGCGCGGCCGGGTGCGCCTCGGGGAGCCAAACGTGCAGCGGCACGAGGCCCGCTTTGGTGCCGAAGCCCATGAGCGCGAGCAGGAACGCCGCGGCGGCCCAGTCCGCGGAGAGATCGGCCGCACGCATCGCGTCGAAAGTGAACTGCCAGCTTCCGCCCTGCATCACGCCGAACGACAGCAGGATGCCGATCGCGCCGAGGTGAGCGAGCAGCAGGTAGAGGAAGCCAGCCTGCCGAATTTCGGGAATGCGATGCTGCGTCGTCACGAGGAAATACGACGTGAGCGCCATCGACTCCCACGCCACCATGAACGAGTACGCGTCGTCGGCGAGGAGCACGGCGCCCATCGACGCGAGAAACAAATGGTATTGCAGGCCGAGCAGGCCGGGCAGCGTGCCTTCGCCGCGACGGAAGTAGCCGGCGCCGAATAGCGAGATGCCGGCAGAGGCCGCGCCGAGCAGGAACAAGAACACGTTCGAGAGGGCGTCGCGCCGCAGATGCACGGGCAAGTCCGGCAGCCCGATGACTAGCACCCACTGGTCGGCCGGCTCCGTGATCGTTAAGGCCGCCGTCGCGGCCAAAGCGACGCCGACGGCTGCGCCCAGCGGGAACAGCACGTGCGCCACGAGCCGCAAGCTCGCCGGGCGAAGAAGTCCTAAGAATCCGATGACGACCCACAAACCGAGGAGGCTGACGAGTACGAGCATCGGAGCCGATGCGCTCACCGAAAATCTCGCGAAAGTGCCGTGGAGACGACCACAAGGTTGTACTTGAATGATAATACCATTAACATCGAATTAGAGTCCAAGAGGCTTTGATCGTTGCCCGTCGAAGATCGCTCCGCACGCCTGACGGTGCTCATAGACCCGCGCAAGAAGGCGCTGTTCGAATCGCTCTGTGCCGATGAGGACCAGACGCCGTCGCAGGTCGTGCGCCGCTTGATCCGCGCGTACATCGAAGAGCGAACGGGCAAGCCGTGGGTGCCGAAGGACTCGCCCAGAAAAGCGGCCAAGGGCAAACGATAGCCGCCGACGCACGACGAACCGTCGGCGTCGAGATGCGCCGGCTCGTTCGATTTTGAAGAGCTCCGCCACATGCGCACGTACACCGCCGATACCGTCAACGCGCCTGCCAACCTGCGTCACCGCGCGCTCGCCGCGTGGGTGGCCGAAGTCGCGACGCTAACCGAGCCCGAACGCATTCGCTGGGCCGACGGCAGCAGCGCCGAGTACGACGAGCTCTGCGCCGAGATGGTCGCTTCCGGCACGCTGATCAAGCTGAATCCCAAGCGCCGGCCGAACTCCTATCTCGCGCGCTCCGATGCGAGCGACGTCGCGCGCGTCGAGGACCGCACGTTCATCTGCTCGAAGCGCCAGGAGGACGCGGGCCCGACGAACAATTGGGAAAACCCCGACAAGATGCGCGCGACGCTACGCGGGCTGTTCGCGGGGTCGATGCGCGGGCGCACGATGCACGTGGTCCCGTTCTCGATGGGTCCTGTCGGCGGGCCGATCTCGCAGATCGGCGTCGAGATCACGGACAGCCCATACGTCGTCGTGAACATGCGGATCATGACGCGCATGGGCAGCGCCGTGCTCGACGAGCTCGGCACGGACGGGCGCTTCGTGCCGTGCCTGCACTCGGTCGGCGCGCCGCTGCGACCCGGCGAGAAGGACAGCGCTTGGCCCTGTAACCGCAAGAGCAAGTACATCGTCCACTTTCCCGAGACACGCGAGATCTGGTCGTACGGCTCGGGCTACGGCGGCAACGCGCTGCTCGGCAAGAAATGCCTCGCGCTGCGCATCGCCTCGACGATGGCGCGCGACGAGGGCTGGCTCGCCGAGCACATGCTGATCTTGGGCGTCGAGAACCCGCAGGGCGAGAAGAGCTACGTGGCCGCGGCCTTCCCATCGGCGTGCGGGAAGACGAATTTCGCGATGCTGATTCCGCCGCGCGCGTTCAACGGTTGGAAGATCACGACCGTCGGCGACGACATCGCCTGGATCAAGCGCGGCCCCGGCGGGGAGCTGCGCGCCATCAATCCCGAAGCGGGGTTCTTCGGCGTCGCGCCGGGTACGTCGGAGAAGACGAACCCGAATGCGATGGCGACGCTGAAAGAGAACGTCATTTTCACGAACGTCGCGCTGACGGACGACGGCGACGTGTGGTGGGAAGGCATGGGCGAGCCGCCTACGCACCTCATCGATTGGACGGGCGCCGATTGGACGCCCGAATCGGCCAGAGAGACGGGCCGCAAAGCCGCTCATCCGAACGCGCGGTTCACAGCGCCGGCGGCGCAGTGCCCGTCGATCGACCCAGAGTGGGAGAATCCGAGCGGCGTGCCGATCTCGGCGTTCATCTTCGGCGGGCGCCGCGCGACGACCGTGCCGCTCGTCTACGAGGCGTTTAACTGGAACTTCGGCGTCTATCTCGCTGCCACGCTCGGCTCGGAAACGACGGCGGCCGCCGAGGGCAAGCAGGGCGTCGTGCGCCGCGACCCGTTCGCCATGCTGCCGTTTTGCGGCTACCACATGGGCGACTACTTCAATCACTGGCTGCGCGTCGGCCGCACGCTCAGCGACAAGCCGCGAATCTTCTGTGTCAATTGGTTCCGTCTCGACGAGAAGGGCCGGTTCATGTGGCCCGGCTTCGGCGACAACATGCGCGTGCTCGCATGGATCGTGAATCGAGTGCGCGGGCGCGTTGCCGGGCGCGAGACCGAGCTCGGGTGGGTGCCGCGTTACGAAGACATCGATTGGACGGGGTGCGACGTGACGCCTCAGGCGTTCGAGCGGCTGATCGCCGTCGACAACGACGCGTGGCGGCAAGAGATCGCTCAGCACCGCGACTGGTTCGAGAAGCTCGGGCCGCGCGTGCCGCAGCAGCTCAAGATCAAACGCGACTTGATCGAAGCGCGGGTTTCGCACGCGCCGGCGGCCTGACGGCGGGTCCGGGCCTTCGCGATAGCTCGGCAACTGCTGTCTGCGTTGCTCTACCGCAGGCCCCCATGCCCGCGCCCCTGCGTTGCTCGATCGCGGGCGTCCATGCCCGCGTCGGCGTCGGTTCTAGGCGAGCGCTCGCTCGAACAGCACGAGCAGGCGGCTCCACGCGCGCTCGGCTTGCGCCTCGTCGTAGACCGCGGAATCGGGCGGGCACCAGCCGTGCGCGGCGGGGTAAACCTCGATCTCGGCTTGCAGGTTCGCCTTCGCGAACGCGTCCCGCAGCACGTTCTTCGCTTCGGGCTCGCGCATGTCGTCGTTCTCGGCGACGGCGAACAGATACTGCGCTTTCATCTGCGGCACGAGCAGGTGCGGGCTGTCCGGATTCTGCGTGACGAGACCGCCGCCGTGGAACGATGCCGCCGCCGCGACGCGATTCGGCAGCGCCGCCGCTGTGCGCATCGTGATCGGGCCGCCCATGCAGTAGCCCGTCGTGCCGATGCCGCGATTGCGGTCGACTTGCGGCTGCTGGTCGAGCCACTCGACGAACGCGCGGGCGTCGGTGACGTGCGTCGTGGCGTTGAGCTGTCCCGCGAGCGGGCCGACGATGGCGCGCGTTTCCTGGTTGAAGGTGGCGCCTTCGGGGACGACGGGTGCGCGCTTGCCGCGATAGAACGGATTCACGGTGAGCACCGAATAGCCGGACTCGGCGAGCCGCTTACCCATTTGCCGGAAGGCCGGGCGTAGCCCGAGTATGTCGGGCCACACGAGCACGGCCGCGTGAGCGCCGCTCGACGGATATACGAAGTACGCATCGCAGACGCCGTCGGGCGTCCGAATTTCGACCTCGCGCTCGCTCACGGCCTGTGCGTTCGCCGCGCGCGGCAGCATCATCGCGAGGCCGACACCGGCCGTCAGCGTGCCGAAGTCGCGGCGCGTGACGCGACCGGCACGGATGTACTTCTCGAGGTCCTCTTCGAAATGGTCCTTGTCGCACATGCGAGCGCTCCCCCTTTGGTTTGGGCACACCGGACGTCGGCGCTGATGAGCTTTCGACTATACCGATTCACCGCCGCGGCGCGGCGGCTCACTGTGCAAAGAATCCTTCGAGCTCTGCGGCGAGCGCTTCGGGCGCTTCCTCGGGCAGGTAGTGGCCTGCCGGCAGCGCGCGTCCCGTGACCCCGCGAGCGCACTTCGTCTCCCAATCGGCGAGCGGCGTGAAGACGCGGTGCACGACGCCCCGCTCGCCCCAGAGCGCCAGCACGGGGCAGTCGATGCGCCGCGCCGCGTCTTCGCGGTCGTGCGTAAGGTCGATCGTCGCGGCCGCTCGGTAGTCTTCGCACATCGCGTGCACGGCCTTCGGGTCCGCGAAGCAGCGCTCGTACTCGCGGAGCGCGCTCGGGTCGAAGATCGACAGTCCCTCCGAGCCCCAACCGCCGAGCTTCTTGCGCAGGTAGAAGACGGGATCGGCGCCGATGAGCCGCTCCGGCAGCGGCGCCGGCTGGATCAAGAAGAACCAGTGGTAGTACGCGCGCGCAAACTCCATCGTCGTGCGCTCGTACATCGTGAGCGTCGGAGAGATGTCGAGCACCGCGAGCGCGCGCACGGCGTGCGGATGATCGAGCGCGAGCCTGTGTGCCACACGGCCGCCGCGGTCGTGGCCGCAGACGAAGAATCGCTCGAAGCCGAAGCTCCTCATGAGGTCCAGCACGTCGCGCGCCATGGCGCGCTTGCTGTAGGTGGAGTGGTCCGGCAGGCTTTCCGGCTTGTCGGAGTCGCCGTACCCGCGCAGATCCGGCATGACGGTGATGAAGCGCTGCCTGAGCCGCTCGGCGACGCGATGCCAGATCGCGTGAGTCTGCGGAAAGCCGTGCAGCAGCAAGAGCGGCGCCCGGCCGAAAGCCGGTGTGCCGTCGTAACAGACGTTGAGCGAGATGCCGTTCGCGCTGCGCCGCTCCGCGCGAAACCCCCGCGGAAAGAGCTGGAGCATCGCGCGAGTGTCGCGCCGCGTCGCGGCCGGCGGCAAGAGCGCTGCAGAGCAAGCCACCCGGCCGCCGCAGCGGCCGAGTGGCTCGAGCGCGCCGGCGTCGACACGCTCAGCGGAAAGGCATCGGTTCGCCGAAGCAAACGTCCGCGTATCCGCGATGGCGCCTCATGCATAAGGCGTGCCGATTCCGCGTTCGAAGCGGCGCCTTCGTCGTGCCGCGATCAACGGCGCGCGGTTCCTTCGCGCCGGAATGCATCTTGCAGCGCTCGCGCGGCGCCAGCATCACAAGGAGGACGAGGCCATGGAACGGATCGAAAAGGCGATCGACGTCGATTGTCCGGTGCGCACGGTTTACAACCAATGGACGCAGTTTGAGGAATTCCCACGCTTCATGGACGGCGTGAAAGAGGTGAAACAGCTCGACGACACGCACGTCCGCTGGCACGCGGAGATCTTCGGCAAGGACAAGCAGTGGGACGCCGAGATCACGGAGCAGGTACCGGATCAGCGGATCAGCTGGAAGAGCATCTCCGGCGACGCACCGAACGCCGGTACGGTTCGGTTCGAGCCGATCGGTCCCGACCGCACCCTCGTCCGCTTGGTGATGGCGTACGAGCCGCAGGGCGCCGTCGAAAAGACCGGCGACGCGCTGGGGCTCTTGAGCATGCGGGTCCAGAACAGCGTCAACAACTTCAAGAGGTACATCGAGGAACAGGGCAGCGAAGACGGCGCCTGGCGCGGAGAGGTGCACGACAGCCGCACTACACCGCGACATTGACGGTCGCGCCCCGGTCGCCGGCCTTCGCCGGTTGACGATTCATCCTCGACCCGTCCACCTCGCGACCGAGGCCGCGGGGGCGGCCAAACGCGCCCGAACGCATTGCCGCGCGGAGCGCCCCTGCGCCGCCTTTCCGCAGCGAGCCCCACCGCCGCCGGCCCCGGCTAATCGCACAACTGTGACCGGTGCCCTTGCTTGGTGAACGCATACCCGTAGCCTGCACCGGGACCGCCGAAGATCGGGGACGGCCGGTAACAGAATGAAGATTCTGCTCGTCGAAGACGATTCAGACGACGCCGAGTTTCTACGCCAAACGCTGCTTCGCCATAACGCGCGCGCGATCGACATAACGCGAGCCGGCCGTATCGACGAGGCCGTGCGAACGCTGCGCGTCGAGCGGTTCGACGTCGTGCTGCTCGACTTGCACCTCCCCGACGCGACCGGCGCCGAGTGCGTCGATCGGCTGCAGCACGCCGACGCTCACGTTCCGATCGTCGTGTTGAGCGGCCAGGGCGACGAGGACTACGCCGTGGAGATTCTGAACCGCGGCGTGCAGGATTATCTCGTCAAGTGGGAGGGCGACGGCCGCATCATCCTGCGCGCCATTCGGTACGCGATCGAGCGCAAGCGCGCGGAAGTGAAGCTCAATTACCTCGCGCGCTACGACTCGCTCACCGGCATCCCGAACCGCCAGTACTTGCGGGATCAGCTCGAGCGCGCGACGGCGCGGGCGGATCGCGCGCGGCAAAAGCTCGGACTGCTGCTGCTCGACCTCGACCGCTTCAAGATGGTCAACGATACGCTCGGTCACGAGCAGGGCGACGAGCTATTGCGCGCCGTCGTGCAACGCCTGCGCGGCAGCGTTCGAGAGGGCGACTTGCTCGCGCGCCTCGGCGGCGACGAGTTCGCGGTGCTGCTCGAGAACATCGAAGGGCCGCTCGAGCTAGAAACCGTTGCCGGCGGCATCGTCGGCCGATTCCAGGAGCCGTTCTACTTGGGCGGCCGGCACGTCTCGGTGACGGCGAGTGTCGGCATCACGCTCTATCCCGTCGACAACGCCGACCCCGTCGCGCTGCTCAACAACGCCGACATCGCCATGTATCAGGCCAAGGAGCAGGGACGCAATACATTCAAGTTTTTCACGCCGAGCATGCACGAGCAGATCCTGTCCTATCACAAGCTTCACACGGACCTCAAAGCGGCGCTCGCCGAGCAGCAGTTCGAGCTCGTCTATCAACCGCAATTCGGTCTCGCGGACCACCGTGCGCACGCCGTCGAGGCGCTGCTGCGCTGGAACCACCCCACGCGCGGCCGCGTGCGTCCCGACGAGTTCATCACGGTAGCGGAGGAGAGCGGCTGCATCATCCCGGTCGGCCTCTGGGTCATCGCGCAGGTTTGCGAGCAGCTCAAGCGTTGGGACGGCATGGGCGTGCCCGTGCCGCGAGTCGCGATCAACGTGGCAGCGTTGCACTTCCACCAATCCGGGTTTGCCCGTCAAGTGCGCGCCGTCCTCGAGCAGCACGGCATCAACCCCGATCTCATCGAGCTCGAGCTCACCGAGCGCTCGTTGATGGAGGACACGGAGACCACGCGCGATTGCCTGTACGCGCTGAAGGACATCGGCTTGCGCCTCGCGATCGACGACTTCGGCACGGGTTACTCGTGCCTGAGCTACTTGGGCCGCTTCCCGCTCGACGTGCTCAAGATCGACCGCTCGTTCGTCTCGGATCTCGACACGAGCGAGGACGCTCAGGCGATCTGCGGCGCCATCCTTTCGATCGCGCATCGGTTGTCGCTCGACGCCGTGGCCGAGGGCATCGAATCCGAGCAGCAGCTCGCCTTCCTGACGAAGCAGGGCTGCCAGTTCGGCCAGGGCTATTACTTCAGCCGCCCCATCGAGCCACAGGCGATCGCGGCGCTGATGGTGGACCGCGGAGCGCAGACGGCTCGGCATCGGCGCGTCGAGCAATTGTCTCTCGCCGCGACGGGCGGCTGACGCCGGCGCCGCAGTCTCACGGCGGCACTCCCCTCGTAATTCCGGCCCCCGGAATATACGTACATTCCGCAAGGTGTGACGACGGTCGCATCATTTCCTTAGCCTATACAATTAACTTGTCGAACGGCATCTCGCCGGCTCTTGCGGAAGATTGGAGAGGATGGATAGGGACATCCCGGATCACGTCAGCACGCGCATCATCAGTCAGCGCGAGCTCGTGATCGACGGCGTGCCGTTTCAGTGGTGGGCGGTCGGCGAGAAGCCGGTCCTCGTCACGGTGCGGGCGCCGATCTTCGGCAGCCTGACCGAGTTCACCGACGGCGATGTCGCGGAATTCGCGGCCGCGCTCGCGAAGAGGTTGCTCACGCAGCACTCCACTTCGCCCAAGAAAGAGAGCAAGCCGCCGCGCAAGGCGCTCGATTGGTCCGCCTTGGAGAAACCCGGCTGGTTCGAGCCGGGCAACACGGATTTCACCGAGACGGTCTTTTGACTTCGCTTGCCCGGCCCAGCCGGTTCGGCCCGTGACTGCTGCTGCAGGGCCTACGGGCGTCATCGTCCGGTCATCGAGAAATGGTTTCATTGCTGAACGAACTGGCGGCCCAAACGTACTCGCTTGGGTATAGACTGTGGATAGCACTCGGAGCTGGTTACCAGCAAGGGGGCGGTCGAAATGGCACAAGACCAAGAACGCCGCGGCCAGCTTGCTCTGGAGCTCGATTGCACGGCTCATCAAGTGACCGGGCAATCGTATATGCCGGCGCCCGGCGGCGCCGGGGGACTCTTCTCGTGTTCGGTGGGGCCGCTGCCGAACGAGACGCTGGCGGCGCTCGACGAGGCTGCGCGCACTCATGCGCCCGTCTGCCTGTTGTTCGACGCGAAGCCGCTCATACTCGAAATGGTGACGCTCGAGCGCAAAGAGGCGCACCGGGTGCGAATCGTCGGCACCGTCGTGAAGCCGGAAAAGGCAACGGCGTGAGCGACGTGATCTTCGGCGCTTTGTCTCAGATGCCGCGCCGACGCTAGTCATCTGGCGGAGAGGGTGGGATTCGAACCCACGGTACGGTCACCCGTACACTTGATTTCGAGTCAAGCCCGTTCGGCCACTCCGGCACCTCTCCGCCGCGCAGTTTACTGGTAAGCGCGCAGCAGCGGCAAACGGGCCGCGAACGTTCAGCGATTGATCGAACCCGCGACGGCGAACCCGAGCCACACGCCGGCAAGACAGAGCCCGACGGAGGCTGCCACGTTCAACGCGGCGGCGCCGAACGCGCCCTCGCGCGCGAGGTTCAACGTCTCCAGGCTGAACGACGAGAACGTCGTGAACCCGCCGAGCACGCCGACCAGCAACAAGGCGCGCGCTTCGGGACCGAGCAACGGGCGCCCGTCGGCGGCGGCGAGCGAGGCAAGAACGCCGATCGCGAACGAGCCCGTCAGATTCACGAACAGCGTGCCCCACGGGAATCCCGGGCCGAGCCAGCGCAGCGCCGCCACCGAGCACGCATAGCGCGCGACGCTGCCGGCCGCGCCGCCGATCGCCACCCACACGTACACCATCGCCGAACACCTCTCGAGAACGCCCGCGCCATAGTAACGAAACGCCTCCGGGACTATCCTCTGGCGCAGAAGCGGGGGAAAGCCGATGACAGACGAAATCACGCGCCGGGACCTCGTGGCCGGCGCCGCGGCAACGGCGGTTCTCGCGGCGACGCACGCCGCGGCGCAACGCTCGCGCAACGACGACCTCACGCGGCTATCGATAGCCGAAGCGGGCCGGCGCATCGCCGTGCGCGACCTCTCGCCCGTCGAGCTCACGCGCGCATATCTCGACCGTATCGAGAGCGTCGACGGCCGAATCAACTCCTATATAACGGTGACGGCCGAGCAAGCGCTCGCGCAGGCGCGCACGCTCGAGGCCGAGCTCGCGCGCGGTCGAAATCGCGGGCCGCTGCACGGCATTCCCATCGGCCTCAAGGACAACATCGACACGGCGGGCATTCCGACGACGGCGGCGAGCGCCGTGTACGCCGACCGCGTGCCGACCGAGGATGCCACGTGCGTGCGCAAGCTGAAGGAAGCCGGCGCCGTGTTCCTCGGCAAGCTGAACATGCACGAGTTCGCGTACGGCGGCACGTCGGCCGTCACGCATTACGGGCCCGTGCACAATCCGTGGAATCTCGCTCACCACCCCGGCGGCTCGTCCGGCGGCTCGGCGGCGGCGGTCGCGGCGCGGCTCTGTGCCGCGGCGCTCGGCACCGACACGGCGGCGTCCGTCCGTTATCCGGCCGCTTGCTGCGGTGTCGCGGGGCTCAAAGCGACGCACGGTCTCGCGAGCATCCGCGGCATCGTGCCGCTTTCCGAGATGCACGACCACGTCGGGCCGCTCGCGCGCAGCGTCGCGGACTGCGCGCTCGTGATGACGGCGCTCGCGGGCTTCGATCCGCTCGATCCCGTCAGCATCCGCGCGGAACGCGAGGACTATCACGCCGCGATCGGCCGCGACGTGCGGCAACTGCGCATTGCCATTCCTCGCTCGCCGTTCTTCGAGCAGCTCGATCCCGAAATCGACGCGGCCGTGAAGAGCGCGATCGACGTGCTCGTGGACCTCACGGGCGGTGCAGCGCGCGACGTCTCGATCACGACGCCGGACACCTACGCGCTGCTCGATGTGGAGACGTACGCGTACCATGCACCGCTGCTCGCCGACGCCGCGAAGCGCGCGCTGTACCAACCGTTGACGCTTCCGCGCGTGCAGGGCGGCGGACGCGTCACGACGCAGGTGTACATCGAGCAGCGACGGCAAATGCAGATCGCGCGCAACACCGTCGACTCCGTTTTCGAGAACGTCGACATCCTGGTCGCGCCGACGTGCATGGCGGTGCCGGCGACGATCGAAGCGGTGCTCGAGAATCCCGCCGCCGAAGGCTCGCTGATTCGCAACACGCTGCCGTTCAACGTGCTCGGTATACCGGCGATCAGCGTGCCGTGCGGCTTCACGCGCGCCGGCTTGCCGATCGGCATGCAGATCGTCGGTCCGCGGCTCGGCGAGGCGCGCGTGCTCGCGCTCGCGCACGCGTACGAGCAGGCCACCGAATGGCATCGGCGCGAGCCACCGATCGCTTAGAGCGACCCGAGCCGAACCAACCGCGGTACGGCGGGTCATAGCTGCCGTTCCCCACGGCGCGGAAGCCGCGATGCACGAGCTCGAGCTGGCCGGTTATCCTTCGATCGATTCGAAGCGCCCTTCGAAAGGATTTCGCGCGCCGTCGTCGCGCACCGCGATCATCGTCTCGATCGTCGTGCACGCGCTCGCCGTCTACGCGTTGACGCTGCAACAGTTCGCCGATGCGCCGGCGCCGCGCATCGTCGCCGACTATTTCGTGCTCGAGCTGCCCGCGCCGCGGCCCGAACCAGCGGCCGAGCCGCAAGTCGTTCCCGATGCCGCGCCCGTGGAGCCGCCCGTCGAGCGGCAAGAGATCGAGCCTCCGGCGCCTGTGCCGGAAATCGAGCAAGAGCGCAGCGTCGTCGCCGACCCCGCTGCGCCGGCGAGCGAAGCGGCGCCCGTCGAGGAACGAGCGCCTGCAGCCGGCGACGAGGCGGCGCCATCGCCGGTTGGCGAAGCATCGAGCGACGAGGCGGGCCCCGCGGCGGTGCCGCCACCGTTCGTCGACTTCGACGAAGAGCGGCGGCGAGCCGCCCGCGAAGTCGTGACCGAGCGTTCGACGCCGAACGAATACCTCACCTTCTCGATGGACGACGTCGCGCCGCCGCGCCCCGAGCCGGAAGAGCCGAGGCGCAGTATCTTCGACGGCGGTGGCGGCGGCGATTTCGGCGGCCGGTCCGTGGGTACGGTGGGCCAGCAGCGCACGAGGATCGGGCGCAAGCTCGCGGAGCTCTGCAACGCGCTCACCGGCGGGTTCGGCGTCGGGTTCATGGGTTTCGGGCTGTTCAGCGCTTGCGCGTCGCCCGACGGGGGGCCGACCGGGCTCTTCCCCGAAGTCCGGCCCGCGTACCTCGATCTGATGCCGGAGTGCGTCGACACGCGCGACACGGCGCCGGCACTGGCGCTCGAGGCGCCGTTCCCGACCGTCAAGTGCCGCCTCGTGAAGCGGCAGGAGGTGGGCGACCAACCCTAAGTTTTCTGATCGGTGTAAGGAATCGGCCGCTCGCACGTACTACTCGTCATGTTCGAAACGGTTCGTTTCGACTGGGAGCGATTCAAAAATGCCGATGGACCCTCACGCGGCGTCGGGCCGTAGAGTGAAGCGCCACACTTTGTTTCAGAAACAGGATGTTCTAGAACGAGTTTAGCCTTAGTATTCGCGGACCGCGCCCGCCCCCAACCTACCCAAGGACCATTCGGCATGGCCCAAACGTCGTCTGCTGCCGTTCTCTCCAACATCTTCACGGCACCGCAAGCCGCATTCGCGGCGATCAAGGAGCGGCCGAGCCCGTGGTTGCCGCTGATCCTGCTCATGATCGGCATCTTCGCCGTCCAGTATTCGTACATGCAGGCCGTCGACCTGCCGTGGCTGATCGACCAACAGCTTCAGGCGGCGGGCAACCTCACCGACGAGCAGCGCAGCCAAGCCGTCGATGGGGCCACGCGACTGCCGACGTCCGTGCTCGGGGCCGTCCAGGGTCTTTCCGGCGCGATCGGCATACTCATCATCTATGCCCTCGTCGCGCTCTACTACACGGGCGTCTCGTTCGCGACGCACGACGGCGTCAAGTACGGCCAGTGGTTTTCGCTGATCGCTTGGTGCTCGCTGCCGGGCGTGCTCGGCATGCTCGCGTCGTTCGTCAATTTGATGGTCTCCGACGCTCGCTTCATGCCGGCCGAGCAATTGAACCCGCTGTCGTTCGGCAGCTTGCTTGCGCTCGATCCGCAAGGGGCGACTATCGTCGAGCGCATATTGATGTCGCTCGATGTCACCGTGCTTTGGACCACGGTGCTCCAAATCCTCGGTTATCAAGCGTTCACACAGCGCTCGATCGCCAAGTCCACCATCGTCGTGCTCGGACCGCTGGCACTCATCGTGCTCGTCGCCTCGCTCGCGGCATTGACATAGGATCGTCATGAACAAGAAGCTGCTGATCATCATCGGCCTCGTGGTTCTCGTCGTGGCCGTCCCCTTGATCCAGGCGCGCATGCGCGGCGGTGCCGTCGTCGAGGTGCAAGTGGAGACACTCGCGCCGCGCAGCATCCAGTCGTCGGTGCTGGCGTCCGGCAAGCTCGTCCACGAGGAAGAAGTGAAGCTCATGACGGAGGAGATCGGCCGCGTGACGGCCATCTACGTCGAGGAGGGCGCGAAGGTGAAGGCCGGCGACCTCGTGCTTCAGATCGACGATCAGCGTCTGCGCGCGGCCGTCGATCAGAACGAAGCGAGCGTCCGCATGCAGGAGATCGCCATCCAGCGGCAGCAGCTCCAGGTCGAGAACCTGCGCACGCAGTGGAACCGGATGAAGGGTCTCCACGAGCGCAGCCTCATCGACGAGGACAGCTTCGTGACGGCAACGAACAACCTCGAGATCGCCGAGGTGGACCTGATGTCGAGCCGCGAGTCGCTCGAGCAGGCCCGCGCGCAGCTCGAGCAAGCGCTGGACCGCTTGAGCAAGACGCGCGTCTATTCGCCGATCGACGGCAGGGTCACGACGCTCGACATCAAGGTCGGTGAGACGGCGATCGCGAGCTCGACGAACATACCGGGCTCGAGTCTCATGACGATCGCGAACCCGGCGAGCATCCACACGGAGGTCAACGTCGACGAAGCCGACATCGCGAACGTGACGGTCGGGCAGAAAGCCCGCGTCTACGCCATCGCATATCCCGATCAACCCGTCGAAGGCGTCGTGGACTCGATCGCGGTGTCGGCCAAGGTGGCCGAGGGGCAGCAAGGGCAGAGCTTCGCGGTCAAGATCCGGCTGCTCGACCCCGAGAAGATCACGCTGCGCCCGGGGATGACGTGCCGCGCCGAGATCTTCACGGCGACGAAGTCCGATGCGCTCGCCGTGCCGATTCAAGCCATCCTCGTCGAGGAGGACCTGACCTCGAACGTCACGCGCCGCGAGGTGTTCGTGGTGCGCGACGGGCGCGCGACGAAGGTGCCCGTCGAGGTCGGGCTCTCGGACGACACGTATCAGCAGGTGGTCTCGGGCCTATCCGCCGGCGACCAGATCATCACGGGGCCGGATCGCGTGCTGCGCGCGCTCGAGGACGGCGATCGTGTCGTCATCAACGAGGGCCGCCGAAACGCCGCCTCCGAGAGCTGACGCATGCCCGTCATCGAGCTCACGTCGATCAGCAAGCATTACGAGATGGGCCAGCAGGTCATCAAGGCCGTCGACAGCCTCGATCTTTCGATCGACTACAACGAGTACGTCGTGTTCATCGGCTCGTCGGGCTCCGGCAAGTCGACGCTGATGAACATCATCGGCTGTCTCGACACGCCGACGTCGGGCCGCTACGTGTTGAACAATCGCGACGTCAGCGGGCTCGACGAGAACGAGCTCGCGGACATTCGCAATCAGGAGATCGGCTTCATTTTTCAGAGCTTCAATTTGCTGCCGCGCGCCTCGGCGTTGAAGAACGTGATGCAGCCGCTGATCTATCGCGGCTTGAGCCTCGCGGAGCGAAAGGCGGAGGCCGAGCGAGTGCTCGAACGGGTGGGTCTTGCCGATCGCGCCGATCACTTGCCGAACCAGCTCTCGGGCGGCCAGCGGCAGCGCGTCGCGATCGCGCGTGCGCTCGTGACGAACCCGTCCATCCTGCTCGCCGACGAGCCCACGGGGAATCTCGATTCGCAGACGAGCATCGAGATCCTGTCGTTGTTCGACGAGCTGCACAGCGACGGCCAAACGATCGTCGTCGTCACGCACGAGCCCGATGTCGCCGCGCACGGCGAGCGCATGGTGCGGCTCAAGGACGGCAAGATCGTCGAGGATCATCGCAATGAGCGCCGGCGCGTTGCCAGCTAGCGAGCGCCGCGGGCTACGCCGGCAAGTGGCCGGCGCGCGCTACCCGCTGTGGTTCGCCGCGACGGAAGGCGCCCGCGCGGCGCTGTCGTCGATTCGCGCGCACGGGTTCCGCAGCTTCTTGACGACGCTCGGTATCGTGATCGGCGTGGCATCGGTCATCGCGATGGTATCGATCATCCAGGGCCTGAGCGTCGCGATCGGCCAGCAGTTTCAAGGTCTCGGTGCCAACGGCGTGACGATCTCGTCGTTCACGTCGCGCGAAAACTTTCTCGCGGGCCGCATCTCGCGCTTGACGCAGGCAGACCACGATTTGATCCGCTATCGCGTCGAGGGGCTCGAATCGATCACGCCCGTCATGAATGCGCAAGGGCAGGTGCGCTCCGGGTCGAAGGCGACGGCGACGCAGGTCGCGGGCTCCACGTACGTGTTTCAGGAGATCGGCCAGTATTTCACCGAGAGAGGCCGGTTCATTTCCGACAGCGACAACCAGACGCGCCGCCGCGTCGCCGTGATCGGCGAACAAGTGCGCGACGATCTGGATCTTCCCGAAGACCCGGTCGGCGAATACATCCAGTTCAACGGCGAATGGCTGCGGATCATCGGCTTGCTCGAAGCCAAGGGCGAGATCTTCGGGCAGAGCCAGGACAACATGGTGATCGTGCCGTTCAGCACGCTCGTGAGCCTGCAGGGCAATCGGAGCCGGCCCGACATGTGGATCCGCTTCACGGTGCGCGACCTCGCGGAGCTCGACAACATCAACGCCACGATCACGCGGCTGCTGCGCTCGGCGCACAACTTGGGGAGCGACGACGAGGACGACTTCCGAATCCAGACGGCGCAGCAGCTTCAAGACACGTTCGAGAGCATCTTGAACACCGTTACGGTCGTCATGAGCGGCATCGTCGGTATCTCGCTGCTCGTCGGCGGCATCGGGATCATGAACATCATGCTCGTGTCCGTGACGGAGCGGACGCGCGAGATCGGTATCTGCAAAGCGATCGGCGCGAAGCGCCATCACATCCTGCTGCAGTTTCTGCTCGAGGCGCTCGTGCTGTGCTTGCTCGGCGGGTTCATCGGGCTCGTGCTCGGCTACGGCATCGGCGCGCTCGCGGCGTCGCTGATCCCCGGCTTCCCGGCCGAGGCGTACACGCCGTGGTGGGCCGTCGTGCTGGCGCTCGGCTTCTCGGCCGCGGTCGGCGTCGTGTTCGGCATGCTGCCCGCCGCGAAGGCGGCGAATCTCGACCCGATCAGCTCGCTGCGCTACGAATAGCCGGCGGCGCTCCCCGAGCCCAGCGCTTACTCGAGGGCGGCGCGCTTTGCGCCGCTTTCGTAGTGCGGCGCATCAGCCCAGGAACCAGATTCCGCGCGCCATCATGATCGCCATCAGGATGATGACGAACAGCAGCGTGAGCTCGATGTGGATCAGCATCCGGATCTTGCGCTGCGCGCCGGCTGTGAGCTCGGGCGCTCGCTGCGCGCGCAAGGCCTTGCGCCAGCCGATGAATTTCACCGTCGGGTAGATCGAGAGCAGCGCTACGACGATGAACAGCCCGAGCTTCACGAGGAACGGGCCGCTCGCGAAGTAATACGCCGCGCCTTTCTCGGTGTAGAACACGCGCACGAGACCCGCCACGAGCACGACGAGCGCGGCGATGCCGTACACCATGTCGATGCGCATCACGCTGCGCGCCGCGGACGGCGTGAGCTCGTTCTTGAGCAACAAGAGCTCGGCCAGCAGCGTGGCGACGACGAGGAACGCCGCCGCGTGATGAATGAACGCTGCCGTGATGGTGGCCGTCATGAGGTACGTAGTCTACGCGAGCTTCGTGATGCGGCGCCGCACGGCTCTCGCTCTACCGTGCGCTCGGCGCGCCGGGGAGCGCGTCGCCGCCGTCGAGGCATGCCTGTGCGAACCGACGCGCGGACATTTCCGCCGAAACACGCACCCATTCGGTGCGAACGCTAGCCGCCGAGCGCCTGCCTCAACCCGACGACGAGCTGCCGCAGCGTGCCGCCGAGGAGCGCGAGCTCCGCGTCGAGACGCGCGAGCGGATCCTCGGCGGCTTCGACGCCGTTCGCCGCTTCGTCGGCGGCTTCGTCGAGGCCCACGAGCTTGAGCTTGCCGAGCACTCCCTGCGAATCGAGCACGGCGCTCAGCGCGCCGTCGAAGTGAATACCCAAGTGCGTGAGCTCCATGCCGTCGTTCAGGCAGCGGCGCACGTTCGCGTGAGTCAAGTCGACCTCGCTCCAGCGCACGGAGCCCTTCGCGTCGGCACGGTCGCGCATGCGCGCTTCGCGGCCGAGCGCGAACTTCGGCGGCGGGTCGCCGGCGAACACGCGTCCCAGCACGTGCTCGATCGGCCGCGCGAACGCGAGCGGCTCGCAGTCGAGCTTGCCCAAGGCCGTCCGCAGCCGCTCGAGAAAGCGCTCGGCGCGCGATTCGGAGCCCGTTCCGACGGCGAGCACTTTCTCGTTGAGCAGAAATAGCGCCGTCGTGCGATCGGACTTGAGCAGCGCCTTCGGCAGCAGCTCGTCGCGCGTCTGCTCCTTGAGCTTGCGTTTGGTGCGCCGGCCGGGCTCCTCCTGCATGCGCTCGCGGTATTCCGCGAGCCGCACTTCGAGTGCCTCATTGACGGCGGCCGCCGGCAGCACGCGTGCCTGATTGCGCAGCCGCATGAGGTCGGCGCCCGCCACGCGGCGCGCGAAGGAGCCGTCGACTCCGTCCGTGGGCGGCTCGAAGCCCGAGCTCTTCTCGGTGTAGGCCCCGCACGGCTTGAACGCGGCCGTCGCGAGCTTGTCGGACAACGCTTGCTCGGTCTCGGGCCACGGGCTCGACACGGAATAGAAACGGACGCTGCGGAACATCGGCAGGCTACTTCGAAAAAGGAGGGCGCGCAGTATCGCGATTCGCCGCCCCTCTGTCGACATCGAAAAACACCGAAAAGCGCCGCGGGCAACGAGCTAAGCACCCGCGCGGCCGGCGAGCTTGTTCAGCGAGTACAACGCGAACGCGACTGCGCCTGCGAGCGCCGTCACCGCGGCGCCCGCGAGAAACGTGAGCTGCGGGCCGCCGCGGTCCCAGAGCACGCCCGCGAGCACGCTCGCCGCGAGCAGCGCGAGACCCGTGACGAAATTGAACGCGCCGAACGCCGTGCCGCGCTGTTCCTCGCGCGCCGAATCCGCGACGAGCGCCGCGAGCAGGCCCTGCGTGAACCCCATGTGCACGCCCCACAACGCGATGCCGGCCCCAACGGCCCAAAGCGACGCGCCGAACGCGAGCACGACGTCCGCCGCGATCAAGAGCGCCGCTCCGACGGCGAAGACGCCCCAGCGATCGACTCGGTCCGACAGCCAGCCCGCGGGATACGCCGACAACGCGTACGCCACGTTCATGACGACGAGCACGGCCGGCACATACGCCGCACCAAGCCCCACGTCGGTGGCCCTGAGAATCAGAAATGCTTCGCTGAACCGCGCGAGCGTGAACAGCGCCGCAACGAGCACGAGCCACCAGAACCGAGCGCCGAGCGTGCCGACGAGCGTCAGCATGCGCGGCCGCTCTGCGTCGGACCGCGCAGGGTTCCGCGCCGGCTCGCGGACGAAGAGCACGAGCACGAGCACGGATACGGCAGCCGGGACCGTCGCGAGCCAGAACACGGCGCGGAAGTCGTCGGCGGTCGCGGCCATGAGCGCGATCGCGAGCAGCGGACCCGCGAACGCGCCGACCGTATCGAGCGTCTGCCGCAGGCCGAACGCCGCGCCGCGAATCGGCGCCGGCGTGAGCTCGGCGAGCAGCGCGTCGCGCGGCGCGCCGCGGATGCCTTTCCCGACGCGGTCGAGCGCGCGGGCTGCGAATACCCAAGCGACGGACGGCGCTACGGCGAACAGCGGCTTCGTGAGCGCCGCCAGCGCGTAACCGGCCACCGTCAGCAGCTTGCGCTTGCCGAGCCAGTCGCTGAGCGTGCCTGAAAAGACCTTCGCGAACTGCGCGATTGCCTCGGCCGTCCCTTCGAGCAAGCCCACGGCCGTCGCGCTCGCGCCGAGCACGCCCACGAGAAATACCGGCAATAGCGCATGGATCATCTCCGATGAGATGTCCATGAACAGACTGACGAACCCGAGCGCCCAGACTCCGCGCGGGATGGCACGTCCATGCACCGGTCGTGCACCCTGTTGCATCGATTGAAGGTTTGCACAGTAATGGGGCGGGCCGCTAGAGTCAGTGGGGATTGACGGTGAAGGGTCTCGACCCGCGGCCATCGTTCGATCGCTACATGCAGCAGATCGCGGCTCGCCCCGCGCTGCAACGGTTGATGAAAGGAGCACAGTCGTCGTGAATGCCGTAGAACAAAAACTGGACGTCGTCGCGCGCGCGAAGCGCGTCGGCGCGTTGGCGCGCAAGCATTTCGAAGAAAGCGAGCAGCTCGGCAAGCTGGCCGAGCCCGTGGCCGAAGCGCTGCACGGCGAAGGCTTGCTCGGCATGTGGGTGCCGCGCACGCTGCGCGGCGGGCTCGAGCTCGACCCCGTGAGCTCGCTCGAGGTCATCGAGAACGTCTCGTACGGCGACCCGTCGGCGGGCTGGGTGTTGATGGCGGCGTCGCTCGCGATCGGCACGGGCGCCGCGTATCTCAAGGACGACGCCGTCAAGGAGCTGTTCGGCGGCCCACGGTTGCCCGTCATCGCCGGCCAGGGTACGCGGCCCGGCATTGCGAAACCGACGAACGGCGGGTTCAACTTGACGGGCTCGTGGAGCTTTGCGTCGGGCATCAAGCACGGCACGCACATCCACACGCTCGGCCTCATCGAGGGGACGAACGAAGCGCGGATCTTCGTGCTGCCCGTGGGTCAAGCGAAGCTCATCGACAACTGGGACGTGCTCGGCCTGCGCGCGACGGGCAGCATCGACTACACGACCGACAACGTGTTCGTGCCCGAAGCCTATACGCACATGGCGACGACGGAGGCCCCGCTGCGCGGCGGCCATCTCTACCGCATCGGCATCATCGGGTTCGCGGCGATCTGCCACTCGGGCTGGGCGTGCGGCATCGGCCGGCGCGTGCTCGATGAGCTGATCGAAGCCGTCGCCGAGAAGGCCGGCCGCCCCGGCACGGTCGCCGACAGCGCGAGCTTTCACGAAGGGCTCGCAAACGCCGAGGCCCGCGTGCGCTCGGCGCGCGCGTTCGTCTACGAGACCTGGAACGACGCGAGCGCGACGCTCGAGCGCGGCGACAAGCTCTCGGTGCGGCAAAACTCGCTGATTCGCCTCGCGCTCGCCCACTCGACGTGGTCGGCGCACGAAGCGACGATGTTCGCGTACAAGGCGGCCGGCACGGCAGCGCTGCGCGCGGGCACGATGCAGCATCTGTTCCGCGACATGCACGCCGGAACGCAGCACATCACCTCTTCGCCGCCCGTGTATGCCTGCATCGGGCGCGAGCTCGGCGGCTTGGCGAAAGGTAAGAAGTGGCTGTTCCTGAACCTCGTCGATCAATAGCGAGCTTCTGCACGCGGCGCCGAGGCCGCTGTCGCGCGAGGAAATCGAGGGCTCTGCGGACGCGCAGCTCGCCGCTCGCGCTCGACCGGAGCTGGCCGTACTTCTGCCGGCGCGCCGGCGTGGACGCGGGCTGGCCCTTCAGGTTCCTTCAGACGATCGAGAGCGTGCGCGGCTTAGAATCGCGACAGGCGGCGGACTCGCGCCGCGCTCATTCGAACAACGAACCTCGGGGGAATCGATGAAAACCATGAAGCTCGCTCTCGTACCGCTCGCGCTGGCAGCGCTCGGCGGCTCGGCCGTCGCGCAACAGCAGCAACAAGCACCGGCCGCGCCGATGAGCTTTTTCGTCACGAGCGTCGGCAAAGGCGACGGCGGCAATCTCGGCGGCCTCGCGGGCGCCGACGCGCACTGTCAGAGCCTCGCCGCCGCCGTCGGCCGCGGCAATGCCACCTGGCGCGCGTATTTGAGCGCCGGTGCGCAAGGCGCGAACGGCGTCGTGCACGCTCGCGACCGCATCGGCCGAGGGCCGTGGTTCAACGCACGCGGCCAGCTGATCGCCTCGAACGTCGACGACCTGCACCAAGATCGCAACAACATCCGCAAGCCGACGGCGCTCAACGAGAAGGGCGAGGAGGTCAACGGCGTCGGCAACCAGCCGAACATGCACGACATGCTCACGGGCTCGGACTCGACGGGCCGACTCGTGCCGGGCAACGTCGCGCTGACGACGTGCAACAACTGGACGAGCAACAGCACGGGCAACGCCATGGTCGGCCACCACGACAGGCTCGGCGGCCCGAACGCGTCGTGGAATGCCGTCCACAGCTCGCGTAGCTGCAGCCAGGAGGATCTCGTCGCCACGGGCGGCGCGGGCCTCTTCTACTGCTTCGCGGTTCAGGAGTAGCTCGCTCGGCGTCCGGCGCTTGTCGCGCCGGACGCCGCGTCCGCCGTGCAATCGCTCGAGGGCCCGCGTCGTGATCTCGCCGACGCGACCGACCGCATTTTCGGGCGAGTGACCGCTCGCGGTCTGTTGCCGGCGCCTGCGTGCAGTCGCGCGAGGTGCCGTGCCGTGGGCCGCTCGAGCGTTGGGGCCCCCGAACGTTTCGCAAGGCGATCGGGTTTGAACGTTCTGCCGGCGAGAGCGGCGATTCGCGTTTCGTGACACGGCTCGGGGCAAACGCCGTGCACCGTCCGGTACCGTGCGACCATGCTGCGGACCCTGCACAAGGCCGTCACGATCGCGAGCGCGCTGACGCTCGCCGTCGCGTTTGTCAATCGCAACGACCTGCCGCGCGCGATCGACTTCCATCCGCGGCTCGAGGACGAGCCGCGGCAACGCGCGATCGAGGAGCAGCCCATGATCGTGCCGTATGCCGGCGTCGACTACCGCGTCGAGCCGCTTTATTCGTACGAGCTGTACGGGCTCGTCGTGTCGTACCGGCAGCACGACGGCCAGGACTCGATGCACCGCTGGTCGAACGATCACCTGAACGTGGCCGACGTCTGCGTCGTCTGGAGCGATACGGCGTTCGCGCCGACGCTGCGCGAGCTCGATTTCTGGAACGGCGTCTTCACGTGCAACGTGCAGACACGCGATAGCGTCGCGTGGGCCAACTTCAAGATGAATCAGCTCTCGAACAATCACCTGATCTCGGCCGATCCGTTCATACGCGACCGCGTCGCCGAAGTTCGTGTCGGCGACCAGATTCGCGTCAAAGGCCGGCTCGCGCGCTACGGCGCGGTCGGCAACGGCTTGCGCGGCACGAGCACGACGCGCGACGACACGGGCGACGGCGCTTGCGAAACGATTCTCGTCGAAGATCTCGAGATCTTGGTGCCGGGCGCAAGCGCCTGGCGAACCGCGATGTGGATCTCGCTCGCCGTGCTGCTCGCGGTGCTCGCCGCACACTTCGCGATGCCGTACCGCCCCTATCGCGATTGACGTAGGCGACGCACAATGGCCGCTCCATGAGCGGCTTCGACGGCAAGAACTTCATCGGCGGCGAATGGCGGCCCGCGGCGAGCGGCCGCACGTTCGAGCAGCGCAATCCGGCGTTTCTCCACGAGGTGACGGGCACGTTCGCGGATTCTTCGGCGGACGACGTCGGGGCCGCGATCGCGGCGGCGCGAGCTGCGTATCCTGCATGGCGCGCGCTGTCGCCCTTGAACCGCAAGTCGTATCTCGATCGCGCGCTGCGCGCGATGATCGAGCGCCGCGACGAGATCGCGAGCGTCATCACGCGCGAGAACGGCAAGGCGCTGCGCGAAGCGCGCACCGAGGTCGATTCCGCGATCAAGGAGATGGACTACCAGATCGCCGAAGGCGTGCGGCTCTGCGGCCAAACGGTGCCCGTCGACGTAGGCGGCACGCTCGCGTACTCGACGCGCGAGGCACTCGGACCCGTCGCGATCGTGACGCCGTGGAACTTTCCGTTGAACGTGCCGTGCCGCAAGTGCACACCGGCGCTGATGGCCGGCAACACCGTCGTGTTCAAACCGGCGAGCCTGACGCCGCGCACGGGGCTCATGTTCACCGAGTTGCTCGCGGAGAGCGGACTGCCGCCCGGCGTCGTCAATTGCGTGACGGGTGCCGGCGGCTCGGTGGGCGCGGCGCTCGTGAGCGACGCGCGCATCAAAGCCGTGTCGTTCACGGGCTCTACGCCGGTCGGCAAGTCGATTCAGCTCGCCGCCGCCCGCAACCTCACGCCGGCGCAGCTCGAGCTCGGCGGGAAGAATCCCGCGATCGTTCTGCCGGACGCGGACCTCGAGCTTGCCGTCGCCGAGATCGTGAAAGGCGCGTTCGCGTGCTCCGGGCAGTGGTGCACGTCGACGAGCCGCGTGATCGTGCTCGAGGAGATCGCGGCCGAGCTCACGGGACGCATCGTCGAGGCGGCCCGGGCCATCTCGGTGTGCGACGGAGCCAACGAGGACTGCGGGATGGGTCCCGTGTGCGGCGCACGGCAAAAAGCCGACATTCTCGAGCACATCGCGAAGGGGCGTGCAGAAGGGGCGCGTTTACTGATCGGCGGCACGGCGCTCGACGGCGACGATTACGACCACGGCTGCTTCATCGCGCCGACCGTGTTCGACCACGTGACGCCGAGCATGACGATCGCACGCGAGGAGATTTTCGGCCCCGTGCTCGCGATCATCACGGTGAGCAGCTTCGACGAGGCCGTCGAGGTTGCGAACGGCGTGGCCTATGGCCTTTCGTCGTCGATCTTCACGAACGACTTGAGGCGCGCGCTCACCTACATGGAGCGCGCCGAGGTCGGTCTCGCGCACGTGAACTTGATGACGGCGCTCAAGGAGCCGCAACTCGCGTTCGGGGGCGTCAAGGATTCCGGCGCCGGGCTGCCCGAGGCCGGCTCGTCGGGCATCGAGTTCTTCACGCGCCACAAAGTCTGCTACGTGAAGTACCGCTGATCCACGTCGGCGCTAGAAGATCAATTGCCAGTAGCCGACGTCCACCCAGCGCTCGAATTTCCAGCCGACTTGGGCGAAGTGCGCGATCTTCGTGAAGCCGAGCCGCTCGTGCAGCGCCACGCTCGCCGGGTTGGGCAGCGCGATGCCGCCGACGGTGCTGTGGAAGCCGCGGCGGCGGAGGTCGTCGAGCAACGCCGCGTACACGTTCGAGCCGAGGCCGCGACCGTGATGGTTACGGTCGACGTAGACCGTGCTCTCCACGGAAAACCGATACGCCGAGCGAGACTTCCATCGGGAGGCGTACGCGTAGGCCATGACGGCGCCGTCCTCTTCCCACACGAGCCAAGGAAACTGCCCGCCGATCTCCGCGATGCGCCGCGCCATTTCTTCGACGGATACGGGCGTTTCCTCGAACGTCACGACGGTCTCGCGGACATAGTGGTTATAGATTCCCGCGATAGCGGCCGCGTCCGCGGCCGTGCTAGTCCGAATCATTATGTTCCGCGCTCACGGGATTCCTGGCCTCGGCCGGCGAACACCGCGCAGGCAAGGCAAACGAAAGCCACGAGAACCAAGATGCGCATCGCCATACCCGCCAACGCGATCACGCGGATCACGACCTGAGCCGAGCTGCGCTGCGTTACCGGCCAACGAAGACCTCGTCGCGCAAGTCGAAGCCGGGTGTGTGCACGAGCACCGCCGTTGCCGCAGTTGCGCCTTCGTTCGCGTAGCTAAAGCGCCGGCCTTGCTTCACGAAGCAGAAATCACCGGCGTGCAGCGTGCTTCGCTCTCCGTCGAGAACGAATTCGAGCGCGCCGCTCACGACGAGATAGTACTTGTCCGAGCGGCGCGACCACGCTTCCGCGTGCCGCGCGCCAGGTGGAACTTCGATCACGGCGATCGACGAGCTCAGCGCTTGGCCCGCCGTGTAGTCGAAGATGCGCAGCCCGTCGAACTCGAGCGGAGAAAGGGAGCCGCGCAGAACACGCATGTGGTCTCCGAGTACCGGCGCCGCCGTCGCGGGGCGGCGCTCCATGGTTCTGGCAAGGCGGCAAGCTTTCAAGGCGCGGCACCGCGCTTCGCGGCGTGTTGCGTCGGCGGCTCGCCCGCCGGCCACCACGGGTCGTGCGTGCCGTCGCCGAACGCCGCGCGCAGCGCTTCGATGACGACTTTCACTTTCGGCGAGAGAAAGCGCCGGTGGGGGTAGACGACGAACACGGTGAGCTCGGGCGTCTTCCAGTCGGTGAGCACGGCCTCGATGGAGCCGGCCGCGAGGTCGCGAGCCGCAACGAAGCTCGGCATCATCGCGATCCCGACGCCCCGCTGCACGGCGACTTGCAGCGCGGCGGCGTGATTGGCGGTGAGCGTCGGGTGTACCTTCACTCGCACTTGCTGCCCGTCGCGCGTAAAAACGAGCTCGTCGCGCGGCTTCGGCTCCGTGAAGACGATGTTCTTGTGGTGCTCGAGATCCTCGGGCCGCTCCGGTCGGCCATGCTTCTCGAGATAAGCCGGCGCAGCGAACATCGCGAGCTGCGTGCGCGCGAGCGGCCTTGCGACGAAGTGGCCGTCGAGCGCGCCCGCGACGCGCACGCCGACGTCGATGCCTTCCTCGACCATGTCGACGACGCGATTCGTCAAGCGTACGTCCACGACGAGATTCGGGTGAGCGTTCATGATGTCCGCCAGCACGGGCATCAAATGCTCGCCGAAGTCGATCGGGGCCGTCATTCGCAGCGAGCCCTTCGGCGTTTTCGTGAGCTCGCCGACCGAGGCATCGGCGTCCTCGATCGCGTGCAGGCATTCGACGCAGCGTTCCAAGTAGACTCGGCCGGCCTCCGTGAGGCCGACACGGCGCGTCGTTCGATCGAACAGCCGCGCGCCAACCCGCGCTTCGAGGGCCGCCACTCGCTTGCTGGCCGAGGCCGTCGAAATGCGCAGCTTGCGCGCCGCGGCGGCGAAGCTCGCGAGCTGCGCAACTTGCACGAACACCTTCATGTTCTCTTCGTGGTCCATGCGGGCAAGAAGCTAGCATTGCTTCGTTTTCGGAAACAGTCCATTTGTCCGCCGTCGGATTGTCTGCGCGCGGCGTTTCGCTAACGTCTCCATCGACCCGTCGTAGGCCTGCAATAGGAGGCAACCATGAGCGCGAAACCCGTGCTACCTGCTTACAGCATGAACCGCAAGGACTTTCCTCGAATGTACGAAACGGCCCTGGTCGCGTCGCTGTTTCGGCCGTGGGGCGAGCTGTTGCTCGACCGCGCGCAGCTGAAGCCTGGGAATAGCGTGCTCGACGTCGCCTGCGGCACCGGCATCGTCGCGCGCCTCGCGCGCGAGCGGCTGAAGGGTACCGGCAAGGTTGTCGGCGTCGACGTCAGCGGTCCGATGCTCGCCGTAGCGCGGGAGATGGGGCCCGGCATCGAGTGGCTCGAGGGCGATGCGGCCGCGCTGCCCGTCGCTCGAGACGAGCGATTCGATTGGGTGTTCTGTCAGCAGGGCATTCAGTTCTTCGGCGATCGGTCCGCGGCCGCGCGCGAGCTCGAGCGCGTCACGGCGCCCGACGGCGCGCTGCTCGCGGCGGTTTGGTGCGGGACCGAGACGATGCCCGTGTTCGAGGCTCTTCAGCGGGTGGCCGAACGCCACGTCGGCGCGATTCACGATCAGCGCTACGCATTCGGCGACGGGCAAGCGCTGAAACGCCTCTTGGCGGGCGCTGGTTTCAGCCGCGTGGAAGTCGACGAAGTGTCGCAGGTGTCGCGTTTTCCCGCGGGCGATTTCGTGGGCATGAACGCGATGGCGCTCGTCGGGATGAGCGGCGCACGGCTTCAAGGCGAGGAGCAGGAGCGTGTGCTCGAGCTCATTCGCGTCGAGAGCATGGACGCGGTGCGCCCATTCTTGGAAGGCGACACGCTCGTCTGCGAGTTGCGCTCCAACATCGCCGTCGCGCGCTGACTTCCGCATCGCGGCCTCGCGTCGAGCGCCGAGTCGCCGTCGCGCGCAGACGCCAGGCGCGAGCGCCCATTGCGCCGCGGGCCGCCCGCGCACGATGCGGCCGCGCGGGCGCTCGCTATCCCATGTCGAACAACAAGAGCTCGCTATCGGCCGTGGCGCGTATGACGACGGCGGCCTCGTAGGCGAGCGCGGCGCCGTCGCCGGCCGCGAGCTGCTCGCCGTTGACGATCACCGAGCCGCTCGCGACTTGCACCCAGCCTTTGCGGGTGCGCTCCGTGGCGTGCGTCACCTCGTCTCCGGCGGCAAGCAAGCCGGCGTAAAGGTCCGCATCCTGGTGTACGACGACCGACCCTTCGCGACCGTCGCGCGATGCGACGAGCCGCAGCCGGCCCCGCTTCGCGTCGTCGTCGAAGCGCTTCTCTTCGTAGCCCGGAGCGAGCCCGCGTCGATCCGGAAACAGCCAAATCTGGAAAAAGTGAACGGGCGCCGTCTTCGAATGGTTGAACTCGCTGTGCTCGACGCCCGTGCCTGCCGACATGCGCTGCACGTCGCCGCGGCGGATGACGGAGCCGTTGCCCATGCTGTCGCGATGGGCGAGCTCGCCTTCCAACACGTAGGAAATGATCTCCATGTCGCGGTGACCGTGCGTCCCGAAGCCCTTGCCCGGCTGCACGCGGTCCTCGTTGATCACGCGCAGTGGCCCATAGCCCATGAAGCGCGGGTCGTGGTAGTCCGCGAAGGAGAAAGTATGGCGGCTATCGAGCCACCCGAGGTTGGCGCGGCCGCGTTCGTCGGAGCGTCGTATCAAGAGCATGTGGTCATTATCGCAGGTTGACCGACCGGATATACTCCGCAGCCTCCCTTGGATGATTTGCAGGCGGCCATGGAGCGAGGCGGGGTCCCCATGCGCCGCTCGGCATTCACTCGGACAACGCGCGCCGAACTAGAGAGCGAGATACCAAATGAGGAATGGCACCAGCGAGGCTGGGGTGGACGGCGCTCTTCTCGCCGCGGAGCGCTTCCGCAGCCTCGCGTACGCGGCGCCGGCCATGCTGTGGATGACCGAGCCGGACGGAAGCTGGTCGTTCCTGTCGCGCGATTGGCGAGAGTTCACGGGCCTACACCCCGCGGCGGGCCGCGGCGCCGGAAGGCTCGACGGCGGCCCATGGCGCGGAACGTCGGACAAGGTCGTGCCCGAGCCGCTCTGACGCGGGCGGCGGCTTCATGAGCGAATCGACGACCGCTGCGCTCGAGCGCATCGCCACTATCGTCGGGCCGAAAGGCATCGTCGCGCCCGAGGACGCGGCACCGCTGCTGCGCGACGAGCGCGGGCTCTATCGCGGTGCCGCGGCGCTCGTCGTGCGGCCGAAGTCGACGGAGGAGTGCGCCGCGGTCGTGCGCGTCTGCCACGACGCGCGCATCGGCATCGTGCCGCAGGGCGGCAACACGGGTTACTGCGGCGGCGCGACGCCTTTCGACGGCGAACGGCGGCAGATCCTGCTCTCGCTCGCGCGCCTGGACCGCGTGCGCGAGATCGACGCCGTCGGCTTCACGATGACGGCCGAGGCCGGCGTCGTGCTCGCTCGCGCGCAAGAGGCCGCGCGCGAGCAAGGGCTGCTGTTTCCGCTCAGCATGGGCTCCGAAGGCTCGGCTCAGATCGGCGGCGCGTTATCGACGAATGCGGGCGGGCTCGCCGTGCTGCGCTACGGCACGATGCGCGAGCTCATGCTCGGTATCGAAGCCGTGCTGCCGAACGGCGGAGTGCTGTCGGAGCTGAAATCGCTGCGCAAGGACAACACGGGCTACGACTTGAAGGCGCTATTCGCGGGCGCCGAAGGCACGCTCGGCGTGATCACGGCCGCCGTGCTGAAGCTCTTCCCTGCGCCGCGCTCGCGCGCAACGGCCTGGGCCGCCGTCGCAAGCGTCGACGCCGCGTGCCGGCTGCTCGGGGATGCGCGGCGCGAGAGCGGGGACGAGGTCGTGTCGGCCGAGTACGTGTCGCGGCGCTCGCTCGACCTCGTGCTGCGGCACGTCGAAGGCGCGCGCAACCCGATCGGCACCCCGGCCGAGCACTACGTGCTGCTCGAGCTCGCATCGGCCGATGCGGACGATGCGCTTCGCGCGAAGCTCGTGCGCGTGCTCGAAGCCGGGCTCGCGGGCGGCGACATTCTCGACGCGGCCGTGCCCGAGTCGGAGGCGCAGCGGCGCTCGCTGTGGCAGCTCCGCGAGCGCGTGCCCGAAGCCGAGCGGCGCAACGGCGGCTCGGTGAAGCACGACGTCTCCGTGCGCATCTCGCGTATCCCCGACTTCATCGCGCGCGCGGAGCGCGAGCTCGAAAAGCTCGCGCCGCACCGGCTGTCGATCTACGGGCATGTCGGCGACGGCAACCTGCATTTCAACGTGCTGCCGCCGGCGGGGCAGAGCATCGAGGCGTTTCGCGACGCCGCCGGCGAGGCGTTCTCGGAGCGCGTGCACGATCTCGCGGCGAGCTTCGGCGGCAGCTTCAGCGCCGAGCACGGCGTCGGCCTCTTGAAGAAGCCGGAGCTCGAGCGGTACGAATCGCCGGTCGCGCTCGAGCTGATGCGCGCGCTGAAGGCTGCGCTCGATCCGCGCGGCATCATGAATCCCGGCAAGCTGCTGTGACGGAGCACGCGTTGACGCCGCATCCCGCCGCGGCGGCGCCGGCCGCCGTCCACGCACTCGTCGCGCGCGCGGAGCTCGATGCGCAGCGCTCGGCAGTCCGTTTCGCGTATCGCTTGACGGGCGACGTCGCGCGGCTCGCGCTCCCGGCGCGCGCCGCCGCACGCCGCGCGGATCGGCTATGGGAGCACACGTGCTTCGAGGCGTTCGTGGCCGTGGACGGGGATCGCTACTACGAGCTCAACTTCTCGCCGTCGGCGGAGTGGGCTGCCTTTGCGTTCGACGGCTATCGGCGTGGCATGCGGCCGCTGCCGCTCGACGCGCCGCCTTCGATTCGCGTGGACGAGACGGCAAGCGAGCTTCTCGTGACGGCCGACGTGGAGCTCCGTGCGCTCGGCGGCGCAGGATGGCCGCGGCGCATGGGCCTCGCGGCCGTCGTCGAGGAGCGCTCGGGCGCGCGGGCGTACTTCGCGCTGCTGCATCCGCGCGAGGCGCCCGACTTCCACGATGCCGCCGGATTCGTGCTGTCGCTCGACGGGAGTGCTCGATGAGATTCGGCTTGGATCGGCTGGTGGCGTCGCGCGCGTTGCGCAAGCCGCTGCGTGGCAAGCGCGTGGCCGTGCTCGCGCATCCCGCGTCCGTGACGCGCGATCTTACGCACGCGATCGACGCGCTGGCCGCGTTGCCCGACGTGAAGCTGACGGCGGCGTTCGGTCCGCAGCATGGGCTTCGCGGCGACAAGCAGGACAACATGATCGAGTCGCCGGATTTCAAGGATCCCGAGCACGGTATCCCCGTCTTCAGCCTCTACGGCACCGTGCGCAGGCCGACGGCCGAGATGATGAGCACGTTCGACGTGCTGCTCGTCGATCTGCAGGACGTGGGCAGCCGCATCTACACGTTCATCACGACGCTGCGCTACGTGCTCGAGGAGGCCGCGCGGCACGGCAAGCAGGTTTGGGTGCTCGATCGGCCGAATCCGGTCGGACGGCCGATCGAGGGCCTGCGGCTGCGCGCCGGTTGGGAGAGCTTCGTTGGAGCCGGGCCGTTGCCGATGCGCCACGGTTTGACGATGGGCGAGCTCGCGCGCTGGTTCGTCGCGACGCTGAAGCTCAACGTCGATTGCCGCGTCGTCGACATGCGCGGTTGGGAACCGGACTCGGGACCCGGGTACGGCTGGCCGTCCGATCGCCCGTGGATCAACCCGAGCCCGAACGTCCCGAACGTCGAATCGGCGCGCTGCTATCCGGGCGCCGTCCTGGTCGAGGGCACCACGCTGTCGGAAGGCCGCGGCACGACTCGGCCGTTCGAGCTCATCGGCGCGCCCGATATCGACCCGCAAGCGTTGCTCGAAAGGATGCACGACCTCGCACCGCGCTGGCTGCGCGGCTGCGAGTTGCGCACGTGCTGGTTCGAGCCGACGTTCCAAAAGCATGCCGGCAAGCTCTGCGCCGGCGTGCAGGTTCACGTCGACGAAAGCTCCTATTCGCATGCGGCGTTTCGGCCGTGGCGACTCTTCGCGCTCGCGTTCAAGGCGCTGCGCAGCCTCGAGCCGAAGTACCCGCTCTGGCGCAACTTCGCGTACGAGTACGAGCACGGGCGGCTCGCGATCGACGTCATCAACGGCAGCGACCTCTTGCGCCGCTGGGTCGACGACCGCCGCGCGACGCCCGCCGACCTCGACGCGCTCGCCTCGGCCGACGAACAGTCCTGGCGCCGCGAGCGCCGCCCGTTCGAGCTCTACTGACGGCGCGCTTCATTCGGCCGGCGGGCTCCGTCGTCGATCGCGTACCCCGTCGCGGGCAATGACCTGCGGAGCTCGCACCGACGCACCGGCGGTTCCGTGAGCGATGGGGTTCGCTAACCGGTGCGTTTCTGCTTTACTGGCGGAGTGCCGGCACTCGAGTCGCTCGCTCACGATTTCCGTTCCGCCTGGCGGGCCGTCGCAATGCACGCACGGTTCGCGCTGTTCGTCGCGATCACGCTCGCGCTGACGATCGGCGCCACGTCCACCGTGCTCAGCGTCGCGAACGACGTGCTGCTTCGGCCGCTGCCGTTCGCGGACGGCGATCGCCTCGTCGGGCTCTGGTCCGTTCGAGGCCAAGAATCGTTGCAACAGCGCGCGTCGTTTCCCGACTTTCGCGATTGGCGAGCGAGAACGCAGACGCTCGACCTCGCCGGTCATGGTGGGCTCGAGACCGTGCTCACGGGAGCAGGCGAGCCCGAGCGCCTGCGCGCGGAGCTCTTCGTCGGCGACTTGCTCGGTCTGCTCGGCGTGGCGCCATATCTCGGTATCGCGACGCCGAGCGAGGGAACCGCCATCTTGAGCTACGCGCTGTGGCAGCGCCGTTTCGGCGGCGATCCGGACGTCGTCGGCAGCGCCGTCACGCTCGACGGAACGCGCTACGAAGTCGCGGCCGTGATGCCGCAAGGCTTCGAGTTTCCGGTTCGCGCCGCGACGACGATCGACTTGTGGCTGCCCATCGAGCGGTTCAATCCCGCGCTGGCCGAGCGCCGCGAGGCCCGGCTCATCGAGGTCGTCGGCCGGCTGCGGCCCGGCGCAACGCTCGAGGAAGCGCAAGCGGAGCTCGACGTCATCGCCGCAAGCTTGAGCGCCGAGTACCCCGAGACGAATCGCGACGTTCGCGTACGCGTCGTGACGGCGATCGAAGAGGCGACACGCGGCGTCTCGACGGGCCTCGCAGCACTGTGCGCCGCCGTCGGCGCGCTGTTCCTGATCGGCTGCGTCAACGTTGCGAGCTTGCAGCTCGCCCGCTCGGTTGCGAGACGGAAGGAGCTCGCGACGCGCGCCGCGCTTGGAGCGTCGCGGGGGCGCATCGCGCGGCAACTCGTGCTCGAGAGCTTGCTGCTCGCGGCGCTCGGCGGCGCGCTCGGCGCGCTGCTCGCGTCGTGGGCTGTCGACTCGGCGGGTGCGTGGCTCGCGGGTCTCTTGCCGCGAGCCGCCGAGATCGCGGTCGACGCGCAAGTTTTCGGCATCGCAGCGGCACTCTCGCTCGCGGCCGGCGTGTCGTTCGGTCTACTGCCGGCGCTCGGTGCCGCGCGCAGCGCGGAACGCGACGCGTCGAGGAACGCGTCTTTCGCCGTGCGCGGCAACGCCGGACGGCGCGCGTTCGGGGGCCTCGTCGCGATCGAGATGGCGCTCGCGACGCTGCTGCTCGCCGGGGGCGGGTTGTTCGTTCATAGCCTCGTGAAGCTCGAGCGGTCTGACGCGGGATTCGACCCGAGCAACGTTCTGGCCTTCGAGGTCAGCTGGCCGCCCGGCAAGTACCGCGATCCCGCGGCGCCGTTCGCGCGACTGCGAGAGCGGCTGCTCGAGATTCCCGGCGTGCTCGCCGTGAGCGCCGGAGTCCAGCTTCCGGGCCGCGGCGACGCGTTGCTCGGCGATACGGCGCCGTTCGCGGAGGTCGAAGGCCGGCCGCCCGCCGGCGCGCGGCCGCGCGTGGCTTCGCTCGCGATTCACCCCGGCTATTTCCGCGCGCTCGGCATTCCACTCGCCATGGGCCGAGACTTCGACGACGGCGACCGCGCGGACTCGCCGCGCGTCGCCATCGTCAACCGGTCGTTTGCGCGGGCGTACTCGAGCGGCGAAGAGCCGATCGGCCGCCGCCTGAAACTCGATTCGTGGACGCTTCCCGGCGACGGTCGCGCCGAGATCGTCGCCATCGCGGAAGACGTTCGACACGACGGCTTGCTCGGCGATGTCGAGCCGCTCGTCTACGTGCCGTTCGTCCAGCGGCCCGCGTGGAGCGCGTCGATGATCGTCAAAACGCGCGAGGATCCCGCGCGCTCGATCGATGCGGTTCGCGAGGTCGTTCGTGCCGTCGATCCGGACCAGCCGATCGACAATTTGGGCACGCTCGAGCAGCGGCTCGCCGCGTCGCTCGCGTTGGATCGCTTTCGCGCGCTGCTGCTCGGCGGGTTTTCGGCCGTGGCCGTCGCGATCGCCGCGGTCGGGCTGTTCGCGGTGCTGTCCTACGCGACCACGCAGCGCGAGCGCGAGATCGGCCTCAAGATGGCGCTCGGCGCCCGCGCCGGAGACGTGGCCGGCGCCGTCGTCGTCGAGGGAATGCTGCCGGTGTGCGCCGGAATTCTCGTCGGCGCGCTCGCCGCTTCGGCGCTGTTCGAGCTCGTCGACAGCCTGTTGTTCGAGGTATCGGCCACGGATACGACGGCGTTCGGCGCGGCGATCGTCGTCCTGCTCACGGTGGCCGGCATCGCCTCCGCCGTGCCGGCGCGCCGCGCGGCGCGCATCGATCCGGCCACAGCGTTGCGCGAATGACCAGGGCGGACGGCTCATGTTGACCCCGAACGCTCCGATCGAGCGCGTGGCGCTGCGAGGCCGACGCATCGCGCTCGAGCCGCTCGGCGCGGAGCACCTCGAGGGGCTCGCGGCTGCAGTCCGCGACGGCGAATTGTGGACGATTCCGGTGACGCTGGTGCCGCACCCGGACGAGCTGCCGGCATTCTTGCGGCAAGCAGAAGTGCGCTATGCAGCGCAGCAGGAACGAGCCTTCGCGACGATCGACCTCGAGACGGGCGCGGTGGTCGGCAGCACTCGGTTCATGGGCATCGACCGCGACCATCGTCGAGTCGAGATCGGCTATACGTTCGTCGCGCAGCGGTGGCAGCGCTCGTACGTCAATACCGAAGCGAAGTACCTGATGCTGCGGCACGCCTTCGAGAAGTGGGAGTGCTATCGCGTGGAGCTCATAACGGACGCGCTGAACGCGAAGTCCCGCAAGGCGATTCTGCGTCTAGGGGCGAAGGAAGAAGGCGTGATGCGCAACCACATGATCATGCGCGACGGACGCATTCGCGATTCCGTGCTCTACAGCATCGTTCGTTCGGAGTGGCCCGCAGTGAAGGCCGGCCTCGAAGCGAAGATGGCGGCGCACGAGGCGTGAAGCGGTGTTGAGTGTTGCCGAAAGCAGCCGGCGCTCCGGCGCCGACGGACGCCGCTAGCCCGCCGGGCCGTGGTGCCGACCGGCGCCGCTAGCAGGCGGAGCGCTGCGGGCCGTCGCCGCAGGCGCCGTACTCGATCTCGATCGTTGCGTGCGTGATGCGGAACTCGAGCGCGAGCCGGCGCTTGATCTCGCGAATCGCCACGCCGGAATCCGTGCCGGTCGTCACGCATGCATGCAAGGTGACCATCGGGCGCTCCTGGCTGATCGACCACGCGTGGACGTGGTGCACGTCGAGCACGTACGGCAGCGACGAGCGGAGCTGATCGCGCAGCAAGCGGGAGTCGAATCCGCGCGGCGAGCCTTCGAGCAGAATGTGGCCGCTTTCGGCGACGACTCGCCACGCAGAGCGGACGATGATCAGCGCCACGACGATCGAGAGCAGCGGGTCGATCGGCGTCCAGCCCGTGGTCAGGATCACGAGCGCGGCGATGACGGCCGCGACCGAGCCGAGCAGGTCGCCGACCACGTGCAGGGCTGCGGCGCGAATGTTGAGATTGTCCTTGTCGCCCGTTCGCAGCACGAGGAACGACACGACGTTCACGGCGAGTCCCGCGGCCGCGATCCACAGCATCGGCCAGGCCAGAACTTCGACCGGCGAAGCGAAGCGCTCGACGGCCTCGGCGACGATCCAGATGGCGATCGCGAACAGCGAAATCCCGTTGACGAAAGCGATCAGCACTGCGAACCGGTCGAAGCCGTAGGTCCGGCGCCAGTCCGCCGGCTGACGCGTGAGCCTGAAGCCGAGCCAGGCGAGCGCCAGGCTCGCGAAGTCCGTCAACATGTGCCCCGCGTCGGCGAGCAGGGCCAAGGATCCGGCGACGATGCCGCCCACGACCTCGGCCACCATGAAGCCGCCGGTCAGGAACGCGGCCATACCCACGCTGCGCTCGTTGGCCCCGTTCCCGTGCGAGTGGCCATGGTGGCCGCGACCGTCGGCGCGGTCGTGATCGTCGTGCGGATGAGCGTGAGAATGCTGCATAGTCGGTCGTTCGGCCGCATGGTAGCACGCACGAATTGACCCACTCGCCGCCCGCGAGGATCATTGCGCCCGGCTCATAACGACGAGCGCCCGACTGCACGGGCGCCGATTCATCGACGGCGGCAACTCTACACTCGTGGCGCTCAAGGCTCGGCAAAAGCTCGGCAAATACCGGATCGAACGGCGCATCTCCGAAGGCCCGATTGCGGCCGTCTACGAGGCCGTGGACACGATCCACGGCGTTCACGTGGCTCTGAAGATCCCGCACGAAAGCGCGATGACGGATCACTTTCTCGACGACTTCAAGCGAGAAGCCCGGCTCGCGCACGTGCTCGAGCACCCCAACATCCTGCCGATCCGCGACGCGTCGTTCATCGCCGACCGCTTCGTGATCGCGATGCCCCTCGGCGAGCGTTCGCTCGCGAGCCGCATGCGAAAGCGCCTTTCCACGGCTTCGGCGCTCGAGCTCATCGAACAAGCCGTGGCGGCCGTCGCGCACGCGCACCGCGCGAACGTCATTCACTGCGACATCAAGCCCGACAATTTCATTCTGTTTCCGGGCAATCGTCTCAAGCTCACGGACTTCGGCTTCTCGAAGGTGGTAGAGGGCACGTTGAAGGCGTCGGGATCCGGCACCGTCGGCTACATCGCTCCCGAACAGGCCGTAGGCCGGCCGAAGTTCCAGTCCGACGTGTTCTCGCTCGGCTTGGTCATCTACGAGCTGCTCTCCGGCCATCTGCCGGAGTGGCCGTACGACTGGCCGCCGCCCGAGGTGAAACGCGTGCGGGAGAGGGTCGGCGTGAAGCTCACGGACTGGCTGCGCCGGGCGATTCAAGTGCGGCCCGAGAACCGGTTCCGCAACGCGGTGACGATGTACCGCGAGTTCAAGCGTCTCAGGAACGGCGCCGCGAAGAAGAAGCGGCGCGCGCGCCGCAAGGACGACGATCCGTCGCTGTGGCAGCAGGTGCTGTTCCGTCAATTCCAGCGCAAGTACGGCAGATCGATCGAGGCGCGCTACCGGTGCCGCCACTGCACGGGTCCGGTCTCGGAGCTGATGCAGTGCTGCCCGTGGTGCGGCACCGAGCCGCCGCTCGAGGCGCACCGCCATCGCCACCCCGCCGAATGCCCGCGCTGCCATCGCGGCGTCAAGACGGATTGGCATTACTGCGCGTGGTGCTACGGCCCCGGGTTCGAGGTCGAGACGACGCGCCGTTACACGGACAAGCGTTATGTCGCGCGCTGCCAAAATGAGACCTGCCGCGGACCCCTGATGCCGTTCATGCGCTACTGTCCGTGGTGCCGTGCCAAGACCAAGCGCCCATGGAAGCTCCCAGGCAGTACGACGCGCTGCTCGCACTGCCGTTGGGGCGTCGATACGAACTTTTGGCATTACTGCCCGTGGTGCACCAAGGCGCTCGAAGCATGATCCGCGCCGGGGACGCAAACGCATGAGCGCGGACGGCGAGCGCGTGCAGTTGTTCCTCGGAGAGAACGAGCGCGAGCAAGCCGACCGGACGCTGCCGCACGGCGAAATATGCGTTCGCAGCGTCCGCTCGCCGAACAAGCAGACGCAGAACGAGGATTCCGCAGCCGTCATCCAGCTCGGCGGCGCCTCCCTCGTGCTCGCCGTCGCGGACGGCGTCGGCGGCTCCGTGGCCGGGCGAGAGGCTTCGAACGCGACGGTGCGCACGTTGTCGCGCGTGCTGACGAAGCTGCCGGAGGAAACGCAAGAGCTGCGGCCGGCGATCCTGGAGGCCGTCGAGGAGGCGAACAAGGCCGTGCTCGGCCTCGCGCGCGGCGCCGCCACGACGCTCGTCGTCGCGCAGCTCGATTCGACGCGCCTGCGCAGCTACCACGTCGGCGACTCGGAGCTCTTGGCGGTCGGCCAGCGGGGGCGCATCAAGCAGCGCGTCGTCCCGCACTCGCCGACGGGGTTCGCCGTCGAGGCCGGACTCCTCGACGAGGACGAAGCCGTGCAACACGATCAGCGTCACGTGCTGTTCAACGTCATCGGCTCGTCCGACATGCGCGTGGAGGTCGGTCCCACGTTGCAGCTCGCGGCGCGCGACACCGTGCTGCTCGCGAGCGACGGCCTGTTCGACAATCTCTACATCGACGAGATCGTCGACACGATCCGCCGCGGCCCGCTCAAAGCGGCCGCGGACCGGCTCGTCGAGCGTGTGCAGGCGCGCATGCGCGGCCAGGATGCCGAGCATCAGCCCTGCAAGCCCGACGATCTCACGATCGTGCTGTTCCGGCCGCACAAGCCGCGCTGATCGCGCGGCCTCTTGCGAGCGCGAAGCGAGAAACGCCTCGATCCGCCGAGAAATGGCAGGGCGTCCGGGTCGCCGCCGCGCGGTACGCTGCGCCGCGAAATGGATGCGCCGATCGTGATTACGGAATCGCCCGGCCTGCCGTTGCTCGGCCTCGTGCTGTTGCTGTGGTTCTATACCGTGTGGCAGTCGTACGTCATCGAGGGAACGCGCGCGCGGCTCGAGGGCTTGAAGGAGGTCTGGCGGGAAACCCTATCGTTGGACGCGTCATGGCGGTACTGTCCCGCCACCCGCACCGTCGATCGGTTGCTCGACGCAAGCCTGGCAGGCCTCCCGCGGTTCTCGCTGCACTTCCTGTTCGCCGCCCTGATCCTCACCGCCGGGAAGCGCGGTGCCGTCCGCCTGCTCGTGTACGAAGACCTGCTTCGGCTGCCGTCGACTCGGCTGCAAACCGAGGCGATCGGCATCGTCGAGACGGCGACGCGCTACGTCGCGCTCGCCGCGGCTAAGCGCTCGTTGCTCGTGTGGACGCTTTCGCCGCTGTTCGTCGCGGCGTTCGTCGTCTGGTCCTTCAAGTGGCAGCTCAAGAACGCGCTCGAGGGCGCGCCGCCGGGCGCAACGCAGCTCGCGCGCGTGCGGCTCCGCCGCAAAGTCCTCGCGCCGTTGATTCCGATCGTCATTTCCGCGCCGACGACATAGCGCCGTTGGGCGCGGGGCCGCGCCGATATCGGCGCAGTCCCCGAGGCTCGCCTCGACATCAGGCGTGCTTGGCCTGACGCGGGCTGCCGGCCGGGACGGAACGTGATTCCTCGAGCTCGTACGCGCGCGCGAGCTCCTCGATGAACTGGTGCGGGAACTGCCCCGGCTGCTGCTGGGCGACGACTTGGAAGAGATCCTTGTACAGATCCCAGTACTTGAGCTTGTTGGCCGCGCCGAGCAGCGCGCTGCCGCGGCCGATCTTGCTTTCGAGCTCCTCGGGATCCAGGCGATTGACGTAGTCGACGACGGCCGTGCGCATCGCGGCGAGCAAATGCTGCTGATGCTGCTTGACGTCGCCGAAGGCTTCGCGGACGGCGTCGACGGGCGGCAGGTACTCCGCGCCGGCCTCGCGAAACAGCAGGTTCGTCAGCGCTTCCTCGACGCTCGCCGAGAACTTGAGCGGGTTGTTGTTGCGTGGCTGAATCGTCGTCGTCGGCACGCGCATCAGGTTTTTCTGCTCGGCGCGTAGGTGGAGGTTCTCGCTCACGCCGAGCACGACTTCGCGCATGATCTGCCCGAGACGGTGCAGGACTTCTCCGGCCTGCTTGTCGTCGAGGCGCTGTGCAGCGAGGCCGGCGCCGCGAAAAAACGCATCGAGCGAGGACGCCGGCGCGGAGGCGGGCGTCGGCTGCGACGATGCCTGCGGCCTGGCCGCCGGCGCAGCGCTGGCGGGTCGCGGCGCCGGCGAGCTCGGTTGCGGCTTCGGCGCGGCGGTCGCGGCCGACGGCTTTTGCGTCTGGGGAGGCTGTGCGGCGCCGAGCGCGGACGGCGAGCGCTGGACGACGCGCGCGGCGGCGCTGACGGGTGGCGGTTCCCGGCTCTTCGAGGCAGCACCCGACTCGCGGCGTTCGGCCGGCGCCGGGCTCACCGGCCGGCCGTTCGGTTGCGGCTTGGTCGCGGCGAAATCTTCTTCGAGCGTGAGATTCGCGGCGTTCGCCTTCGCCACGCGCTGAATCTGGCCGATCTCGGCGTCCTCGTCGATCAGCATCTCGATGCCGACGGCCGTGATCTCGTGCGGCGCCACCATGTCGGCGCGCGTCGGATCGGGCGGCGGCACGCGTTGCGCCTTCGCGACGGGATCGACGTGCTTGTCGTCGAGAAGTGTCTCGCGGGTATCGTCCTCGTCCACGATCTCGACGCTCATCTCGTATTCGCCGAGACGGATGCGGTCTCCCGTGAAGAGCCGCTGTGGGTTGCCGCGGCCGACGGGCTGCTCGGAGTCGTTGACGTAAACGCCGTTCGTCGACGTGTCGACGATGTAGTAACTCCCGGAACGGAAGTCGATGCTCGCGTGCCGGCTCGAAAGATATCGCTGGCCGTCGGGAAGTACCCAGTCGCTCTCGAGCGAGCGGCCGATCGTGCCGCCGTTCTGCCCGAACTCCATCGCGGAGCGCTCGCCCAAGCCCTGGCGGTGACGACTGATGATCTGAAGGCGCAGCGCCATATCAATCCCTGATCTCGAGCCTGCCGCTCGTGCCGAAGTCCGTATCGCCCCCGCGCGAGAGTGTAACTCTCGGGGCCCGGGAATCCGGAGCAACGCGGCCGATTACTGTGATCGGGCTCTCAGAAGTTACTGTGCTAAGCTCCCTCGAGTCGTTTCGGATGGGCAGCATGGCAGCGAAGCCGATCTATCGAGTCGTCTTTGTCAATCAAGGCAAGGTCTACGAGGTTTACGCCAGGCGCGTCAGCCAGACGGGCTCGCTGTTCGGCTTCGTCGAAGTCGAGGAGCTCGTGTTCGACGCGCGCAAGGGCGTCGTCGTCGATCCGTCCGAGGAGCGCTTGCGCATCGAGTTCCAGGGCGTCAAGCGAACGTACTTGCCGCTGCACTACGTGCTCCGGATCGACGAGGTCGACAAGCAAGGCGTGAGCAAGATCACGAACGCCGAAGGCGGCAATGTCACGCAGTTCCCGATGTTCGTTTACTCACCGCAGGGCAAGGGTGGACCGACGGAACGCTGAGCGAGCTCAAGAACGTGCCGTTTAGCTTCGAACGCTCGTGACGCTGCGCTTCGTTTCGCTAGCCAGCGGCAGCCGCGGCAACGCCTCGCTCGTCGAGTCCGGCTCGACGCTGCTCATGATCGATTGCGGATTGCCGTGCAAGGTCCTCGAGGAGCGGCTCAAGGCCGTCGATCGGCAGCCGCGCGACGTGACGGCCATCCTGATCACGCACGAGCACACGGATCACGCACAAGGTGTCGCGACGTTCTCGAAGCGCCACAACACGCCCGTTTGGATGACGCCGGGGACGGCGAGCGCGATGCCGGCGATCGCGCGCGTTCGTGAGCTCAGCTGCCATCGCCCGCTCACGATCGGCAGCATCGACGTGCAGCCGTATCCCGTGCCGCACGACGCGCGCGAGCCGTGCCAGTTCACGTTCGCGGCGGGAGGGCTCAGGCTCGGCATGCTCACCGACGCCGGCTGCGTAACGCCGCATATCGTCGAGCGGCTCACGGCATGCGACGCGCTCGCGCTCGAGTGCAACCACGATTACGAGTCGCTGCAGCGTGGCCCGTATCCCGAGTCTCTGAAAGCCCGCGTGGCCTCGCGATACGGCCATCTGAACAATCATCAAACCACCGAGCTCTTGGCGCGCCTCGACTCCACGCGCGTTCAGTGGCTGCTCGGCCTGCACTTGAGCGAGCGCAACAACTCGCCCGAGCGAGTGCGCGCCACGCTAGGCCCGGCGCTCGAGAACGTCCGCTATCCGCTGCACCTCGCGACGCAGGATGCCCCGACCGAGTGGCTGACGGTCGAGTAGCCGACGCGGGCGTGGATGCCCGCGGTGGAGCAGCGCAGGAAGCACGTGCCGAAGTGGCCAGCCCCGCGCACGCAAGGGTAGAATATCGCGCCCGAAGCTCACCCCACGCGAAGTGAATTCATGACGATGTTGCAGTTGGCCGGCCCGCCGGCAGCGACTGCGTTCCGCCTCGAAAAGCTCCGCGCCGAGCTCGCAGCCGCCGCGGAAACGGTGACCGACGCCGCGGTGCATTTCGAGCATTTCGTCCATCTCGAGCGGCCTCTCGACGTCACGGAGCAGCGCGTGCTCGCGGCGCTCCTCGACTACGGCGGTGGCGCGGCGCCGCGAACGGGCGGCCGGCAGCGCCTCTACGTCGTGCCGCGGGTCGGCACGATCTCCCCGTGGGCGTCGAAGGCCACAGACATCGCGCGGATCTGCTCGCTGCCGGTCCTGCGTATCGAGCGCGGCCGCGTTTACGAGCTCGCCGTGCGCGCGGTGCTGACGGACGCCCAACGGCGCCGTGTCGCGCCGCTCCTGCACGATCGGATGACGGAGACGCTGCTCACGGAGCCGCCGACGGAGGCCCTTCTCTTCGCCGCGCACGCGCCGCGGCCCGTGCGCACGGTCGACGTGCAGGGAAGCGGCCGCGCGGCGCTCGAGCGCGCCAACGTCGAGTTCGGGCTCGCGTTGTCGGGCGACGAGATCGACTATCTCGCGGCGCATTTCGCCGCGCTGAAGCGCAATCCGACCGACGTCGAGCTCATGATGTTCGCGCAGGCGAACTCCGAGCACTGTCGGCACAAGATCTTCAACGCGGACTGGGTCATCGACGGCGAACGCTCGCCGAAGAGTCTGTTCGCGATGATCCGCAACACGCACGCGCGCGCGCCGGACGGCGTGCTGTCGGCCTACAAGGACAACGCCGCCGTTTTGGCCGGCGCTTCGGCGGGCTGGTTCGTGCCCGACCCGGCGACGGGCATTTATGGCTACGTGCACGAACCGGCGCACATCGCGATCAAAGTCGAGACGCACAATCACCCTACCGCGATCTCGCCGTTTCCGGGCGCCGCGACGGGCGTCGGCGGCGAAATTCGCGACGAGGGCGCTACTGGGCGCGGCGCCAAGCCGAAGGCCGGCCTTGTCGGCTTCACCGTGTCGCACCTCGAGGTGCCGGGCTGGCGTCAGCCATGGGAGCGTGCGTCGCCCGGCAAGCCGGACCGCATCGCGTCGCCGCTTTCGATCATGCTCGAGGCGCCGATCGGCGCCGCGAGCTTCAACAACGAGTTCGGGCGGCCGAACCTCGCCGGCTACTTCCGCACGGCGTTGCTCGAGGCGGACGGCGTGTGGCGCGGTTATCACAAGCCGATCATGATCGCGGGCGGCTTGGGCAACGTCCGCGCAGTCAACGTGACGAAGGCGAAACCCGGCCCCGGCGCGAAGCTCGTCGTGCTCGGCGGGCCCGCGATGCTGATCGGCCTCGGCGGCGGTGCGGCGTCGTCGCAAGGCAGCGGCGCCGGCGAGGCCGAGCTCGACTTCGCGTCCGTGCAGCGCGGCAACGCAGAGATGCAGCGGCGCGCGCAAGAGGTCATCGACGCGTGCGCGGCGCTCGGCGACGAGAACCCGATCGCGGCGATTCACGACGTCGGCGCGGGCGGCCTCTCGAACGCCGTGCCGGAGATCGTCGATCAAAGCGGCTGCGGCGCGATCGTCGACCTGCGCGCCATCCCGAGCGACGAGCCCGGCATGAGCCCGATGGAGCTCTGGAGCAACGAGTCGCAAGAGCGCTACATGCTCGCGGTCGAGGCGGGCGACGTGCCGCGCTTCGCCGCGATCTGCGAGCGCGAGCGCGCGCCGTTTGCCGTGATCGGCGAGCTGACGGCCGAGCGCGAGCTCATCGTCACGGATCGCGAGCTCGGCGGCACGCCGGTGGCGATGCCGATGGAGGTGCTGTTCGGCAAGCCGCCGAAGATGACGCGCACCGCTGTGCGCCGCGAGCGCAGGAAGCTCGAATGGCGCCGCGACCGGTTGAGCCTGTCCGCGGCCGTCGACCGCGTTCTCGCGTTCCCGGCCGTCGCCGACAAGTCGTTCTTGATCCACATCGGCGACCGCACCGTGGGCGGCCTCGTCGCGCGCGATCAGCTCGTCGGTCCGTGGCAAGTTCCCGTCAGCGACGTCGCCGTGACGGCGTCGGGCTACGACGGCTACACGGGAGAGGCGTTCGCGATGGGAGAGCGCACGCCGGTCGCGATTCACGACGGGCCCGCGTCGGCGCGGCTCGCCGTGGCCGAGGCCGTGCTGAACATCGCCGCGGCCGACGTCGCGTCGCTCGGCGACGTGCGCTTGTCGGCCAACTGGATGGCCGCGGCGGGCTATGCCGACGACGACCACGCGCTGTACACGATGGTGCGAGCCGTCGGCGAGGAGCTTTGCCCGGCGCTCGGGCTCGCCGTGCCCGTCGGCAAGGACTCCTTATCTATGCGCACGGTGTGGCGGGCCGAAGACGGCCGCGACCGCGCCGTCACGGCGCCGGTGTCGCTGATCGTATCGGCGTTCGCGCCCGTCGCGGACGTGCGCCGCACGTTGACGCCCGAGCTCGATCGCTCGCGCGATTCCGTTCTCGTATTCGTCGATCTGGTCGGCGGCGCGGAGCGGCTCGGCGGCTCGTGCCTCGCGCAGACGTTCGGCGAGTACGGCGGCGAGGCACCCGATGTCGAGGACCCGGAGAGGCTCAAGCGCTGGTTCGCGGCGCAGCGTGAGTTGCGTGCGGCGGACCTCGTCCTCGCGTATCACGACCGCTCGGACGGCGGCCTGTTCACGACGCTCGCCGAGATGGCGTTCGCCGCGAAGGTGGGGCTCGACGTCGAGTTGCCGTCGTCGGCCGCCGACGCCGTCGCGTTCCTCTTCAACGAGGAGCTCGGCGTCGTCGTTCAAGTGCCGGCGGCCGAGCACGAGCGCGTCGCGCACCTGCTCGAGCGCCGCGGGCTGGCGCATCACGCGATCGCGCGCATCGCGACGCACGACGACCTCGTCGTGCGACGCGGCGGCGCGGAGCTCTATCGCGCGCCGCGCGTCGAGCTCAGGCGCAAATGGTCGGAGCTCACGTACCGGATGCAGGCACTGCGCGACGATCCCGAGTGCGCGAGCGAGGCGTTCGACGCGGTGCTCGATGCCGGCGACGAAGGGCTCAACGCGAAGCTCACGTTTCCGCTTCCCACGGAGCGCCGCGCGGCCGCGCGCGCCGGCCGGCCGACGGTGGCCGTTCTGCGCGAGCAAGGCGTGAACGGTCAACGCGAGATGGCCGCGACGCTCGATCGCGCGGGATTCGAGGCGCACGACGTCCACATGACGGATCTCTTGGCGGGCCGCAAGAGCCTCGATCCGTATCGCGGCGTCGTCATGTGCGGCGGCTTCTCGTACGGCGACGTGCTCGGGGCCGGCGAAGGCTGGGCCAAGACGATTCTCTATCACGAGCGCGTGCGGCGGATGTTCGAGGAGTTCTTCGCCCGCAGCGACGCGTTCGCGCTCGGCGTGTGCAACGGCTGCCAGATGCTCGCCGCGCTGAAGGAGCTGATCCCGGGCACGGAGCACTGGCCGAAGTTCCTACGCAACCGCTCGGACCAGTTCGAGGCGCGCCTCGCGCTCGTCGAGGTCGTGCCGAGCCCGTCCGTGCTGCTTGCGGGCATGGCCGGCTCGCGACTTCCGATCGCCGTGTCGCACGGCGAGGGGCGCGCCGCGTTCGCGTCCGTCGACGATCTCGCCGAATGCGATTCGCGCCTGACGGCGCTGCGCTTCGTCACGAACGGCGGCGAAGTCGCGGAGCGCTATCCGGCGAACCCGAACGGCTCGCCGCGCGGCATCGCGGGCCTTTCGAACGCCGATGGCCGGGTGACGATCATGATGCCGCACCCCGAGCGCGTGTTTCGCACCGTGCAGCTGTCGTGGCATCCGCCCGAGTGGGGCGAGTGCTCGCCGTGGCAGCGCATCTTCGACAACGCGCGAACGTGGGTCGGCTAACGCCGTCGCGCATGTCCGCTCAGTCCACGATCGGCGACTCACGACGGCCCGTGTGGCGGTTGCCGCCGTGACGCTGCGCGTCGCCGTCTTTGGGGCGGGAGGCGTCGGCGCCTACTTCGGCGCGCGGCTCGCGGAGGGCGGTGCCGAGCTCGCAGTCATTGCGCGCGGCGCGCACCTCGATGCGATCCGCGACGGCGGCTTGCGCATCGACAGCGTGCTCGGCGATATGCGCCTCGCGCCCGCGATCGCTACGACGGACGCGGCCGAGGTCGGCCCCGTCGACGTCGTGCTGCTCGGCGTGAAGACGTGGCAGGTGCCCGACGTGGCGCAGTCGCTGCGGCCGCTGCTCGGCCCGAGCACGTTCGTCGTTCCCCTGCAGAACGGCGTCGAGACGGTCGACGAGCTGACGACCGCCCTCGGTGAACGGCACGTCGTCGGCGGCCTGTGCAGCGGCTTCTGCTTCATCGTCGCGCCGGGCCATGTGCGTCACATCGGCGGCGCCACGTTCATCAAGTTCGGCGAGCTCGATGGACAGAAGACGGCACGCGTGCTCGCGCTGCGCGACGCTTTCGCAGCTGCGCGCGTCGATGCCGAGGTGCCCGACGACATTCGCGTAGCGCTGTGGGAGAAGTTCTTGCTCGTCGTGCCGTTCGGCGGCATCGGCGCCGTCAGTCGCGCGCCGATCGGCGTGCTGCGGACGCCGCCGACGCGGGAGCTGCTCGAGCGCGGCATGCGCGAGATCGAAGCGATCGCGCGTGCGCGCGGCGTCGCTCTACCGGACGACGCCGTTGCGAGGGCGTTCGAGATGCTCGACGAGGCGAACCCGAGCGGCACGTCGTCGCTGCAACGCGACGTCGCGGCCGGCAAGCCGTCGGAGCTCGACGCATGGACGGGCGCCGTCGTGCGGCTCGGCGCTCGCGCCGGCGTGCCTACGCCGCTGCACGACGTTCTCTATGCGGTGCTGTTGCCGCAGGAGCGGCGTGCGCGCGGCGAGATCGCGTTCAGCCCACCCTGACGCGCCTCGCTCGGGCGCGAAGTGTTAGCCGGCGTTCGTTCCGGCGAGCGATGCCCGCCCAGCGTTACTCGACGGGTATCTTCTTGAAGAACGGATTGCCGAAATCGTCCGTCAAGTCGAGCAGGAACTTGTTGTTCTCTTGGCAGATGTATTCGGCGAGCTCGGCGCCCTCGGCCCATGGGATGTCCCACGCGACGGTCCAAGGCTCCGTGTAGGCACCGAGATCGATGATCGTCGCCTCGTAGTGCAAGGTGTCGCGATTCGGCCGCGAGAATCTTTCGACGGTGCGCAGCTCGTCCGTGTGCATCGTGCCGTTGAAGTTGAGCCACGTCTTTTCGTTGAAGCCCGTCGTCTCGACGACGAGCGTGTCGCCCTCGTAGCGGCCCACCGAGTAGCCGAAATACGTCGGGTTCAGCTCTTCTCGATCCGGCAGCGGGCGGCCGTCCATGTGAATCTCGCGCCACACGTGCGCGCCGCCCTCGAAGATGATGATGATGCGATCGTGCCTGCGGTCTTGAATGATCTCCGACGGATACGGCGTGCCCATCGAGCGCGGCCCGCCGGGCGGCAGGCAAAAGCCCTGCGGGTCGTAGGCCACCTGGTTCGACTTGTTGTAGTCGTACATCGCCTTCGTCCACGGCAGGAACGGAATGTCGTCGCGGCCGACGAGCTGCGCGCCGAAGTCCGTGATCCAGGGCTGCATCCAGATGCCGTCGCCACCGAAGTCGACGAGGCCGTCCTCGAAGCGCGGCGTCGGCGGCGACGACGCGTGCTCCTTGTGCTCGTTGCCGCCGCGTTGGGCCGCCGCAGGCACGGCGGCAATGGCGAGCAGCGACACCGCCGCCACAGTGATGCGCTTGTCCATTCCGTTCTCCTTGCGCTGCGCGTTAGTTGGCGTCGTCTTCGGCGCCCGGTTGGCTCGAGCCCGCGAACAACCGCTGGCCCGTCGACAACACGACCGAGCGCGCGTTGCCCTTGAAGCTGCCGTCCTTTGCGCGCGAGCCCGTCACCGTGACGACGTCGCCGATCTTGAGCGTGTTGCGCGTCCAGCCGCGGCGCATCAGGCCGTTCGGGCTGCCCATCTCGAGCGCCCAATTCTCGTACTGGCCCTTTTCGTTCTTCACGTCGATGTAAAAGAACGTGTGCGGGTTGGCCCACTCGATCTTCGTGACGCTGCCGGTCAGCTCGAACGGCGCGTTCGCGTCGAACTCGGCCGCGAACGAGTGATGTGCCGCCGCGCGACCGACGGCGAACATCGCCGCCGCGCCGGCCAATACCGCTGCCAATCTCCGCTGCATGCTGCGATCTCCCCGTTCGCGACGAACGTTGCTGCTAGTTCAACGTCAGGATGAAGGTGCCGGTCTCGTCGCCGTGGCGGTAAGTGCCCGAATAGCGGCGATTGACCCAGGAGCCGAGATTTTCGAGCTTCCCCGTGGCGACGAACGGGGCCGCCTTGCCGTTCGAGAGCGGCATGTCGGCCTCGATCGTCATCGTCCACGTGTCGTAGTCGATGTTGACGCGGTCGATTTTGACGGCATTCGGTCCCGGATTGATCGTGCCGGCGACTTGGCGATCTCGCCAGTCGAGGTCGAGCAGGATGCGCCGGCGCTCCGTCTCGCTCGGGCCCCAGAACCCGAGCCACGAGCCTTTCGCGGGATGACCGACCTGCGCGAGCGCGGGCAGCAGCGTGAGCGACGAGAGCAGGCCTAGAACGAGCTTCCTTCCAAAGTGCACGCTTCCCCCCGAATGCCGCGAATCGCCGTTCCGGCAACGCCAATCAGTGTGTGTGGTAGCCATTCTACCAGGCGAGCAACGATGGGCCGCGAGCGTTGCCGCGCGCGCGGGGAAACGACGCCCGCGTGTCGATGCGGTCCCGCGTAGACGCGAAGCGCCCGGGTTGCGTAATTGTTTTACAGGGTCAAATTATCGCTGTACGATAATAAATTATCGAGCTAGTTGGAGGCGACCAAATGTCCACGCTGCCAATGGAAGGGGCCGCCGCGCCGACGCGGCTGCTCAACACGGCGCTGTCCGCGATCTGCATATTTCTTATCGCGACGCTACCGGCCGTGACGCTGTTCTTGGTGCTGTTCGGCTTGGACACGTTTGCGGGCGGGCTCGGTCTCCCGCCGGAGCAAAGCGCCGCGCCGCTGTCGCTCGTCCAGCGCGCGGCGATCGTTGCCGTCGCGCTCGTGCCGGTCGCGCTCATCGTCTACGCGCTCGTTTCAGCGTGGCGTTGCTTTCGCAGCTTCGCGCGCGGCGAGTACCTCTCGCTGGCCGTCGTGCGTAGCTTGCGCGGGTTCGCGGCGGGCGTGTTCTGGTCCGTCGTCGCGGCGTTCGTCACGAATCCCGTGCTCACGTTCCTGATCACGCTCGGCGCCGGTCCGGACGGCCACAGGGTCAACGTGAGCTTCAGCAGCACGCAGGCGCTCACGCTGCTTTTCGCCGGCATTGTGTGGCAGGTGGCCGCCGTCATGACGAGGGCCGTCGCCGTGGCCGAAGAAAACGCCCAATTCGTTTGAAGGAGCAGCGCGCATGCCCATCGTCGTCAAGCTCGACGTCATGCTTGCCGAGCGCAAGGTGAAGTCGAAGGCACTCGCCGAGCACGTCGGCATCACGGAAGCGAACCTGTCGCTGCTGAAGCAGGGCAAAGTCAAAGGCGTGCGGTTCGACACGCTGGAAAAGATTTGCGAGTACCTCGACTGCCAGCCCGGCGACTTACTGCGCTACGAGCAGCACGCGGCCGCGCCGCCGCGCACCGTACCGATCGCGCGCAAGCGAGCATGAGGGGAATGCCTACGAGGCGCGCCGGTGCCGTTGCTCTCTGCGCGCTGCTCGCGGCCCCGATTTCCGCGCACGCGCAACCGTTCCCGCCGATCGAGCTCGTCGACCTCTTCGGCGTGCGCACGCTCGACGAGCAAGCCGTGCGCGCCGCGCTGCCGTTCCGTGAAGGGGATACGATCGAGGGCGACGAAGACAGGACCGCGATCGAGCGTGACGTGATCGCGAAGCTCGGGATCGCCGCCGTGAGCTTCGCGCTCGTATGCTGCACGGACAACCTCGGTTCCATTCTCTACGTCGGAATCGCGGAGCAGCCGGGTACGGGTGTCGCGTATCGGCCGACGCTGGCGGGGGACGTCGAGCTGCCGCCCGAGGTGCTCGCCGTCGACGAGGCACTTTCCGCCGCGCTCATGAACGCCATCGCCGCCGGCAATGCCGGCGAAGACCGGTCTCAGGGGCACTCGCTCGCGCACGATCCCGCGATGCGCGCGCAGCAAGAACGGCTCCTGCGCTTCGCGCGCGAGGACCCCGAGCTTTACGCGCGCGTGTTGCGCGAATCGGCAAACGCCAAGCATCGCGCGATCGCAGCCACCGTCGTGGGCTACGCGGCCGACAAGGCGTGGGCCGCCCGCGAGCTCGAGGCCGCGGCTTTCGACGCCGACGGCGGCGTGCGCAACAACGCCGTTCGAGCGCTCGCGCTGATCGGCGCCTACGGCCGCGAGCACCCGGACGCCGGTATCGAAATCGATTACACGCGATTCGTCGAGCTGCTGAATTCGCTCGAGCAGACCGACCGGAACAAGGGTCTCGCCTTGCTGGGCTTTGGTGCGGGCGCGCCGTCGCCGCGCTTGCTCGCGGCGCTCGAGGAGCGCGCGCTGCCGTCGTTGATCGAGATGTGCCGCTGGCGAAACGACGGCCATGCGCAGCCTGCCTGCTTCTTGCTCGCGCACGTCGTCGGCATGCCGGCCTTGACGGAGCGGGCGCTCGCCGCCCGCGCGCAGCTCGTCGCAGCTGGTCGCGTGCTCGCCGCAGCGTCGCCCTGATGCTCCTTGTGTACTTGTGTGAACGGGCCACGTTCTCGGCTCGCACTGTGCGTGACGCGCTGCTTCGATGACGCGGCAATCGCCGGACCTGTTCTAGTCCGGCGCGCGCACGCGCGTCACCTTTGTCTCCGTCCGGCGACAGGCGCAAGGCGCGGAAACGCCGCGATTCGCGCGCGTCAAGCGCCGGGTCTGTATCCGCACGCCGACAAACGGCACTTTCCGCCTGCCGCAGAAGTAGCTCGAAATGCCAGTAACGGCGCGGCCTTAAGCGCGTTTGTGATCACTGGCACGCTTCGTGCTCTACGTCCGCGCATATGCCGATCTCGGGACTCTGAGACCTGGCTCATAGACCCGTAAGGCCGCGGCGGAATAGGGTTTTCTGCGCCGCTCCGAACGACGTTCACGAGGATTGGGCATGACAGAACGCATGAGAGCGCGATGGGGCGGTGCGGCTCTCGCCGGCTTGCTGGCCGTCGCGGGCACGGTGTCCGCGGCGACGGAGCTCGAGGGTCAAGACGCACCGGACTTCGTCTTGAAGAGCGTCTCCGGCAAGAACCTGCGTCTGTCGGAATACCGCGGCGACGTCGTGATGCTGAGCTTCTGGGCGTCGTGGTGCGGCGAGTGCCGCGCGCAGCTCGAGCACCTGGGCGCGATGCGCGAACGCTATCGGGACGCCGGCATCGAGCTCTTGGCCGTGAGCCTCGATCAAAGCGCGCGCCAGGCGAGCGAAGGATCGGCCGGAGCGAGGTACCCCGTGTTGCACGATGCGGGCGGCGAAGTGGGCCGGCTGTACGACGTGACGACGATGCCCGTGATGGTGCTCATCGATCGCGGCGGGGTCGTGCGCGAGGTGTTCGAGGGCTTTCGGCGCGGCAACGACGAGCAGTACCTCACCGAGGTGCGAGCGCTGTTGCGCGAGTGACGAGTCGAAACGGCGGTTGGAGTCAACGATGGTAGTCAAATGGATGGCGTCGGCTGCTCTCGCGGTGCTCGCGGTGCAGCCGGCGCAAGTCGCTGCGCAGGAAGCGCCGGTGCAGACGGTCGCGGCGGTGCCCGAGTTCGCGCCGCGCGCCGACCAGAGCGCCGAGCAGGGCACGGAATTCCGCACGCTCGATGAGGACGTGCAGGATCTGAAGAAGCAGGTGCTCGATCTGAACCGCGACTTGTTCCTGCTCGAGGAGGAGCTGCTCTTCCCGTCGAATACGCAGACGGCCGTGTTCGTCTCGATGGACGTCGGCGAGTTCTTCGGGCTCGACTCCGTCGAGCTCAAGATCGACGGCAAGGACGTCGCGAACTATCTCTACACGGAGCGCGAGGCCGACGCGCTCCTGAAAGGCGGCGTGCAGCGGCTCTTCATCGGCAACTTGAAGGCCGGCGAGCACGAGCTCGTCGCCGTGTTCACGGGCCAGGGTCCGCACGCGCGCGACTATCGCCGAGCGGCATCGCTCGTGTTCGAGAAGGGCATCGGCCCGAAATACATCGAGCTCACGATCTCGGACCGCGAGAGCAAGCAGCAGCCGGAATTCGTCGTCAAGGAGTGGGAGTAGCCGGTGGGCCGCCGCCTCGCCATCGTCACCGCAGTCGCGCTCGCACTGCCGGCCGCAAGCGCGGCCGCTGCGCGCGACGACGGCGGCCTCGTCGTCCAGGACCTCGCCTACGGCGAGGTGCTGTTCGAGTTCTTTCAAGAGGACTACTTCGCGGCGCTGACTCGCCTACTCGCGGCGCAGCAACGCGGCGAGCTCGAGCATCACGGGGCCGAGGCGGAGCTGATGCTCGGCGGGTTGTATCTGTCGTACGGCCAGCACCGCCTGGCCGGCGAAATCTTCGAGCGCGTGCTCGAGCAATCGGTGGAGCCGGAGCTGCACGACCGCGCTTGGTACTTCCTGGCGAAGATCTGGCAGCAGCGCGGCTATTTGAGCGAGGCAGAGGCGGCGCTCGCTCGCATTCAAGGCGAGCTGCCCGAGGAGCTCGAGCCCGAGCGGCGCATGCTTCATGCGCAGGTGCTCATGGATCAGGGCCGCTTCGCCGAGGCGCTCGGCATCCTCGAGTCGTGGCGCCGCCCGAGCGACGAGTGGGTCGGCTACGCGAAGTACAACATCGGCGTGTCGCTCGTGCGGCTCGGGCAGGTCGAAGCCGGCGCGAAAGTGCTCGACGAGGTCGGCCGGCTCGATCCCACGAATCCCGAGCTCCACGCGCTGCGCGACAAGGCCAACGTGGCGCTCGGTTACGCGTGGCTGCAGGCCGCGCGGCCGGTCGAGGCGAAGCCGTCGCTGCAGCGCGTGCGGGTGAACGGGCCGTTCTCGAACAAGGCGCTGCTCGGCGTCGGCTGGTCGGATGCCGAGTCCGCCGATTACCGCGCGGCGCTCGCGCCGTGGCTCGCGCTGCGCGAGCGCAGCCTGCTCGACTCGGCCGTGCAGGAGTCGCTGCTCGCCGTGCCGTACGCGTTCGCGCAGCTCGGCGCCGACAAGCAGGCCGCGGATCACTACGTCGACGCGATCGAAGCGTTCGGCAGCGAGATCGTGCGTCTCACGGCGGCGATCGAAAGCATCGAGAACGGCGAGCTGATCACGGAGCTGCTCGGCGAGCACGAGGACGCCGCCGACGCAGCGTCGGGCTGGTACTGGCGCCTCGAGCGCATTCCCGATTCCGTCGAGAGCCGCTATCTCTACGAGCTGCTCGCGACGAACCGTTTCCAGGAAGGGCTCAAGAACTATCGCGACCTCGAGCAGCTGAACAACAATCTGGCGCGCTGGGAGGAGAGCCTCGGCGCGTTCGACGACATCCTCGACACGCGCCAGCGCGCCTACCTGCAGCGCCTGCCGACGATCGACTCGAGCCTTGGCAGCGTCGACCTCGACGCGATGCTCGCGCGCCGCGTCGAGCTCGAGTCGCGCTTGCAGGCGATCGAGCGCAGCGAGGACGTCGTCGCGCTCGGCACGGCGAAGGAGCAGCAGAGCTGGGCCATGCTCGAGGCCATGGAGGCGAAGCTCGCGGCACTGCCGGCCGACGCAGCGAGCGAAGAGATGCGCGCGAAGCACCGGTTCCTGCGCGGCCTCTTGCTCTGGGATCTGCGGCGCGACTACAAGGCCCGGCTCTGGGCCGAGCGCAAGGCGCTGAACGACCTCGACCGGCAGCTCCGCGAAGCGCAGCGCCGGCACCACCAAGTGTCGAGCTCGAGGGACGATTGGCCGGAGAGGTTCACGGCGCTGACGGCACGTATCGAAGGCTTGGCGCCGCGCGTGCGCGGCTTGCAGCAGCAGGCGCTGGTCGCGCTCGAACGGCAGCAACGGTTTCTGCAGGACGTCGCCGTCGAGGAGCTGAACGCCCAGCGCGGCCGCCTCAATACGTACATGGTCCAAGCGCGGTTCGCCCTCGCGTCGATCTACGACCGCGCCGCGGCGCGCGTCGAGCCCCCTGCGGCCGAAGCGCAGGCCGCCGCGCGGCCGGGGGGCGGCGAATGACGAACGCGCCGCTGCTGGTGCTGCTCGCCGCCGCGGCCATCTGGCCGTTCGGCCGCGATCGCGACCGCGATCGAGAAAAGGACTTCGAGCCGACGGGGACCATCAAGGATCTCGAGCGCGCCGAGGTCGAGGTCGATACGGAAGCCGAGATCGTCGGCAGCGAGGCGAAGGCGATGGAAAGCTATCGCCTGTTCCTCGACGTGGCGTCCGACGATCCCGTGCTGAAGGCCGAAGCGATGCGCCGCCTCGCCGACCTGCAGCTCGAGACCGTCGACGCCGACGCGGGCATGGATGCCCGCGGTAGAGCAACGCAGGGAGCAGTTGCCGAGGAGCTCGCGAGCAACGTGCAGGCGCTCGGCGCGCTCGGCGGCACGATCGACATGTACGAGCAATTGCTCGAGTCGTATCCGAACTACGCGAAAAACGACCTCGTGCTGTATCAGCTCGCCCGCGCCTACGAGGCCGAGGGCCGCATCGACGAGTCGCTCGCGACGCTCGACCGCCTCATCGCGGAATATCCGCAGACCGAGCAACTCGACGAGGCGCAGTTCCGCCGCGGCGAGACGTTGTTCGTGCAGAAGCGCTACCGCGATGCCGAGCGCGCATACGAGTACGTGCTCCAAGTCGGCGATGCTTCGCCGTTTTACGAGCAGTCGCTCTACAAGCACGGCTGGTCGCTGTTCAAGCAGCAGCAGTACGAGGAGAGCCTGACGTCGTTCTTCACGCTGCTCGACCGGCAGCTCGGGGTCGACAACGACGCGACGGGCGACCGCGATCCGGCGGCGCTGTACGCGGCGATGGGCCGCGCGCAGCAAGAGCTCGTCGACGACACGTTCCGCGTGCTGTCGATCGGCTTCTCGTACATGGACGGCCCGGAGTCGATCTCGCGCTGGTTCAGCCGGCGCGGGGCGCGGCCCTATTCGTTCATCGCCTATACGAATTTGGGCGACTTGTACCTCGAGCAAGAGCGCTATCAGGACGCGGCCGACGCGTACCACGCGTTCGTCGAGCTCGACCCGTACCACGCCAAGGCGCCGCTGCTGCAGGTCGAGGTCGTCGAGGCGTTCAAGAAAGGCCAGTTCGCCGACCTCGTGCTCGAAGGCAAGGAGAACTTCGTCGAGACGTACGGGCCCGACAGCCCGTACTGGCGGCGGTTCACGTTCGCAGAGCAGCCCGAGGTCGTCGCGCACTTGAAGAGCAACGTGACGGACCTCGCGGCGTATCACCACGCCGAGGCGCAGAAATCGCACGACGCGCGCGAGTACGCGGCCGCGGCGCGCTGGTATCGCGCGTACTTGCAGTCGTTCCCCGACGACGCGAACGCCGCGCAAACGAATTTCCTGCTCGCCGAGGTGCTCTACGAAAGCGGCAGCTTCCGCGACGCGGCGTTCGAGTACGAGCGCACTGCCTATGCCTACCCGTTCCACGACAACGCCGGCGAGGCCGGTTATGCCGCGCTGCTCGCCTACGGCAAGCACGAGGAGGAGCTTCGCGGGGCCGCGCGCGCCGAGTGGCACCGCCGTGCGATCGACAGCGCGCTGAAATTTGCCGAGACCTATCCGGCGCACGCGCAGGCCGCCACCGTGCAGACCGACGCTGCCGAGAAGCTGTTCGCGCTCGGCGAGTTCGCCCGGGCGCGCGACGTCGGCCGGCAGGTAATCGCGCGCACGCCGGCCGTCGAGCCCAAGCTCATGCGCACGGCGTGGACCGTCGTAGCGCACTCCGAGTTCGATCTCAAGGATTTCGCCGCGGCCGAGAACGCGTACGTGCAGCTCTTGGGCTTGGTCCCCGCCGAAGACCCGCAGCGCGCCGAGCTCACGGAGCGCATCGCGTCGTCGATCTACAAGCAAGGCGAGCAGGCGCGCACGGCGGGCCAGCTCGACGTGGCCGTCGAGCACTTCCTGCGCGTCGCGCGCGCGGCGCCTGCCTCGCCCGTGCGCGCGACGGCCGAGTACGACGCCGGCGCGGCGCTGATCCAGATGGGCGATTGGCAGCGCGCAACCACGGTGCTCGAGAACTTCCGCAGCGCCTTCCCGGATCACGAGCTCGCCGCGGACGTGACGGGGAAGCTCGCCGTGGCCTACGTCGAAGCCGGCTTGAGCGCGCGCGCCGCCGGCGAGTTCGAGCGCATCGCCGACGGCGACGGCCCCGTCGAGGTGAAGCGCGAGGCGCTCTGGCGCTCGGCCGAGCTCTACGAGACGACGGGCCAGAGCGTCGCGGCGATCGCGGCGTTCGGGCGGTTCGTCGAGCGCTATCCGACCCCCGTCGCCGAGTCCGTCGAGGCGCGGCAGAAGCTCATCGAGCTCACGGGCGCGGCCGGCAATCACGCCGAGCGCGCGCGCTGGATGCGCGATCTCGTCGCGGCCGACGCTATGGCAGGCGCCGAGCGCACGGATCGAACGCGCTATCTCGCCGCGAAGGCGCAGCTCGAGCTCGCGGCGCCGACGCGCGACGCTTTCCTCCGCACGCGGCTCGTCGTGCCGCTCGACAAGAGCCTCGAGGCGAAGCAGGCGCGCATGCAGGAAGCGCTCGCGGCGTACGGCAAGGCCGCCGATTACGGTATCGCCGAGGTCACGACGGCCGCGAACTACGAAATCGCCGAGCTCTATCACGCGCTCAGCAAGGATTTGTACGCCTCGCAGCGCCCACCGGAGCTGACGCCCGAGGAGCTCGAGCAGTACGACATCCTGCTCGAGGAGCAGGCCTTCCCGTTCGAAGAGGAGGCCATCGAGCTGCACGAGACGAACGCGGCGCGCACGGCCGACGGCTTCTACGACGAGTGGATTCGCCGGAGCTTGGCCGCCCTCGCGGAGCTTTCGCCGGGCCGCTACGCCAAGGCGGAGATGGGAGAGACCGTTGTCGAAACCATTCGCTGACATCGCTACCGGCCGCACGGCGCTGCTCGCGCTCGCCGCGAGCGCGGTCGCGCTGACGCTCGCTGCGTGCGGGTCGTCGACGCCGCGGCAAGCCGAAGTCGCAGCGCCGCTCGAGACGGCGGCGCCGGCCGCGCCGCCGACACCGTCGGCCGCGCGTGCCGAAGAACGCGGGCAAGAAGCCGAGGGCCGCGGGCGAGAACGAGATCGCGGGCAGGGACGGGCCGAGATCGAGCGCCGCCGTGACCGCCGCGACGAGCGGCGCGCCGACGCGGACGGCGGCGCGGACGGCGGCGCGGATGTTGCCGCGGCCGCAGCCGAGCCCGTTCCCGAGGCCGCCGCCGCGAGCTACGCGCGAGCCGTCGCGGCGATCCGGGCCGAGAACTGGCTCGAAGCGGAGCTCGAGCTCGAGCAGCTGACGCTCGCGCACCCACACTATGCGGGCCCGCACGTCAATCTCGCGCTCGTGTATCTGCACGACGGACGGCGCGAAGAGGCGCGCGCAGCGCTCGAGCGCGCGCTCGCGCTCGAGCGGAACCACGCGCACGCGAATACGCAGCTCGGCGTTCTGCTGCGCGAGGACGGCAAGTTCGCGGAAGCCGAAGCCGCGTACCGGCGCGCGCTCGACGGCGATCCCGAGCATTCGCTCGCGCATTACAACCTGGGCGTGCTGCTCGATCTCTATCTGCGGCGCACGGCCGAAGCGCTCGAGCACTACGAGGCGTATCAGGCGTCGCTCGACGAGCCGAACGAGACCGTTGCGCGCTGGATCGTGGATTTGAGACGCCGCGTCGGCAACGCCGACGCCGCGCGCGTCGCGCAAGAGGGGGGACAATGAAAACCGTCGTTGCAGCTTTGTGCATAGTGCTCGCGGCCGGCGCCGCGGCGCAGGAGAGCGAGGGTGGGCGCGCGCCGCTCGCCGGTGTCGACGACGTCGAGCCCGCCGTCGACGTCAGCGAGCCGCGCGTGGCCGTCGCACCGCGGCCCGCGGCGTCCACGGTTGCGCAGCTGCCGGCCGCCGCGCCGCCGCAGGTGCCGCTGCCCGCGGAGCCGGAGCGGCCGGCCGTTCCGTCGGCGCCCGTGTCGCAAGAGCCCGTGCGCCAAGCTCGAGACCGCCCGGCGGCGCGCGCCATGGACTCGCTCGATCTGGGAACCACGTCAATTACGGGAAATGCGGAATTGCCTAAGGTGCTCTATATCGTGCCCTGGAAGAAGTCGGATCTCGGCGACTTGGTGGGGCGCCCGGTCAACACTTTGCTCGACGAGGTGCTCTCACCCGTCGATCCCGCGGTCTTCGAACGGCATTTGAGTTACTACGATTCCCTGTACGGGGAGCGCGAAGAGGAGTGAGTGCGATGGACGTCTACACCACCACCGTGAAGTTCTTCCAGGAGGGTGGCCTGTTCATGTATCCGATTGCGATCGTGCTGGCGTTGGGCCTCGCGATCGCGATCGAGCGCTGGCTCTACCTGACGCTGACGACGGCGAAGAACAAGGCGCTGTGGAATGCCGTCACGCCGTACTTGAAGTCCGGCAACCTCGCCGGCGCCATTCAGGTTACGAGCAAGTCGCAGGCCGCAATCGGCCAGATCATGACGTACGGGTTGAACCGAGTGCGCTCGGCACGCCGGCGCGAGGACGTCGAGCAGGCGATGGAAGAGAGCCTCATGGAAGTCATGCCGCGGCTCGAGAAGCACACGCACTACCTCGCGACGTTCGCGAACATCGCGACGTTGCTCGGGCTGCTCGGCACGATCGTCGGCCTGATCAGCGCTTTCACGGCCGTCGCCACGGCGAATCCGGCCGAGAAGGCGGACCTGCTCTCGGCGAGCATCTCGGTCGCGATGAATACGACGGCGTTCGGCCTCATCGTGGCGATCCCGCTCCTGTTCGTGCACACGCTGCTGCAAACGAAGACCACCGAGATCATCGACAGCCTCGAGATGGCGTCGGTGAAGTTCCTGAACGCGATCACGGAGCGCGCGGCAAGCGAGCCGCAGCCTGCGCCGGCCGCGCCGAAGCACAAGGCCGCGGGCTGACGCCGCAGTTTCGTACCAGAGCTTCAGGAGCGGATCCGTGAGTAGACGCCGCGCGCAGCACCGGCAGCGCCACAAGGAGGTGCAGGAGCTCAACATCACGGCCTTCATGAACTTGATGGTCGTGCTGACGCCGTTCCTGCTCATCACCGCCGTGTTCTCGCGGCTCGCGATCCTCGAGTTGAATCTGCCGGCCTCGCAGTCGCAGGCGCAAGTGGACGAGACGCCGGAGTTTCAGCTCGAGATCACCGTGCGCGAGTCGGGCATCGAAGTCGGCGATCGCAATGCCGGCACACTGAATCGCATCGAGAAGACGGGCGACGACTATCGCTTGGACGAGCTCTCTGCGTATCTCGCTCGCATCAAGCAGCAGTTCCCCGACAAAGCGGACGCGACCGTGCTGCTCGAGCCCGATATCTCGTATCAGACGCTCGTGGCCGTCATGGACCGCGTGCGCGTCTCCGAGAGCCGCGACCCTGTCGATAACCGCCTCGTGAAGTCCGAGCTGTTCCCCGAAGTGTCGATCGGCGACGCCCCCGTGCAGAACTAAAGGAAGCGGCGATGAAATTCATGGGGCGCGCCGCGCGCATGGAGCGGCACCACGAACGCCACAAGGCCCGGGCCGGCATCAACCTCGTGTCGATGATGGATATCTTCACGATCCTCGTGTTCTTCCTGCTCGTGAACTCGAGCGACGTCGAAGTGCTGCCGAGCGCGAAGGACGTCGTGCTGCCGGACTCGACGGCCGAAGAGAAGGCGCGCGAGTCCGTCGTTGTGTTGCTGACCGACACGCAGGTGCTCGTCCAAGGGCGCCCCGTCGCGGAGCTCGCGGCCGTCAACGCCTCGGACTCCGTGATCATCCCGGAGCTCAAGGCGGCGCTCGAGGAGCAGGCGGGACGGGCGATCTTGGCGGCCGCCGACGAGGAAGAGGCCATCGCGGATCGCGAGGTCACGATCATGGGCGACCGCGAGATACCGTATAGTTTGCTGAAAAAGGTCATGGCCACCTGCACGGCGGCGGACTACGGCCGGTTGTCGCTGGCCGTGTTGCAGAAGGCGGAGAACACGGCCGGCGTTCAAGTCGCTGCCGGCGGTTAAAGTGGCACCGATGAGCACAGCGGCTCCCGTTCTTTATCGCATCTACGACTTGCCGTGGACGACCGGCGAAAGCGAGCAGGAACGCTTGCGCAAGATCATGCGCGCGTCGCTCGGCGCATTGGTCGTGGCGTCGATCGTCGTGTCGTTCCTGCCGGTGCCCGAGCTCTCCGTCGACGAGGCGCAAGAGATTCCGAAGCGCATTGCGCGTCTCGTCGTCGAGCGTCAAGCGCCTCCGCCGCCCCCGCCTCCCGTCGTGCGCGAGGAGCCGGTCGAGCCGCCGCCCGTCGTCGAGCCCGAGCGCGTCGTCGAAGAGCGCCGCGTCGAGCCCGAGCCGGAGCCCGTGGTTCGGAACGAGCCCGAACCGCCCGTCGATCGCACGGAGCAGGCCCGCGAGCGCGCGCGCAGCGCCGGCGTGCTGCAATTCGCCTCGCAACTGTCCGCGCTGCGGACGAATGCCGACGCCGCAGCGAACCGCCTCGAGCGCACGGGTGCCGTCGGCGTCGGCACCGAAGCCGTCGCCGTCGCGGAGCGCTCGCTGATCACGTCGCGCGTGGGCGCGTCGAGCGGCGGCATCAATACGGCGGCGCTGTCCCGCAATACGGGCGGCGGCGGCTTGGGCGGCCGCGCGACGACGCAAGTCGATAGCCCCGTCGAAGCTTTCGCCGAAGCCGGCGGCGCTGCGCAGCGCACGGGCGTAAGCGACAAGGGCTCGCGCAGCCGCGAGGAAATCGAGCGCGTCTTCGACGCCAACAAGGGGCGCATCTACACGCTCTACAATCGTGCGCTGCGCGCGAACCCGGCTCTCCAGGGAAAGGTCGTGCTGCGTTTGACGATCGCGCCCGACGGCCGCGTCACGCATTGCGAGATCGTGTCGTCGGAGCTCGGCGATCCCGAGCTCGAGCGCGGCCTCGTGCAGCGCGTGCTGCAATTCCAGTTCGAGGCGCGGGACGACGTCGAAGCGATCACGACGACGAAGCCGATCGATTTCTTCCCGGCTTGACGTTCCTTTTCGTGGCGGCCCGGGCGCCCGTGTATAGTGGACGGGCCCTGGGCGGTCCACGGCGCGCCGCGCACGACCCCCGGCATTCGACAGGGGGACAACATGCACAATACTGGCGCCGCAGCCGGCACGATCAATCTCACCGACGTGATGGACAATGGCCGCGTCGGCTGGCTGCAAGTGCGCGTGTTCGCGCTCTGCCTCGGTTCGCTGATCATGGACGGGTTCGACGTCCAGGCCATGGGCTACCTCGCGACCGAGATGCTGCCCGAGTTCAACGAGCCGCCGAGCTCGCTCGGCGTGCTCCTGCGTGACGGCAACTTCGGCGTCTTGGTCGGCGCGCTGCTGTTCAGCATGGTGGCCGACAAGATCGGCCGGCGCCCCGTGCTCGTCGGCGCCACGTTCTTCTTCGCGATCATGACGCTCGCGACGGCGTTCGCGCGCGATCTCGAGGAGATGCGGCTGCTCAGGTTCATCGCCGGTATCGGCATGGGGACGATCATCCCGAATGCCACGGCGCTCGTCGGGGAGTTCAGCCCGAAGCGCACGCGCGTCGCCTGGATCATGTGCATCACGATGGGCTTCACGCTCGGCGCGGCGTTCGGCGGTTTCATCGCGAACTGGCTCATCCCGCTCTGGGGCTGGCGCTCCGTGCTCGTCTTCGGCGGCGCAGTGCCGTTCGTCATCGCCATATTCATGCTGGTTGCGCTGCCCGAATCGCTGCAGTTCCTGGCCGTGCGCAGAAAGCGCTTCGATCTGCTCGGACGCTGGCTGGCGCAGCTAGACCCGAACCTCCGCATCGACCAGAACACGCAGTTCGTCTCGCGGGAGACGAGCAAGGCCGGCGTGCCGTTCTGGCACCTCTTCCGCGAAGGCCGCGCCGCCGTGACGGCGCTCTTCTGGCTCGTGAATTTCACGAACATCCTCGTGCTGTACTCGCTGTCGGGATGGCTGCCGACGATCTTCCAGAACATGATGGGCTACGAGCGCAGCACGGCGATCATGCTCGCCACGGTCGTGCAGGTCGGCGGCACCGTCGGCGCCTTCGGCATCGCATGGATGATCTTGCGCGGCGGTTTCATGCCGATGCTCACACTGACGTTCGCGATCGCGACGGCAAGCGTCGCGCTGATCGGGCAGCCCGGCCTGTCGCTGCCCGTGCTCTACGTGATCGTGTTCATCGCGGGCTGGTGCATCGTCGGCGGGCAGCCCGGGTTGAACGCGCTTTCGGCGAGCTATTACCCGACCTATCTGCGCTCGACGGGCGTCGGCGCAGGCCTCGGCGTCGGCCGCATCGGTGCAATCTTGGGGCCGTGGCTCGCCGCCTCGCTCGTCGGGTTGCAGTGGAGCCCGCAACAGCTCCTCTGGGCCGCGGCCGTGCCGGCGTTCGTTTCGACGCTCGTGTTGCTGACGCTGTGGAAGCTGCTCGGGCCGGCGCCGAAGTCGGCGGACGCGCCGGCGCCGGCCAGCACACTCGCGCATTGAAACGCGGCGCGTAGATCGATGCCCGAGATCGCGATCGCCGAGCTCGAGGATTTCGCGCTGGAGCTCGCGCACACGGCGGGCGGCATCGCGCAGGCGCACTTTCGCCAGCCGGTCACGGTCGAGAACAAGAGCCCTACCGCGTTCGATCCCGTGACGAACGCCGACCGCGCGATCGAGCGCGTGCTGCGCACGGCCATCGAGGAGCGGTATCCCGACCACGGCATCGTCGCCGAGGAAGAGGGCGAGCGGAAAGGCAAAGGCCGCTACACGTGGTACATCGATCCGATCGACGGGACGCGCTCGTTCATGACGGGCTCGCCGCTCTGGGGCACGCTGATCGGCCTCGTGCGCGGCGAGCAGCCGTTGTTCGGCTTGCTCGCGCAGCCGGTGCTCGAAGAGGTGTTCTTCGGCGGTCCGAGCGGCAGTTGGCTCATCGAAGCGGACGGGCGCGCGCGTTTACGAGCGAGAGCGTGCGCGTCGCTCGAAGCGGCCGTGCTCGCGAGCACGCATCCCGACATGTTCACAGGCGATCGCGCCGCGGCTTTCCACGAGCTCGGGCGGCGCTGTCTGCTGACGCGTTTCGGCGGCGACTGCTACAACTACGCGATGCTCGCCGCGGGTCATCTCGATCTCGTCGTCGAGAGCCAATTGAAGCCCTACGACATCGTGCCGCTTCTACCCATCCTCGAAGGCGCCGGTTGCGTCGTGACGGACTGGCGCGGAGATCCGCCGCTCAGAGGCGGAGACGTCGTCGCTGCAGGGAGCCGCGAGCTGCATCGCGCGGCGCTCGAAATCCTGCAGCTTCGATGAGCTTTGCGAACGCGTGGAAGGCCTCTCGCGAGACACGCGGGAAGAACATCCATGCCGCTCGGCGGCGCACGCCGCGACGGCGGAGGGCGAAAGAGGCGCTCCATTGTGGTGCGTGGCGTGCACCACGACAGTGCCGGCGGCCCGCACGCTCTCGGTGCGCCTTCATCTAACTCATTGTTCCGTAAGCGCTTCATTGCGTGGCATGGATGCTGCAAAGGCGTCGCCGTCTCCAAACGACCTTCGTGCAATCAGGAGTGCACGCGCAATGAAAACCAAGAATCTCGTCTCGGCTCTCGCGCTCTCGATCTCGGCCGCGATGGTGCCCGCGACCTCGATGGCCGATGTCTCGGCCAACATCGGCTGGGTCAGCGAGTACATCTTTCGCGGCATCCACCAGGACGATAGCTCGGCCTATGCCGGCATCGATTACACATCGGACGGCGGCTTCTATCTCGGCACGTGGGGCGCCGATGTCGGCGACGGTCTCGAGACCGACGTCTACTTCGGCTACTCCGGCGGCGAGGACTTCACGTACAAGATCGGCTACACGGGCTACTACTACACCGACGATTTCGACGATACGTACAACGAGATCAATCTCGGCATCGGCTACGGATTGTTCGCGCTCGACGTCGCGATCGGCGAATGGGACGGTTTCGGCACGCCGGCCGACTACACGTTCACGTCGATCACGCTGTCTCCGGAGAAGGGCCCGTACTACAAGTTCGGCAGCTTCGGCGACGACTTCGACGGCGATTATCTCGAGCTCGGCTACACATACACGATGGAAGCCGAGGGCGTCGATCTTTCGATCGCTGCCGTATTCAGCGACGACTTGCCCGTCAGCGATTCGCTCGACGACGGTTTCGGCGGCGAGTCCGGCGAGTGGGCGCTGACGTTCGGCATCAAGAAGAACATCGCCATCGGCAACTGACCTCACCATGAACGACACAACGAGGTAACAGCGATGAAACTCATCACGGCGGTCATCAAGCCGTTCAAGCTCGAAGACGTCCGCCAGGCGCTGGCCGAAGCGGGTGTGCAGGGCATGACGGTGACCGAGGTCAAGGGCTTCGGCAGGCAGAAGGGGCACACCGAGCTCTACCGAGGCGCGGAATACACGGTCGACTTCGTGCCGAAGACGAAGCTCGAGGTGGCAGTGCCGGACTCGCTCGTCGAGCAAGTCCTGGAGGCCATTACGGGCGCCGCGGGCACGGGCTCGATCGGCGACGGCAAAGTGTTCGTCTTCGATCTCGAGCACGCCGTGCGCATCCGCACGGGCGAGACCGGCGACGCGGCGCTCTGAAAGGAAAGGACAATAACGATGAAGATCTTACGCACATTATCGGCTGCGGCCGGCGCGTTGGTCGTGGCACTGGCTCCGGCGCTCGCATGGGCGCAAGAGGCACATCCCGTGCCGGACAAAGGCGACACGGCTTGGATGCTCGTCAGCACGCTGCTCGTCATCATGATGGCCGTGCCGGGCCTCGCGTTGTTCTACGGCGGCCAAGTCCGCTCGAAGAACGTGCTATCGGTTCTGATGCAGGTTCTCGTGGTGTTCTCGCTGCTCGTCGTGCTGTGGGTCGTCTACGGCTACAGCTTGGCGTTCAACGGCCCGAGCCCGTACATCGGCGACTTCAGCCGCTTCTTCCTGATGGGGCTCACGCCCGACACGAACGCGGCCACGTTCACCGACGGCGTCGTGATACCGGAGCTCGTGTTCGTCTCCTTCCAGGCGACGTTCGCAGCGCTGACGACGGCGCTCGCGGTCGGCGGCTTCGCGGAGCGCACGAAATTCTCCGCGGTGCTGATGTTCGCCGTCTTGTGGTTCACGTTCTCCTATCTGCCGATCGCGCGCGCGGTTTGGTACGCCGAAGGCTTTCTCTTCAAGCTCGGCGCGCTCGATTACGCGGGCGGCACGGTCGTGCACATCAACGCAGGTATCGCCGGCCTGGTCGGCGCGCTCGTCGTCGGCAAACGCATCGGCTACGGCTCCGCGCCGATGCCGCCACACAACTTGCCGTTCGTCCTGACGGGTGCCGCGTTGCTCTGGGTCGGCTGGTTCGGGTTCAACGTGGGCTCAGGCCTCGAAGCCAACAACTTCGCCGGCTTGGTGTTCCTGAACACGTTCGTCGCGACGGCGGCCGGTGTATGCGCCTGGAGCTTCGGCGAGTGGCTGTTCCGCGGCAGGCCGACGATGTTGGGCGGCGCGTCGGGTGCAATCGCAGGGCTCGTGGCGATCACGCCGTCCTGCGGCGCGGTCGGGCCGGTCGGCGCGATCATGCTCGGCATCATCGCGGGCCTCGTCTCGCTTTGGGCCGTCGCGGGCTTGAAGCGCGTGCTCGGGTACGACGACTCGCTCGACGTGTTCGGCGTTCACGCCGTCAGCGGCATCCTCGGGGCGATCTTGACCGGTGTATTCGGAGCCGAGGTGTTCGGGGGCGTCGCCGGCATCGAGAGCATCGCGAGCCAGGTCATGGTGCAGGCCACAGGCGTGCTGTTCACCATCGTCTGGTCCGGCGTCGTGACGTTCATCATCTTCCAGATCATCAAGATGACGATCGGCTTGCGCCCGACTCAGGACCAGGAGCGCGAGGGTCTCGATACGGTCGAGCACGGTGAGCGCGGCTACGAGTACTAAACGCCTCGTTCGCAAAGGCTAGTTCCCAGTCGACAGCCCCGGCAGCCGCAAGGTTGCCGGGGCTTTTTCCATCAGCAACAGTTGTCGCCTTTCACCACGACTTGGCGGAATTCGCCGTTCCACCCGCGCGGGCGTTGTAATGCTTCGCGCCGCGAAACGTCTAGCACTTCAGAGGCTTAAGCACGACGCAGCGCTCGTGGCACAAATCGTGCTCTCGGCACAGCGTTCGAGGCGGCGGGAGGGTGTCGTCATGGATCAAGCTTCGTTGATCGATCAATTGCGACTCGAGCGCGAGCCCGAACGCGCGCCGCGGCGCGGCGTGCTGTGGGGCGGCGCATCGATCGGTCTCGCGGTGCTCGTCGCGAGTGCCGCTACCTACGTTCTGCTGCCGCGCGCGGTGCCGATTCGAGTCGCCGTGGCCGAGCCGCTGCCCGCTTCGGCCGCCGCTGCGCCGAGCTCGATCCTCGACGCGTCGGGCTACGTCGTGGCGCGGCGCCAGGCGACGGTATCGGCGAAGATCACGGGCAAGGTCGTGACGGTCGGCATCGAGGAAGGCCGGCGCGTCGAGCGCGGCGAGGTGATCGCGCGGCTCGACGACACGAACGCGCGAGCCGCCGTCGTGCAGGCCCGAGCCGAGCTCGGGCAGAGCAAGGCGAACCTGCTCGCGGCCGAGGTCGCGTTCGCGAACGCCATACCGCTGTTCGAGCGCAACGAGCAGCAATTCGCGCACGCCGTCATCAGCGCGCAGGCGTTCGATACGGCGAAGGCCAGCTACGACGCCGCTCGCACGGCCCTCGACGTCGCGGCCAAGGCCGTCGAGGTCGCCGAAGCGCGCCTCGCGCTCGCCGAGCGCAACCTCGACGATACGATCGTTCGGGCCCCGTTTGCCGGCGTCGTCACGGTCAAGGCCGCGCAGGAGGGCGAGATGGTGTCGCCGATGTCGGCGGGCGGAGGCTTCACGCGAACCGGCATCGGCACGATCGTCGACATGTCCTCGCTCGAGGTGGAGGTCGACGTCAGCGAGAACTTCATCAATCGCGTCGCGGCGCACCAGCCGGCGACCGTCACGTTGAACGCCTATCCCGATTGGGCGATTCCCGCACGCGTCATCGCGATCGTTCCGACGGCCGACCGCGCGAAGGCCACCGTCAAGGTCCGCGTCGGCCTCGACGTCGACGACGCGCGAGTCCTGCCCGAAATGGGCGCCCGCGTGGCCTTTCTCGCCGCCGCCGAGCGCGGCGATTCCGCCCCGGCGGCGCAGCGCGCAGTGCTCGTGCCGAAAGAGTCCGTGCAGGCCGACGGCGACACGGGAATCGTGTTCGTCGTCGCCGACGGCGGCGTCGAACGGCGCACCGTGCGGCTCGGCGCGGAGAGCGCCGCGGGCCAGATCGTGCTCGCGGGCCTCGCGGCCGGCACTCGGCTCGCGCTAGGGGATTTCGAGTTGCTGGCGGACGGTTCGAAGGTTCGTGTCGAGGAATGAGGCGCGACGCGCGCGCACAAGCGAGGAACGAGTCATGACGGCACTGGTTTCGATCAAGCAAGTGGTGAAGGGCTACACGCGCGGCAGAGAGCGCGTCGAGGTTCTGCACGCGCTCGACCTCGACGTCGGGGCCGGCGAGTTCCTCGCGCTGATGGGGCCGTCGGGATCGGGCAAGACGACGCTGCTGAACTTGATCGGCGGGCTCGATCGACCCGATCGCGGCGAGATCACGGTGGCCGGCGAGCGCATCGACAGGCTGTCGGCGGGGCGGCTCGCCAAGTGGCGGGCCCGTAACGTGGGGTTCATCTTCCAGTTCTACAATCTACTGCCGGTGCTCACGGCCGAGCGCAACGTCGAGGTGCCGCTGCTCTTGACGAAGCTCTCGAGCAAAGAGCGCAAGCGCAACGTGGCCGCGGCGCTCGAGCTCGTCGGCCTCGCCGACCGTGCGAAGCACAAGCCGAGCGAGCTCTCGGGCGGACAGCAGCAGCGCGTGGCCATCGCGCGTGCGCTCGTCGCCGATCCGACGCTGCTCGTCTGCGACGAGCCGACCGGCGATCTCGACCGCGAGACGTCGGGGTCGATCCTCGAGCTGCTGAAGCTCCTGAACGAGAAGCAGCGCAAAACGATCGTCATGGTCACGCACGATCCCCGCGCCGCGCAGTACGCGTCGCGCCGGCTCTACGTGGACAAAGGGTCTTTGACCGCCGCGCCGCTCGGAGTCGCCGCATGAAGTACTTACCGCTCGTCTGGGCCGGGCTCTGGCGCAAGCGCGCGCGAACCGTGCTGACGCTGCTCTGCGTCGCCGTCGCGTTCGCGCTGTTCGGCCTGCTGCACGGCTTCACGGCGGCGCTCGACGGCATCGTCGACGCGATGAGCGACACGCGCCTCCGGATCATGAGCCGCGTCAACATCATGCAGCCGCTGCCGCTCGCGCACCGCGCCCGGATCGAGACGGTGCCCGGCGTCGAAGGCGTGTCGTACTACAACTTCTTCGCGGGCTACTACCAGGACCCGCGCAACGGCGTGCAGACGGGGGCGGTCGACGTCGAGACGCTCGACGCGATCTATCCCGAGCTCGAGCTCGACCCGGCCTACGTCGAAGCGATGAAGAAGACGCGGAACGGCGCGTTGGTAGGCGAGGACCTCGCCGCAGAACGGGGTTGGAAGATCGGCGACGTGATTCCGTTGCGCTCGTCCGTCTGGCAGCGCAAGGACGGCGCCGACAGTTGGGAGTTCGAGATCGTCGGGTCCTACGGCTCCTCGTCGGGCAAGGTGCCGACGAGCGAGCTCTGGATCAACTACGACTATTTCGACGAGGCCCGGTCGGCCGCGAACGGCACCGTGACGCTGTACTTCGTGAAGATCCGCGACTCGAGCCGCGCCGCCTCGATCGCGGAGCGCATCGACGCGCTGTTCGCGAACTCGACGTCGGAGACGCAGACGCAGAGCGAGAAGGACTGGCTGCGCGCGCAGATCGCTCAGATCGGCGACATCGGCTTCTTCGTGAACGCCATCATCGCGGCCGTGATGTTCGCGCTGCTGTTCGTCACGGGCAACACGATGACGCAATCCGTTCGCGAGCGCGTCCCGGAGCTCGCCGTGCTGCGCACGTACGGGTTCAGCAACTTCGCGGTCGTCAGCCTCGTGCTCGCCGAGTCCTTGCTGCTCTGCGGCGTCGCGGCCGCGCTCGGCATCGGCATCGCGGCCGTCATCTCGCCGCCGATCTACCGCGAGTTCGGCGCCGGCGGGCTGACCCTACCGTTGCCCGTCGTCGCTGCGGGGCTCGGCCTCGCGGCCGCATTCGCGCTCGTCAGCGCGTCGCTGCCTGCGTTGCGGGCGCAGCGTCTCAGCATCGTCGACGCGCTCGCGGGGCGTTGATCCGAGGGCTCGAAAGGGGAGAGAGGAGCTGATGAGCGTGTTGAACGAGATGGTGTCGGTCACGGCCATGAACTTGCGCAGTGTTCCGCAGCGCTTGGGGAGCTCGAGCGTCATCGTGATCGGCATTGCCGGTGTCGTCGCCGTCATTTTGTCGGTGTTCGGCATGACGCGCAGCTTGCAGGGCGCGGTGCTCGCCACGGGCAGCGCCGAGCGCGCGATCGTGCTGCGCAGCGGCGCGACGGGCGAGATTTCGAGCACGCTGCTCGTCGACGCCGTCGCGACGATCAAGGACGCACCGGGGATCGCGCGAACGGCGGACGGCAAGCCCGCCGCCACGGCCGATTTCATCGCGGCCGTGAATCTGAACCGCAAGGAGGACGGCACGCGAGCAGGTCTCATCGTGCGCGGTGTGGAGCCCGCCGCGTTCGCCGTTCGGCCGGAGATCCGAATCGTCGAAGGCCGCGCTTTCACGCCGGGGTTGCGCGAGCTCGTCGTCGGCCGCAGCGCGCTCGACGAATTCGAAGGCTTGGCGTTAGGCGACGAGGTCGCGCTGCGCGAAGGCCGCTGGACCGTGGTCGGCGTGTTCGAGAGCGGCGGCGACGCCAACGAATCGAGCTTGATGACGGATGCGGCGACGCTGCTCTCGGCCTACCAGCGCACGGCCGTGAACAGCGTGACCGTAAGGCTCACGTCCGAGGCCGCGTACGACGCGTTCAAAACGGCGCTGACGACGAACCCGACGCTCTCCGTGTCGGTGGATCGCGAGACGGAGTTCTATCGGCGCGAATCGCAGGAAGCCAACGAGATCTTCGGCATCGTCGGGCTCGCCGTCGGCGTCTTCATGAGCCTCGGCGCGATTTTCGCGGCGCTGAACACGATGTACTCGGCCGTCAGCGTGCGGACGCGCGAGATTGCCACCCTGCGCGCGATCGGGTTCGGCGCCGGCGGCGTCGTCGTGTCGGTGCTCGTCGAGGCTCTGGGCCTCGCGCTGTTGGGCGCGGTCGTCGGCGCCGCGATCGCTTGGGGCTTGTTCAACGGGAACACCGTCACGCTCGGCGGCAGCGTCTCGTCGATCGTGTTTCGGATGCAGGTGACGCCGGGCTTGATCGGCGTCGGCATGTTGCTCGCCTGTGCCGTGGGCTTCGTCGGCGGCCTGCTTCCGGCCGTGCGCGCCGCGCGTCTGCCCGTTGCGACCGCGTTGCGAGCGGTATAGAAAGCCGTGGCAAGGCGCTCAACCGCCGTTGCGCGCGGCGGCGCTCGCCGCGCGGTCTTCCTGCTGGGCAAGGTACTCGATTTGATCGATCGCCTGCGGCGCGCCGTCCAACAGCGTACGCTTCAAAAACCAGGGGCCGACGAACGGCGGCAGCCAGAAGTTCGGCTCCATCTCCATGAAATAACGCACGCGCGTGCCGCCGTTCTCGGGGAGGAAGCTCCATTCCGACAGCGAGTACTTGAAATCGCTGCGTTCAGGAACCGTGCGCGATCGAATAAACTGCGGCGTTACGACTTCGAGGCGCTCGACGCGGCTCATGCTCCGGCAAAAGCGCAGCAGACACCCCTCCACACGCGTATAGACGAGGGGCGTGCCGTCGGCGTCGGGAGGTAGATAGCTGCTCTCCTTGTAGATCTCGGAGATGCGCCGATAACGGTCGTCGTTGAAGTCGAGCAACACCTTGTAGACGGCCGCCGGCGAAGCGTCGAGGTGCGTGTCGGCGACGACGCGATAACGCTCTTGCTGGCGCGAGACGTCGACCGAACGGAGCGTGGCCGGCAGGCTCGACGACGTGTAGCAGAGGCTCGAGGCAACGAGGAGAACCGTCTTGCGAAAACTCATCTGCTGGCGTCGATCCCTGCACGCCGGCATTGGCGCCAGGCCGAGACTATACGCTGCCGTGGCGCTCGCCGCGACGCTCGCCTCCGCGGCGGCGCCGGCGCAAGAGCCCGCGCGCGGCGACGACGACCGGCGCGGGCGCGTCGCAACGGTGGCAGCGGACGTCAGGGACTACGTCACCGCGCCGTTGCGTGCGCGCGGCCCGCAGTGGGCACGGTTCGGAGCGACGCTCGGCGCCATCGCTTTGGCGCATCGATTCGACGACGACGTGCGCGATCACTTCGACACCGTCGCCGTCGCTCCCGGCACGAGCCCCGATACGCGAGATGCTCGCGATGCGGCTCCGGCCGTGCTCGCGCTCGGCGGCACGTGGATCGCCGCCGTGGTGTTGGATGCCGACGACGGCCGGCGCGAGGCCGGTATGATGCTCGAGGCCGCGGCGTTGAGCAGCGCGGCCGGTTATGCGCTCAAGGAGCTCGCGCGCCGCGAGCGGCCGTACACGACGGCGGACGACAGCGCTTGGCGCGAGCGCGGCGATTCGTTCCCGTCGTTACACACGACGGCCGCGTTCGCGATCGGCACCGTGCTCGCCGAGTCCGGCGACGACCGGCTTCGCTGGCTGCGCCGCACGCTCGGCTACGGCCTCGCGGCGGCGACCGCCTACGCACGCATGGATCACGATGCGCATTGGTTTTCGGATACCGTCGCCGGCGCCGGTCTCGGCGTCGCGACGGCGCGTTTCGTGATGAAGCAGCACGAGCACGACGGTCGGCGCGGCCGCATCGGATTCGCGCCGCTGCCGGGCGGCGTCGCGGTCTCGTACACGGTCGGGCTGCGCCGCTGACGGCGTGCCCAAACCATCGCGTCAGCGAAGCACCGTGTCGTAGACGAACGCGGCGGCGACGCCGAGCGCCGCGATGCTCGCGCAGAGCACGGCGCCGGCCGCGCAATCCTTGACGGCCTTGATCGCGGGATGCTGCTCGGGATGCAAGTGGTCGGCGAGCCCCTCGACGGCCGTGTTCAAGATCTCCGTCGCGAGCACGAAGCCGATCGTCAGCGTCGCGATCGCCCACCAGAACGGCGCCGGCTCGAGCCACAGCAACACGCCGAGCACGGCGGCGGCCGCGGCGACCTCGATCTTGAAGCTATTTTCCGTGCGCCAGGCCGCACGGATGCCCGTCAACGCGAATGCGAGACGCCGGAGGAACGCTTGGTTTTTCATGCACGCTAACCCAACTTGCGCAGTGCTCAAGCTGGGCTAGAGCCGCTGCCCGCCGTCGATCTCGAGAATGCGTCCGTTCACGTAGTCGTTCGTGAGGATGAACTCCACGGTTGCGGCGATCTCTTCGGGCTCGCCGAGCCGCTTCACGGGGATCCCTGCGGCCATCTTCTCGAGCATCTCGGGCTTCATGCCGGCCACCATCTCGGTCTTGATGAAGCCGGGCGCGACGGCATTGACCCGGATGTCGTGCCGCGCGAGCTCCTTGGCCCAGACGACGGTCAGCGCCGCGACGCCGGCCTTGGCCGCCGAGTAATTGCTCTGGCCGAAATTCCCGGCACGCGACAGGCTCGAGATGTTGACGATGCAGCCGCCGTGACGTAAGCGGATCATGCGTTCGGCGGCCTCGCGGCCGCACAAGAAGACGCCCGTCAAGTTCACGTCGATGACGGCTTGCCATTGCTCGAGGCTCAGCTTGCCCGTGACCTCGCCGCCTTTCGCCTTGACGAGCAGCCCGTCGCGCAGGATTCCGGCGTTCGCGACGCTGCCGTCGAGACGGCCGAAGTCCTCGACGACGCGGTCGAACGTCTGCACGACCTCGCGCTCGATCGCGACGTTCGCGGAATAGGTCTCCGCGCGGACGCCGAGCGCGCGGCACGCATCGCGGACGGCGACCAGGCCGCGCTCGTCGAGGTCCACCAGTGCCAGGACGGCGCCCCGTTCGGCGAGTCTTTTCGCCATCGCAGCGCCGAGCCCGCGGCCGGCTCCCGTGATCAGAATCGTCTTGCCGCGAACGTCCATGCGCTACCTCGAGTGACCGCGCGAAGCGCGGGTAGGGCGATAGTAGCGCCGGCCGAGGGGCGCCACCAGAAAGGAGGCGGCCGGGCGCGAAACTACGGTATGCTCGCCGGCCCGACTGCCGGAACGCTTTGCCGCCCGCCCGTCCGATGCTGCTCTCGAAGTACTTCGACCGCGTCGCGATCTTACTCTCGACGATCTGCATCGTGCATTGTCTCGCGATGCCGTTCGTCATCGCGTTGCTCCCCGTAACGGCCTTGGCTTTCGGCGGCGACGCGCACTTTCACGCTCTGATGCTGTGGCTCGTCGTTCCCACGAGCATCTTGGGCTTCGGGCTCGGTGTGCGCGTGCACCGGCGCGCCGGCATCGTGCTCGTCGGAGCGCTCGCCGTCACGGCCCTCGCCGTCACGGCGCTCTGGGGCCACGACCTCTGGGATCCGTCCGTGGAAGTTGCAGTCAACGTCGGCGCGAGCGTGCTTCTCGCGGCGGCGCACTGGCGCAATTTCCGCGAGGTGCGCCGGCTGCACCGGCACTGAAGATCAGCGTGTCGGGCCCGCGCGAACGATGCGCCCGCCTTCGAGCTCGAGCTCGTGCGTGAAATGCGATCGGTGGGCCGCGAGGTGCGAAGCGCAGACGAGCTGCGTGCCGTCGGCGGCGACGGTGGCCAGCACGGCGTTCAGCCGCTCCGCGCTCGGCGCGTCGAGCCCCTCCCACGGCTCGTCGAGCAATAGCACGCGCGGCTTCAAGGCGAGCATACGGCCGAGCAGCGCGCGGCGCGCTTGTCCGTACGACAACGTCGCGAGCGGACGGTCGGCGAGCGGCCGGAGCTCGAGCTCGCCGAGCAGTTCCTCGATGCGCTCGCTTTCGGCGGCCGTCGACGCGCGTACCGCGCCGACGCTCGACGTGAATCCCGAGGCGATGCACTCGCGCACCGTCGACGGATAGCGGTACGCGGCCTGCAGCTCCGGCGACACCCAGGCGACTTGCCTGCGTAGCTCCCAGACGTCGCCCGGATTGCCGAGCACAGGCCAGGTGGCACTGCCGCCGAGCGCGGGCCGCAGCTGGCCGTGCAAGACCCGGAGAAAGCTGCTCTTGCCGGAACCGTTCGGGCCCGTCACGAGCCAGTGCTGGCCGACATCGAGGCGCCACGTGACGCCGTGCAGAACGCGCCGTCCCGCGAGCCACGCGTCGACGTGCTCGAGCGCGATCAGCGGAGAGCCGGCCGCCGCGCTCGGGGCGAGCTCGGAACCGGCGGCCCTCGCCGTTGCGGCGCGCACGGTCTTCTCTTCGCCGTCGCCGCGGGCGACGGCCACGATGCCGCCCGCCTCGACGCGCAAGTAGCGTGAAATGAACGCCGGCAGATCGCCCGGAGCGTGCGCGGCGCAGACGAGCGTGCACTCCCGAGCGACACGCTCGAGCATGGCGGCGAGCTCGACGCGAGCGGGGGCGTCGAGCCCGCTCGCGGGCTCGTCGAGCAGCAGCACGGACGGCGCGAACGCGACCCCGCGCGCGATCAGCACGCGGCGCTGCTCGCCGCGCGACAGCTCGAGGAACCGGCGCGAAGCCAGCGCGTCGACGCCGAGCCGGCGCAGCACGTCGAGCGCGCGCTCGCGCTCGGCGTTCGCAGGTCTGCGGCGCGGCACGTCGGTTCGGTAGATGCCGGATAGCACCACGTCGAGCGCCGTGAAGTTCCAGTGCAGGCGCGCGTAGCGGTCCTGCAGCTCGTCTCCGACGAGCACGATCTCGCCGCGCGCGCGCACGGCGTCGGTCTCGACGCCGGCGCCGAAGTCGTAGCGGCGCGAGCCGCGCCCCGGCGCGGGCCAAATCGTGCCCGCGATGAGGCGCAAGAACGTGCTCTTGCCGCTGCCGTTCGCGCCGATGACGCCCCAGTGCTCCTGCCGCCCGAGCTGCCACGTGAGGTCGCGCAGCACGGTAGTGCCGGCGAGATCGACATCGACGTGATCGAGCGTGACGAGCGGGGAAGCAGGCATGGTTCGAGGCTTGATCGCGGGGAGCGCGAGTTTACCCGAGTCCGAAGAAGGCACGCGCCGCGATGGTCATTCGCGGGACAGGCTTCTAGACTACTTTCCGGCGCAAAAAAGGCTCCATGAACGCGGAGGCCTCAGGCGCCGGCGAGGGGAAGCATGACAGACGAGCTGCCTCGGAAGGAGGCAGCCGAGAGGTCGAAGTGCGGGGAGG
>Ga0073934_10000406_pt1 | contig 125723 bp, 105 predicted proteins | sample LarsenN4metaG_FD_76834 | JGI IMG/M metagenome (GOLD analysis project Ga0073934, IMG submission 76834) | Hot spring sediment bacterial and archeal communities from British Columbia, Canada, to study Microbial Dark Matter (Phase II) - Larsen... ... | reverse complement strand
CCAGTACAACGACCGTCCCCATCAAGGCTTGCCTATTCCTGGATTGTCACCTAACGAGTTCGCCCATCGGATCTGGCTGATGTGATTAACATAATCGTCGCAACATTTTGTTGACCCTAACAAAATTTTGCCGTTTAGATAGAAGAATAAGAAATTTTGTCGTTTAGGTAAAACTGGCTTAACTATACTGTACGTTTATTCTGCTAACTCCGCCGGTTTATTTGAAAAATTGCCGGTTAGATCATTAGCCAGAGTTAGTTCTGGTCCTTAAACGAAATTTTGCCGGTTAGGAGTGGAGAGCAGAAACGCAATTGATAATACAGGCTGGATCAGAACTCAAGAATTTAATACGAAATTTTTCCGGTTAGGTCATCCAGGAAATGATCCAAAATGATGCTTTTTCCCCTGATCTATCAAGCCTGTTCGTCCCTTTACCCCTTTAAGCGAATTTTTGCCGCTTAGATCACTGAAAGAAGGCTATCTTTGTTACCCCTCCCCTCCCCTACTGGACTGTCTCACTATTTTGACACGAACAGTGCTGCTCGCAGATGTGCCAACTCCTCGGAGTTGGACCTACTCATTCTGATCTGGACGAGCCAGAGCCGAACATTTTTCGCCACGAATTACACGATTTCACTAAAAGTTTTTTGTGATGCGAAATTTTGCCGATTAGGTGACACCCCCTCCCCTACCCTACCAGGATATCTCTCTTTTTTAGGAAAAAACGGGTTTTGGGGATTAAATCAAGCTTCGCGGATAGGCCACTACAATTTTTTAGCTTAAGTTTTTAGTCTGGAAGGGGGATTTGGAGCCGGTGAACAGTTAACCGGCCTGTTCAGGCAAAGCAAAACGCACCCGGATGGGTTCGCCGGCAACGCTGGTCAAAGCAGCTTCGATGGTTTTGATCAGCCGGTTTTCCAGCCAATCCTTGGCAAAAGCGCTCTTGGCATCAATCACAAACTCACGATCCCGATAGTCAAGCACTTCGGTTGGCTTGAGCCAGGTATCGAAGGTTTGTTTGGTCATCTGCCGTTGGAGATGGACCAGGGCGTCGCGCCACAGATTTCGAGCCAGGTCATGGGCGGGATCGCCAGATTCTGTGATTGATTGGGGGTCATTCTGAGCAGTTACAACCTGCCCAGGTTGTGATTGCTCTAACAAATATCTTGTTTCTGCCGGTTCCAAGTTTGCATAAATATTGGCCCAATTCACAAAAGTTTCTATCAACGCCGAGGGAATAGCCGTCAAAAGAGGTTGTCCTTCTCGCAAAGCGGCGGCCGTTGTCTCAAACAGGGACCAGGTAGCGTCATCCAGCCGGGCGAAGGCTACAAACTCCGCAGGCGGCGGGTCATTTGCCAGTAGTCGTTTAATCACATAAGCCTGCGGATCGGTCAAATTAGCCTGAGTTTCAGCATAGAGGAACCAAGCACCAACTCTAGCTACAGTCATATCAGGATTGGCTAACAGTTTGCTGCGAGCCGGCTCTTGAATAGATAAATCATCAAGTATTGTTGCTAAGGCTGATGATTTAGTAACAACAGCAGATTGTATTTGCTGTTCTTGTATTTTTTCAGATTCAGAAAGTATTTGATAAGAGTCTTTTAAAGTTGCGGCATTTTTTCCGATGGCTGACAAGTCATGTTGCGGCATTTTTTCCGCCGATTCGTTTTCTAAACGGCTTTCTTTCGGCTCAGCGGGCGGCATTTTTTCGGGTACATGGCCGTAAGCGAAATTCTGCCGGTTAGAGAGCCGATCCAAAATTGGGAACAAATTGAGCTGTCCATTCTCGCTATTCTGGCCGTAATAGTCGGCTTGAAGCTGTTGGCGGAGGGTTAAGGCAACCTGTTCTTGGTCGGCCGGGGTTAAGGGTTCATCTACCATGCGCACCCGATATAAAGTTGGCTTGTTGCGCGGCTCTGAGCCAGTGGTAGCTTCATCGGTATCCGGCGTGGTGAAAAAGAGCGCTGCATAAGGATTATCCATAAGGTTGGCCAGGTTGCGTGGGGTTTGGTTAATGGCGGCGGCTAACTCTTTTTTGTAAAGAGATAAGGTGTCGCGCAGTTCACCGCTGGCCTCATCCCAATAGCAGTGACGCCGCAGATAAATGACTACCCAGGCCAGGGCGTGTCCCAGCAAACGCACCCACTCGAGTCGGAAATACTGCCAGCCCACATGAATTTTATTGGGTTGAACAATCAAGTTGTATAGTTCGGCACAGCGCTGATCCAGTTTGACTAACCGCGCATCGGCGTTCAAGCTAGCCAGATCGAGCGCCAAGGTATCGGCCACAATTTCCAAAATAGAGCGGCGTGACAGATTATTAGGAATAGGGTCGGTATAAGAAATTTTGTCGGCTAGGTGGGGTATGACTACCAGCGTGTCCAGCACTGAAAGGGCGGCTGCCAGCGGCTCTGTATCAGTCGGAGCCAGTTCCCTAATTAGCGCGGCCAGGCCAAGCTGGTGGCGAGGTGAAAGTGGTTCGTCGAGAAGCAGTTGGTAGCGATTCTTATCTCGGACCTTTTTGCCGATTTGGGTGCGGTACTGGTAGCGATGGCTAATCTCGATCACAAACCATGAACTGTACGGTTTTTTGAAACAGCGTTCGATGGTGCGCTCATCCAGGGCCGTTTCGCGGCTCAGGGTGGCTTTATCTACAATACACCAGTCGCGCCGGCGATTCCAAAAACACTGCTGGCGCAGGCCGACAATCAGCCAAGCGAGGGACGGCCCCAGCAGCGGCACCCACTCGTCAATAAAATAGCGGCTAACCACGAAGCGAAAGTCGGGCCGGGTAGTCGCATTATAGAGAGTGTTGTACACTCCTTGGAGGTGAAGTAATTTGTCTTCGCCGGGCATACGGCCTCTGGATTGCGAGAATTGGCGTTGCTCGCAACTTTAAAAAGCGCTGACGCCCCTTGACAAAAAATCCACATCCTGCTATGATAAGGATGCGTTTGACAAAGGAGGCGCTGAAGCGCAACCTATCCTTCTCCACTTAAGGGGCTGACGCAAGTGAGAGATGGCACTCTCACTCAAAACCTAAGCATTATTCCGACAGCGATAAGAGACTTGATGGCACAAGTCTCTTTTGCTTTATAGCGACATTGGCGGTGTCGCTATAGGTATTCTTCAGGCGCAGCTTGGCAGGCTGGGCCTGAAAGTCGGTCTTTTAAGGACTCAAACTCATGTCAGTCAATTCAATCATCATTTCTTCCATCCTATAAAAATTTACCCTTTAGCTTAACCGGACTAAACAGTTGGCTGGTAAAAAAAGACGCCTTACCAGCTAACTGGCAGGCGTCGCAACCCCACTAAAAGTGGTTCCTCCAAGAACTCAGCCCTTGCGCCGAAAATAATGGCCCGATGCTTGCAAAAATATAAACCTTATGTTATGCTTGCAAATAACTGAATTCTCTTTGGACGGGTTGCGCCCCGCCCCAAGCCGCTGATGTTGGCAGCATCGGCGGCTTTTTCATTTAATCCTCATGCGCCTTTCGGCGGGTAAGCTTTACCTTATAATGACACCTGGTTGGGTTGATCGTGAAACTTTTCCTGCTTGGCTGTCTCCAATTGCTGCTGTTTCTGCTGGCGAACCAAGGCGGCGCAGGCTTTACTGTGGTACTTTTGGCGCGGGTGAGTAGGCACAAAGCGGACGGGGCAGCCGGGGGCGGCGCAGCGCCGGGCTATACCCAGAATTACCGTTCCGGGAGGCAGGTCGTTCACAGCGAGCAGGCCGGTCATCTCTTGGGCGGCTGCCTGAATCTCATTCATTCCATCCAGCCGAGCGGCCAGGATATTCAGCGCTTTGGTCAGTATCTTATTTGTTGAGAAGCCGGCATACTGTTTGATGATACTATGCAAAAATTTTCCCGTCCAGGGCCGGCTGCGCCCGACAATTTGGCTCAAGTCGCCGGCCAACTCACTCAAATTAGCCAACGTGATTTGAGGGCCGTACAGGTCTTGATAAACCTCTAACAATAACTCTCGCGTCGTCTGCATATTTTGCCGCCTTGCGTTGTCCAGAAGCTGTCCAGAAAAAGGATTTGACTCCATTCTACTCTCTTTTAACGCTTTGGCAAGTTGTCATTATGTAAATTCCAGGCCCGTTTTAGGGTGTTTTGTTTGTAACTGCTTACTTGCTTTGGTTGCTATATATCATCACTGCATCCAAAATTGCATCAATCCGCTCACGTAAATCACGCAGGTCTTCGACGACTTCCGCATAATGGGTCGTTGTGGCTAGGTTTTGAGTCAAATCTATGAGATCAGGTTCTTCGAGTTTGCTCAAGAAGCGCAAAGCGCTTTGGACTTTGCTGCGAAACTGTTCTGCTCCGGGCGAGCGGCGGGCAACGGGCAGCAATTTACGCATCGGAGTGGGGCCAGTCTTATCCTGCGCCCCGGCCTGATGTAGCAGTTCGGCGACTAACGCTTCAGTCGAAGCGACAAGTGGTTGGCTGGCCTCGCCGTCTTCTTCTTGAGCTTCACGCCAGCGGATCAGTTGTTGCAGCGCCTTGATCTGTAAATCAGGACGTCCTTTTAGCTTCTGGGTGATGGGGCGGATTACACGTTCACTAAGTCCGTGTTCAGCCACCAGGTTTTGGGCTTCTGTCCCCAATTCCAGGACGCTGGTGACAAAAATGCGATACCGTTTGGAGATGTCGAGAACTGCCTCAACCTGACTCCACGGCGCCAGGGCTGGCCCAGAAGGTGAACTATGGTTCACCTGGGTGCGCTCTATAGTTTCGTTTAAGGGTGAACCATGGTTCACCCCGGAAAGTTCATATCGCAGCGCCCACAAGCCGCGCGCTTTTTCAACCGCATTGATGTCCTCGCGCATGAGATTTTCGATGAGCTGATGGGCGCGGACGCTGATCCCTGCCTGAACAACAAAAGCCTTGATCTGGCCAGGTTCGACAACTTCTACTCCTTCCCGAATCGTTCGACCCTCCAGGCTGAGCAGAACGTGAGACCAGTATCGCCGTTCTCCGGTGACAATCACATAGGCCACGCCGGGCGGTAGAGTCTCCTCGACCCGCGCCTGACGAACAGTGATGGGGTTGATTAATCCATGTTGGGCAATACTGGCCGCCAGGCGGCGCAACTCACGAATTGAGCGTTGCAAAGCGGTATTCTCACTCACTTCGGCTTGTTTCAGCCAGGCACGCAGGGCTTCGGCGGGGGTCAATTGACCGGCAGCTAACGCCTCACTCAAGCCTGACGGTAATAGTTGGCGTGGCTGGCTGGAGTCGGGTCGGATTTCCTCCAAGGGAAAGGTACGCTGAGGCCCTTCCGAAGTCGGACTGGTTGTCTCTTCAGAGGCAATTCCGTAGGGGTCAATCTGGCCAAAAAGGGTTTGGCTCAGGCTGGTTTTCTTTTTAGCCACGGCGAATCACCTCCTTGAGTAAATTAGCAAAGGCGCGCGCACTTTCGCCGCGGCCATCGTAGGCAAAAATATCCTGACCGGCGGCGTGGGCCTCGCCGATGCTGACCCGGCGGGGGATGGTTGGCAGTAACAATTCGCCAAAGGATTCAGCCAGTTGATCCTGGGTATCACGGGTCAGCGCCGTGCGGTCAACCATGGTGGGGATCACCCCGCTGATGCGCAGGGCCGGGTTGGCCCGTTTGACCATTTCAATAGTCCGCTGCAACAGCCGCAGCCCGATCAGCGGGAAAAAACCGGGTTCGACTGGAATGATAACCTCGCTGGCGGCCATCAGACCGTTGACCGTTAGTAGACCCAGGCTGGGCGGGCAGTCAATCACCACGAAATGATAACGATCTAGAATGGGTTCCAGGGCCTGCCGCAGTTTGCGTTCCCGTTCAAAAGCAGGCACCAGTTCCAACTCGGCGGCGGCCAGCTCCAGATGGGCCGGCAAGACATCAAGCGACGCCTCGGGGATTGGCTCGCTGGCGTCCAGTTTTACGGTTTTAATAACCTGTTCGGCCTCGACATTACCCATGATAACTTCATAGACGGTATCTGCGCCGGGCTGGCGCGGTCCGGCGGCAAAAGCGACCCCCAAAAACACGGCGGTGGCGTTGGCCTGGGGATCGGCGTCAATCAGCAGCACTCGTTTGCCGTTGGCTACCCCACGGGCCAGTCCGGCCGCCAGGTTAACGGCTGTAGTCGTCTTGCCGGTACCGCCTTTTTGATTAGCAATGGCAATCACTCGCGTCATTGTGTGGAAATCTCCCTTGTTTTGTTCTTTTACTACCACTTCAGAGCAATGCCTATTGAGGCAGTTCGCCTGAACTAAAGGGGGAAGGCGATGGAGCGTGAGCTAGACTTTTCAGTTTGTGAAGCACCAGTTCGTTCCGAGTGGCCTACACCCCTCATTTTATTATACTACCATTTCTCCCAAAATCTGTATAATTGAGTTCAAGTTTGGAAAGAAGAGGGCTTTAGAAAGGCATCTTCCGTATCTGTATTTTACGGATTGCGCCGCGATTACTAAAAACTCTCCCAAAAGCAGGGTTTGAACCAGCAGCGTACTGTTGCATCAAAAGGAGAACAGCGCTCCAGGGGAACTGAAGAATGTCAAATCGTGATAGCAGCGGACGAAAGTGGCAGGAACTGGGTCGCTTAAAGAAGCTGTCATTAGATTAGAGATAAAATTGTCTTGCTAATTCTCTGAAAGGTCTGGCTCAGTTGAGGCAGTTTCGTCCGAGGTGGGAGGAGATAACAGGGGCGACGTAATCGTTAGCTCTGCGGATTCTGAAGCAGTGCTCAGAATGGCATCAATCTGATCACGTAAAATGCGTAAATCAATCATTACATCCGTATAGTCGCCCCGTTGCAAAGCTCTGGCTAACTCAACCCGGTCAGTCTTTTTTAGGCGGTTTAGAAAGTCCAACGTTTCACGTACCTTATCGCGAAAGCGAATCACCGGCGCGGACGAGACTGAGCGGGAACGTTTGGGCGGTGTCGGTTCAGGGGTTTGCGCTTCGGTTTGAACTAATTCATCAATAAGTAATTTATCAACAAATTCTTTAATTGAAGTAACAATGGGTTGTCCCGGACTTTCTTCTTCTTCATTGTTTTGCCATTCGATTAATTGTTCTAAAGCCTTGAGTTGTAAATCTGGTTTGCTTTTAAGTTTTTGCGTAATAGGCCGAATGGTCATTTCGGCTAAGTTGTGTCCAGCAACCAGAGCTTGAGCGGCTTCGCTTAAATTAAGAACGGATGTAACAAAAATCCGATAGCGTTTGGAGATGCCCAATGCTTCCTCAACTCTGGCCCAGGGTACAAGTTGAGGTGAACTATAGTTCACCTTAGTTTCAGAGGAGGGTGGTGAACTATCCTCTTCTGTTTCTACCTGAGCAAAAGGGGGTGAACTATAGTTCACCCCCGATAATTCATAACGCAACGCCCACATCCCTTGTGCCCGCTCAATGGCATTAAGGTCTTCACGTAACAAATTCTCAATAAGTTGATAAGCTCTAATACTAATACCTGGAGGTGCTAGTGTAACTTTTATTTCATTAGGATTGGTAACAGTCTGTCCAGCCTGAATTTGCCGGCCTTGACTGAGCAAGTAAACGTGGGCCCAGTAGCGACGTTCGCCGGTAACGATCAAATAAGTGATGCCCGAAGGAACTGTTTCATCAGAACCGGGGAGACGCACAGAAATGGGGCTAATGAGACCATGTTGAGCAATACTGTCGGCCAGGCGTTTCAGCTCGCGAACATTTTGTCGTAAAGCGGCTTCGGCCATATCACTTTCGGCCCGCCGCAGCCATTCCTCCATAGCAGTGGTGGGGGATAAACTTCCCTGCGTAACAGCGATAATTAAATCGTCGGGAAGCAGCCTTCGGGGTTGGCCCTGATCGGGCAGGATGGACCCCAGGGGTGCAACAGTTTGTTCCAATATATCTCCTTGATTTAAAGAGACCACGTTACGCAATCCAGATTTTCGCTTAGCCACAGGATGCAACCATTTTGGAATATACTGAGAATTATAGCAGAACTTTCGAAAAAGTAGAACTTTATGTCATCTTGTTAAAGTTGAAAGCGGCAGTTAAAAGGAGTGAGGTTTATAAAAAGAATCGTGTTAGTAAATCGGAATAAACCGTGTTTAGCGTTTCACATTTGACACTCGTTTTATGTCAATTTGTTATGTCTCAAAAATGCTAACTTTTGTCTATCTAAAGAGAGAAATCGAGGTATAATTTATCTCACTAAATTTTTAGTTAGGAGGATCAATCATGGAGTTGCACGGTTTACATCACGTCACCGCGGTGACAGGTCAAGCCCAGGCCAACGTGAATTTTTATACCCAGGTGCTGGGGATGCGTCTGGTCAAAAAGACGGTCAATCAAGATGATGTGTCGGCTTATCATCTTTTCTATGGGGATGAGGTTGGTCATCCGGGGACCGAACTGACCTTTTTTGAATGGCCTCGTTTGGGGCCTAATCGGAATGGGCCGGGCAGCATTGCCAAAACCTGGCTGCACGTGCCGAGCCTGGCGGCGTTGGAGTGGTGGTCGGAACGTTTGGACCAGCGTGGAGTTGTCCATCAAGGCATTACTGACTTTAACGGACGGTCAGTGCTCTATTTGACCGACCCGGAAGGGCAGGAACTTGCCCTGGTTGATGATGGCGGCGCTCTGGGTGGAACACCTTGGTCCAAGAGTCCGGTGCCGGCGCAGTACGCGATTCGGGGACTATTCGCTTCTACGCTCATTGTGCCGCAGCTAAAACCAACGGCATTTGTTCTAACTGAAATTATGGGATATCAGACCGTTACTGAGATCGCTTCGGCCAACCACTTCGGCGAACGGATGGTCGTTTTTGCGCTTGACCAGGGCGGGGCAGGGAAAGAGCTTTATGTGGTTGAGCAAACGCATCCACCTTTTGGGCAGCTCGGTATAGGTGGAGTTCATCATATTGCCTTCCGAACACCCAACGGCGACGAACAAATTGCGTGGATGGAACGGCTGCATCGTTCTGGTCTGCGAACTTCGGGGTTGGTGGATCGTTACTACTTCCAGTCGCTTTACTTTCGTATTCCCGGTGGTATCCTCTTTGAAATTGCGACCGATGGGCCGGGTTTCGCCACCGACGAACCGGCTGAGCATTTGGGTGAGCGGCTGGCCCTGCCGCCGTTTTTGGAACCCCGCCGCGCTCAAATCGAAGCGGGTCTCACTCCTGTTCAGTTACCTAAAATACAAGTGTGAGGAATTCGTATCTGTTCAGGTATGTCATCCTTCGGCAAGCTCACGCCCTTCGGCGCACCCGAAGGGGTGGGATAGGTTTCGACCGTAGGGAGAAATCCCCAAAATCTTATCGTGCTGCTCAGTGTGGGAGTTTCAAACGAACCCTTACCCCAATACCTTTCAAATAAGGCCGTAGCATAGGGCCTTGTGCCCGCCCACAAGGGGCTAAACTACGTTATTAAAGTATTGACCCTTACCCTAAAATCTGAGCGCGCCTTCCTCAATTTCGATATTGACAAGCAGCTTAGTTTATGCTATATTTTTGGCTACTATACAGAATATAGTTCTGTATAGCGAACTAACCTCTTGGGGGGCAACTCTCTGTTGCTAAAGCACCACCTATTTCGATCCCCGGCAGAGAGCGTCTTTCTACTTCAATTTCAGATAAAATATTTTCGCTCGAAACCATTGAATTTGAGTTCGACTCAAAGGTTTATTGAGAGTATGAATTTAGAGTTATGGGATCCTTAGTCTCAGCCGTTGATCGGGCGATTCAGATTTTAAAGGCATTTGAAGCTGACAAGGATGAGTACAGCTTAACCGAACTTTGTAGCCTGTTACAACTTAACAAGAGCACCGCCCATGATATTCTCAACACCTTGTGCCAACATCAATGCCTGCTGCGTGATGCTCAATCTCGCAAGTACCGGCTGGGGCCAGCCTTGATCCGGCTGGGACACCTGGCTCACGAACAAATGGATATTCGCCGGATTGCCCGGCCTTATATGGAAGCATTGATGCGTCAAACGGCTAAATCGGTGTTGCTGGGTACTTTCTATAAGGGCCGGATCACCCTGATTGATAAAGTTGATCCGGTAGGTACATTACACGTGTCGGCGGCTATCGGTCAGCAGATTCCTTTTTCAGCCGGTTCTTTTGGCAAAGTGTTTCTGGCTTGGAAAAGCGAGGCCGAGGTTGATAAGCTTCTGGCCGAGCGTGGGCTGACCGCTTTTACCCCAGCCTCGATTGTAGATCCGCTTGCTTACAAAGCCGAGTTGGCTAAAGTTCGGCAGCAGGGCTATGCCATTGATGACCAGGAAGAGTATTTGCTCGGAGTCAAAGCCATCTCGGTGCCACTGCGGAATTTTCAAGGCGTCGCTGCGGCGCTGACCATTGCCGGCTTTACCTCGCGCAGCAATAATCAACCCAGCCAAGCTACTATCCAGGCCATTACCAGCGCAGCCGTCGAAATATCGCAGCAGTTAGGCGCCCAGAGCGTTGAAAATTAATCTCGCACCGTATGTAGATAAACAAGGAGGTTTATGATGACTCATCTCGAGGTTAATTCTATCCCGGCCCTCATAGACGAGTTTGATCCTTTTAATCTGGTTGATCCTTTCCCCTTTTATGTCAAAGCTCGCAGTGAAGCGCCCATTTTCTACAGCCCAGAACTGAATTATTGGGTCGTGACCCGCTACGAAGACATCAAAGCCGTTTTTAAAGATTTAACCACCTTTTCCTCTGAAATAACCGGCAAACCGCTTATTCCGTTCAGTCCGGCGGTGCAGAAAGTGCTTGATGAAGGCGAATTTGCCGTTTCATCGGGCATTTCGGGCATGATGCCGCCCGATCATACCCGCATCCGCAGTTTCATTAACAAGGGTTTAACCCCGCGCCGGATTGAAAAGCTGGAAGAACCGATTCGGCGGCGGACCAATGAACTGATTGATCTCTTCATCAACGATGGTCGGGCTGACCTGGTGCGACAGTTAACCTATGATTTGCCAGCGTTGGTGGTCTTTATGCTGCTGGGCGTTCCCGACGAAGATGTGCTCTATGTCAAACAATGGGCAGCCAGCCGTATCGCCATTACCTGGGGCGACCTGACCGAGGAGGAACGCATCTGGCACGCCCATCAAATGGTCAAATATTGGCGCTACTGCCTTGATTTGATCGAGAAGCGTTTTGTCGAACCACGAGATGACCTGCCCAGTGACTTGGTACGCATCTACCAGGAAGGCGACCGCTCGATTTCCAAGCACGAAATGGGCCGGGTTTGTTATGCCATGCTTTTTGCCGGACACGAAACTACCAGCAATATGCTGGCCGAAGGCATTAAAACGCTGCTGACCCATCGCGATAAATGGGCCGAACTGTGTACTAACCCGTCTCTCATCCCCGAAGCGGTGGAAGAGGTTTTGCGCTATTGCCCCTCCATCTTTGCCTGGCGACGGTTGGTGAAAAAGCCGACAACTCTGGCCGGGGTAGACCTGCCGGAAGGAGCGCAATTGCTGCTGGTACTCGGCTCGGCCAACCGCGATGAAGCCTGTTTCCACGCCGGAGAAACCTTCGATATTCACCGCGCGAATGCCAAACATCATTTGACCTTTGGCCACGGGGTGAAGTATTGTCTGGGCGCACCCCTGGCCCGTCTGGAAGGGCGGATCGTTTTGGAAGAGTTGACCCGTCGCTTGCCATCACTCCGCTTAAAGCCTGATCAAACCTTTGAATACGTGCCCAACACTTCATTTCGCGGCCCCAGCCACCTTTGGGTGGAGTGGGATTGATTCATCGTGAATTGTGAATTATTAATTGTTAAATAAGAGCTATTTTTCAAATCGTTCACCATTCACCATTAGTAAGGAGAAGCCGGGCAATGACGCCAAACCCTTATATTCTAACCTTTGAAGCGTGCGAGGCCGATAGTTTGGCTCGTGTGGGTGGCAAATGCGCCAGCCTCGGCGCAATGATTCGGGCTGGCGCGCCGGTGCCGCCCGGTTTTGCCATCACCACCGATGCCTACCTGGAAATGCTAAGGACCAATCACCTCAACGAATGTATCCACGTCTGGCTCGACCGTCTCAACCCCGAGGACGTGCGAACCGAAGAAAAATACAGCCAAACCATTCGCCAATTGATCGAGGAGACGCGCATCGCGGCGGAGATAGAGGATGCTATCTGTACCAGCTACGAGGCGTTGTGCCAGCGCGTCGGCGTAGCCGATGTGCCGGTAGCCGTCCGTTCGAGTGCTACGGCCGAAGATCTGCCCGGCTACAGCTTTGCCGGCCAGCAGGATACCTACCTGTGGGTGCGCGGCGCGGCGGCGGTGATTGAGCACGTGCGCAAGTGCTGGTCGAGCCTATACACGGCCCGCGCCATTTCCTATCGCCACGATAATGGTTTTGCTCACGAAAAAGTGTTGATGGGCGTCGGGGTGCAGAAAATGGTCAATGCCAAAGCCGCCGGAGTGGCCTTTACTCTCAACCCCATCAACGGCGACCGCTCCAAAATCGCCATTGACTCCAGTTGGGGTCTGGGCGAGGCCGTTGTCGGTGGGGAAGTTACGCCCGACAATTTCCTGATTGACAAGGTGATTTTTGAAGTTGTCAACCGGGTTATTTCCCCCAAGCATATCGAATTTGTAGCCGACCCGCTTAACGGCTGCGTGGTCAAGAGAGAGATCGAGCCGGAACGCCAGGCACAATCCTCCTTGACCAACGAAGAGTTGATCATGGTGGCCAAGATAGCCAAGCAGGCCGAACGCTTTTATGGCCGCCCCCAAGATGTCGAATGGGCAGTAGACGCCGACCTGCCCCCACCTTACAACGTAGTGGTGTTGCAAAGCCGGCCTGAAACGGTGTGGAGCCAGCAAACACGCCAGCAGGTCAGCGCCAGTCACGCTACCGGTATCGCCGGGGTGGTGGATACCCTAATTACAGGGGTAAAAATTAAAAAAGGCTGATGATCAAAGGAGTGTTCACAAGCCTGAGCATGCTACAAACAATGAAAATGTCATTGCGAGGCCGTAGGCCGAAGCCGCGTAGCGTCTAACGCTAGAGAGGGAGACTGCTTCGCTAACGCTCACAGTGGCATGATAGTTATTTTCAGAGGAGAGAAGGAGGGGGTCAAGCTAAAGTGATATATTATCCAGAGTCGGATAACTAACCAAAGCAGGTGTCGCCAGGATTGGGGAGTGGGGGTCTGTAAATTAAGAAAGAGCACTCCTGATCCCGGCTCGATCAAAGTAAACTTTTAGCTGAACGAAATAAGGAGAGAACTATGGCAAACAATGGTGATGGGCGTTTCCCTAGCCCCTTCGACATCAAAACTCCGCCCGGCGCGGAAGGCTGGGAAGAACTTTATACCTACAATCATCTTTTCAGCGACGACCGCCGCGAATACGAGGAGCAAACCTTCTGGTTTCAAGATAGCATGCACTGGCGTGAGCCGCTCTATCCCTTCGATAGTATCTTTATGGAATTTGCCCTAACCTCGCTGTCGCAGTACAACACCCGCTTCTATATCATCCCCCCGGCCATGGGCGTGGATTACCGGATTCTGAACGGCTATACCTACCTCAGTCCGGTGCCCATCACCGATGGCCCGACCATTGGCGCGCGCGTGCCCCATTTTATGGAGCGAGCCGGCTATTATTTCCAAAATTGGGACAAACTGTACGACCAGTGGAAAGAGAAAATCAAAAAAGTTATCGAGCAGTTGGAAACAATCAACTTTGCCCCCTTGCCAGAGATGGTTAACCTGGAGTGGGTCACGGAAGGCCGGGGCATTGGCAGCAATTTCGACATGCAGGCCGAGTACAACCGCCTGATCGAACTGGGCTACCAGGGCTGGCAGTATCACTTTGAGTTTTTAAATCTGGGTTATGCCGCCTATCTTGATTTCTTTATGTTCTGCAAACAGGCTTTCCCCAGCATCCCCGAGCAATCCATCGCCAAAATGGTCTCCGGCATTGAGGTTGACCTGTTTCGCCCCGACGAAGAGTTGAAGCGTCTGGCTCAACTGGCGGTAGATCAAGGGGTGGCCGACATTCTGAAAAACAACCACGACCCGGCGGTAGCAATGGAAAAATTGACTGGGAGCGCGGGCGGCAAAAAGTGGCTGGACGAGTTTGAAATAGCCAAGAATCCCTGGTTCAACTTCTCGGCCGGCACCGGCTTTTATCATCACGACCCGGTCTGGATTGAAGATTTAAACGTGCCGTTCAGTTTTTTGCGCAATTACATCGAGCAGGTCGAAGAAGGCAAAGATTTGACCCGCCCCCTGGAGACTATTCGAACCGAACGCGATCGGATTGCCGAAGAGTACGGCGAACTGCTGCCCACCGACGAAGACCGGGCCGCTTTCCAGGGCAAGTTGGGGCTGGCCCGCACCGTATTCCCTTACATTGAAAATCACAACTTTTACGTCGAGCACTGGCATCATTCCGTTTTTTGGCGCAAAATGCGCCAGTTGGGCCAGGTCTTTGCCCAGGCCGGCTTCTGGCCGGAAGCCAACGATATTTTCTACCTGCGCCGCGACGAAATCCCGGTGGCGATTTTTGATTTGAGCACCGGCTGGGCCGTTGGTGCGGCAGATCGGGGCTCCAAATATTGGCCGCGCGAAATCGAACGGCGTAAAGGTATTATTGCCGCCTTGCGGGCCTGGACGCCTCCACCGGCCTTGGGCATTCCGCCCGAAGTTGTGACCGAGCCGTTCACCATTATGCTGTGGGGCATCACCAACGACAGCATCAATACCTGGCTGGCCGGCGGCGCCGAAGGCGATCTGAAAGGCTTTGCCGGCTCTCCCGGCACAGTTGAAGGTCCGGCCCGCGTTATCACCAGCGCCGCCGAACTGGATCAGGTGCGGCCCGGCGAAGTGCTCATCTGCCCCATCACCGCCCCCAGTTGGGCCCCCGTTTTTGGCCGCATCGCCGCCGCCGTCACCGACATTGGCGGCATGATGTCTCACGCCGCCATTGTCTGCCGCGAATACGGCCTGCCCGCCGTCGTCGGCACCGGTTTTGGTACACAGACTATCAAGACCGGCCAGAAGGTGCGGGTTGACGGCACCAAGGGCACGGTGACGCTGTTGTAAAGTGAATAGTGAACAGTAATCAGTGATCACTGATTACTGTTTACCTCTTGGAGTTAGTTGTTTGGCGTCTATCTACACCCAAATTTACCACCTGGCTGAACCTTACTGGAAAACCCGGCAGGGTGAAATCCACATGCCAATGGCCTACGAATTTGCCCGGCAACTGCTGGTGCATCACCCCGATGCGGACGAGGCGGTGGTTCTGCCGGCGATTCTGCTGCACGATGTCGGCTGGATGAAGGTTGCGCCCGATTTGCAGATGCAGGCGCTGGTCGGTAGCGCCAACCAGGACCGGCGGCCCGACATGTCCCGCCTGCACGAAACTGAGGGGGCCAGAATCGCCGGCGAAATTTTGACCTCGGTGAATTACGACCCAGCTAAAATCAGAGAAATCCAGCACATCATTGACGGGCACGACACCCGGCGGGAAGCTTTATCGCTCAATGATGCCCTGGTCAAAGACGCCGATAAGCTGTGGCGGTTCGATCCCATCGGCGTGCCGATCTGTGCGGAGTGGAATGAACTGTCTCCGGGTCCCTACCTGGATTTTGTCGAGTCCAGAATCGAGACGTGGCTGTTCACCGATCAAGCCAAAGAGATAGCCCGGACACTCCTGGCTCAATCGAGGGCGCAACTCTAACGATTTTAGATTTTGGATTTATACCGCAAGGGTATCCTTTAGGATCAATACTTTTCAAATAAGGCTGTAGCATAGGGCCTTGTGCCCGCCCACAAGGGGCTTAAACTACGTTATTTGAAAAGTATTGCCTTTAGGATGATTAGGCAATTCCAAGAAAATAAAACATCAATCCTTGTGGTGCATAGTGCGTGGTGAATTTACGTTACACCCTACGCACCATGCACCACGTCCTTGAAGAATTTAAATCTTGGAACTATCTTGGGCTGAATCAACATCTTTAATCGTAAATCGTAAATTGCCTGTAGCTATGGACAAACTCAACTTATTCATTCATGGTCGCACCATCCCTTCAACCGGCTCTGCCGCGATTCCGGTGTTGGATAAAGCAACCGGCGAAACCATTGCCCAAGTAGCGGAAAGTACCCCGGATGACATCTCTGCCGCCCTGGAGTCGGCCCACACCGCCTTTGGCGAGTGGCAGCAAAAACCGGCCCACGAGCGAGCCAAACTTATGCGCCGGGCGGCTGAGGCCATTCGAGTTGAAGCAGAGAGCCTGCTTCAACTGCTTACCCTCGAAGTCGGTAAGCCGCGCGCCGGCGCTCAACGCGAAGTAGAGGCTGTCGCCACGCTATTGGAGTTTTTCGCCGAGGAAGGGCTGCGTATCCGAGGCGAAATCCCGCAGCTCAATCTGGCCGATGAGCGCATCTTTATTGTCAAAGAGCCGGTGGGGGTGGTGGTCGCCATTGTGCCCTCCAACTACCCGCTGATTCTGCTCAGTTGGAAATTGGGCGCGGCCCTGGCAGCCGGTTGTACTGTCGTCGCCAAACCCTCTGAAGATACCCCGCTGGCGACCCTCCGCCTGGCCGAAATCTTAGCAGAGGCTGATTTGCCGCCGGGAACTTTTAATGTGCTCACCGGTTACGGTCATACTGTTGGCCGGGCGCTGGTTGAGCACCCGATCCCGCGCAAAATTGCCTTTACCGGCGGGGTGGAGACCGGCAAAAAAATTGCGACCCTGGCAACGCAGACCAACAAACGAATTACCCTGGAATTAGGTGGCCAGTGCCCGGCGTTGATTGGGGCCGACGCTGATCTCGACGTGGCTGCCCCGGCTTTGCTCAAGCACAGCTTTGACAATGCCGGGCAGTATTGCTACCGGATCAACCGGATGTACGTCCAGGCCAGGCTTTACGACGAATTTTTGGAGCGTTTGAAGATTGGAGCGGAGAAGTTGAAAGTCGGGCCGGCCAGCGACCCAACCAGCTTTATGGGGCCGCTGGTCAATGGGCGGCTGTTCGACAAAAGCATGAGCCATATTCAAGATGGCCTGGAACGGGGGGCCAGACTTGTCAGCGGCGGGCAGCGGCTCGATGGGCCGGATTACGCGGGCGGCTATTTTTTGCCGCCCACCATTCTGGCCGAAACAAACCATTCGATGCGGGTAATGACCGAAGAGACATTCGGCCCGGTTGTCGGGGTGATGAAGGTCGCTTCGTTGGAAGAAGCCGTTGCCCACGCCAATAACAGCCGCTATGGTCTGGCGGCCTACATCTTCACCAAAGATGTAGGCCAGGCCCTCCGCGCCGCCGAGCAAGTGGAAGCTGGCTCGGTCTGGATCAACAACATCCACCGCTCCTACAACGAAGCCCCTTTTGGCGGCTTTAAGGAAAGCGGCCTGGGGCGCGAGAAGTCACACTATGGCCTGGACGAGTATTTGGAGTTAAAAACGATTTATCTATCGCTTTAAGGAATAGAGAAATTCCCTTGTCTACCGGGAGGAATGTTGACCACCATCTACGACCAAATTTATAAAAAAGCCGAAGTTTACTGGGACACTCGCCACAACGACATTCATCTGCCGCTGGCCTATGACTTCGCCAGGCAATTGCTGGCCCATTACCCGGAGGCCGATGCTGGTATTGTGTTACCGGCTATCCTGCTGCACGACGTCGGCTGGAAAATGGTGCCGGCAGAGAAGCAGTTGAATGCTTTTGGCCCCAAGGCGACCGACAAAGCCAGCAACCGTTTGCATGAGATTGAAGGAGTCAGAATTGCCGAAGAGATTTTGACCTCGCTCAATTACGATCCGCATAAGCTCGAGCAAATTTTGACGATTATTGACGGTCACGATTCGCGGCTGGAAGCCCTTTCCCTCGATGATAAGCTGGTCAAAGACGCCGACAAATTATGGCGCTTCACCACCACCGGCATTGAGATTGATCACCACCGCTTTGGGATTGAGTTGAGCGCCTATCTGAATTATCTGGATAACAAAATTGAGGAATGGTTGTTTACCCCGGAAGCTAAAGCAATAGCCCGAACGGCCCTGGCCGAAGCTCGCTTAAAACTGGAAGGTTAAATGTCTCAACAAATGTCCTCAGGCATTTTTTCCCTTCGGGAAAGGGTGGCCATTGTCACTGGAGCGGCCGGCGGCCTGGGCCGGACTTTTTGTCTGGCCCTGGCCGCCGCCGGGGCGCGCCTCGTCGCCGCCGATATAAGTGGCGAGGGCGCGGCTCAAACCGTTGAAGCTGTCAGCGTGACCGGAGGGGAGGCGGTTGCAGCCGCGGTGGATATAACCAGCCCGGCCGACGCCGAGCGTATGGCCGCTGCCACGCTGGAACGCTGGGGCCGGGTAGATATTTTGGTCAACAATGCCGGCCTGTATGCCACCCTATCGCGCCGGCCTTTTTTTGAGCTGCCGCCGGAAGAGTGGGACCGGGTCATGGCCGTCAATTTGAAAGGCCCCTGGCTGTGTGCTCGCGCCGTTTACCCGGCCATGAAACGGCAGGGTTATGGCAAAATTATCAATATTGCCTCAGCCACCTTCTTTAGCGGCTCGCCCTTGTGGTCGCATTATGTCGCTTCCAAAGGGGGACTCATCGGCCTGACTCGCAGCATGGCCCGCGAGGTGGGCGACGACGGCATTTGCGTCAATGCTATCGCCCCTGGCTTTACTTTAACAGAAGCCAGTAAATCGGTCATGCTCGATGCCGAAACCTACGGCGTGGCTCGCGGGGCCATCAAGCGGGCCGAACAGCCCGAAGACGTGGCCGGCCTGGTCGTCTTTCTAGCCTCCGACGCCAGCAACTTCATCACCGGCCAGACGATGGTGGTGGATGGCGGGCGGCAGTTGTATTAGAAAGCCAGAAGATTGGAGATTGGTTTAATCTCTAATCTCCGTACCTAACCCGGCAATGTAAGCCCGCAGCAGCCTCAGAAAACTTTCGTCGCGGTCAAACGCTAGGCCAAAACCGCCCCCCAACTCAAGGGTGGCAAAGCCGTGAGCAATACTGCGCAGCCCTCGGATGGCATGAATCGCGCTCTCCTCATCCAGACCGTACGGTTCGAGCACGGTCAGGAGCGCCTCGATCATCGTCTGGCTCATCTGCTGCATTTCCGGGTCGTCGGGGGCAGGCGCGCGGATGCTGCCCGTGTACACACCCGGATGCTCCAACACATAGCGGCGATACGCCTGGCCGATGGCAATCAAGGCCGCCCCGCCCGCTTTGCCAATTGCCGCCCGGCTGATTCGTTCCAAGAGCTGCCGTTGGCCCAACAGGGCCAACTCTCGCCGGAGGTCAGCCAGACCGTCCATGTGATTGTACAGCGAGGGCAGGCGCACACCGAGCCGGGCTGCTACCTGGGCCAGGGTCAATGCTTCCAGCCCACCCTGGTCGGCCAGTTCGGCGGCTGTGGTGATAACCTGCTGCCGGTCAATGCCCACGCTACGCGCCATAAGGTTGCAGCTCTCCCAACTGGCGGGCGGTGATAGCGATAGCCCGGTCCATTTCGGCCAGGGGTTGTTCGAGGACTTCGCCGTGACCCACGGCCAGCCGTGACGGTTGCATGGCGCGAAGCCGGCGCGCGCTGGCCAATGCCAACGGGCGAGACCAGGTTGCCAGCGCCGGGAAGGGAAACAGGAGGCGGATAGTGCCCGACACAGCCACCCCGGCGCGGGTCTGAAAGGCGTCACCGGCGATGAGGCTGCCATCGCGCCGGTCGAACAGGGCGACATGACCGGGGGTATGGCCGGGAACGCCGACTACCTGGAGCGAACCGACCTGGTCGCCGTCGCGCAGCAATCGGCTGGGCCGGGTTTTTATGGTTTGATAACTGCCGCGTAGCTTTAACTGTGGCTCATCGGGGTCGAGACTCATATCGCCGCTTAAAAAGCGGGCATCGCGGGTAGAAATCAGCACTTCGGCCTCCGGCAGTTGTTGGTGCAGCGCGTCGAGCGAGCCGATGTGATCGCCGTGAGCATGGGTCAGCACAATCCGCCGGATGGCTAACCCTTCCTTTTGCACTGCCGCGAGAATAGCCCCGGCGCTGCCCGGCAGTCCGGTATCAATCAGGGTCAAACCGTCGTCTTCGCGCACCAGATAGCAGTTGACCGGAAACAGGCGCGGCAGGCGGGTCAATTGAATTAAATATTGTCCGTGAGTTGTGACTCTCATAAGAGACTCCTTCGAAAATAGACTGGAGTGCAAACCCTGGTTTGCCAAAAAAGCAAAGCAAGCTTTGGACTCCATTTTCATCATCGGTGGCGTGCTCTGGCTCGTGAACACTCCTTAAGCTGCGATGACTGGTGAGGCGATGAGGCGAAGTATTTCTTCGCGTCATTATTTCACTTTCACGCTTCACTATAGCCAAGTAGAATTATGGTTAAAAACATCAACTAATATAATTAGATTATAGACTAATATAATTAGTTTGTCAAGTCCCTTTTGGGGGAAATTTTCAATTCTGGCCTAACTTTGGATAGGTGCGTTCTTTGAATAATTGTGCTACACTAAAGGGGTCAGAAAAACATCTACCTTTGCTGCGATACCGAAGCTATTCACATCCCTATCAAGGAGATACCCCCCATGACCGATACCTCTCTCCCGCCAGCCGCTACCGAACCGCCTGTTCCTGCGCCGCCACCGGCGGAATCCTCTCTGCCCGATCTGTTGAACAATTTGACTCATTCGGATGCGGCTACTCGCCTGGAAACTATCCAGCAGCTTGGCCGCCTGACAACCGCCGACAAATCGGCCTTGCGCGCCCTAGAAAAAGCGGCTGCTCAGGACGACGATCCAGGGGTGCGCGATGCGGCTTTGTTGGCCCTGGCCGCGCCGGCGTACCGGACGCTGCAACAGCAGGACAGCCGGCTGTCGCTGCCCCTCCGCCGCTCGATTCTGGCCGAAATTGAGCGCTGGAGCGCAGATGGACTGCTGCCAACTCACCTGGCCGGCCTGTTGCAGCAGCGCTACAATTTTGACCAATTAGGGCCGGTCTCCACGCCCGCCCCGGCTCCAGTCCCGGCTGGGCCGCGTCCCACCCTGACCCAGGTGCTGCTGAGTGAAACGACGATCAAAGTGGCGCTGTACCTGGGCGCTTTCTTTGTGGTAGCCGCCGCCTTCATTTTGGCGGCCATCTTCGATATTCTGCGATTACCTATCCTCGGCCTGGCAACGGTCGGTTTTTTGGGCGCAGCCCTGGCCTTAAAACGGCGGCTGCCGACGGCCAGTTTTGTCCTGTTCACCGTCTTTTCCTTCTTGCTGCCCATTGATGCGGCTGTTTTGGTAGACATGATTGACCCAGGCGAGACTCTAACCTGGCTTTACTGGATTACCGTCGCCGGATTTTTCACTTTGGTCTGGGGCGGCGGGACATTCCTGTACCAGTCTCGTTTGTTCAGCTTGCTGGCGCTGGCCGCCGGCAGCCTGGCGATGCTGCTGATCGGACGCTGGCTGGACCGCTCCCCTCATTTGGACCTGCTTTTGCTGGAACTGCCGCTTCTGGCTGCCTTGGGCGCGACCGTCATGCTGACCCGCTGGAAAGACCGGCGCTTCTCGCTGCCTTTGTTTATTCTGGCCCAATTGCAGCAAATTGTGCTGTTGGGGTTGTCGGGCATTTTGGTGTTAGTAGCCCTGGTGGACCAGGATTTGCCGCAGCCGGTCTGGTGGCTGGTGGTTGCCTTCACCTGGCTGCTGGCGGCTCTTTTTTATGCGGCCAGCCAGCGCCTGACTGCTTTTGTGCTGTTTCCGCCGCTGGCGGTCGCCGCGCTGGCGCCGGTCCCCTTGTTTTTCAGCGGGGTCTTTTCGCCCACCTGGCAGGCGGTGATGATTGTTGCCTGGGTGTGGGGAACTATCCTGGCCATGGGTGGGGAGGGCTTGAGCCGGATCCGCCGGCCGAGCCTGTCCCTTTACAGCCTGTGGTTGGTGATTGGCTCGGCCGGTTTGTATTTGCTGGCGGCAGTGGGCGGACTGGCCGAGCAGGTCGCTTTTGGCATCGGCTATCTTGTCGGTACGGCGGCGGTTTACCTGGCGCTAACCCTGGTTCGCCCGCGGGCCTGGCTGTGGAGCGCCAGCCTGGTGGCGGCAACCGGGGCGTATCTGGCCGTCTTTTTGTTGCGCCGCCTGGAAATTTATGATTTCTACCCCGGTTTTATTCTCCTCTGGCCGGCGCTGGCCTGGCTCAGTCTGAGCTTGGCCATGCGACGGGCTTTTAACGCTCATCCACGTTGGCATTTGCCGCCGCTGGTTTTGGGTGGTTTGATCGGAGCCTTCGCCCTTTCGATTTTGCTCACCACCGGCTCTGATGAACCGGGCCGGGCCGCCGTGGGCCTGCTGATCATAGCCGGTTTCGTCGCCCTGTTTAGTTTGATTGACCGCCAACCCTTGATCGGCTATGGCGCGACCGCCGGCCTGGCCCTGGCGCTCGGTTTTGGCTTGATCTGGGGGGAACAAGAGCAATGGGTGCTGCCCCTGGTCGGGCTGGCGGCGCTTTACTATTTGAGCGGCCTGGCCGGGATCTGGCTAGGCCGCCTGGGCAGGTGGGCCGGGGTACTGCGCTTGAGCGGATTGGGATTGGGTACACTGGCGGCGTTGAGCGGACCAATACAGGGGGGCGCCGGCGGGGTGATCGGCCCGGCGCTGGTGGCGACCTTTTTTGCGGTGGAAGCGTTTCGGCTGCGCCAGGTCTGGTTGGGCCTGCCGGCCAATCTGCTCTACCTGGTGGCTTATTTCACCCTGCTGCTGGAACTGGATGTAGAGCAGCCCCAGTTCTACTCGATTGGGGCGGCCTTGCTGGGCTTTGTGATGCACTACTTCCTGACCCGCAGCGGCAGCAAATGGGCCGCCTTTCTGACCGGTTTGCTGTCGCAGTTCATTTTGCTAGGGACCAGCTATGTCCAAATGTTCTCGACCGAAAAAATCCTTTACTTTTTTGTCTTGTTCGCCCAGGCCATTGTCGTGCTGGTTTACGGCCTGGTCATCCGCTCGCGCAGCCTGGTGCTGGCCCCGATTGTGTTTGTGGTGCTGGGCGTTATCACCGTCGCCCTGAGTGTGCTGGCCGGCATTCCGGCCCTGATCTTGGTTGGCTGCACCGGCTTGCTGTTGCTGCTGCTGGGCATCGCCGCCCTGGTGATGCGAGAGAAGATTCTGATAGTCACCAATCGGTTGGGGGAGAGGTTTAGCGGCTGGCAGGCTTGATAAATTTTAGTAGGGGCGAGGTAACTCGGAGGGTGTTTTGGATGCTTTAGATGGTTACAGATATTCATCTGTAACCCCATTCCGCCAAGTTAACTCGGCCCACGATTCCGCTATGGATTCAAATCTGTAACAACGATCTGTTCTCTCCTTGACTAATAGCCTACTCTTACCTGTGTGCGATCTCTAAATCATTTGTCTATAAGATAAATTGTGGTTAAAACGGATACTGATATATCCGTATCCACGTAATTTTTAAGGGGTGTATTCAACAGATTCTTGGCAGGTTTCGTAGAACAAACTAACAGTTTGTCCTACAAATTTATTTTCAGAGGAGTCGTCACGAAGGCCCGGCTTCACCACCAACGACGAAAAGCCCTCACCCCGTCGCTGGCGCGGCTCCCCTCTTCCGGTGGGAGAGGCTGCCGAGTGTACAGCACCCGGCGTGGGGGTGAGGGCTATTTTCAGAGGAGTGTTTACAAGTCTGAGACACGCCGCCAACAATGAAAATTGTTCGTAGTGACGACTTCAGTCGTCCAAGTCTATAAGCGACTGAAGTCGCTACTACAAACAAGCTATTTACGAGGAGTGTTTACGAGCCTATGGCACACCACCGCTAATAAAATGGAGTCCAAAAGTATAGCTTTTGGACTCCAGCAAAAGCTATTTAGAAGGAGCAACGCCCAAGCTGACCGCTTCCTGTTCCAATTTGAGCCCGCGTTGGAGCATATGGTCAATCAGGCTGGTCATATCGGCCAGGGCGGGGTGACGGCGCAGGCGGGCCAGATTGCGCTCGTCGGCAGGGGAGAGAGGGTGGGCATAGCGGGCGTGGGTCTCGAGGGTCGCCTCATCCATGCGGTAGGGGGCAAAAGCAGGTGAGACTTGCTGGCGCAGGTGGGCCAGGATATTCAGCCCGCCGTAATCAAGGTCGGCCCAGACAAAAAGGGGTAGCTCCGGCGGCAGGCAGCGCAGCAGATGGCGGGTGGCCGGAGACGGGTTGCCCCACAAGCAGAGCGCTGCCTGCCCCTGGCCCTCGTAGCGAATAAATTCATAAAACGAGGCCAGGTTTTCGATACAGACCAGGCGGGGCGCGTCTATCGCCGCCCGCCGCACCTGAGCGGCCATTGCCACCGGGATACCGACAGAGGGATAAAATTCGGCCAGGGACGTAACCTGCCCCTCGGCGTCTACCAACTGCCAGGGACCATAGAGATAAAGGTGGCCCGGATTGGCGACCAGCCCCAACTCGCGCAGGGTCTCCTGGGGGGACAGGTCGCGCCAGGCCGGCTGGTGGGCGCGGGCCAGCCGGGCCACCGTGTCTTTGAGGAGTTCAAAGCGTTTGCTGTCATTAAAAACGCGGACGCTAAAAACCCGGTAAGGCGTCTCTTCGCGGGTCTCTGCGTCGGGCAGGGCGATGAGAGCGGTCAGCAGGTCTTGATTCCAGGCTTCGTTGGTCAAGCTGAAAGGGGCGGGTGATTTGCCGGCTTTGAGTTGGGCCAGACAGTCCTGCACCGCCCGCTCTTGCCAGCCTGCCAGCCGGAAGCGGTTGCCCAGCAGCAGGTCGCGCAAACGGCGGCGCTGCTCGGCGACAGGCTGGCGCTCCAGCAGAGTGTAGAGGGGTTCGACGTGGTCGGGGTTGAGGGTGACGGTCTCGAGCAGGTGGCCGGTTTGCCCCGGCTGCCAGGCCAGCCGCAGCCAGCCCTGCTGCTCTAATTGCGTGAACTGCTCGTTGGCCGTAACGCGGGGGAGGGGGTCAACCTGGCTGAAGTAGCCGCCGAGTTTCGCCGCCAGGTCATCCAGCCGGACCCGCACCACCTGCTTGGGCGCGCCGTCCCGCCGCTCGTAGATGTCGAGGAGGGCGTTGAGGATGGCGGCGACGTCTGGGGTGGGGGTGAAGGAGATGGTCATTTTAAAATTCATGTTGCGTGGGTAAAGCAGACGGACCACGCAACACGTTTTGGCTAATTTGTGGACCCATTCTACTCCTCCAACTCCTTCATCATCTCCGTCTTATCAATCTCAATCACAAAAGCATGGTTATTCTGCCGCACGACGGTGCGGACGGCGTTGACATGGGGTAGCAGACCGGCAGCTTTGTCGGGCGGGGTGGCTAAGAGCACCTGGAGTTGATTGTCCACCATAAATTGCAGGGCGCTGGCGGTGCGGGCGGTGTCCATTTTGCCAAACGCCTCGTCGAAGAGGGCCAGGCGGATGGTATCGGAGGGGCGGGGCTGGTTGAGGCGGTAGGCCTGGGCAAAGGACGCGGCCATCGCCACGTAAAAGGGCGTGGTCGTCTCGCCGCCCGATTTTTTGGCGTTGATCTGGCTGAGCAGGGCGCGGTCGCCGTTGGGGTAGTGGATGCGGATGTCGTATTGCAGGTAGTTGCGGTAATCCTGCAATTCGCGCAGTTCGGTCAAGGCTTCGTCGGGGCCGGCGGTCAACCGCTCGAACAGCAAATCCCAGCCGGCCTGGTGGCGCTGGCGAAAGCCGGACTCAAAGAGCGACTCGCCCAGAATGGCCTGGCTGTCCATGATCATGTCATAAACCTGGCGCAGCGACGGCTCCGGCCGGGTAATAAATTCAAACCGCTCGCCGCCAAAGCGCAGCCCGGACAGTGTGGTGTTGAGATAACCCAACTGCTGGCGGGCGTCTTCGATTTGCTCGCGCAGGCGGTGGATAAAGTTCTCGACCAGTTCGTGTTCGGCCATGCCCCGCTGTTCGGCAATGCGGGCCTCGTATTGGGGCAGTTCCGATTCAACGTAACGGTCGCGCTCGCGCACGTAGCGGGCGGCGTCCTCGTCGCCGTCGTAGCCAAATTGGTAGGTCAGACTGTAACGCTGCTTGGCTTCGCGCAGCCGGTCGCGGCTGCGATTTTCGGCGTTCTGGTAGTCGCTTTCGTAGCGGGTGGCGTTTTCCAGCACCGTTTCCAGCGGCTGGCGCTGGCGGCGGCGCTCATACTCTTTTTGCAGGTCTTCGAGCAGTTCTTCCGCCTCTTCCAAAACCAGAAATGCACGGGCTTCTTGCACGGCCTCGTCGGCCTGACGTTCCAGACCAGGCAGAAATTCCTGGGCTAAAGTATCGAGGCGATTCTTCAAGCCGCCGATACTTTCGCCCAATGCTTCCACTGCCTTTTGCAGCCGGTCTACTTCAGCCTGGCAGGTCTGCACCTGGGCCTGGAGGGTCGCCAGGGATTGAGTATCGAGGCCGGCCAGTTCGGTGCGGCAGGCCACCAGTCGCGCTTCTCGTTCAGGCCGGTGAGCCAGCAGGTCCAAATTGCGAGCCAATTCGACATAGCCCAAAACCTTGTCGCGGGTCAGGGCCAGCCGCTCGCGCAGAGCCGTATCACGGGTTTGGAGGTCGGCCAGCTTTTGGCCGATGACGATCAGTTGCTCCTCGCGTTGCTCGATCTGGCGGGGTGTGGCCCGGTCGCCGATGAACCAGCGCTGGTAGTGGCGGGGGTCCATGTGGCTGCTGGTAAAGTTACGGCGCACAAAACAGTCACGGGTGATGGCGGTGCGGTGGTCACGCAGGCCTTCCAGGGTGTCGCATTTAACGTAACCACCCAGCAGCAAATCCACAAAGGCGCGGGCCGCCGGGTGAGTGGTTTCGACCTCAAGGGCCAGGCTGTTGGGCAGCGGCGGGCGGGCATTTTTGAGGATGCGGTCGGCGTCGGGCAGACCGACCCCGTGCAGGTTGTCCTTCTCGCGGCGCTGGCGGTAGAGGCGCATGGCCGCGTCGTAATGTTGGGGCGGAACCAGCAAATCGAAGCGGGTCCGGCCCAGGATGCCTTCGACGGCGTTTTGCCAGGCTTCGTCGGGCACGCGCAAGGCTTCATAGAGCGGGAAAACCTCGTCGGCGCTGAGGCCGAGTTCGGCCCGCAGCAGGCGGCGCAGCCGGCTCGATTCCGGGGCGGCGGTGTCGTAGCCGACGGCGCGGTCGCCGGTGCGAAGTTTATGGATTTCTTGCTGAAGCTGCTCAGCCTCCTGGCGAAGCTGGCGGCTCTCGTTTTGCAGTAGGGCCATCTGTTCGGCGTAGGTGTGGCCGATGGTTTGGAGGTCGGTTTGGAGTTGGGAGAGGCGTGAGGCGTGAGGCGTGAGGCGTGAGGCGTTATCTTTGATGAATTCTTGCAAGGAGGTCGGCACTTCCATGCCGTCGGCCTGGAGAAGGGTTTGGAGGCGTTGGGCGTCGGCGTGTTCACGGGACAGGGTTTGCTGGAGACGGCTTTCCTGCTGGCGCAGGGTGGACAGTTCGGCTTCCAGTTGCGCAATTTCCTCGCGCAAGGCTTTATCGCGGGCGGCGGTGGCGTCGGTACGCAGGGCGATTTGGGCCTCGATGAGGGCGTTGGTGGCATGCTGGAACTGCTCGCTCAAGGTCTCGCGCTGCAATTCCAGGCGGCTGAGCTGGATGGTCTTTTCGTCGCGTTCCAGACGAAACTTTTTGAGGTCGGCCAGATGAGCGTCGCTCTGGGCATAGCGACGGAGGTAGCCATTGGTCAGGCGCAGGCGGCGCTGGGTGCGCCGTTCCTGGTCGAGTTCTTCAATCTGGTTGAGGCTGTCAATGCGCTGGCGGATGTCGGCGGCCAGGCTTTCAAAGTGGCGCATGGTTTCCAACTGTTCGCGCAGGGTTTTGACATCCACCAGGTTTTCGTCGAGGAGGTAGTTATGCACAAAGTCGCGGATGTTGGTCAGCGGGCTAAAGGCCAGCCCCTTGACAATTTTGGCGGTGAAGGTTTCTTTGAGCTGGCCCAGCCGGTTGAGCAGGTGAAAGCGGTAATCCTCCAGCCGGGTAAAAAGCTGGGCGCGGGCCTGCGGATCGGGCAGGGCAAAGTGTTCCAGGTGGCGGCGGAAGGCCCGGCTGTCGAAAAGCTGACCTTCGGTGCGAAAGAACCAGGCGTCGTTGAGCGGCGCGCCGTTGACGATAAAATAGGTCACATCGGGCGAGCGGCCATCCTGATAGGCGTCAATGACTGCGCCGTGGACAAAGTAGCTGTTATCGGGGTTGCGAAATTCCAGGGCGACCACCGCCGTCGCGTCGCCGCGCAGGAAGCGCTGGCCTTCGGCGCCCAGTTCGCCGCGGACATAGCTGGTCAGGGTGCGCTGGCTGCCGGCCATGGCCGCCTGGTTGAATTTGACCTCGCGCTGCCCGCCGACCAGGGCAAACTGCACCGCGTCGAGAATGGTGGATTTGCCCACCCCGTTGACGCCGATGAAGTAAGTTGTCCCCTGGCAGGCAACGGTGGTATTTTCAAACAGGTGCCAGTTAATGAGGCGGATGCGGGTGAGTTGTTTCATAAGAATACTCCCTTAATTTCGTGGTGCGTGGTGTGTGGTGCGTAAGTTAACAAATCACGCACCACGCACCACGTACCACGCTTCACTTTTCTCAGGCAAACTCCAAGTAATTGGGTGGAGCGTAAAAACCTCGTTTACGCAAAGGTTCGGGCGACTCCGTTTCGCAAAGGATTCGCAATCGTTTCATGGTCGCTGCCGACTTGAGTAGAAAAATCGGTTCAGGCAGCGGGCCAATATTTTTTGTCCACTCTGGAGCCGCTTGCCCCAGCCGGCTGGCAAATAATTCGAGCAGCGAGGCAGAGGCGGCCAGCAGTTGCCTGTCATTAACTTTTGGCTGGGGAATTGTAGCCAATTGAGGATTTTCACGGAAAAAATCCTGCACCAGGCTTCTGGTTGTTAATCCATCTCCGCGCAAAACTGCTTCGGCTAATTGTTCAATTCTCACCATAGATAGCCTCCCACAAATCTAGAAACGCATACTGGGCTTTTGGCTCTGCCCCTGGAACCAAATAGGGTTCTACGTTATTCCAAACTTCTTCCCGTTCCCCGGCTAAGTCTTGCAAGAGTCGCCGGGCATCTTCAATATCCACATCGTCACGCCAAGCGGATAATTTCATGGCCAGTAGCTGGGCAATCGTCGGGCTTTTTACCAATATTCCAGGCGCTGAAAAGATGGTATCTCCTTGACTCACACCTACCAAATAACCTTTTGCACCATCATTTAGCCAGTCTTCCGGCAGATTATGCTCCTGGGCAACCTGTTGGGCCAATCTACGAACGATATACGTTGTTGGAGGCGTAAGAATAAGAACATCAACATCGCGGGTCGAAGGTCGTGCGTTGTACATCAAGACCATTGCTGCGCCACCAACCAACACCAGTTCGATTGAGTCTCCTTGTTGTTGGGCTAATTCTCCGAGTCGTTCTAACGCCTGGACAATTTCTTCTTTAGTTAGTGTTGCCATCTGAGTCCTCATCACTTGGCTCCGCCGCCCGATACTTCCGCAGCCAGGCTTCCATTTCTTCTGCCGTTTGCACCGGCAGGATCATCTTGACCGAGCCGCGCAGACGGAGGCGGGCTTCGCTGTCGCGGGCGTCGAGGGAGCGGCCGTCGAGGGGTTCGATCAGCCCCAGGCGGCGCAGGCGGCTGAGGATGGCTTCGTACTGGCCCACGCCCAAATCGCGCTCTTTGCCGGTGATGGTCCGGTACTCCTCGCGCACCTCACCAATGGTTACTACCGGGTCGGCGGCCAGGCTGAGCTGCTCGACCTGCTCTTCGTAGAGCTTGCGCAGCACCACGATCATCAACGACTCGTCCAACTTGAAGCGTTGGTGGCAGTAGCTAAAATCAGAGACCACCTGGAAGATGCGGTGGTAGTCGTCGTGCAATAAGGTGAAACCGGCCAGGGCCAGCAGCGTGGTAAAAATGGGCCGGTGGCGATGGGTAAAGTAATAATCGTCTTTATCGGTCTCGCTGTCCTGGTAAAGAAACGTCTGGCCCAGCAGCCGGTTCATCACCCGCGGGATGTCGCGCCTGGCTTTTTCCGGCAGGCCGGTGGTTTCCAGCAAGGCTTCTGGAGTGAAGGTCATTGTTTATGCTCCATAATTATCTTGAACGGGATGAGGCGAGGACACGTGAGGCGAGGAGGCGAAAGACTACCTTTCCTCGCCTCACTTCTCATCGCCTCCCCGCTTCATCGTTTCACCAACTGAAATGGCATAACCCGGACCGGCCCCAATTCGACCGGCTCGCCGTCGAGGGGTTCCAGGTTGTAGTTCACTTCGGGGTGGTTGCCGTAGGCCACCGTGTAAATCAGCCAGGGCAGGTCGGCGGGGGTAGCGAAGGCATCGGGGGGAAGGTCGTTGATGTGGAGAACGCGGTGACCGTTGAAAAATTGGCCGACAAAGGCTTGAATCTTGGCCGGAGTAATGGCTGCGCCCAACTGCTGCAAGGTGGCGGCGTGGAGGGTGCGAGCGGTGGCGGGATCGAGCAGGGGCAGGACCACTGGCTGCGGGGTGAAGGGAGCGCGGCGTTGGGGTAGGGTATAAAAGCTATGCACGTCCGGCTGCTCGGCGGCGACGGTTTGGAACGACGGCGCTTCTTCCGGCAGCCAGCTTTCGCCTTCGGCTTGCAGGGCGGCCAGGTCGCGGGCCAGGGAGGTCAGCCGGTCTTTAAAGCTGCCGTCGGCGCTGACCAGTTGGTAGCGAATCTGGCGCAGCGAGGTGCGCAAATATTGGCTGTGCCGCCGGTCAATTTCTTCCAGCAGCGGGTCGAGGCTTTCCAGTTGGCCGATGATAAAATGCAGGTAGTGGTTGATTTCGTCGGCGGCCTGAGCCGGAGAGAGGCGGCCCTGAGTGGCCAGTTCGGCGGCGGTTTGGTCGAGCCAGGCGGCGTCGAGCTGCCAGCTTTGCAACTGGCCGATGATGTCGCGCCGGTAGCGGGAGACATGGTCGGAAGTTTTTAGGGCGTGGTAGGCCGGGCCAAGGGCCTGGCTGTACTCGTCGTACTGCAAGCGCAGCAGTTCGGCCACCGATTGGTTGCGGCTGACCCGCTCGATATAGCGGCGGATGTTCTGGTTCAACTCGTTCAGGCCGCGGACCACCTGGCGCACGTTCTCGTAAGCCTGGGTTAGAGCCAGGGCCGGGGAGAAGTTTTGGCCCTGGTGGGTAATAAGTTGGTGGGCGGCGTAAAGCTGGCCGGTGTATTCACGCGGTTTCTGCTGTTGAATGGTTCGCAGGGCTTCCAGCAGGGTAAAGGCGTAATCGGGTAAAATGATAAACTCGGTGTAATCGGCCTGCTGCTCTCGTTCCAGCCAGCCGACTTCGACCAGGCGGCGCAACAACCAACTGGCGTATTCCTGGACGGTGCCGGGCAGCGGCTCATCGCCGTTTTCCGGCAGCACCTGGGGTAGGGAGTCTAGCCCTTCTTTGGCCAAATACTCGACGATGTCGGCAATGACCACGTCGCGGGTCAGGCCAAAGCGGTTAAATTCGGCCAATTCGTACAGGCGCAGTAAAATAGCCATGTAATGGCGCTGCAAGCCACCCTGCCCCTGGGTGCTGAAAACATTAAACAAATTGGCGGGTAGCAGGTCAAAGGGATTGGTTAAACTCGGCATTAGATGCTCCGTTAGTTGGGTCTTCTGGGAGACCGTCCCAGAAGAGAATCTCGTCTACCCGGCAGTCCAAGACTTGACACAGGCGAGCCAAAGCCTCCAGCTCTACATAGCGGGCCAGGCCGGCGTCGAGCCGGTAGACTAAATCTTTGGGCACGCCGGCCAGATGAGCCAACCGGCGCGGAGTGAGCCGTTGGCCGGTGGTCAACTGGTACTTGCCCAGTAGTTTGGTAATACGTCCTTTGGTCGTCAATTCAGGCATAATAGCACACTTGTTCTATTTAGGAGGTATTATACCGACTTTTGTCGCGTTGTCAAGACAGAGGGTGGCATGAATCGCCGGGTGGGATGATGGGTCGCCATTTGTCGGTTGCTAAGACAAGATGCGCTGACTGGTGAGGCGAGGAGGCGAAGTGTACCTTATCCTTGCCCCCTTTTCACGCTTCATTTTGGCGATATATTCCATGTTTGTGAACTCTTCTCTGCAAAAGGGTAGTAATTCACTTTTGTAGTTCGCGGCATGGCGTTATAATCGTGAAAGATTGGCCTATGTATGAGAGGAAACGCTATCAAGCCAAAAGCGAACAGCAAAAATTCAAGATTGAGCCTCTGGCTGGCCTTTCTCGGTGTTGCGCTGACTGCCTCCTTTTTTCGTTTTTATGAGTTAGCCAACCACCCCCTGGGCCTTTTTTTCGATCCGGCCATCAACGGCCTCGATGCCATCCGCTTGATGCAGCGCGGCGGACCGGTTCTCTTTTTTCCGACCAACGGTGGGCGTGAAGCGCTGCTAGTTTACCTGCTCATCCCCTTCATCTGGCTGTTCGGCCCAAACCCTTTTGCCTTTCGCCTCCAACTTGCCATCATCAGCCTGTTGAATGTGGTTTGCCTGTTTGCCTTCCTCTATGATTTACGATTTACGATTTACGATTTACGATTTACGAGAGGCGAATCGCCGCGAAGTGGGGCGAATAATAAAAATTCTATTCACCGTTCACAATTCACAATTCACAATTCATACCGCCAGGGTATCCCTTTGGGACAATTCACAATTTGGTTCGCTGCTCTGGCCGGACTCACCCTGGCCGTTTCGCCCTGGCATATTGCCATCAGCCGGGGCGACCAGCGCCCGCTGACCGTGCCGCTGCTGGCGGTGCTGGTCTTTTGGTTCTTTCTCAAGGGCTGGAGCGGCGACCAGAAACGCTGGTTTGTCCTGTCTGGCCTATTTTTAGGCTTGAGTTTCCACACCTATTCCGCCGCTCGCCTACTGCCCATCATTTTGCTAGCAGTCTGGCTGCCAGAACTCTTCCTACGCAACACGCAACACGCAACACGTATCACGTATCACGTATCACGTATGGTTCTTCTCGCTCTGCCTGCTCTCCTTGTCGCTGCACCGCTGCTGTGGTACTTTGCCATCCATCCGGCCCAATTCAGCGCCCGTGCGGCCTCGGTGATGGTTTGGGCTTATCTCGATACCCCATCGGCGGTGCTGGCCGAACTGGGACGCAACCTGCTGCGGGTGCTTGGTTTTTTCTGCTGCGCTGGCAGCCCCAACGCCATCTTTGGCCTGCCCAGCACCCCCGGTCTGGCTCCCTGGCTGGCCCCCTTCTTGTTGCTTGGTCTCATCAACGCCCTCAAAAACTGGCGTACTCTCTTCTATCGGCTGGTGGCCTTGTGGTGGCTCATTGGCATCTCTCCTTCCATCATCGCCATCGAAGCCCCCCACCCGTTGCGTATGATCGTTGCTCTACCCGCCACCGCTATCTTGATCGCCCTCGGCTTCGGTTACGTTGCACGTTTAACGTTTCACGTTTCACACCTCACGCCTCATGCCTCACGCCTCACGTTTTACGTTCTCCCCTTCCTCCTCATCCTCGCCACCGTCCCCGGCGTCTTCTCAGCCTACTTTGTCGAATGGCCGCGGCTGCCGGTGACACAGGGAATTTACGATTACGGCGCGGTGGCTATCCGCGATGCGGTTCTGGCCCAGGCCGACCCGGCCCGCCCTATTTATCTCCCCCTGGCCGGCTACAACGACCAGCCGTTGCTGTTTTACCTGAGCGACACTTTCCGGCGCGAGGCGGCGCTGTCGGCTCCCCCGGCCGACTCGGCCCTAGTTATTGCGCCGGAGAAAAATGAACGAGACAGCGTTTGGGTGCGTTTGCAAGGACAGACCGCTGTTATCTTACCTCCGCTGACGGTTGAAGGCCAGCATCTGATTCAAAACGCCCTGGCAGGTGACTCAACCCAGGCCATCCGCACTCCACGGGGGGAACAGGTCGCTACCCTGGCTCCGCTAAGGACCGACCCCGCCCGCTTTTTGCAGCAGCCTACCCACCTGCTGACGGCCACTTTTGGCCCCGCTCAATTGATTGGCGCAACTTACCCACCCACGCTCGGCCCAATCACAGAGACTCTGGCGGTCACGCTCTACTGGCAGGCCAACAGCCCGATGACTGATGAGTTTGAGGCCATTCTACAGTTGGTTGACGACAGCCGCCGGGTGTGGGGCGATGGGACCGCCCGGCCCAACGATTGGGCCTATCCGACTCCTTTCTGGCGGCCCGGTCTGGATACTATCGCTGCCCAACAGGTCATCCGGCTGCTCGACTCACCCCCGCCGGGCCGCTACTGGTTGGCTGTTGCCATGTTCAATTCGGCCACCGGCCAACGCCTCCCGTTAACCGAGGGCCAGAGCGACTCGCCGGACACTTTCTTTATCGGTCCTTTGAAAATGCCGCTGCCTACTCCTCCGCCTTTGCCTTCGCCACAAGGACAAGAAGTGACGTTTGGCGAGGTGGCTCAACTATTGGCTTACACTATCGAGCCGCCACAGGTGGCTACTGGGGAATCGATCCAAGTCAATTTGCTGTGGCAGGCGCTTACCACCCCGCCGCTGGATTACACCATTTTTATCCATTTACTCGACGCCGCAGGCAAACAGGTCGCCGGCAGCGACGCTCAGCCGGTCAACAATACTTATCCTACTACGATCTGGACCCCCGGCGAGCGCATCCTCGATTCTCATCCCCTGTCTATCCCCAACACCCTGTCCCCCGGCCAATATCACCTGGCAGTCGGCCTTTACCACCAACCCACCGGCCAGCGCCTGCCCCTCCACTTCCCTGATGATCGTGAAGATACCGCCAACCAGCTTATGCTCACTCCGTTTGTCACCATCATAGCTAAACATTAACTCGTATCCCCTACTCTTGTAAAAATAGTTGACCATAACATAAAGTCGAGATATACTATTAATTGTCAACGACTTGACGTAACCCAATAGTTTTTTTCGAGAGGTAACTGCTGTTGACATGCGCAAGATAGCGATTGTTGGGTTTAAGGGTGGAATTGGCAAAACGACCACCTGTGTGAACTTGGGGGCGGCCCTGGCCCTGCGCGGCCACCGGGTGCTGCTGATTGATACAGACACGCAGGCCAATGTGGCTATTGCCCTGGGCATAAGCCAGTACCAAAAGTCGCTGGCCGATGTATTAATTCGCAAAGCCAAAGCTGAAGAGTGCATTGTGCCGGCCCGGCCCAACCTGGATATGCTGCCCAGCAGCCTGGCCCTGTTCAAAGCACAGCAGCGTATGGTGCTGGAAATGGCCCGCGAAGAGATTTTTGCCGAACTCTTTGCCGGTCTGAACGGTTATGAATATCTGTTGATGGATTGCGCTCCCTCGGTTTCGCTGCTCACGGTGAATGCCATGGCCTATGTGGACGAGGTTTTTATCCCGGTTTCGATGGAGCTACTGGCCCTGGCCGGGGCGCAGCAGTTTTTAGAATATCTCAAATCCATCAGCCGCATGTTGGGCAAAGGGGCTACCATCCGGCTCATTATCCCAACTTTTTTCGACCCGCGCCGCCAGGTCAGTCTGCGCGTGCTGGCCGCGCTGGAAAAAACCTTTGGCGACCGGGTGACGCTGCCGGTTCGGGTAGACACCAAACTTTCGGAAGCGCCGGGCGAAGGCAAAACGATTTTTGAATATGCGCCGCGCAGTCGCGGGGCCGTAGATTATGCCCGCTTGACCGAAGTAGTTGCGACAATGCCGCCTTTAGATCAGGACAAAACCGAATAAAATCTCGGAGTGGAGGAGCGTAATGACCCAAACCATCGCTATTGCCAATCAAAAAGGGGGGGTCGGCAAAACGACGACCGTCATCAATCTGGGCGTCGCCCTGGCCCAAATGAAAAAAAAGACGTTGGTGGTAGACCTGGACCCCCAGGGAGCGCTCTCCGCCGGATTGGGAATCAACATCAATGGGGTGGAGCATACGGTTTATGATTTGCTGATGAACCCGGAGGACCTGCCGGTTAACCGGGCTATCTATCCGGCTCAAACCTACCTTGATTTGATTCCGGCCGACAATCACCTGGCTGCTGCCGAAATCGAACTAATCCCCGAACTACGGCGCGAGTTGGTACTGCGCGGGGTGCTGGAGCCGCTGGATGGCTGGTATGATTTTATCTTGATTGACTGCCCGCCCAGTCTGGGTTTGTTGACTATCAACGCCCTTTGCGCCAGTGATGGCGTGATTGTCCCCCTGCAAACCGAATATCTGGCTATGCGCGTTTTGCGCGACTTGTTGGATAACATTGTCCGCATCAAAGAACGCCTCAACCCCGAGCTAGAACTGACCGGCATTTTAGCCACCATGTATTCCACTGGAACGATCCATGCCCGCGAAGTGTTGGAAGAAATCCGGGCCGCTTTTGGCGACAAGGTTTTTGATATTGTCGTCCACAAGAGCATCCGCTTTGCCGAAGCCACCGTGGCCAACCGCGCCATGACCGATTTTGCCAGCAACCATAAAGGCGCTAAAGCCTACCAAAAGCTGGCCAAGAAGTTAATTGGGCAAGATTCCGACGAGTCAGACTAGCGCCTTGTCAATGTTAAAATGATATGTAGGGGCACGGCGCTGGCATATCTACTTCAGCCGGATTTTTTACTGTTTGGCAGCGCCGCGGCAATCACAGCCCTCCCTTTAGCCTTTTACTTTCAGCAAACCCTCAGGCCCTCAGTAGCCGGCCCCTAAAAAATGGAGGGCAAGATTTTGTGGATTTGCCCCCTATCATTTATGTGAGCAAAACGCCCCAATAGGTTTTATTGTAACTGCCCGTCTCGTGAAACAAGGTGGCTCTGTTTTTGGGCCAGAAGATTTTGTCGAGTAAAATAGAGTATAGAAAGAAGAGACAGCAACTGAGATAGTCGAGGCGCATCAGGCAGAGCTGGCATTGGGCCGTTCATGTCTCTTTTGTTAAGTGGTTAGAAAGTGTTACAATGACCCTATGGATGAAAATGCGCCCCCGGAAGCTGAAAAATATATCGCGCCTTCCATGCTGCTGGCCTTTCCGGGCAAAGAAGCCGTTATCCAGCCGGCTCGGTGCTATCTAGCCAAAGAGATTTCAACAATTGGGCGTGCTCCCCAATGCGATATTGTAGTTGACTCCAAAGCCGTCTCCCGGCTCCACGCCCGGATTGAGCGGAATGGCCCGCGTTATTTGCTGCACGACGCCCACAGCGCCAACGGCACTTTTGTCAATGGCCGCCGCCTGCGCGAACCGCATGTGCTCCAGGATGAGGATCAAATCGGCTTGAGCCAGCCAGCCCCTTTGCTGGTTTTTGTGGATGCCGACCCGACCGATTTTGTTACCGGCCAGTTGCGTTACGATGAACGGGCTATGCTTTTCAGCCTGGATAAAAAGCCGCTCGATCTAACCCCGGCTCAATTCCGGCTGCTGCTTCACCTGTACCAACAGGCTGGCGCGGTTTGCACCCGCGAAAGTTGCGCCGAAGCCTTGTGGGGCCGCGATTATGACCCCGGCCTGGATGCTGAAGCCCTCGACCGGGCCATCAGCAACCTGCGCCACAAACTGCGTGAAGTCAAACCCGACGCTGACATGCTCAAAACTGTCCGCGGCCTGGGTTATGTGCTTGATCCTTAAATTTATATAGTTCCAGAAAAATAAGTATTCCAGCCGTGTTGCGTCTTACGTCTTGCGTCACAGAAACGGAAGACGCAAGACGCAACATGTTTTAGCTGCTTTAATCCTGGGACAACTTATCCCCTAACCCGGACAAGCCGGAACCAAAAAGGGCTCTTTCGCAAAGGCGCAAAGACGCAAAGGTTTTTAATAAATTTTTCTTGGCGTTCTTGGCGACTTTGCGTGAGATTTTCTTGCTCAATGGGCAAAGATTCAATCGCTAAAGCTCTAAAACTCCCCCAACCTCCTCAAAGAGTCAGGTAATTGGGAGGCAAATTACCTGGGCTTGCCGCTTTTTTTCCGTTATAGTGGGGTTGTAAAACAACTTCACCCCACCCTTACCCGCAGCATCTTTATCCTACCTGAGCCAACGATAATTTTATAAGTTAGCGCCAGCCCGTTAGAGGCTGGCAGGATACGGAGGCAAGGATGCTTCATTATATTCAGGCAACATCAGCCGGATTCAACCGCGATCATACTGGGGCGGCCCGGCAGCTCTATGGACGAGCCTGGTTGGCCGGCTGGTTAAGCCGAACTTGGGCCAGACTGACCGGCCAGACCACCCATCTGCTCACCCTGGCCGAGGCGACCACCGTTCAAGCTAGCGGCAACTGCTACTCCGCCGGCTGGCAGCTTGTGCCCATTGACCGGATACAGGGCAGCCAGGGCCGCTGCCTCGACTTTGACCGCTACTTTTATCCCCAGCGCGACCACCTGAAAAGCCGCTGGCTGGGCGTGGCCGCCGCCCAAAAGTTGGGCGTCGCCCTGCCCCCGGTTGAACTGATCCAGGTAGGCGACATCTATTTTGTGCGCGATGGTCATCACCGGATTTCTGTCGCCAAAGCCATGGGTCAATTGGAGATCAACGCCGAAGTCCGGGTCTGGGAGGTCAAAGAGAATGGTATTAAAAACTGAGCCTGTTTGCTTAAAAATAACCGGCCAGGAGGTGGACGAGCTACCCAAACCGGCAAGCCGGTTGCGCCGGATATTCAGCAGAGCCGGTTGGGTCTATCTGAGCTTATTCCTGGGTTTGAGCCTGCTGCTGTCAGTGTGTGGCTTTGATCCTTTGCTTCAACAGGCGCTGCTGCCCAAGGGCCTGCTGATCTTTGTTGGATTGGCCTTGATTTTGGCTCTGGGCAGCGCCGAAACAAATCTGCTGGCTGAGTACACCCACTCCCGGCTAGTTCTTTACCGCCTTCAGCAACCTCAAAAATTACTACGGGGACACAGAGAAAAGTAACAAAAAACCTATCCAAGCTTATTGGCAAAGAGAGCCGCACTGGTTAAAATATGGGCAACCCTCTTTAGGGCCGGAGGATTGCCAATGAAATTTGTGGCCGATGTGCATCTTCATTCCCATTTTTCGCGGGCCACCAGCAAAGATTTAACCCTGGAACACCTAGGCAAATGGGCACAGCTTAAAGGGGTCCACGTGATTGGCACGGGCGATATTGCTCATCCCGGCTGGCTGCAAGAGATGAAGCAAAAGCTGGAACCGGCGGAAGAGGGCCTGTTCCGGCTTAAAGATGAGTTTGCCAGGGCAGTCCAGGGCCAGGTCTTCCCGGCCTGCCATGCCCCGGTGCGCTTTATGCTGGCCGGCGAAATCAGCAGTATTTACAAAAAGCATGAAAAGGTCCGCAAGATTCACAATGTCATCTTTGCCCCCAGCTTTGAGGCTGTGGAAAAAATTCAGGCTGCATTGGAAAGGATCGGCAACATCCGCTCTGATGGCCGGCCTATCCTGGGCCTGGACTCACGCGACCTGCTGGAACTGATCCTCACCATTGACCCGCAGAATTACCTCATCCCGGCCCACATCTGGACACCCTGGTTTGCCCTGCTTGGCTCAAAGTCCGGGTTTGACTCGGTTGAGGAATGTTTTGACGACCTGACCCCGCACATCTTTGCCCTGGAAACCGGCCTGTCGTCGGACCCGCCCATGAACTGGCGGGTGTCGGCCCTGGATCGTTACACTCTCGTCTCCAATTCCGACGCTCACTCACCCCAAAAGCTGGCCCGCGAAGCCAATCAATTCGAGACCGAACTATCCTACCCGGCTATCTTTGAAGCCTTAAAAACGGGCGATCCGGCCAAATTTTTGGGTACTGTCGAGTTTTTCCCCGAAGAAGGCAAATACCATTACGACGGCCACCGCAAGTGTGAAATCCGCTGGCATCCGCAGACCACCCTGGCCCAACAAGGGCTATGTTCGCTCTGCGGTAAGCCGGTTACAGTGGGGGTGATGCATCGCGTCGAAATGCTGGCCGACCGGCCCGAAGGCGAGAAGCCGCCTCGCCCGCAGCGCTTCCAGAGTTTGATCCCGCTGCCGGAAGTGCTGGCCGAAGTGTTGGGCGTGGGCGCGACCTCCAAACAGGCCGTTCAGCGTTACCACGACCTGCTGAGCAAGTTGGGGCCGGAACTGGCAATTTTGCAAGACTTGCCCCTGGCCGACATCGAGCGAGCGGGCGGGTCGCTCCTGGCCGAAGGCATCCGCCGCATGCGTAGCGGCGAAGTGAGCATTGCTGGCGGCTATGATGGCGAGTACGGGGTGATTAAGTTATTTGAGGCGCAAGAGCGGGCCTCGTTTTCGGCCCAGTTGCATCTGCTCGCGCCTGCCGTTGAACCGGCTAAAGCTGAGCCAGCCCTGGCTGCCACCCCGGCCAAATCAATGCTACTCAAAGAAGGCGTGTCCGCTTTTGAATGGAAACAGGGAGATTTATTCAGCCAGCCAGAAGCCGTTTCAGAAGAGCAGTCTTTTGAAATTCCCACTATCCCCCAGTCCGAAACCATCTTGGCCGGTCTTAATGCTCAACAGCGCGAGGCGGCAGAATGTACTGATGCGCCGCTGATCATCGTCGCCGGGCCGGGGACCGGCAAAACTCGCACCCTGACTTACCGCATTGCTTACCTCATCCTTGAGCAAGGCGTCGCCGCCAAGCAAATTCTGGCGATTACCTTCACCAACAAAGCCGCCGCCGAGATGGTCTCGCGCCTGACGGCTTTATTGGGCGAGGCTGTCGCCGGCCGGATTGTCATCAAAACCTTCCATGCCTTCGGCGCATTGATTCTGCGGGAAGCCGGGCAGCGGTTAAACCTTGCCCCCAACTTTTTAATCGGCAGCGAGGAGGACCGGCAAACCATGCTCCAGCAGAGTTTGCCCGATTTGAGTAAATCGGAGCAGCAGCAGGCTTTGGAGCAGATTTCGGCGGCCAAAAATCAACTCTTGAGACCGGGGTCGCCGGAGTTGCCGGTCCGATATGGCCCAGAATTGAGCCGGATTTATCAAGCTTATGAAACGGCGTTGCGGAAAAACCAACTGCTGGATTTTGACGATTTAATCCTGCGAGCGGTGGAGCTGCTTGAAACCTTCCCCGACGTTCAACAAAGCTATCAAGCCCGTTTCCGCTGGATTTCGGTGGATGAATACCAGGATGTCAACCTGGCCCAGTATCGCCTGCTGCGGCTGTTGACCGGGCCGGAGACCAACCTGTGCGTTATCGGCGATCCGGCTCAGGCCATCTATGGCTTTCGCGGGGCCGACCGGGCCTATTTCCTCACCTTTACGCAGGATTTTCCGGGAGCCAAAACCCTCCCGTTGAGCCAGAACTATCGCTCTAGCCAGCTTATTCTGGACGCCTCAAGTCAGGTTATCGCTAAAGCCCCGGAGCGCCAGGCGCTCGAACTCTGGTCCGAAGTCATTGACCCGACCCGAATCGAGGTCTATCAAGCCCCTTCGGAGAAAGCCGAGGCCGAGTATGTTGTCCATGAGATCGAAAAGATGGTTGGCGGGTTGAGTTACTTTTCATTGGATAGCGGCCGGGTGCAAAGTGAAGACAGCACTGCCGGCCGCTCTTTTGCCGATTTCGCCGTGCTTTACCGGCTGGGAGCGCAAAGCCTGCCCCTGATCGAAGCCTTTGAGCGCTCCGGCATTCCCTACCAAACCGTAGGTCAAACTCCGTTTTATGAACACAAAGAAGTCAAAGAACTATTGGCCTGTTTATGGTTTATCCATAACCCTGATACGGCCTTTCAGCTTGAGAGCAAGTGGCCGTCGAAGCTGGTTAAACAGCTAAAGCCATTTTTGAGCAACCTCAAAAACAGCGCCGATCCACCCGCTGTAACCGGATTAATCGAATCTATTCAGCAGTTTGTCAGGCCGCAACGTCAGTGGGATGAGAAAGGCGAAGCGCGTATTCAGCAGCTTGTCCGCTTTGCTGTCCCTTTTACCACCCGGCTGGCAGACTTTTTGGAGTCGGTCGCTTTGCAAAAGGAAACCGATGTTTACGACCCGCGCGCAGACCGGGTCACATTAATGACCTTGCATGCGTCTAAGGGCCTGGAATTTCCGGTGGTGTTTATGGTTGGCTGCGAGGAGAATTTGCTGCCGTATCAGATGCCCGGCAAAACCTTTGATGTAGAGGAAGAACGCCGCTTGTTTTATGTGGGGATGACGCGGGCTAAACAGAGACTCATCCTGACCCATGCCAAAACCCGCTTCCTGTTTGGGCAAAAGTATCAAAATCAACCCTCCCCCTTTTTGAACGACATTGAAAATACGTTGAAAGAGATTAAGCAAATGGCCGCTCGAAAAGCGGCCCAGGAAAAAGAGAGTTTCCAGTTAAAACTGTTCTGAGTCAGGCCAAAGCCGCACACGCTAAGTAACCGTCTAAAAATAAGTTCCCTCAAGTTCCTATGAGTTCCCAGGGAACTAAGAGAACTCGTAGGAACTCAAAACGGGAAGTAAATTTTAGAAGTTTACTGGCCCCCAGTTTCGGCCAGCCTTTGGCGGATAATCCGGGCGCAGTCGGTGGGGTCGCTGTCGGGGGCAAAGCGAAGGGCTTGGGGCGGAGCGGGCAGGTCAGGGGCGGCCAGTACAATGGGCAGCCAACCCTGCTTATTGTCCAGGGGCAGGGCCAGGTCAACCCGGTAGGTTACGCCCCCTTCACGGAGAGGCCAATCCCGTTCGGGGTGAAAGCCGGCTTCACGCAGGGTTACATACAGCCGGCCCGCCGGCGACTTATGCTCAAACAGATCGTTGATCTCTTCGGCGGCTTCAAAACGGTCGCCGCTGGTAACGATAAAGGTGATGCGCCGCCAGTTGTGGGAAACAATGGGCGGCAGCTTATACTGGAGCGCGCCGATGGTTAATTTGTAGTACCAGTCCCCGGCCCGTTTATGGTCCGGCTCGGCGGGGAGCAGGTCGCGGCGGGTCAGCAGTTCGTGGCCTTCGATACGGGCGTAGTAGTGAACCGCCCATTTATCCGCACCAAAGGCGCTGGTAAAGTAAAAGGCCAGCCAATCGAAGTGGGGCGCACCCGCTGGGGCGTGTTTGACCGGCAGACGATACCAACCCTCGGTTTGCACCCGCTGCCAATCGGCCCGCTTGTTCATGACGGCTACCAACACCCGGTCGTCAGGGTAAATTAACACCTTTTTGCTCCATCCACCGGCGGCTCAAGCTCTAACCTTTTCAGGGATCTCTGGAGTCTTTTCAAAACCAACGGCCTGGTTGACCACATACAAAGGCCGCGCTTTGACCTCATCATAAATCCGCCCCAAATATTCACCAATAATGCCCAGGCAAATGAGTTGAATGCCGCCCAGGAACAGCACCATCACTAACGTGGTAGCCTGGCCAAAAAAAGCCTGGTTGCCATAGAGCCGGGCGATGATAACGGCCAGCATCCCCAGCCCACTTAAAACTGCTACAATAAAGCCCAGATAGGTAGCCAGTTGCAGCGGCAGATAACTAAAGCCGGTAATGGCGTCGCTGGCAAACTTAAGCATTTTGCGCAAGGGGTAGCTGGTTTCCCCGGCAAAACGCTCCTGGCGCACATAATAAACGCCGGTCTGTTTAAAACCCACCCAACTGGTCATGCCCCGGATAAAGCGGTGGCGCTCGCGCATCCGTTTCATCGTGTCTATCACCTGGCGGTCCATCAGCCGGAAGTCGCCGGTATCCAGGGGGATATTGACATCGGTGATGCGGTAAATGAGGCGGTAGAACAGTTTGGCTGTAAACAGCTTAAACCAGGTCTCGCCTTTACGCTCGCTGCGAATGGCGTAGACCACTTTGTAGCCCTCTTTCCACTTTTGGATCATCTCCAGGATCAGTTCGGGCGGGTCCTGCAGGTCAGCATCAATCAAAATAATGGCCTCGCCCTGGGCGTAATCCATCCCGGCGGTCACGGCCAGTTGATGGCCAAAGTTGCGGGCAAAATCAATGAAATGAACCCGTTGGTCGCGGGTGTGCAGCTCCTGCATCAGTTCACGGGTGCGGTCGCGGCTGCCATCATTGATGAGCACCAACTCCCACGTCTCGCCGGTTCGTTCCATCACCTCGGCAATACGCCGGTAGAGTTCGTGGAGGTTGCCTTCTTCATTATAACAAGGAGCTACAATCGAGTAGCGAATGTTAGTCATGAAACGTTAATCTCCTGCTGATGTGAGTCCTAATATATACGCCAGGCTCATCTAACTGTCACCCGCCGCCTTTGTTAACTTGCTCGCGCCGGGTCGCAGGAGCAGGGCAAACCCTAAAGCCCCTATCGCTGCGCCCAGGGTGTTAAAAATTAAGTCATCCACATCGGTGGTGCGGGAAGGGATAGCCAGTTGGCTCAACTCGATGAGGAGACTCAGGCCAAATCCACTCCACATAGCCAGGCGGAAGGTTTGGCGCAAATTAGTTTGATGCAGCGCCCCAGCCAGGCCAAAGCCCAACGGTATAAAAACGATAACATTGCCGATGACGTCAATGAGCAAAAACCACAGGGCGCGGCGTTGAGAAACACAACTGTTTTGAATAAGACAGGCTAATGCCCAGCCATGTTCACCCAGAGGTATCCAATTGACCTGTTTGGGGTTGAAATATCCATCTGGACGCAGCGTCATCCATAACACCCAACTGGTCGTTATGCCTACCCACAACCACCAACCCCAACGTGAAAAATTTAGAAATCGCAAGTGGTTTTTCCTTTTAATTTAATCATTGCCGGTTATTATAACCTAAAGTTTTATTATTGAGTATTCTCACCCAAAGTTGCCACTAAATTCCTATTTATTGTGGCATGGCCTTGTGGTAAAATTTTACCAATTCTCGCTCTTTCAATAAGATTGCTTGTTCTAAGGATTTCCTTCATGGCCAATGAATGTGTACTGGTTGTTGACGATTCCCATCAAAACGTCGAATTTCTAAAAGATTATGTCTTAAAGCCCAATGGCTACCAGGTTCTTGTTGCTCGCGATGGCGAAGCGGGCTTAAAACTGGCCCTTAACCAGCATCCCGATCTGATTCTGCTGGACAACAACATGCCCAAAATGAGCGGTATGGAAGTGCTGGAAGCGCTTAACGAACATCAGGCCAATATTCCGGTCATTATGATGACCTTTCATGGCTCGGAAACGCTGGCGGTACAGTCATTTCGGCTGGGCGTGAAAGATTATGTCCTCAAACCCTTTCAGATCTCAGAAATGCTCCAATCCATCGAGCGCGCCCTGGCCGAGGCCCGGCTACGGCACGAGCGGGATGAATTAACCGGGCGGTTAGTAAAATCGAACCAGCAGCTTGAGCAGCGCCTCAAAGAGCTGAATACCCTTTTTGGCATTGGCAAATCAGTCACCTCGCTGCTTGATCAGGATAAGCTGCTCTCCCGGTTGGTCGAAGCGGCGGTGTACCTGATTAACGCCGAAGAAGGGTCGCTGCTGCTGGTTGACGACAAAACCAACGAATTATATATGGTCGCGGCGCGTGGGATTGATGAGCGCATGGCTCGCTCTTTTCGGCTGCGGGTAGAAGACAGCCTGGCCGGCGAGGTTATTACCAGCGGCCAGCCGCTGGTCCTTAGCGGGGCTGATTTGACCAAGATTAAAACGTCGTACCTCGTTCGCTCGGTAATGTATGTGCCGCTGCGGATCAAAGGCCGGGTGAGTGGGGTGTTAAGTGTGGATAACCGCCAGCAGCAGCGTGATTTTACCAATCACGATCTGCGTCTGCTTTCGGCCCTGGCCGACTATGCCGCCATTTCGGTGGAAAACGCCAAGTTGTTTAACCAGGCCGAAAGCGAACGGGCCAAGCTGGCCACCGTGCTGAGCGAGATCGCCGAGCCGGTTGTGGTTATGACCGGGCGGGACGATCGGATTATTGTGGCCAACACCGCCTTCCGCCGCGCCTTTGACCTGGGCGTGGTGGTAGCCGAGGGCCGGCCTTTGAGCGAACTGGTCCACAACGAAGCGCTGCTGGAATTGATTGCTTCGGCTCCCACCAGCGGGGGCAGCCACAAACGCGAGATTCCCCTGGCCGATGGGCGCGTTTTTTACGCCGCCCTAACCCCTATTCCCGACGTGGGGCAGGCGGTTATCATGCAAGACATCACCCACTTCAAAGAGTTGGACCGCATGAAGTCCGATTTTGTCTCCACCGTCTCGCACGACCTGCGCGCCCCGCTGACGTCGGTCAAATCATACGCCCAAATGCTGGAAATGGCCGGCGATTTGAATGAGCAGCAAAATCTTTTTATGAACCGGATTGTCAAAGCCACCGATCATATCGCCACTTTGGTGACCGATTTATTGGATTTGAGCCGGATTGAAGCCGGCCTGGATTTGGAAACAACAGTGGTTGACCTGGACCAACTGGCCGGCGAGTTGGTGGCCGAACTACAAGAGCAAGCGGCCGGCCAGCGCCAGCAGCTTATTTATCGCGGTCCTGGCCGGCCCGCCCCGGTAGTAGGCAGCCAACTCCGCCTGAAACAGGTCATTGGCAACCTGGCCGGGAACGCCCTCAAATACACCCCGGCGGAGGGCCAGATTTTGGTGATGGTTCAGTTTCACGATAATCTGGTCTCGCTCAAAGTGGAAGATAACGGCCTGGGCATTCCGCCCGCCGATTTACCTTTTGTGTTTGATAAATTCTACCGGGTTAAAACTGATGACCGGGCCGACATCCAAGGGACCGGCCTGGGCCTGGCCATCTGCAAATCCATCATCGAGAAGTACGGCGGCTCCCTCTGGGTTGAAAGCCAGTATCACCAGGGCAGCATCTTTACCTTCACCCTGCCCCTGGCTGTCCAGTCCACACCCGATCAGCCTCAACCCAACCTGGCTGAAGTATCTGCCTAACACCAAATTTTGAACTCAGTACCCAAAGCCAGTAATGGTTATCTTCAATAGATCCAATTTTTCACCGTAACTGGCGCATCCCTATGCGGGCGGCATAGGGATGCCCCCTACGGGAAATTTGGATCCACTGATCTTGGTTTTTTGAATTTCGCCGGTGCTCTTGTTTGGCTCCGCTAAATGTCAACAAAACCTGGTTCTATCAACTATGCACATGGCCGTGGGCCAGTTCCTCGCTGGTTCCCGGCCGCAGGTCGGCAATCTTGACATGGAAGAAGAGGGTTTCGCCGGCCAGGGGGTGGTTGAAATCAAGCAAAACGCCTTCGGAACTAATCCCGGCCACAAACGCTTCCAACGGCCGGCCGGCTTCATCGCGCATCCGCAGGCCCATACCCTCGCTCAATTCCATATCAGCCGGGAAGAGATCGTGCGGGACCATCTGATAAGCGTCGGGGTCGGTCTCGCCATACCCATCGGCGGGGGCCACCTCAACATCCTTTTCATCGCCAATGCTCATACCATAGAGCGCCTGTTCCAGGCCGGGGATAATTTGCCCTTGACCCTGGAGAAACTGCAATGCCTCGCGTCCATCAGAGGTGTCAATCACATCTCCATCATCCAGGGTCAGGGTATAATCCAGGCTGACTACCATGCCATCGGCTACGGTTAGCTTTGTATCCGTCATTTTGTTTACCTTCTTCTTGATAAATTTTTTTAGCTTCTCCGGACACGGTTAGCTCCGAAAACAAACGCCGCCCGGACTTACTTAGTCCGCGCGGCCGAGGAGCCAGAACTAACTTGTCTGAGGGGAGACTGTACTCAAAGTGGTCGGTAAAGTCAAATTTTGGCAGGGTTGCAAGGTCGCAAGGGAGCAGAGATTTATTACCCCGGTCAGTTGTCTAATGTCTACTATCTCTGAGGGCCGGCAGGACTCGCTCGCCCAGCAAACGAACCCCCTCTGTTTCATCCAGGCCGTGCGGGGTGCCAAACTCCACCCGGCCTGCCCCGGCCTCAAATAACTCAACTGCCTGGGTCGCCACCTCATCCGGCGTTCCGGCAAACGCCAGCCGGCGCAGCAGTTCATCCGAAATATAGCTCCCTACCCGCTCATAATCGTATCTAGCCGAGGCTTCATTGATCCGGCTCAATAATTCCGGCTCGATACCCAGGCCGTGATCGAGTTGGGCAATAATAGATATATAGAGGGCGGCCTCCTGCCGGGCCAACCGGCGCGCTGCCGAACCGTCCTCAGCCACTACCGTCACCGCGCCGACGGCCAGACTCACTTCAGCCGGATGGCGCCCACCCCGTTGGGCCGCCTCATTCACAGCCTGCTGGATTTGAGGGATGACGCCCGGATTGGCCGTTCCGCCGATCTTGATTTCGCTGATATAGGGCAAACAGGCGTGAATAGTTTTGACTCCCCATGTGCCCAGTAGAAAGGGAATGTCAGGCCGATAGACCTGCCAGCGCAGCGATTCGCCGCCGGCCAGGGGGAAAATTTCACCGGGAAACGGGTCTTTGGAGCCGCTCAATAAGTGGCGGATGCAGCCAAAAGCCTCGCGTAGAGCCGTCACCGGGCGGGCCGGCTCGAGGCCCACAAAGTCGAGCCAGCCGCCGCGAGCCAGACCCAGGGTGGCCCGCCCTTGCGAAGCTTCGTCAATTAGGGCGATATTGCCGGCCATGGTCAGCGGATGGCAGGTGAAGGGGTTAGCCGCAGCCACACCCAGTCTCACCCGGCGGGTGTGGCGAGCCATCTCCAGCAGCGGCAGCCAGGCCGGTTGGTAGAGCATATCGTTGTAGACGCTGACGCCCTCAAAGCCATAATTTTCCGCCGCTTCGGCCAGCGGACCGTAGGCGCTGAGGGGTTTGTTGGTTTGAAAAGCAATGCTTATCGAGTGACGAGTCACGTCTACCTCCGTGAAAATTGGAAGACTGGAGGATTGGAAGGTTGGATAAAAAATCCAGCCTTCCAATCTTCCAAACCTCCTATTGCTGAATCCGCCCAACCCCCAGATAATTCTTCACCGTCTCCTCATCGGCCAGGATGTCCGCCGCCGTGCCCTGGAAAGCCACCTGACCCTCACGCAGCACATAGGCGTAATCGCACCAACGCAGCACGCTGCGGGCGTTTTGTTCAACCACAGCCAGGGTTAAGCCGCTGGCGCATAGCTGCTGAAGAACGCGAAAAATTTCCTTGACAAACAGGGGCGACAGGCCTGCACTGGGTTCGTCGAGCAGCATGAGCCGGGGGCGGGAGAGCCAGCCCAGGGCAATGGCTAACATCTGGCGCTCGCCGCCGCTGAGCCGGCCGGCTCGCTGGTTACGCCGCTGTTCGAGAATAGGGAAAAGTTGGTAGACTTCGTTCAACGCCTGTTCAGTGGCCGTTTTATCCAACTTGCGGACGGCCAGGAGTAGATTATCGTGGATGGTCATGCCCGTAAATACATTTTCCCGCTGTGGAATGTAGGCCAGGCCATGCCCGCCAATTTGCTCCGTCGGTAGGCCGACCAGCGGCGTGTTTTCTATTAAAATCGAGCCGCTAAAGATATGGGTCAGCCCAAACACCGATTTGACCAGGGTGCTTTTGCCGCTGCCGTTTGGCCCCAGGATGGCTACAAACTGCCCCGGCTCAACCGCCAGATTGACTCCGTGCAGCACCTCTAATTTGCCGTAACCGGCGGTGAGGTTGTTAATCGCAAGTAAACTCAATATTGGCTCCGAGGGATACCAGCAGGGGTGCAGGGGAGCAGAGGCGCAGGGGTGATTTTTCTCCCCTGCTCCCCCGCGCCGCTGCTCCCCTGCTCATTCTCCAAAATAAATCTCCCGCACTTGGGCATTGGCCGAAATTTCGGCGGGAGTGCCCTGAGCCAGGAGGCTGCCGGCGTGCATTACAAAAACCGTGTCTACAAAGTCGAACAGGATTTCCAGCCGGTGCTCGACAATGACAAAGGTTAGCCCCAAACTCTGGCGTAGCCGCTCGATCTCCTCGAAGATAGTGTAAGCCAGTTTGGGCGCGACCCCGGCGGTCGGCTCGTCCAATAGTAATAATTTTGGCTCGCCCATGAGACTGCGACCCAGTTCGAGTAGTTTCATCTGCCCGCCGGACAGGTCGGAGGCGCGGGCAGTGTAATGTTGGCCCAGTTGCAGTTCAGCCAGGGTTTTACCGGCGGCGGTGGCCAAATCGCTTTCCTGATGGCTCCACAGCCGGTGGATGGGAGCGCGGATGGGGCGTTCGCCGGTCTGATGTTTAACCGGCAGCAGTGCATTATCCAGCACAGTCATGCGAAAAAACAGCGACGGGTCCTGGTAGCTGCGGACCAGGCCCCGTTGGAAAATCTGGTCGGCGGAGCGGCGGGTGATGTCCTGCCCGTCGAAGGTGATCCGTCCGCTGTCGGCGGATAACGTCCCGGCAATCAGGCTGAGTAGAGTGGATTTGCCACTGCCGTTCGGCCCAATCAGGCCGACCACCTGGCCGGGTTCGACGCTCAGCGAGACCTCGTTGACGGCCAGCAGGCTTTCAAAACTTTTGCTAACGTGTTCAAGTTTAAGCAGATCAACCATTTGAACTTACCCACCCGTCCGAAACAACAACCAGCCAATGCCGGCCAGCACGCCGACGGCGACCGCCTGCTCGGTCCACCGCCAGGTGAAAAACGCGCCGCTGAACAGGGCCACGCCGACAATCATCATGCTGAACCAGGTAATGGTTTGAATCTCAGGCGCGACGATGCCCAATGCGTTCATGTACTTGATGACAATAAAGAAAGTGCTGATACCAATGGTAAAGCCCAGCACTGCTTTGCCCACTTCGACCCAGATCAACTTGTCGCCCTGCCAGATTTTGGCGGCGTGGATTGCCCCCTGGGCGTCGGCCAGGCCGGAGATAAGGGTCAGCCCCAGGATCAATAAGAGCAGTTTTGTTTGTTCAAATGACACAAGTATTATCCTTTGAAAATAAAGAGGAGAGGACGGGTGAGGCGAGGATGCGAAGAACTTTTTCGCCTCTTCGCTTCCTCGCGTCCTCGTCTCACGCCCGCACCATCTCGTGGGCCTGGGTAGTCTCCGAGCGTTCTGGCAGGAGACCTTGCGGGCGGAAGCGCAGCATCAGCAGCAAGATCAGCCCAAAGATGATATAACGCACGTAGTTAAATTCCAATTCATAACCCAGGGCATTGAGTTGGATGGCGGCGATGGAGGTCAGCCGATCCAGAATAGTAACGACCAGCGCCCCCAGCAGCGCCCCGCGATTGTTGCCCAGGCCGCCAAAAACCACCATCACCCAGACATCGAGAGTCAAGGTGACGACGTAATCGTTGGCGCTGACAAAGCCCAGGTTGGTAGCAAACAGCACCCCGGCCACGGCCGCAATAGCCGAGCCAATGAACATGACCCCGCCGCGAATGACCGGCACACGCTTGCCCAGGCTGAGCGCCACCCGGTCATTCTCGCGGATGGCTTTGAGCAGGCGGCCGTAGGGCGAGCGAATCAATTTTTCGCAGTAAAAGTAAACCGCGGCCATGATGACCAGAACCAGCCCGGCAAACAGGGCCGAGGACAGGGTCGGGTTGTCCAGCCAGCCAAAAGGCTGGCCCACCCCGGCCACACCATTACTGGCGCAGATGATCGGCTCGTAGCCGCGCACGACAATGCGGACGATTTCGCTGCCTACCAACAAAACCAGGGCCAGGTACCATTCTTCTTTCAAACGCAGGGCCGGGTACGAGGCCAGATAACCAATCAGCCCGCCAATTACAGCGGCGATGAGTAGGGTAAGTCCAAAGTTGAGCCAGCCAATGCCCGGCTGGGTGTTCAGGATGTCGCTGCGTAACTGCAAGGCAGCGGCCATCGTTTTGCCGCAGGCGGGGATTGTTTCCTGGCCGGCCAGCAGCGGCAGCAGACGGGTATAAGTTAGCCCGGCGGTATAAGCGCCGATAGACACAAACAGGGCCTTGCCAAAGTTGGGAATACCGGCCACGCCGTATTCCAGATTGAGGCTGAGGGCCATCAACGCCGAAATGCCAAAAAAGGTAGCCAGGGCAATGGCGGTGGAAAGAAAATCAATGTTCATTCGTCTGGTATGGGTTCGATAGATTGGCTCACGGAAGAACACGGATAAACACGGATTTTCTTCTAAGTATTTGCACCTATCTGTGTCATCTGTGTTTATCCGTGAGCAATTTTATTGGGAACTCGGCGCGCGGCCCAGTTCTCTGGAACTCTCTTTGATGGGTTTGGGGCCGCCGAGGTTTAGACTCAGCCCGGTGAATCCCTGCGGCCGCAGCAGCAGCACCATGATGATAATAACAAACGGGATGGCCGGTTTAAAGCTGAAATCCAGGCCAAACCAACTGTTGAGCAACTGCATAAGCGTATTTTCGGCCAGGGCGACAACATACGCGCCCAGCACCGTGCCGCTAAAACTGGTCATGCCGCCCAGCACTGTTGCCGCAAAAACAGACAGGATGGCCAGCCAGCCCAACAGCGGGTTGAGCGAGGTATACAATCCCCACAACGCCCCGGCCACGCCGGCCAGCCCGCCGACCAGCAGCCAGGTCAGGTCGTGGACTCGTTCGACCGGGATGCCGAGCACGCGGGCCAGGGTAAAGTTGTCGGCCAGGGCGCGCATCTGGCGGCCCAGGGTGGTATAGTTGAGGATCAGGCTCAGGGCAACCATCAGCAGGATGGCCGTCGGCACAGCCCAGAAAAAGAGATTGGTCAGGATAAGGTTATGGCCGCGATACCACACTTGCAGCGGCGCCTGAATCTTTTTATCAAACAGGTCAAAGCGGTCGGCCAGGAGAAAGATGATGTAGCGCAAAATCAAGCCAACCGCAAACGAGGCCAAAATCATGGTATAAGTGGAGGTGTTGATTTTGCTCAAGGGGCGATAAACCGTGCGATGGCAGGCCACGGCCATCAAGGCCGAGCCGATAAAGGCCAGAACCAGCATCAGCGGCAGGCTGTTCGTCAGCCACAGGGATGTTACTAAGGCAATATACCCGCCGAGGGTAATCAATTCGGAGTGAGCAAAATTGGGCAGCCGGATGACGGCCAACGTGAGCGTCAGCCCCAGGGCCATCAAGGCGTACATACTGCCGGCCTGGAGCGACCGGACCAGGGAGTCAATTAACAGTACGGTGGGCAAATTTACCTCAGCAGCGGGGAGTTGGCCCTATTATACACCATTGCCGATGGCTCACAAGTGGCTCTGCCTTAAATGACGCCGGGATTTTGGGGTGAGCTTGGCCGGTAACTTGCCTAAGCCCCCCGACTATAGTAGACTATGCCCCCATTAATTACCCCTGGTCGGGGAAAAATAAAATATTTATCAAAAGGAGAGAGACATGAAAAGGAAGTTGTGGTTCTCTATCGGTTTGGTCCTGTTGATGCTGCTGGCAGGGGCTTATCAGGCTGCGCCGCTGCCGGTGGAGCAGACCCAGGCGGCGATCCTCCAAACAACGCCCGAAGCAGGGGAGGTGGAGGAGATCACGTTGGGGGTGGTCCTGCCCTTTACCGGCTCGTTGGGCGAATATGGCGTAGCTTTTGGCGAGGGGGTCGAGCTAGCCGTCGAGCAGATGAACGCCCAGTTGGAAGCGGCCGGCCGGCCCATGCGCTTTGTCATCGCCAGCGCCGATACCGAAGGCACGCCCGACGGCGCGGCCAAGGCCATCCAGACCGTGGTGCAGACCAGCGGGGCGCAGGTGGTGGTTGGCCCGCTGGCGACGACGGAAGTTTTGGGGGCCAAGCAGTTTGCCGACGACAATAAAATCACCATTATTGCCCCGGCGTCGAGCGGTTTGGCCGGCGCGATTCCCGATGATTACATCTTCCGGGTCATGCAGCCGCCCGACACGTTCCAGTCGCAGGCATTTGAGGGGGTGGCTATTGCCCGCGGCTACCAGAATATCGTCATTTTGCACATGGATGATCCCTTTGGCAACGGCCTGGCCGAAAGCTTCACCGAGCGCTTCCAGGCCGCCGGGGGCGGCGAAGTGGTGGCCGTCAAGTATGCACCGGAACCGACCGACCTGTCCAGCGAAGTGACCGCAGTCAGCTCCGAGATTGCCACGCTCTCCGGCAGCGGCAGCACGGCTTTCTTGTGCATCTGCTTCCTGGGCGACGCCCAGAAAGTGCTGCAGCAGGCGGTGGTGGACCCGGTGCTGGGCACGGTGGATTGGCTGGGCGCGGAAAACCTGCGCTCGCCCGAAATCCTGGCCGACCCCGATCAGGCTGCGTTCCTGGCCTCGGTCAAATTTACCTCGGTGTCGTCGGCCAATATTGCCAATCCCAACACCCAGCCGTTTATTGACGCCTACGCCGCCAAGTTCGGGGCAGAACCCGGTCCTTTCACCAATTACGCCTACGACGCGGCCAATATTGCTATGCTCTCGATCATTTTTGCCGGCAATAACGGCGAAGCGGTCCAAAAGGTTGTGCCCTTTGTGGCCAACCATTACATCGGCACCCAGGTGCAGACCTACCTGGATGAAAACGGCGATCAAGCGATTGCTGTATTGACCGTCTACCAAGTGAACGAAGACGGGACCGATTTTATCGAAGTTGGGACTTACGACGGTTCCACTGGCGAGACGACGCTGAACGACCAGGCGTCAATTCAATAATTGGCCGGCTATGGCAAAAACAGAAGTGCGGACTTAGGTCCGCACTTTTATTTTTCATCTTGGGCGTGCTCTAATTCGGCGAAATATTCCAACAGCAAGCGGTGGACAAAGATATAGCCGCCGCCGACTTTGCGCAGGAAGATACGCTCGGCGGCGTAGTCAAGGAAGGCAGCATAGTTCCAGGGCAACGCATGGGTCCGCCACAAGATGAAGCGAAGGCTGTAATGCTTAACAACATCAAAACCACCGTACCATAAAAAGCCTATGATACCCCAATAAATTCCAAAGAGACTATTGGCAAGCAGCTCGTTATCATTAGCCTGTAACAAGAACATCGTAAAACCAAGAACCATAGTACCAAGGCCTACGCCAACAAACCCCAAAATGAGGCTATTCTTAAGTGATAATCGAATACCTTGATTAGGCCTTGTCTTTGATGATTGAAAACTCCCTTCTACCCCCCCAAACACCACGCCGCCGAGACCGAGTATGAGCGCCCAAGTCAGGGACATTATCAAAACAACATTGGCATCAGCCTTATAAATCGGTTGAAACAGGGGATGGATCTGGCTGGTAAACTTATGGACTGACGCTACGATTCCCCCAATGGCTATCCCCCAAATGGCTCCATAAGTCCCCCCTTTCAGCGCTTTTCGGGGAGACCATCTAAAATTTTCAACGGTCTGAATGTCATCCGTTAAAAAGTGACGGTTATAGCTTAAGAAGAAAAGAATTCCGAAGCTCATCGCTGCAAAAAAGCCCCCCATAGAGCCTAGTTCCCACCAAAATCTAAATCCATTGTTTAACCAGTTGCTCAGGCCAAGAATTAGGCCGAAGCCCAGGAGTATTATCCAAACAGCGGCAGCCACAACAAGAATATAAAGTGTTGATTTCCACAGATCAGAGAGCTGCTGCATCCTAAAGATACCTGATCGCTTGCCCATAGGCCCAATTTCCATAAGACTTATGGCCAAACCTAATAACAAGCCGCCGGCTAAACCGACGATGATCCCCGGCTGAATTCCGCCAGTCGTCCCTCGTAACAAGTCGTCACTTATCCCCATAAGTAGACCGCCGATGAACCCTGCCACCAGCGTGGGGCTTATCCGTGAACCAAAAAGATAAATCCAACGCAACCGGGCCGACTCTAACCAACCCGGCTGCAAGCCTTCAATCAAAAATACCGTCTGGGCTTGCTCTTTCATCTTTCCGGCCAGCCAGGCCAGCCATCTAACCGTTTGAGCGGCGGGATACAGCGATCTCAAACCGCGCCGTTCAAACATTCTGGTCACATAGGTGGCAAACAGATGCTGACGCCGGGCTTCTATGGAGGCGAGATGTTCCAATTGGTCCCCGGCGAGTCCGCGGTAGGCCAGGGTCATAATGCTTAACATGAGCGGTGTGCGAGCCAATTCCTGTAACGTCGCGTCCTCTTGCAGTAACGTTCTTACGACCTTCAACTCAGGCCCGACTTCGGCCAAATACAATTCTACCTGTTCCGGGGACAGCGATTGCAGCAGTACGGCGCTCTGCAAACGGAGCCGGGGCGCCACCGCTTCGTAATCAGCAACACGACTACACACAACGATAGCAGTCAAGCCGTGCAGCCGGCGAAAGGCGTTGATTGCCTCGATACAAGCAGCCTGGCGCTCGCGTTTTACTTCGTCCAGACCATCTAGCAAAAGAAGGAACTGGTCAGTGGCGACCCATTTTTGACCGATGTGCCGGGGCAGCAGATATTTTTCATTCAGTTCCTCAACCAACCAATCGCTCAAAGCGCCCCCTTGCCAGGAGGAGAGATTGAAAACGACGGGGATCGGCTGGCTGTCAGCTTCCTCTGCCTTTTGGATGCAGTGTCGGGCCAATTCTAACAGCATCGTTGTTTTGCCTGAGCCTGGTTCACCTAAAATGAGCAAGGCCTGCCCGGTCTCCTCAAAAACATCTGTAATCGAGCAGCCTTCCGGCAAGGGGTGGCGATCCTCTCCGGGGCGCAACAGCACCATCTCCCAGGGATAAGCTACCGCAGCGGGCCGGGCTTCTAGCCCCAATTCTATCAGAACCGCGCCGTGCAGCGAATTCTCCAACACTCCCTCGACCCAAAAGGATTTTACTTTATTCAATAGAATCTGCTGGGCGCGGCGGTCTCCGGGGACGCGGACGATAGGTTCCCGACCCTGTTGTGGCTCTACTGAAAAATCGTGGGCCACTTCCTCATGCTGCGCCGAGCGAGGTGATCTCTGCTTGTAATTCCCTGAACGGATGGCTTCGAAAAGGGCCGTCGTTTCGGTGGCAACATCTACCCCCAACTCATCGGCTAAAGCCCGGCGACAAATTTCGTATTGAGCTAGGGCCAAGCGGGGCTGCCCGGTCTGGGCCAGCAAGGCCATCACCTGACGATGGGCTTCCTCATGCCAGGGCGCCAGCCTGACCCACTGTTGGGCATAGGTCAAGGCTTGTTGATAGGCCCCTTGTTCGGTGTAGCTGGTGGTGATACGCTCCAGAACCTGGAGTACCTGTTGCTGCCAGCGCTCCTGTTCGCCCACAATCCAGGTTTCCATTTCCGCACTGTCGGCTAAATAGACCCCTTCCAGAAAAGGGGCTGTTGCCAGCGCCACGGCCCTGGTCAGCGAGGTTAGATCACCATTTTCTGTTAACGAGGCAAATTGCCGGACATCCACTACCGCCGGGGCGGCCAGGGAATAATGCACGGTTCGCCGGTCAACCTCCAGGCAGCCCGGCAAGAGGGTGGTCAGGTTATGTAAGGTCCGGCGCAGCCGGCCCAGCGCCTCATTGTGGGGAATGTCGGGCCAGAGTAAACCGGCCAGATAATCGCGGGTAATGGGCCGATCCTCAAGGATGAGGTAGGCCAGCAAGACCAAAGTTTTCTGCGAGCGGAATCCGGTCACCGTTTGGCCGGCGCAAGTGACCTCCACAGCCCCAAATAGATTGATCTCGTAGGTAGTCTTCGCCATTTCCCCTACCAAACAAGCGATATTTTTCTGTACGGACGTTAAGCGGACGTTGAGCGGATGATGAGCGGACATTAACATTGTATTGTTTGATCAAGACCTGTCAACTGGCCGGCTATGAAAGGTCCAATAGATGAAGACCGCGGTTTAATGAGATGCCCAAGCAAAATGATGCTGCCTCAGCCGATCAGGAACCAAGAGGGGCAAAGCGCCCGGCCTATCGGGCCTACCTTATCCGTTGCTGGTGGGAAGGCCAGAACCGGCGCTATTCGTTGGAGACTATTCCTGACCGGCGCCGGCGCGGCTTCGACAGCTTGGAGGCATTGATTGAGACCTTGCGGGCTGAGTTGAGCAGTCATGATCAATATTAACAATGGCTCCCAAACTGCCGCAACCCTGCGCAGAGGGCGTGAGCCTGTCCGGGGCAATGGCCCGGCAGGGAGGGTAGCCTATATCACGGTCAATGATGTTCTACATCACACCGGCGTATCCTCTACGAGACAGAGGCGCGTGGCTCGCAGCGCGATAGAGTGTGGGCAAACCTTATTCTGAAAGGAGAAACTATCATGTCAAGAACTACATTTAACCCCGTGAATCATGGGTTCAGCTTTGCCAATACTTTTCAAAACCATCGGTTCGTCGGTCCAATCCAGATCAGCATGGGAGGGCGATGTGGCGGGATGGTCTATGCTGCGCTCGACTTTTATCTGTCGGGGCTGCCCATTCCTAATGACCCCACATTGCCGCCAGAGGGTTCGACCCTCAGCACATACATCTCTGAACGCCAAGACAAGAGTCTCACCAACACACTCGACCTCTGGATCGAGCGTATGTTCAATCCTTTTGGTTGGCGAACGTCGGAGTTCTTTCATTGGGGGCTGCCGTCCCAGGCAAACGGTCAGTTTACCAGGTTAAAGTCATCCATTGACCTCAATAAGCCGGTCCCGCTCGGCCTCTTCGCACCCGGTGACGGTGGCTTTGCTGGGCACCATCAAGTCCTGGCCATTGGTTATGAGACTGGCTCGCGCGACGAGGACCTGAGAATCTTTGTTTACGACCCCAATTACCCTGGCGTCGAATGTGTGCTCCAACCAGATCCAATGCGGGTCAGATATTGTGAGACGTCTCCGGAGGGCATTCACGAATGGCTGACTTACTTTGCAGATCTCAATTATCGGCCTCGGGTTCCAAACCTGAGTAATCCCTGTGCTGAGATGCACTTCCGGGACTGGAGTGGACAGAACCATTCCGGTCGTAACTACAGCCAGCAAGACTTCCGGTGCAGTAAGTTTGTCGCCACCAACTTTACTGGTTCTACAATGATGCAGGCGGATTTCAGCCGGGCTAACGCAGAACGCGCCAGTTTTTATGGGGCCAATCTTCGGAACTCGAATTTCTCAGGCGCGAATCTGCGGAAAACGGTCTTTTACGGATCGGATCTGAAGCAAGCCAGCCTGGTGGCGGCGGACGCAACTCAGGGTAATTTTGTAGGGGCCGACCTTCAGACTGCAACTCTTGATGGAGGAATTTTCGATTCAGCAGACTTCCAGGGTGCAAATCTGGCCAACACAAAGCTTCAAGGAGCGATGCTCAGGAACGCGAACTTACATGGAGCAGACCTGCGAAATGCAAACCTTGATGATGCAGACTTTACGGGGGCCATTTTGCATGGAGCAGATCTCGGCGGGGCTTCGCGGAACAGAACGAGAGGACTTCCATCATAATATTAGAGTCAGCACGAGTCTTCGTACTGTGGTTGATAGGGATTCACGAGAGGTTGATTCCTGAAATGGCAACTCAAATTCCAAGATAAGGAGGATTATTCAATGGCAATACATTTCAATCAACTTAGGCGTTCTGATGAATGGCGTTTTCGATCGTCTCACTGGGTACACACCGAAGCCGTTGGCAACAAGCACCTCGTTACTTTAACGGGTATTGTAGTCATTGATTTCAAGGGAACGGGCGACGATTGGCTGCGCGACAGGCTGTATCTGACACTTAGATTTCCCTCGGGGTTCCTACCGCCCGGGAAGTGGTTCCAAGTGGAACATTGGGCTCCCTTTGTCACTATTAATGCCATCGCGAACGAACAACAGGCCGTGAACGCTGGCTGGGCCGTCGATGAATTTGGAGATCCAGGGCATGTGATAATCCGCGACGTCGTTACTATTTGGGCTGATATCGCAATACGCGACATTGATGGCTTGTTATATAGAGTTGGATACAGCCTAACGGTGTCTGGTACATTTACCGACCCACCACCGGAGCCTATACTTATATAGAGTTGGATACAGCCTAACGGTGTCCGGTACAATTACCGGTTCACCGATAAGCTAAGGACAAGCCGGCGAGTTGACTCTACTGTAAGACCAAGTTTAGTTTCCTCGCCGGCCTGTCCCCGACGGGTTCCCTTGACATTAGAATCGACCCCACACGCTCAGACCTAACTGGATGGACTGCTGATAGACCATAACCAGATAGATCACATCAAAAATAAAGATCGCCAGGCTGAGCCAATGGATGATGCGGGGGACCGGGTAGTAGCGGTAAAAGGCCAGGGCTGAGATCGCCGTGCCGAGCAGTTTGAAGAGGGCGATATAGATGGATTGGCCGGCCAGGTTGCCCCGGTCGAGCAACATGGTAATGAACAGCACCGACATGAGCAGATTTCCCCCAAAGGCGGTGTATTGGCCCCGCCAATCCTGGAAGTGGCGGGTAATGAGGAGGGTCAGGGCATAGGCCGTGACCAGGGCCAAAATGACAAAGAGGTAGAAAAGAGCGTCCGGCAGGCCGGCAGTATTGCCAAATTGAAAAAGCTGCCAGAGGATGACCAGGTCCAGGCAAAACCAGGTAGCATTGACAATTCGCTGGGTTTTTCCGTGAGGATAGACAAAGGCAAAGATGAATTCCCAGGAAATATTGGTGGCCAGGGATACGAGGGGCATCCCGACTGTTTGGTCGGCAAACCCACGCCGGATAATAACGAGGTAGGTGAGAGTCCAACAGAGGCCCATCAGGACTTTGAGCATCGCCAGATAGGCGCGGCTGGGTGATTCTTTTAACCGGCCGACTTCTGCCACGTTAGAAACTGCCTTTTACTCGAAATCGGTTACAAAATGACCAGTATAGAAAGACAAAAGAGAATGAAAACGATAGATCAATTTTTCCCCGCATTCACTAACGCGCAAATCGTCCATGACTTTTTCGGATGGTGGCCCACCCTACACGACTCCGAGGTGATTGAGATTCTCCTCGACAGAGAGTTTGGGTTCGACTTCACCGGCCCAAAACTGCGGCTCACCCTCTACCTGCCCCAAGGCTCGAAGCTGGTGCTGCTTTTTGAGAACATCGAACTGGACTATATTACCGATTTTAACTATCAAAATGCCATGGCTGATTTCCTGATGGAGACATACGACAGACTTAACCAGAACCGCTATCGAGTCAAGTTTGGTGAGTTTGGGGCTATGGTCGAATTCACCTGTGCTAAGGTTAGTGTTCTGTCCATTGAATCGTTCACGCCAGCAGATTACTTCGGAACAGAAGGGAAACAAAAAATCGAACAAGAGTCTTGAGCGTACCTGCTATTCATTCGCCCAATACCTGCTATACCCTTATTCAAAAATATTCTTACTGGATTAGGCTTTTGGTTTGTGTGCCCTGGTAACTATATAGCTGGGCATATATTTCCCTATGGCGCCATCGGCTCGGTAGCTTTCGTAAAAGCCGGTGATCACAAAGCCGGCTTCAAGCTGTCCTCCGATCTGATCCTCCAGGCTGTGGCCGAATACCCAGGTATCCTCCGGATCATACAGCTGCTGACGCTCTTCAGCCGTCAAACTGTTCAAATCAGAATAGGGCAGGGCGTGCCGTACTTGGAGAATGCCTTCATCCAGTAATTTTTCGTCAAAAAGGAAATCCACCGGATTTACAAAACCTGCCAACAAGCTTCCCCCCGGCCGGAGCACCCGAAACGCCTCGCGCCAGACCGGGCGAACATCGGCCACAAACAAATTCGAGGGGGGGTGCACGATCAAGTCAAAGGTTTCAGCCTTGAAAGTGGATAAATCGGCCATATCGCCCTGGACGGTGGTGATCTCCAATCCATCTCGTTCGGCTACCCAGCGGTCTCGCGCCAGTTGTTTGGAGGAGTTATCAAAAACGGTAACCCTGGCCCCCGCTGCGGCTAAAATAGGCCCCTGTTGGCCCCCACCGGAGGCCAGACACAACACCTCGGCCCCTTTCAGGTCGGGAAACCAGGCCCGCGGCACAGGCTTCAACTCCGATAGATAGATTTCCCACTCGCCTTGTCGGGCTGCGGCCACCTTTTCCGCGCTGACAGGGATCGTCCATTCATTCCCCTGATCAACTTCCCGATCCCAGGCAGTGCGATTATGACTAATAATATCCATTCCTGTCTCCCCCGAATTAACCATTGCTGCTACTTTGATGGAGCCACCCACTTTTACCCCGCTTGTGTTTTTCAATCTGTCCCGCTATAGCTCCCTTTTGGGGTTGCCTTTCAGTCCTGGGCCTTTGTATTAGCCCCGATACTCCTTTTTCAACAGCGAAAAACAGCGCAGATCGTGGAACTGCCCTTTGAAAAACTTATATTCTCGCAAAATCCCTTCTTCTTGAAAGCCTAATTTGCGCAGTAACTGGACCGAAGCCTGATTGTCTCGCATGACCAGGGCCTGGATCCGGTTCAAGGCCAACTCCTCGAAGCCAAATCGAAGGATGGCCTCCAAGGCTTCGGTCATGAAGCCCCGTCGCCAAAAGGCCTGGCTCAGTTCATAACCCAGCCCCGCCTGAGCGTGTGGTTTATCAAAGACGTAACCACAACTGCCAATGATGACGTTGTCCCCCGGGAGGGCTATACCCCACCGCACGCCTGCCTGTTGCTCGAAGCGGTCTGTCTGCCTTTTGATTAACTGGTCGGCTTGTTCAAGGGTGGTAAAGGTTTCCAAATCGTAATGCTGGGTCACAGCATCATCGGCAAAAATACGAAAAACGGCTTCGGCATCAGCAGGAACCAGCCGGCGCAAAATTAGATTTCTGGTTTGCAGTTGTGGAAATGTCTTCAACTTTACCTCTTCGATCATTGTGCTACCCTTTCGTTCGTAACTCCCTATCCGCCCAACGCTCAATATGGGTCGTCTATTTTTGAGCAGAAGTGTCTTTCAGAGAGCTTTATCGTTTGATGGGTTGTACCGGCACCGGGCCGTCCGGTCCCAGGGTGGCCCCGAACTTCAGCCTGGGTTGATAGCCGTCTACCAGGCGGAACCGATACTGCTGCGCCAGTGTCGCTAGGAGGAGACGCGCTTCCAACAGAGCAAAACCATTGCCAATGCAGATGCGCGGCCCGCCGCCAAAGGGATAATAGGCGAAACGAGGAATGCGCCGTTCCAGCGGCCGGCCGCTCTCGTCGGGGGCAAACCGCTCCGGCCAAAAACGTTCCGGCTCATCAAAATAGCGGGGGTCGCGCTGGTTGAAATAAGGGATGAGCCAGACAATATCCCCTTTTTCCAGGGTTAGTGTCCCCAGGTCAACCGTCGTCAGCGCCTCACGAAGAATGCCCGGCGCCGGGGGATAAAGCCGCAACGTCTCCTTAATCACGGCCTCGGTATAAGGCAGATGGGGCAAATCGGCCACCGTTGGAGCGCGACCGGCCAGCACCGCGTCCAATTCGCGCTGGAGGTTGGCTTCCACCTCGGGCGTCTGGCCGAGCAAGACGAAGGCCCAGGTCAGAGCCAGGGCAGTGGTTTCGTGCCCGGCGATGAACAGGGTCAACACTTCGTCGTGGAGTTGGACATCGGACATGCGCTCCCCGGTCGCTTCATCCTCGGCGGTCATCAAGAGTGATAGCAAGTCGGTACGACCGGCGGCATCAGCCCGGCGTTTGGCAATCAAGCCGTAGATAATCCGATTTAACTCGGCCACCGCCCGGCGTTTGCGGCGCAACACCGGCAGGGGAAACGACTCGGGCAGCCAAACCAACCAGGGCTGGACAAACTGTTGAGCCAGAACTTCACCCACCACCCCGATGGCCTGGGCAAACCGCTCTGTTTCCGGGCCGATGTCCTCCTGAAACAGGGCATCCACCACAATCGTCAAAGTCAGGCCACGCATGGCTGCGGCCAGATCGAGGGTCTGGCCCTCTTGCCAGCCTTGAAGCATCGCGCTGGTGTGGTGGACCATAGCCTCACCATACCGGTTAATATGGTGGTGGTGAAAAGCAGGCTGCATCAGTTTGCGCTGCCGCCGCCAGAAATCGCCCTCGCTGAAAAACAGGCCGTTGCCAAAGGTGGACAGAAAAGGGCGTTGGAGCAGGGGCGGCTTTTGAAAGTGATCGGCCTGAGTGACCAGGATTTGGTAAACGAGGTCAGGGTCATTGATGAGGAGGTTGGGCCGGTAAAGCGGTCCCTGCATGGTCAGAACATCGCCATAGCGCCGGCGTTGCTCCATCAGGAAGCCGAAGGGGTCGCGGGCAAAACGGGGGACGATGCCCAACGGGGAGAAGGTTTTATCGCCGGGAGGAAGTTTTCTCGGTGACATTAGTGCCTTAATAACCCAACGAGCTTTTTGAAAATCAATTCAATTTTGGCAAGGAGGAAGATATAAAGCGGTGTTGATGCTAATCGAAGTACAGGGACCGCAAGAATGATCTGTAAGGATAAGCTGGTTCCTGGCCTCTAGTATAACACAAATAACATTTGCTTTCAATGATTGCCCTATAGGGCAATCGCCTATTGTTTTCAATATAACGTTTCGTCAAACTGTACACCTGACCTTCTGGACTTCGTTTAGTATCCCAGACTGCTCCCGAAGCCCGACTGATGACCAGAAATAGGCCGACATAGGCCGGGTCTTGCGGTTTGTATTGTTCAGCCAGGTCATGTTTACGCTCCTCTAACGGACCCTTGAGTGGATCTCGTGTAGATTATTTTCTGGAGTCCAAAGCTGGGCTTTGGACTCCATTCTGTTTAAGTGCGACACACCTCCTGGTACGTCGCACGTTCATTAACTCTTGGTCATCGGCTTGGCGCTGCCATTGGTTTGACCCCGCAGCATCATGCCCAGCATCCCCTCAACCAGCCCGGCCTGGCCGCTGCCGTTGACGGCCACATCCGGCACGACCCGCACGTTGCGGTCGCCGACGATTTGCATGAGCTGCAAAGCGGTGTAACCCTGAGACCCCAGCGCCTGCACACCGGCCCGGTGCGCTTCGGCTTTGGCGTTGCCGATGGCCCGAATGGCCTCCGCTTCGCCCATGGCCTGGAGGCGGGTCGCTTCAGCCGCGCCGGTGGCCTGCTTGATTTGGGCGTTAGCCTGCATCTCGGCAATCTGCACCCCCTGCTCCGATTTGACCATGTCGTTCTGAATGTCGGCCATGGCCGTCTCGCGGACAAGCTGCTGCCGCTGCTGCTGCGCTTCCTGCTGGACCTCGTAGGTCTTGCGCTGCTCCTCGGCAATTTTGCGGTCGGTCTGCGTCTGCATCAGCTCGGCCGGCGGCAGGATGTCACCGATCAAGGTGTCAATGGCCTGCACATCGTAGACGCGGATAGCAGCCCGAATGTGCTCGGTGGCTTCGGCCTGGCGCTCACTGCGGGCGCTCAGAAAGTCGAGCACGGTGTAAGCCTGGGCCGAGTTGCGGAAGTAGTTGCCCACCGTCGGCTGTAGCACATGGTCCACCAAATTCTGCACGGAGCCTACCCGCGAGATAACCTTGGGCGCATCCAGCGCGCCGATGTGGATGATTTGCGACACATCCAGGTTGAAGGCAAAGCCATCTTTAGAGCGCACGGTGATGGACGACAGCTTGGAGTCGTAGTTGTGCGCTTCGGAGCGACCGGCCCAGTTGAGCACGATATTGGTGGTCGGCACCAGTTCGACCTTCATGACCCGCGTATTGAGCGGGTGTTTGCCGGGGTAGAGCGGTGTAATCCAGACGCCTTTATGGCCGGCATTAACCAGATCGCCATGAGTAAAATCTATACCGCTGACGTCCTCGTGCGTTTTACCGACGTAGGAGATAACCACCCCCACGTGACCGATAGGCACTGCGGTCATGGGCGTCTGTTCGACCTGCACAAACCAGGGGTTCAGGTTCCAGGAGCCGGACAGCAAGACCTGTTCCTGCAACCCGCGCCGGCCGCCGCCGTTGAGAAAGGCCTGAGCGTTCTGGAAATTGTCGTGGCCGGGGATCACCGGCCCGGCAATCTCGCCCTGTTCGATGGGCAGCCCATCGAGGGTGGTGACAATACCCACCCGATCCGCAGCCACCCGGTAAACTTGCAAATGCTCTGGAGCCATGCCGTGCTGCCGGGCGTTGGCGGCGGTGATGATGGTAAACAGAGCCGCGTTGATGCGGTAAGTGCCGGCGGTTAGCAAGCCAAGCTGCCGGCCTTTCTCACCGCCGTTGACCAGGAATTGGCGGGCATCCTGAAAGTTGTCGCACTCGACCACTTTGCCCAGAATGCGCTGCGGCGGAATGGGCGAGCCATCGGCAGCCACTACCAGGGCAATCTCACCTTGAGGTACGACGGTGATGGGCGCTTTGACCACAGTGTACTGCCAGGGCCAGTAGCCAAAGTGCCAGCCGGGAGCCAGAGTGTCGGCCTGGTAGCCGGACTCGCCGTGCAGGGCAATCAATTGGCCGGGCGGCAGTCCCCGGCTGGAAAACTTTTTGACCACAATGCCAACCTGCCGCTCGTTAATGACCACAATTCCCAGAATCATGGTCAAGAACAGCCCGCCGAGCAGAAAAATGGCGGCTATAATCATCAACGTAGGTAACCATTGGAAAAACATCTGAACTCTCCTTGTATATAAAAGTAGACAGTAGACAGTAGACGGGGTAAATCCGTCTTGATATCTACTGTTACTATCTATTGTAGGAGAGAGTCAGGCTAAATTGTTGTAGTAGAGCTACGAAAAGTTGTAGTTGAAAAGCGAAGTCTAAAGGTTACTTTCCAAGAAAAAGAAACGCTAGTTTTTGTGGTGCGTGGTGCATAGTATGTGGCAGGTTTACATTACGCACTACGCACTACGCTCTTGAAGGTTAATAGTGGGTCACTACCTTCGTGCCAATCGGCGCCCAGTTGAACAACCATTGCGCGGCATCGGTGGGCAGGTTGACGCAGCCGTGGCTCATCGGCTGGCCGAAGTTGTTGTGCCAGTAAGTGCCATGCAGCCCGTAGTTGCCGTGGAAGTACATTACGTAAGGCACAGCGGGCAAAAAATATTCGTCGTCACCCGCGCCGCCGGACATATCGGCTGACTCGTATTTGACGTAAATGGAAAAGGCGCCGACGACGGTGGGGTATTGAGGCAGGCCGCTAGAAATCCGGGTCCGAAAAACGGGAGTCCGCCCTTCATAGGCGGTCAGACCCTGCCGGGACAAATCCACATCAATCCAGCGCTCACTGGCCGGATTGGGTCTGCCGGACCAGCCGGGGTAGGCGTAAGGTGGGGCCGGCTCGTAGAAGATGGGAGGCTGCTCCGGGTAAGGGGTCCAGTTTTGAGTCTGCCAGCGAGGCGGAGCAGGCAAAGCGGGCTGGTTCAGGAACGATGGGATAGGCGATGCCGGGATGGCTAACTGCTGCCCGGCTCGTATCGGGGCATTGGGGGCGGCCAGCCAATTGGCAGCTTGCAAATCGGCCAGATTGATATTGTAACGAGCGGCGATGCTGTAAAGCGTATCACCGGGCTGGACAATGTAGCTTCCTGGTGGGGCAAAATTGACAAAACGAGGCTCAATCACCGGATGAGTTGGCCCGTTGAAAGCGGGTGGCTCAAGGAATGGTGACGAGGTGGGAATAATCAACTGCTGGCCGGCATAAACCCAATACCCCCTGCTTAATCCGTTGGCCGCAGCCAGGTCATTCACACTGAGGCCGTAGCGGGTAGCAATGGTGAACAAGGTGTCGCCGGGTTGAACGATGTAAGTTTCGCCGTAGGCAAAAGCGGGCCGGCTGGCAAGACCCAGCAGAACAAAGGTGGCAATACAGGCAACAATAAGCAGACGTTTCATTTCCCCTCCTGTGGACAAATCACTTGTCATAAGATTATTCTGTTTATGTCAAATTGTCAAGTGAAATGTGGAAAATCCGAATATTGACAAGCAACGCCAAGAAAGATACTATACCGTTTTTAATCCAACGAGTTTGCTAACGATGAAAACAATAAATTCATTCCTAAATTCAAGTTTAACTGATTATCTGGCGGATTTGGCCGCGCTGGTCAATCTCGATTGTGGCACTGAAAACAAAGCCGGGGTGGACCAAGTAGGAACGTGGATACGAGATCGCTGTACAGCCTGGGGCTGGGAGGCGCAGCACTTTCCGTTAAGCGATTACGGCGACTGTTGGCTGGCCCGGCTGCGCGGGCGCGGCGCAGGCCGGATTATGCTCATTGGCCATCTCGATACGGTTTATCCCGATGGCACGGCAGCCAATCGGCCTATGCGTTTTGAAGGCCCAAAGATTATGGGGCCGGGCGTGTGTGATATGAAGGGCGGTCTGCTGGTGGGCATGTATGCCATGCGCGCGCTGCAAGTGGCCGGTTTTGATGACTTTGCCGAATTGGTCTTCTTTTTCAACAGTGAAGAAGAGTTAGGCTCGCCCGTATCGCGGACCCTGTATACCCCGGTGGTCCAGCAGATGGATGCAGCCCTGGTGCTGGAAGCCGCCCGCATGAACGGCGATATTGTCAGCGCCCGTAAAGGGGCGGGCGTTTATACGGTGCGGGTTAAAGGCAAGGCTGCGCACGCCGGCGTCGAGCCGGAAAAGGGGGCCAATGCGGTTCTGGAAATGGCGCATCAGGTGATTGCCTTCCAGAAGTTGAACGGTATCGCTCCGGGTGTGACCGTTAACACGGGGGTCATCAGCGGCGGCACGCAGCATAATGTGGTGCCGGAACACGCCGAATTGGAAGTGGATGTCCGGGCGGTAGACCTGGCCGGGGTAGCGGCCATTCGACACGCCATCGCCGGTTTGAACGGCCAGACTACTGTACCGGGCACTCAGGTACAAATCCAGGGTGGCTTTAGCTATTTTCCAATGGCTAAAACCCCAGCTACCGCTTTTTTGGTTAAACTTGCTCAGGATGCCGCCCAGGAGTTGGGCTTTGAGGTCAAAGATGCCGCTACAGGTGGGGCGTCGGATGCGAATATGATTTCAGCGTTGGATGTGCCTGTGCTCGATGGGCTGGGGCCGGTGGGCGGCCTCGATCACGGCCCCGATGAGTACATCGAGCAGGCCAGCATTGTGCCCCGCACGGCTCTGCTGGTGGGACTGCTCCAGCGCATCCTGGTCCGCCGTGATGAGTTGACCCGGCTGCGCCAGTCTGCCTGAAAGTCTTCTCCAAATTGGGGTCAGGGTACTTTCACCAGACCCATCTGGGCGAAGTGATGGTCAAAACTGAATGTCTGTTGGATATCGCGCTGCCGGGCCAGAACCAGGCAGGCGCAGTCGGTATAGCTCCACTCTTTATCGGTGTAGTGGCTAAAAACGCGCCACGTCTCCTGCTCTTCTGCCGTTGAAAAAATCACCATTTCCACAAACCGGCTGTTCCGCAGCCGTATCCCCAATTGTAAGGCTACCTGCATCCCCAGCCGGGCTTTGACCAGCGTCATGGTTTCATCAAAAACATGGTTAGAGAGCAGCAAACTTCCAACCCCTGCCTGCGCCTTTAAAAAGTTTGCTGCCTGGCTGTGATGAGGGTCGTTACGGTCTACCAGGGCGTACAAACCACTGGTGTCAGCTATCACTTTCATTATTTTCAGCCACCTTTAACAGCGGACGGTCTTGCCAATCGGTGCGATAAAGGAACTGATCGAGATTTTCACTGGTAATGCCATCTTGGGGGCCTTCACCCAGGCCAACAATTCCCCACAACGGATCATCGGCCCAGCCTTGACTCTGGCGGCGCTCGATAGCTTCGGTGAGAAGCTGCCGCAGTAGAGCCGACATGGTGGTTGCTTGTCGCTCTGCTTCTTGAGCAAGCCATTCATGCTGCCATTCTTCCAGAATAATTTGAGCGCGTTTCATGAGTTCATCCTTAAGTGTGTATCTTGATTACACATTTACCATACACATATTTAGTAAAAATGTCAAGTAAACCTGGAAGAATTTTAAAGATTTGCCGAGTCTATTTTTGATCCGCGTGGGGATAAAGCAGCGCTGCCACACCTGCCCCCAGTAATAGAACAACAACAGTCACAGCTCCCCAATTCATCCCGTGCCGGGAAATGACCCCGGTCACAGGGAGTCCGTCGGGAGGAGTGACGGCCATTGTTTCAGACAGAGCAGGTGAATTGGTTAGCGAAGGAGTTATGGCCTCGGCGGTGCTGATATACCTTCCATCCAAAATGTCCCAGCTTTCGTTAATTCTCTTGCTGATTTCGGTAGGGGCGGGAGTAGCCTTGCTGGTAGTAATCGGCGCTTCACTTTCCTGTGTAGGTGTAGCGGCCAGATTGTCATTTGCTTCGATGGGGTTCACTGAGGGCGGCGCTTCAGCTATCGAAGTGCTAACCGAGGTGGGAGTCATCACTGTTGGATATAGTTCAAGTTCAGGAGTTGCTTCTTTGCCTTCATCGCTTGAGGCGGGTGTAGGTTCAGCCATTGATTCCTGCCGATTTTCAGTCGTGGCAGTAAGGCCAGGGCTGCTTGCTTCATTATCATTCTCGCGGGTAGCAACTGGAGGAGTCTCAGAGTTACCAGAGGCCGGTACTGTAGGTTGAGTCCACTCATCTCCCTGAATCGGGGAGGGTGAAGGAGTAACGGTAAAGGTAGCGGCGATGGGCGTGGCTGCTTGTTTGGGAGGGGTTGGAGACGTTTCCAGCGCGGCTATAGTAGCGGGAGTGGCCGACTCAAATAGGGCAGCCGCCCCGGCTGTGACCACCAGCAGAACCAGCAGCATCAACAGCATCAACCGCTTTTTCTTTTTGATCTGCTCCTCTTGCCAGAGATCATCTGCCATTTATGGGCCTCGCTGCGCCCAGTCGCGGGCCTGCTCGACCCAGGCCTCAATATTGACCCGCTGCCACTTCTTAATATCGAGCATCCGGCGCACCTGGTCTGGGTCGGCGCTGGCCAGTTGCTTGTAAGTATTAATCCCCACATCGCGCAGTTTCCATTGGTAAACCGGGCCTATCCCTTTGATCACGGTCAAATTGTCAGGGTGGCTGCGCTGGTAGCTTTCAAACTCTTTCCGAATGGTCTCTATTTCAATATCGGTGGCAGTCAATTGCCGGCGGATTTCGCGCAGCTCTTCGTCACGCTGGCGCAGAAAGTCAGTTAAGGCGTCTGCGGCAGAACTGCGATTCTGTTCGCCAGGATTGAGGTGATAAGTAACAGTGGCCCCATCTGGTTCAGCCAACGGTAGCCGGTCGGGCATGGCTATCTGGATGACCGGGGGGCTGGCCGGGGCTGCCTCGCGCAGTTGCCGCTGCAACTCGCGGTTTTTGCGGTAGGCTTCGTCAATCAACCACTCACTGACAAACCCTACAATTGCCCCGGCAATGAGTAACACCAGGCCAATAAACAGACCGGTGGTGACGCCGGCGCTAAAAATACCAATTGCCCAGGCAATGACAAAACCAATTGCCAGACCCAATAACAGTAAAGCTAATGCAGGGAAAAGCGCCATAGCCATTTCCTTTTTGTGGGGTTTCCATTTTATTACCTTCATATCATAACATAAAGTTAGAGATACTGCAATGAAGCCAATAAATTGGGCAAATGCAGATTTGACAAACGTTAGCCTCCATGTTATATTGTGAACGTTCACATTGTGAACGTTCACATTGTGAACGTTCACATTGTGAACGTTCACAATTTTTAACCTCTTCCTTTCTTCAATTCAATTTTGATAAAGTAGGATGGCGCTGTGACCGGGTCGAAGAAGCGGGTCACAATAAAAGATGTTGCAGCTCAGGCCGGTGTTTCTTACCAGACTGTCTCGCGGGTTATCAATAACCAAGCGAATGTGACTGAAAAAACTCGGGGCCGGGTTCAACAGGCGATTGAAACCCTCAACTTTCGCCCCAATCTGGCGGCCAGAAGTCTGGCCCGCCGTCGGTCCAACATCATTGGCCTCATTGTTCCTTATGATGCTGATTACCTCTTTAGAGACCCCAATTTGCTGGCTCAAATTAGCAGTATTGACGCCGAAGCTAACGCCCGCGGCTACAACTTGCTACTGTCCACAGCCGCCGGTTCTGACAACGGTCTGGAAGCTTACGAGCGATTTGTGCGCAATCAGGTAGCGGATGGGGCGCTGGTGGTTGAAACGGCCGCCGGAGCAGCCGGTAATCAATTGCTCAATCACAATAACTATTTTTATGTAAGTCTAGGCTACGACCTGAGCCACACCCGCAAGTATTTTGTGCATGCCGATGACCGGCGCGGCGCTGGGGAAGCCACCCGGCACTTGCTCCAAAAAGGGCATCGCCGTATAGGTATCATCAACGGCCCGCCGATTGGCGCAGTCGGCGCAACTCAGGAACGGCTAACCGGCTACATGGAAGCTCTGGCCGAGGCCGGTATTATTTTTGATCCCTGTTTGATGGTTTATGGTGATTACACTCGGCCCAGTGGACAACAAGCTACAGAAAAGCTACTGGCTTTGTCTGACCGCCCTACGGCTATTTTTGCTTTTAACGACCGTATGGCCATGGGCGCTATCTGGAAGCTAAAATCGGCCGGTTTGCGCGTACCGGAGGATGTAGCGGTGGTGGGCTTCGACGATATTCCTGCGGCAGCCGATTTTAGCCCGCCTTTAACAACCGTACGCCTTTCTGGGGTGCAAGTGGGCCGGGTGGCGGCGCAAATGCTTTTTAAACTGATCGAAGGCGAGCCGATTGAATCTCCTGAAGTTGTTTTGCCCGCCGAATTAATTGTGCGCCAGTCATCGTAAATTTGGAGTGCAAAAGCTTAGCTTTTGTACTCCGAAAAACCTATTTGTAAAGGGGGTGATGTTCAGCCGCCTGGAAGTAAACCAAAGGTAACAAACTGTCCTCCCAATAAAAAATTTTTCATAATGTCAAAGGAGTGAGAAAAATGAATAAGTTCTTCTTTAAAGCATTGGCGCTTTTGACCAGCGTCGTCGTCCTGGCCGTGATGGCTGCTTGCGGCGCAGCCCCTACCCCTGAAACCATCACCAAAGTAGAAACGGTGGTGGTGGAAAAAGAGGTAGAAAAAGAAGTCACCGTGGTTGAAACCGTTGAGGTGGTGCAAACCGTTGAGGTAATACAGACGGTTGAAGTTGAAAAAGAGGTCGAAAAAGAGGTGGTCAAGGCTGTTTCGCCTGTCCTCTACAATTCATACCAGAGCGACCCGGAGCCGCGCAAGTTCATCGAGTCGGTTGTGGCTGATTGGAACGCGCAGCACCCCGATGTGCCGGTGGATATGTCCATCATTGCCCACGAGGACTTCAAGCAAGCCTTGCGCGCTTACCTGACGGCTGACCCGGCCCCCGACGTGCTGGACTGGTTTGCCGGCAACCGCGCCCGCTTCTTCATTGACAAAGGGCTAATCCTGGATGTTTCCTCTATGTGGGAAGAGAACAAGTTTGACGATGCCTACGCCCCCGGCTTCCAGGCCCTGGCCACCTATAACGACAAGAAATATTTTGTGCCAACCTCCTATTATTGGTGGGCCATCTACTACCGGCCCTCCCTGTTTGAAGAAGCCGGCATCGCCCAACCGCCGGCAACTTGGGCTGAACTGTTGGATGCTTGCGACAAGCTGAACGCCAACGGCGTCACCCCAATTACCATTGGGGCGCGCTTCAAATGGCCGGCGGCGGCCTGGTTTGATTATTTGAACATGCGCGTCAACGGGCCTGAATTTCATATTGAATTGACCGACCTCAAAGTGCCCTACACTGACGAGCGAGTAAAGAAAGTTTTTGAGCACTGGGCAGAGTTGCTCGACCATAAATGTTTCATCGAAGACCCGGCTGCCTTCGACTGGCAGGAAGCGGTTGACCCGATGGTGCAGGGTGAGGCGGCCATGTATTTGATGGGCGCGTTCATTGTCGACTCTTACCCGGATGAGGCCGAAAACGACCTCGACTTTTTCCAATTCCCCATCATCAACCCGGATGTGCCTGTCGGCGAGGACGCTCCCACCGATGGTTTCTTTATGGCCGCTAACGCCAAAAATCCCGAGGCCGGCATGCAGTTCCTGGCTCACCTGGGGTCCAAGGAAATCCAGCAACGCCTCTTTGACGAACTCAAACGCCTGCCCACCCGCACCGATGTGGACATCTCCCAAGCCCCCGAAGCTACCCAAAAAGGAATCAAGCTGATCCAATCCGCCGACTTCATCGCCCAATTCTACGACCGCGATACCACCCCGCCCATGGCCGAAGCGGGCATGGACGGCTTTATGCGCTTCTGGGATGACCCCTCCAGCATTGATCAAATTCTGGAAGATTTGGAAGCAGAGCGCCAGCGAATTTTAGAAGAAGGAACTGAGTAAATCAAGTCGCTTCGAAGCGTAGGAGCTCATAGGAACTCAGGGGAACTTATCTTTAGTTTCCCTGAGTTCCCTCAAATTCCTATGTCTTTATTGTTTCCTGGCCTTTGTCAAAGGAGGAGTAAGGCATGCAAACCACAGATAAACCTGCAATGGGGCAAGCGGGCCGTGTCAGGCCGTCAAGCGACACGATTACCAGACCTTTAATTCCCCCAAAGGCAATTCCTTACCTGTTTCTGCTTCCGGCCCTACTGTTATATCTGGTTTGGATTATTGGGCCAACCCTGTATACCGTGTACCTGAGTCTGACAGATTGGGATGGGATTTCAACCCCCAATTTTATTGGCTTTGAGAATTTTGTCCGGCTTTTTCAGCGCGACCGGACCTTCACCGAGGCCCTGACCAATAACCTGCGCTGGCTGGTGGTTTTTATCACCGTGCCGACCACCCTGGGCCTGGGCATGGCCCTCATCTTCAATACCGACATGCGCGGCGGGCGTTTTTACAAGGTCAGCATTTATGCCCCGCTGGTACTGTCGCTGCCGGTGATTGGGTTGATTTGGGCCTGGCTTTATAACCCCCGCCTCGGCTTGATCAATGCTTTCCTCACCGGCGTCGGCGTGGAGGACCCACCCGGCTGGCTGGGCGACCGTGATCTGGCAATTTGGTGCGTCATCGCCGCCGCTGTCTGGCGACAGGTAGGCTATGTAATGGTCCTTTACCTGGCCGGGCTGAAGAATATTGACCCCAGCCTGATTGACGCCGCCCTGGTGGATGGGGCCAACCGCTGGAATCTGTTCCGCCACGTGGTTTTGCCCTTATTAGCCCCGGTGACAACCATCATCGTCGTTATTTCCATGATTGACTCATTGCGGGCCTTTGATCTGGTTTCGATTATGACGCGCGGGGGGCAGAGCACCCAGGTTTTGGCTAATTTCATGTACATGGAAGCCTTCAACAACTACCGCATGGGTTATGGCGCAGCCATTGCCGTAGTCCTGTTTGCCATCAGTCTGGTCTTTATCGGTTTTTACCTGTCGCGGACGGTCAAAGATGAACTGGAATATTAAGCGTACATCACCAATTATGAAATGTAGCAAGGTCGCAGGGTCGCACAGTAGCAAAATCGTATAATCCCCTGTCTACCGTCTACTGTCTACTATTTTCATTGGAGGCCATGATGAGTAGTTTTACTGAATCCAAATCGGTTACAGGCTTATCGCAAACCCAAAGTCGCTGGCTGGAGGCGCTGAAATATATCGGCTTAACCTTGCTGACCTTGCTGTGGCTGTTGCCCGTTATTGCTGCCCTCATCACTTCATTTCGCACTATGGACGACATCACCCTCAACGGCTTCTGGAGCCTGCCCAGCCAATTGGTGCTGGATAACTTTATCACCGCCTGGACAAATGCGCGGGTTTCTCGCTATTTATTAAACAGTTTTATCATCACCCTGCCGGCTCTGGTGGGCATGTTGTTCTTATCGTCGCTGTCGGCCTATGCTCTGGCTCGTTTTCGCTTTAGGGGCAATCTCTTTCTTTACTTCATGTATGTAGCCGGAACGATGCTGCCCTTTCAAATTCTGATGCTGCCGGTTTTCCGCTTGACCAATGCGCTCGGCCTGTTCGACACCTATGCCAGCCTGATCCTGATCCACACCGCCTTCCAATTGGGCTTCTGCACCTTTGTGCTGCGTAATTTCATGCGCACCGTCCCCCACGAGATTTTAGACGCCGCCCGAGTTGACGGCTGCAGCGAGTTTCGCATTTACTGGCAAATCATTCTCCCTTTGACTCTGCCCGCCCTGGCCGCGCTGGCCACACTGGAGTTTACCTGGGTTTTCAATGATTATTTGTGGGCCATCATCCTGCTCCGCTCCGACACGCTGCGCCCCGTCACTGCCGGTCTGGCCACCCTGCGCGGGCAGTTCAATACCGATTGGCCGGTCATCACCGCCGGCGCCTTGTTAGCCACCATACCCACCCTGATTGTGTTCGTTTTTCTGCAACGTTACTTTATTCAGGGCTTAACGCTTGGCTCAAGTAAATAAATGATGCGTGATGCGTGATACGTAATCCTCACGCATCACGCATCACTTGTCTTAAATTCTCACATGCGCAGAAAGAAAATTTTCAATGAACAACCTCTCTCACCCCGATTGGGAAAACCCACAGGTGGTCGGCATCAATAAGTTACCGGCCCACGCCACCCTGATTCCCTACCCTGATGAAGCAACCGCCCTAACCTGCCGCCGCGACGAGTCGCCCTACTTTTTGCTGCTTAACGGGCAGTGGAAATTTCAACTGGTCGCCAATCCTGCCGCCGCGCCTGATGGCTTTTATCGGCCCGATTTTGATGTTACCGCCTGGGCCGAGCTGACCGTGCCCGGCCACTGGATGATGCAGGGCTACGATAAACCCATCTACACCAACGTCAAAATGCCCTTTCCGGTCAACCCGCCCCATGTTCCCGCCGATAACCCCACCGGCCTTTACCGCCACACCTTCACCCTGCCCGCCGATTGGCAGGGGCGGCAGGTCTTCATCTGTTTCAACGGCGTCGAGTCGGCCTTTTATCTGTGGCTCAACGGGCAGCCCATCGGCTTCAGCAAAGGTTCGCGCATGCCTGCCGAATTTGACCTGACCCCTTACCTGCAACCCGGTTCCAACACGCTGGCGGTGATGGTCATCCGCTGGTCTGATGCCAGCTACATCGAAGACCAGGATTACTGGCGGCTGGCCGGCATCTTCCGCGATGTTTACCTGTACGCCACGCCCAAAGTTCATATTTTGGACTTCTTTGCCCGCACCGAGCTTGCCCCCGATTTCCGGGACGCCACCCTCAAAGTGCAGGCTACGGTCAACTTCTACGAGCGGGAAGCGCCCACCGTTTACCGGGGCAAATCGAGCGCCTTTGCCCCGGGTCCCGCCGATTATTGGGTGAGTATGCAGCTCTATGACGCCGAGGGTCGAGCCGTTTTTGACCAACCCATCTCCCGGCCGGTCATCGTCTCCGATTGGAACCCGACCCGGGTCAATCTGGTGCAGGCAGTTGCTCAGCCCCGGCTCTGGTCGGCGGAAACCCCTTACCTCTATACCCTGGTCCTCTCGCTCAAAAACACTGCCGGCCAAACCGTCGAGGCTGAAAGCTGCAAAATCGGCTTCCGTCGGGTCGAAATCAAAGGCCGCGAAATTTTAATCAATGGCCAGCCGGTGCTGCTCAAAGGCGTCAATCGCCACGACTTTCACGACCGGCTGGGCCGCGCCGTGCCGGAGGAAACCCTGCTGGCCGACATCAAGCTGATGAAACAGTTCAATCTCAACGCCGTCCGCACCAGCCACTACCCCAATGATACCCGTTGGTACGAGCTGTGCGACCAATACGGCCTGTACGTGATTGACGAAGCCGACCTGGAGTGTCACGCCCTTTACAACAAACTCGCCCACGACCCGCAGTGGACGCACGCCTTTATGGACCGCGGCCAGCGCCTGGTCGAGCGGGACAAAAACCACCCCTGCGTTATCTTCTGGTCGCTGGGCAACGAGAGCGGCTACGGCCCTAACCACGATGCCATGGCCGGCTGGATTCGCGGCTATGACCCCAGCCGCCCTCTGCATTACGAGGGCGCTATCTCCCAATACTCGGCCCTCTTGAACGCTACCGAAATGCCCGTTCAAGCCGATGAGCATATCCCCGGCCAGGAGCAAGAAACGGGCCGGCGGCTCGGCTGGCAGCAGGGCTTCCTGGCCACCGATGTTGTTTCCCCGATGTACCCCTCCGTTGACCACATCATTGCCTACGCTCAAGACCCGGCCAACACCCGCCCGCTGATTATGTGCGAGTATGCCCACTCGATGGGCAACAGCACCGGCAACCTCAAAGAATATTGGGACGCTATCGAAACCTACCCCGGCCTGCAAGGCGGCTTTATCTGGGATTGGGTGGATCAGGGCATCCGCCAAGTTGACAGCCAGGGCCGCGAATACTGGGCCTATGGCGGCGATTTTGGCGACGAAATCAACGACGGCAATTTCTGTCTCAACGGCTTGGTTGCGCCCGATCGCACCCCCCGTCCGGCGCTGTACGAGTACAAAAAGGTCTTACAGCCGGTGGGTGTAAAGAGTATAGACCTGTCAGGTCTCATTCAACTCGAAATTACCAACAAGCAATACTTCACCGATTTGAGCAACTTTACCGGAACCTGGGAAGTGGCCGTTGATGGGGAAATCGTGCAGCAGGGCGACCTGCCCGTGCTGAATATTCCTCCCCAGAGCAGCCGGCAGGTCAAACTAACCCTGTCACAGCCGAACCTGCCGCCGGGCGCAGAATGTTTTCTGACCGTTCGCTTCTTCCTGGCCGCCGATACCCCCTGGGCCGATAAAGGCCACGAAGTCGCCTGGGAGCAGTTCAAGCTGCCGTTCGCCGCACCGTTGCCGCTGAAACTTACCCCGGAACACATGCCCCCTTTGACGCTTACCCAAAGCGGTGAACGAGCCAGCATCAGCGGGCCGGATTTTGAGCTGGTGTTTGATCGGGGGGCGGGGCGTATCGCCAGCTTCACCTACCAGGGCCAACCTCTCCTGGTCGAAGGGCCGAAGCTCAACCTCTGGCGAGCCGCTACCGACAACGACGGCTTCAAACTATGGCCCGACCGCCAGGACAAAATGCTGTACCAATGGCTGCAAGCCGGGCTGGACCGGCTGGCCTTTCAGCCTGAGCGCGTCACCATCGAGCAGCCGCAGCCCCAGGTAGTCCGCCTGACCACCTGGCTGATTGGTCAGGCCCCCGGCTGCCCCGAGGAAGTCACCCATCAACAAACCATCACCGTTTATGGCAGCGGCGATGTGGTCATAGAAAATACGGTTGACGCCAACCTCAAGCTGACCACCCTGCCGCGCGTGGGTCTGACCATGCAACTGCCCGCCGGTTTTGAAACCTTCACCTGGTTCGGGCGCGGTCCCCACGAAAATTATATTGACCGCAACACCGGCGCAGCGGTCGGTTTGTACCACAGCACCGTAGCTGAACAGCACGTGCCCTATGTCATGCCCCAGGAAAACGGCAACAAAACCGAGGTCCGCTGGCTAACCCTGACCAACCAGGCCGGCGTCGGGCTGCTGGCCAGCGGTGCGAATCCGCTGGAAGCCAGCGCCAGCCATTACACTGCTGATGATCTCTACCGGGCGCGCCATACCAATGAATTGACCCCCCGTCCTGAGGTCATTCTCAATCTCGACTACCGCCAGTGCGGCCTGGGCGGAGCCAGTTGCGGGCCGGGCACGCTGCCCCAATACCTGGTCAAACCCGGCCGCTATCATTTCACCCTTCGGCTGCGCCCGTTTGTTGCTGAGAAGGAAAATCCGGTTACAATTAGCCGCCAAAGCTGGTAAAATTGTTGCTACTCAGACTCATGTCATTTCGAAACCGAAGGTTGAGAAATCTCAAGACGCAACACATAAAAGTAAGGTATCAAGGATTTCTCCCTACGGTCGAAATGACATACTGAATAGCTACGGTCTTCGGTCAATCTATTGGAGAGTATTGCCTCTATGTCAACCAAACCCTTCCTCCTCGGCCTCGACCAGGGCACCAGCGGCAGCCGCGCCTTGATTCTGGATGAGACCGGCCAGGTGCGCGGCTACGGCTACCGCCCGTTAGCCCGGCTCTATCCCCAACCCGGCTGGGTGGAGCAGGACCCGGATGTAGTCGTCGCCGGCGTCGCCGAGGTCATCGCCGAAGCTCTGGACAGCGCCGGCTGCCGTCCTGACCAGCTTGCCGCCTGTGGTATTGCCTGCCAACGCAACACCGACTTCATCTGGGATGATCGCACCCGCCGGCCCATTGCCAACGCTATCGTCTGGCAAGATTTGCGCACTCTGCCCCTCATCGCCGAACTGGCGGCATGGCCGCAGGCCGGCCAGCGCCGCCGCCGCTTGGGAACTTTCCCTGGCCCCTACAGCTCCTCAATGCACTTGGCTTGGCGCATGCGTCACGATTCTGTGGTCGCTGCTGCCGCCCGAATGGAGCACACCCGCATCGGGTTTTCCGCGGCCTGGCTGCTGGCGGCGATGGGCCAGCCCGCCGGTCACTTTATGGATTACTCTTTGGTTCAGGCTATGGGCTTGTATGACTTCCGGGCTGAACGTTACTGGGCTGAGTGGCTGGATAGACTGGGCATCCCCCTTGCTCCTCTCCCCCAAGCTGTCCCGACGGCGCACGATTTTGGTGAATTGCGCCTCGCTGGCTCCGCTGTTCCGGTTTTAACCATGATTGGCGACCAGCAAGCGGCCCTTTTTGGCTACGACTGCCGCCGCCCCGGCGACGCCGAATGTACCCTCGGCACCGCCTCGTTTGTCAACGTCTGCCTGGGCAGCCACGCCCCTGACTCCGATGTGGTTAATATCTACTTCGCCTGGTCCCTGCCGGAGGAGGACCGCCGACCGCCAACCGCCGATTTATCTTCTTCCAATCCTCCAACCTCCAACCTCCAACCTTCCAACCTTCCAACCTTCCAACCTTCCAACTTCCACACTTACTGCCTGGAGGCTGAAACCGCCGCTACCGGTTCGGCGATTCGCTGGATGCACGAGCACGCCCGCTTGATAGATCATCACACCGAAGTGGGGCCGCTGGCGGCTTCGGTACCCGACTCGGCGGGGGTGGTCTTTGTTCCGGCCTTTACCGGCCTCTTTGTGCCCTACAACGATACCACGGCGCGCGCCACGATTCTGGGGATGACGCTGGGCACGACCCGCGCCCACATTGTGCGTGCCTTTGTCGAGGCCCTGGCTTTTCAGGTGCGGGTGATTTTGGAGACCATCAAAAGCGAAACCGGTCTGCGTGTCGAGCAGTTAAAACTGGGCGGCGGCGTGGCGGCCAGCAACGAAATTTGCCAGATCATGGCCGACCAGTTGGGCATCCCTCTCATCCGGCCCACCTTCACCGAAACAACGGCCCGCGCCGCCGCCCTGCTGGCCGGCCTGTCCGCCGGAGTCTGGCCGGCCCTGTCCGACCTGCCGCCCATCCCTGGCGACTACAGCACCTTTGAACCTCGCCTCTCCACCGACCAGCGCGACGCCGCCTACGCCCACTGGCAGCGCGCCGTCGAGCGGGCCAGGGGGTGGAGTCAGGACTAAAGGAAATTTACTCACACCTGAGAAGGAACTGAAGGAACTCATAGGAACTTTGGACAGAGTCTTCTCCGTTACCTCGATTTAGCTGCCTCCCCCGCGCCGATTTGTCCAGAAATTTAACCTCACTTATAATCGCTGCTCAAAGCTGTAGGACAAGCTGTTAGCTTGTCCGTAATCAGGACAAACTAACAGTTTGTCCTCCAATTAAAAAGGGAGGAAAGAAATGTCAGTCAAGCTCAAAACACTGGTCACTTTTTTTGCGTTGCTCAGTCTGGCGCTGCTTACTGCCTGCGGGGCTGCCCCCGCCACAGAGCAGCCTGCCGCCCCCACCGAAGCCCCTCAACCGGCCACCGAAGCTCCCCAAGAGGCCGCTTCCACCACCGCCCCCGAACCTGCTGCGACAGAAGCCGAAGCTGAAGCCGCTGCCCCTGAAGGCGACCCCATTGTAATTGGCGCCGTTTTCAACGCCACCGGCTGGATGGCCGCTTACGACCAGCCGCCTCGCCAAGGCGCGCTGCTGGCAGTCGAAGAGATCAACAAGGCCGGCGGCGTCTTGGGCCGCCCCTTGCAACTCATTGAACTCGACGGCAAAACCGATCCGGCCACAGTGGGCAATGTCACCCGCCAGTTGATTGACCAGGGGGCCGACGTCATCATCGCTCCGTGCGACTTCGACATTGGCGCGCCGGCCAGTCAGGCCGCCCAGGAAGCGGATTTAGTCGGCCTGTCCACCTGCGCCTCCTCGCCGCTGTACGGCTCTCAGGCGTTGGGCGACAAGCAGTTTACCCTATCCATGTGGAACAACATCATGAGCGCCGGGGCCGCCGAGCACGCCTACACCAAAGCTGGTTTTCAGACGGCTTACATCGTGGCCGACACTTCGATTGATTACAGCCTGTCGCTGGGCGACTATTTTGAAAAGCACTTCACCAAGCTCGGCGGCAAGGTCATTGGCAAGGATACTTATGTGCAGGGCGATGCCGATTTTTCGGCCCAAATTCAGCGCATCAAGGGTCTGTCGGAGCAGCCCGATGTGCTCTTCATCTCCTCTTATTCGCCCGACCTGGGCACCATTATCAAACAGACCCGCGCTGCCGGTATCACCACGCCAATCATGGGCGGCGACACCTACGACGACGCCCAATTCTGGCAAGTGGTCGGGCCGGAGTTGGGCACAGATTTGATTTTTGCCACCCACGGCTGGCTTGGCCCCGAATCAGGCAAGGCAAATTTGGAGAACTTCGTCGCCTTGTACGAAGCCAAATATAATGAAAAACCGGGCACGGCGTTTATTCTGACCGGCTGGGACGCAGTGAATGTGCTGGCCCAGGCCATCGAAAAAGCCGGCTCGACCGACGGCGCAGCGGTAGCCAAGGCCATGGAAGAAATGGAGTTTGACCTGTTGAGCGGCAAGCTCGATTGGACTCCCGCCGCCGAAGGCCACCAGCCCATCAAAGAGGTGGCGATTGTTCAATTGCAGGGCGGCCAGCCCTCCTTTGTCGGCTGGATTCTGCCGGAGGCGCCCCCTGAGCCATAACCTGACCGTCGAGAAGCTTACCAAAAACTTTAGCGGCTTGCGCGCCCTCAATGAGGTCAGTTTGACTCTGGCTCAGGGCGAAATTCTGGGCTTGATTGGCCCCAATGGCTCCGGTAAAACCACGCTGATTAATGTTATCACCGGCCTGCTGAAACCCAGCGCAGGCCGGGTCAGCGTTGGCCCCACCGATATAACCGGCTGGCCGGCCCACAAGATTGCTCGTCTGGGCCTGGCTCGCACCTTTCAAACGATTAAATTGTTTGCCAATCTAACCGTTTTGGAGAATGTCGAAGTCGCTGCCGTCAGCGCAGGCCTGTCGCGCCGGCAGGCCCAACAGCGGGCGGCAGCTATGCTGGCCGAGTTGGGCATCGAGCGGCTGGCCAGTCTGCCGGCGGGGGCGCTGCCCTACGGCGAGGAGCGCCGGGTTGAAATTGCCAGGGCGCTGGCCCGGCAGCCTCACTTCTTGCTGCTGGATGAACCGGCAGCCGGTCTCAACGAAGTCGAAAGCGACACACTGCTCGAATCGCTTCAAGCCATCCCGGCCAAATACGGCTGCGGCATCTTGATTGTGGACCACGACATGCGCCTGATTATGCGCCTGTGCCGCCGCTTGCATGTGCTCAGCTACGGGCTGACCATCGGCGAAGGCACACCGGAACAGATTCGCCAAAACCCGGCGGTGATTGAAGCTTACCTGGGTTCCACGCGGGGAGAGCGCCATGCTCACGCTTGAGGGGCTTTACGCCGGTTACGGCTCGATTACGGCCCTGCGTGATGTCTCGCTGCAAGTGGCCGAGGGCGAGATGGTCGCCTTAGTGGGAGTCAACGGGGCGGGCAAAACCACGACCCTGGCGACCATCGCCGGAATTCTTAAACCGCTGCAGGGCAGCATCACCTTTCAAGGCCGCTCGATTGGCGGCCAGTCGCCCGAAGAAATCATTCGCCAGGGGATTGCCCTGGTCCCGGAAGGGCGGCGTATCTTTCCCAGTTTGACGGTGAGCGAGAACTTGCGCCTGGGCGCAGCCATCCGGCGCGACCGGGCCGGGATTCAGCAGGACATCGAGGCCATGTACCAGCGTTTTCCGATTCTGGGCAAACGGTTTAACCAGCCGGGCGGCACGCTGTCGGGCGGAGAGCAGCAGCAGTTAGCCATTGCCCGCGCCCTGATGTCGCAGCCAAAATTGTTGATGCTGGATGAACCATCGCTCGGTTTAGCGCCCATCTTGGTGGACGCAATTTTTGACCTCATCACCCAACTGCGCCAGACCGGCGTGACCATCCTCCTGGTCGAGCAGAATGTCGAGCGCGCCTTGGAGATTGTAGACCGGGCCTATCTGCTCAATACCGGCCGCGTCGAGACCAGCGGCTCGCCCGCCGAGCTGCGCCAGCGGGTAGATTTGACCCGCGCTTATCTGGGGGGATAAGAGGGTCCACAGATGCGCACAGATTGGCACAGATAAGAATTTTCTGTTTACTTTTACAATGTCATATTAGACAAATGTTCTACGAATCCCAGCCTTGACTTCCCTTCCTGGTCCGCCCCGCGATGAATCGCAGGGCTAGTTAACAGCGTCCGATAAATCGGACTAAAATATTTGAGGTAAATAGCCCGATTTATCGGGCGCAGTTCCGTAGCGCGGCGATTTATCGCCGGGCGGGGGCCGGAGAACAGAGTGGTCTGGGATCAAAATAGTTGTCATAAAAATGTGACATTGTAGAATTACTCATTGCTTGTCTCTTAAGGCTCAGCCTTAGCCTCTCAATTCTTGGATAGATACAGGTTAGCCAATGTTCAACGAACTCCTCCAATTTCTCATCAACGCCCTCAGCCTGGGCAGCTTGTACGCCTTGATGGCCCTGGGGCTGGCGATTGTGTACGGCATTTTGCGGCTGGTCAACTTTGCCTACGGTGAGTTGGTTATGGTCGGCGGCTATACCTTGCTGGTAGTGGGGGCCGGCCCCTGGCCCTGGCTAGGGGTAGCGGTGCTGGGGGTAGGAATGGCGGTGCTCACCAGCCTGCTGTTGGAGCGGGTGGCCTTCCGCCCGGTGCGCCACGCCTCGCCCAATACCATGCTGATTACCTCGTTTGCCGTCAGCGCGCTGCTGCAAAATGCGGCGCTGTTGTTTGTTTCGCCCCGGCCCCGAGCCGTGCGTATCCCGGCCATTTTCAATGAGAACTTCACCATCGGCGGCCTGCTCATTTCGCAAATCAATTTGCTGACGTTGGTGGTCTGTCTGGCCCTGCTGGGGTTGCTGACTCTTTTTCTCAAGCGGACACTCCTGGGTATGGCCCTCCGCGCCGCCGCTGACGATTTTACCATGACCCGCCTGCTGGGGGTGCGGGCCAACGGCGTGATTGCCACGGCTTTTGCTATCAGCGGCTGTCTGGCCGGGGTGGTGTCGCTCTTCTGGATTGGACGCATCGGCTCGGTGACGCCAACGATTGGCCTGACCCCGATTTTGATTGCCTTTATCGCCACCGTCATCGGTGGGATGGAGAGCCTGACCGGCGCGGTGGTCGGCGGCTATTTGCTGGGCTTTTTGACCGTCGGTCTGCAACTGCTGTTGCCCCAAGAACTGCTTGATTTTCGGCAGGCGTTTATCTTTGGTATTGTGATTTTGATGTTGTTGTTCCGGCCTCAGGGACTCATCCAGGCCGGCGCGTCACGGGAGAAGGTCTGATGTCGGTCAATCTGCAACGAGCTTTCCCTGTCGCGGCGCTCATCCTGCCCCTGCTGCTGCTGGCGGGGGGCGCCAATTTGCTGGGCAACCAAATCTTTGAGCGCATTGTCACCGTGATGTTTATTAATTTGACGGTGGTCTTGGGCTTGCAGATGTTTATCGGCAACTCCGGGGTGTCGTCCTTTGTTCATATCGGCTTTATGGGCATCGGCGCTTACGCTTCGATTTTGTTTTCGATGTCGCCCCAGGATAAAGCCCTGGCTTTGCGCAGTCTGTACGAGGTGCTCAAGGAAGTCCAACTGCCCTTCCTGCCGTCGCTGTTGATTGGGGCGGGCGTGGCCGCGTTGGTTGCAGCCGTCATCGGCTTTCCGCTGATGCGCCTCTCTGGAGCCGGGGCGGTGATTGCGACCTTTGCCCTGCTGGTCATCATCCACGTGATTTTTATCAACTGGGAAGAAGTGACCAACGGCCCACGCACCATTTTTGGCATTACCCGTTACACTAATCTGTGGGTCAGCGCCGCCTGGGGCTTCGTGTTTATCCTGCTGGCCTATGGGTTCAAGGAGACCGGGCTGGGCCTGCGGCTGCGGGCCTCGCGTGAAGACGAGCGGGCGGCGGCTTCACTGGGCATTGATATTGTCTGGGTGCGCTGGGTGGCCTTTGTGCTGAGCGCTTTTGTGGTCGGCGTGGGCGGCGCATTGTATGCCCATTTTATTACCTCCTTTTCGCCGCTGGCCTTTTATCTCACCCAGACCTTTCTGGTCATCGCCATGCTGATTATCGGCGGGACGGGCAGTGTGGCCGGCGCGGTGGTCGGAACGGTGGTTGTTACAGCTATTTTTGAAGGCTTACGCGCCGCCGAAAATGCCATCAATCTGGCCCAACTCTTCCCCGAAACGCTGGCCGGTTTCACCGAGGTGTGCCTGTCTATCGCCATGATCCTGATTTTGATTTATCGTCCCGCCGGGATTATGGGCGGACAGGAGTTTCGCTGGCCGAGAAAGTAATATTTAACGGAGATTCTTGCCGATGGCTCACGTAACCGTTGACCAACTTTACGAACTGGACGCCGGGCTGATTGCCAACGCTTTGAAGCTGCGCTTTTTTCCATTGGTTGTAGCCAGTGGGACCGGCTGCCGGTTGCGGGATGTCGAAGGCAGGGAGTATCTGGATTTTACGGCGGGCTGGGCGTTGGCCAATACCGGCTACAGCCATCCGCACGTGCAGGCGGCGGTAATTGAGCAGTTCCAGCGAGTTACTTTTGCCAGCCTTATTTCCGGGATGCACGAACCCGCCCTGAAGCTGGCCGAAAAGCTGGTCGAGCTGACGCCGGGCAGCTTTCATAAAAAAGTCTGGTTTGGCCTGGCCGGCTCCGACGCTAGCGAAACGGTGGGCCGGCTGCTGCCGCTGGCAACCGGCAAGCGGCGGTTGGTCTCCTTTATCGGTGGCTATCACGGCTCGACCGCCGCTTCGATGAGTATGTCGGCCCATATTGCCATGACGCCTTTTATCGGTGGCGGCAATGTGGTCAAAGTGCCCTATCCCCATCCCTACCGCTGCCCCTTTGGCAACGACACCCCCGACTGCGCCGAGCGCTGTATTCGCTTTTTGGAAGATTACATCTTCAAAACCATCTGCCCGCCCGACGACGTGGCCGGTATTATCGTCGAGGCGGTACAGAGCGACGGCGGTGACGTGGTCCCGCCGCCCGATTTTTTGCCCATGCTGGCTGACCTTTGCCGCCGCCACAACATCTATCTGGCGCTGGACGAGGTCAAAGTGGGGCTGGGGCGCACCGGCCAGATGTTTGCCTTTGAGCACGCGGGGGTCACGCCCGATGTAGTTATTCTGGGTAAGTCGCTGGGCGGTGGGCTGCCCTTGAGCGCAGTTGTGGCCCGTCAGGAAATTCTGGACACCGGCTTTGCCCTGTTCACCGCGACCGGCAATGCCACCAGTTGCGCCGCCGGCCTGGCCACCCTCGAAGCCATCAAGCAGGATGGCCTGGTTGAGAACGCGGCCCGTGTGGGCGCTTATTTGCACCAGCAGTTATGCCGCTTGCAGGCCAAACACCCGCTCATCGGGGATGTGCGTGGGCTGGGGCTGATTCAGGGGGTCGAACTGGTCAGGGACCGGCAGAGCAAAGAGCCGGCCCGGATCGAAACGGCCAAAGTGGCCTACCGCGCCTTTGAACTGGGGCTGCTGGTTTTTTACGTCGGCATGTTTTCCAATGTGCTGGAAATTACGCCGCCCCTCATCTTGACCCAGGCCGAGGTGGATGAAGGCGTCGCCATTTTGGACCAGGCCCTGGCCGATGTTGCTGCCGGCAAGGTGAGCGACGAAGCCATCGCCCGGTACGCGGGCTGGTGAGGAGGATGAGGCGAGGACGCGAAGAAAATCCTTGCCTCACGAGTCATCGCAGCTTTACGATGAAAATCTCTGGCGGCGGTCAGCCGTCAGCGGTCTATTTACAAGGAGAAGAGACAGATGGACACCCAAGCCTTATTACAGCGCCTCGACGGCGATGGCATCGAGCATTTGTGGGTTATTTACCACGATTACAGCGGGCGCTCCTGCGCCAAGACCATTCCGCGCGAGCGGTTTGGCAGCACGGTCGAGCGGGGGGTGGTTTTTGCGCGGGCCAATCTTAATTTTACGCTCGAAGACCACCAAGCGGTCGGGGCGACCTTTCTGGCCGATACCGGCGATTTTATGGCCGTGCCCGACCCGGCCAGTTATGCCCATCTGCCCTATTACAAAAATACCGCCCGCGTCCACGCCTTCATGCGCGCCGACGATGGCTCAGCCTGGGCCGGCTGCCCGCGCACGCAGTTACAGCGGCAGGTAGACGCCTACGCTGCGGCGGGCTTGAGCGTGCGGGTCGCCTTTGAGCCGGAATTTATTCTGTTTGCACCCACGGGTGAGGGCGAATACCGTCCGGCGGACCGGGATGGCATGTTCACCGTGGCCGGGCTGGACCGGCATTACCCCTTGTGGCAGCAGATTACGGAAACGTTGCACCATATGGGGGTGCTGGTGGACCAGCTTGGCAAGGAGTACGGTTACGCCCAGTACGAAGCGACCACCCACTACGACGAACCGCTCAGGGCCGTAGACAATTACCTGACCTTTAAAGAGGTGGTACGGACGCTGGCCCGCCAGGCCGGTTTTGTGGCCAGCTTTATGCCCAAACCTTACGCGCACCTGCCCGGCTGTGGGCTGCATCTGCACCTGAGTGTGTGGGACAAAGAGGGTCAGCATGAGTTGAGCAGCGGCGAACGGGACGATGAAGCGCTGTCCCCACTGGGCCAACATTTTGTCGGCGGGTTATTGACCCACGCCCGCGCCCTGACCGGCGTCGGCTCGCCGATTGTCAACTCGTACAAGCGGCTGCTGCCCGGCTCATGGTCGCCGGCCCATATTTGTTGGGGCATCGGCAACCGGGCCGCGCTGGTGCGCATCCCCGGTATGGGCCGCCGCCGCCACGTCGAGTATCGCTCCGGCGACAATGCCGCCAACCCGTTTATTTATCTCACCGCCGCCCCGGCCGCCGGCCTGGAGGGGATTCAACAGCAAATCGAGCCGCCTGCCCCGGTGGCCGAAGATGTCGGCCACTTGTCCGACCAGCAGGCGGCAGCCCAGGGGTTGGGCTTTCTGCCCCGCTCCCTGGCCGAAGCCCTCGACGCCCTGGAAGCCGACCCGCTCATGGCCGAAGCGCTGGGGCCGGTTATTTTGCCGGAATTCCTCAAGGTCAAGCGGACTGAACTGGCCGCTTATGATGTGCATGTCCATCCGTGGGAGCGGGCGACTTATCTTGAGGTGGTTTGAGGGAAGCAGGGGTGAAGGGCAGGCCGTTGGCAGTGTAGTTACTGTTAGCTAGGCGAAGGAGTGTGTCTAACTACCTCGATAGAGCAAAACGTTATCATTATGCAATCAAACAAATACTGCTTGAAGAGTGGGATTCAATTGGTATAAAAGATTTCCCAGAGGCACAAGATGAATATGATTCTTATGTCAGTGATGTATATCACCGGCTGATTCATCGTGTGCCAAAGCACGAATTGTTTGATTATCTCTGGGAAGTTGAAAATACTCACCTGGGATTGTACGGTAATAGGTCACGGACCGAAACGGTGGTTGAAAAATTAGTAGCATTGAATGAAAAATTGGCTTCCTTAGACGTTACATTTGGAGATAACCAATGATTGACACTTCAACCTTACCCGTAGTAGATGTCCACTGCCATCCTTTTACCCCCAAAGTCAAGCTGACAGCCCGCGAATTTACCGACGCGGTTTCTTTCCCCGGCGGCGGGGTCGAATTTATGGCCGAGGGCGGCGTTCCAGCGGATCACACCCTGGTGGCCGAAATCCAGCAGGTCCGGCGCGATACGGTTTATTTTCGCTACTTGGTCCGCCAACTGGCCGGTTTTTTTGGCTGCGAGCCAGCCCTGGAACAGGTGTTGGCGGCCCGCAACGAAGCCGTCAAAGATTATCGGGGGTACATTGCACGCCTGTATGAAGCCTGCGGCCTGACCACCCTGGTGGCCGATTTTGGCTACCCTTTACCCCCGGTGGACGTGGCCGGTTTCCGCCAGGATGTCGGGGTGGAGGTGGTTCCGGTCTACCGCATCGAGCCGCTGATTGCGGAGCTGCTCAAAAGCGATTGTGGCTGGACTGAGTTCCGCCGGCGCTACGATGAGGTCATTGTCCGGGCCTTGGAAACAGAGGGCTATAAAGGTCTCAAATCCATCATCGCCTACCGCACCGGCCTGGAGGTGTCGCCGCTCAGCCGGACGCCCGACCAGGGCTGGCAGGCCCTCGACGCCATCCGGCGCGGCATCGGCGGCCAGGCCATGAAAAAGCTGCGCGACCACCTGCTCTGCCGGGCGCTGGAACTGTGCATCGAGTACGATGTGCCCATGCAAATCCACACCGGCATGGGCGATTACGAGGTCAACCTGGTCAGTTGCCGTCCGGCCCTGCTGATGGATTTGCTGCGCTTTCCCACCTTCCGGGCCTGCAAGGTGCTGCTGGTCCACACCGGCTACCCCTACCACGCCGAGGCCGGCTACATGGCCAACATGCTGCCCCGCGTCTACTGCGACGTGTCCGAGGGTATCCCCTTTGCCGCCCATGCCGCTCGGCGCATCTACGCCGAGGTGCTGGAAATGGCCCCGCTTTCCAAAGTGATCTATGGTTCGGATGGCTACACTCTGCCGGAGATCAACTACATCGGGGCGGTGCTGGGCAAAACGGCCCTGGCCGGGGCGCTGGAGGAGTTGGTCAGCGCCGATATGCTCTCGCCCGCCGAAGCCCAGGAAGCCGCCGGGCTGATCCTGGCCGGCAATGCCCGCCGCTTGTACGGGCTGGATTAGCCGCAGCCCCTTAGACCTGACAAATCTTTTTTGCCGGGATAAGGAAATTGGGGATAATACTTGCTACAGCATCCCCTATTTCCGATCCCGGTTTTTATTTTTAGTGGCAGGAGGCAAGGATGCCGCTAACCTATTCCAATTATTTAAAGTTAGATCAGGTGTTATCAGCCCAGCAGCCGCTCTCCGATGGGCCGGAGCATGATGAGCTGCTGTTTATCATCATCCACCAGGTTTACGAGTTGTGGTTCAAACAGGTTTTGCACGAGTTGGATTACTTGCAGCAAAAGTTGGAAGCCAACGACACGCCGCGAGCGCTGCACACGCTGCGCCGCATTTTGACCATTCTTAAAACGATGGTGGCCCAGATTGATATTCTGGAAACCATGACCCCGCTAGAATTTTTGTCCTTCCGCCACCGGCTGGAATCGGCCAGCGGCTTTCAATCTCACCAATTTCGAGAATTGGAATTTGTGCTGGGCCATAAACGTCATGGGGTTCTGGTGCATTACCCGGAAGATATGGCGGCCCGCCGCCAGTTGGAACAGCGCTACCAGCAGCCCAGCCTGTGGGACTCGTTTCTGCGCTACCTGGCCGCCAACGGCTATTCGATTCCGCCGGAGTTGTTGGGGCGGGATGTCAGCCAGCCCATCCAGCCTTCGCCGGAAATCCAGCAAATCCTGATTGGAGTGTACCGCAGCAACCCCACCTTAACCCAGGTTTGCGAAAATATGGTGGATTTTGATGAGGGCATCCAGGAGTGGCGCTACCGGCATGTCAAAATGGTCGAGCGGACGATTGGGGCCAAGCAAGGCACAGGCGGCTCGGCTGGGGTAGGCTATTTGCAAACTACCCTGCTCAAGCCTCTCTTTCCCGATTTGTGGGCTATTCGGACAGAGTTGTAAAAATTGGAAGAAGGGAAGGCCGGAGGCTGAAAGAGATGGTTTCCAGCCTTCCAAACTTCCATCCTTCCATTGACAATGTATACCATGAATGCCTTAACTAACAACCTATCTTCAACTGAACCCGCCGAACCCGAGTGGCCGGCTACTCCTTCAGCCGTGTTGATTATGGGCAAACGCCAGGGGACTAAAAAGGAAAACAAACAACTGTGGGGCCGGGTGGCGATGGCGGCGGCCCTGTGGTACAGCGCTCCCCCACCTAAACCTTATCTAATTTTTGTCGCCTCCGATGTCCACGGGCCAAAATTAACCCCCGACGCCCATGTGGTCAGGAAATTGCTGATTGAGCGCTTTCAAATCCCGGCTGATTATGTGATTATCCGCCAGCTCACCAACTGCACTTTGCTCGAAGTACGAATGGTGCGGGTGCTGCGCCGGGTCCATGGCTTGGCCCACATCTTTGCCCTAACCCATCTTTACCACGCCGCCCGCGCGCAGCGCTACCTCAACGAAGTGCTGCCTGATGCTTCGGTGATTCCGGTCCACCTCGACATTTTGGATGAGATTCAATTTCCTTTGGAGGCGACCGCTTTGTGGCTGGATATACGCGCCTTGATCAAGGAGTCGCAGCCGGGGCGGCTGGATAACCTGCGCGAATATCTGGTTGAATGGCTGTTGAACCAGGCCCATACGCTCGACCGACGGGGCCGCTTCGAGCGGCGCTTGGCTCGGCTGTTGCGGCCGAGAGCTTATGGCCGTGAGTGAATCGTTTCTGATTACTGTTTTTAGGAGTGTTTACGAACCTGTGGCACACCATCAATAATAAAAATCCGCAGATTTCGCAGATGGCACAGATTTTTATCTGCGAAATCTGGGTAATCTGTGGATTATTTTCGGAGGAGGATATTCATGAAAGTATTAGTGACCTATGCCAGCAAATACGGCTCGACGGCCGAGATTGCCGAAGTTATCGGTAAGGAGTTAATCAAACGCGAGTACGAAGTCGAGGTCAAACCCATGTCAGAAGTCGGCAGCCTGGCCGAGTATGACGGCTTTGTCATCGGCAGCGCCGTCTACGCGGGGAGCTGGCTCAAAGGGGCGACTAAATTTTTGCGAACCCATCAAGAAATGCTCGCCAGCCGGCCGGTCTGGCTTTTTTCCAGCGGCCCCACCGGCGAGGGCGACCCCAACGAAATTATGAGCGGTTGGACCTTTCCAGAGAATTTAGCCTCTGTGCGAGAAGCGATTAAACCGCGAGATGTTATTCTGTTTCATGGCTACATTAATCTCGACAAGCTGAATTTTGGTGAAAAGATGGTTATCAAATCGGTCAAGGCCACTGTGGGCGACTATCGTGACTGGCTGGTGATCCGCACCTGGGCCAGTATGATTAATCTCGAAGGCTGAGTTTGATATGAGTAGAAGCTAGGCGCTTCAAGGGTAGTTTTGGGCGGACATAAAGCCCTAAACTACGCCCAACCGGGCTTCCAGAGCGGGCCAGACGCGGGCCTGCCAAGATATGGCCTCCGTAGCCGTCCCATCCATCGGTTTTACCCAGTACCACGTGGGCATGGACCTTCGGCTCAGCCTTTATTGAGGGCTATTGTGCATGAGTGTAGGGCAAGGTATAATTGTGTATGAAAGTAAGTTATTTAGGGCAACAAGAAGTTACCTCTGCGTAGGTGAAAGTTTTACTTAAAACAATGCAAAAGAACTATCAGTACATTGTAAAGTAGCAACTACAGCCGAGAAGAACAGACCCACAGGAACAATTGCCATGACCAAAATTCTTGCCATCGAAACCTCGTGCGATGAAACCGCCGCAGCGGTGATTGAAGATGGCTTTCGGATCAAATCGAATGTGGTCGCTTCGCAGATTGATATTCACCGGCGCTACGGCGGTATTTTTCCCGAAGTGGCCTCGCGCCAGCATGTTTTGGCGATTGGGACCGTTATCCAGGATGCGCTGATCGAGGCCCGCACCGGCTGGAATGAATTGAACGCCGTTGCCGTTACCCACGGGCCGGGGCTGGCGGGCAGCCTGCTGGTGGGGGTTAACGCAGCTAAAGGTATTGCCGTAGGGCTTAACCTACCCCTGGTGGGTGTTAATCACCTGGAAGGACACCTTTATTCTAACTGGCTGGATACCGAGCGCCTGGGCCAGCCGCCGCCGATTAACTTTCCGGCGGTCTGCCTGCTGGTGTCCGGCGGTCATACCGAATTGGTGTTGCTTCGCGGCCACGGGGATTATGAAATTTTGGGCCGTACCATTGACGACGCCGCCGGAGAGGCTTTCGACAAGGTGGCGCGCATGCTCGATATTGGTTTTCCCGGCGGGCCGGCCATTCAAAAGGCCGCGGAAGGCGGCAACCCCAATACCTACAGTTTTCCCCGCGCTCGCCTGGGCGATGGCTTTGATTTCAGCTTTTCCGGTCTCAAAACGGCGGTTTTGCGGGTGGTGCAGCGCCACACCAACAGCGAGAATGTGCTGCGGGCGGGGACCGGCCAGGCTCAACTGCCGCTGCGGACCATGCCCGTGGCCGATATTGCCGCTTCGTTCCAAATGGCCGTGGTGGATGTCTTGGTGACCAAAACTATCGCCGCGGCTGAACAATACCAGGCCAGCGAGATTTTGTTGGCCGGCGGCGTCTCGGCTAACGCCCTGCTGCGCAACAAAATGACGGCCGAAGCGGGGCGTCCGGTGCGCGTGCCGCCGCTTTATCTCTGCACCGATAATGCGGCCATGATCGGCGCGGCGGCCTATTGGCGGCTGCAAGCCGGTCAGGTGGCCGATTGGGATTTGGATGTGTCGGCTAATTTGCGCTTGGGGTGATAACACTATGAAAATCGAACGACTTGTCTGTCCCAGTTGTGGCGGTTCCCTCTCCGGTGATTTCTTACCCAACAAAAAATTTGAATGTCCCAGTTGCGGCACAGCCTTATTAATTACCGATCTGGCGACCGACCAAACCGTGCTCTGCCCGCAGTGCCAAACCCCTAACCGGGAAGAGCTGCGCTACTGTTCCAACTGCGGCGGCTCGCTCAAGGCAGACTGCATCCTGTGTCACTCGCTTAACCGGATTGATGTGGTTTACTGCGCTCACTGCGGGGCGCACCTGGAACGGGCCAGGGCCAAGCGAGCCGAGATGCAAGAAATCCGGCGGCGGGCGCAGCTTGAACGGCTGGAAGTGTTGAAGGAAAAGGAAGCGCGCCAGCAGCAGGAACGAATCGAGCGACTGATCGCCGCCCTGGATGAGCCGGAAAACCACGAATTTGCCATCTTCCAGCTCAATCAATTGGGCGATGAAGCCATTGACGCCCTGGTTGAAACTTTGCTCAACGATGACGACCCGGATGCCCGCTACGGTTCGGCCATTGCCCTGGGGCGAATTTGTGCCGAACATGACATCAAAGTGTTAAACAAGGCCAAGGCAACCCGGGCTCTCATCAAAGCTTTAAGCGACGGTGAGCCGGCAGTTCGATTTTGGTCGGCGGAGGCGCTGGGTAAATTCAAAAGTGCTATCACCCGCGAACCGCTGACGGCACTGCTCAAAGATTCGCACCAGGGCGTCCGCCAGCAGGCCCGGCGCTCGTTGGAAAAACTGGTTGAGGCCAGACCAAAACCAATACTTTTCAAATAACGTAGTTTAGCCCCTTGTGGGCGGGCACAAGGCCCTATGCTACGGCCTTATTTGAAAGGTATTGGACCAAAATCCTAAAAGGGTATTATGTCCAAACAGACCATTCTTTACACCCGCCTCGGCGACGAAGGCTTTACCAGCCTGCTGGGCAAAGAGCGGGTGCCCAAATATGATTTGCGCCCGGAAGCTTATGGTACGGTGGATGAGGCCAGTTCCTTTATGGGGGTGGTTCGGGCCGACCCTGCCGCCAGCGCCCGGACCAAAAAGCTCATTCTGGAAGCTCAGCGTGACCTGTGGATTCTGATGGGCGAATTGGCCACCGCTCCCGGCGTCAAGCTGCCCACCCAAATGACGGCTGACCGGGTGGCATGGCTGGAAGCGGAAACTGACCAAATCGGCGCTGAAATTCCACCGCTGACCCAATTTGTCGTCCCCGGCGATACGGCCATTAGCGCCTGGCTGGATGTGGCCCGCACGGTTATCAGACGGGCTGAACGCTGCGTGGCCCGCGTTATGCACGAAGATGGGTTGGAAAATGAGGAAGTCATTCGCTATTTGAACCGGCTTTCCTCGCTCCTCTTCGCTCTGGCCCGCTACGAAGAACACCTGGCGGGACAGCGCACGACCCTGGCCAAAGAAGTAGGAAGTAGGGAGTAGGGAGTAAGGAGTAGGGGCCAAGAAATGTTTCCGCTCTTATTTCTTATTTCTTATTTCTTATTTCTCATTTCTCATTTCTTACCCTCCAGACCATGACTTTTTTTGGACACCCCTTTCACCCCATGACCGTTCATTTCCCCATTGCTTTTTATATGTTGGGGGTGCTGCTAACGCTGGCTTATCTGTGGCGCGGGCGCGCTGATTATGAGCAGTTTGCCTCCTGGAGTTTTACCTTAAGTTGGTTGGCGGCGCTTATCGCCAGCCTGACCGGGCTGGTGGACCAGAACCAACTCGAACTGGCCGATCCTCGCCGGGAAAATGTCAACAGCCATATTACCGCCGGGGTTGCCCTGCTCATTTTGAATGGGTTGCTGCTCTATCTACGTTTCCGCTGGCCCGATGTGCTGACCGGCCGGCGCTGGCTCTACTTGGGTTTGATGCTTTTGGGAACCATTGCGGTTTTGGCAACGGCCTGGCTCGGCGCAGATTTAGTTTATCGCTGGCGGGTTGGTGTTTTATAGCCACGCTCAAATTTGTTCGGCTGCTTGTCTCAAATCTCGATTGTGGTATAATCGGGTGCGCGTTGGTCCGTTCAATGTTCCAACCTTAAACATCAAACAAAAATGGAGTAAAATTTAATGCCTGAAATTCAAATTCCCTCCTTCATTATTACCGGGCTGCAAGTCATCCTGGCCTTTGGGGGAGCGTTTTTCCTGGCGCTGTGGTTGAGCCTGATTATCTGGACTTTTCGGGATGTCAAACGGCGCTCGCGTGATGTTTTTGCCATTTTGCTGGCAACGTTGATGGTGGTGGTTTTTGGTCCGTTGGGGTTGGTGCTGTACTTTTTGCTGCGCCCGCCCGTCACCCTGGCCGAGTTGTACGAGCGTTCCCTGGAAGAAGAGGCGCTGCTGCAAGATTTGGAAGAGCGGCCCCGCTGCCCCGGCTGCTCGCGCCAGGTAGATGAAGCCTGGGTGGTTTGCCCCGACTGCCATACCACCCTGAAGAAGATTTGTCCTCACTGCCAAAAGAGCCTGAACCTGCTCTGGAATATCTGCCCCTACTGTGGCATGCACGTGAGCGTCGCCACCGCCCCACCCGACCATTTCGATAACTCTTCCGGCCAGGTCATGTCCGAAACGCGGCCCATGGTGGCGGCTCCGGTGGCTTCGGTGGTTGAGCCAAACGCCCCACTCTTACGCGGCGACGAAACCCGACCCCACCTGCCGGAAGCCGGCCCGGCCTAGAAGTTCACTTTATCAAAAACAACCCCCGCCTTTATCAAGCAAGGTGGGGGTTGTTGTTTAAGGGGTCATGCGGCTGACACAGAATGTCCCCGTAAAGTGTTGTTGAACATTTTAAGCCACGAATGACACGAATTTTCACGAATAAAGGTTAAAAAAAATTGGTGTTAATTCGTGAAATTAGTGGCGAATTTTATCTCAGATGAACGCTCTACACTCAAGAGGAAGACTCTCGTAACTCCTTTTTTTTGGCCAGAGCTTCATTCAGCTCTTTGCGCCCAAAAACGGCGGGTTTGGCTAAAGCCGTATCTGCCGCGGCTTCGCTCTCGCCGTCGCCGCCATCGCCGGTGTGAACAGCCGGGGCAGAGATCAGCCGTCGAGTCTCAATGCTCCGGCAAGCCGGGCAGGCTATCTCCGCCGGCATGCGGCTGAGGGAGCGGATGAGTTTATCAAACCGTTCACCGCAGGTGGCACATTCGTATTCGTAGATGGGCATGGCTGCCTCCTCGAAAACGGAGATTAGAGATTGGAGATTAATTCAATCTCTAATCTCCAATCTCCAATTCTAGTCCGTCGCCAGAATATGTCTCCGGTCACTCCGTCGCCTTCTGCTTCAACTCGTACAGCTTATTCAACGCCTCCAGCGGCGACAACTGGTCCACCTCCAGCCCCTTGATCTCCTCGATCAGCGGATGGGTTTCCGGCCCCAAAAACGACATCTGCACCCCGCCCGCAAAGGCATCACGGACGCGGGCTTTTTTCTCCTGAAAGGCGGCGCTGCCTTCCAACTCCTCCAGAATCTCGTTGGCCCGGCTGATGACCGCTTTCGGAATCCCGGCAATTTGAGCCACATGGATACCGTAGGAGCGGTCGGCCCCGCCTGGCACAATTTTGTGCAGAAAGACAACTTTGTTGCCTTCCTCGGTCACGGCCACATTGTAATTGCGCACGTGGGGCAAATAACGGGCCAGTTCAGTCAGTTCGTGGTAATGGGTGGCAAAGAGGGTTTTGGCCCGAATTTTGGGGTTGTTGTGGATGTACTCGACCACCGCGCGGGCGATGGCCAGGCCGTCGTAGGTGCTGGTCCCCCGGCCCACCTCGTCCAGAATCAGCAGGCTGCGCGGGGTGCTTTGGGACAGAATCGAGGCCGTTTCGACCATCTCGACCATAAAGGTGCTTTGCCCGGCGTGAATCTCATCCTGCGCCCCAATCCGGGTGAAGATACGGTCCACCAGCCCAATTCTGGCCTTATCCGCCGGCACAAAGCTGCCGATTTGAGCCATCAGCACAATTAGCGCCACCTGTCGCAAAAAGGTGGATTTGCCCGACATGTTGGGACCGGTGATGATGTGGATCAGTTCCTCTCGCGACAGGCAGACATCGTTGGGCACAAAAGCGGTCGCCAGTCCATCGGCGTCGAGCAGGGGCATGGTTTCGACCACCGGATGGCGGCCATTGATAATTTCCAGCACGTCGTCGTCGCTCAGGCTGGGGCGGTTGTAGTTGTGGTGCTGGGCCACTTCGGCCAGGGCGGCCACGCTGTCCAGATAGGCCAGGCCGCGCGAAGTAGCCAGGATACGCTCGGCGGCTGCCCCAATGCGCGCGCAAACCTCTTTGAAGATGCGCGTTTCCACCTCAAGCTGTCTTTCGTCGGCGTTGAGGATCAGGCTTTCGTACTCCTTTAGCTCGGGGGTGATGTAGCGCTCGGCATTGACCAGGGTTTGCTTGCGAATGTAATCGGGCGGGATCAGGTCACGGTTGGCGTGAGACACCTCGATGTAATAGCCAAAAACCTTGTTAAAGCTGACCTTCAGACTCTTGATACCGGTGCGCTGGCGCTCCTGCGGCTCCAGATTGGCCACCCACACTTTGGCCTCGCGGGAACTGGCAATAATTCCATCCAGTTCCGCCGAAAAGCCGGGCCGGATAAAACCGCCTTTAGCGATCACCGCCGGCGGGTCATCCACAATTGCCTGGGCGATGAGGCTGGAAATGTCGGTGCAGGGGTCTAACTTGAGATTGGAGATTGGAGATTGGAGATTGGGGGATGAAGTTTTCGATTCATTTAATCGTAAATCGTAAATCGTAAATCGTAAATTTTCCAGGATTTGCTGGATAACCGGCACGGCTTCCAAGCTGCGTTTAATGGCTAACAAGTCTCGCGGCTGGGCGATGCCCTGAATGGCGCGGTTGGTCAAGCGTTCCAGATCGGCGATTTCTTTGAGCCGGGCGCGCAGGTCGCCGCGAGCCAGGGTGTCGTTGAAGAAAGTTTCGACGGCATCGAGGCGCTCGTTCAAGGCGGCCACGTCGAGCAGCGGTTGGTGCAGCCAGGTGCGGAGCAGCCGCCCGCCCATCGGGGTGATCGTTTTGTCCAACACCCCCAGCAGCGACCCCTGGACCGCGCCGGAACGAATCGTCTCGGTCAGTTCCAGGTTGCGCCGGGTGGCCGCGTCGAGAGCCATAAAAGCGTCGGTGTTATAGGCGGTGAGGCGGGCGATGTGGGCCAGGGCTTGTTTCTGGGTGTCGGCCACATATTGAATAATTGCTCCGGCGGCCTGCACGGCCAGCGGCTTGCCGCCCAGTCCAAAACCATCCAGCGTCGCTACCTCGAAATGGCGCTGCAGCACCTGCTGGGCGTGGCTGGCTTCAAACCGCCACTCGTCGTAGAGCGAGCGGGGCGTGCTCAACGGTTCAAAGGGTTCCAGGCTGGCCGGATTGGGGGCAATAATCTCCGCCGGTTTGAGGCGGGTAATCTCGTTCAGCAGCAGCCGGGCCAGGTCGTGGCCCTGCACCTGGGTGGCGGCAAACTCACCGGTGGTGATGTCTACAAAAGCGATCCCGGCTCGCTCTCCCTGAATCACTACCGCCGCCAGATAGTTGTTCTCCTTGGCCGTCAGCAGATTTGACTCGACCACCGTGCCGGGCGTGACCACCCGGATGACCTCGCGGGGGACTAACCCCTTGATCGGCTCGCTGCCCAACTGCTCGCAAATCGCCACCTTGAAGCCGGCCCGAATCAGCCGGGCCAGGTAACTTTCGACGGCATGATAGGGCACGCCAGCCATCGGTACACGCTGTCCTTTATCTACATTGCGCGAGGTCAGCACGATGTCGAGCGCCTTGGCGATGGTTCGGGCGTCCTCGTCAAAGGTTTCGTAGAAGTCGCCCAGGCGAAAAAAGACAATCGTATCGGGGTATTGTTTTTTGACCGATAAATATTGTTGGCGAACAGGAGTGGTCATAAAAATTGTGAATAGTGAATTGTGAATGGTTAATGATTCTCAGTAGATCCAACTTTCCCGTAGGGTGGCATCCCTATGCCGCCCGCTGGCGTATAGGGATGCGCCAGCTAAAGTGAAAAATTGGGCCTACTGAGTATAGCATGCGGTAAGACGATGAGCAACAACTTCTTAAGGCTTGCGTTTTCAAATTGGAATCGCTATAATGCCCCCACTTCCGTCTGCTGACACCCTACTTTACGTTATTTCCAAGTTATCCCAATTCAAAATCAGGAACTTGACCCATGACTGATCAAGCCATATTACAACGAGCCAGACTGCTCAAAGGTGAGATCGTGCGGCTGCGCCGGATTATTCACCAAAAGCCGGAGTTGGGTTTTGATCTTTACGAAACTGCCGGACTGGTGGCCCAAACCCTGGCCGATTTAGGCGTCGAAACCCAAACCGGGGTGGGCAAAACCGGCGTGGTGGCCCGGCTGGGGCAGGGGCGCGGACCGGCTATCGGTATCCGGGCCGATATGGACGCCCTGCCCATTCTGGAGCAAACCGGGGTCGAGTACGCCAGCCAAATCCCCGGCAAAATGCACGCCTGCGGCCACGACGCCCATACCGCGATGTTGTTGGGTGTGGCTATGCTGCTCAAAGAAGTGGACCTGCCGGGTGAAGTCCGGCTGCTCTTTCAACCCTCGGAAGAGGGGTTTGACGACGAGGGCCTCAGCGGCGCGCCCCGTATGATTGCCGCTGGCGCGCTCGATGGGCTGGATGCGGTCATTGCCCTGCATGTGGATTCTAGGCTTGAGGTGGGCAAAATCAGGGTAGCTCCCGGTGTGGCCCAGGCAGCCGTAGATGATTTTCACCTGCACATTCATGGCCGGGGCGGGCATGCCGCTCATCCCTACGCCGGGTTAGACCCCATCTGGCTGGCAACCCAGGTGCTGCAAGCGTTGTATGGAATCCCCTCGCGCCGGCTCAACCCGCTCCGTTCCGGCGTGGTCACGGTCGGCATTGTTCGGGCCGGCAGCGCCAGCAATGTTATCCCTGCCGAAGCCTACATCGAGGGCACTTTACGCAGCCACGATGAAAAAGTCCGGCTGCAGCTGCGCGAAGAGGTCGAGAAAGCGGCCTCCATTGCCCGCACCTTGGGCGGCGATTACCGGCTCGAGTTTGATATTGGTTATCCCCCGTTAGCGAATGATGCGACGGTTGCCGGCTGGCTGCAGCAGGTCGGGGTTGATCTGCTGGGCAGCGACAAAGTAACCGACGAGGATATGGCCAGCTTTGGCGCGGAAGATTTTGCTTACATGACCGCCAAAGCGCCGGGGGCTATGTTCCGCTTGGGCGTCAAGCCCCCTGTTGGCGAATACGGCAGCCTGCACGAAGCCACCTTCAACCTGGACGAAGACGCCCTCCCCGTCGGCGCGGCCATGCTGGCCGAAACCGCTTTGCGCTTTGTAAGAGGTGAGTTGAAGTAAATTTTGGAGTCCAGAGCTTGCTCTGGTTTCTTTAATATACCCAGAGCAAACCTGCTTTGCTGACCTGATCTGCCCCGGCATGAATGCCAGGGCTACTCTACAGCGCCGGGTGAACCCGGCTTTAACTCGATTAATCGGGCCTTGTTTCATAATCCGGCGACTTCATCGCCGGACAAGCTCGGTAAGCAAAGTGAGTGTGGAGTTTCCGAATGTTCTCCATAAAAATCGAAAGGGGGTGAGGCAGTAGGATTACGCTTATATTTACTCAAAGCTTTCAATAATGTTGACTTTTGAGATAAATCTATTCAGGAGGAGAAAATGTTTGCAAAACGACCCTGGTGGTCAATCTTTGTGATGGTCATAGTATTGTTTTTAGCCAGTTATGGCAGCGCCCAGCTTGCGCCCAGCGCCCCTGAGCAGGCCCAAACGGAAGTCGCTGCCGCTATCACCCCAACTGCCACTGAAGAAGCTGAACCTACGGCAGAAGCTACTGAAGAAGCAACAGCCGAAGCTGAAGTGATCGTGCCGGATTGCGCCGACCTACCGCCGGCGGTCGCAACAGAAGCCACCGCCGAAGCGGAGGCTACTGCGGAAGCAACGGCTGAAGCCGCTGCCGACAGCGAAGGCAAAGTGGTCAGAATCAGCTTTACCCAGGAACCGAGTTCTTTTAACCCCCATTACACCGATCAATGGTTTAGTTGGATTACGACCGCTTTATGGTTGGAACGTCCCTGGAATTTTGATGAAAACGCCCAACCCTGCCTGGTCCACCTGACCGAGATGCCCAGCATCCAAAATGGGGGCATTTCTGAGGATGGCCTGACTATGACCTTCAAATTAAAGGAAGGTTTGACCTGGTCCGATGGCGAACCGTACACCGCCGAGGATTGGGTCTTTACCTGGCAAATGGTGATGGATGAGGGTAATACCGTTATCACCCGCTATCCCTACGATGAATTTGTTGAGGATGTAACCGCGCCCGATCCTTTGACAGTTGAAGTTAAACTCACTAAACCCTTCCCGGCCTGGCAGTCGGTGCTCTTTGTCAAAGCCAATGGCGGGGCGATTTTGCCAAAGCACATTCTGGAGCCGGTTTTTGAGGCCGAAGGCACCATTGACACCGCCGAATGGAACCGCGCCCCCAGCGTTGGCATTGGCCCCTTTGTGTTCAAAGAGTTTGAAACCGGCAGCCACTTCTCCTTTACCCGCAATGAGAATTATCACGGTGATATAGCCAAAATAGACGAAGTTTTCTTCCGCATTCTGGCCGATGATGCTGCCCAGAACGCCGCGCTTAAAGCGGGCGATGTGGATATCGGTACCTTTGTCAGCTTTGCCGATATTCCTGACTTGAAAGAAAACGGCATTAATATTATGAGCGCCTCATCGGGTTATAACGAGGGCTGGTTCTTAAACATGCGGCCCGATAGCGCGCACCCCGGTATGCTTGACCTGAACGTGCGCAAGGCGCTTGCTTTGGGCGTTAACCGGGAGCAGATTACCGAGGATTTGCTCTTTGGCCTAACCAAACCCAATGCTACCTTCTGGAATGGCTCGGCCTGGGCCAACCCCGACCTGGAGCCTTATCCTTACGACCCCGAACAGGCCGCAGCCTTGCTGGATGAAGCCGGCTGGGTAGACAGCAATGGCGACGGCACCCGCGACAAGGATGGCGAAGAACTGGTGCTGCGCTACGTGACCACGCCGCGCCCTGTCCGCAAAGACACCCAGGCCGTCGTCCAGCAGCAGTTGGCCGAAATTGGCATCGGGGTGGAACTGTTCAACTTTGAGGGGGATGTCTTCTTTGCCGGTTATGCCGAAGACGGCCCGGTGGCCGTGGGCGATTCAGATTTTGCGCAATGGTCAAATGTATACGCCTTCCCAGACCCCAACACCGACAACTGGCTGTGCAGTCAGATTCCCACCGATGAGAATCCTTCTGGCGGCAACTGGTTTGTTTGCGACGAAGAACTGGATGCACTGTTCCAACAGCAATCGGTAGAGATTGACCCCCAAAAGCGTTTGGAGCTGATGTACGAGATTCAGCAGATTATGTACGACAACGTTTATTATATTGGGATGTGGGGTGATGAAGATCAATGGGCGGTCAACCCGCGCCTGACCGGAGTCAAGTTCTCCGGCGTCAATCCGTTCTTTAATGCCAATGAGTGGGATATTAAGGAGTAGGAAGTAGGGAGTAGGAAGTAAGGAATAGGGAGTAGGGGAATTGCTCCCCTGCTCCCTTGCGCCCCCGCACCCCTGCTGCCTTTTGGAGTAACGCATGACTCAATACATCCTCCGCCGCATCTTGCAGGCAATTCCGTTACTCTTGATTATTACCTTTGTGCTGTTTATCTTAACCAATAGCATGGGCGACCCCCTGGCCACGCTGGGGGGCCGCCAGCGCATCCGCGCTGCTGACCGCGAGCGGCTGATGCGCCAATTTGGGCTGGACCAACCGCTGCCCGTCCAATATCTTTACTGGCTGGTCGGCAACGATTGGACCACCATAGACAAAGATGGCGACGGCGTGGGCGATGAACCGGGCGAACGTAAAGGGGTCATTCGAGGGGATTTCGGTACCTCGATTGTGACTCGCCGCCCGGCTCTGGACTTGATCACGGAGCGACTGCCCAATACTCTGTTGCTGATGCTGCCGGCGGAAGTTCTGATCATCTTTTTCTCGCTGGTGGTTGGCGTCTATTCGGCGCTGCGGCAGTATTCGTGGGTGGATAATCTACTCACCTCGTTCTCTTTTATCGGCTACTCTATGCCGGTCTTCTGGCTGGCCTTGATGATGATGTATGTCTTTGCCGTTAATTTCAAAGCCTGGGGCCTGCCCTATTTCCCCACCGTCGGCATGTTCGAGCCGGAAGCGGGCAAAACCATCCCGCAAATCCTATGGCATTTGGTTTTGCCCGTCGCCACCCTGACCATCATCAGCGTGGCCGGTTACAGCCGCTACGTCCGGGCTTCGATGCTGGAAGTAATCAACCAAGATTATATCCGTACCGCCCGGGCCAAAGGTTTACCGCGCCGTATGGTGATTTACGGCCATGCTCTCAAAAATGCCTCCCTGCCGCTGGTCACGATTGTCGGCCTGGATTTACCCTTGCTGCTGGCCGGGGCGATTGTGACTGAAAGTATTTTTGCCTGGCCGGGCATGGGCCGGCTCTTTATTGACCACACCGAACGGGCCGATATCGCCGTGATTATGGGCATTATGGTCATGATTTCGGTGGCGGTCGTCTTTTTTCAGATTGTAACCGATTTGGTTTATGCCTACCTTGATCCGCGCATTCATCTGGCCTAGGGCCGTCTAAAGGAGCATCCATGACCACGACCACTACGGCTGCCCCCTCGACGGCTCCGCTCAACCGGGCCGACTCATTTACCAAACCGGCCCTTTCGCCGGGGCAACTGGTCTGGCTGCGCTTTCGCCGCCATAAAATGGCGATGATTGGCGTGGTCATTCTGGGGCTGATTCTGCTGTACTGTACCGTCGGGGCTATTTTTATGCCGGAGTCCTACGCCAATTTTAACAACACCAAGATCAAATTGCAGCCGCCCAGCCTGGAACATCCTTTTGGCACCGACAGCGTCGGGCGCGATTTGTTGGCCCGGACCATTTCGGGCGGCCAAATTTCGCTGGTAATTGGCGTGTCGGCCATGCTGGTGGCGCTGGTGGTGGGAACGCTCATCGGCGCGATGGCCGGTTATTACGGCGGCACGATTGACGCTGTTTTGATGCGTTTCACCGAGGCGGTTTTCAACATTCCCCAGTTGTTCCTGCTGATTGTCGTCGGCAAATTCTTCGCTATGGAGATTAATACCATCGAGCTTTTTGGCCGGACCTTTAGCGGCAGCGTGCTGGTCATCATCCTGATTATCGGCCTGACCAACTGGACTTACCTGGCCCGCATCGTCCGCGCCCAATTCCTGTCGCTCAAAGAACGCGATTACGTTCAGGCGGCGCGGGCCATCGGCACACCCAACACCCCGATTATCTTCCGTCATATTTTGCCCAACAGCATCGCCCCGATCATCGTCGCCGCCACGTTGGGGGTCGCCTCGGCCATTCTCTCCGAAGCCTACGTTAGCTTTTTGGGGTTGGGGGTGCAAGCGCCCACCGCCAGTTGGGGCAACCTGCTGGTTAGCTCCTACGACCGCCTGGAAACCGAACCCTGGCTCTGGATTTTTCCCGGTCTGCTCATCACCCTGACCGTTTTAGCCATCAACTTTGTCGGCGATGGGCTGCGCGATGCCCTGGACCCGAGGACGCAGATTTAAGGTCTGATGCCTGATACGTGATGCGTGAACCTTAAAGATCACGGATCACGTATCACGCATCATATTTTTAGGTGAGGTAGCCGAGGTGTCTGAGGCCGGTTAATCCCAAACCTCGGCGGCTGCCCCCCCAACACCCGCACCGCCTCCTCCGCCGTCCGCTGGTGGAGCGCCCGGACGCTGTGGGTGGAGTACCAGGCAGCGTGGGGAGTAACGATTACCTGGGGATGGTCAAAGAGAGGATCGAGGGCTGCCGGCGGCTCGGTTGCCCACACGTCAAGGGCCAGGCCGCTTAATTGACCGCTTTCCAAGGCGGCTCTGGCGGCGGCCATATCTACCAAATCGGCGCGGGAAACATTGATCAGCAGGGCGCCGGGTCGCATCTGGGCAAAAGCAGCCTGACCCAGCACCGGCTGCTTGTCCGTCTGGCTGGGCAAATGGAGCGAAATAATCTCGGCTTGGGCTAATAATTCGGGCAGCGAGGCCGGTTCCAATCCCCGCGCCGCAATTTGGTCCGGCGGCACAAAGGGGTCGTAGCCTATCACCCGCAGGCCGAACGCTTTGGCCCGCTGCGCCACCCTGGAGCCAATCCGCCCTACGCCCATAATTCCCAGAACTGTGTCTTTGAGCGGGCGGGGCGCGCCGGCGCAGTCGAAATTCCAGCCGCCCTGCCGGACCTCGGCGGTCAGCAGGGGCAGTTTACGCCAGGCCGCCAACAGCAGCAGCAGGGTGTGGTCGGCCACTTCGTCGGCGCAGTAATCGCCGGCATTGCAGACCAGAATGCCTAACTCGGTGGCCGCCGCCAAGTCAATATGATCCCAGCCGGTGCTGCAAGCCACAATTAGCTTTAGCTCCGGTCGCTGCCGCAGCAGGTCGCCGGGCAGGGGCAGCAGCCCGACCAGCAGCGCCCTGGCCTCTCGACTGGCCTCCACCAACTCTGCCGGGGTGCGGCAGGGTCGAAAAGCAAAGGTCAGCCCGGCAGCTTCGACAATTTGCCGCTCGCTGACGCCATCGGAAGATTCGTCGGTGCAGACAATGTCCATAACAGATTTTTCCTCAATTTGAGAATTATGGAAACGTATTGCGTGTTGCGTAAGAGAACGGAATACGCAACACGCAATACGGAAACTACCTCTTTTCTGGCAAAAGTCAAACTTTAGGAGTCCCATGTCTATTCTACAAACAACCCAACTGAATATCCCGGAGGGGATGATTGATTTTGGCGTAGGCCAGCCCTCTTTTTCATTGTTACCTCTGGCTGCGCTGCGGCAAGCCGCCGACCACCGTTTAAGCCAGGGCGACCCCTCGCTGTTGCAATATGGGGCTGAACAGGGTGATGGTTACTTCCGGGCGACGCTGGCTCAGTTTTTAACTGCGCGCTACAGCCTGCCGGTCGAGCCGGAACATTTGTTGATTACCTCCGGCGCGTCCCAGGCGTTGGATTTGATCTGCACTCGCTTTACCCAACCCGGTGATACCATTTTTGTCGAAGAGCCAACCTATTTTTTGGCCCTGTTAATTTTCCGAGACTACCGGCTCAACATCGTCGGCATTCCGATGGATGAAAACGGGTTGGTCATCGAGGCATTGGAGGAAAAGCTGACCCAATACCGGCCGGTCTTGCTGTACACCATCCCCGCCTTTCACAACCCTTCCGGCGCTACCCTCGCTGCCGAGCGGCGAGAGCGGCTGCTTCATTTGAGCCGCGAGCACGACTTTCTGATTGTGGCCGATGAGGTCTATCAGATGCTCGATTACAGCGTCACCCCGCCGCCGCCCCTGGCCGCCCATATTTTGACGGATCGGGTCATCTCCCTCGGTTCCTTTTCCAAGATCACCGCGCCGGGCCTGCGCCTGGGCTGGGTGCAGGCCGCTCCGGTCCAACTCGACCGGTTGATCCATGCGGGGTTATTGGAAAGCGGCGGCGGTCTCAATCCGTTCACGTCGGGTGTGGCGCAGAGTTTGATTGAATTGGGTTTGCAGGATGCGTGTCTGGCTCATCTCAAAACTGTTTACCGGGAGCGGTCGGCGGCCCTGAGTGCGGCCCTGCGCCAACACCTGCCCGGCTCGGTTAGCTTTGCCGAACCCGGCGGCGGCTTCTTCATTTGGGTGCGTCTGCCCGAAAGTCGCAACGCTCAGGAGTTATTGACCGAGGCTCGTCGCCGGGATGTTTCGTTTCAGCCCGGCCCTAAATTTTCCAGCAGCGGCGGCTTAGCTAATTACCTGCGGCTGAGCTTTGCTTTTTACGAGACCGAGCAGTTGCTCGAAGGTGTCGCCCGACTGGCCCAGGTAATGCCTAACAAAAATGTCATTTGATGAAAATGTCATTTCGAGGCCGTAGGCCGAGAAATGTGTATAGTGCTACATCGGCCTCGGAGATTTCTCCCTTCGGTCGAAATGACATGGCTGAGTAATTGTGATTTTTAATTTTTATCTGCGTAATCTATGGATTATTTTCGAGGAGCGACTAAATTATGCATACCTGGCGTTACGATCACTTAACCTGGCCGGAGATGAACGAAGTTTTAGCCTGCGACCCGCAGCCGGTAGTACTGATCCCTTTTGGCGCGGTTGAGGATCACGGTCCGCACTTGCCCCTCTCCACCGACAACGACATCCTGGCTGGCATTCTTGACGAAGTAGGCCGGCGGGCCAACGGTGATGTGTTGGTGATGCCCACCATCCCCTTTGGCCTGGACGAACACCACATGGATTTCCCCGGCACGATTGCGGTGGACATTGAAACCTGCCTGGCTTACGTGTCGCAGGTGGCAATCAGTGTGGCCCGGCACGGCTTTAAGCACATTCTGATTGTCAACGGGCACGGCTCTAACCACAGCATTGCGGATTTAGCGGCCCGCAAATGCGTGATTGTGACCGGGGCCAAGTGCGGAGCGATGAGTCCCAACGCCGCCATTGACCCCTCGCTGTGCGCCGATGTGTTAGAAAAAGGGCGCAAAGGCGGCCCCGGCAGCGTCAGCCATGCCTGCGAGTACGAAACGGCTATGATGCTGCACTTGCAGCCGGAACTGGTGCAGATGGACAAGGCCGAGCGTGACATCGGCCAGCAGGCCGGTAAGTATTTTAACTGGGATTTGGGCCGGCCCAGCTCGATTATGTGGCAGGATTGGTGGAGCCGGATTAGCCGCACCGGGATTGCCGGGGATGCCAGCGTGGCTACCGCCGAGTTTGGCCGGGAGTTGTGGGAGATAACGGTCGAGCGGTTTATCGAGTTGTGCCGAGAATTTCGGGGTTTTGAGAATCCACCCAGAGTGGATCATCATCTCGGAGGTAAATGATGACGCTTTCTCCGCTGGTTAATTTTATTATTGGCCTGGCGGTGTTGTTGTTGGGGCGTCACTTGTTCTGGTTGTTTGTGGCGGTGGCCGGATTTGTGTTAGGGGTGATGGTTGCGCCCCAATTGCTGCCCGGACAGCCGGACTGGCTCATTCTGCTTTACCTGTTTGACCCGGCGCTGATTGGCTTGTCGGCCGTCCGCAGCCGGCATTGGGTCATCATAAATCCTTCAGAAAGTCGAGCACCGCGGTGATGAAGCCTGTCGCGTCTTCATCCGGCCACATGTGAGTCGCACCCGGAATGATCATGTGCCGGCAGTGTGGAATGCAGCGGGCTGCGGCTCGTGAGACAATGCTAAAGAGGGGGCGTGTTAGCTCTCCCTGGGCAATACAGACGGGCATAGTCAATGTCCCCAACTGTTCGCAGGTAATGACAGGCGGGGCCGACTGGGCCAGTTGCAGTGGCATAGTTCTGGCGTTTTCCATTTGCAAATCTTGCCGCTCTTGTGGCTGGCTGTCAAAGTAGCCCGGCATCTGGCCGGAACCATCAATCAGACGGCGAACGCCCTCAACATTGTCGCCTCGGCTTTGTACAGCCTCGAAGACAGGTCCAAACATGGCGTTGGCGTCGGCAGCGAAAGCCTCAAGCTCGGCTGGGTCGGTCACATACGTCGGTACACCCGGTTCGTAAATAAAGAGGCTTTTGAGTAAATCCGGCCCATTCAGAATATAGGCCCGCGCGTCGTCGAGCGTTCTGAGGCCGCGATCGCCGATGAACTGCAACCACGACGGCTCATTCAGCAGGCCGAGGATAAAAGCTGCATCCTCTGTTGACATGTGGCGCAGGATCAATCGCTCTGTTTCAAGAATCTGCAAGATAATTCTCCTTATGTTTATTTGGACGAATTGTTGAAGTCTTGGTAAGATAGGGACTTCGATTTCGAAATCTTAGCCGGTGATGACCGGAGACCAGGGACCGATGACCGGATATTTATTGCCCGTCTCCGGTCCATTTACGAGGGGACAACAATGAAGAAAATTGGTATTCTCAATCAACCTATCTCAGCCGTCATTGCCGACCTGGGGCATCTGGATACGCTGGTCATTGCCGACGCCGGCCTGCCCATTCCCACGGAAACCGAGCGGATTGACCTGGCCTTAACCCAAGGTATCCCGACTTTTCTCGACACCCTGCGCGTCGTATTAACCGAGATGCAGGTCGAGCGAGTGGTGGTGGCCGAAGAAATGCTCACGGTTAGCCCGCAGGTACATGCGGCGATCAAGGAACTGCTGGGCAGCATCCCTATCGAGACCATCCCTCACACCACCTTCAAAGCGCAAACTCGTTCCGCCCGCGCCATCATCCGCACCGGCGAGTTTACACCTTATGCCAATATTATTCTGGTGGCGGGGGTGGTGTTTTAAACGGAAACCATCTGTTTTACCTCCCAGCCTCAAATCCACTGTTCAGGGGCAATGTGGGGACTCCAATATTCGTTGAAGAGATTGAATTTCTGGACAAGATTAATTTTTTCCACAGTTACGTTGCCTCAACCACCTTCGCCTTTGTCACCCGGATCAAATCCTGCACCGACAATTCCAGGTTAACGCCTCGCTTGCCGGCACTGACCAGGATGCGGTCCATTTCTAGCGCGGGCTGGTCTATGTAAACCGCAAAGTTCTTGTGTAGCAAGGCCAGGGCCGAGATGCCGCCGGTTTGCAGGCCGGTCAGTCGCTCGGCTTCTTTGTGGGCGGCCATCTGCACCTTCTTTTGACCTACGGCTGCGGCCAGTTTACGCAGGTCGAGTTCGCGGCTGCCGCTGACCATCACTAACATGGGCTTGCCCGTGTTGGGCAGAACGACCAGCGTTTTGTAGACCCACTCGCGGGGCAGGCCAAAATAATCGGCCACGCCGTCGGCGGAGTGAATGGTATCGGGGAACTCCCGCACTGTGTAGCTAACCTTTTGCTGTTCCAAAATCCGCATCGAGTTGAGTTTTTCGGGCATGAGGCTTATCCTGGGAGGCGAGATATAAATAAAGAAACGTGGTGCGTGGTGCGTGGTCCGTTTAACTTACGCAACACGAGTCTACTTCTTGGCTGCCTCCGCCTCCAGCTCTGCTGTATGCTCATGCAGATGCTTTTGAACGGCCAGAGCGGCTTCGGCGGAGATGGAGCGCCCGTGCAGCGCGGCCAGCTTGCGGAGGAGTTCATAATCTTTGTTTTCAATATAAGTAACCAGATTTCTTTTCTCTGTGGTAAATTTACCACCAACCGTACTCATAAAGCCTTGTTTATCCTGTCTCATAAAGTTAAGGCTTTATTATAGCATTGTTTGAACCAGCCAAGAAACCTGCCCAACTTTCGTGGAATTGATTTTTGGGCTATACTATTCGGCAAGCTCCGTCTTAGGCGGGGCTTTTCTTTGGTCTATCGTGACCGAAGACCGCACCCCTCCCCCTATCAGGGGGGCAGGGTAGGGGCTCTCGGTCTATTTTCAAGGAGGGAGTTTAACACTCTTTATGAGTCAAAAACCTTTGGCGCTGGCGGCGCAAAGCCGGGTGTTGAATAATGCGCCGCTGGTGGTGATGTGCCTGCTGGTGGTAGACAGCCTGCATTTTGTTTTTGCCCGGTTGTTGCTGCCCTATCTGCCGCCGACCACCGCGGCGATGTATGTGCTGGGCGTTTCGACGGTGCAGGTGGCCGTTTTTCTGGCCCTCTGGGATAAGATTGATTTCGGCGTTTTCCGCCGCTTTGCCTGGTTTTTTCTGGGTATTGGCTTTTTGGTGGCGGCCAGCACCGTTCTCAGTTATGCATCTGTCGCCTTTATTGACCCCGGCACAGCCTCGATGTTGGGCAAACTGTCTACCCTGTTTAGCCTGGGTTTTGGGCTAATCTGGCTGCGCGACCGGTTCAACCGTTGGCAGTCGTTGGGGGCGCTGCTGGCGGTGGTCGGAACCTTTACGATTGCTTTTCAACCCGGCGAGTTTATCTGGGTGGGCGTGGTGATGGTCATCGCCTCTACCTTTATGTACGCCCTGCACGCGGCCCTGGTCAAACGTCACGGCCACAGTATGGGCCTGGCCGACTTTTTTTTGTTTCGCCTGGCCTGTACCACTGCCTTTTTGCTGCTGTTTACCGTTGGCCGGGGCGAACTGGTCATCCCCGGCTGGCAGGCCTGGCTGATTTTGCTGCTGGCCGGCACCGTAGATGTGACCATCAGCCGCACCCTTTACTATTTAACCCTACGCCGCCTGACCCTGAGTATCCACGCCCTTATTCTGACCCTCAGCCCGGCGGTATCTATTGGCTGGACCATCCTCCTGTTCGACATCGAGCCGACCGCCCAGCAGCTTGTCGGTGGCGCTGCCGTGATTGCCGGGGTTTTGCTGGTCTCGCTCAACCAGGAAAAGTGAAACGTGAGACGTGAGAGTTTTAGCTATAAAATCATTATGCGTCACGTATCACTGGATGAGATAACGATTTTTTGGAATTACTTGAAAAATAAAAAAGGAGGTTTTTATGCAGTACCGTCCGTTTGGCCGCACCGGCTGGCAGGTGTCAGAGATTAGTTTTGGGGCCTGGGCGATTGGCGGCTCCTGGGGTGAAGTGGCGGAGGCCGATGCCCTGGCTGCGCTCCATACCTCGATTGACCGGGGTATCAACCTGATTGATACCGCCGATGTGTACGGCGATGGCCGCAGCGAGCGGCTGATTGCCCAGGTTTTAAAAGAACGCTCCGAGCAGGTTTATGTCATTACCAAAGCCGGGCGGCGGCTCAGCCCGCACATCGCCGCCGGTTACAACAATCGCCAAAACCTGACCGCCTTTATCGAGCGCAGCCTAAAGAACTTAGATGTCGAGGCGCTTGATTTGGTGCAACTGCACTGCCCACCGACCGAAGTCTACTATCTGCCCGAAGTCTTTGGCATCCTCGACGACTTGGTGGCCGCAGGCAAAATTAAATACTACGGCGTCAGCGTCGAAAAGGTGGAAGAAGCGATCAAAGCCATCGAGTACCCCAATGTCCAGAGCGTCCAAATCATTTTTAATATATTCCGCCAGCGCCCGGCCGACCTCTTTTTTGACCTGGCCAAACAGCGTCAGGTCGGAATTCTGGCCCGTGTACCCCTGGCCAGCGGCCTGCTCAGCGGCAAGATGACCCGCCAGACCACTTTTGCCGCGGACGACCATCGTAACTTTAACCGGCACGGGGAAGCCTTTGACGTGGGCGAAACCTTTGCCGGGGTGGATTATGATGTTGCCCTCGATGCAGTCGAGCAGCTTCGCCCGCTAGTTCCAGCCGGGGCCAGCATGGCCCAATTTGCCCTGCGCTGGATTCTCATGTTCGATGCCGTAAGCTGCGCCATTCCCGGCGCGAAAAATGCCCAGCAAGCCCAGGCCAACGCCCAGGCCGCCGACTTACCGCCCCTCAGCGATGAAGTAATGGCGCGGGTACGAGCTATTTATGAAGCTAACATCCGCCCCCTGGTACATCACCGCTGGTGAAGATAGACCTTGTGAGAAAAGCGGTGATGTTAAATAGAGAGAGGAATAACTACAGACCTCAGGGGTATGGGGCACGAAAACCTATGAGGTCTGCCGAAAATCTAAGATAGACCTGGTTTGAATATTCATCCATCTGATGGTACAATGGCCCCTGTTTTGGCAAGCGTCATGTGCCCAGGCTCCAAAAAGCCAATAGATGCGCCGGAGGCCATAAGTTGGGAGGGTGGAAGATCATTGGGTAGTCACCTCTAACCCCTTCTGCTGGCTATGAAAAATAACCGCTTGATTTATCTGGGAGCGGGTGCATTCTTACTACCCTTACTCAGCCTGCTTATCCCCTGGTATCCCTGGCAATTAGTTGCCGGATTAATCCTGATTGCTTTTTTACCGGGCTATGCTCTGCTCAAGGCGCTCTGGCCGCAGCCCAATAGTTTAACGCCGCCAGAGCAATGGCTTATCGCTGTGCCGGTAAGTTACAGTTTAACAATTACATTATTGTTGGTGATGGCCTTCGCCCGGCTGCCGGTGACTGCTCTATCGGTCGCCCTGAGCCTGGGCGGCGTCACGCTGCTTTTTACCCTCATCGCCTGGCCCAGAGGGTATCACGTATCACGTATCACGTATCACATTTCGTCTGATTTACCTTCCACTTTTCGACCCCCACCCTCTATCTTCCATCTTCCATCTTCCATCCTCTATCCTCTATCTTCTATCTTCATCCTCCTTCTCGCTGCTTTCTTCCGAATGACCAACATTCACTACTCCGATTATCAGGGCGATGAAGCCGACATTTTGCTGCGAGCAATGGGGCTGGTTTACGGCCAGGTAGATGCCCTTTTGACCCACTCCAAAGGCCCCGGTGAGATTTTGCTGCTCAACGCCATCGGCGCTTTAACCGGCCGCTTTGACGAGCAAACAGCGCGCCTGCCCTTTGCCCTCGCCGGGACGATGAGCGTTGGCTTTATTATCTTATTGGGCCGGCAGTTTTTCAATCGGTGGGTGGGTTTAATCGCCGGGCTGCTGGTAGCCATTGACGGGGTTTTTGTTTCCTACGCCCGGACCGCTCAGTATCAGAGCGTGGTCCTGTTATTGACCCTGGCCGCCATCTATGCTTATTATCGCTTCCAGCAAATGGGCGGCCTGTCGCGGCGCTGGCACAGTCTCGCTACTTTCCTGCTGGCCGGCTCGTTTCTGTTTCATTTTGAAACCGTGTTGCTGCTGCCGGTCGCGGCTTATCTGACCTTCACCGCGGGTGAGAGGCGACGAGGAGGCGAGGAGATAAAGCCATCCCAATCTTCTCATCTTTTCATCGCCTCACGCCTCACGCCTCACGCCTCACACTTCTGGCCTTCCGCCCTCATCTTCATTGTGCCGGTGGCCTTGTTTTATCTGCCTTTTCTGTTAAACCCCAACCTGGAAAGTACAGGGACTTACCTGGAAAACCGCATCGGCGGCGGGAGCAGCCCCCCCTTTAACAACCTGGCTCACTTTTTTTACTACGAGGCGCTGAAGTATAACTCGGCTTATTATGTCGCTTTTTTTAATGGGCTGTTGCTCTTGGCGGCAGGTGTTTTATTGGCAGGGGAGCAGGGGAGCAGGGGAGCAGGGGAGAGGTTTTATTTCCGCTTGGTTGTAATACTGCTCATCTTGAGTGGAGCAGGGTTTTGGCTCTTGGGCTGGCCTTATTGGGCGGCGTGGCTGCTGGCCGGAGGAATGGCTTTATTTTTTGGCTGGCTCATTTTCTCATCGCAGACGCCTCTACCGCAGCGAGTCTTGTGGCTGTGGCTGGCCCCTCCTTTTTGGGTCTATGTATTTTGGGTTAGCCGGCCGGGCAAACACCACTATCTCTTTTTGGGGGTGCTGACTCTTTGGGTGGGCTGGGCCGTGGCGCAAGGCTGGCAGAAAGCGGAGGTCCTCTGGCCGGGGCTGCGACAGCCCATAGGACGTTGGCTGGGGGTAGGGCTGGCGGCAGCGCTGCTGGTCGTTTTTGCCGGACACACCTTTATGCTCTTTCTCCGCAGCGACCTGGAATACGTGTTGACCTATCCCGACCATAAAAGTTCCTTTTATCCCACCGACGCCGCTTATCCCTATGGAACCCGGATTGGTTTTGGCTATCCCTTTCGGTTGGGCTGGCAGCTTGCCGGCCAACTGCGCCGGACGGGTCGCCTCGAAGGGAGTTGGGCCGGCAACGACGACGGCAACGCCCCGATTTGGTACATGCTGGGCGCGCGCTCGATGCCGTGCTACCCCAAGTATGTCTTTCAGGGCGAAATTACGTACAAGGGAGATGACGATTTTAACGTTCCCTTTGATCCGGCCAATTTTGGCTACGCCCCGCGTTACCGGATTTGGGGCAACAACCGCTTACGGCTAACAGTGTTGGAGTTTCAACCTCTCCATCCCGTCAAACCTGTTGACCTGGTTGAACCGGCATCTTTTGTGCCGCCCGTCACCGCCGCCGATTTTGCTCCGGCGATAACCGCTCAGCCTGCGCCGCCTCAAGTGGCGCTCCAGCCGGCCCTGGTTTTGGGCGAGGGGTCGGAGTTAAAAAATAACGCCCCGCCGGAATATTTGGAGCGAGCCGGACAGTTGGAGGGTCGGGTGGCCCTGGTGGGCTATGATGTGGCGGAGGAGTACGCTCAGCCGGGGAGTATTGTGCCCGTCACCTTGCATTGGCAGGCCCAAAGCCTGTTGAGTTTGCGTTATAAGGTGTTTGTACATTTAATAGGACCAGAAGGGCAAAATTGGGCGCAGGCCGACGATTTTCCCGTCTGCGGGACTTCTCATGCCAATACCTGGCCGCCCGGCGAAGTGATTTTGGATCGCCATTTACTTAAATTACCACCCGACCTGCCACCCGGCGATTACACCCTGTTGGTCGGGATGTACGAACCAGATTTGAATTTGCGGCTGAATTACTTTGATGTTGCCGGCAATGAGCAGGGGAATAGTTTGAACGTGGGCACGTTGAACGTTAAACGTTGAATTGACTATTGACCAAATGACTGAAACAAATTCAAACCATCACACCGAATTAAAAACCGATGTGGTCATTATCGGCGCGGGGCCGGCGGGGCTGACCGCTGCTTATCAATTGAGCAAAGCCGGTAAACAGACCTTTGTTTTTGAAAAAGGGTCGCTGGTGGGCGGGATTGCCCGCACCGAAAATTACAAAGGCTACGGCGTGGATATCGGCGGCCATCGCTTTTTTACCAAAGTGACCGAAGTGGAGGCCATGTGGCGCGAGGTGTTGGGGGATGATTTTCTGCATCGCTCCCGCTTGTCGCGCATCTACTACAATCAGAAATTCTTCTACTACCCGATTCGCTTTTTCGATGCGCTGCTCAAGTTGGGGCTGCTTGAAAGTATTCGGATTGGTTTGAGTTATATCGCGGTGCGGCTGCGGCCTTCTCCCCAGGAGGAAAACCTGGAACAGTGGGTTTCCAATCGCTTTGGCAAGCGCCTGTACCAGATTTTCTTCAAAACTTATACCGAAAAAGTGTGGGGCATTCCCTGCACCGAAATCAAAGCCGAATGGGCCGCTCAGCGCATCAAGGGCCTGTCGCTGACCACCGCCGTAAAAAATGCGCTGTTCCCAGCCGAAAAAGGCTCGGTCAAAACCCTGATTGACGCCTTTGATTATCCCCGGCGCGGGCCGGGCATGCTCTGGCAGCGGGTGCAGGAGCTAATCGAGGCCAAAAACCATCGCGTTTTTTTGGAAAGCGAGGTGGTGGAATTGCAGATGAACGGCCGGCGGGTCAAAAGCATTGTTTCGACCGGCCCGGCCGGGCCGATAACCGCCCGCGGCGACCATTTTATCTCCAGCATGCCGTTGAGCGAACTCATTCTTAAAATGAAACCGGCCCCCGCCCCGGAAATTGTCGAGGCGGCCCGCAAGCTAACCTACCGCGACTTTTTAACGGTGGCGCTGATTGTGCGGCGCGACGACCTCTTTCCCGACAACTGGATTTATGTCCACAGCCCCGATGTGCGGGTGGGCCGCATCCAAAACTTTAAAAATTGGAGTCCCGATATGGCTCCTGTGTCGGGGACAACCTGCATTGGCCTGGAATACTTTTGCAATGAAGACGAACCCTTTTGGCACATGGCCGACGCTGAATTGATTGCTCTGGGCCGACGCGAGTTGGCTCAATTGGGCCTGGTTCACGAGGCCGATGTGCTGGACGGAGTCGTTTTCCGCCAGCCCAAAGCCTACCCTGTCTACACCGGCGAGTACAAAGCTTATCTGGAGCTTATCAAAAGCTATCTGGCCTCGATTGAAAATTTACAAACCACCGGACGTAATGGCTTACACATGTACAACAACCAAGACCACTCAATGCTTACGGCTATGCTGGCCGTCGAAAATATTGTTTTGGGTAAAAAGCACGATATTTGGGCCGTCAACACCGAACGTTCCTATCACGAGGAAGTTAGAATTCCTGCCGCGCGCGCACCGCTTCCCTCACCGGGTTGGGAAGAGGGGGCAGCGTGACCACCCTCTCTCTGGTTATCCCGCTGCTCAATGAAGAGGGCAACTTAAGGCTATTGCACCAAAAGCTGACCGAAGTGCTCTCGACCCTGGATTGCTCTTACGAAATCATTTTTGTCAACGACGGCAGCGCCGACGGGTCGCCCCAAATTTTAGAGGAATTGTTTAAATCGGACCCGGCCGTGCAGGTCATCCATTTTCAGCAGAATTTTGGCAAAACCGCCGGATTAGTGGCCGGCTTTCGCCAGAGTCGGGGCGAAATCATCATCACTATGGATGCGGATTTGCAAGATGACCCCGCCGAAATTCCGGCGATGCTGGCTAAGTTGAAAGAGGGGTATGATTTGGTTGCCGCCTGGCGTTACCACCGCCACGACCCGATTGACAAAACCTGGCCCTCGCGCATTTTTAATTGGGGCGTGTCCACCTTTAGTGGGGTGCGGCTGCACGACTTCAACTGCGGCTTCAAAGTGTATCGCCGCGCCGTCACCGAGCGAATCCCGCTGTACAGCGATTTTCATCGCTTTATCCCTGTCCTGGCCGTCGGTCAGGGCTTTCGGGTAACGGAACTGCCGGTGCAGCACCATCCCCGCCACGCCGGGGTGTCGAAATATGGCGCGGGCAGAACCATTCGCGGCCTGCTAGATTTTATCACCGTGCTGTTTTTGACCACCTATCTCAAACACCCGCTGCGGCTGTTTGGCGTGGCCGGCCTGGCCATGTTTGGCCTGGGCGGCCTGATTGAACTTTATCTGGCCGTGGAGTGGCTCCAACGCGCCCTGGGCCTGGCTGAGGTCGAGCCGATTGGGACCCGACCCCTTTTCACTGTGGGCATTCTAGCCATGATCCTGGGCATCCAACTTTTTTCAACCGGCCTCCTGGGTGAAATGATCCGCTATTTTACCTTCCGTCCGGAGCAGGAATACGCTATTAAAAAGATTTTGCAGCACGATTTGGAAATTATCCCAAAATAACGTTGTGTCAACCGAGATTAGAGATTAGAGATTAGAGATTGGAGATTCAAGCTAACAATCTCTAATCTCCAATCTCCCCAACCAAAAATTCTAATTTCTTATTTTTTATTCCCTATGGACCGTCACGGAAATCGCCAAAAACATCTCAACCCTAACCCAATCCAGCGCGCCCTGCTGGATAAATTTCACCATAAAGTTACCGCCTTGATCCAACAGGCAGGGGTCACCTGTTTGTTAGATGCCGGCTGCGGCGAAGGCTTTGTGCTGAAACAGTTGCAAGAAGCTCAACCGTCCCCGGCTAAAATGATCGGCGGCGATTTCAGTGGCGATGCCCTGCTGTGGGGACGCACGCACCTCAAGCACAACGCACCCCTGGCTCAGTTTGATCTTCACCACCTGCCGTTTCCAGCCAACAGTTTTCCGCTGGTGATTTGTTTGGAGGTGCTGGAACATCTGCCTGATTCGCGGGTCGGGCTGCGCGAACTGGCGCGTGTTTCTGCGGAATATGTGCTGGTCAGCGTGCCGCACGAACCTTTCTTTCGGGGGGCTAACTTTCTGCGCGGCAAACACCTCCGCGCCTGGGGTAACGACCCGGAACACTTTCATAATTACAGCGGGCGTAGTTTTCGGCGCATGGCCGGCCAGGTGGTAGATATTGTCTGGCACGGCTACGCCTTCCCCTGGCAAATCGCCCTGTGTCGCAAACGAAGAGAATTGTGAATTGTGAATTGTGAATGATGAATGGTTAATGAAAATTCACAATTCACAATTGACTATTCACAATTCACAATTAATTTTTCATGTCACCCAAACTTACTTACTTTCTCATCCTGCTTCTCCTGCTGGTCGCTTTTGCCCTGCGCCTGGGGCACTTGCTGGCCGGTATTTTTCATATTGACGAATACATCAGTATGCTGGCGGCGCAGATGACGGCCCAAAAGGGCGGCCCTATCTTTCCATCGGGCCTGTTTTATCATCAAGGGCTTCTTTTATCCTACCTGGCGGCCCCACTACTGCAATCGGTTGGTTTTCGGGAAGAGATTGCTCGCTGGCCTTCGCTGCTGGCCGGTGTGCTGGCGGTGGCTGCTTTTTACCACGCCGGCCGCCGCCTGTTTCAGACTAGCCTGGCCGGCTTGTTGGCCTTAACCCTGGCCACCCTCGACCCCGAAATGATTGTCTGGTCGGCCCGCATGCGCATGTATGCCCTGGCCGGGTTGTTGATGCTGCTGGCCCTCTATTTTTTGGCCCAGGGGCTGCTGTTCCGGCCTAACCGTTTCGACCGGCTGATTGGGGTTGGCTGTTACTTTGCCGCTATTTTGGCGCACTCGGTGGTGGTGGTGGCCCTGCCGGTCTGGACGCTGGCTTTTGGCGCCTGTCTGCTGGCGGATCGGCGCACTTTTAAACCTGATTGGCAGCGCCAAAAAGCCTTGATCTTGGAACTGCTTTTTGTAGGCGTGGTGCTGGCAGCCGGAGTTGTTTTTGCCGTCGGCGGACAAATCCCCTTTTTATCACCGCCAGCGGCTGAAAGCAGCAGCGGGCCAGGGAGCAGCGCCGGAGGATTAGCCGGCGTCTTTGCTAAATTTTTAGACCCCGGCCTCGGCTGGAACCGCATTGACGACTTTATTTATATCTACACCGCCGACGAATACTGGCCGCTGTTAATTTTGAGTGGCGTATCGTTGGGGCTGGCGCTGGCAGCGCTTTTTCGCCGCCGCCTCACCCCCCGCGACTTGGCTGCTCTGCTGCTGGGATTGATTTTCATCCTGACCATCGCCGAACTGGGCCTGGCCCTCGCCTCCACCTGGCGCAAAACCCGCTACCTGTTTATCCTCTGCCACCCCGCCGTCCTGCTGCTGGCCGCCGACGGGCTGGCCCGCATCCTTGAATTTTTGGGGCGTTTCCTATTTTTGCGACCACCGACCACCGATCCATTCGGCAAGCTCAGGACAGACCGCCGACCGCTGAACAGAAATTCCCTACTCCCTACTCCTTACTTCCTACTCCCCTTCCTCGGCGTCATCCTCATCGCCGGCTTCTGGGCCGAACCGGCGCTCGATGCGGGCTTGGCGCAGGGGACCGGCAACTACAACACGGCTTTTCGCTGGGTTGAAGCCCACTGGCAGGAGGGCGACCGGGTGATGACGGTCCACCCTTCGGCGGCTTATTTGTACCTGGGCCGTTCCGATTATTACGCCACCCAGGGCACAGCGCGGGTGTTCGTAGATGACGAGTCTGAGGAAGAGGTGGATCGGTACGTCGGCTCGACCCTGGTTGATTCGGTGGAGGGTTTGAACACCGCCCTGGAGTCGCCCCGGCTGTGGTTTGTGGTAGATCAGGACCGCTTTTTCAATCGTTATGAACCATTCTTTATCCAGCAAGTTTTTGCCCAGATGGATTTGCGGCATGAAACAGGCCGAGTTTTGGTTTTTTTGAGTCACCCTTATCCTCGCCCTGTGCCGCCGGAGCCGGCCAAAATCGTTGCGGCCAATTTTAGCGATTTAATCGAACTGGCCGGCTACACCCTCGATCTGGCCGCCGTAGCCCCGGATCGGACGGTTCAACTGGGTCTGTATTGGCGGCCTCTGGCAACCCACTTTCAACACCCTTACAAAGTGTTTGTCCAACTCAGAAATGAGCAAGGGCAAACCGTCGCCCAGGCCGATCATTTTATGTATGAAGGATTGCTCAGCGGAAGCGTGCTGGGCCAGCTCAAACAGCAGCAGGAGTGGCTGCGCGACACCGCCGACCTGGCCCTGCCGGAAAACCTGCCGTCAGGGTCTTATGACCTATTTATTGGCCTCTACGATCCCGCCACCTTCGAGCGAGTCCCCCTTAGCGCCGATGCCAGCGGCGAGAACGCCGTTCTCCTGGCGACGATTTCAATCCCATGACGCCTGGCCCTTTTGCCTTGAAACAGCGACCTGCCTGGTGGCAGCAGCCTGTGTTGTGGTTAATGCCCCTGCTGCTGCTGGGCTTCTGGCTGCGGCTGTCATACCTGCTGGGTTCTGTTTATTTTTATGACGAGTTCATCAGCATGCTGGCCGCAGTGATGACCGCTCAAAAAGGCGTCCCCATTTTGCCGTCGGGTCTGTTTTACGATCACGGCCTGCTGTTCTCCTATCTGTCCGGCGGGTTGGTGGCCCTGCTGGGCTTTAAGGAAGAAATCGCTCGCTGGCCGGTGCTGTGGCTGAGCGTCGTCACCATTGCTGCCTATTACCTGGCCGCCCGGCGACTTTTTGACTCAGTTTTGGCCGGAATACTGGCCGCCGCCCTGGCCGCTTTGGATGAAACTTCCATTCTCTGGGGCGGACGGGCGCGGATGTATACTCCGGCGCACCTGTTTGTCCTATTAACGTCGGCCTGGTTTCTGTTGGGGACGCTGCAACGCCCTACTCCTCGCACGCGCTACCTGGCCCTGCTATTTTTGGCCGCTGCGCTTTTTTCCCACACCATGACCTTTCTGATCCTGCCGCCGCTGGCTTTGCTGCTGGTGCTCTTTACCTGGCTGTACGGGCGTGGTTGGCTGCGCCAGCCGCGTCTTTGGCAGGAGGCCGCAGTGGGTCTGGTGATTGTGGCTCTGGCCTTGACCGTCGTCGCCGGGGGGATGAACAAGCCCAGCGCCAAGGTGATTGTCCAGCCCGAGCCGTCAGCCGTAGCCCCGCCGCCCCTGGGCCTGGGCTTTTTGCGCGGTTTTATCTGGCCGGGCCTGGAGTGGGACCGTTTTGATAATCTGGTCGGTTTTTTTGAAGAGCCTCCCTACGACTGGCTGCGCCCCATCATTGGCCTGGCTTTGCTGCTGGCCGGGTATCGCTTGCTGCGCCGTCAGGCTAAGTTTGGGGATGTCGCCCTGTTGTTTTTGGCCCTCTTCCTGGCGCTGGTCATTTTTGAAATGGGCGCGCTGCTAACCGACGCCTGGAGTAAGAGCCGTTATGTATTTATTCCGGCCCTGCCCGGATTTTTGTTGCTGAGCGCCGGCAGTCTGGCCCATTTACTGTCTCTGCCTATGGCTCTGGCGGAGAAATTGGGGCAGCCAGCTCTAAAATCGGTCTGGTTAAAAGGCGGGGTTATGCTGGCAGGGGTGGCTTTGGTTGCCATGATGTGGGGGTCGCGGGCCTGGAACGTGGCCCAAGCTCAGGGTACGGGCGATTACAACACCGCCTTTGCCTATGTCAAAGCCAACTGGCAGCCCGGTGACCGGCTGATGACCACCCATCCGGCGGCGGCGTATCTTTATTTGGGCTTCTGTGATTATTACGCCAACCAGGTTTCGGCCTCCGTCTTTCGAGACGAGGGTGAAGATAATGCGCTGGTAGACCGTTACGCGGCCAGTCGCCTGGTTGATTCGGTGGAACAACTTAACGCTATCCTCGGCCAGGGGCAGCGGCTCTGGTTTGTGGTGGACGAACAGCGCCTCTATGAGCGTTTTGAACCGTTTTTTACCCAACAAATCCTGGCCCAGATGGACCTGGTTGAGCAAACCGGCGCCACTTACATTTTTCGCAGCCGGCCTTATCCCACGCCTGTGCCGGCCCAGCCTGCCGTCCGGCTTGAGGCTAATTTTGGCAATATGATCCGGCTGGAAGGCTACCACCTCGATCCGGCGGCTCTTGCTCCCGATGGCACGCTGCCGTTGGGGCTGTATTGGCGGCTCACCGGCGCTCCGACGCGCCAGCTCAAGGTGTTTGTCCAACTGCGTAACGCCCAGGGCCAGATTGTCGCTCAAGCTGACCATTTTTTGCTGGAAGGCTTACTGACGCGGGAAGCATGGGACGCCTGGCAGCAAAAAGGTGAATGGCTGCGCGATACCGCCGACCTGAGCCTGTCGCTGCCGCTGCCGGCGGCGGGTGAACCCTACCGGTTGTATATGGGCTTTTATGATCCAAAAACCCTGGAGCGCGTGCCGGTTATGGGCGATAAGAGTGGGGAGAATGCGGTGGTGATTGAACTGCCTCCGGTCGAGGCGGCGAGATAAGAATTTTATCAATCCGATGTTCGTCCATATCCACCACCTCAAAGGTGTAACCCTGCCAGCGCGCGCTTTCGCCTGGTGTGGGGATATGCCCCAGCAGAATCAGCAGCAGGCCGGCGGTGGTTTCAAAGCTGTACTCTCGGCCCAACTTTTCTACCTCTGGGATATTGAGTTGTTCCTCCAGATCGCTGAGGGGCAGCAGCCCGTCTACCAGGTAACTGCCATCTTCGCGCCGGACAATTGAAACTTCGGCCTCATCGTACTCATCGGCAATTTCGCCCACCAACTCTTCCAGCATATCTTCCAGGGTGATCAAGCCCGCTACCTGGCCGTACTCATCCAGGACCAGGGCCAGCGCATTATTGCTCTGTTTGATTTGCTGAAATGCGATAACCGCTCGCTGGCTTTCAATCACATAGCAAGGCGGGCGCAGCAACGAGCGCAAATCAACCCCTTCAGATGTTCCCCACACCCGCAGCAAATCTTTGACATTCAGGATGCCGATCACGTGGTCGAGCGAATCCTCGAAAACCGGCAGACGCGAATAACCAGATTCGGTCACAATTTTGAGCAGCTCCGGCAGCGGCGTATCCCGTTCAACCCCCACAATTTGGGTGCGCGGCGTCATCAGTGAGCGCACCAGCCGGTCGCTAAAGGCAAAGACGTTGTTAATCAGGTCTTCTTCCGCTGCCTCGACCGTCCCGCCGCTAGTTCCTTCGCGGACGAGGGCCATAATGTCGTCCTCGGTAATGGGCGACTCCGGCACGTTATGCCGTCCCAACAGGCGCAGGATCAATTCGGTGGAGAAGGTCAAAAAGCTGACCACCGGGCTGGCGAGAGTAGCCAACCCGCGCATACTGGGCGCGACAAAACTGGCCACCGCTTCCGTATTCTGGAGCGCCAGCCGCTTGGGGACAAGTTCGCCGACGATCAGCGACAGGTACGTAATTGCCAGCACTACCCCCCCCAGGGCAATTGTACCGGCATAGGGCGCGAGCGTCGGAATGTCAGCCAAAGCAGTTTCAAGCAGTTCGGCCAGAGTTGCCCCGCCAAAGGCTGCGGCAAAGGTGCCAATCAGGGTAATCCCCACCTGCACTGTCGAGAGAAAGCGGCTGGGGTCTTCGGTCAGTTCCAGCGCCGCCGCCGCTCCTCGCTGCCCGGCAAGGGCCTGCTGCTCCAGCCGGCCCTTGCGCGCCGACACCACCGCAATCTCCGAAGCGGCAAAAAAGCCGTTGGCCAGAAGCAGAACAAAGATAATCACAATCTCAAAGAGTAAATCGCCTATCATTAATTCCTCATTTCAACAGAATTAGGAGTTACACACCTCCATGTCATTTCGAGCGCCAGCGAGAAATCTTTGTCCTTGCCGGGAAGTTTAGGTGGTGGGGAAGGAGATTCCTCCCTCCGGTCGGAATGACATAACTCGCCTTGATTTCGTCACGAGCTAATGCAAAGCTGTACTAATAGACAAATCACTTAAAAGTCATACTATCATTGTAGCAGCGACGGCTCCCACGCCGTCGCTTGGCCGGGCGTGGGAGCCCGGCCCGCTAAAAGATTGTACGATGTTTATCTGCTTTGT